>JGI12316J15310_10000037_pt28 | contig 135149 bp, 116 predicted proteins | sample MarCyaLeptolynsp_FD_15310 | JGI IMG/M metagenome (IMG submission 15310)
TGCGCGCGCGGCGAAATGGAGAACCGTATTAAGGAGCAATTAGACCTGTTCGCCGACCGCATGAGCGCGCACGAGCTGCGGGCGAACCAGCTGCGTTTGTACCTGGCGTCGATGGCGTATGCCTTGACGCTGGGGCTGCGGCGGCTGGCGCTAGCGGGCACGGCGGCGGCGAATTGGCAGACCGAGACGCTACGGCGACAGCTGCTGAAGGTGGGGGCGCAGGTGCGGGTGACGGCGCGGCGGGTGTGGCTGTCGCTGTCGGAAGCCTGGCCGTGGCGGCGGCTGTTTGAGACGGTGTGGCGACGGCTGTGCACCGAGCCTCCGGCGGCAACTGTTTGAAAACAAAGAAGCGAAAAATCCGGGCCGCGCGAGCGGTGAAAGGATAAGTGCGTGCAAAATCGGCAAAAACCCAAAAACGGGCCTCAGCCGGTCGGCGCCGAGGAGGCGCTTGGCGGGCTCAGTGGTCAGGATCGGCCCCGCCGGCGCAAAAAGCGCGCCGTCGGCACGGCTCCAAGCCCTGCCGCCCCTGCTTCGCCCCCTTGGTGAGAAATGCGGGCTAACGGCTACGGAACCACAGGATCTGGTCCGGCTGGCCGCCGGTGATCGGCTCGCCCGCCGCGTTGAGGGCGATCGAGTGCGTACCGGTGGAGTCCGCCACGCCCAGAACCCGGCCGCTGTCGCGGTCCAACCGAAAAATCCAACCGGGCGAGCCGTTGGGCTGGTCCACGCGGTGCGAAGCCAGCCAAATCGCATCGCCGTCGAGTTGGAGGCAGTACGTCTTGCCCAGCCCGTCCCAGTGGTCGATGTACTTCCCTTCGCGCGTAAAGCGCTGAATGCGGCCGTTTTCGCGGTCGCCCACGTAGATGATGTTGCGCTCGTCGATGGCCACCGCGTGCGGCAGGTTCAACTCGCCAGGGCCGTTTCCGGGCTTGCCGAACTCGCGCACGCGGCGGCCCTCGGGCGAGTATTCGAGGATGCGGGCGTTGCCGTAGCCGTCGGCGATGAGCAGGTTGCCGTCGGGTGCGAAGGCGATGTCGGAGGTCCCGCGAAAGCGGCTCGCCTTGTCGGGCATCTCGCCGACGTCGATGTGCAGCAACTGCTCGCCCTGGGGGCTGAACTTGTAGACCTGCGAGCTGCCCGAGTCGACCGTCCAGATGTTGCCGTCGGGGTCCACGCGGATGCTGTGCGGGATCGTGTAGAGCCCGCGCCCCCAGGAGCGCAGGATGCGGCCCGCGGCGTCGAAGGCGACCACCGGATCGGCGGCCTCGCCGCGCTGGAGGACGTAGAAGACCCCGCCAGGCCCGGCGGCGACCGAGCTGGGCATCTCGATCTTCCATCCCGCCTGAGGGGCCTGGAGCGGCAACGGCTGGGGCTCGACTTCGAGTCGCGGCGCGGCGGCGATGCGTTCCAGCAGCATGCGGGTGTTGCGTTCGGCGCGCGGCCCGGATTGTTGCTGCGCCCACAGAGGCCCGGCCAGCAAGGCGCCCAGCGCGACGGTCAAGGCAACGTTGTTCCGTGTGAATTCGAGCATCAGTCTCCTCGCAGGCCCGGCAGCATTGTCCGTGCTGCTGCTACGGCGCGTCAAGACAAGACTCGAGGCCCGAGGGCGCCTTTTTGCGAGGTGTCCCGCGTTACCATGGGAGCTTCATGCCAAAGATCGGAATCGTGGGAGGCAGCGGCCTCTATCACATGGACGCGCTCGAGGAGCGTCAGGAAATCCGGGTCGAGACGCCTTGGGGCGAACCGTCGGACGCATTCGTGCAAGGCAAGATCGGGGGCCGCGAGGTCGTCTTCCTGGCGCGTCACGGCCGCGGACACCGCATCAGCCCGTCGAATTTGCCGTTCCGCGCGAACATCTACGCCTTCAAAAAGCTCGGCGTGGAGTGGCTGCTCTCGTTCAGCGCCGTCGGTTCGCTCAAAGAGGAGCTGGCGCCGCTGGATTTCGTGATCCCCGACCAGTTCTTCGATCGCACCAAAGGCCGTCCGTCGACGTTCTTTGACGAGGACGTCGTGGTACACGTAGCTTTCTCGCACCCGGTTTGCGAGACGCTGGGCGACGTCGCCGAAGCGGCCTGCAAGACGGCGGGCGTGAAAGTCCAGCGCGGCGGCACGTACTGCTGCATGGAAGGTCCGCAGTTCTCCACGCTGGCGGAGTCGAATTTCCACCGCTCCTGCGGCTTCGACGTCATCGGCATGACCAACCTGCAAGAAGCGAAGCTCGCCCGCGAGGCTGAGATCTCCTACGCCACCGTCGCCATGGTCACCGACTACGACTGCTGGCACGAGGAGCACGACGCGGTCACCGTGGAGCAGGTGATCGAGTACCTCACCAAGAACGCTGCGAACGCGCAGGCGGTGGCGATCGAGGCGGTCAAGAACATCCCCGACAGCCCCAGTCCGCACGCGACGGCCCTGAAGAACTCGATCCTCACCGACCGCTCGCTGATTTCGGCCTCCTCGCGTGAGAAGTACGACCTACTGATCGGCAAATATCTCTAGAACAAGGACTTATAGAACAATGGCTTTGGTAGTTGTCGGATCCGTTGCGTACGACGGCGTGGAAACGCCGCATGGAAAAGTCGACCGCATGTTGGGCGGCGCGGGCACCTATGTGGCTCTGTCGGCCAGCTTCTTCGCGCCGGTCAAGGTCGTGGCCGTGGTCGGCGACGATTTTCATAAGGAAGACGAGGCGTTGCTGCATGAGCACGACATCGACCTCGAGGGGCTCGAGCGGGTCGCCGGCGGCAAATCGTTCTTCTGGCAGGGCGTGTACTCGTCCGACATGAACGAGCGTACGACGCTGAAGACCGAACTCAACGTTTTCGCCGACTTCGACCCGAAGCTGCCGGCGTCGTACAAAGAAGCGCCGTATCTGTTTCTGGGCAACATCCATCCGGGATTGCAAAAACAGGTCCACACGCAGATGGACAATCCGCGGTTCGTGGGCGGCGACACGATGAATTTCTGGATCGAAGGCGCCCTCGACGACCTCAAGGCCGCGATCCGCACCTGGGACTTCATCTTGATCAACGACGGCGAGGCGCGCATGCTGTCGGGCGAATACAACCTGCGCCGGGCGGCGAAGAAGATCCACGAGATGGGTCCGCACACCGTCGTCATCAAGCGCGGCGAGTATGGCGCGATCCTGTTCCGGCCCGAAGGCTACTTCATCGCGCCGGGCTTCCTGCTCGAGTCGGTGTATGATCCGACCGGCGCGGGCGACTGCTTCGCCGGCGGCTTCATGGGCTACCTGGCCGAGCAGGGCGTCACCGACATCAGCTTTGCTTCGCACCAGCACCTGCGCAAGGCCATGATCTATGGTTCCGTGATGGGCAGCTACTGCTGCGAGCAGTTCGGCGTGGGCCGCCTGCGGACGCTGAAGCGTGACGACATCGAAGAGCGCTTCGAAGAGTTTCGAAAATTCACGGAGTTCTAGCCATGGAGATCCCGTTCGTCAAGGCGCAGGCGGTCGGCAACGATTTTCTCGTGGTCGAGTGGTCGTCGCTGCAGCACGTCGGACTGGAGACGCAGGACCTGCCGGAGCTGGCGATCAAGAGCTGCCACCGCCAGTTCGGCGTCGGCGCCGACGGGGTGGAGGTCGTCTTCCCGGCGCGTCATGCCGAAGAGGACTACTCGCTGCGGATCTTCAACTCCGACGGCAGCGAGGCTGAGATTTCCGGCAACGGGACCCGTTGCGCAGCGGCCTTCCTGATGCGCGACGCCGAGCCGGGAGCTACGTTGCGCATCGGCACCGTGGCGGGCGTGAAAACCGTGCGCATGCAGCAGCGCGAGGACGTCCGCTTCGAACTCGAGATGAGCATGGGCCTGCCCGCCTGGAAGGACGGCGAGGTCGGCTCCGAGCTCGAAATCGGCGGCTGGCCGCGCGAAGTGGCGATCCTCGACGTCGGCAACCCGCAGTGCGCCTTGTTCGTGGAGCATTTCGACTGGGACTGGCGCAGCCTGGGCGCCGAGATCGAACAGCATCCGCGATTCCCCAAGCGCACCAACGTCTCGTTCCTGCGGCGGGTGGACGAGCACACCATCGACGTGCGCTTCTGGGAGCGCGGCGCCGGCGAGACGATGAGCTCGGGCACCGGCTCGACGGGCGCGGCGGCGGCGGCCATTCTGACCAACCGCTGCGAAAGCCCGGTGACGGTGCAGACGCCGGCCGGAGACATGACCTTGCGCTGGCCGACGCCCCAATCCGAGATCATTCTCGAAGGCCCCGCCGAGCTGGTGGCCTGGGGCGCGTTCTACTTTTCGCGCTAGGCTGGTAGCCTTGCAGCCGACCGGCGTTACCGAGAGGAGCAGCCGCTGAAGACGGCAAGGCCGCCCCATGCCTGCGGAGCCCAAGGTTGTTTTCAGCGCCCGCGGCGTCACCAAGACCTATGACATGGGCGAGGTGCAGGTGCATGCCCTGCGCGGCGTCGACCTCGACTTGTACGCCGGAGAGATGCTGGTGCTGCTGGGCCCGTCCGGCTCAGGCAAGTCCACGCTGCTCAACATTCTGGGCGGGCTCGACGCCGCAACCAGCGGCAGCGTCGAATACCTGGGCAAGCAGCTCACCGGCGCCGGCGATTCGGAGCTGACGCAGTACCGCCGCAACTTCGTCGGCTTCGTTTTCCAGTTCTACAACCTCATCCCCAGCCTCACGGCCCGCGAGAACGTCGCCGTGGTCACCGAAATCGCGGTCTCGCCCATGAAGCCCGCCGACGCGCTGGAGGTGGTCGGGCTGGGAGACCGCATGGACCACTTCCCCTCGCAGATGTCCGGCGGCCAGCAACAGCGGGTGGCCATCGCGCGCGCCATCGCAAAAAACCCTTCCGTTTTGCTGTGCGACGAGCCCACTGGGGCCCTCGATTCCGAGACCGGCTGCGTGGTACTGGAAGCCCTGGAGCGGGCCAACCGCGAAATCGGCGCCACTACCGTCATCATCACGCACAATTCCGAGATCGCGCTGATGGCCGACCGCGTCCTGCACATGCACGACGGCCGAATCTCGGGCGAGGAGCGCAATACCGTGAAGAAGCCGGCAAAGGAGATTCGCTGGTGATTCTCAGCGCGCTCACCACGAAGCTGTTTCGCGAGCTATGGCAGATGCGCGGCCAGGCGCTGGCGATCGCGATGGTAGTGGCCAGCGGCGTCGCAACCTTCGTGATGTCTCTGAGCACGCTGGACAGCTTGCAGGTCACGCAAGCAACTTTCTACAACGACTACCGCTTCGCCGAAGTCTTCGTCTCGCTCAAGCGGGCGCCGCTGGGCCTGGTCGAGCGCATCCGCGAAATACCCGGCGTGGACCAGGTGGAGCCGCGCGTGATGGCGGCCGTCAACCTCGACATCGAAGACTACCCCGATCCGGCCACCGGACTGCTGGTTTCGATGGGAGAGCACGGCGAATCGCTACTGAATCGCCTGTACCTGCGGGAGGGCCGCCTGCCCAATCCCCTCACCGCTGATGAAACCGTGGTCAGCGAAGCGTTCGCGAAGGCCCACGCCCTGCGCCCCGGCAACCACATCGCCGCCATCATCAACGGCAAACGCAAGGACCTCGAGATTGTCGGCGTGGCGCTCTCGCCGGAGTTCATCATGCAGATCAAGCCCGGCTCGATGGTTCCGGACTTCAAGGCCTACGCGATTTTGTGGATGGCGAGAAAGCCTCTCGCGACCGCATATGACATGGATGGTGCGTTCAACGACCTGGCGCTGACGCTGACCGCCGGCGCCGAGCCCAAGGAGGTGATCGCGCGGTTGGACGCCCTTTTGGCCCGCTACGGCGGGCTCGGCGCTTATTCACGCGACGATCAGCTCTCGCACCGCTATCTGCACGAGGAGTTTCGACAGCTCGAAAGTATGGCGACGATGTTCCCCGCGATCTTCCTGGGGGTCGCGGCTTTCTTGCTCAACGTCGTCTTTCATCGGATGTGCCAAACCGAGAGGGAGCAGATCGCCACGCTCAAGGCGTTCGGCTATTCCAGCTTCGCTATCGGACTGCATTACCTGCAGTTTGTGGCCTGGATTGCAGGGGGCGGCATTGCGCTGGGAGTGGCGGGCGGCGTCTGGATGGGACAAGGGATGACCGGGTTGTACGCCGAGTTCTATCGCTTCCCCTTCATGACCTACCGGCTCGACCCGCCGATTGTGCTGTGGGCGGCGCTGATCAGCTTTGGGGCGTCCTTCGCGGGCGCCGTCTTCGCCGTGCGCAAGGCGGCCCGGCAGCCGCCGGCGGAAGCGATGCGGCCGGCCCCGCCGGCTCGTTATGGAAAGACCTTGATCGAGAAGCTTGGACTCGGCGCACTGCTGAACGAGCCCACCCGGATGATCGCGCGTAACATCGAGCGCAGGCCCATCAAGGCCCTGTTCACCGCCACCGGCATTGCCGCCGCCTACGCCATTCTGATCATGGGCATGTTCTTCCGCGACTCGATCGACTACATGATCGACGTCCAGTTCTGGCTGGCTCAGCGAGACGACATCACCGTGAGCTTCGTCGAGCCGACCTCCTACAGCGCCGCCCTCGGGCTGCAGCGCATGGCGGGCGTGGAAAACGTGGAGGGCTTTCGAACGGCGCCGGTCCGGCTGCGGGTCGGACACCGCACCTACCGCACCAGCATCCTGGGCCTCCCTCCCCAGGCCGACATGTACCGCCTGCTCAACACCGATTTGCAGACCGTCGAGCCTCCCAGCGAAGGCCTGCTGCTGACCGACTATCTGGCCGACTACCTGCACGCCAAACCCGGGGACCGGATTGTGGTGGAGGTGCTCGAAGGCAGACGGCCCGTCCGCGAGGTGGAGTTGGCCGGTACGATCAGCCAGTTCCTGGGCGTCTCCGGCTACATGAACCTGGACGCCTTGAACCGCTTCCTGCAAGAAGGGCGGGCGCTTTCCGGCGCCTACCTCGCCGTCGATCCGGCCATGGAGACCGATATCTACGCGCGCATCAAGGGAATGCCCCGGGTTGCGGGCACGGAAATCAAGAACAAGGCGATCGCCAGCCTGCGCGACACGATGGGCGAGCAGATCTTGGTTTTCGCGGGCGTCACCACGATTCTGGCCGGCATCATCGCCTTTGGCGTGGTGTACAACAGCGCCCGCATTACGCTGTCAGAGCGCAGCCGGGAGTTGGCCAGCCTCCGCGTGTTGGGTTTCACCCGGGGGGAGGCGTCGTATATTTTGCTGGGCGAGTTGGGCATCCTGACTCTTGTGGCGCTGCCGCTCGGCATGCTGCTGGGCCGCGCGCTCTCCGAGCTCTTCGTGGCGGGCTTTGAGACGGACCTGTTTCGCATCCCGCTGGTTCTCGAGCCCCGCACCTATGCCTACTCCGCGCTGGTGATCATCGTATGCTCGGTGGTGTCGGCGTGGATCGTACGCAGACAAATTCACCGTCTCGACTTGGTCGCTGTATTGAAAACAAGGGAGTAGCGACTTGAAATATTTGCGGAAATTGCTCACCGCCCTGGTGATCGCCGGAGTTATCGGCGCGGCGATTTATTACAGCCTGGCGCCGCGTCCGATCCTGGTGGAGGCCGTCGAAGTCACGCGGGGTCCGCTGCAGGTGTCCATCGTGGAAGAGGGCAAGACCCGCGTGGCGGACCGCTATGTGGTCTCCGCGCCGGTCTCCGGAACGCTGCGCAGGATCACCCTGAAGGTGGGCGACGTCGTCGAGCGCGGGCAAACGATCACGCGCATCGATCCGCCGCCGGCAATCGCCCTCGACGCCCGCGGACGAGCCGAGATCGCGGCGCGGATCGAAGTCGCACAGGCCACGCTCGACAAAGCCCGGGAGGATGTGGAGACCGCGCGCACCGACGTCCGCTACTGGGAAACCGAGTTGCCGCGCCTGCGCGACGGCGTCGAAGCGGGCGTGACGGCGCGCGACCGACTCGACCGCGCCCTGGCCGACGAACGCAAGACCCAGGCAGTGTTGCGCGCGGCTGAAAAGCAGGTGGAGGTCGCCCGATCCGAGCTCGAGTCAGCGCGCGTGCAACTGCAGTACTCGGCAGCGAACGTATCGGGAAGTTCGAGTGAGCCGGTCGCGGTCCGCGCGCCCATCTCCGGCCGGGTTCTGGAGGTCGCACAGCAAAGCGCCGCCGTCGTGCAGGCTTCCCAGCCGCTGGTCACTCTGGCGGACCCGAACGGGCTCGAGGTCGAGGTCGAGGCGCTCTCCTCCGACGCGGTGCAGATCCACCCTGGCATGCGCGTGCTGCTGGAGCGCTGGGGCGGCCCGAAGCCGCTGGAAGGCGTCGTCCGGCTGGTGGAGCCGACGGCCTTTACCAAGGTCTCGGCGTTGGGCGTTGAAGAGCAGCGGGCGCTGGTGATTGTGGATATTCTCTCCCCCAAGCAAGAATGGAGGAATCTGGGCGACCAATACCGTGTGGAGGCGCGTTTCATCCTCTCCGAAGACGCCAACGTCCTGCAGGTTCCCTCGAGCGCGCTGTTTCGCCACGAAGGCGGCTGGGCTGTATTCTTGGCCGGGGCCGAGACGGTGACGATCCAGCCGGTCGAGATCGGCAGACGCAGCGGCCTGACGACGGAAATCCTGGCGGGCCTCGACGCTGAAGACCGCGTCGTCCCCCACCCGAGCGACACGCTGACCGATGGCGCGCTGGTGGAATATCAGGGAGCGCGCATGTGATGGGAACGAGCCGCGAGGGAGTCTCGAAGCGGCCGTCATTTCCCAGAGGAATGTAACAGATCGACTTCATACCGTATCCTCAGAGCGGAGAAAAAGGCATGAACTCGATTCACACGTTCCACAAGAAGCATCTCGTCGCGGTGACGCTAATGGCTTTCCTTTTGGGAGCCTGCGGCGGAGGAGAGCAACAGGCCGAAGCCCCTGAGCCCGCCCCTGAGCCGGTCGCCGAGACGACGCCCCCGCCTCCGCCGCCGGAACCGACGCCCCCGCCTCCGCCGGCTCCCGCTCCTGAGCCGAAGCAACCGACCGCCGAAGCCAACTACTGGGCCGATACGCATTGGGCGAAAGGCTCGGAAGGCTCGTTGCTGATGGGGCTGAATGGCGGTGAGTATCCGCCCTATAAGCCGGCCGTGATCGAAGAGCTGCAGCGCTTCTTGTTTGATCAAGGCCTATACGAGGGCCCCGTCACCGGCGTGCTGGATCTTGAAACCATGAAGGCGACGGGCCGCTTCCAGGAAGCGCACAACATCGTCCAAAGCGGCGTTCCTTCTCCCGAGACCAGGGAAGCCATGAACCGGGTTTCCAGCACGACCTGACAAACCGGCTTTGGCGGCTTTCGCACCGCACCCGTTCGGCCTGAAATGCGACCCTGGTTTCTTCCGCGAATGGACCCACAGCGCGACGCGGCAGGAATCACAAGTGCGCCGCTTTCGCACTGTATCCGACTGCCCGCGAGCACTACGCGAAAACCACTACAAGAGTCGTATATGTCAACTAACGAAACCGTGAATGGATAGAAATAGTACGTTCGTTCTATCCGTACTGTCGATTCTGATGCAAAGACCTGATATTGTCGGCTAGACCGCCGACCGATGGTCTTTGTGGGGAAAGCGAAACGGTCGCCGCTCAAGGTGAAATGGATGCTGAGACTACTCGCTGCTGTTTTCATCCTGGCGCTGGCGTCTGTCGCCGGTCCAGGCGGAGAAGCGCAGGCGCAGGCCGTCACGCACACGTGCGCTGACGGTTCGGTGCGGGCGCTGACTCCCTTCAACCAGAACCCGTGCGGAAGCATCGGCCGCGTCGACGATGCCGTTCCCGATCCCGGCCCTTCCACACCGGAACCGACCGCTCCCGCGCCGCAAGAGCCCACGCCCGGCTCGCCCGGCCCCGTTCCGGGCACGATCACTTGCGACTACGGACGCGTCGTGCAACCGACGCCGTTCAACCCCAACCCCTGCGCGGTGGCCGCTCCGGCCGCGCCGCGCGACACGCCTGACGACTTCCTGCTGGTCTACGGAGAGACGCCCGTCACCGGCGTGGCCCTCGAAGACCGGCTGGCGCAAGAAGCGCTGGCCAAGCGCTTCGACAGCTTCGTGTCGTTGATCGAGACCCCGGACTCGTTTCTGCTCAGCAACGGCCCGTTCCGCGAATGGGGCTTGGGCGAACCCGTCTTCTACCGCGACCGCAAGGGCGAGCGTGTGCGCTGGCAGGGCGTCGGCTTTGATTCGGCCGAAGCTTCGCTGGCCGAGGCGGTCGAGCGGCCCGACGCGGTGATCGCGGCCTGGCAGACGCGCTCGATCTTGAGCGGCGCAGTGCTGCAGAAAGTGCACCCGGCGGTGCCGGCGAACATCGCGGCGCTGCATCAAGCGCGGCTGATGAGCCAGACGGGCGAGATTCCCTTCCAGCCCACTCTGCTGACTTGGAGCGATGCTTCGTTTGCGCTGGCGGCGATCCATGAGCCCGGCCCCGAACTGGTCGGCGAGACGTCGGACAGCGCCTTGGCCTCACCGGCGCGTCCGGGAGACTGGGTGCGGGTGTACGTTACCGGCATCACCCCGGCGGACACGGTCGGCGTCCTCTTCGCCGGCGCGCGGCTGGGAGCGGGTTCGTACTCGCTGCTGCAGCTGTCAGAAGATCAGGGCGGGCTGTACTGCATCGCCTTTCAGGTCCCGGGCTCAACGCCCGGCGGTCAACAACCCGTTCAAGTAGAAACCGCCCGCGCCACCTCGATGCCGGGCCCGTATCTGACGGTCGAGAGATAAGCGAAATGATCTATCGAGCTCTACCCTGTCTTTTCCTCTTTGCCGCCGGGATGGCCATGGCCCAGCCGGTGACGCAAAAGTGCGCCGACGGCCGCGTGATCGCCGTGTCGCCGTTCAATCCGAACCCCTGCGGCGTCGGCCTGCCGACCGTGCAGGAGCAGATCGAAGCCCAGGCCGGCACGATGCCCGACGGCTTCCTCAAAGCGTTTGGGCCGCCGCCGATCAACACCGGCAACAGCCTCAAGGACCGCATCGCACGCGTCCAGTATGAGCAGGACCTGCGACACTTCGCCGGCGTGGTCGAGCCGCCGACGGCGTTTGCGACGGTCGCGCCGGTCTACGCCCGCTGGGGACTCGGCGAGCCGGTCTTCTACCGCGGCCGCTACGGCGAATACGCCCGCTTCCCGGACGCCCCGTTCAAGCCGATGCAGGCGACGATCTTCACGGCCACCCACGGCCCCGGCGTCGCGATCGCCTCCTGGCAGGCGCGGCTGATCCTGGACGGGCATATCGTCAACGACGTGCACTCGTTCGTGCCGCCGTGGCTGAAAGCGATCAACAGCGAGCGCATTCAGGCCGCGAACGGTCAGTAAGCGCGGTCGATTGCAAGCCCCAATTGCCTCGAAGGCCCGCTCCTGTTTGGAGCGGGTCTTCTGCATTGCAGGCGTCTCCCGCCTCGGCTAAGCTAGCCCCCAAGATGACCCGACGCGACTGCCTGAAACTCACCGGCGCCGGCGCCCTCCTCGGCGCCGCGGCGCCAGCGCCCGCCGCCCATCCCTATACCGTCGTCAACGGCGCCGAGCACGCCTGGGTCATCAACGACCCGCGCTTTCCGCCCGATCCGCGCCTGTCGAACTGTCCCGACTCGGTCCCCGACCGCAGCTACTCCCGCGAGGATCTGCTGGCGCTGATGAACACCTACGGCGTCGACAAGACCGTCATCAGCCACGTCTGCTACTACGGCACGAACAATTCCTACGCCAGCTACTGCGTGCGCAAGAACCCCGACCGCTTTGCCGCCATCGGACTGATGGTGGGGTACCGGCTGCATTCGCCCGACGACCCGGAAAACCCCAGCCGCCTGGAGCGCGCCATGAAGCAGGAGCACCTGATCGGCCTGCGTCTGAGCCCGCGCTACGACCCCAACGTGGTCTGGCTGAACGATCCGGTCAGCTATCCGCTGTGGAAGAAGGCCGAAGAGCTCGGCGCGGTTTTCAATATCTTCCTTTCGCCGCACCAGATCGGCCAGGTGGGCGACATGGCGCAGCGCTTTCCCGGCGTGAAGGTCATCGTCGACCACATCGCCATGATCGACATCACCCGGCCCGACAGCGAAGGCATCAACCCGCTGCTCGAGCTCGAAAAGCACCCCAACATCTACATCCGCACCTCGCTGCACAACCCCTCGCGCCAGGAGATGCCCTACCGCGATATGTGGCCCTACCTCGAGCGCATCTACGACCGCTTCGGCCCCCAGCGCATGATCTACGCCAACTTCTACGAGCTGCTGATCATGAAAGACCTGATCCCCTTCTTCACCGAAGAAGACAAGGAGTGGATCCTGGGCAAGACGGCGCTGGGCGTCTACAAGTTCAAATCCTAAGCAACGGCGAGGACCCGGCCTCGATTTCCGAAGTTCGCTACGTCTGAAACTGGGCGAAACTGGGGATTGGACCCTCGGTTGTGGCTCTGGTTGGTCGCCGCACAGTCCGTGTGGGCGGGCAGCTACGTCGCGATGAAGTTTGCCGGCGCGGAGCTGCCGGTCGGCGCCGTGGTCACGCTGCGCTACGGAGTGGCGGCGGCGCTGTTTTTGCCGCTGATCCTGCGCCGCGGGCTGCCGCGCTACGCTCGCCGCGACTGGGCGCTGATGGCCGCGCTGGGAGCGCTGAACTTCGCCGTCGCCCCGACGCTGCAGGTCGCGGCGGTGCGCTACACCCAGGCGCTGGACGTCTCCATCCTGGTGGCCCTCGAACCGCTGCTGACGCTGGTTTTCGCGGCGATCTTTCTGGGCGAGAAGCTGTCGGGGCGCACCTGGGCGGCGGGCGCGATGAGCCTGACGGGGGCGCTCGTACTTTCCGGCGTCGGCGTTTCGGGGATCGATTCGACGCCGGAGCGCTTGCTGGGCAATGGGCTGTTCCTGGCGTCGACGCTGCTCGAGATCTCGGTGACCATCTTCGGCGCGCGGCTGGTGAAGGTGTATGACCCGGTGGTGACAATGGGGCTGCTGAAGACATCCGGGTTTCTGGCCTCGTCGCTCGCCTACGCCGGCGTGTGGGGCGGGCTCGAGCTGGCGGCGGTGAGCGCCAAGGCCTGGTGGTCGATCGTCTTTCTGGGGGCCGGAGCGTCGGTCTTTGGCTACAGCGTCTGGTATTGGCTGCTGCAACGCGCGCCGGTCCAAAAACTGGCGCTGAGCCTGTTTCTGCAGCCGTTCGTGGGAACCGTCGCCGGCGTGGCAATTGCGGGCGAGACCGTCGGGCCGAACACGCTCGCCGGGGCCGGCCTGATCATGGGCGGACTGGCCTGGAGCGAGGTGCGTCGCCAAAGGCCCGTATAATCGAGCCCATGCGCTATTTCTGTGCGATTCTGCTGACGCTGGCCCTGGCGGCCTGCGGCGGAGCCCCCCAAGCCGAGCCCGAACCGGAGCGCCCGCCCAACATCGTCATCATCCTGGCCGACGATCTTGGCTACGGCGATCTCGGCGTGACCGGCGCGAAAGACATCCACACGCCGCACCTGGACGCGCTCGCCTCCGACGGCGTGCGGTTCACGCAGGCCTACTCGAATGCGCCGGTCTGCAGCCCCACCCGCGCGGCCCTACTCAGCGGGATGTACCAGCAGCGCACCGGCATTGACCGCGTGATCTATGTCTCCGAGCGCGAGATCGGGCTCGACCCCAGCGTCCGGCTGCTGCCGTCGTATCTGGACGAAGCCGGCTACGTGAGCGGCATCTTCGGCAAGTGGCACCTGGGATATCCCAAAGAGCAGTTTCCGACGCGTTTCGGATTCGACGCCTTTGTCGGCTTCGTGGCGGGCAATATCGACTACTTCGCGCACACCGACCGGCTGGAGAACCCCGACCTGTGGAACGGCGAGGAACCGATCACCGACAAGCGCTACATGACCGAGATCATCGCCAGCGAAGCGATCGCGTTCATCGACCGCCACAAAGACCGGCCGTTTCTGCTCTATCTGCCCTTCAATGCGCCGCACGACCCCTTCCAGGGCCCCGGCGACAAGGACTCGGCCGGCGATCAGGAGCTGACCCGCAAGACCTACCGCACGCGGAAGAAGTACGTGGAGATGGTGGAGTCGCTCGACACGCAGATCGGCGAAGTCGTCGGACACCTGAAGAAGCAGCTCCTCGACGATCAGACCGCGATCTTCTTCATGAGCGACAACGGCGGCCTGCCGATCGTCGCGGACAACTCCCCGTTCTCGGGCTACAAGACCGAGCTTTGGGAGGGCGGCATCCGCTCCACGCTGCTGGCCCGCTATCCGGGCCATTTCCAGTCCGGCAAGACTGTGGATACCCCGGCGATTTCGATGGACCTGTTCGCGACGGCGCTGGACTTGGCCGGGGTGGAGCCGCCAAGCGACCACACCCTCGACGGCGCCAGCCTGCTGCCCGTGCTCGAGGGAACCGGCGAGATGGCCCGCCGGCCGCTGTACTTCCGCTACCAGAACCCTCGGGGGCCGGTGCAGCGCGCGCTGATCGAGGACGGTTGGAAATATCTGCGCGACCCCGACGAAAAGGACCATCTGTTCCGTCTGAGCGAGGATCCCGGCGAGAAGAACGACCTGGCCGCCGCCGAGCCCGAAAGGCTGGAGGCGATGCGGGCCCGCTGGGAAGCCTGGGCGACGGAAGTGCAGCAGGGCGCGCCGCAAACGTTCTCGAAGTGAGGACAGAACCGCGGGCGTGAGCCCGCGGGCCCGCGCCCTCATGGGCGCGGCTCCATTCAGTCCACGATCGCCTGGCTGGCAGGCCATATTCTGAAACCGTTCAAAATCGAGTGTGATAGGGTTGAACCGCTCGGCTATGCTTCGATTCACTTGCCTGTCGCTGCTGATTCTCTGCTCCGCGCTCGGCGCCCAAGAGCGCGATCCCATCACGGTCGGGGTCATGGAGACGCCTCCGTTCGTCACTAAGGACGACGCGGGCGAGTTCAGCGGCATCAGTATCGAGTTGTGGAAGGCGATCGCCGAGGACCTGCAAGCCGAGTATGCGTTCAAGGAGTATCCCTACGACGTGCAGGGCCTGCTCGACGCCGTTTCGGCCGAAGAGGTGGATGCGGCGATCGCGGCGTTCTCCATCACGGCCGAGCGCGAGGCGAAACTCGACTTCTCCCACAGCTACTTCCAGACCGGCCTGGGGGTCGCCGTGCAACGCGCCGGCAGCGGCGACGTCATGGTCACGCTGACCGCATTTTTTGAGAAATTCGGCATCCCGATCCTCGCGCTGCTGGCTCTGCTGCTGGTGGTGGGTTGGTTGATGTGGTTAGTCGAACGGCACAGGAATTCTGAGCAGTTCAGCGAGCGCCCCGCCCAAGGGCTCGCCGACGGGCTGTGGTGGTCGGCGGTGACCATGACGACCGTCGGCTACGGCGACAAGGCGCCGCAAACATTCGCCGGCCGCATCATCGGCCTGACCTGGATGTTCGCGAGTCTGTTCTTGATCTCGTTCTTCACCGCGCTGCTGGCCTCCTCGTTCACCGCGGTGCAACTCACGCCCCGCATCCAAAGCGTGGAGGAGTTGGGCGGCGCGCGCGTGGGCGTCGTGGAGGGCGCGCGAGGCGAGCGAGCGCTCAATGCCCGCGGTCTGCGCTCGTTCGCGTATGGGGATCTGGCGGAGGCCTGCGAAGCGCTGCGCTCCGGCACTCTCGACGCAGTCGTGCACGACAGCGCCATCCTGCAATACGCCATCCAGGAGAACCGCTGGACCGAGCTGGTCGTGCTGCCTGAGACGCTCGAGACCGAAGAGTACGGCATCGCGCTGCCCACCGCCAGCCCGTTGATGGAGGACATCAACCAGAGCCTGCTGCGGGCGACTCGCTCCGCGGAGTGGTCGCAGATCCTGATCGACTATCTGGGCGACGGTGCGAACTAAGCGTGCATCACCTGGCCGCCGTCGACGTTGATCGTCTGGCCGGTCACCTGGTTCGCCCGCGCTGACGACAAGAAGACCGCCATGTCGGCGATATCGTCGGTCGACTGCCAGCGGCCCAGCGGCGCCACCGCGCGGATTTTGGCCTCGGCCCACTCATCATAGGAGAGCTTGTTTTCCGGGCTCTGCTGGTCGTTCCAACCTTTCCAGACGGCCTGGTTGAGCGGCGTGCGCACCATGCCGGGATTGACCGTGTTCACCCGGACGTTGTGCGCCGCCAGGTCCTTGGCCAGGCACTGCGCAAAGTTGATGCCGGCGGCCTTGGTGGCGCTGTAGGGCGGATCGGTCTGCGATCCGATCTGCCCGGCGACCGAGCCGATGAAGACCAGCGTTCCGGCCCGGCGCTCGACCATCCCGGCTGAAACCGCCTGGGCGACGTGCACCATGCCCATCATGTTCACCTCGAGCACGCGCGGCCAGTCCGCCGGCTCGAGGTTGGTGAACGGAAAGCCGAACTTGCCGGAACCGACCGCGGCGGCGTGCACAACGTGGGCGATCGGCCCCAGCGCAGCCTCGGTATCGGCGACGGCCTGCTGCACGGCGGCGTAGTCGGAGACATCGACCTGTACGGCGCAGACGCTGCCTCCAAGCTCCTCAGCCAGGGCCGCGGCCGCCTCGTCCACACGCGCGGTGACGTCCCAAAGGGCGACGCTGCAGCCTTCGCGCGCCAGGCCGCGAGCGCAGGCGAGTCCGATGCCGCTGGCGCCGCCGGTGACGACGGCGACATGTGAATTGAGTTCCAGATCCATGAGGTCCTATTATCCGCCGCCGGGCGCCGATATCAGTAGAGGGTCTTCGACCCCTCCCAATCCGCCCTTTTTGAAGGAGATCGAATGCAACGTACGATACAGACAGCCCTGCTGGCCGCGGCCGGGCTCTTGATTCTGTCCGCAGAACCGGCTCGAGCCGCCAAGGCCACCGGGGCGATATTCACCACAACGTCCGACGGCTCCGTCGTCAACGAGAATCACTTCTCGTCCAAGTGCGCCGTCTACCTCGACGGCGGCCCCGGGCCGAACGCGCCCGCGAAAGCGGCCGGCCTGCCCGACGGCGACTACTACTTCCAAGTCACTGACCCCAGCGGCCACACGCTGCTGAGCACCGATCCGGTGGCCAACCGCCGGTTCCAGGTCTCCGGCGGCGTCATCGTCGCCTACACCGGCGACGGCAGCGGCCCGCTGCATCCCACCGGAATCGACGTCGACCACGGCGAAGTCGGCGCCATCACCATCGGCATCGCCAACCTCACCTGCCCGTCGGATTACCTCGACACGCCCAGCGAGGGCGGCGTCTACAAGGTTTGGGCGACGCCCGTAGAAGATTTCCAGGGCGACCCGAGCCTGGTCGACAACGAATGCGGCGGCGGCTGCAAGCACGGCTTCCGCCCTGCGAAATCCAAGACTGACAACTTCAAGGTCGAGCCCTCCACGCCGACGTTCTGCTTGACGGTGAACAAAGAGTTCGCCGACTTCGATCCGGCAGGCCCCTACTTCCCCCGCGACGGCTGGCTGATCACCGTGGAAGACTCGGTCGGCGTGATCAACGAACGGGTCACTTCGGACGGGTCCGATGGAGCGGTCTATGGGCAGGCGCAGTTCTGCGGCCTCACCGCCGGCTCCTATACCGTGCGCGAAGAACAACAGCTCGACGACCAGGTCGGCGGCCTGATCGTCAACGGCGAGGAGCTGCCGCCGCAACGCGTCTACTCGTTTGACTGGGCTCCGGGAGACCCCGAACCGGTCATCACGTTCCGCAACTACGGCGGAGGCGTCATCGGTCTGGCTCTGCCCTTCCCGGCGTCGCCGCTCCACCCCGGCGATTCCTGATCCGAACGTCCCGCGCCGCCCCCTGCGGCGGCGCGGGCCTACGCGCTACGCTATCCGGATGATTTCCGCTGTCGGCGCGCGGCTCTCCGCGATGATGTTCCTCCAGTTCTTCGTCTGGGGGGCCTGGTATGTGACCGCGCCGCTGTACCTGGGCAAGATCGGCTTCAGCGGGGCCGACTTCGGTCTGACTTACTCGGTCGGCCCGATCGCGGCTCTGATCGCGCCGCTGTTCGTGGGCATGGTCGCCGACCGCTTCTTCCCCACCGAAAAGGTTCTTGGGTCGCTGCACATCTTGGGCGGGCTGATCATGTTCGCCTCGACGGGGCTGATGAGCCCCGACAACCCGGCCTCGCCCACCACGATCAATCTGGTCTTCTTCGCGCACACGCTGTGCTACTTTCCGACGCTGTCGCTGACCAACTCGATGGCGATGCACAACATCGTCGATTCCGAGAAAGAGTTCCCGCTGATCCGCGTGTTCGGCACGATCGGCTGGATCGTGGCCGGCCTGAGCCTGAGCTGGCTGGGCTGGGGCGAGCGGATCGAGATGTTCCATCTGACCGGAGCGGCCGGCGTCGTGCTGGGGCTCTACTGCCTGACGCTGCCGCACACGCCGCCGCCCGCGCGCGGGCAACAGGTTTCGGTCGGCAGGCTGCTCGGCGCCGACGCGCTGGTGCTGTTCAAGAGCCGCTCGTTCTCGATCTTCATCCTCAGCTCTTTCTTGATCTGCATCCCGCTGGCGTTCTACTACCAGCTGGCGGCGAAGTCGGTGCAACAGGCGGGCGTCGAAAACGTGGCCGCCACCATGACCTTCGGGCAGATGTCGGAAATCCTGTTCATGGTCCTGATGCCGTTCTTTTTCAAGCGGCTGGGCGTGAAGTGGATGCTGGCGGTGGGCATGCTCGCCTGGGTGGCGCGCTACGCGCTGTTCGCCGTGGGCGCGCCTTCGGGCATCGCCTGGATGATGATCGGCGGCATCGTGCTGCACGGCATCTGCTACGACTTCTTCTTCGTGACGGGTCAGATCTACACCGACCGCGTCGCCCACAAAAAGATCCGCGGGCAGGCGCAGGGCCTGCTGGCGATGCTGACCATTGGCCTGGGCATGCTGATCGGCGCGCAGGTGGCCGGCGTGATCGAGGAACAAAACACGCCTGCGGCGTCCAAGGCTCTGTCCGCCGAAGTGCAGCAGATCGGGGCGCGCATCGCGCAGCTCGAGCAGCAGTCCGGCTCGGCCGCCGAGATCGCCCAGCTGACGGCCGAGCAAGGCCAAAAAGCGCTCGAAGCGTTGCAACTGGTGAACTGGCAGACGATCTGGATCATCCCGGCGGCGCTGGCCGGCGTGATCCTGCTGCTGTTCCTGGCGCTGTTCCGGGACAACAAGAGCTGATCGCGGCTCAGCCGAAAACCTCCTGGTGGGCGCTCTCGATCATGGCCTTCACAGCCGGGTTGAGGATGCGCTTCTCCTTGGTGATGGCGAAGTACTGCACGCGCACGTCGGGTAGCTTGCCCAGCTTGCGGACGCCATAGGTCCTGACCGTCTGGTCGTCCATCACCTCCGGCGCCACGAATAAGCCGCCGCCGTCCTGCCCATACTCCTTGAGCAGCTCGGTGTCCTCGAACTCCGCCACGATCTCCGGCTGGATTTCGTGCAGAGCGAACCATTGGTTCAGCGCCCTCCGCAGCGCCGTGTTCGAGGTCGGCAGCAGGAACGGCGCGCCGTTGAGCGAGTTCGGAAAGCTCTCCTCATAGCGCCGGGCCAGCGTTTCGACGCCGAAGACCGAGGCGTCGGCGCGCCCGAGCAGATGGTTGAAGGCGTTGATCGAGAACTCGGCGCCCATCGGAAAATCCGACAGCACCAGGTCGAGTTCGTTTACCGCCAGCTTGGCCAGCAGGTCGTTGGATTTGCCTTCGAAGCAGACCGGCTTCACCCCCTCCAACCGCAAAGCGGGCAGTAAAAAGCGGTATGCCAAGGGCTTGGGCAGCACGTCGGTGACGCCCACGCTGAAGCGGACGCCGCCCGGCGAGCGGCCGCTGAGCATCTGCATCATCTCGCTGCCGGCGGCGAAGATCGCATCGGCGTAGCGCATCACGTCCCGCCCGGTGTCAGTCAACTGCAAGCCGCGGCCCACGCGCTGAAAGAGCTTGTGTCCCAAATTCTCCTCGAGCGTGCGGATCTGCGTGGATAGCGTCGGCTGCGCCAAAGACAGGCGCTCGGCCGCGGCCGTGATCGAACCCGTTCGGGCGACCGTCCAGAAGTAGAGCAGGTGGTGGTAGTTGAGCCAAGGTTCGGTTGGCGGCATAACTGCAATTAGTCTATACCATGACCTTATATTTTCTATTTTTTTTAATTGTTGCGGAGGGCTAGGCTGATGGTTGAGGGGCGACGGATCGCTCGATCAGCCGCTCCCAGGGAGACGGTGCAGAGAAATGAAAACTGAAGCGTTCAGCTTGCGCGAATTGGAAGAGACCCGGCGTCGCTGTCGGCGTCAACGGAAGGAGCGGGCCGGCTCGGAGCTGCTGGCGACCTCCGTACTGTTCCTGTTGCTGGCGCTGTATTGGTGGATCCGCTAGGTCGGCTCCCGACCGCAAGGAGGCAGGCATTGAACCCAACCGAAATTCATGTGACGAAGCCCGATTTCCAGCGGCTCGAACATCTGGTGAACGGCTGGTGGGCGACCGATGATCGCACGCGCGAATTGCTAGAGCTGTTGCAGCAAGAGCTCGACCGCGCGCTGATCGTGGAAAGCGAGGAAGTGGATCCCGACCGAATCACGCTCGGGAGTGAGGTCGCCCTACGGGACCTCCACACCGGCGAAGTGACCGTCTACCGCCTGGCCTGGCCGAGGGACGCGGCTTCGGGTGACAGCCTCCCGCTGTCGATCCTGTCGCCTATGGGGATTTCGGCCCTGGGCTATCGCGAAGGCGACCAGTTCGAGGTGGCAGCCCCGGGCGGCAAGCGCCGCCTGCGAGTGGAAGAGGTGCGTTATCAGCCGGAGCGGCGTTTGCGCGCGGCGCAGCCGGCGTAATCGGAGGGGGCAGTCAACGGTTGACTGTCCCCTCTTCGATTAGCGCAACTTGCCTTCGATAAAGGGAACCTCGAAGACCTTCTCGTGCATGATCGGGCCGTGCCCGAAGTAGCCTTCCTCGCCGAACAGTTCGCCGTGGTCGGCGGTGATGGTGATGTAGGTGTTCTCGGGAACCATGTCAAAGAGCTCTTCGATCACGTCATCGAGATACTCCACGGTCTTCACCTGCCGGTTGCGCAGCTCGGCCATCTTCTGGGCGTCAAAGAACTTCTCATGCGACTCGACGACCTTGCCGCCGACGATGTGGTCGTCGAGGTGCTTGAAGACGCCGTGCACGCCGGAGATCCGCGGCCAGTCCTTGGGATCTTCATGCGGCAGCGCGTACGGATAGTGCGTCTCGCCCACGTTGAGGATGTAGAACGACGGGCGGTCTTCGGGGAAGCGCATCTCCTTGAGCATGGCCCGCATGTCGTTGTGGCTGTCCATCAACCGGAACGTGTCGAAATTCTGGTTGAGGATCGTGCGCGGGTTGAGCACCGGCAGCGACACCATCGCGTGCGTGCGGTAGTTGAGCTTCTGCTGCAGGAAAGCCGGGAAGAACAGCTTGGGAACGAAGGACTTGAACTCGATGTCCTCCTGCCCGAGCCGCTCGTTGAACTTCAAGAAATCCTTCTTGTAGTACTCGGAGGCGTAGATGTTCTGCGGGCTTTGGTGCGGCAACAGACCCATGAGCAGGTTGTAGTGCGAAGGCGCGGTCCACGAGGCGTAGGACCAGCGTTTTTCGACCGCGCCGAGCCGGGCCATTGTCTTGGGAGCGGCCTCGACAAACGTGTCGTAGCGGCAAGAGTCAAGGATGATGAGGATGTAGTTGTTTCCGAGGAACTCGCTCATGTTCTTCCAATCCTAGCAACCTCAGGGCGCCGAATCCGCCCTTCAGCCGACGTACGCCAGAGATCGAATGCGTCCGCGGAGGCGCCGCGACAGGCTCGGGCCGCGGAATCCTTGCCTACGTCGGTCAGCCAGGAGATCGTCTCATCGGCAGCCTTGCACAAAGGCTGCTATTATATTCGTGATCTCGCATATATGAGCGACCCAGAACGCAAACCGGCCGGCAAGGCCCCGACTGAAGAGATGGCCGAGCTATTCAAAGCGCTCGGCCACCCGGATCGCGTCCGGCTCGTCGAAGAGCTGTCGGGTGAGGAGAAAGACGTCAATACGCTGTGTGAAAGCCTCGGCGTGAAGCAGGCCCGCGTCTCTCAGCACTTGGCGGTCCTGCGCGCCAGCCACGTCGTCGAAGATCGCCGGGAAGGCCGCCATGTTCTCTACAGGCTGGCCAAGCCGGCGCTTTCGGCTTGGCTGATCTTGGGCGGCATGACCCTGGGCGAGGGCCCGGTCGGCGCCGAGGAAGCGTTCGTCGAGACGACGCGGGTCGAGATACTCGAATCCGAAGAAGAAGAGAAGAAACGGGTGAAACGATGAAGAAGATTCTGGCAGGAGTTCGAAAATTCCAGAACGACGTCTTCCCGCAACGCAAGGATCTGTTCCAGAAGCTGGCGCACGGACAACAGCCCAGGGCGCTGTTCATCACGTGCGCGGATTCTCGCATCGATCCGAGCTTGATCACGCAGACCGATCCGGGCGAGTTGTTCATTTGCCGCAATGCGGGCAACATCGTGCCGCCGCACACCGGCCAGACCGGCGGCATCACGGCTTCGATCGAGTATGCCGTCGCAGCCCTCGAGGTGCCGCATGTGATCGTTTGCGGGCACACGCACTGCGGGGCCATGGGCGCTGCGGCGAACCCCGCGTCTCTCGAGCGGTTTCCGCACGTCAAGAACTGGCTGACGCACTCGCAAGCGGCCGTCCGCATCGTGGAGCAGCACGGCTCTGAACTCTCCCCCGAAGACCGGCTGCAGGCGCTGATCGAGGAGAACGTGCTGATGCAGTTGGTTCACCTGCGCACGCACCCCTACGTGGCCGCCGCGCTGGCCAACAACCGGCTGCAACTGCACGCCTGGGTCTACTCCATCGAGGACGGCGAAGTGTTGATTTACGACGAAGTCGACCACGCCTTTCACCCGATGAGCGGCAGGCAGATGCCGGAACTCGACAAACCGCAAGTCAGCGCGATCTCTCCAAGCGTCGTGGGCGTCTAAACAGAATCTTGTATGCACAACGTCAAATACTCGAAGGATTTTCTCGCTTCCATCGTGGTCTTCCTGGTGGCGCTGCCGCTCTGCATGGGCATTGCGATTGCGTCGGGCGTGCCGCCGGCATTGGGACTGATTACAGGGATTGTGGGCGGGTTGGTGGTCGGCTTCCTCGCCGGCTCCCCGCTGCAGGTGAGCGGCCCGGCGGCCGGTCTGGCCGTTCTCGTCTATGACGTGGTGCAGAAAGACGGCTTGCAGGTGCTCGGCGTCATTCTGCTCGGCGCCGGCGCCATTCAGTTGACGGCCGGCCTGCTGAAGTTCGGGCAGTGGTTCCGGGCGATCTCGCCGTCGGTAATCCACGGCATGCTCGCCGGCATCGGCGTACTGATCTTCGCCTCGCAGTTCCACGTGATGGTCGATGACTCACCGCGCGGCAGCGGCCTGGAGAATCTGTTCTCCATCCCCGAAGCCGTTTACAAAGGCGTGTTCCCGCTCGACGGCTCTTACCACCACCTTGCGGCCTCCATCGGCCTGCTCACGATCATCACCCTGCTGCTATGGAACAAGTTCAAGCCCGAGGCGCTCAAGATGGCGCCGGCGGCGCTGGTGGCGGTCATCGTCGCCTCCGTCGCGGCAGGCTTCCTGGGCCTGCCGATCAAGCGCGTGGAGGTACCCGGCAACCTGCTGGAAGCCGCCAATATACCCGCTCTGGGCGACCTGTCACTGCTGCTGCAGGGCGAATACGTGCTGCTGGCTTTCGTCTTCGCCTTCGTGGCGAGCGCGGAAACCCTGCTATGCGCCGCCGCGGTCGACCAGATGCACAACGGTCCGCGGACGAACTATGACCGCGAGCTGGCCGCCCAAGGCGTAGGCAATCTGATCTGCGGCGGCCTGGGCGCCTTGCCGATGACAGGCGTCATCGTCCGCTCCGGCGCCAACGTACAGGCCGGCGCTACCAGCCGCATGTCGGCTATCCTGCACGGCGTCTGGCTGCTTTCTACGATTGCAGCGCTGCCGTGGCTGCTCAACCACATCCCGACGGCTGCGCTGGCGGCGATCCTGGTTCACATCGGCTACAAGCTGGTCAACATCTCGACCATCAAGAAGATCGCCGGCTACGGCCGAGCCGAACTTGCCATCTACTTCGCGACGCTGATCGGCATCGTGGCGACGGATCTGCTCACCGGCGTGCTGCTGGGCGTAGCGCTCGCGCTGGCCAAATTGATCTACACGTTCTCGCACCTCAAGATCGACGTGACCAAAGCGGAGGAGTCCAACCGCGTGGACATGGTGCTGCACGGCGCTGCCACCTTCCTGGGAGTTCCACGGCTGGCGGCGGCCTTGGAAGCGGTCCCCCGCGGCGCCGAGACCCACGTCCACATCGAAAAACTCGACTACATCGATCACGCCTGCCTGGAGATGCTGGCTTCCTGGGACAAACAGCACTCCTCCAACGGCGGCTCGGTGCGCGTCGAATGGCAGGCGTTGGTGGAACGCTATCACCGCGCCGTGCCCGGCAGCAACGCGCGTACCGTGTCCGAGCAGGCGGAACACCAGTCCTCCAAGGACGCGACGATGGCTTCGATGACCCGTAGCTAGAGGCCGGCTCGAAGAAGAGTAAGCAGAAAGGGGGCTCCCGCCCAATAGCGGGAGCCCCCTTTCACGTCCGCCCGGTTTTGTACCTTCTTGTCCCGGTTGATGCTCTATTCGCCCAGGTACTCCGCCAAGGGCGGTTCGAGCAGGCTGCGGATTTCCGGTTGGTTCATGTTTTCCGGCGTCGCCACGGCGATGCCGGTGTCAACCCGGTCCGGAACCGTCTCGCCTTTCAGGTTGGCAACAAGCGTCTTGACGCCCTCTTCGCCCATCTTGAACGGGTTCTGCAGGACCAGACCGTCGAGCTCCTTGGCCTCGAGCGCCTGGATCAGCTTGTCGCTGGTGTCAAAGCCGACGAACTTGATCTTGCCCGCCAGACCGGCGTCAGTGAGTGCGCGCAGCATGCCGAAGGTGGTCGACTCATTCGGAGTGAATACGCCGGAGACGTCGTCGCGGAAGCGGTTGAGCAGGTTTTCAGCCATTTGGTAGCCGCTCTCCACCGTCACGCCGCCGTACTGGTTCTCCGAGAGGATCTCGATGCCTTCGTGTTTCTGGATCTCATCCAGAAAGCCTTGCTCGCGCGCACCGGTCGACTCGACGCCCACCATCGCCCGCATCATGATCACTTTGCCCTTACCGTCGAGGACTTCAACCAGCCGCTTGGCGCCGGCCACGCCGCCGTCATAGTTGTCGGTGGCGACAAAGCTGAGGTGATCGTCGCCTTCAAGCCCCGAATCGACGCAGACGGTGGGGATTCCGGCCATCTTGGCCTCACGCACCACCTGCCGGAGGCCGGTCTTGTCGAGCGGCGCGAGCACGATGCCGCTGACGCCGCGTGCGATCATGTCTTCCACCACGGCGATCTGCTGCTCGCGGTCGTCTTCCTTCTGCGGCCCCTTCCAGATGATCTCGACGCCCAGTTCCCGCCCCGCTTTGACCGCTCCGGCATGGATCGCTTTCCAGTGTTCATGCGTCGTCCCCATGGGGATGACTGCAATGCTCGAGGGACCGCTCGACGAGGCGCCCTCGCCGCCGCCGCCTCCGCAGGACGCCAGAACGAGGCCGATCAGAGCCGGGACAAGGTAACGCATGCGTTTGAACTCCAAATACGCGCGACGGACGGCGGGCTCTTAGGCCTCGGCGATGAGCTTCTTGAGGGCCTGGGCGCACATCACGCTGCCCCGGAACTTGTCGCCCCCGGGACCGCCCCAGTGAGTTTCCACGCTGACCATGCCGTCATAGCCGTCTTCGACCAGCGCCTTGAGCTGACCGGCCCAGCCGACCGAGCCCTCGCCGATGACGCCCCATTCCATGCCCTTGTCAAAAAAACCGTCCTTGGCATGCACGTGGATGATGCGCTCCCTTGGGGCCTTGCGGTAATCGTCCGGGAAGCCCTGGAAGCCGGAGACGCTCGAGTTCGCCGGATCCCACACCAGTCCCAACCCGGAATCGGGCAGTGCGTCCAGCACCGGCTTGACCTCTTCGCCGGTCGACAGATTGCAGGCGTGCTCGTTCTCGAGGCCGATGAGCACATTGTGAGGAGCGGCCGTCTCCACAGCCTTGGCCAGCGACTCGATGATGGCGCTGCGTAGGGCCAGCGGCTCGACGGTGCGCCAGAAGCTGAAGACGCGGATCATGGGCGCCTCGAGCATGTCCGCAATCTCGAGCGCGCGCTTGAGGATGTCGAGTTGATCGTCAAACCCGTGCGTCGCCTTGAAGGCGTCCCGGTGGAAGCGCTCGTCGATAGCGGCGCCGGCGGGGTGGACGCACTTGAACACCGGCGAGGCCAGACCGCAGATAGTGCGGCCGTGGTCGTCAGCCAGGCGCTTGAGGTCGCGCACCTGCTCATCGCTGAGGTCCACGATGTTCTTGTCCCAGACTGTCCGCACTTCGAGCGCGGGAATGTCGAGTTCGACCGCCGTCTTACAGATGCGCTCAAAGTCCTGGGTGAATTCGTCGGTGATGACTGCTACTGGAAACCGGGCCATAGACCACCCAGTCTAGCAACCGGGGGCTGTGAGACGGGTCAGTTGACGGTGTCTTCGATGCGGGTGCGCAGGCGCTCGAACGCCTCGGCGTCGGGCATGGGGCCCGGCGGTTTCACCCGGCTGAACAACTCTTCAAGAGTCTCTTGCTGCGAGCGCCCGCCGGGCCGGTATCCCAAGACCCCCGCAATGCGGTCCGACAGCGCCACCAGCGCGCCCAGGCTGGGCGCGGAGAAGTCGGGGCAGTCGTGGTGATGCGAGACGATCCGTGAGATCGTCGAGGGCAAACCCATGTTCTCAGCCACGACCGCTCCAACTTGCTCGTGGTCGCGGCCGAAAATGTCCCGCTCGGCCGCTCTCCAGTCCCGGTCCTCCTGTTCGAGCAGGATCAGCATCTGGCGGTATTCGGCCGGATAAAGAGAAAGGATGGCCAACATGCCCAGGTCGTGCAGCAGGCCGACGACGTAAGCCCTCCCAGAGCGCTGACCAAAGCGCGGCGACAGCTCTTCGCAGATCAGTGCAACGGCAATGCAATGCGTCCAGCACAGCCGCAGTTCAGGAACGCCCAACGCGCTGCCGATCATCCCCCGGACCGCTGCGTTCAGAGCCACCCGCCTCGCCTGCGACAGCCCGATGACCACCAGCGCCGTGTCCAGGTCCACAATCTCTTCTTTGTGGCGCAGGTAGCGAGCGGAGTTCGAGACCTTCAGCACCTCCGCAGCCAGCGTCGGTTCACGCCTGAGCACGTTGGTGATCTCTTGGACCGAGCACTCGGGTTGGTCGAGTAAGTCCATCAGTTCCAGCGCAACAACTGGAAAAACGGGAAGATGATTGCTCTCCAACGGTCGACTTAGCGGCTGATCAGCCGTCGCTTCGGCGCTCTGCATGCTGTGCATATCGGCAGATTCCGCCCGGAACTAGATCAGCGCCCCAGATTCGCTCCTATGCGGCGATAATTGGGCGATGCGAGCGGTCGTACAGCGCGTCAAGCGGGCGCGCGTGGATGTCGGTGAACAGCTGTCTGGAAAGATCGGACTGGGCCTGCTGGTTCTGTTGGGCGTGGGCGCCGGCGACGACGAAAGCGACGCGGTCTATCTGGTCGACAAGATCGCCGGCCTGCGGATTTTTGAGGACGGCGGCGGCAAAATGAACCTGGCCGTCGGCGAGGTCGGCGGAGGGGTGTTGGTGGTCTCGCAGTTCACCCTTTATGGCGACGTGCGCAAGGGCCGCCGTCCCAGTTTCGACGGCGCCGCGCCCCCGGACGAAGCCAATCGCCTCTACGAATACTTCTGCGAGCTGCTGCGCGCCAAAGGCCTGCCCGTCGAAACCGGCGTCTTCCAGGCGATGATGGACGTCGAACTCGTCAACCAGGGCCCGGTCACGATCCTGCTCGACTCCCGCAAGCTTTTCTAGCCTACCAGGGGAGGCAGGCTGAGTTTGACAGTTCCGGGAGTCCATCAAAGGCAAGAGTGCGATCCACATCGCCCGGACCTACGGAGAGCGGAAGCGGAAATTTCGTTGATCAACATCTCTGGGCCCGCGGGTATTTCGTGTCGACGGTGGGGCGGGATGAGCGGTGGTTCGAGACTACATTCGCCGGCAAGAGGCTGAAGATCGAAGGGATCGATCAGCTGAATCTGAACTATCGAATAGCCACCGTCGAGGTGCCCCAAACCCAGCGGGGCCGCGTCAGCGACCCCGCACAGCCGCTTTGAGCGGCTCACACCAAAAGGCCCCCGGCTTTGCCGGGGCTTTGTTACCGGACCGACAGCTTCGGCTGGACCGCCCGCCGGCGCGCCTCGGCCTCGCGACGAGCGGTCATCAGGCGGTGGTGTTCGAGCCGCGCTTCCTTCGCCTCGTCCTTGCGGCCGGCCCGGGCATAGAGCCGCGCCAGGGCGAAGCGCGCTTCGGGGTGCTCGGGGTGCAGCTCCACCGTCTGTTCGAGCGCCTCGATCGCGCTCTCCATGTCGCCCGTCCGCTCGAGAGGCCGGTGCAGCTCGAACCAGGCCGGCCAAAACTGCGGCGCACGGCGCACGGCCTCACGCAGCATCAGCGCCACGCGCGGCTCGCCGGGGTCCTCGACCGCCAGCGCTACGCCCAGCAGAAACGGTCCGACCGGGCTCTTCGGCTCGTCGATGCTGAAAGCTTCCAGGCGCTCGACAATCGCCGGCAGCTTCTCGCCTGCTTCAGGCAGTAGGGTTTCGAGCGATGCGTAGGCGATCTCCGACGACGGATCGCCGTCGATGGCAGCCAGGAAAGCGTCGATCGCGGCCTGCGACTCGCCTAGGCCGTAGAGCGCCAGCGCCTTCAGACGCAGTAATTCGGGGTCGCCGGTGAAGCGATCCAGCGCAGAGTCGGCGGCGCGCAGAGCGCCCTCGGGGGTGCGGTGGTCGAGGTAGAGCTGCGTGAGCTCCAGGCGCAGGCGGCGGCTTGCCGGAGCGAGCTCGATCGCGCGTTCCAACTCCCGCGCGGCGGCCTCGCCGTCGCCGGTCTGGCGTCGAAATTCGGCCAGCGCCTGGTGGACGCCCGGGTCTTCGGCCCCGATCTCGGCGGCCTCGGCCAGCAGCGCTTCGGCCGCCTCGCGGTCCTGTTGCAGCCAGCGCACCCGCGCCAGCGCCAGCCGGGCCGCGGCGGCTTTGGGCTGCATGCGCACCGCTTCGGTGAGCTGTTCGGCGGCCTCGGGCAGGGCGCCTCGCCGCATGAGAATCACGCCCAGACGCTCGCGGAAGGCCGACTCTTCGGGGTAGTCGCCGATCAACTCGACCAGCAGCGTCTCGGCGCGGGCGAAGTCCTGGGTTTGCAGGCTGCGCGCCAGCGTTTCAAAGCGCGGGTCGGCCTGCGCCGCCAGCGTAGCCGCCATCACGAGTCCGAGCAGGAAGCGCATCAGGGCCCCTTCATCGTGGCGAGCGGCTCGGCGTCCTGGCAAGCCTGAGTGGGACGAACATTCCTGTTCGTCCGGACCGTCATCGTTGCCGGTCCCCAAACCCCCCGTCGTGCTGTATCATTCTGAGGTCATGAGAGCGTTATCGTTGGCGCTGCTTCTCGCGCTCCCGCTGGCCGCCCAGCACGGGCGCTACGAAAAGGAATCCTCGCATCCGTTCATCGGCGACCCCGAGGCGATTGCCGCCGGCTCCGCCCTCTACCTGCGCTCCTGCGCCGGTTGCCATGGCGCCGATGGCAGCGGCGGGCGCGGCCCCAACCTCGTACGCCGGCCGCTGTGGCACCCGCTCAGCGACGACAAGATCTTTCAGGTCGTCCGAAAAGGCATCCCCGGGGCGGACATGCCCCCGACCGAGCTGACCGATGACGAGACCTGGCAACTGGTAGCATTCCTGCACGCGCTGATCGGTCCGGCGGCGGAGAACCCCGTGCCCGGAGACGTCGCCGCCGGCGCCCAGGTGTTTTGGAGCAAGAAGGCCGGCTGCTCCAACTGCCACTCGATCCTGGGCAAGGGCGGCAGCACGGCGCCGGATCTCACCAATATCGGCGGCCTGCGCCCGTTGGCGCTCATCAAGGAAGCCGTGCTCGACCCGGCCAACGAGCTTTTTGTGCTCGGCAATGAAGCGGTGACCGTGAAACTCAAGAACGGGCAGGTGATCAAGGGCGTCGCCCGCAATCGCGATAATTACTCGCTGCAGGTGGTGGACACCGCCGGCAAGTTGCACCTGCTTTCGATGCGCAACGTAGCCGAACTCGAGATCCTCGAGCGATCGCCCATGCCGGCCGATTATGAGGAACGGCTCAGCGCCGACGAGCTGAAAAATCTGTTTGCCTTCCTCGCGCAGCAGAGCCTGCGCGACGGCGCCCCGGAGGGCGAATGATGCGTTTCTTTCTGATCCTCGTGATGACCGCCTCGCTGTGGGGCCAGGCGACCTACGAAGACATCCGCAAAGGCCCGGGCCGCGACTGGCTCACCTACGCCGGCAGCTACAACGGCTGGCGACACAGCCCGCTCGAGCAGATCACGCCGGAAAACGCCGGCTCGATGGTCGCGAAATGGGTTTACCACGTACCCAACGCGCGCGGACTGCGCACCAACCCGATCGTCTATGACGGCGTGATGTACGTGACCAACGCCAATTCGGTGTATGCGCTCGACGCTCGCTCCGGCCGCCTGGTGTGGAGCTACGTGGACGCCCGTGCCGAAAAGCAGATGGTCAACCGCGGCGCCGCCATCCTCGACGACAAAATCTACTTCGTCACCAGTGACAACTACCTCACCGCGCTCGACCGCCACACCGGCGGGGTCATTTTTTCCAAGCAGTATGCGCGCGTGGAAGACGGCGTCGGCTCGACCGCCGCTCCGCTGGCAGTGAAGGACAAGATCATCGTCGGCAGCGCCGGCGGCGACAGCGGCATGCGCGGCTTTATCGCCGCCTTGTCTGCCGAGGACGGCCGCGAGCTGTGGCGCACGTATACGATTCCGGCCAAGGGCGAGCCCGGTTCGGAGACCTGGGGCAACCCCGACGTGATGCAGTGGGGCGGCGCAGCGGCCTGGCTGTCGGGCACTTTCGACCCCGAGCTGAACCTGCTCTACTGGACCACCGGCAATGCCTGGCCCGACTACAACGGCGACGTGCGTCCGGGCGACAACCTCTTTACCAGCTCGCTGGTGGCGCTCGACCTCGACAGCGGCAAGATGAAGTGGTATTTCCAGTTCACCCCGCATGACACCCATGACTGGGACGCGCAGAGCTGGCCGATGCTGCTGGACCTGGACTTCGAGGGCAAGCCGCGCAAGCTGGTCGTCCACGCCAACCGCAACGGCTTCTTCTACATTCTGGACCGCGTCACCGGCGAGTTCCTCAAGGCCACGCAGTTGACCGACAGTGTCGATTGGGCGACCGGCATCGACAAGAACGGCCGCCCGATCCAGGTTCCCGGCAAGGATCCCACGCCCGAGGGCAACTGGGTTTGCCCCAGCGTGAAGGGCGCCACCAACTGGATGGGCCAGACCTTCGACCCCAGCACCGGCCTGCTCTACCTGCTCACGCTCGAGCAGTGCGGCTGGTTCTACGTCTCGCAGCAAGAGCCCGAACCGATGAAGAATTTCTCGGGCGGCGGCGCCACCGAGGAGGGCGGCGAAGTCGTGCTGCGCGCGCTCAACCCGGCCACAGGCGAGCGCGTCTGGGAGTACCCGATGACGGGCCTGGGCCGCATGTGGACCGGCACGGTCTCCACCAAGACCGGCGTCGTTTTTACCGGCGACGACGACGGCCGCATGATTGCCCTCAACGCCAAGACGGGGCAGTATCTGTGGGACTTCAACATGGGCGAACTCTCCAACGGCTCGCCGGTGATCTACCAGGTGGACGGCAAGGAATACGTAGCGATCGCCTCGGCGACGGCCATCTTTTCTTTCGGGCTGTTCGAACCGGCCGAGCCGCTCGAAGCGCCGAAAATCACGAAGCGGAAGTAGGTTGCGCCGCTTCCACCTCTTCGAGATCGAGGACCAGCCATGGTGTCCGGACTTCTACCGGAACTACCTGGTCGACTATCTGCGCTACGCCTCCGAGGCCTTGGGGCTGATGAAGCCTGTGGTCCCGGTCCTGGAGCGCCTTCTTCGAAACAGCGGCAGCGCTAGGATTGTCGACCTGGGGTCGGGCGGCGGAGGCGGGCTGCCCAGCGTTGCGCGCGAGTTGGGCAAGCGGGTTCCAGGGCTCTCGATCGTCTTGACAGACCTGTACCCCAACCGGCAGGCCCTTTCCGGGATCGTCAACGAGATGCCGGAGATGTTCCGCTGGGAGGCTCGATCGATCGACGCACGCGCCGCGCCCGCTGACCTCCAAGGCTTGCGGACCCTGTTCCTGGCGTTCCACCACTTTCGGCCCGCGGAGGCCCAATCGATCTTGCAGAGTGCGGTGGACAGCGGCGCCGCGATTGCGGTTTTTGAGCCGCTCGAGCGGGACCTGCTGACGTTCGTCAAGATCGCGCTCTCGCCTTTCGCGGCGCTCCTGTTGACTCCCTTCATTCGCCCTTACCGGCTGGGGAGGCTGGTGTGGACCTATCTGATTCCAGCCGTCCCATTCGGCGTGACCTTCGACGGACTCGTGTCGGTGTTGCGCACCTACCGGCCCCACGAGATGCGATCCATGATCGAAATGGTCGAGGGCCACGATCGATATGACTGGGAGATCGGTTCGGCCAGAGCCGGGCTAGCGGTCATTACGTTTCTGACCGGCTCACCCAAGCCCGTCGCTGATGTGGCTGTTGCCGCGGCCGATCGTCGTGAGAACGACGCGGCGCCGCTCGACCCGAATGCGTTCGTCCTATCAGAATAGATTGTGCGCCGCTTCCACCTGTTCGAGATCGAAGACCAGCCCTGGTTTCCCGCGTTCCTGCGCGACTACATGACCGACTTCCTGCGGTCGGTCTCGGACTGGATGCACCTATTCGAGCCGGCCGTGCCCATCCTCGAGAAAGGGCTCCAGGCCGCCGGCGAGACGAAGATCGTGGACTTGGCGTCCGGCGGCGGAGGCGGCTGGCGCAAGGTCGCCCAGGACCTCGCACCGCGCGTCCCCGGCCTGCGCGTGACGCTCACCGATCTCTACCCCAACCAGACGGCGCTTGCGCGGCTGGCGGCGTCGATGCCCGAGGTTTTCTCGGTCGAGGCGCAGCCGGTGAACGCCATGGCCGTTCCGCCGCACCTGGAAGGTTTGCGGACGCAGTTCCTCTCGTTCCACCACTTCCGGCCGGCCGAGGCGCAACGCATCCTGCAGAACGCCGTCGACCACCGCGCAGCCATCGCGATCTTTGAGCTGCAGCAGCGCTCCATCGGCGACCTGATCAAGTTCGCGCTGTCGCCGTTGAACGTCCTGCTGACCACGCCGTTCATCCGCCCCTTCCGGCTGGGACGGCTGTTCTGGACCTACCTGATCCCGGTCGTGCCGCTGTGCGTGATGTGGGACGGCGTCGTCTCCGTGCTGCGGACGTATAAGCCCGACGAGATGCTCGCCATGACCGACAATCTCGCCGGTGGAGGCGGCTACGTGTGGAAATCCGGCGTCGCCCAGGGCGGCAAGGCGCCTGTGCCTTATCTGCTGGGCTACCCGGGCGCGGATCGCGACGCCTGAGGCGGCTGTCAGGCGTCGCCGGCCAGGATCTTGTCGATGCGATCCAGCAGCCGCGCCAGCCTGGGGAAAACCGGGAAAGATCGAGAGAAAACGAGGCTGTCCCGACCATTCCTGTCACAGATCTCGTAGACCTCACGCCGCACATCGCCGGCTGCTCGGACCTCGACCGCGGTCGCATGCTGGGAACGGCGAAGGCCAGATTGAAGCAATTTGCCGACGGTTTGCCGCTGATTCACGTCGTCGCCAAGCACAAAGGCTACTAAAAGACGACAAGACTGTCAGATCCTCGGCCTGCGCCTGTTGTTTGTTTTCAACAGGTTGCGGGCCGGATGTCAGGATATGTCAGGATATCTCGTTTTTTCGCCTCCGGGCGGGGTTCACAAAGAACGCCCGGCAAGCACTTCGGGAGCCTGCCGGGCGTTCGCGTATCGAATTGGGCTCCTGTTACGCCGGAGCCCTCCGTATCTTGGATTTTTGTCCGTTGTGTCGGATGTAGCGGACGCTGGATTCCGGCTCCAACGCCAAAGCCGATGGCGGCTTGCCTTCCCCTGCCGGGGGAAGAGACCTCGAGGCGCGCTCCGGGGGCCTTGCCATGACGCCCCGGTGCGCTTTCGCTTTCAGGATAACGGTGGGTGTCAAGGGGCGGCTCGGGATTCGCTCGTATCGGGCTCCATCCGCGATGCCCCCTCGATTGCCCGTTCAGCGGACCCGCAGAGTCCTGAGGCGCTGGCTGAGGCCTTGCATTTCCGCCGAGTTGGGACGAGCAACGGGCGCGCCGGTATCCACGGTCCCAAAATCCGCACAGGCGACGCCATCGGAGGTCACGAGTGTCACCAACACTCCCACCTCCCCAAACGATGGGAAGTTTGGGATTGGAACGGAAATCGACTGAGGATCAAATGCTCCCACCGGGGTCGGTGGGCCAGCCACGCTATTGGCGTAGATCTCGAAACCGAGCTTGAGCAGCGCCGGAGTTGCAGTCCCAAGAAACAAGTTGAGGGTCAGAGAACCGCTCTCGTAAACGAGTGAGGAGATTGAGGCGCTGCAACTCGGTTTGTTGTCGACGTATAGGCCAGGAACGGAGCCGAGATTTGCCAAGACAATAGGCGGATTGACTCCTCCATCGATCGAATCGCTTTGAATCGCCGCCGGATTGTTGGTGGTGCTCCAAAACAGTTTCCCTGCCACAGTATCTGGGAATATCGCATTGGCGCGCGCACTATTAAACAGAAGTTCTTGATCGCCGCCGTTGACGTTGTCTCGATAGATTGACGCAAAGGCGCCGGCAACGTAGTACACTTTCGCTCCTGCGCCGTCAACAGCAAGTTGGCGTGGAAGTGTGCCGCCCCCGAGGAGCGGCAAACCGAACGCGCGCTCCCGGTCAGTACCGTCGATTCTGACTCTCTGGACACTGGAAAAGGTATTCTCCACTGTCCAGTAGATCTGTTGGTTGAGTTGGTCGACGGCCAAGCCGAATACGGTACCGCCGCCGGCGTCAATATCGATATCCTCTGTGACTGGGGCGGCGACAGGCGAGACGGCGTCGAGGTCGGCGCAGAAGATGCTTCCTTCGCCGGTATTGCCATACCAGCACAGGACCCGATCGAGATTCGCCACGACGGGGTATTGTGGGGCCGGAGTCAAGCCGGTGAGAAAATCAGAAGCTACTGCGGATCCGTCCATCGAGCCCTTGCGAATCCTAGTAGTCTCAGTCCAATAGAGTTCGCCTTTGCCCGGATCGACTGATAGGCCGGTGGGAGTCTGTCCCGAGTACAGCGTCTCCACATTACTGCCGTCGAGGTCAGCGCGCTGGATGAGTCCGGTCTGAGAATCGGCCCAATATATCTTGTCAGCGGCCCTCATTGGAGTTGTTGCGATGCCTCCCACCGCAAGAATATACAAAACTACGAGCAGGTTACGTTTCAAGTTGTCTTCTCCTTTTCTGTGAGCTATTGTCCCGTGCGACTTGGTCACTGAAGTGCGGACAGGATCTTGTCGATGCGATCCAGCAGCCGCGCCAGCCGGGGGTAATCGCCGTAGCCGGCGATGAGCGGAATCCTGCGCAGGTGCAGCAGGATCGTCTCCTGGCGTTCCACTCCTTTTTCCAGCCACTCGCAGGCGGACTCGGGCTCATCGAGGCCGAACAAGATCGAGGCGATCTGGTGGTAAGGCTCCTCCTGCCCGATGGCTTGGTCCAGCAGCGCTCGCGCTTCGCGGATTCGCCCGAGTTTGGCGGCGCCGAAACCCATAGTCCCAATGGTGTTGGTGGAGCCGTCGGCAAGGGCGTCGGCCCGTGAGGCGTGGTCGTAGACGCCTTGCCAGTCCCCCAATCCTGCGGCAGCGAAGGCTAGGTAGATATCGGCCAGGTAGAAGGCCGGCATCAGGCTCTTGGCCTGCCTGGCGGTCCGGCGCGCCTCCTCGAAACGGGCGTCCAGTATCTGGAGGTAAGCGAGGTGTCCAAGGCCCAAGAAGTTCAGGGGGTCGTTGACGCAGGCGGCTTGGGCCTGATGAAGGGCTTCGTCCATGCGCCCTTGGGCGGCGAGCAGGAACCAGTAGTAGAAATAGCCCTCCGTCCGGCGACGATCCAGCCGCAGGCACTCCTGGAAAGCGGCCTCCATGCGGCGCAAGTCCCAGTCGAGCATCCAGGCGACGCAGCCGAGCACCGCATGCGCTTCCCACAAAGACGGATCGAGGTCGACGGCTTTGCGGGCGGCGTGCTTGGCCTCGGCCATTTTGGCCAGGCGCTCTTTGGACTGCATGTCATAGAGCGCCAGGGTTTCCGCTCGCGCAGCCCAGGCTCTGGCGTAGCGGTCTTCCTCCAGTGCGAGCGCAGCGTTGAAGTAGCGGAGGGCTTCCTCGAGATAGCGCGCGGTGCGCCGCCGGGACAGGGCGTAGCCGCGCTCCACCAGCAGCAGCGCCTCGGGCCGCACGGCTTCGGACTGCACCCAACTCGCCTCGGCGCGTGCGCCGGGCGCTAACGCAGCGGCTGCTTCGCGCGCCAACTCCGCGCCTGCATCGCGAGCGGCGGCGATCGGCCGGCTTGCTCGTCCTTCCCACAGCACGCGGCCGTCCCGATCTGTCATTCGGGCGTGCACGGCGACCCCGCCCCGTTCCATCCGGATATCGCCCGAGACGACACGGTTCGCCTTCAGCATCGCCGCGGCGGCGTCGGCGTCTCCGGTCTTGGCCGCCAGCATCGAACTCATCTCGCCGATAGCGTCCAAGCCATGGAACTGGTCGAGAGTGCGTGTCAGCGACTCCGTCACCGCGCCTGCCAGCAGTTCCGCTTCCGGTTCCTCGGAAGCCGGGACTAACGGCCAGACCAGCACGCGGACGCCGGCAGCGTCGACGGGCTCCGCCGGCGTCTCAGAGCGCTCAAATCGCGGCCGGTAAGCGCCCGGTTCGATCACGATGCGGACCGCGTCATCTCTGCCGGGGCCTTCGTAGTACTCGGCGAGCTTGCGTCGGAGGCGGTTGGCCTCGGTGCGTACGATCGAGGTGCCCTGATGCCGCTCCAAGGTGCGGTTGAAAACCTCGTTGGCAAGCACGGCCTCCGTGACTTCTTCGCCGCGGCCGGCGATCTCTTGCTCCACTACGTAGCGCAGGAAGCGCTGCAGTTGCGTGGAACGGACAAACAGCTTGCTCGCCAGGATGCGGTCGAGCGATTCACTGACTTCTGTGGGCGGGCGCTCCAATAACAAGAAAAACCTCCCGGTCCATGAGGAAAATACCTCTCTGCTTGGAATCAGACAGGCGGCGGAATACGCGAGACCGCCTGGCTCGCCATTCTAGCCCAGTCGGCCTCGTTGGAGAGGAAACCGAGTTTTAGGGGCGCCGGCCGCGTCACGACGCGAACCGGCTCCTGCTTTCCTGATTGTTGGAGAAATTCCGCTAATCGCGGCGTTTGCGGCGAGTGGCGAGGATGCCCGCCAGACCAAACCCCAGCAAAGCGATTGTCGAAGGCTCCGGTACCGGCGTCATGCCGCCGCCGCCAGGGTCGCCCTGGTTCTTCAGCGGGACGCGAAACTCCATGCCTCCCTCGAAGGCCGAGTTGGCCGGCAGAGTGTTGAACTCTACTGTGTCCAGGAGCTGCCCTGTCTTCGAAAACTGTCGGAAGGACCGGTCCGCGAAGACGTTGCCGACCCAGAGCGTATCGTCGGCGGCGTCGTACGCGATCCCTGCTTCCCCGCCCAAGAAGTCCCCCGTCGTAAACGAGAACAGATTGTTGCCGTCTCGGTCCACGTTCTGGACTTGGCCGAAGAATGCGTTCACTGAAGTAATCCAGAACGTATCGTTGGTCGGATCATAGGTAACTCCGCCCCATGATGCGCTGCTTACTCCAAAGTCAATTTGCGTTACTGGGTTAAGCCAGTCGAGGTCATAGCGTAGCAGCGCGTCGCCGCTGAACTGATAATTGAACTCACCGTCGGAGGCGCCGTCTCGAGCGTTCCCCGGTGTGTTTGGTACCGTTGCGATGAAGTTCCCGTCGAGGTCGTACGTCGCGCCGTCACCGATATTGCTGGCGATGCTGACTTGATCAGTGACGCTGATAGCGCTCTGTTGCCCGTTGTTGGCCATCGACCAAGAGCGGACAACGGAGTCGCCCTGAAGAACGCTGACTTGGACTGAACCCCGATGAACCACGTAGAGTTCGCTGATGGGGCCGGCGCGCAGGACGCCGTGAGCGCCCAAGATGATGGCTACATGGAATACAACCGACTGAATTCTGTACACCTGTTTCTCCTCCCTCTGCCGGAGATCATTCTCCGGAAGAGTCCAGCTTAGGAGGAGAGAATTGGTTGCGGTCGTTAGCTAACCGTTATCTGTTCTTGGAGAATTACGGCGTAAACCGCTGCGCGATGGGAAAACGCCGGCCCACGCCGAACGCCTTCGACGTCACCCGCAGGCCTGGGGCGGCCTGCTGGCGCTTGTATTCATTGCGGTCCACCAGGCGGCAGATCCGCTGCACCAGCTCGAGCGGCAACTCCAGGTCGCGCGCGATGGCGGCCGGGTCGACGCGCTCTTCGACATACAACCGCAACAAAGGGTCCAGCACTTCGTACGGCGGCAGCGAGTCGGTATCCTTCTGATCCGGCCGAAGCTCGGCCGAGGGCGGCTTGTCAAAAACCGACTGCGGGATCGCGCCCGGCCGGCGGCGGTTGGCCACGTGGCACAGCTCGTAGACCAGCGTCTTCGGCACGTCGGCGATCACCGCCAAGCCGCCCACCATGTCCCCGTAGAGCGTGCAATAGCCCACCGCGATCTCGCTCTTGTTGCCGGTGGTCAACACCATCGAGCCGAACTTGTTCGACAACGCCATCAGCGTGGCGCCGCGCAGCCGGGCTTGCAGGTTCTCTTCGGTCACGTCCGGCTCACGGTCGCCGAAAACCTGCGCCAGATTCCGCAGGAAGCCCTGGTAGGAGTCGTTGATCGAGATCAGCTCGAAGCGGATGCCGCAGGCCTCAGCCAGCGCGCGGGCGTCCGTAACGCTGCCTTCGGACGAGTACGGCCCCGGCATGCCCACGCCCAGCACGTTTTCCGCGCCGAGCGCCTCCACCGCCACCGCCGCGGTCAGCGAAGAGTCGATACCGCCGCTCAACCCGATGACCACTTGGGAAAACCCGCACTTGCGCACGTAGTCGCGCGTGCCCAGCACCAGGGCGTCGTAGACGGCTTCGAGTTCGTCGGTCGGCGGGTCGAAGACGTCGCCGCGACCGGCTTCCAGGTCCACGCAGACGACGCTTTCAGCGAAGGAAGGGCCGCGCGCCAGCAGCTTGCCGTCGCCGCCAAGCACAAAGCTCGAGCCGTCGAAGATCAGTTGATCGTTGCCGCCCACCTGGTTGACCATCGCCGCCGGCGTATGATGGCGCATCGCCGGGCTGCGCAGCATCTCTTCGCGAAAGCTGCGCTTGCCCATGTGGTAGGGCGAGGAGGCGATGTTGACGATCAGGTCCACGCCTTGGCGCGCGAGCTCCTCGACCGGGTCGAGCGGGTAGCGCGGGCTGCGCCAGAACTCCTTGTCGTTCCAGGCGTCCTCGCAGATGGTGATGGCGACGCGCTTGCCGCGAATGGTGGCGACCTGCTGCGAGACGGCCGGCGCGAAGTAGCGCCACTCGTCGAAAACGTCGTAGGTAGGCAGCAGCATCTTGCGCTGCACGAAGATGATTTCGCCGCGGTCGAGCACGGCGGCGCAGTTGCCGGCCCGCATGTCGTCGGGACGGTCGCTCGTGCCGGCGTAGCCCACCACCAGCGCGGCGTCGAGATCCGCCGTCCGCTCAGCGAGCTCGGCGAGCGCGGTCTGATTGCGGCGCAGGAACGAGGCGACCTCGATCAGGTCGCGCGGCGGGTAGCCGCACAGGGCGAGTTCGGGAAACAGGACCAGCTCGGCGCCGCGTTCCACGGCTTGCCGGGCCTGCTCGAGGATGAGCCGGGAATTTCCTTCAAAATCCCCGACGGTGGGATTGATCTGTCCGAGGGCGAGCCGCATCGATCACTGCTGTGAGGTGGGTTTGCGCGCGATCAGGGCGGCCGTGGCTCGGCCCTCCCATTCTTCTTCGTAGCGTAGCACGCGCCAGCCCCGGAACCGCTCCAGCAACTCGTTGGGCTCGAGCAGGTAGTCGCGGTTGCGCGGCCCGCCCTCGAATTCGAGCTGCTCCACGGTATAGGTGGAGTAGCAGATTAGCCCGCCGGGTGCGACGGCGTCGCGGATTGTGTCGAACAGCGGGCGGTGCAGGAACTGCGTTACCACGGCCAAGCCGTAGCGATCCGAGCCGGCGCTGAATCCGGGGGCCTCGATGTCCTGCTGGGCGGTCTCGAGCGCGACGCCTCGCGATGCGGCCAACTCTTGGGCGCGGGCGAGCGCCTCGGACGAGAAATCCACCGCCTTTACGCGCCAGCCCCGCTCGGCGAGGAACACCGCGTTGCGCCCGGCGCCGCAGGCCAACTCGAGCGCGTCGCGGTTCGGACACAACTCCCAATAGCGCACCGACGCGGTCGCCGCCGTTGCCGGCTCGGTCGAGAGGTGCTGACCGAGCCGGTATTTTTCGTCCCAATTCGGGCTGCTGGAGGCCATGAAACGCGCAAAGGGCGGCCCGCAGGCCGCCCCAGCTCTCGGATCAGATGTGGCGGGTTGCCGGCTCAGGCGCTGAAGGAGCTGCCGCAGCCGCAGGTCGACTCGACGTTCGGGTTGTCGAACTTGAAGCCGGCGCCTTCCATCGACTCCACGTAGTCCACGCGGCAGTTGTCGAGGTAGAGCAGGCTGGCCTGGTCGACGAACACGCGCAGGCCTTCGCCGAAGTTGTACTCCTTGTCCAGCGGCATCTTGTTGTTCTCAAACGCCATCGAGTATTGGAAGCCGGAGCAACCGCCGCCCACCACGGAGATGCGCAACGCTTGGGGCTGAGGGCTCTGCTGGCCCATGATCTCTGAGACTTTCGTGATCGCGGTTTCGGTCAACTGAATCATTGTGTCTGGTTCTCCCTTACGGACGAGATTTCACCGTCAGTATATAAGATGCCGGCGACCCGGTCCCAGTTGCAAAAAGCGAGCGGTCAATTGTTTCAGCCAACGGCGCCAGGGCGAGGCTGAACGGCGTCGCGGGCCTACGCGTCCCAGCGCCACAGCGCGCCGCCGGCGGTGAGCCCGGCGCCGACGGCAGCCATCAGTACCAGGTCGCCCTTCTTCAGGCGACCGCTGACGATGGCGTCGTGCGTAGCCAGCGGAATGGTGCCGCCGGTCGTGTTGCCGTAATCCTGGATGTTGATCACGGCCTTCTCGAGCGGCAGGTTCAGCCGGTCGGCCACGGCGGTGATGATGCGCGCGTTGGCTTGGTGCGGGATCAGCAGGTCCACGTCGTCGATGGTCAGGTTGTTGCGCTCGAGCAGGCGCGTGCAGGTTTCGTACATCTTGTTGACGGCATAGCGGTAAACCTGCCGGCCGTCCTGGTGGACGTAGTGCTCTTTGCCGGTGACCGACTCGACCGTCGCCGGCCGTCGGCTGCCCCCGGCGGGCATGTAGAGGAAGTTGCCGCCGGAGCCGTCGATCTCATGCTGGAAGTCCAGCAGCCCCGCCTCTTCGCCCTCTTCGGCCGGCTCGAGCAGCATGGCGCCGGCGCCGTCGCCGAACAGCACGCAGGTGGCGCGATCTTCATAGTTGACGATCCGCGACATCGTGTCCGCGCCGATCACCAGCACCTTATTCTGCGAGCCGCTGGCGATGAGTTGCGCCGCCGTGGTCAAGCCGTACAGCAGGCCCGAGCAGGCGGCCACCAGGTCAAAACCCCAGGCGCCCTTGGCCCCCAGCCGGTCCTGCACCAGGCAGGCCGTGGAGGGAAAGAACATGTCCGGCGTGACAGTGCAGACGATGATCGTCTCGACCTCGGAGGGGTCGACGCCGGCCTTCTCGAGCGCGGCGCGACCGGCCTCGACCGCCAGATCCGACGTCGCCTGGTCATCGGCGGCGATGTGGCGTTCGCGGATCCCCGTGCGCGTGACAATCCACTCGTCGTTGGTCTCCACCATCCGCTCGAGGTCGGCGTTGGTGAGTGTTTTGGTAGGGGTGTAACAGCCGACGGAAGTGATCTTCGCTCGGCGAATTCCTGGACAGCGCGGCAACTAATTCAATCTCCGGGAGATACGCGACGGCCGTCCGCCGCGTCGAAGGGAAACCCTATTGTACATTCGCAGTGAGGATGCGGGGGGCTTGGCGGCTGCGGCCCGGCCGCTACGGCTCGGTCCACTCGTTGAGCCAGTCGATGGCGGTCCGGTACCAGAGCTCGCTGTTGCGCGGCGACAGCACCCAGTGGCCTTCGTCGGGGTAGTAGAGCAGCTTGGAGGGCGCGCCCTGGGACTGCAACGCGGTGAACAACTGCAACCCCTGCGTCACCGGTACGCGGTAGTCCTTCTGTCCGTGCACCACAAGCGTGGGCGTCTTGAAGTTTTTCACATAGCGGCTGGGCGAGAGCTTGTCATAGAGCTCGGGCTGATCCCAAGGCGCGCCGCGGAACTCCCACAGCGGGAACCACAGCTCCTCGGTGGCGCCGTAGAAGCTCGGCAGGTCAAAGACGCCGGCGTGCGAGATCAGCGCGCGAAAACGGTCGGTGTGGCCGAGCGTCCAGTTCACCATGTAACCGCCATAGGAGCCGCCGGCCGCCGCCAGCCGCGAGGCGTCCACGTAGGGGCGCGCGATCACGCTGTCCACTCCCGCCATCAGGTCCGCGAATGGTCCGTCGCCCCAGTCGCCGCGGATCTTGTCGGTGAACGCCTGCCCGTAGCCGGTGGAGCCGCGCGGGTTGGGCATGAGCACCACGTAGCCGGCGGCGGCGAAGACCTGCGGATTCCAGCGGTAGCTCCAGGCCTGCGACCAGGCGCCCTGCGGGCCGCCATGGATCAGCAGCAGCAGCGGGTAGCGGCGGCTGACCTCGACGCCGGGCGGTTTTACCAGGAAGGCCGCGATCTGTCGGCCTTCGGCTTCGTAGCTGATCTCCTCGACTTCGCCGAGGTCATAACGTTCGAACAGGTCGCGGTTCAGCGCAGTCAGCCGCCGCGGAGCGCCGCCGGAGGAGAAGGCGCGGTAGATCTCGGTTGGGTGCGACAGACTCTGCGCGGTGTAGATCATCGACTGGCCGTCGGGCAGCAGCTGCAGGTCAGCGTGCGATGCCTCGCCGTAGATCGGCATATTGATCGCGCCGCCGGCGGCCGCCACGGTGTAGACCGGCTCCTTGCCCTGGTCTTCGGCGGTAAAGAAAAGCCGCGAGGAGTCCGGCGCCCAGGCGATGGAGGTCACCGGCCGGTCGAGCGAATCGGTGAGGCTGACCGCCTCGCCGCTGTCGCGGTCATACAGGATCAGCCGCCAGCGGTCGCTCTCATAGCCGGGGCGCGCCTGACGGCGGTAGGCCAGGTAGCGGCCGTCGGGCGAGTAGATCGGCGAGGCGTCGGCCGCCGGGTTCTCGGTGAGGCGTTTGGGTTCCGCGGAACCGTCCGCGGGAACCAGAAAGAGATCCGTGTTCGTGGAGGTGGCGGCGTCTTCCTGCGCCGCGCGGGTGAAGCAGACTTCGGCGCCGTCGGGAGCGACGGCATAGGCCGGCGGTCCCCCCAGCGAGAACGGCGGCGCGTCGAACTCGCCCGGCGTCAGATCCACCGGCTCGGCCTGGTCGGCGCCGTAGCGGAGAGAGAACAGGTGGCTGCGGCGGTTGTCGCGCCACTCGTCCCAGTGGCGGTAGAGCAGGCTGTCGTAGACGCGGGCGCTGACCGGGTCGGACTCCTCTTCTTCCAGCCGGCGGGCGTTGCAGGCGTCGTCGGCCCCGCACTCGGGGAAAACGCGCGCTGCGTAGATCAGCCGGTCCCCGGCGGGCGCTACCGCGAACGAGGCGACGTCGGTGGAGAGATTGGTGACCTGCTCGGCGCCGGTTCCTGCGGCGTCCATCCACCAGATTTGGCTCGAGCCGGAGCGCTCGGTCAGATAGAACAGACGTTGCGAGTCCGGCGACCAGCGCGGGTGGTGGTTGGCGTCGTCTTCGAAGGTCAGCTGCCGGGCTTCGCCGCCCTCGATGTCGACGATGTAGATCTGCTTCGAGGTCTCGTTCTCAGACAGGTAGATCTTCGAGACGACGAAGGCGACTTTCGTGCCGTCGGGTGCCAGTTGCGGATCGGAGATACGGGCGATCTGCGCCATCGCAGCAAAATCGAACGGCCGCGCGCCGGGAGCCTGCGCCAAGGCGGCGGTCGCCGACAACGCCGCTACGCCCACGATTTTTAACCACATAGACTTTGACTTTACCGCAGAGAACACTGCGGACTTCGCAGCCGAAGGCGCTGCTACAATCCCGGCAGGTGGGCCGGCTCGTTGGGGACGGCCGGCGTCGCGTGGCGAAATCGATGCATCGCTCCTGGGTTCTGACCGGCGCGCTGTGCCTGGCGGCGGCGCTGGCCTATCTGGCGCAGCGCTTCTACGCCGCCGGCGAGATCGGAGCCGGCCTCGCTTCGGCCTCGGCGGCGCTGCTGCTGTGTGGACAGGCGTTGTACTGGTCGGCGCGGCGGATGGAGGCGTTTCGTCGGTTCCGCACGATGCGGGCGGTCTGGCGATTGCCGATCACCCCGGCCGGCGCCTTGTTCATCGGCTTCACGCTGGTGGTGGGGGGCGCGGCGGCTTACTCAGGCAACAACCTCATCTATCTCACCTTGAGCGCGATGCTGGCGGCGCTGCTGGTGAGCGGCGTGATCGCCCGCATGACCCTGAACGGCCTGCAACTGCGGCTGGCTCTGCCGGACCGTCTCTTCGCCGGACAGTCCGTGCGGGCGCGCGTGGGCATCCGCAACAGCAAGCGTTGGCTCACCACCCACGGCGTGAGTCTGCGGCCGGTACGGGACCGCGCCGGCGGCCTGATTATGGAGGAGGCCTGGTTTCCGATGCTGCGCCCGCGCGAAGAGCTGGTCGCCTCGCTCAAGGCGAGTTTCGAGCGGCGCGGTCAATACCGCGAAGAGCGCGTGATCCTGAGCACCCGCTTTCCGTTCGGTCTCTCCGAACGGCGCCGCGAACTGCATCTGAGCGAAGACACCATGGTTTTCCCTGACGTGACGCCGTCGGTGCGCTCCGACGCCATTGTCGACGAGCTCGAAGCCGCCTCGCTGGGCCGGTCGGCCGGCGAGAGCCAGGATCTGTACCGCATCCGCCCGGCGGTTGCCGAAGACGGCGCGCGCTATCTCCACTGGAAGGCTTCGGCGCGCACCGGAGGCCTGTGGGTGCGCGAGTACGCCCGCGAGGAGCGCTGCGAGGTGCGGCTGCTGTTCGATCGCCGCGTTGAGCCGGGGCTGGAGGGCGAGCGGCAGTTCGAAGAGCGGGTTGCGCTGTGCGCGGCGGTGCTGTGGAAGCTCTCCGAGCGCGGCGGCCGAGTGACGCTCCAGTCGGACGAGGTCGAGATCAAGTCCGAACCCGGCGGCGCGCCCATCGACGCACAGTTGCGCTACCTGGCGACGGTGGAGGCGCTGGGGCCGGACGGCCCGGCGCCGCCGTCGAAAGACGACGGGACGCCGGAGTATGTGTTTGGGGCGGCGGGGGCGTCCGAGAGGGTCGCACGCCCTCGCGCAACCGAAGCGCAGGCTGAAGGGGCTGTGTGAAAACGTGACAGGAGTGTTCGGTGATAGCCCCCGGCTTCAGCCGGGGGGTCACTGAGATCGGACCCTCCCGTCTGTTGCACTTGCCCCCACACGCGAGAGCGTGTGAGGGCAAGTGATTTAATTTGAGTCGCTTAGACGTGCATTACCCTCGGCTAAAGCCGGGGGTAATGGGGGAACCGGAGACGGAATCGGTGTATCGTCGGACCGTCTGGATCACCGGGCGCAGTATTCTCACACACTCTCTGAAGGGCCCGGAGCGGATCAGCGCGCCGCCACCTCCAGCACCACCCCGAACAGCGTCTCCACGTAGTCCTCGAACGCCTCGACGTACAGATACTCGTTCTTGCCGTGGATGCCGCCGCCCGGGTCCCAGGAGCCCTTCGCCGGCCCAAAGCCGTAGCTGGCGATCCCCGCCGCGCGCAGCTGCGCCGAATCGGTCGCGCCAGTCGACATCCGGGGCAGCACCACCACGCCCGGATGCCGTTGCCCCAGCACGCGCTCAAAGGCCTGAAATACCGGGCTCGACAGCGGCGACGGGGCATGCGCCGGCCGCGTCACCGGATGCGGAATCAGGTCCACCAGCGGCTCGTCCATGATGCTCTTCAGCCGCGGGAAAAACTCCTCGGGATCCTCACCCGGCAGCGCGCGAATGTCGATCGTGGCCTCCGCATCGGCCGGGATCACGTTCTTCTGGTAGCCGCCCTGCAGGATCGTGGGCACGATCGAGGTGCGGATCATCGAGTAGTAGTAGGGGTTGATCGCACGCAGCCGCTCCTGCAGTTCTTCGCTCGTGTCGCCCGCGAGCAACTGGCGGTAGACCGCGGCCTCGTCGGGCGGCGCGACGTCGGCCAGGCGCGAGAAGTAGGTGCGCGTGGTCTCGTTGAGTTCGACCGGCGTCTCATAGGCCGCCAACTTCGCCACCGCGCGGGCCAGCGTTACCACCGGGTTGTCTTTTTTGGGCACCGAGCCGTGCCCCGAGGTCCCTTTGGCGCGCAGATCGATGCGGCGCGGCGTCTTCTCCGCAGTCTGGATCTCGAAACTCTGGTAGGCGAAGCCGCGGTCGAACAGGCCGCCGCCGCCCTCGTTGATGGCGTACTCGGCGTCGATCAGCTCGCGCTTGTTCTCGAGCAGCCAGGTGATGCCGGCCAGGCCGCCGGCCTCCTCGTCGGCGACGCCCAGAAAGATCACGTCGCGGTCGAGTTCCACGCCCAACCGCTTGAGCAGGATCAGCGAGAACAGCGAGCCGGCCACCACGCCCTTGTCGTCGCCCGTGCCGCGGCCGTAGATGATGCCGTCCTTGATTTCGCCGCCGAAAGCGTCAAAATCCCACTCGCTCTGGTCGACGGTGACGACGTCGAGGTGGCCCAGCAGCAGCAGGGGTTTCTTTGCGCCGGAGCCCTCAAGCCGCGCCACGATGGAGGCGCGTTTCTCCGACGGGCCGACGATTTCATAAGCGATGCCTTCGGCGTCGAGCTTCTCGGCGATGTAGCGCGCCGCGAGGATCTCGTTGCCCTCGGGCTGCGAGGTGTCCAGGCGGACCAGGTCCGCCAGCGTCTGTACGGCTTCGGGCTTGACGGCGGCCCAGTCGGGCTGTTGGGCGAGGCCGGAGGAAAAAATGAGCAGCGTCAGCAGCGCGAGTCGCATCTACAAAGCATAGACCCCCGACTCCGGTCGGGGGCTCGGTTCAGCCGAGCCGGGGATGGAGTCGCGGGTCACAGCAACGAACGGAGGTAATTGACGACTTCAGGACGCATCCAGTTCTCCGCGCCGACGTACTTGCGCACCACGTATCCGTCGGGGTCGATAAGATACGACTCAGGGTACAGGTGGGTGCCGTACTTCGAGGCGACGCTGCGAGACGGGTCGCGAACCGTGGGAAATGCGATGCCAAAACGGTCGAGGAAAGCGTCATAGGCGCCCTGGTCCTCGTCCACGCTGACGCCCAGCACGATCAGGCCTTGGTCGCTGAGTTCCTGATGGAGTTGGTTCAGCGAAGGGGTCTCTTGGATGCACGGCGGACACCAGGTCGCCCAGAAATTGAGCAGGACGTACTTGCCGCGGTAGTTTTTGAGGTCGATGCCCTGTCCGGTATCCGTCGTCAGGGTGAAGCCCGGCGCGCGATCGCCCGCTTCGACGTCATAGACGCGCAGGTAGGGTTCGACGCGCCACAGCAGAACGGCGCCCAGAACGACCGTGAGACCCCAGATTCCGAAATCTTTCATCAAGCTTGCCACCGCCGCGTACGAGTTCTAGTCTAAGTTTTGTCAAGGATCTGACGCATGTTCCTCATCACACGCAAAGCTGAGTTCTCAGCATCGCACCGTCTGGCCAGGCCGGACTGGTCCGATCAGAAGAACCAGGAAGTCTTTGGGCTCGAGAGCCAGACCCATGGACACAACTACATCCTCGAAGTCACCGTCTCCGGCCAGGTGGACCCTGCGCACGGCATGATCATGGACCTCAAGGAACTAAAAGACATTATCAACGATGAAGTGGTCGAGCCGTGGGATCACCGCCATCTCAACCATGAAGCCGCGCCGTTCGACCGCGTGATTCCGACCACCGAAAACTTGGCCGCCGAGGTCTGGCGGCGGTTGGCGCCAAAAATCGACACCGACCACGCGCGGCTGCACTCGATTCGGCTGTATGAGACCCCGGACCTCTATGTGGACTACAACGGTCCCGAGGCCGAGGAGGGGGCATGAAGCTCACCCGCCGTTACCAGTTCTGCGCCTCGCACCGCCTGCACCTCGATTCGCTCAGCGAAGCCGAGAATCAGGAGCTGTTCGGCAAATGCAACAACCCCTACGGCCACGGCCACGACTACATTCTGCACGTCAGCGTCGCCGGCAAAGTCGACCCCGAAACCGGCCGCGTAGCGGACCGCGACGCGCTCGACCGCATCGTCCGCGAAGACGTGCTGCCGCGCATAGATCACAAAGACATGAACGCCGCCGTGCCGGAGTTCGCCGACCTCAATCCGACGACCGAGAATCTCGCCAAGGTCATCGGAGACTGGCTCTGCACCTCCTTCCGACGCCATTTCGGAGCCGACGGCCCGCGGCTGGCGGGTCTGCGCCTGGAAGAGACCGGGCGCAACACGTTTGACCTTTCGATGGAGTAGAAATGCATCATTCCCTGGCTGATCTCGAGGTCGAACAGGCCTCCGCCGACGCCCCCAACCAGCGCATCGTGGAACTGACTCGCGAGTTGCTGCTGGAGGTGGGCGAAGATCCCAACCGCGACGGTCTGCTCAAGACGCCCGAGCGCGTCTCGAGAGCCTGGGCGGACCTGACCTCGGGTTACAACATGAACGCCAAGGAGCTGCTCAACGGCGCCTTGTTCGACGTCACCTACGACGAGATGGTGATCGTCAAAGACATCGAGCTGTTCTCGTTGTGCGAGCATCACCTGCTGCCGTTCTACGGCAAGGCGCACGTGGCCTACATCCCGCGCAACAAGGTGATCGGGCTGAGCAAGGTGGCGCGACTGGTGGACATGTTCGCGCGCCGGCTGCAGGTGCAGGAGCGGCTGACGCGCGAGGTGGCTGACGCCATCCAGGATGCGATCAACCCGGTCGGCGTCGGCGTGGTGTGCGAGGCGCGCCACCTTTGCATGATGATGCGCGGCGTGGAGAAGCAGCACTCCTCCACGATCACCTCGGCGATGCTGGGCGACTTCCGCGACAACCACAAAACGCGCGAGGAGTTCCTGGCGCTGGTGGGCCGGCGAGCGAACGGGGCTTAAGAGGCCCGCAATCTAAAGATTGCGGCACGGACGCTCCTTTCCGTGCCGCGCCCTTTAGGGCGCGGGTTGCCCCGGCTGAAGCCCGGGGCTACTCGGCCAGACCGCACTCGGCGTGAATCGCCCGCACGGCTTCTTCGAGCTGATCCTGACGCACGACCACCGCGATGGTCAGTTCGCTCGAGCCCTGCGCGATGGCGATGATGTTGATCTCGCGCTCGGATATCGCCGTGAACAGACGTCCGGCCAGCCCCGACGTCCCGCGCATGCCTTCGCCGACCGCGGCCACCAGACCGACGCTGTGGTCGATCTCGATCGGGTGCACGTAGCCGTGATCGAGCTCGAGTGCCAGCTCCGCGCGCAGACTCTCGAGCACCGCTTCCACCTCGGCCGTCCGCACCAGCATGCAGAAATTCTGCCGGAAGCTCGAGCGGCTCAGCATCAGCACGTCCACCTTCGCGCGCACCGCCGCCGCCAGAGCGCGCGACATCAGTTGCGCCCCGGACTGCATGAAGCTCACGGCCTCAATCGAGATCAGTGAGACGTTCGGCAGCGAGCTGATCGCCCGCACGCCGCGCCGTTCGCCGGCTTCGGCGCCGATCTTGGTGCCCGGCAGGTCCGGCCGGAACGTGTTCTTGATGTAGACCGGGATCTTCTTGTCGATCAGCGGCGCGAGCGTGCGCTGGTGCAGCACTTTCGCGCCGGCGTAGGCCAGCTCGGCGGCCTCGTTGTAGGTGACCTCGGGCAGGATGCGGGCGTCCGGGATCACCCGCGGGTCGCCGCTCAAGATGCCGTCCACGTCGGTCCAGATCCACAGCTCTTCCGCGTCGATCGCCGCCGCCAAAATTGCCGCCGAAAAGTCCGATCCGCCGCGTCCAAGCGTGGTCGGAACGCCCTGCGCGGTGGCGCCGTTGAACCCCGTGACCACCGGGATGACGCCGTCGGAGAGCAGCCGGCCGATGCGCTCGCCGGCCTTGGCCTGGGTCTCGTCCATCAGCGGCGAGGCGGCGCCGAAAACGGCGTCGGTGACGATCAGCTCGGCGCTGTCGACGGCTTCGGCCGGCACGTCTTGCGCCAGCAGCGTCTCCGCTAGCAGCAGCACCGCCAGTTTTTCGCCGGTGGAGACCGCCTCGTCCACCGACCGCGGCGGCCGCTCGCGCAGCAGCAACATGCCGCGGGCGATGCGGGCGTAACGGTCGAGCAGCTCGCGGATGCGCGCGTTCACGCTGGGGCGGCGCTCTTCGGGAACCAGCTCGGCGGCGGCGCTGAGATGCTTGTCGAGCAGCGCCGCGAGATTCGCCTCTACGGCCGCTTCCGAGCCGCTCTCGCCCTGCTGCATGGTGTCGAGGAGCAGGTCGGTCACCTTCGACATCGCCGAGGAGACGATGACGACCTGGTGGTCCACGGCGGCGCGTGCGGCCAGCTCAGCGGCGCGGCGAATGGCTTCGGGCGAACCAACGCTGGTCCCCCCAAACTTCATGACAAGCAAGGGTTTAGGCATATTGAATCGGCTGAAGGCGAATCTTTGATTATACGTTTGCTAGCAGCCCGCGGGCGACTGCGGGCGTGCGTGCCGCTGCTCGATCCAGCCATGCACGAAGCGCAGCTTTTCGATCGCGCGCGGCGAGAGCACGAACGGGTACAGGTCCGGCTGGCCCATGCCGCGGTTGAGGCTGTTGACGGCGTAGGTGAGCGGCAGCCAGGTCTCGATGAGAGCGTCGAAGCTCACGCCGGGGCCGAATGGGTCGTCGACGGCGAGCCGGCTGCGGCCGCCGCTGAGCGCCCCCGGCGCGAGCCCGAAGGCGGCGGCCGTTTCCATCGTGTCGAGGATGTGCAGGTAGTGCGCCCAGGTCTCGGCCCAGTCCTCCCAGGGATGGGCGCTGGCGTAGGCGCTGACGAAGCGCTCGCGCCAGTTCGGCGCCGGGCCGTTGGCGTAGTAGGCTTCGAGCGCCTGGCCGTAATCGGCGCGCTCGTCGCCAAACACCTCGCGGTAGGCGGCGCGCTCGTCTTCCGTCTCGAAGAGCCGGTCCCAGTAGTAGTGGCCGACCTCGTGGCGCAGGTGCCCGGGCAAGGTGCGGTAGGGCTCGGCGAGGGTCACGCGGCGCCGCTCGCGCTCGGCCGGGTCGGCTTCGGCGGTGTCGATGGTGATCAGGCCGTTGGCGTGGCCGGTGGTCACGCGGCTTTGCTCGTTGGTCCCATGCGAGGCGTCGGCCAGGAAGTCGAACGCCAGCCCGCGCACCGGATCTTCGCGCTTGCTTACCAACGGCAGGCCAAGACGCAGCACGCTATAGACCAGCCGCCGTTTGACCTCTTCGAGCGAGCGCCACAGCCGCAGTTGGACCGCGTCGCCGATGTCGGGAATGGTGCGATTGAGGCGGCAGGCCAGGCAGAGCAAGTCGGGGCTGTCGGCCGGCAGCAGCCAGTTGCAGGCTTGGTGTTGCTGGTTGCCGCAGTAGCGGACCGCGCCGCTTTGCGGGTCGGCCAGCGCCGTCCAACTGCCGTCGCCGAGCGGTTCGAGCGCCGTCAGCGAGCAGGCTTCGGGCAGGTAGCCCAGCGCCCGCCCGCAACGCTCGCAACGCGTGTTTTCGAAGTAGAGCAGCTGGCCGCAACTCTGGCACTGGAAAACCTTCATGGGCGGCCGGCTGCAGTCGAGCCTTTCAGTTTTGAGTCTAGCCGAGACGGGACGAGGCGCTATGATGAGCCCCGACGAGGAGATTCCGATGGCGCGCTTCACGATCGAAGTCAACGGAAGGCCGCTCGAAACCGACACGGCCGGCGAGCGCCCGCTGCTCGACGTGTTGCGCGAAGATTTCGGGCTGACCGGAACCAAGTACGGCTGCGGCGAAGGCCAGTGCCGGGCCTGCACGGTGCTGCTGGACGGCGAGCCCCGCCCCTCCTGCCTGACGCCGGTGTCCAGCGCGGCGGGCAAGCGCGTCACCACCATCGAGGGCTTGGCCGAGGGCGATGCGCTCAGCCCTGTCCAGCAAGCCTTCGTGGACGCCGACGCCGCGCAGTGCGGGTATTGCACCGCCGGCATGATCCTCGAAGCCACCGCACTGCTGGAGCGCAGCGCAAGCCCCGACCGCGACGCAATCGTCGCCGCGATGAACCCGCACCTGTGCCGCTGCTGCGGCTACCGCAACATCGTCGACGCCATCGAGCGCGCCGCGGCGGCGAGGAGGTCGAGCGATGGCTGAAGTTTTCCGCGAAGACCTTTTCGAGCCCGATCGCAAGGAGTTGGCTGAGGGCCCGGCGTACCGGTTCGAACTGGACCGGCGCGAATGGATTGGCGTTCTGGGAGTGGGGCTGTTCATCTCGGCTTGCGGCCGTAGCGCCCACAGCCAGCAGATCGAGCAGACCGCCGACATCCCGCAAGCCACGCGCTTGCATCTGGGCGAAGACGGCTCGATCACCGTTTTGAGCGGCAAGGTGGAGTTCGGGCAGGGCTCGCGGACGGAGATCCAGCAGGCCGCCGCCGAAGAGCTCGACGTGGCGCCTTCGGCGGTACGTGTGGCGCTGGCTGACACGGCGGTCACCCCGAACGACGGTTCGACCGCCGGCAGCCGCACCACGCCGTCGACCATCCCGGTGGTCCGGCGCGCCTGCGCCTCGGCGCGCGAGTTGTTGCGCCAAACTGCGGCCCGGAAATGGGGCGTGGACGCCGCCACGCTCGCCGTGAGCGACGGCGCGGTCCGCTCCGGCGGGAAGGTCTTCGGCTACGGCGACTTGGCACGGACGAAGCGGCTGATCGACGCCTCCGATGAAGGAACGCCCCGCGGCGTGCCGCTGACGCCGGTGGACGATTGGACCGTGCTGGGCCGTTCGCAGCCGAAAGCGGCTGCGGTCGAGATCGTCACCGGCCGGCATCGCTATCCGTCCGACATCCGCCGCCCCGCAATGCTCTACGGCGCGGTGCTGCGGGCGCCGTCGTACGGAGCGCGGCTGGAGAGTGTGGACCTTTCGGCGGCCGAGAAGCTGGGTGCGTTGGCGGTGCGCGACGGCGAGTTCGCGGGCTGTACGGCGAAGACGTCCTACGAGGCGCGGCAGGCGGTGGAGGCTCTGGCCAAAACGGCCGTTTGGAAGGAGGCTTCTTCGCACCCGTCGAGCGACGGCCTCGGCGCCTACCTCAAGAGCAAAGCCCGCACCTCCGGCGAAGGCCGCAGCGGGCCGCGCCGCGATGAATCCGGCGATGTGGACGGCGCTCTGGCCGCCGGCCGCGTGATCGAAGCCTCCTACGAGATGCCGTTCGTGCAGCACGCGCCCATGGAGCCGCGCGCGGCCATGGCCGAGTGGAACGGGCGCACCCTGACCGTCTGGACCGGCACACAGCGGCCGTTCGGGGTGCAGCAGCAATTGATGGACGCTTTCCACCTAAACGCCGAGCAGGCGCGCGTGATCGTGCCCGACACCGGCGGCGGCTTTGGCGGCAAGCACACCGGCGAGGTCGCCATCGAGGCGGCGCGGCTGGCCAAAGCGGCCGGCAAGCCGGTCTCTCTGCGCTGGACGCGCGCCGAGGAGTTCGCCTGGGCCTATTTTCGGCCGGCGGCGCTGTTTGAGGCGCGGGCCGCGCTCGACGGCGAAAAGATCACGGCCTGGGACTTCACGGCCTACAATCCCGGCACGGCCGGCATCCGTACGCCGTACGCGATTGCGAACGCGCGCACGCAGTACTTCCCGTGCGAGTCGCCGATGCGCGAGGGGTCCTACCGCGGCATCGGCGCGACGGGGAATCACTTTGCCCGCGAAGTCTTCATGGATGAGCTGGCCGAGGCCGCCGGAGTGGAGCCGCTCGCGTTTCGGCTGGCGCATGCCGAGGATCCGCGCCTCAAAGCAGTGCTCCAGGCGGCGGCCGAACGTTTCGGCTGGTCGAAGATCGGCGATCTCGGAAAGAACCGCGGCATCGGCGTCGCGGGCGGGTTCGAGAAAGGATCCTACGTGGCGATCTGCGCACAGGTCCGCGTGAATGGCGGGACGGTCGAGGTCGAGCGTCTGGTCACCGCGTTCGAGTGCGGCAAGATCCTGAACCCGCGCAACCTGGAGGCGCAGGTTGAGGGCTGCGTCATCCAGGGCCTGGGAGCAGCGCTGACCGAAGAGATTCGTTTCGCGGGCGGCAAGCTGCTCAACGGCAGCTTCGCCGAGTATCCAACGCCGCGTTTCCGCGACATTCCGCCGATGGAGACGGTGTTGCTCGACCGGCCCGATCTCGATTCCGCTGGAGCGGGCGAGACGCCGATCGTGGCGGTGGCCCCGGCGCTGGCGAACGCGGTCTATCGGGCGACCGGGCGGCGGGTGCGGTCGCTGCCGTTGCGGGGGTAGGACGCCCGGTCTCAACTTCGGTGCGAAGCGAAGGTCTCCAGCAGCGCCGCCTCCGGCAGCAGCAGGCGCTCGGAGCAGCCCGATGAGCAGGTCAGCGCGTAAGCGTGCTCTTCGGCCGCCCGTTTGAATAGCATCGCCCCTCCGCACGACGGGCAGTCCTTGCCCGGAAACGGCTGGCCCACGCGCTCGGACAGCATCGCGTGCATCTTGCGGAGGGCGATCATCTGGTCAGTCTGGGCGCGCAGCTGGGCGGCGTGGTCGTGCAGTTTTTGGTGATGGTCGACCAAGACATGCGTCACCGCCTCCTGGCGTTGCGCCAGCTCCTTGTTCTCACGCTGGAGCGTGTCCACGTCGCGCTCCAGGAAGTCCAGCCGCGCCGACAGCCCCCCGGTCAGCCAGTCCGCCAGCCCGCGCAGTATGCCGCCGTCGCGCTTCATTCCAGGCTCATATCGGCGCCCTTGGGTGAGAAGTAGAGACGCCTGCGATATGCTCATTGCGTGACTCGCACACTCTTCACTGTCTGCCTGCTGGCCGCCAGCGCTCTGCCTCTGGCCGCCCAGCGCGAAAACTGGACCAAGCCGTTCCCGGGACACCGCGTCATCGGCAATCTCTACTCAGTCGGCACTTATGATCTGGGCTGCTATCTGGTCACTTCCGACGAAGGCCACATCCTGATCAACACCGGCATCGACGGCTCCACCGAGATCATCCGTGACAACATGCGCTCGCTCGGCTTCGACCTCGCCGACGTGAAGATCCTGCTGACCATGCAGGCGCATTGGGACCACACCGCGAAGCTGGCCGAGATCCAGAAGCTGACCGGCGCGGAGATGTGGGCGACCGCCGGCGACAAGCCGCTGCTCGAAGACGGCGGATTCAGCGATCCGCTGTTTGGCGGCAAGCAGACCTTTGACCCGATCCAGGTCGACCGCGTGATCCGGGACGGCGAGGTGATCAAACTCGGCAAGACGCGGCTGACGGTCATCGAGATGCCGGGCCACACCGTGGGCAGTTCGAGCTACACCATGAAGGTGCGCGAAGGCGGACGCGACTACGACGTGGCCATCGTCAACATGGCGTCGATTAATCCGGGCACGCGGCTGGCGGTCAATCCCACCTACGAGGGCATGGCTGAGGACTATGCGACGACCTTCCGCAAACAGAAGGCTCTGGCCGTGGACGTGTGGGTGGCGGGGCACGCCTCGCAATACAACCTGCACGAAAAATATAAGCCGGGCGACGCTTACAGCCCCGATACGTTCGTTGACCCCGAGGGCTACAAGGCAGCCGTCGCCCGCTACGAGAAGATTTACCTCGATCAACTGGCCGCGGAGAAGCGCTGAGTCCATGCTAGGCTCTCGGGTATGAAATTGCGGAATCCGCCCCGATTGGCGTTGGCGCTATTATTCCTTTCCGTCTTCAGCGCTTCGGCGCAAACCGGCAAGGAGTATCCCGACGGCCACGGCGGCAAAGTCTTCTTCCCTTTGGGCGACATCTCCTTCGCCGACGAGATGGTGGCCTTTGAGCCGGGCGATCCGCGTCCCGATGAGAAATACACGCAATCGCACAGCGTTCTCGGAGCTCCGAACTACAAGAACGTCGGCGACGATTCCTATTTCACGCTGAGCTGCCGCGGGGTTCTGACGCTGCGCTTCGTGGACAACGCGCTCGTCGACGTCGACGGCCCGGACTTGTATGTTTTTGAGATCGGCCCCGACATCGAGCCGACCGATCTGGCGATCTCCGAAGACGGCCGTGACTGGATCGAGGTCGGCGGCATCTCCGGCGGACGCGCCGAGATCGACATCGCCGAGCTGACTTCCCCGGGTGCGGTATTCCACTACGTTCGTTTGACTGACGGCGGCACGCGTTGCACCGGACGCTGGCCCGGCGCGGACATCGATGCGGTCGGCGCCATCGGCGCGGGGCGGCAAATCTCGCTGGATAGTTCGCTGCTGTTCGATACGGGCAAGTACGAGCTGAAACCTGAAGCTCGCACGATGCTGGCCGAACTCGCCGCCGAGATGGCGTCGATGCGCAACGCGCGGGTGGTCGTGGAAGGACACACCGACAGCGTGGGCTCGGATGAGGACAACCGGGTCCTGTCCGAGAATCGCGCCGATTCAGTGATGGCCTTTTTGCAGCAGCAGAGCGGCGTGAGCGGATTTGAGTACTCCACGCGCGGCTACGGAGAATCCCGCCCGGTGGCCGACAACGATACCGAAGAGGGCCGGGCGAAGAACCGCCGCGTCGACTTGGTAGTAGCGCCCAAGGGGCGGTAGGTAGTCGGCGATGGGCTAGCTCGGCTCCTTGCGCAGCGCCTTGTACACGGTGTGGGTCAGCTCTTCCTGGTTGAACGGCTTGGAGAGAAAGCCGGCAAGCGCCAGCCCGCCTTGATCGTCTCCGCTGGCGGCCGTCGCATAACCGGACATGATGAGGACGCTGACCTCCGGACGATGCTCGACCAGTGCGCGAGCGACATCGAGGCCGGTTCCGCGGACCAATTGCATGTCGCACAACACCAGGTCGATCTGGCCGGAGTACTTGCGGCTGAAGCGGATTGCCTGGTCGGCGTCGGCAACGGAGAAGACCTTGTAGCCGTTCCTTTCGAGCATCTTGACGATGACCTGCCGCACGGCTTCCTCATCTTCCACCACCAGGATCGTCTCGGCGCCCTCGCCGCCCTCGAGAGCCTCGGCGCTTTGGCCGCGCGACGGCGGCTGCGCTTCGAGGACTGGGAAATAGACCCGGATCGTGGTGCCGTGGCCGATCTCGGAGTAGACCCAGATGTCGCCCTTGTGGCGTTTGACGATGCCGTAGACGGTGGACAGGCCCAGTCCGGTGGCGACGGATTTGTCTTTGGTCGTGAAGAAGGGGTCGAAGATGCGGCCGATCGTCTCCGAGTCCATGCCTTTGCCGGAATCACTCACCGTCAAGCGCACGTAGTCCCCGGGATTGACGCCGAAGTGGCCTTGCACGTAGTTGTCATCCAGCGTCACCGCCGAGGTCTCGATCGTCAGGTCGCCGCCGTTCGGCATAGCGTCACGGGAGTTGATGGCAAGGTTGGCGATGATCTGTTCGACCTGGGTGGGGTCGCCCGAGATCAGCGGCAGGTCTTCTTCCAGGGAGACGATCAGATTGATGTGTTCGCCGGCGGTCCTGTGCAGCAGGGTTGCAACCTCCTCGACGCGATCGTTGAGGTCGACCGGCTCGAACTTGATCATCTGCCGGCTGCTGAACTCGAGGATCTGGCGGACCAGCGCGCGCGAGCGCTCGCAGGCCCGCAGCGCGTCCTCGGCGTGTGCGCGGATGGGGTCCGCCGGGGACAGCTTGTCGAGCATGAAGGAGTTGCAGGCCAAAATGACGGTCAACATGTTGTTGAAGTCATGGGCGATGCCCCCGGCCAACTGCCCCATCGCTTCCATGCGCTGCGCCAGGATCAACTGCTCCTGCAGATTCTTGCGGATCGAGACGTCGGAGACGAAGGCGATCGCCAGCACTTCGCCTGAGCCGCTGACCGAACTGAGGCTGATCTCGACCGGGAACTGCGAGCCGTCTTTTCGTTGGCCCGACAAGTCCATCCCCACTCCCATGGGCCGGGGGTGGGGGTTCTTGAAGTAGGCCGCTCGGTGCTTACGGTGGCTCTCGGTCAGCTTCAAGGGAAGCAGTTCCTCGACGGAAAACCCAGTTAGTTCCGGCTGCTGATAGCCGAACATTTCGTGCGCTTTGGGGTTCGCCATCCGAATTTTGCCGGACTCTTCGACCAGGAAGATTCCGTGCGCGGATGACTGTAGAATCGCGTCTAGCAACTCCTCGGATACGAGTGGATCTTCTGCAGCGGACACGGGCGTAAATCTCCATCCTCCGCATTTACCCAAGCATTTTTGCGGTGCGGTTCCGCGTTTGTTCCAGCTTGGTTGTTATTGGCCATCGTGTTGAGCCGGACGAGCCGCCCATATATTAACATTCGACGATATTTTTTCCAGTCAAGTTTTTTGGGGTGCGGCAAGCCCGGAGTTCGCCCGCTGCTAGAGTGGCTCTACGGGGCTGAGCGGTTGAACAGCGAACATTTCGAAACGTGGCTGGCGGCGGCGCGGGCGGGCATGGAGATCGAGGCGCGGGCGATCACCGCCGCCTCCGAACGTCTGGACGGTGCGTTTTGCCAGGCGGTGCAGATCATCCTCCGGCATCCGGGCAAGCTGGTGGTCACCGGAGTGGGCAAATCGGGACACATCGGACGAAAGCTCGTCGCCACCTTTTGCAGCGTCGGGGTCCCGGCGGTGTTCTTGCATGCCGGCGAGGCCGGCCACGGCGATCTGGGCGTCTATGCGCCGGGCGACCCGACCCTGCTGATCTCCAAGAGCGGGGCGACGCCGGAGTTGCTGGCGCTGACGCCCATGTTGCGCGAATTCGGCTCGCCGCGCATCGGAATGCTGGGGGCGCCGAACTCGGAGCTCGCGCGGCGGATGGACGCGGTGCTCGACGCTTCGGTCGAGCGCGAGGCCGATCCGGCGAACGTGACGCCGACGGCGAGCGCGGCGGTGGCGTTGGCGCTGGGGCACGCGCTGGCGATTGCGCTGATGACCGCCCGCAATTTCAGCCCGGACGAATTCGGCCGCCTGCACCCGTCCGGCGCTCTGGGACGCGGTTTGAACTGGCGAGTTTGCGACGCGATGACCCCAGTCGCCGACGTGGCGCGGGTGACGGCTGGGGATTCTCTCAAGCAGGTGGTGATTGCGATGACCAACCGCCCGCTCGGCGCGGCCTGCGTGATGGACGCGGCCGGCTCGCTGCTGGGCCTGGTGACTGACGGCGACGTCCGCCGGGCCCTGCAGGCGCATGACGACATCCGTCCCCTGCGGGCGGCGGACGTGATGACGCCTGCGCCGGTGACGATCGCTCCGGATGCGCGGCTGTTCGACGCGCTCAGGCTGATGGAGGACCGGCCGTCGCAGATTTCGCTGCTGCCGGTGGTGGACGGCGATGCGAAGCTACTCGGGCTGATCCGGCTGCACGACGTTTATCGCGGAAACGCGTAAGGATACCGGCGTGCGCCGCATGGCGGACCACACCCGCAACAGAACCCGTTCCCGTAAGGTCGTCGGGACCGACGACCCGGTGATTCGTCGGTCCCGCGCTTTCCGCCGCTACTTCTTTTTGGCCTTGCGCGTCTTCTTCGGCGGCTGCTCGAAGCGCTTGGCCAGCGCCGGCGACAGCTTCGGCATACGCGGCTCGCGCTCGGGCTCCTCAGCCGCGTCCCACTGCTCCGGCGGCGGCACGAGCCGGCCTCCGTCTGTCTTGAGCAGCAGTACGTGTTCGCCGTCCTTGTTCCTGGCCGTCGGCCACATGCCGCCCAGCGGGTTCATCGGCGTCGGCATGACCTTCGGGCCGGGCACCTCCTGCGGCTTCGGCGTCTCCAGAATGCCCAGCGGGCCGGCTTCGCGCAGCAGCGGCTCCAGGCGGCGCTTCACCTCCGCGGCGACGCGGGCCGAGGGGATTTGTGCAGTGACTTCGCGCTTCACGATGTCCAACCTCTCTCGCAAACTCAGATGGCTGCGGCTCGAACAGGCCTTTTTGAGACACGCCCGCAGCCTCGCGGCGTCGATCTCATGGCGCTTGAGCAGCTTCTGGATGCCCGGATCGCCCAGCAGGCAGGCGATGAACTCGCAGACCAGCCGGTCGTCGTCGCGGTGGTTGCCGTCGGTCGGCGTAGCCGGTGTAGGTTCGCGGCGATAGACGGCGGCGGTGCGTGTCTCCTCGCGGGTGAATTTTTCGCCTTCCAGCGTGGTTCCCTTGGCGAGGAATCGGCACTGGTAGACGCCTGGGACGGTCGTCGGAAACTCTCCGTAAAACTCGCCCGGGCCCTGCTCGGCGAGCTGGAGGTGGGAGAGCGATCCGCCCGGCGCGGTGATCTCCACCCGCACCGAGCCGCGGTAGGCCAGCGGCGCCTTGTACTGCGACAGCGTGGCCGAGAGCTGCAGCTTCGCTCCCGGCTGCAGACCGGTCTGCTCGACGCGCACCGCCAGGCCGACGTTCGAGTAGGCGTGGACGACGAGCGTGTAAGGAACCACGCCGCCGCGCAGCCGCTCGATCAGATCGGGGAACTCCTGGAGCTTGCTCGAAAGCTCCTTGATGCGGTCGCGCGCCAGCGACAGAACCGCCGTCCAGCGGCCGCCGTGCGTGCCGTCGGGGCGGCCGGGCTCGGCGGGCAGCTTCAGGCGGTAGAAGACATCCTTGAGATTGCGCTGGAACGAGCCGTTCGGCCCCGGCGCCGACGGGGTCAGCACCGTGCCGTCGGGCGCTTCGAGCTTCATGTCGATCAGAAACGCCAGCGGCGACAGCACGATGACGTCGGATTCGATGTCGGCTTCGGTGAGGTCGAACTCGATGCGGTGCTCCGCGCCGAATGTCAGATGCCCGACCGGGTCGGTGACGATGGCCAGGTTGGTGATGCCTGCCAGGATCTGCACGAAGTATTTGGTGAGCCGAAACTCGCGCTCGTCGGCGTTCATGTCGCCGGTGATGAGCATGTAGTTGGCGATCGCGCCGAGGGTGGCTTCGCTGACCTCGCCTTCGCGACCGAGGCCGACGGCGTAGACCTGGCTCGAGAACGAGGCGATGGCCGAGGTGACCGCCGGGGAGTTCGCGTAAGGGGTGACGTTTTCGTTGCCGTCGGTCATCACCAACATGGCAAAGCGCGAGTAGGGCGTTCCGGCGGCGCCGATCTCGTCGTTGAGCACGTCGGCGGCTTCGATCATGCCGCTGCCGATGGCGGTGCTGCCGCCGGCGGGCTCGAGTGCGGCGTCATTGATGGCCGCCGTCACCTGCGCCTGGCCGCCGGCGGCGGTCATCGCGGTGATGTTCATGCGCCGGATGACGTTGTGGTCGTAGTAGACCAGTCCCAGCGCATCGGTGTCGCGCATCAGATCGGAGACTACTTGCATGGCGCCTTCGAGCAGGTCGAAGCGGCGCAGACCGCCGCCGGCCTGCAGGCTCATACTTCCCGAGCGGTCCAGCGCCAGCGCGATCGCAGCCCGCGGCCGCGGCACGACGTTCGCGCTCAAGCTGACCGTCCACGAGCCCAGGACCACTTCGTCATTCGGCGCCGTGGTCGGCACATAGAGGCGGTCGGGGTCGTTGATGAACGCCTCGATGGTGACGCTGCCGGCGGCGGGCCCCGAGCCTCCCGGGGGCGCCTGGTAGGCCACGTAGGCGTCGGCGGTAAACGTCTCCGACCCCGTCGGCGGGTTGACGGTGTGGGCGCCGGGGTAGGGGTCGCTGAAGCCGGCGCCGCCCACGGCGGTGATGCGGAACTTCACCGGCTGGCAGGAAGTGACGGGGAACTGCACCGGCTTGTAGGTCAACAGCCCTTCGGGCACGTCGCCGAAGTTGAGAGACGGAGACGTCGGCGCGGAGACTTCGGGCAGGTCCGAGAAGTAGATATAGCCCTGCGTCTTGTGGTTCTCGTTGGAGTTGGGCGTGGCGTGCTGCGGGAAGTTGAAGTAGCTCGGGTCGCTGAACATCCCCATCACGTCGCCGCCGTCCTGGAAGGGCGGGCCGCCGGACTGGGGCAGGTAGCCGGGGTAGTCGTAGCGCTGCTGCCAGATCGCCCACAGGCGGTCGATGTTGCAGTGGTGCAGCCAGAAGACGGGGTCGTTGGGCGAGGCCTGCCACGACATGCTGCCGACCAGCGGGGCGTTGGTGATCACGGTCCCGGCGGCGTTGAACTGGCCCAGCGTACCCACCCACGGGTGCGGCCCGTTGTGGAGTACGAACTCGAGCCACTTGCGAAAACTGGCTAGCAGGGCGGCGTTGAACTGGGCGTTGGTGAAGTTGTCGGGGATGACCCACGGCGCGACGTCGAAAGTCGCGATGTTCATGCCCTGCTGCGCTTCGGAGAGCGTCGGCAGCGGGAACTCCACCGCCGCGCCGCGCCGCTTGAGGTAGTTGCCGGTCTCGGCGTCGGTGATGTTGAGCCGCCACTCGGTGGCGCCGGGGTCGGCGGGGTCGGTGGCGAAGCGCCCGCCGGTGACGCGGGAGTCTCCGGCCGATGCGCCGAGGCTTCCCATGAAATCATTGGTAAAAGGCCAACCGGGGTCGGAAGCCGAGCGAGCTTTTGTCCAATCCCAATACGGAATGCGGATGTTGGCATTGCCCGAGACGGTTTGCAGGTCTCGCTCGAGTTGGTAGAGATATTCGCGATGCCACGGCACGAAGGCCGGCGCGTTATGGGCCGCGCCGCGGACCTGATTGTGGATCCAGACGTAGTCGTCGTAACGGCCTTGCCCGCCGGCGGACTGGGCGTCCGAAATCTGGCTGGGGGCGTTTTTCAGGTCAATGAGGGCTTGGACGAAGGCCGCCTTCTCGGACGGAGTAAGGTCCTTGACGTTCTTACGACAAATCATGGGGGGACTCCTGATACATGGGTAGGGATATAGAGTGAGTCTGCCGCTCGGGAATGATGCCGGAATCCGTTTCCGGTCGACGGCGGCGCGAGTAGAATAGTGCAGACCTTCAATCGATGCAAGAATTGTTTCTGTATGGCATCTGAAATGGATGGGGAAATCCTTTCGAAATTGGGAGGGGCCGCATTCCCCGACGCTGCAGTGGATGTTGGCCTCGGGTTGCGTGAAGCGACCTCCGGTTTCTTTTCATGCGGCGGCATGCGCTAGGCTACCCAGAGTCATGCGGAGCCTCAGTCGTTTTCTCGCGATCGTCGCGCTGGCCGCCATCGCCTTCGCAGCGGGCGGCGAGCCGGAATCGAAACCGCTGTATGTCTCCGGAGAGGATGGCTATCACACCTACCGCATCCCGTCGCTGATCACCACCAAAGCCGGCTCGCTGCTGGCGTTCGCCGAGGGGCGCAAGTCGAGTTCGAGCGACAGCGGCGACATCGACATGCTGGTCAAACGCTCGACCGACGGCGGGCGCACCTGGTCCGAGCAGTCGGCGGTGTGGGACGACGGCGACAACACTTGCGGCAACGCCTGCCCGGTGATTGACCAGCGCACCGGCCGCATTGTGCTGCTGACCACTTGGAACCGCGGCGAGGATGGCGGCAAAGATCTCCATGCCGGCACGGGGAAGGGAACCCGGCGCGTGTTCGTGCTGACCTCCGATGACGACGGCCAAAGCTGGTCGGAGCCGCGTGAGATCACCAGTTCGGCCAAGGCGGACGACTGGTGGTGGTACGCAACCGGGCCGGGCGTCGGCATCCAACTGCGCCGCGGGCCGCACGCCGGACGGCTGGTGATTCCGGCGAACCACAGCTCGGCGGCTGACGGCTATGCGGCGCACACGATCTATTCCGACGACGGCGGCGAGAGCTGGAAGCGTAGCGGCCCTATCGCACCGGCCTGCAACGAGAGCCAGGTGGTGGAGCTGGCCGACGGGCGGCTGATGATGAACATGCGCAGCCAGTCGTTCACCAACGAGGAACGCACCGGCTACCGCTCGATCGCGTTCAGCAGCGACGGCGGCGCAAGCTGGAGCGCCTCGGAGTTCGACAAGCATCTGGGCGACCCGGCCGTGCAGGCGAGCCTGCTGCGCTACAGTTGGCCCGACGAAGGCAAGGACCGGCTGCTGTTTTCGAACCCGAGCCCGCCGATCCGGCCCGAGCGCGGAAAGCGCATTGACCTGACGGTGCGCTCCAGCCCGGATGGAGGCGAGACTTGGCCGTGGGCGAAGCTGATCCATGCCGGTCCGGCGGCGTACTCAAGCCTGACGCGGCTGCCCGACGGCTCGATCGGCCTGCTCTATGAAGGGGGCGTGGAAAGTGCGCGGGAGACGCTGACGTTTGCGCGGTTTTCGCTGGAGTGGCTGGAGTCGGGGCGGTAGAAAACGGAATCCCCCGACTTCCGTCGGGGGCTCGGTTTATGCCAGCTCGGGGATACTGTAGGGCGCCCGGCCCGGGCGCTCGAGCATCTGGTTCGCTTCGCCGTCGTTCAAGATGCGGCCGCTGAGCGGGTCCGGCCTCATCGGGCGGCCCAGCCGGTAGGCGGCATTGGCGTAGTGGCACATCGCCGCCGCAGCGACTCCTTCGGCGATGTCGGCATGCAGCACCTTGGGGTCGCGGGCGCGGACGCCGTCCAAAAAATTCTGCATGTGCGGCTTGGGATCCCAGACGCGCTCTTCGACGTTGGCCTCATCGTGCGTCTTCTCGCGCTTGTCGCCCATGTAGACCTGGAAGCCGGTCGGGTGGACGATCATGAAGCCCTCAGAGCCGAAGAAGATATTGCCGACGATCGAGCCGGTGAGCGGAATCTGCGATTCGGTTCCGGTGTTCAAGTTGCGGACGTCGAACTGGATTTCTTTGCCGCGGTAGGAGAACATCGCCTGCTGCGTGTTGGGCGTCTCCTGCTCGTCTTGCCAGATGAACTTGCCGCCCGAGGAGACCACCGACAGCGGCTCGTCGTCGGCGGTGAGGCCGAGGCCCCAGCGGCAGATGTCCATCTCATGCACGCCCTGGTTGCCGATATCGCCGTTGCCGGTGTCCCAGAACCAGTGCCAGTTGTAGGCGAAGCGGTTCTTCGAGTACGGCCGCATGGGGGCGGGGCCGAGGAACAAATCCCAGTCGAGCCCGGCCGGAACCGGCTCGACCGGCGTGGTTCCGATCGAGCGGCGGCGGCGGTAGCACATGCCGCGCGCCATATAGACTTCGCCGATGACGCCGTCCTGGAGCATCTGCATCGCCTGGCGCTTGTGGGCGATCGAGCGGCTTTGCGAGCCGACCTGCACGATGCGGCGGTGCTTGCGGGCGGCGGCGATCATCTGTCGGCCTTCATACAGGTCATGGCTGGCCGGCTTCTCGATATAAACGTCTTTACCGGCGTGGCAGGCCCAGATGGCCGACAGCGCGTGCCAGTGGTTGGGCGTGGCGATCGAGACCGCGTCGATCTCCTTCGAGTCGAACGCCTCGCGCATGTCGCTGTAGACCTTCGGGTCCTGCCCTTGCAGTTTGCGGACCAGCGCCTGCGCGCGCTCCTGCGCCGGCTGGTTGACGTCGACGACGGCGACGATCTTCTGGTCGGGCAGGGCCGAAAAATATTCGATGTGGTCGGTTCCGCGACCGCCCACTCCGACCACGGCGAGATTGATGCGGTCGTTGGCGCCGAGGATCGGGCGGGCCTGGGTGGCGGCGGCGAACACGGCGGCCGAGCGAACGAATTTGCGGCGGTTCATCTCGGGTGATCGTAGCAAAATTCAAGGCCAAGAACGCCCGACCTTCACTGGGGCTATCGACTTCAGTCCAGGTTCGACGACAGCGCCAGCGCGACGAGCAGCGCCCGCTGCGAGCCCTTCCAGGAATCCGTCGTGTCGTAGCTTTCCGCCGGAGAGTGCGCGCCTTCGCCGGAACCGCCGCCGCCGATCGTGATGGAAGGAATATCGACTCCCATGCCGACGTTGGCGTCGGTCGAGCCATCGCGCAGGTCGGCGTCGAGCCCCAGTGCGCGGGTGGCGTACAGGGCCGCTTGGACCGTGGGCGAGTCGCCCGGCGTCGAGCCGGCGGGGCGCAGGCCGACGCGGTCCAGGCTGAGTTCGAGCTTGGCTTCGGAGTTCCAGCGGGCCCGCTCCTCGGCCAGCGCCTGCTCGGCGGCCTTTTGGAATTTGCCGTGGACGGTCTCGAGCGAGTCCTTGTCCGAAGACCTCATATCCACTTCAAACCATGCCTCATAAGCTATTGAGTTTACGGAAGTTCCGCCTCCGATTCTGCCGACGCTGAAGGTCGTCTTAGGCTGGCTGGGGACCTCGAAGTCGGCGATCTTGGCGATCAGGCGGCCGAGCGCGTGGATCGGGTTGGTCATGCCGAACGAGCCGTAGCTGTGCCCGCCGGGACCGGAGAATGTGACGCGGTAGCGGTAGCTGCCGACGCCGGTGTTGGTGATGCCGTAGCGCGTGCCGTCGACGGAGACGAAGCGGTCGATCTTGCCCTTGAGCTCTTCGTTGAAGAGATGCTTCACACCACGCAGATCTCCCAGGCCTTCTTCTCCGACCGTACCGACGAAGGTGATGGGGCCTTCGGTCTCGAGCGAGGCGTGGTTCATGGCTTCGATCACGGCGAGGACGACGGCGAGGCCGCGACCGTCGTCGCCGATTCCGGGGGCGCGTAGCGTGGAGCCCTCGCGGCGGACCGTGACGTCGGTTTCGGCGGGGAAGACGGTGTCGAGGTGTGCGCTGAAGACCAAGTGCGGACCGGCGCCGCGGCCGGGGCGCTCGCCCAGGACGTTGCCGACGGAGTCGATGCGGACGTTCTGGAGGCCGCGCTGTTCGAACAGGCGCTTGTAGTCGGCGGCGCGCTCATCCTCGTGGAAGGGCGGGGCGGGGATCTCGGTGAGGCGGATCTGCTGCTCGATGATCGCCGGCTCGTTGGCTTCGATGAACGCCAGGGCGTTCTGGACCGACGGCGACGCGAGCAGCTTGTCGACGACCGTCTCCGGCGGGGCCGCGGGCAGGATGGCGACCGAGCAAACAACCAGGACGAGCAGGCGATGCATCTACCGATTCTAGAGCGCTCCGCTGCTGAAAGGGCGTGATACACTGAGCGCCCGACATGGCCATGACGACGACTCGCCGCACTTTTCTCGGGGCCGCGCTGGCCCTGCCCCTGGCGGCTCGCCCGCAGGATCGCAGGGTTCTGATCGACACCCATATCCACCTCTTCGCCGCCGACCAGGATCGCTTCCCCTACCACCCAAACGGGCCCTATCAACCCGCGCCAAGCGACCTCAAACCCTACATTCAGTTTGTTTCACAAACTGTCCTGAACAATACAGTTATCGTTCATCCAGAGCCGTATCAAGACGATCACCGCTACCTCGAATACTGTTTCGAGCAGGAGCCGTCGCCGGGCTTCTTCAAGGGGACGATTCTGCTCGACGCCTTCGCTGCGGATACGCCGGAGCGGATGCGGAAGCTGGCGGAGCGCAACCAGGGGCGCATCGTGGCGGCGCGCGTCCACGCGATGAACCCCAAGGGCGAGGCACCGTCGTCGACCGGGCCGATCAAGAACCGCGACTTGCGCGATCCGCGCATGCAGGCGATGTGGGAGGCGGCGACGGATTTGGGGATCGCGATCCAGATGCATTTCCTGCCGCACCATGCGCCGGAGATCGGCGAACTCATGGCCAAGGTCCCCCAAGCGACCGTGATTCTCGACCACCTGGGGCGCGCCGGGATGGGGACGGACAAGGACTTCGGAGGCGTCCTGGCTTTGGCCAAGCATGCTAAGTGTTACATGAAGTTATCCGGTGTAAGATATTCTTCTAAAACAGATTATCCGTACCTTGATGCCAAGAGATATATTCGACCGGCGTATGACCGCTTCGGCGCGGACCGGATGATCTGGGGCGGGTTGGGGAAGACGGTTGCGGAACTGGATGCGAACCTGCGGATGCTCGATCAGCTGCTTGATTTTGCGCCGGAGTCGGATCGCGCGAAGGTTCGCGGGCTGACGGCGCAGCGCTTGTTCGGCTTCCGCGGCTGAGGCTGCAAACCGCCCGCTTCTGCGCGATACAATTGGGGTTCATGCCGAACTATCCTGCCCAGCCCCAGCCGACTCCGCGCGTTGAGACCGCGCTTCGCCGCATCGTCACCCAGCTCCCTGTTCCCGAGTCGCTCGACATTCTGAGCCGCCTGGAGCGGATCGAGCCCGTGGCCATGAAGGGCCAGCCGCCGATCGTTTGGGATCGAGCCGAAGGCTACCAGGTCTATGACGCATGGGGGAACTGCTGGATCGATTGGTCGTCGGGCGTGCTGATCACCAATGCCGGCCATGCGCACCCGCGGGTTCGAGAGGCGATTCACGCCGAGGTCGACCGCAAGCTGCTCACCACCTATTGCTTCGCCAACGACTCGCGGCTGGCGCTTCTCGAGCGGCTGCAAGGCTTGCTGCCGGCGCCGCTCGAGAAGATCTTCTTGCTCACCACCGGGTCGGAGACGGTGGAGTGCGCCATCAAACTTTGCCGCACGCACGGCGTGAAGGTCGGCGGGCCGGAGAAGAACGTCATTGTCTCCTTCTCAAACGCCTTCCATGGGCGGACGCTGGGTTCGCAGCAGGCCGGCGGCATTCCGGCGCTGAAGGAATGGATTGTCAACTACGATCCGGGCTTCGTGCAACTGCCGTTCCCGGACGGCTATCGCCAGAAGGACACCTCTTTCGATGGGTTCGAGCAGGGGCTGCGCGAGGAGGGCGTCGATCCGTCGCAGGTAGCCGGTGTGATTTTGGAGACGTATCAGGGCGGCGACGCCGCCTTCGCCCCGGTGGAGTATATGCAGTCGCTACGGCGCTGGTGCGACGAGCATCAGGCGCTGCTGGTGTGCGACGAAGTGCAGGCCGGCTTCGGCCGGACGGGCAAGCTCTGGGGCTTCGAGCATTACTCGATTGTTCCAGACCTAACTACCTGGGGAAAAGGGATTTCCAGCTCACTTCCTATCGCCGCCGTGGTCGGGCGCAAGGACGTGATGGATCTGCACGCGCCGGGCTCGATGACCTCCACTCACAGCGGCAATCCGGTTTGCTGCGCAGCGGCGCTGGCGAGCCTGGAGGTGATTCTCGACGAGGGCTTGGTGGAAAACGCGGCCCGCGTGGGCGCGCAGATGCACGAGCGGTTGCAGGCGCTGGCCGCCGAGCAGGAGTCGATCGCGGCGGTGATGGGCAAGGGCCTGGTGGCCGGTGTGGCGATGGTGGATCCGGAAACCGGCGAGCCGGATGCCGAGCTGGCGGCCGACATCGTGTGGCGCTCTTTGAAGAAGGGCGTGCTGATGTTTTCGCCGGTCGGCAAGGCCGGCGGGACGGTCAAGATCTCTCCGCCGCTGTGTCTGACCGCCGAGGCGGCCGACGAATCGCTCGATGCGTTCTCCGAAGCGGTGCGCGAAGCTGTGGCTGCGCGCCGGCAGCAGCCGGCCGCAGTCTAGGCGAGTTTCTCGATTCTCGATTGGGATTTGCTTGCGCTTCGCGCTAGCGTTGTGTAAAACATTGTACTAGGAATTGTTGCGTCTCGGACATCGAGCGGCCCCGGGGAGACTCTATGGTAGCCTGTAATGGCGCGCCCGCTCCGTGTTTGAAAGTTCCGTAACGTTTTGAGCCGGGGATCTATCGATCTCAGGTCAGGCCGCTTTTGTGGGGCGGCGAAGAAGGGAACATGAAGAGAGGAGTTGCCGCATGGCGAGGAAATTAATCCTTTTACTGGCGCTGACGTGTGTCGGCGCGACGTCCATATTCGCGCAAGGGCTGGATACCACTGCAAAAAAGGATGACTGGGAGGAGATCAACTTCGAGTTTGACTCCTCCATCCTGAGCGACGGCTACCCGAGTCTGCTTCGGCTCGCAGATCTGCTCAGCTCCAATTCCGATTACAAGGTCGAACTGATCGGCCACACTGATTTCCGCGGCTCCGACGCCTACAACGAGGGCTTGGGCCGCCGACGCGCTGAAACCGTCAAGGCGTTCTTGACGAAATACGGCGCCAACGATTCGCAAGTTACCATCGTCACCCGCGGTGAGCAGGAACCCAAAGTCGGCAATGAGACCGATGAAGGGCGCTTCATGAACCGCCGAGTGGTGCTGACCGTTCGCGATGGCGCGGGCGGCATGGTCAGCGACGGCGGCGTGGCCGACGCGATCGACGGCATCGAGAGGCTGGTGAAGGCGCAGGAAGACTGCTGCAACCAGATCCTGGAGAAGTTGTCGAAGCTCGACGACATCCTCGATCTGCTCGGCGACCTCAAGCGCGAGAACGATCGCCTGAAGGCCGACGTCGAGGCGCTGAAGAACAAGCCCGATCCGAAGATGCCCGAAATGCCCGCCGTCCCGACCGCGGTCGAAGTGGCGCAAGAGGTCGAGAAGTCCAAGGGCAACCAGTGGGGCAGCTTCAACATCAACGTCGGCCCGGCTTCGCCGGACGGCAGCTTGAGCGTGGGCGGCCAGGCGCGCGCCTTCGTGCCGTTTGCCAAGCGCAACGCCTTCCAGGGCCAGGGCGAGTTTTTGCACTACCTGGGCCGCGACGAAGGTCAGATGGACTTCGGTCTGGTCAGCCGCTACGGCCCGGTGCAGGTGGGCGGCTTCTCGAGCTTCAAGTACGTCAAGTTTGACGAGTGGCAGCAAGTCGCCGCTCTGGGCCAGGGCGCGTTCACGTTGGACTACGTGTTCAACCGCGGCCGCGTCGGCTTCTTCGGCACCAAGGCGTTCTTGGACGGCGCAGTCGTCAACGAGCAACTCATCCGCCGCAACCTGTTCGAGCAGACTTTCGTGGACGTGGTCGACCAGGCCGGCTTCTCCGCTGCGGTGGCGGCGTGGGATGTGGGCGGCGGACGCAAGTCGTGGTTTGAGGGCAACCTCGGCGCGCTGTTCCGGCAAGCCGGCGGCAACAAGCCGGGCGGCACCATCCGCTACGTGCATCCTCTGAACAGGGGCGTCGCCCTGACGCTCGAAGGCGGTTTGAACGAGACCTTCGTGAAGACGTCGGGCAACGACGGCCGCTTCGTGGTCGGTCTGCAGTTCGGTCACTGGCTCTCGCCGGACCGCTACAAGAACCAGGTTGACGCCCAAGGCAACAAGAAGCCGGTTCCGGTGGACGTGCCGCGCATCCGCTACGAAGTGCTCACGCGCCAAGTGCGCACGGGCAACGACGTTCCGGTCGCCGACGCGGGCCCGGATCAGACCGGCGTCCAGGCGGGTCAGATTCAGCTCGACGGTTCCGGATCGTTTGATCCTGACGGCGACCCGATCACCTACCAGTGGGAGCAGGTGCAAGGTCCGACCGTCGGCATCACCGGCGCCGACACCGCGACGCCGACCTTCAACGCCGAAGACGGACAAACCTACGCGTTCCGTCTGACGGTGCGTGACGACCAGGGCGGCATCGACACCGATCGCACGCTGGTCACCACCGACAGCAATACCATCCAGATCACCCGCTTCAGCGTGGAGCCCTCGACGGTGAAGAAGGGCGAGCGCGCCACGATCACCTGGAAGGTTGACAACGCCGATTCGGTGGAGATCAACCCGGGCTTGGGTACGGTGGATCTGATGGGTTCGTCGACGGTGGTTGTCAACGAGACCACGGTCTACACCCTGACCGCTACCAAGAACGGCAACACGATCAGCGAATCGCGCACCGTGACGGTGGACGCCACCCCGGCTCGCATCCTGAACTTCACCGCGACTCCGATGACCATCGAACGCGGTCAGGCTTCGGTCCTGGCTTGGGAGACCGAGAACGCCGACACGGTGACGATCGACGTCCAGGAAGGCTCCGGCATGAGCCTGGGCTCGGTGGGAACCAGCGGCACCTCGACGGTCTCGCCGGCTGACACGACAACGTACAAGATCACCGCGACCAACGACAGCGGTTCGGTGACGCGTACGGTGACGGTGACGGTGACGCCTCCGGGCATGCCGCGCATCCTGAACTTCGTGGCCACGCCGCAGGAGATCGATCCGGGCGAGTTCTCGACCCTGGTTTGGGAGGTCGAGAGAGCCGATACGGTGACGATCACCGACTTGGGCTCGGTCGACTTGGTGGGCAACTCCGACGTCCAGCCGGGCGGCACGAAGACGTACGTCTTGACGGCGACCAACGACGTGGGCTCGGTCTCGGCCGAAGTGATCGTCTCGGTCCGCCGCCAGGTGCGCATCCTCGAGTTCTCCTCGATGAAGACCACGGTTCAGAATCCGGGCGACCCGGCGACGCTGACGTGGCGGACGGAGAATGCGACCCGCGTCACGCTGGTGAACGTGGGCGACGTCACGGTCAACGGTTCGGCGACGGTCAACCCGAACGGCCCGACCGTCTACACGCTGATCGCTTACGGCGAAAACAGCCAGGTGTCGGCCACGGTGCAACTCGACGTTGAGTTCGCCAACCAGGGACCGGTGGCGATCGCCGAGGTTCCGACGGCCATCCTGGTGCCGGCGGGCACGCTGACGGGCACGGGCACGCTGGTGGGATCGAAATCGTACGACCCCGACGGCGACCCGATCACCTTCGAGTGGCGTCAGATCAGCGGTCCCAAGGCCACCATCTCCAACCCGAACGCCGCCGATCCGACGGTGACGTTCGAAGGCGGCTACGCGCGCTATGAGTTCGAACTCATGGTGATGGACGACAAAGGAGCGATGAGCTTCGATACGGGCGTCGTGTTCTGGGTTGACCCCTAGAAACCGGCTCCCCCAACGATGAAAACAGACGGGCGGCCTGCGGGCCGCCCGTTTCTGTTGTGGGATGCATGGGGGCGCTGCGGAGCCGCTTGTGGATGCCTGGGCGCTGACCTCCGCCAGTGCGGGGGGCCGAGGCCGTCGTGGTCGCGCCTTGAAGGGCGCGCGGCACGGACGGGAGCGACTACAGTCCCCCGGAATCAAAGCTGGGCTGTCTTGGGGCGGGACGGGAGCTGATCAGGCTCGGCTGTAGGCTTCGTCGAGCAACTCGACGACGTGCAGCACACGGCGCTTGCCCTGGCCGAACTTACGGTCGCCGGCTTGCAGCTGCAGCATACAGCCTGGATTTGCCGTCACGATCACCTCGGCGCCGGTCGTGTCGATCATCCGCATCTTGTCTTCGAGCAGGCTCATCGACATCTCGGTGTGCTGGATGTTGTAGACCCCGGCCGAGCCGCAGCAGATCTCAGTGAGCGGCAGCTCCTTGAAGCGCAGCCCCGGAATGGCTTCCAGCAGCAAGCGCGGCGGCGTGCGCACCTTCTGGCCGTGCAGCAGGTGGCAGGAGTCCTGGTAGGTGACCGTGAGCGGCGTCTCCGCCATGTTCGGGTTGAGCTCGATCGAGGCCAGGAACTCGGTGACGTCCTTCAGATTCGCTGAAAACTTCTCGGCGCGGGCGTGCCACTCGGTTCCGGGCTCGAACAGCTCGGGGTACTCTTTGAGGGTCGAGCCGCAGCCGGCGGCGTTGGTGATGACGGCGTCGAAGCCGCCGCCTTCGACCGCGGCGATGTTGATCTCGGCCTGCTGCCGTCCGACGTCGCGCAGCCCGCGGTGGACGTGCAGGGCGCCGCAGCAGGCCTGCTCGCCCGGCAACACGACCTCGCAGCCGTTTTTCTGCAGCACGCGCACCGTCGCCTCGTTCATGCGCGCGAACGAGACGTTGGCGATGCAGCCGGCCAGGAACGCCACACGGTAACGGCGTTCGCCTTCGGCCGGGTAGGTCTTGCCGATCTTGTCGAAGTAGAACGGCAGCTCTGCCGGCGGCGAGAGCGACTCGATGTCGGCCAGCTTGCCGAAGGGCTTCAGCACGCCCAGCTTGCGCGTGAGGCTCTGCAGGCCGCTGCGCTGGTAGAACCAGGTCTGGTAGCCGATCAGCTTCAGCAGTGCGGGGCTCAGCAGCACCTTCTTGTACAGAAAGCTCTCGACGAAGCCCAACGGACGCTGGGAGGCGATCTGCGCGCGCGCGGCCTCCACCAGCTTGCCGTACTGCACGCCCGACGGACAGGCCGTCTCACAAGCGCGGCAGGCCAGGCACAAGTCGATGTGTTCGACGTAGTCGTCGTTGACCTCGAGCGTCCCGGCGGCCACCTGGATCATCTGGTAGATGCGGCCGCGCGGCGAGTCCATCTCGAGGCCCAGTTGGCGGTAGGTCGGGCAGGCGTTCAGGCACAGGCCGCAGTGGACGCACTTATCCAAATCGACCTGCTGCGGTCGATCGCCGGCGCCGGCGGGATGAGGGGTCGTGGTAGCCATACTCGAACGGGGGGCCAGACCCCGAGTATAGCGAAACGCACCCGCGCGGCCGCGGTCCGTACGAGGTGGAGGGTAATGGGCGTGTTTGATAAAATCCTTGCTGATTTCCGATAAATTTGTTATTTAAAGTTGCACTCTCTGGGTTCTCCCACTCTTGCAATCGTTTGCTTAACCCCAGTCGATGGTTTGAGGATCGATCCTGATGGCGACCAGGGTCGACGAAACCGAGCTGCAGTTGCAGTCTCAGATTCTCGAGCAGGTCCACGACGCCGTCGTGGCGACAGACCTGGAAGGGAAGATTTTGAGCTGGAATTTCGCGGCGGAGCGCCTGTATGGGTACTCCGAGGAGGAGGTTCTTGGCCGCAGGATCGAGATCCTGTTTCACCCCGAGGACCGGATCTCCCTCGATGCGCACATGCGCGCGGCGACGCTCGCGTCGGGTTCGCATGATTTCGTCGGGCGGTTTGTTCACCGCAGCGGCGTGGCGCTGCATGCGGAGGTGCGGCTGGCGCTGCTGCGCGACCGCGACCGCAACCCCATCGGCATCGTCAGCTGCTCCCACGACGTCACGCGCCGCATCGAACAGGAGTCGGATCTGCGGCTGCAGTCGCGTGTGCTGGCCAGCATGGGCGAGGCGGTCTTTCTGACCGATGAAGAGGGCGTCGTACGCTACGCCAACCCGGCGGCCACGCAAATCTTCCGGGCCGCGCAGCACGGGCTGGTCGGCACGCCGATCCAGTCTTTGCTGGCCGACCGCGAGGAGCCGCGCATTCACGAGGCGTGGGAGCAACTGTGCCAACACCTGCGCTCCGGGCGGGAATGGTCCTGCACGCTGGACTTTCTGCGGCGGACGGGCGAGCGCTTCACCTCCGCGCTGGCGATTGGCGCGATCTTCGCCAATGGGACCGAGGCGTGGGTCTGGGTGCTGCAGGACATCACCGAGCGAAAGCTGTCAGAGGAGGTGCTGCGGCACCGTGAGCAACTGTTTCGCTCGATGGCCGAGAACGCGCCCGTGATGGTGTGGACGCTCGACGCCGACGGCGACATCGAGTATGCCAACGCGGCTTGGCGCCGGCATTGGGGGCTCTCGATCCGCGAGACCAACGGCGCCAAGTGGCGGGATTTCATCACGCCCGAAACTCTGGCTGATTTCGAGGCCGCCCTGGCGCGGGCGATCGAGCGCCGCGAGCCGTTCGAAGTGGAGTACAGCATGCTGGACCAGGCAGGTGAGGAGCGCGTGCTGCTCTCCCAAGGCGCTCCGCGGCTGGACGGCGACAGCTTCAACGGCTTCGTCGGCTCGACGACCGACATCACCGAGATCCGCCAGGCCGAAGAGGCGCGGCGGCGTCTGGACCGACAGAGCGAGAGCGCCAACCGGCTGGAGAGTCTGGGCGTGCTCGCCGGCGGCATCGCGCACGACTTCAACAATCTGTTGGTCTCGATCCTGGGCTTCGCCGAGCTTGCTGCCGAAGACATCGACAAGGAGCATCCCGCGCGGGCGAGCGTCGAACAGATCCAGATTGCGGCTCGCCGGGCCGGCGAGCTGACGCAGCAGATCCTCACCTTCTCCGGCCGCGCCCGGCCCGAGGCGATGCCGGTGAACGTCGGGTCGCTGTTGCTGGAGATGCTGCAGCTACTCGAGCGGAATATCGCCGGCCGGGCGCGGCTGACGGTGGAGTCCGGCGCGCCGACGCCGGACATCGAGGGCGATCCGTCGCAGGTGCGGCAGGTGGTGATGAATCTGCTGATCAACGCCGCCGACGCGGTGAACAAGGCCGATGGCGAGGTGCGCGTACGGCTCTTCCCCATCACCTTGGAAGAGCGGCCGGCCGGCGTTTTGGTCGATTCGATGGCGCCGCGTCCGGGACGCTACGTCTGCATCGAGGTTCACGACAACGGCTGCGGCATGGACGACGAGACGCAGCGGCGCATCTTCGAGCCGTTCTTCTCGACCAAGCCCGGCGGCCGGGGCCTTGGCTTGGCCTCGATTCTGGGCATTGTGAGGAGCCACATGGGGGGCATTGAGGTGGAATCACGGAAAGGCCGCGGTTCCACGTTCCGGGTCTTTTTCCCAGTGGCGGAGAAGCCTTCGCGGCGCGATGACTCCAGCGACGGCGCGCAGCCGGCGCTGCGCACTCGGCGGCAGCTGCGGGCGCTGGTCATCGACGACGACCAGACGGTGCTCGAGACGATCTCGCAGATGCTCGTGCGCGCCGGACACGCGGTGGAGACGATGTGGGACCGTGAAGACGCCATCGAACTGCTGGCGGCGGGCCCTGACGCATTCGACGTGGTGGTGTTTGACCTGACCATGCCGGGGATCAGCGCCGAGGAAGCGCTCGAGCGCATGAAGGTGGTCAGTCCCGGCACACCGGTGTTGCTGGTGAGCGGCTACAGCGCCGAGTCGCTGCGGGAGCGGCTGGACGTCCGATTTGGGTACGCCTTCCTGCAAAAACCGTTCCAGCGGGAGGATCTCTACGCCGCCATCGATCGGGTGGTGAGGCGTGCGGCGCATAAGCGAGCCGCGCACGGCGGGCGCGCTTGACTTCGGACCGCGCCGAGCGGTACACCCGAGCGATGCACCGTCGCGACTTTCTCCGCCTCGGGGCCCTGGCCGCCGCCGGGGCTTCGGTTCCAGTTCCGGCTTTTCCCCAAGTCGAAGACAATTTGAAGATCACCGGCGTGCGCTGGGTGGAGATGCGCCCCACACGCCCGGTTCCCGAGTACGAACCCGCGCCGGGGTCGTGGTCGACGCAAGGCGTCGAGGTCGCCAACCCGGTCTCGATCTACCCCAAATACAAGCCGCAGCGCAGCCTGTTTCGGCCCAACGGACCGCGCGTGGGGCCGTTCTGGATCGAGATCACCACCGACAAGGGCGTCAAGGGCTACGGGTCCGGCGGCCCGGGCGGGCGCGTGATCGTCGAGGACCATCTCACCCGGCTGCTGCTGGGCGAGAATGCGCTCGACATCGAGCGGCTGTGGGACATCATGTGGCGTTCAACGATGTCCTACGGACGCAAAGGCGTCACTGTCAACGCAATCTCGGCGGTGGACATCGCGCTGTGGGACATCGCAGGCAAAGCCTTTGGGCTGCCGGTGTGGCGGCTTCTCGGCGGTCGCATCCACCCGCGCATTCCAGCCTATTGCACCGGCAACGACATCGAGCAGCACGTGGAGTTCGGCTACACGCGGCTCAAGCTCGCCCTGCCGCATGGCCCCGCGGACGGCCGCGAGGGGATGCGCAAGAACATCGAACTGGTCAAGCGCGCCCGCGCCGCCGTCGGCGAAGACGGCGAGATCCTGATGGATTGCTGGATGGCGCTGACCGAGCGCTACACGCTCGAGTTGGCCGAAGCGCTCGAACCCTACCGCATCTACTGGATCGAAGAAGCCCTGCCGCCGGACGATTTCGAGGGTTTTGGCCGCCTGCGCGAGCAGATCAAGTCGACGCGCATTGTCACCGGCGAGCACGTCTACACGCGTTACGGCTTCCGGCAACTGCTGCGGGTGAACGGCGCGGAGATCTGGCAGCCCGACATCCACTGGTGCGGCGGCATGAGCGAGCTGATCAAGATCGCGCACATGGCCGCGGCGCACGACATCCCGGTGATTCCGCATGGCGGCGGCGCGCGCGATTCCGTGCACTTCATCTACTCCACGCCAAACGCGCCCTGGGCTGAGATGTTCATGCCGCCCCCCGGCGGGCCGGATGTCGTCTACCAGCGCTATGAGGAGGACAACAACCTCACGCGCGGCCCGGAGGGCGTCTACACGCGGCCGTCGGACGAGCCTGGGTTCGGGTTCGGTCTCGAGCCGACGGATTAGAGAAGGGGGTCGTATCGAGAAAGGCTCAGGGGCTTCGACAACCCTGGGCTGAAGAGGCTGTATGACAACGTGACAGGAGTGTTCGGTGATAGCCCCCGGCTTCAGCCGGGGGGCACTAAGATCGGACCCTCCCGTCTGTTGCACTTGCCCTCACCCGCGAGAGAGGGTGAGGGCAAGTGCCGTGCTTTGAGTCGCTTAGACGTGCATTCCCCCCGGCTAAAGCCGGGGAGAATAGGGAAACCTGAGACGGAATCGGTGTATCGTCGGACCGTCTGGATCAGCGGGCGCAGTATCTTCACACACACTCTGAAGCCCGGGGCTTTACAGATGAACGGGGCCTTCCGGGTTTTTGCGCATGTCCCATGCCGTTCCTGGCCTTTCGCTAGACTGCGGTGGATATGCGTTTCCGTGTTTTGGCTCTTGTTCTCACTCTTCTCGGCGGCGCCTTGTTTGCCGAAGAGCTACCAGCGCCGCTGGAGAAATACAAGGGCCGCACGATCGCGCAGACGATGAGTTTCCACGGCGCGCCGTGGCTGCTCCGCGACACGCGCGAGGAAGAAGAGAACCCGGCGAAGCTGCTGGCGGCCCTCGAATTGAAACCCGGGCAGGTAGTTGCCGACATCGGCTGCGGCAACGGTTACTACACGCTGCTGATGGCCAAGAAGGTCGGGCCGACCGGCAAGGTCTACGCCGTTGACATTCAGCGGGAGATGCTCGAGATGCTCGAAGCGCGCGCCCGCGCGGCGGGACTCGACAACATCGTGCCGGTGTTGAGTTCGCCCGCCGATCCGAAGTTGCCGACCGATGCGGTGGACTTGATCCTGCTGGTGGACGTCTACCACGAATTCGCCTACCCGGAGCAGATGCTGGCAGCGATGCGAAAGTCTCTAAACCCCGACGGGGTGGTGGCGCTGGCCGAGTATCGCCTGGAAGACCCGCAAATTCCGATCAAGTTGCTCCACAAGATGAGCAAGAAGCAGATTCGGATCGAGTATGAGTCCAACGGCTTCGAGCTCGAGAGGCAGTTCGACGGGTTGCCTTGGCAGCACCTGATGTTTTTCGGCAGGAAGTAGAGAATTCGCTCTCGTGTTTCGCCCGCCGAGAGTTTTTTGTGTGATTTTGTACCGTTTCGCCCTATGATCGAAACGCGATGCGCGTCCGCAACCTGCCGATCTCTTTGATTCTAGGCCGACTTCTGCTCGCTCTCCTCGTTCTGGGAGTCGGCGTTCCGCGCCTGGCTGCGCAGAGCACGGCGGCGCTTGGAGACATCCGCATCGCCGTTGCCGATGACCAGGCCGCCATGCTTGTCGAGCCCGGCGCTGTCGTCACGTTCCGCGCCCAGGCGACCGACTCCTCCGGCGCCGGGGCGGGCGGAGAAGAGGTCGTCTTCTCCACCGATTTCCGCCGGCCTGCCGGAAGCTTTGGCGGCGGGATTTTCCAGTCGGTGATCGCCGGCGCCGACGGTTCGGCCGAGGCGGCTTTCACCGTCGGCGATGAGCCGGGCCTGTTCTTCATCGAGGTGCAGGCCGGCGGCGAGGCGTCCGCCACGATCGCGCTTACGGTGGGAACAACGGTCGGCGAGACCGCGCTCAGCGCCGCTGAAGCGCGCGCCTTGACGGCGAGCCAGACGCTCAGCAATCCCTCGAACGGGATCGACGCTGTGTTGCACGGGCCGGTCCTGCTGCCGGCTGGGACGCGGATCGACCTGGCCGGCCCGAAACTCGGGTGGGAGTTCGAGAGCCCTGTTTCGACGACCGAGTCGACTTGGCTGCTATGGGTGGACGACGAGCCGCTGGCGGGGTTCTCCCACGCCGTGCGCTGGGTGATGCTGCCGGCCGCGGACTCGGGCGTCGGGCGGATGCGCCTGCTCAACCAGCTCTGGTGGCCGGTGGCGCTACTGCCCGGCAGCCTGACGCGTTACTCGCTGGGGCCGCGGGCGGACGACCCGGGCGGCGTCGCTTCGATCCCGGCGGCGCTGAGCGCCGAGGGCGTCCTGGGCGGCGCGCCGCCCAACGCCTGCGCGGTGCTGGTCTACGGGCCCCGGATGCTGGGGCCGCGCAACGACATGAGCCGGGTGAGCGACTACCTGGTCAACTCCGATATGGTCCCGACGGGCAATGTCTTTCGCAACCGGCTGGACGCCCGCGGGCGACCCAGCGCCCAGGGACAGGAGCACTCTTCCACGCGCGCCGACCTGCAACGGCTGATCAGCGCCGCCGTGGCCGCCGGCTGCATCAAGCTGCACCTGGTGATCGTCGCCCACGGCGCCCCGAACGGCGGTCAGCAGGACGGCGGCTTCCAGCTTGCCGTCAACGACAACACCGATACGGGGTTTGTGACCTATGAGGAGCTGGCGGTGATGCTGGCGCCGTTCCAAGGCAGGGAGCTGTGCGTGATCAGCACGTCTTGCTACTCGGGGCAGCTGGCGTTGTGGCTGCAAGGTCTGGGCTTCAGCGGGCAGGTCATGACGTCGTCGGATACGCGGCATGTGGGCTGGATGAACGCCCAGGGCGCCAAGTTGCTCACCGCCATTCTGCCGATTCTCCAGGGCAGCGAGGGCGACTTGGACGGCGACGGCGTCATCAGCTACCAGGAAGCGATCGCGCGCCTGTACGCCATCAACAATGATACGCATGTGGTGGATTCCGGCCCGGTCGGCATCCCGATCAGTCCCACCGGCCCGCGCCAAGCCGTTGCGCCGGACCTCTTCTTGTGGGGCGCCGGCTCTCGCCGCACGTTCTTCTTCCCGCGGCCCAAGACAATGCCGCAGGGGAATCCCTACACGATCAAGCTAAACGTACAGGACGACTCGATCGCCGACTTCGGAGTCTTTGAGAATATCGGGGTCCCCGTTCCGGCCTTCGCACCCGGCGCCCAGATGACGCTCATCGGGAAGAAGTGCGATGAGACGACCTACAATCTCATCCTCACGGACCTCGTCACCGGCCAGGAGTACGTCGGCGAGGCTGCGGTGGAGGTCAACCAGTTCAAGTTCGACAAGGCGGAGATCGTGCTGCAGATGGGCTCGACGGGCAATCCGCTTGGGGGCGCGATGCTCATGCGCTTCGGCAACTGGTTCCGCAACGCCAAGGACAACTCGAACACCTACACAATCCGGTCCACGAACCCCGCCATCGCACGGCCGGGGCGCGACGAGATCGATTCGCAGCACGGCCAGCAGAACGTCTCGATCGTGGCCGAGGGGCTCATGCCGGGGCGCACCTTCTTCGTGGTGACCGACAAGTTCGGCTGGTCGAAACTCATCCCGGTGATCGTACTGCCGCCGCCTCCGCCTCCGGCGCCTTCGGCGGCGCCGTGCCCGGCGACCAACGGCCAGCCGATCAGCTACCAGGGGCAGGCGACGGTGGCGCTGCCGGTGAAATCGGACCCGGGCGGGCACCGGCCATTCGTCAACGCGCCCGCGACCGCCACCATGAACGTCCGTATCGAGAATGGATTGATTGTCTTCTCCGGCGGCCCGACCCAACTCGTACCGGCCGAAGGGCCGTTCGACCCGACGACTTGCACGGGCAGCGCCACCGGCATTTCTACACGCCCGATCGCCGGGTTCAACAACGTGCAGGGCCGCTACCTGAACATCCAGTTGAGCTTCCCCGGCGGGCCGGGCAAGGCGAATCTGCTGGAAGAAAGCCGCCCGAGCGGAGAGGCCGTGGAAGAGCCCGCCATCACCTTCGACTACGAACTCGGCGGGCGCGGGGAGTTCCCCGGCGGCATGCCGATCATCTATGCCGGAGCGGGCGTGTTGCCGACGCCGGAGGGCGGCTGTTCCTACCTGTTGCAGCCCTCGCGCACCGGTTTCCCGTCGACCGGCGGCGAGGGACAGGCCGGCGTCGTTCCGGCTCCGAGTTGCGTTTGGGCGCTGGAAGAGGATGCGGACTGGCTGACGTTTGAAACGGTGGAGGGCGAAGGGCCGACGCTGGTGAGCTTCACCGTGGCGCCGAACCCGGACGCCGTGTCGCGTACGGCGACGGTCCGGGTGGGCGAGGCGACCTTCAACGTGATGCAGTCGGCCGCCGCCGGCGACCCGCCGCGGATCGCCGATTTCGGCGTGGTCAACGGCGCGACCTTCCAGAGCGGGCTGACCTCCGGCGGCTGGTTCACCGTGGCCGGGGCGAACTACTCGCCGGTGACGCGGTCGTGGGGCGACGGCGACTTCCCCGGCGGCGCGCTGCCGACCGGGCTCGATGGCGTCCAGGTGCGCGTCAACGGCAAGCCCGGCTTTATGTCGTTCGTCAGCGGGGCACAACTGAACGTGCTGGCGGACGAGGATCCGGTCATCGGCGACGTGATGGTCGAGGTGGAGACGCCCGAGGGCGTCAGTGAAACGTTCTTCGCGAAGAAGCTGCCGTTCGATCCTGAGTTCTTCCGCTTCGCGCCGGAGCAGGGCCGCTACGTGGCGGCCGTACACGCCGACGGCACGATCGTGGGCAAGGACGGGCTGTTCGCCTCGATCACCACGCGGCCGGCGCGGCCGGGCGACATCCTGCAGGTTTTCGGCACCGGATTCGGTCCGACGAGTCCGCCGACGCCGATCGACCGCTTGGTGACCCAGGCGCGACCGCTCGAGTTCACCGCCACGGTGCGCATCGGGGGCCGGGACGTCGTGACGCTGTTCCAGGGCGTCGTCGGCGCGGGGCTGGTGCAGTTGAACGTGGTCGCGCCCGATCTGCCGCCGGGAGACTATCGCATCGAGGCATTGATCGAGGGCTATGAGCTGGCGGCGCCGGCGTTCCTGACCATCGCCGAGTAGAGCTGAGTACAAAGAAAACGGGCCGCCTTCTTAAGAGGACGGCCCGTTGGGGTGGGGTCACCGACGCCAAAGTGGACGAACAGGAAGGTTCGTCCCACCGAGGCTGCGATGGAACAGCCCAATCTGACGACTATTCGTCGTCTGCGCCTTCGTCTTCGGCGGGCGCTTCCTTCTTGGAGCCGCCGGCCTTCGCCGACTTGCGCTTGTCGCGCTGCTCCTTCTGCTCGCGCAGGACGGCGCGGCGGCTGAGCTTGATCTTGTTGCCGTCCAGAGCCAGGCACTTGACCAGGATCTGATCGCCTTCCTTGAGCTCGTCCTTCACCGCGCGGATGCGCTGCTCGGAGATCTCGCTGATGTGCAGCAGACCTTCGGTGCCGGTGAAGATCTCCACGAATGCGCCGAAGTCGACGATACGGGTCACCGTGCCCAGGTAAGTCTTGCCGACCTCGGCGGAAGCGGTGAGTTCCTTGATCATCGCGATGGCCTTTTTCGACGATTCGCGATCGGTGGAGGCTACGTTGACGGTACCGTCGTCCTGCACGTCAATCTGGGCGCCGGTCGCCTCGACGATGCCCTTGATCGTCTTGCCGCCGGGTCCGATGATGTCCCGAATCTTGGACGTCGGGATATGAATGGTGGTGATGCGCGGCGCAAACTCGGAGACATCTTCACGCGGCGTGTCGAGCGCTTCGGCCATCTTGTCGAGGATGTGCAGACGGCCTTCGCGCGCCTGGTCGAGCGCCTTATCCATGATCTCGAGTGAGATGTTGGGCGCCTTGATGTCCATCTGCAGGGCGCAGACGCCGTCGCGGGTGCCGGCGACCTTGAAGTCCATGTCGCCGTAGTGGTCTTCCGCGCCGGCGATGTCGCTGAGCACGCGGAACTCCGCTCCCTCGACCACCAAGCCCATGGCCACGCCGGCCACCGGCGCCTTGAGCGGAACGCCGGCGTCCATCAGAGCCAGCGAGCCGCCGCAGATGGTCGCCATCGAGCTCGAGCCGTTGGACTCCAGGATGTCGCTGACGATGCGGACAGTGTAGGGAAAGTCCTCGTGCGCGGGCATCATGGTCGCCAGCGCGCGCTCGGCCAACATGCCGTGGCCGATCTCGCGGCGGCCGGGACCGCGCAGGAAGCCGGTCTCGCCCACGCTGAACGGCGGGAAGTTGTAGTGGACCATGAAGGTCTTCTGGTAGTCCGGATCATCGAGCAGCTCTTGCCGCTGGGTGTCCATCTTGGTGCCGAGCGTGGCGGTGACCAGAGCCTGGGTCTCGCCGCGGGTGAACACGGCCGAACCGTGGGTGCGCGGCAGCTCGCCGACATTGCAAGCGATGGGACGAATCTCGCCCCAGGCGCGCGCGTCGGGACGACGATTCTCTTCGAGCACCCAGCGGCGAAAGATCTTCTCCTGCAACTGGTCGAGGATCGGCTTGAGCGCCTTGCTCTTGGCTTCGTCCTCGGCGTAGGCGGCCTTGATCTCTTTCTTGATCGCCTTGATCTTCGCGTAGCTCTCGAGCTTGGGGTACTTCTTGGTGTCGAGCGCGTCTTCGAAGGGCTTGCCCCACTTCTTGAGGACTTCGGCGAAGAGCGCGTCGTCGAACTGCGGCTCGGGGAACTCCATCTTCGGCTTGCCGGCCAGCTTGGCGAGCTCGCCGATGCCGTCGATGATGGTCTTGCAGGCTTCGTGGCCGCGGCGGATCGACTCGACGACGATCTCTTCGTCGACTTCCAGGCCGCCGGCTTCCACCATCACGATGCCGGGCTTGGCGGCGGCGACGATGATCGACCAGTCCGAATCGGCCAACTCGTCATAGGTGGGGTTGATCGACCACTCGCCGTCGTTGAGGTGCGCTACGCGCACCGCGCCGGTGGTGTGGGCGATGGGGATGTTCGACACCGCCAGCGCGGCCGAGGCGCCGATCATCGCCAGCGGCGAGGGATCGAAATCGGGGTCGGCGGAGATGACGTAGGCGATGATCTGCGTCTCGTTGCGGTATCCGGCTGGGAACAGCGGGCGCAACGGGCGGTCGATCATGCGGCTGGTGAGAATCTCTTTCTCCGACGGCCGCGCCTCACGTTTGATGTAGCCGCCCGGAAAACGTCCGGCGGCGTAGGTGTACTCACGGTAATCGACCGTGAGCGGAAAGAAATCGATGCCTTCACGAGGCTCGTCAGCGGCGGTGGCGGCTACCAGAACCCGCGCATCGCCGCAGCCGACGATCACTGCGCCGCCGGCTTGCTTGGCCAGACGGCCGGTTTCGAGGGTGATCTTGCGACCCTCGACTTCAATTTCGACTTGATGTGCCATATACCATCCCAAAAATCCCACGCAGTTTTTCGCGTCGGCCGCCGAGACGTACGGCGACCTCGCTCCAGAAGGGGAAGTTCGGAGAGGAGGGAATGGAGGTGAAGATGCGGCCCCTGCGGGCCGCGGTTACGGTCGGGCTTCGGTCGTCTCAGACAACCCTTTGTGACAAGCGGGGACCGGAAGTCGCCGGTCTGCGGCCCGTCCAACGGGCCGGGAGAGCGACCTCCGCCTCAGCCGCGCAGGCCGAGGGAGTTCACCAGCTCCCGGTACTGCTGAGGATTGCGTCCTCGCAAATACCGCAAGAGAGCCCGCCGACGGCTGACCAGTTTGAACATGCCGCGCCGGGATGCAAAGTCGTGCTTGTGGGTCTTCAGATGCTCCGTCAAATCCGCAATGCGGCGGGTCATCATGGCAACCTGCACGGGAGTCGAACCCACGTCGCTTTCATGCGTTCCGTGGGACTCAAAAATCTCTTTCTTGGCCTGCTGTGCTAGAGGCATTCAGCTACTCGCTGCTCCTTCCAATCTTCCGTATTCTTTCGATTGCGTATCAACGGTAGTGTACCACGGGAATTTCCGAGTTGGCTACCAACATTGATTGCTGAATACGTTTTAGCGGGGCGGTCCCGCGGATGCGCCTGACTCGGGTCGCTGCGGCCTGGGGCAGCAGTTTTCCGGACAGACATCGTGATTCGCAGGCATCAAGCCCAGCGCCCGGCGTTCGGTGCGCTCCTCGACCCGCTCGAGAATCAACTCTCTGATCATAGCAACGAATTCCGGATGGACGCCGACGGTGGCCGCTCGGACCATCTCAAGCCCGATCTCGTCGCAGATCTCTTTGGCTTCGGTGTCGAGATCGAACAGCACCTCCATGTGGTCGGAGATGAAGCCGATGGGGCAGATGACGACGTCGCCGCCGCCGGCGGCCTTCAGCTCGCGCAGGTAATCGCCGATGTCGGGCTCGAGCCAGGGCTGCGAGGGCGGGCCGCTGCGGCTCTGCCACACCAGCCTGGCCTCGGGCTTGCCCACGCCTTCGCGCACCAGCCGGCAGGCCTCTTCGAGCTGCGTGACGTACTTCGACGTCGTCGCCATCGACAGCGGCACGCTGTGCGCGGTGAAAACCAGATCGACGCCCTCGCGCCGCTCGGCGGGGAAGTCGTCGATCGCCCGGCGGACGTTTTCGATGGTGGGGCCGATGAAGCCGGGGTGGTTGAAGAAGACGCGAATCTTGTCGACCTCGAGCTCGTCGTAGCCTGTCTCCTCCTTCGCCCGCGCGATATCTTCGCGGTATTGGCGGCAGCCGGAGTAGGAGCTGAACGCCGAGGTGACGAAGGCCAGCGCGCGCCGCACGCCGTCGGCCTGCATCTGGCGGAACGTATCGGCCAGCATCGGATGCCAATTGCGGTTGCCCCAGTAAATAGGGATGTGGGGGCCGTGGGCGGCGAGCTCGGCTTCGAGGGCGGCGATGAGCTGACGATTCTGCTCGTTGATGGGACTGCGCCCCTCGAAGTGGTAGTAGTGCTCGGCGACCTCGAGCATGCGCTCGCGCGGCACGGGCTTGCCGCGTAGCACGTTTTCGAGGAACGGGATCACGTCTTCGCGCTTTTCGGGGCCGCCGAAGGAGAGGAACAGAATGGCGTCGTACTGCATGGTTTTCGAGAAGCGCTTCCGGGCCGCATCCCTTCAGGGTGCGGGTTGTTACGAAGCCGCCAGGGCCTTCCCCAGCGCCGCGATGTCTTCCTCATTGTTAAAGAAGTGCGGCGACACCCGCAGAAAACCTTGACGCGCTGCCGCGGCGATGCGCCGCTCGCGTAGCTCGAGCGCCAGCCGGCCGACGTCGCGGTCCGGGAACCGGGCGGTGACGATGGGGGAATCGAACCATTCGCTGACGTCCGCCGCGGGGACGCCGCCGGCCGCGCGCAAGACGTCGCGGGTGAGCGCAGACAACTCCGCCACGCGCCCAAAGACGCGCTCGCGGCCGATCTGCTCGAAAAGGTCGAGCACGGCCCCCATGGCGACGATGCCGGGAAAGTTGAGGATGCCGCCCTCGTAGCCGGCGGCCTCGTCGGCGAGTTCGGGAACGCCGTGGTGCAGCGCATTGACGTTGCGCCAGTCCTTGTGGCTGCGCCAGCTCACCACCGTCGGACGCAATGCCTGCCGCGCGCGCGGCCCCATGTAGAAGAAGCCCGCGCCGGGCGGGCAGCACAGCCACTTGTAGCCATGGGCCAGGATCACGTCGGCCTGGATCTGATCGGCCCCGAGCGGTACGGCGGTAATCCCCTGGGTGGCGTCGACCACGAACAGCGCGCCCGCTTCGCGCGCTGCGCGGCCGATGCGCTCGAGCGGCGGCCGCAGCCCGCTCGAATAGCTCAGCGCGCTGACCAGCACGACGCGGACGCGCTCGTCGAGCAGCGCCAGCATGGCCTCGGGGTCGAAGTCGAGACCGCCCGGAGCGGTGACTGACTCGACGCCGCGCTCGGCGAGCAGCAGCGGCGCGTAGATGTTGTTCGGAAACTCGCCTTCGAGGGTGAGGATGCGGTCGCCGGGACGCCAGTCGAGCCCCTCGATCACCCACGACAGGCCGATGCCGGCGCTGGGCAGGAAGCCGATGTCCTCGGGCTCGGCGTCGATCAGGCGGGCGGCCTGGGCGCGGACGGCGTCAGCGTCGTCGAACCAGCCCAGGAAGTCGAGCGAGGCGGTCTCGTTGCGGTGCTGGAAGTGCTGATCGATCGCCTCGACGGCGCGCTGCGGAACCGGGCCGAAAGTGGCGGAATTGAGATAAGTCCACTGCTCGAGGACGGGGAATTCACTGCGGACCGAGGACCAATCAAGCGCCATGATCCATTATGGCGTCTGCTAGGCTCACAGCGACCAGAGGAGGATCAGCATGGACCGCGTGACCTTGTTGGAGAGGCGCTGCCGGCGTCTGACGTATCTGCAGGCGCTGCTGGGCGTGGCGTTCGTCGCCTACGCAGGCTGGAACCACTGGGAGGTTCGCGCCGCCGCGCAGGAGGGGCCGCAGGCGCTGACCGTCTCGTCGATCGACGTGGTCGATCCGGCCGGGACGGTTCGCGTCCGGATCGGCGGGGCCTTGGCGGGGGAAGTGCGCAACGGTAAGCAAATCCAGCGGCCGCCGTTGGCCGGGGTGCTGCTCTTTGACGAGACGGGGCGCGAGCGCAGCGGCTACGTCACTTTTCCTGACGAGGGATCCCAGGTGGGGGCGGTGGCCCTGACTTTCGACACGCCGGAGAGGCAGAGCGTGCTGTTTGCGGCGCAAAGCGAGGGCGCCGCTTTGAAGATTTGGCACGAGAAGAACATCTTTGACCTGCGCGTGGACTCCGACGGGCCGAGCCTGCACATGATGCAGGATGGCAAGATCGCTTTCCACGAGCCGCCCGAGCGCGAACCCGAGACGGCGGGCTGGTGCGAGGGCCTGCGGGGTGCGCTCGGCCGCGTCAGCGCCGATGAGGTTCGAGCCGCCTGCAAGAACCGCCATTCCGCGGCGGCCTGCAATGCCTGCTTGGAGTGAGCCGATCTCAGTCGAGCGACGCCGCTGTCGATGCGAGCATCCGTTCAGCGGTCTCCCGAACGATGCCGGGAAATTCGCTCTCGGGAATCTCCCAAGAATGCCCGGGACGGATGCGACCGTGGAGAAAGTCCCATTCTCGGAGACATTCGTCGTACCAATCGAGAAACCCGTACCGCCCCACGGCAATGATCTCCTGGTAGATCTGATCCACCCCTTCAGCAGGGCTCACTTTCCCGGAGACGATTTCCTGCAACAGCACCCGAAAGTAACTCCGGAACACGGCCTCGGGGGCATCCAGATGGACCCCGTGGTTTGACAGTGCGCGGCACAGGACAGGGAAGGCGTCCTCAAATCGCGTGTAGCGTGCGTCCAGTGAAGCCAATTCCAGCACGGCCGCGTCATCATCGCCGGCTCGCAGCCGGTCGACGGCCCAGTCGATCAGCTCGTCGGCAGTGTGTGGGCCGCTGAGCACACGCGCTGCGAACCGGACGATCTCGGCGTCTGGCTGCATCCCCCTATTGTCGCCGGTCGACTCTTTATTGCCAGCGGCCCGCCACCGGCGTCCAGCCCGCGACGCCCCAGCCCTTGATCTCGCTCGGGCCGTCGAACACGCCGTCGCCGTCGAGATCGATGAACCAGGTTCCGTCCAAGAAAACGCCCAGGTCGTCCGAGCCGTCGCCGTCCCAGTCGGCTACTACGGGCGTGCTGCCGGCCGGCCCCCAGCCGACGACCTCGGTCGCGGGGTCGAAAACGTAGTCGCCGTTCAAATCGCGGAACCAGTTCAGGTTCGCCGGGTTGACCGCGCCCAGGTCGTCGGCGCCGTCGCCGTTCCAGTCGCCGACCAGTGGCGTCCAACCGGCTACGCCCCAACCGACGATCTCCGTGGCGGGGTTGAAGGCGCGGTCGCCGTTGCGGTCGATGAACCAAGCGCCGCCGGAGAAGACGCCGACGCTGTCCGAGCCGTCGCCGTCCCAGTCGCCCACCACCGCCGTGTCGCCGGGAGAGCCCCAGCCCACGATCTCCGTGGCGGGGTCGAAAGCGCGGTCGCCGTTGAGGTCGAGGAACCAGGTCATCGAGGCGGGGTCGAAGACGCCGAGGTCGGTGACCCCGTCGCCGTTCCAGTCGCCGGGCATGGGCAGGAAGCCCGGCGCGCCCCAGCCCAGGATTTCGCTGGCCGGCTGGAAGACGCCGTCGCCGTTGCGGTCCAGCAGCCAGGTTCCGCCGGAGTAGACGCCGAGGTCATCCAGGCCGTCGCCGTTCCAGTCGCCGCGGACCGGCTGATCGCCCGGCGAGCCCCAGCCTTTGCTCTCCGAGCCGGAGGAGAACAGGAAATCGCCGTTGCGGTCGAGGAACCAGGAGCCGTCCGAATAGACGCCCAGCGCGGCCGGCGAGGGGCCGCCGGCGACGGCCGGGTCAAACAGAATGGAGAGGTACTGGTAGGTGACGGTTTGGCCGTTGACTCCGACGTTGCTGACGGTCACCTCCGCCGGCATGTCTTGCATGCCCGCTTGCAGACCGCTGAACTGCGGGATGAAGACCAGCGTGTTTTCGCCATAGCCCTGGTCCAGCGGCTCTTTCGGCGCGGAGACGGGCGAGCCGTTGATCCGCACCGTCACCGACGCCTGCGAGAAATTCGCGCCGGCGACCGAAATCGACCAGCGCGGGTAGACCGTCTGGTAAGGAACGTAACCGCGGGGCGGCCAGGCGACGAAGTTGTCGCGGGTGGCCGGCCGGGTCCCGCCAAAATTGTCGTCGATCACCCACAGCGCGTTGGTCAGCGGGTAGTAGGAGGGCTCGCTGCGGCCGTCGACGTCGCCGGTTCCCATGATCTGCGTCTGCGGATAGAGCATCCAGCGGCGATGTCCGACGGCGAAATTGCCGCCACCGTTGTCCTTGATATAGGTGGCGATGCAGCCGGGCATGAAGGCCGAGTTCGAGTACTGCAGGCAAAGGTTCGAGCGGCCGGCGGCCTCGGCGCCCGCGGCGGTGTAGTGCGTCCATGAGGGCGGCGGCCCGTGGCTCAACGCCTTGTTGGCGCTCATCATCAGCGCGGCCTGCTGGCTTTTCGAGTTGGCGGTGGGGTCGAAGCCCGACAGCGACGGCACGCCGGCCATGCTGCGGAACCAGTTCAGCGCGCCGAGCACGGCGTTGCGGTAGGCGCTCGACGTGGTTCCTGCGTTGCCCGCGCCGACGTTGCCGGTAAAGCCCATAGGGACCTGGGACAGCGGCGCGAACGTGGTCAGGTAAAAACTGCTCACCGCGGCTCGATTGGACGTGTTGATCCAGTCCGAGGCGCGCGGCGCGGGCGGCGTGAACTTGGCGGCCGCGGAAGGCTCTTTCTCCCAGCGCGGCGGCGGTTCGAGTTCGATGGTTTGGGCGGCGGCCGCGACGGCCAGCAGCGCGAGACAGAGCAACTTCCTCATCCGTTCTCTTATCGGTAGCAATTGGGCGACCGAACGGACTTCTCGGAGATTGGCTTAGAAGCGGCGCAGAGTCTGTGTAAGACCTCTCGACTGAGCCGCGAAGCTTTAGCTCGCGGGTGGCCCCCCGAAGAAGGTCGTCGCACGCGACGCGACGACCCGGCGCGGCTGGAGCCGCACGCCACCTCACAGCCTCATTGCCAGCGGCCGGGGACGGGCGTCCAGCCGGGCTCCCCCCAGCCGTGGAACTCCGTTGCGGGGTCGAAGCTGCGGTCGCCGTTGCGGTCGATCAGCCAGAGGCCGCCGGAGAAGACGCCGACCCACGTGGGCTAGAATGAACTCCGAGGCTGGCCGTGGTGCGTCAGTTCAGCGTGCGGTCCCGTTTGCCTAAATTCCTCTTTTATGCTCCTGACACTTTGAGATGGAGCCTTAGCGAAGCCTGTCGGCTATCAGTAGAGAATATCACTGCTGTCCAAGTTAGCGGCTGACCACGCGACCAGCCATTGATAACAAAGGACGTACGTCGCCCGCACCCTCCCGATCAAGGACCAGGTTGGGAGCGACTGGAACGGCGGTTTCTTATCTTCCCGGCTTACCTGCTGTCCAAATGAATCCCGCGGCGGCTCCTCCTTGGACGGGTTTCTGCGCGATCTGGCCCCGTGCTGCTGTCCAACCTCAGCGCGCGGCCAGCGGCAGCGCCAGCTGCGCGCTCGCCGCGGCCGCCTGCGGCGGCGGCTCGAACGGTTCGTCCAGCCACGCCCACAAGTCGCGATAGACGAACAGTTGCTGCCTGAGCAGCGCCGCCAAGTTCGACAACGACCAGCCGAAGCGCCCCCGCAACTGCAAGTAGCGCAGCACCAGAATCGCAATCAGCGCCGTGAACAACTGCGTGCGGACCGCATTCGCGCTCACGCCCACGAACGTCTTGATGCGCAGGTTCTGCTTCAGCGCCTTGAAGAACAGCTCCACCTGCCAGCGATCCTTGTAAATCGCCGCCACCGTCGTGGGGCCGAAGCTCAAATGATTGGTCAAGAACACCAGCGGTTCGTCGTCGCCGGGCTGCTGCTTGACGATGCGCCGGAAGACGTACTCCGGGCTCTCGACGGCGCGACTGGGGAAGCAGATTACCTCGTCGGCCAGGATGCCGCCGCGCTCGGGCGTCGGACGGCTCTCGAGCACCTCGTAATCGGCGTTGCGCTTCATGCGGGTGACGAAGTAAACGCCGCGCCGGCCCAGCTCGGCGAACCATTCGTAGTCGGTGTAGGCGCGGTCGAAGACCACCACCGCGCCGGGCTCGAAAGCCAGCTTCCGCGCCACGTTGAGCTCGTGAGTCTTGCCGTCGGTGAGCACGGCGAACTGCGGCAGATAGCCGTCGTGATCGAGCAGCAGGTGCAGCTTGACGGCGCCTTTGGCGCGGCGGAACCGGGCCCAGTCGTACAGCGACAGGCACAGGTCGATGACGCTGGCGTCGAGGCTGAGCAGCCGGTTGCGGAAGCGGAAGCGTTTGCCGCCGCCCTGGGCGGCGACGAGGCTCTGGCAGCGGCCAAGCAGGAGCTCGAAGACGCTCTGGTAGAGCTGCCAGGGGCGGTGTTGATTGGCGTAGGCGAGCGTGGAGCGCTTGGGCGCGCCGTCGAGACCCAGGTGTTTGAGGCGGCCTTCGGTGGCTGCCAGCCCGCCGCAGATCTCGCGCAGCGAGCGCGCCTGGCCCAGTTGACACAACAGCATGGCGACGAACTGGCCCCAGCAGGGAAAGCCGCGCATGTGCCGCTGGGCCTGATGCGCCTGCACGGCCTGCTCGAACTCGAGCCGGGGAAACAGTTGAAGCAGCTGCGAGAAGATGCTACAAAAACGCTGCATGGTTGGGCCTCCTTCGGTCGGTGCGGGATCGCTTTTTGCTTGAAGCTCCCCCAACCTACCAGAGGCTCAACCCTCTGCGCTCAGGCTAATTTGGACAAGAGTGAATGACGATGGGAAGTCCTCACGCTCCTCGCCAAGCTCCCACCCGGCGGCCTGATTCTAACACGCGTTGTTTGGGAGTCGCCACTAATCAGATGAGAGCCTACGTCGCCCGGCCGTAATCCTGGATCTGCAGCCGTTCGCCGCCCTTCAGCGCCGACTCGTGCGCCACCAGGCCCGGCAAGGTGTACGCAATCGCTTCCCAAATATTCACGCTCGGCTGGCGGTTTTCGCGGATCGCCTGAATGAACTCATAGCTCAAGTGCGTGTGCGAGCCGCCGTGGCCGGATTTTACGCGCATCGGCTCGGGCAGCCGCTCCAGGTAATTCGGTTCTGGGGCGGGGGACTGCTCGACTTTGCCTTCGGGGTAGCCGTTGGAGTCGATCGAGGTTTCCCCGTTCTTTGCGATCTTGACCACCGTGTTGGGCGAGCCTTCGGGGCGCTGCATCAGGTAGGAGCCGCGGTCTCCATAGAATTGGCCGCGCTCGGTGCCGCCGGCGGCGATGTGCCAGGCGACGGTGATGCGGCTGGCCTTGCCGCTGTCGGTTTCAAACAGGCCGGTCGTGTTCCAGAACGGGTTCTGGTACTGGTTGGTGCGGCAGATCTCGTGGTCGTCGCCCCAGCCGATGGCTGAGACCGCGCGCAGGCGCTCTCCGGTGACCGGCACGATCATGCCCGTGCAGTGCGTCGGGTACCACATGGGCGGAAAGCCGTGGCGCCAGGTGGGCAGCTTGCGCTCGTCGAACATCAGGTCGAGCAGGCCCTCGTGGTGGTATTCGGCCTCGGAGTAGATGATCGTGCCGAATTCGCCGCGCTGGGCCATCTCGCGGCAGGCGATGACCTCGGAGCGGTAGTAGCTGGTCTCGGCCATCATGTAGCGCATGCCCGTGTTCTTGACGGTTTCGAGGATGCGCTCGAGCTCTTCCACCGACAGCCCGGCGGGGACAGCGGATATGACGTGCTTGCCGGCCTCCATCGCCTCGACGGCCATCCAGGCGTGCAGCGGCGCGGGGGTGAACACGCCGACGGCGTCCAGGCCGGGGTGGCGCAGCATTTTTCGGAAGTCGTCGTACTGGTTGTTGCAGCGGTAGACCTCGCTCAAGGTGTCGAGGCGGTCTTTGCGGATGTCGCAGACGGCGTCGACCTTGGCGTCGGGGTGCAGATGCCACTGGAAGGTGGCGCCGAAGCGTCCGCCGACGATGCCGATGGTGGTGGGTTTCGATTGGGCGCGGGCGCCGGGGAGTTGGGCGGCTGCGGCGCCGAGGCCGGTGAGGAAAGTGCGTCGCTGCATGGCGAGGCTATTTTACAGTGCTGGATGCCTGCGAGTTGAAGCTTCGCGGAGTCCTTGGTGAACCGGGCGCTCACGTTCCTCGCGTTTATGGCTGAAACAGCTCCTGCGGCATCACCTTCACGTCCGTCGCGACCTTGGGCCGAAAACCCATCTGCGGCAGCACGTCGCGCTCGAGGTCGACGCCGGGGGCCAGCTCGGTCAGCTCGATCTGTCCGTCCGCTCCCAGCCGAAACACCGCCGCCTCGGTCACATACAGCACCTGCTGGCCGGTTTCGCGGGCGTACTCGGCGCTGAAGGTGATCTGCGCGACGTCTTCCACCAGCTTCGGCTTGCCGTGCTTGCGGTAGCGCACTTGGCCGTTCTCGATCTCCACTTCGGCGCGGACGGACAGCGTGCCGCAGAAGACAACCTTCTTTGCTTTCTGCGAAATGTCGATGAAGCCGCCGACGCCGACGATCTTGTCGCCCAACTGGCTGACGTTCACGTTGCCGGCGCGGTCGATCTGCAAAAAGCCCAGGTAGGTCTCATCCACACCGCGGCCCTGGTAGAAGTCGAACATATGGCCCGTTTCGACGATGGCGTCGGCGTTCCAGACCGCGCCGAACTCGAGCCCCGGGGCCGGCACGCCGCCGAACTGTCCATGCTCGATGGTGGTTTGGATTCTGTCGGCAAAGCCCTCTTCGCGGGCCACGGCGATGACGCCGTCCGGCAGCCCGAAGCCGACGTTGATGACCGCGCCTTCTTCGAGTTCCCGCGCCGCCCGTCTGGCGATCGCCTTGCGGACGCTGAACGGAAATTGTTCGAACTCCGCGTCGGGCTTGCGTGCGTCGCCGCTGTAGGTGGGGTCGAAATCCGTCAAAAAAGTCTGGCCGTGCGAGGGGTCCAGCACCAGCGCGTCGACGAAGCAGCCGGGCGTGCGCACGTCGCGCGAATGGATGGAGCCGGCGGGGACGATCTCGCGCACCACCGCCAAGGTGAGTCCGCCGGAAGCTTTGGCCGCTTGTGCCATGGCGCAGTTGTGCCACGGAGCCGGCGCGCCGTTCATCGCGAGGTTGCCGGCCGTGTCAGCGGTCCAAGCGTGCAGCAGCGAGACGTGGACGGGGATGGTCGGGAAGAACAGCCACTCCTTGCCGTTGCGCTCGACCAGCTCGACCAGCGGCTCCCGGGCCTTTTCGTTCAATTTGCCGCCCTGCAGCCTCGGGTCGACGAAGGTTTTCAGGCCGACGTGCGTCATCCAACCGGGGGAGCCGGCGGCGGCGGCGTGGTAGAGCTGCACGATCACCCCGGCGGGCAGGCAATAGGCTTCGAAGGCGTTTTCGGCGGCGAGGCGCGCCATCGTCGGGGCCAGCGACCAGTGTCCGCCGACCACGCGCTTGAGCATTTCCGGTTCGGCGACGTGTTCGAGGCCGCGGTCGTTGGCATTGCCGACGCCGAAGGGGTGGAGGAGCGTGAGGTTTTTCGGGCTTCGGGTCGAGCGAAAACGCTCGCCGAGGGCTCGCAGCAGGAGGTCGGGCAGAGCGTGCCCGGCGCCGGCGCCTCCGATGGCGAGGGTCGCGCCGTCGGGGATGAGGGCGACGGCTTCAGCGGCGGTGAGGACGGGCTTGGGCTGCAAGGTGAACAGCATAGCGCGGGCACAGCATGCTGTGCCCGTACGGGCAAGGCCGGGGTGGTCTAGCCGACGGGCTCCCAGGCGCCGGTTTCGCCGGAGCGGTAGACGGCGTCGAGGATCTCCATGTTCCGGATGGAGTCTTCAATGGGGAACTCGAGCGGAGCGCCGGTGCGGATGCTTTCCGAGAAAACGTCGCCTTGCAGGGTGTACTGGTCGCAGACCGGAAAAAGTTCCTCCCGGGCCGCCGCGCCACCCAGCTGCGAGCCGTCGTCCACGAAGAGCCGGCACGGCTTGTCCGGCGGGGCGTTGAACGGGATCTGGAGCTCGATCCGTCCCTTCGTTCCAAAGGCCTGGAAGCGCTGGTACCCGACCAGCTGCGTCGAACAGGTCCAGCTCGACTGGCCGCCGCCAGGGAACTCCATCATGGCGCTCGACAGCCGGTCGACCTGCATCGTCGGGTCGCGCTCGAGCAGCGCCACCACGCGCGTCGGTTCGGCCTCGAACAGGTAGCGCGAGCCGACCACCGGGTAGCAGCCGATGTCGAAAACGCCGCCGCCGCCGATCGCCACCTGGTTGCGGATGTTGGCCGGGTCGTTGTTGAAGTAACTGAAAAAGCCCTGCACGGCGCGCAACTCGCCGATTTCGCCGCTGCGGATGATCTCGCGCGCCCGCTTCCATTGCGGGTGGAAGCGCACCATGAACGCCTCCTGCATCAGCACGCCGGTGCGCTCTTTGGCGGCGACGAGCTTGCGCGCCTCGGCCGCGTTGAGGCCGATCGGCTTCTCGCACAGCACGTGCTTGCCCGCCTCGGCCGCCTTGATGGACCACTCGACGTGCAGGTGATTGGGCAGGGGGTTGTAGATCGCCTCGATTTCCGGGTCGGCCAACAGCTCCTCGTAGGAGCCGTAGGCTTGGGGGATGCCGAGTTCGCCGGCGGTTTGCCGGGCGCGGCCCAGGTCGCGCGAGGCGATGGCGGCGATCTCACACAGCCCGCCGCGCTGCATGGCGGGGATGACTTTTTGGGTTCCGATCTTGGCGACGCTGATGACGCCCCATTTCACTTTTTGCATGGCGTTAGGCAGTCAATGTTCGCATACCGCTAGTCGTCGAACCACTCGCGCCGCTTGGCCCGCATCCACTCGCGGAGATCGCCGACGGCGGTGACGATGGCCTCAACGGCGCGATCGAACAAGCCTGGGCCTTCGTCGCGTTTTCTCGATGGCGGAAGCGGGGCAGGCTTGGGGGCAAACTCGGCGGCCTGGGCGCTGAGTCGGCCGGACTCTTCGATCAAACCTATAATTTTCGTATTCGTCGCCTGGCCGGCCTCGCTCAAGTCCTCGCCCAGGGCTTCGGCGCCGGCGGCGAGGTCGCCGGAGATGCGCTCGATCTGCCGCTGCACGTCTTTGTCCGTGCGGTCGCTGTAGTCGATGGCGAAGTAGGCGAGGCAGCCCATTGCGGCAGCGAAGACGATGAAGCGGAGCGCGTTGCGCACCCTCCTATTATCCTCGCGAACCTTCGCCAAAGCGCCTGCAACTGCTATGATCGGCGGAGCGCCTGCTGCCCGATGTCCTGGTTCCGCAAGGATAAGAACGATTCTCAACCCGAGCCCAAAAAGGTTCGGACCGAAGGCTTGTGGATCAAATGTGATTCCTGCGGCGCGATCATTTGGAAGAAGGATCTCGACGCCGGGTTCTCGGTTTGCTCCAAGTGCGGCTTCCATTTCAAGATCAGCGCTCAGGAGCGGCTGAAGCAGCTTTTTGACGGCGGCGTCTACGAGCAGTTCTCCAAACCGCTGCGAGCGACGGACCCGCTGGGCTTCGTCGATCAGAAACCCTACACGGAACGACTCGACCAGGCTCGGAAGAAGACGGGCTTGGACGACGCGATCCTGTGCGGCGAGGGTCGCATCGAGGGACGTCTGGTGGTGGCGGCGGCCATCGAGTACCGCTTCATCGGCGGCAGCATGGGAGCGGTGGTCGGCGAGCAGATCACGCGCGCCATCGAACGCGGCATCGAGCGCAAAGCGCCGGTCATCGTGGTTTCGGCCTCCGGCGGCGCCCGCATGATGGAGGGCATGGTCAGCTTGGTGCAAATGGCCAAGATCTCCGCCGCGCTCACCAAGCTCAGCGACGCCAAGTTGCCCTTCGTGAGCATCTTGACCGACCCGACCACCGGCGGCGTCACCGCCAGCTTCGCCATGCTGGGCGATCTGAACATCGCCGAGCCGGGCGCGCTGATCGGCTTCGCAGGGCCGCGCGTGATCGAGCAGACGATCCGCCAGAAACTGCCCAAGGGCTTCCAGCGCGCCGAGTTCCTGCTCGAGCACGGCATGCTCGACGCCGTCGTCCCCCGTCCCAGGATGCGCGAGTATCTGAGCCGCGCCTTCGACTTCTTCTGCGGACCCGCGCAATGACCCAACAGCAGGCGGTGAGCTATCTGCTCTCGCTGCTGGGCGAGAGCGGAGGAGCCGGACTGGGTCTGGACCGCATGCGGGCGCTGGTCGCGAGACTGGGCCATCCCGAAAAATCTTTCCGCGTCGTGCACGTCGCCGGCACCAACGGCAAGGGCTCGACCTGCGCGATGATCGCCGCGGGGCTGCGCGCTTCCGGCGCCCGGGTGGGCTTTTACAGCTCGCCGCATCTGACCCGATTCAACGAACGCATCGAGATCGACGGCGAGCCGGTCGATGACGAGGGATTTGTCGCCGCCGTGGCCGAAGTCCGGTGCGAGATCGAGGCGATGGCCGCTGAAGGCGACCACGGCGTGAGGCCGACGCTATTCGAGGCCATCACCGCGGCGGCATTCTGTGCGTTCCGGCGCGCGAAAGTCGAATGGGGAGTGATCGAGGTGGGCCTGGGCGGCCGCCTGGACGCCTCGAACGTGGTGGAGTCCGAGCTGGCCGTGATCACGCCGATCGACCTCGACCACGAGGCCTGGCTGGGCAAAGGGCTGCGCCGGATCGCCGGCGAGAAGGCGGGTATTTTTCGGGCTGGAGGTCGAGCGGTTTCCGCCGGACAGCAGCCCGAGGCGCGGCAGGCGCTGCTCGACAAGGCCGCGGAACTGGACGTGGAGCTAGTGTTCGCGCCGGAGCGGTGGCTGCTGGAAGGCTCGCGGCCGGACGTGCTGGGACGCTTTGAGATTTTGGCCGGCGGGCTGCGTATCCAGTTGGCGCTGGCCGGGCCGCATCAGGTGGACAATGCGCTCAGCGCCGTTGCCGCGCTCGACCGCCTGGGCGTCGCTCCCGAAGCCATCCGGGCAGGGCTCGAATCGGCGCGCTGGCCCGGGCGGATGGAGTGGTTCGACGGGGCTCCGCCGATGCTGCTCGACGCAGCGCACAATCCCTCCGGCGCCCGAGCGCTGGCCGAGCACTTGCGGCGCTTCCACGGGGATCGGAAGATTCGACTGGTTTACGGCTCGTCGCGCGACAAGGCGGTGGACGAAGTGGCGGGCTATCTGTTTCCAATGGCCGAGCGCGTATTGCTGACGCGTTCGGCGGTGGCGCGGTCTGCGAGCCCGCGGACGCTGCTGGCCTTGACCGACCACCTGCACGCCGACATCGAGTGCGTGGAGCCGGCGGCCGAGGCCCTGCGCCAGGCGCGCGAGGGCTCGGGCGACGAGACGCTGATTGTGGTCGCCGGCTCCATCTTCCTTCTGGGCGAAATCCGCCCCCTGATCCTGGCAGAATAGACGGTTTCGGAAAGATGCGAGAGTTCCTGAGCCACGCCCGCTCGGTGTTGATCATGATCCCGTGGGTGATCGTCGCGACGATCTTCATGGGAGCGGTGTCGCTGGTCTGTTCGTTCTTTGATTCCACCGGGCGGCTGCAGCACAAGGTCGCGGTGACCTGGGCGCGGATGCTCATCCGGGGCTTCCTGGTGAAGGTGGACGTGATCGGGGCCGAGCGGCTGGACCCGGCGCAGGCCTACGTTTTCTGCTCGAACCACTTCAGCTTGATCGACACGCCGCTGATGTTCGGCTACATGCCGCGCGAGTTTCGCATCATGGCGCGGCACGGGCTATGGAAGATCCCGTTCCTGGGCTGGCACCTCAACCGCGCCGGACACGTGCCGGTGAACCGAGAAAACCCCCGCGAAGCGCACAAGAGCATTGGCCGGGCGGCTGAGAAGCTGCAGGCGGGCTGGTCGATCCTGCTGTTTCCCGAAGGCGGGCGGACGCGCGAAGAGGTGATGCGGCCGTTCAAGCCGGGGGCGGCCTATATTGCCATCGCGGCCGGCGTTCCGATCGTGCCGATGGCGATCGTGGGCACCCGCAAGGTTCTCGCGCCTTCGTCGACGCATCTGCGGCCCGGACGAGCGGAGCTCAGGGTTGGCGACCCGATCCCGACCGCGGGGCTCAAGAACCGCGACGCGAAGGAGTTGATCGCGCGCGTGCAGGCGGTGATCGGAGAAATGTGGCAGGCGGAAAGCTGGGGGTAAGCCGTGAACCGTGAGCCGTTATCCGTTTGGGCGGCCCGGAGCCGCCCGGTTCACGGTTCACGGCTTACGGTTAACGGCTCACGGGAATCACCAATTCGTCACCGACCCGTCCGGCCGGTAGAACAACGGAATCGGCCGCGAGCGCTCCGTCACCTCGAGTACGAGGTCGGCGCGGTCGGGGTCGAACTCGACGCCCAAGCCGGGACGCTGGTTCGGCCACATCTTGCCGTTGCGGAAGTCGTAGACCTGCGGCAGGTGCGGGTATTCGTGCGAGCCGTCGCCGGTCATCTCCATGAAGGCCGTCCCTGACGACGCCGCTACGCAGTGCACGCAGGCCGCCTCGGCGACCGGGCCGGTGAAGTGCGGAACCAGGCCGACGTAGTGCGTCTCGCACAGCGCGGCGAGCTTCATGAACTCGGTGATGCCGCCGGCGTTGGGCAACGTGACGCGCGTGTAGTCGATCAGGTCGTTCTCGATGAGCATGCTCGAGTCCCAGCGGTCGCCGAACTGCTCGCCCACCGCGATCGGCACTTTTACGGCTTGGCGCAGGGTGCGATAGAGCTCCGGGTTCTCCGAGCGCACCAAATCTTCGACGAACAGCGGTCGCAACGGCTCGATCAGGCCCGACAGCCGCACCGCATCGGCGTAGTCGAAGCGGGTGTGGAAGTCGATCGCCCAGTCGCCCTCGTCGCCGACGCCTTCAAAGATCTCCTGGCAGTGCCGGAAGGTCGCGTCGACTTGTTGCCGTGCGCGGAAGACGTTGTTCTCCGCGCCCGAGCCGGCGCCGGTGCGGAAGGCGCGGAAGCCGGCCTCGATGCAGGCGCGCGCCGTCTCCCGCACCGAGCCCTGGTTGGGATAGCCGGTCGAATAACACTCGACGTAGTCGCGGGTGAGGCCGCCGATCAGCTCGTAGACCGGCACGCCGAGCGATTTGCCCTTGATGTCCCATAGAGCCAGGTCGAGGGCGCCCTGGGCGTGCACCTTTTCGCGTCCCGGCGGATAGAAGTAGTGCCGGTACATCAGCTGCCAGAGGTGCTCGATGCGCGAGGGGTCTTCGCCGATGATCAGGCCAGCGAGCTGCTCGATGGTGTCCTTCGAGCCGCCTTCGCCGATGCCGGTGATCCCCTGGTCGGTCTCGACGGTGACGATGTGGGAAGACTGGTTGAAGATCGGCCGCGACGTTTTGACGTGGTAGTAGCGGATGCGGGTGATCTTCATCTTCGCCGGGGCGGCCGGCGCGGGCCGAGGCGCTGCGGCGGCGCCGAGGGCGGCGAAGGGGAGGGACTGGAGCAGGGACCGACGATGCATAGCGGCTACGGATTGTAGCGCAGGCAGAGGAGGCGGCGGTTTCGGCCTGGCCCACAATTCGCGGCGATCCGGAGTTGCTCGTCGCAAAAGCGAAGGGGCCGGTCCGTTCTTGCGGACCGCCCCCCCCCGGATTCGTTCTCGAGGACTGGCTAAGCGCCGGAGGCGCGCCGTGCGCCGCGCTCGCCCGCCCCGCGCTCGGACTGCGCGGGTTTGCGCATGTCGATCTTGGCGGTGAGTCGCTCGACCTGATCGGAGATGCAGACGCCGATCAAGGGCTGCCTGGCGTTTTTGAGGATATCGACGATGGTGTGGTGGTTGCTCTCGAGGTAGAGGTTCTCGCCGTCGGTCAGCAGGTGGACCTCTCCTCCGTCCTGGGCCGCTTCGACCAGCCCGGAGCCGAGCTCGCGGTTGAGGAAGGTCAACACCTTGCGGATTTTTTGTAAGGAAATTCCTTTCTGACGCAATTCGGTGATCAGACCAACCTCGATCACCTCATGCATCTGGTACAGGCGCCGATGGCCGCGCTGTACAGGGGATACCACCCCTTGCTCATCCCACCACTGCAGCTGGCGGAGGCTGACGCCGGTCATCTTGGAAACCTCCAGGCTGCTGTAGGTTTCCGCGGCTCGGCGGGAGTCTCGACGGTTGGAATGGAACGTCTCAGGCATCTTTATGATTTACGACCGGAAGCAGGACCACTGAATTGTACGACACCGACGGCGGGATTGAATAGCCGTTTCTATAGAACTGAAAATGGCAGGTTTAGCCGCCCCCGACGAAATGAACAACCTCGACCGAGGAGCCGGACGCGAGCTCGAACTCGGACCACTGGGGCCGGCGCACGATCACTCGATCGACCTCGACGGCCACCCGCTCGACTCCCAATTCGAGTTCGTCGAGCAGGTCGCGCACGGTCGAGCCGGGACGGATCGAGCGGCGGTCTCCGTTGAGCAGAATCTCGAAATTTCGTTCGGCGGCGACGGGGGGCGGAGAAGGCGGGGAGGGGGCGGAAGGCATGACGGAATCCGTGTTGACATTATACAAGCCATGGTCCGGACCCCCTCGCCGGACGCGCCCGCGCAGCGCAAAACGATCGTTCAGGAAGGTGACGGCGGGGGGCGGACAACGCTAAGATAGATTTCATTGATTGACTCGGTTTTGAGCCGAGGACGCCGTGGAGCTTTGCCTGTCAACGCCACGCCGCCTCTGGGTCCCCGTCCGTAGAGGCTCGGGGGATGCGGGGAAGGAGTGCAGCCAGGGCGATCTCGAAGGCGGGGCCGACCAGGCGCCGGCGGGATCATCAGGATTTAGAGAAGGGAGACGAACTCAACATGCGCTCGAGCGGCTGGCGGACCCGAGTTTCCGGCGTCCGGCTAGCTGACCAACGGGGGGGCTCCCCTTCGTCTCCAGCGCCCATCTGGGTTCAGCTCGTGTGAGAAGGCATGAGTCGATACACCATCAAAAAAGGCTTAGATCTGCCGATCGCCGGCGACCCGAAGCAAGTTGTCGAAGATGCGCCGCAGCCGAATCGGGTTGCGCTGCTGGCGGATGACTACGTCGGGTTGAAGCCGAAAATGCATGTCCAGCCCGGCGACGTCGTTCGCCGCGGACAGGTATTGTTCTCGGACAAGAACCCCGGCGAGGCGCCGTTCACCGCTCCGGCGGCCGGCGAGGTCATCGCTGTGAATCGCGGCGACCGGCGCTCGCTGCAGTCGGTGGTCATCGAGCTGAGCGCAGCCGAGCGCGAAGGCCGCGGCGAAGCGGTTTCGTTCGAATCCTACAGCGGTAAGTCCGTCGACGAACTCTCGGCCGACGACGTCAAGGCGCTGCTGATCGAGTCCGGGCTGTGGGCGACGATTCGCCAGCGCCCGTTCAGCCGTGTGGCGAATCCGGAAGAGCCGGCCGCGGCGATCTTCGTCACGGCGATGGACACCAATCCGCAGGCGCCCGCGGTCGAGGCGGCGATGGCGGGCCGCGAAGCCGACTTCGAACGCGGCGTCGCCGCGCTGGCCCGCTTCGACATCCCGGTGCACGTCTGCAAGGCGGCTGATTCGAGCGTACGCGTCCCGACCGGCGGCAAGGTGCAGGTGGAGGAGTTCTCCGGCCCGCACCCGGCAGGAACCGCCGGCGTCCATATCCACTTCGTGCGGCCGGTCAGCCGGCTGCGCTCGGTGTGGCACGTCGGCTACCAGGACGTCATCGCGATCGGGAAACTGTTCGGCGAGGGCGTTCTGGATGTGGAGAGGGTGATTTCGCTGGCCGGTCCGTCGGTGAAGAACCCGAGGTTGCTGCGCACCCGCGTGGGCGTCTCGATCGACGAGTTGGTCGCCGATCAGCTCGTTCCCGGCGATGTCCGCGTGATCTCCGGCTCCGTGCTGTCGGGCCGCCGGGCGATGGGGGCGGAGACGGGCTACCTGGGCCGCTTTCATTTGCAGGTTTCGGCGCTGGAAGAGGGCCGCAAGCGCGAAGTCTTCGGCTGGCTGGGGCTGGGACCGCAGAAGTATTCCACGATCAACGCCTACCTGGGCAGCGTTCTGCCGGGCGCGAAGTTCCGCTTTACCACCACGACCAACGGCTCGGATCGTGCGATGGTTCCGATCGGCATGTACGAAGAGGTCATGCCGATGGACATCATGCCGACGTTCTTGCTGCGCGCTCTGCTCATGCAAGACGTCGAGCGCGCCGAGGAATTGGGCGTCCTGGAGCTGGACGAAGAGGATCTCGCGTTGTGCACCTTCGTCTGCCCGGGCAAGAGCGACTACGGTCCGCTGCTGCGCAAGCTGCTGACGACGATTGAGAAAGAGGGGTAGACAGGCACGCGACATGAGCACCGCTTTAGATCCTGAAAAGCTTTTTGGCAAGGGCGCCCCGCTCGAGCGGCTATACCCCTTGTACGAAGCAACCGAGACGATTGTTCTCACCCCGGGCAAAGTGACGCGAGGGGCCTCGCACGTGCGCGACGCCCTGGACTTGAAGCGCATGATGATCATGGTCGTGATCGCGCTGGTCCCGGCGATCTTGTTCGGCGTCTACAACATCGGCTACCAAGCGCATCTGGCCATCGAAGCCGGCGCGGAGCCGCTCAACACCTGGCAGACGCAGCTGTTCCAGATGATTGGTCTGCAGTTGCGCTCCGACAGCATTTTGGCCTGCGTCGTGCACGGCCTGCTGTATTACTTGCCCATCCTGGTCGTCACCGGCGCCATCGGCGGCAACCTCGAAGCGCTGTTCGCGATCATCCGCAAGCATGAGATCAACGAAGGCTTCCTGGTGACCTGGATGCTGTTCCCGCTGGTTCTGCCGCCGACGATTCCGCTGTGGCAGGTCGGGCTGGGCATCGCGTTCGCGGTGATCATCGCCAAGGAGATCTTCGGAGGAACGGGCATGAACATCTTGAACATCGCGCTGACTGCGCGGGCGTTCCTGTTCTTTGCCTATCCGGCGCAAATCTCCGGGGATGAGGTCTGGATCGCGGCCGACACACGCGTCGACGCCGTCAGCGGCGCCACCTGGCTGGCGCAAGCGGCCACCGGCGGCGTCGCGGCCCTCGAGGCCGGCGCGGTGACCTGGTGGGACGCTTTCCTGGGCTTCGTTCCCGGCTCGATCGGCGAAACTTCGGCGCTGGCTTCCTTGCTGGGCGCGGCCCTGCTGCTGATCACCGGAGTCGCTTCGTGGCGCATCATGAGCGGCGTCGTGCTGGGGACGGTTCTGACCGCCGGCCTGCTCAACATGATCGGTTCGGCCACGAACCCGTTCTTCGACGTTCCCTTCTGGTGGCACATGGTGCTCGGCGGCTGGATGTTCGGCATGGTCTTCATGGCGACGGATCCGGTATCGGCGGCGCACTCGAATACGGGCAAGTACATCTACGGTTTCTTCATCGGCTTGCTGGTGGTGTTGATCCGCGTGGTCAACCCGGCCTACCCCGAAGGCATGATGCTGGCGATCCTGTTCATGAATCTGTTTGCCGCCTTCATCGACTACTGGGTCGTGCAGGCGAACATCAAGAGGAGGGCGCTTCGCTATGCAGCGTGATTCGGCATTCAACATGGTGCGCTTCGCAGCGCTGGTTTGTGTGGTCTGCGGGCTGGTGGTTTCGTTGGCGGCCGTCTCGCTCAAGCAGCAGCAAAGGGCCAACGCAGCTTTCGACAAGCAGCGCAATGTGCTTTACGCCGCCGGGCTGGCCTCTCCGGGCGCCGGCATGAGCCGCGAGCAGTTGGAGTCCATCTATGACGAGCGCATCACTCCGGTGGTGGTGGAGCTCGAAACCGGCAAGGTGGTCGAAAACCCCGAATTCGACCCCGCCGTCTACGACATGGAGAAGGCGGCCGACGGCGCCGACGGAAGGCCGGCCCCGCAGAACGCCGCCAGCGTTCAGCGGCTGCCCAAGCACGCCGTGGTCTACGAGGTGAAGGCGGCTGAGGGCGCCGGAGTGGAGATGGTCGTGCTGCCGATCAAGGGCTACGGCTTGTGGTCCACGCTGTACGGCTTCTTGGCGTTGGACCGCGACGGCGTCACCGTCCGGGGCATCACCTACTATCAACACGGCGAGACGCCGGGGCTGGGCGGCGAGGTCGACAACCCGGCATGGAAGGCGCTGTGGCCCGGCCGCAAAGTATACGACGAAAGCGGTGAGCCGGCGCTGCAAGTGATCAAGGGCCAGGCTGGACCGGCCACCTCGGACCCTTACAAAGTTGACGGGCTCTCCGGCGCCACGATCACCAGCCGGGGCGTGAGCAACATGCTCGACTTCTGGCTGGGCGAGAACGGCTTCAAGCCTTTTCTCGATACCTTCCGCGGATAGCCGAGTCGACAAGGAGACTAAACACAATGGCGACACCAATGAAAGCGACCTTGATGGATCCGCTGTTTGAGAACAACCCGATCGCTCTGCAGGTGCTCGGGATCTGTTCGGCGCTGGCCGTGACCACGAAGATGGAGACCTCCGTGGTCATGTGTCTCGCCGTGATCTTCGTGCTGATGTTCTCGAACCTGTCCATCAGCTTGATCCGCAACTACATCCCCGGCTCGATCCGCATCATCGTGCAACTCACGATCATCGCCTCGCTGGTGATCGTGGCGGACCAATTTCTCAAAGCCTACCTTTTCGACATCTCCAAGCAGCTCTCGGTCTTTGTCGGCCTGATCATCACCAACTGCATCATCATGGGGCGCGCGGAAGCGTTCGCGATGCAGAATCCGCCGATGCTCAGCTTGGCCGACGGCGTCGGCAACGGGCTGGGCTACAGCGTCATTCTGATCGGCGTCGCGTTCATCCGCGAGCTGCTCGGGTCCGGCAAGCTGTTCGGCATCACCATTCTGCCGACGGTCAACGAGGGCGGCTGGTATCAGCCCAACGGCCTGATGGTCACCTCGGCGGCGGCATTCTTCATCATCGGCATCTTCATCTGGATGCTGCGGGCTTGGAAGCCCTACCAGATCGAAGAGGAAGGAGCATAAACGAAAATGGAAGCCTATCTCAGCCTTGCCATAAAATCCATCTTCGTCGAGAACATGGCCCTGGCCTTCTTCCTGGGCATGTGCTCGTTTCTTGCCGTCTCAAAGAAAGTCAAGACGGCCATTGGTCTCGGCTTCGCGGTCATCTTCGTGCTCGTCGTGACCACGCCGATGAACAATCTGCTCTACCAGTATGTTTTGCGCGACGGCGCGCTGGCCTGGGTAAGCCCGGGACTGGCGGATACGGATCTGTCGTTCTTGGGCTTTTTGGCCTACATCGGCACGATCGCGGCGATCGTGCAGGTCGTCGAGATGACGCTCGATAAGTACGTTCCGGCCCTGTATGCCGCGCTGGGCGTGTTCCTGCCGTTGATCGCGGTGAACTGCGCGATCCTGGGCTCCTCGCTGTTCATGGTCGAGCGTGACTATAGTTTCACGGAGAGCACCGTGTTCGGCCTCGGTTCCGGCATCGGCTGGGCGCTGGCCATCGTTGCGCTGGCTTCGATCCGTGAGCGCATGCGCTACTCGAACGTTCCCGGCCCGCTGCGCGGTTTGGGTATCACCTTCATCCTGACCGGGCTGATGGCGATCGGCTTCATGGCTTTCGGCGGCATTCAACTCTAGACAAAGGTCGGCGACTCGCGATCATAAGAACGGAAAACCCACCATGGAAACAGTTGCACTCGGCGTGTTCATGTTCACCTTCCTCATCCTGGCGCTCGTCGCCGTGTTGACGGTGGCAAAAAGCAAGTTGGTCGCGAGCGGAGAAGTCAACCTCGTCATCAACGACGAAAAGACCCTGAAGGTGCCCGCAGGCGGCACTTTGCTGGGAACCTTGGCGAACAACAAAATCTTTATCCCGTCGGCTTGCGGCGGCAAGGGCTCCTGCGGCGTCTGCAAGGTGGACGTGCTCGAAGGCGGCGGCGCGATGTTGCCGACCGAGAACACGTTCGTGACCCGCGGCGAGGCGCGCGAAGGCTGCCGCCTCTCCTGCCAGGTCAAGATCAAGCAGGACATGAAGATCGAGGTTCCGCCCGAGGTCTTCGACGTGCGCCGCTGGATGTGCACGGTCCGTTCCAACGACAACGTGGCCACCTTCATCAAGGAACTCGTGCTCGAGTTGCCCAAGGGCGAAAGCGTTCCGTTCCGCGCCGGCGGCTACATCCAGATCAAGCGTCCCGGCGGCACGCACGTGAAGTTCAAGGATTTCGATGTCGCCAAGGAGTACCGCGGCGATTGGGACCAATTCAAGCTGTGGGATCTGGAGTCGCACTGCGACGAAGACATCGAGCGCGCCTATTCGATGGCGAACTATCCGGAAGAGTTCGGCATCATCATGCTCAACGTGCGGATCGCCACGCCGCCTCCACGGACGCAGGGCATACCTCCCGGCTTGATGTCGTCGTTCATCTTCAACTTGAAGCCGGGCGATCAGGTGGAGATCGCCGGTCCGTTCGGCGAATTCTTCGCCAAGGACACTAAGAACGAGATGTGCTTCATCGGCGGCGGCGCCGGCATGGCTCCCATGCGTTCGCACATCTTCGACCAGTTCAAGCGTTTGCGCACCGATCGCAAGGTTACCTTCTGGTACGGCGCCCGCTCGCTGCGCGAAGCGTTCTATGTGGAGGACTTCGACTCGATCGCCGCCGAGTTCCCGAACTTCGAGTGGCATATGGCGATGTCGGATCCGCAGCCGGAAGACGAGTGGACCGGATCGACGGGCTTCATCCACCAGGTGCTGCACGACGAGTATTTGTCCAAGCACCCGGCGCCGGAGGATGTCGAGTACTACCTGTGCGGCCCGCCGATGATGCTGCAGGCTTGCTTCAAGATGCTCGACAGCCTGGGCGTGGAGCCGGAGAATATCGCTTACGACGACTTCGGCAGCTAGACCCGAGTCGCTCGAGACCCAGCAGGCCGCGTCGTCCCAACAGGTGCGACGCGGCCTTTGTTCGTTTTTGATAGCCATGCCACGCCTCCACCCTCAATCAATGCTCTCTGCTCTGGTGCTGCTCGCCCTCGTCGCCTGTGGCGCCCCTTCCGGGCCGGTCGAGCACACGCTGGCGGGCGAGGCGATGGGCACTACCTATTCGGTGAAGGTGCGCGCGCCCGCCGCACTCGATGCCGCCGAATCCAAGGCAGTGGCGGAAGCCGTCGCCGCCGCAATCGACGACGTCAACCAAAAGATGTCGACCTACCTCGACAGTTCCGAACTGTCCAGGCTGAACAGGCTCGATGAGCCCGGGGGCGTAGAAATGTCGGCCGACACGATCGCCGTTTTCGAAGAAGCCCGGCGCATCGGTGAACTCACTGACGGGGTTTTCGACGTTACCGTGGGGCCGCTGGTGAACGCTTGGGGGTTCGGGCCCGCCGACCGCCGCGAGGAGCTGAGCGAGGCCGAGATCGCCGAGTTGCGGGCGCTGACCGGCTGGGAACGCATCGAGATCGACAAAGCCGCCTCGACGATTCGCAAGGACGGCGCCGGCGTGTATTGCGATCTGTCGGCGATCGCCAAAGGATACGCGGTGGACCGCGTATCGGAGACTCTCCTACAAATGGGCTACGGCGACCACATGGTGGAGTTGGGCGGCGAGATCCGGGTTCACGGCGTGAACGCCGGCGGCGAGCCGTGGCGCATTGCCGTGGAGAAGCCGTCGGCTGACGGAGGCCGCGCGATTCAGCGCGTTCTGCCGCTCGAAAACCTGGCGATGGCGACCTCGGGCGATTACCGCAACTACTTCGAGAAAGACGGCCGGCGGTATTCGCATGAGATCGATCCGCGCACCGGGCGGCCGGTGGAGCACCATACCGCTTCGGTCAGCGTGGTGCATCCGAGCTGCGCCACCGCCGACGCCTGGGCGACGGCATTGATCGTGCTCGGCGAAGACGACGGCTTCGCCAAAGCGGTGGAGCAGGATCTGGCGGCGGTGTTCCTGATCCGGGAGGGCGACGGCTTCACGGAGAGGGCCACGCCGGCGTTCGAACGGCTGTTTCCCTAAAGGCGGGCTGTACTCGCCGGGCCGCCGGGCGCCGTCTACAATGAAAGAATCATGCTCATTGCCGGTATCACCATCGTCGCGTTTCTGCTGATTGCGGCGGCCATGGCCGTAGGCGTGATCTTTCAGAACAAGAGCTTGCGCGGCTCCTGCGGCGGTTCGGAAGTCCTGGACTGCGACGGCGAGTCGCTCAGCTGCGGCGCCTGCCCCAACAACAAGAAGAACAAGGCCACGCGCAAGGCGCATCCGGCCGAACTGCTGCGTGAGTTCACCGGCTCGCGCTAGCGCCTTCCCTCGGCCTCCTCCGGGCCGCGACTCCCGTCCGCTCCAGCCCGACGGTCAAACCGATGCAGCCGGGCGAAACAATCGTCGACTCCCGGACATCGACTCGCAGAGGAGAGAGAAATGAGTTGGAAACGCCTGGGCGCCGTGGAGCCCCAAGATCTCGAGCAAGCGCGACTGAACCTGCACTATGCGGCCCAAGTCGTCTCGGGCATCGGCCGTACGATGCTGCCCCCTCAGGAGGACGACAGCCACACGAGCTTGGTTTGGATGGACCAGATCGGGGCGCTGGCCGGTCACCCCGTGACGGGGCCGCATCCGTTTCGTGCAGCGCTGGATTTCGAGCGATTCCGGCTCCTTTTCCTCGACCCGGACGACCAGGTTCTGTTCGACTCCGCGCTGGCCGGCAAGACCGTCGAGCAGGCTTATTCGTGGCTGGGGGGGCGCGATCGCTTCACGGCTGGGCGAGGACATGCCGGAGTTCAAGCCGCTGCACTATGAACTGCCCGAACACCCCTTGGGCGGGGCCGGGGCCTTCTCGTTCGAGCCGGCGGCGCCGTTCAAGGAGATGCGGCGCTGGTTCGACAACGCCGCGGAGACGCTGGAAAGCGTGCGCAAGGCGAATGATGCGTCGCCGGTGCGCTGCTGGCCGCACCATTTTGACATCGCCACGCTGATCACTGTCGCGCCGGGGGCGACCATTGGCGTGGGGCTGAGCCCGGGCGACGGCTCCTACAACGAACCCTACTGGTACGTGGGGCCGTGGCCGCATCCGCAAGTCGAGGATTGGCCGGAGCTGGAAGGCGGCGGACATTGGCACACCGAGGGGTTCGTGGCGGCGGTGCTGCCGGCGAGCGACTTCGTGCCGGAGAACAACCAGCCGAAACGGCTCGAGGAGTTTCTGGAGTCGGCGATCGAGGGCAGCCGGGAGCTGCTGGCGGCGACGGCGACCACTTAGAGAGCGGTCGCGGTCGGCCGATGGCTCCCGGAGGGTAGACTTGTCTGGGAAGGCAAGCGCCCTTGGAAAACGAGTTCGTCCTGGTTCTGGCGGTTTTTCTGCTCGGCTTCGGCCTGATCTCGAAGAGGCTGGAGACCACCTCGCTCACCCCGGCAATGGTTTTCGCCGGGTTCGGCTTTTTGGTCGGACCGGCCGGGCTGGGTTTGCTCGAACTGGACTTGGGCGACGAAGCGCTGCATCAGCTCGCCGAAACTACGCTCGTCCTGGTGCTGTTCGCCGGCGCGGCGACGATCAATCTGCGCGTCTTGAAGAAGGGCTTCCAGCTGCCGTTGCGGCTGCTGGGCGTGGGTTTGCCGCTTACCGTCGCCGCCGGCGCCATGGCCGCCCGCTGGATCTTCCCCGAACTCAGCATCTGGGGCGCGGCTCTGCTGGCGACGATCGTCGCTCCCACCGACGCAGCTCTGGGGCAGGCCGTGGTCAGCAGTCACAAGGTCCCAGTACGGATTCGGCAGGCGCTCAACGTGGAAAGCGGCCTCAATGACGGCATCTGCCTGCCTTTCGTGATGTTGTTTCTCGCGCTGGCGCCGGGCGGCCCCGACCATTCCGCCGCCTACTGGGCGACCTACGCGCTTGGACAGATCGCCCTGGGGCCATTGGCCGGCGTGGCGATCGGCTGGATCGGGTCCACGGCGATCGAGCGCGCCGTCGACGCCGGGCGCATGAATCGGGCCTTCGAGCGCATCTCCTCACTGGCGATGGCGCTGCTGGCTTATTCGCTGGCTGAAGCGATTGGCGGCAACGGCTTCATCTCGGCCTTTGCGGCCGGCCTGACCGTCGGCGCCCGCATGCGGCGGGAGATCCGCGAATCCGTGCTGGACTTCGCCGAGACCGAAGGGCAACTGCTGGGGCTGCTGGCCTTCACCGTGTTCGGCGCCGCCAATGTCGGGCCGATCTTTGAGCAGGCCGGTCCCCAGGCGCTGCTGTTCGCCGTGCTGGCGCTGACCGTGTTGCGGATGCTGCCGGTCGCCGTCAGCCTGATCGGCGCCGGCATGAGCGGACCGACGTTCGCGTTCCTGGGCTGGTTCGGGCCGCGCGGGCTGGCTTCCATCCTCTATGTGCTGATCATCTCGGAGAGCAAGCAGTTGCCGGGCCGGGAGACGATTTTCCTGGTGGTGATGACGACGGTGCTGCTCAGCGTCGTGCTGCACGGTTTCACCGCCGGGCCCGGGGCGGAGTGGTACTCGCGCCAGGCCATGCTCCACAAGCAGCGGCGACCCGCGGCGGCCGAGCACGTGGAGGTGGAGGAGATGCCGGTGCGGATGCCGTTCCGGGGCGTGCACTGGGTGAACCGGTCTCCCTGATTGCGGCGAGTCCCGCCAAGCTGCCATGATGGCGTGCAATGAAGCTCTGCACCTTTGAAAGCGCGGATGCGCGCCAAGCCGGCATCCTTCGCGACGACCGGATCCTGTCGATCACGCAGGTCAACGTCAAACGCGGCTCGAACTTCGCCACCGACCTGCTCGCGCTGATCGAGAGCCAGGAGGTCGAATCGCTGGCCAAGCTTGCCAAAGGCGTCGAGCCGGATTTCGAACTGTCCGACGTCCGCCTCACCCTGCCCTATCCGCGGCCCGGCAAAATCTGGTGCATCGGCTTGAACTACAAGTCCCACGCCGAAGACATCAACGCGGTGCAGCCGGAGGAGCCCGGCGCTTTCATGAAGCCCTCGACCTCGGTTTTCGAGCCCGGCGGCTACATCGAGCTCCCGCCCGAGCGGCTGACGAAAGACGTGGACGCCGAGGGCGAGCTGGCGATCGTTTTCGGCAAGCGCTGCCGCGAAGTGCCGATCGACCGGATCGACGATGTGATTTTCGGCTACACCACGACGCTCGATCTGACCGCGCTCGACATCCTGGCGAAGAATCCGCGCTACCTGCAGCGCTCCAAGAGCTTCGATACGTTCTTCAGCTTCGGGCCGGTGATCGTCACCAAGGACGAGATCGAAGACGTCAACGCGCTCGAGGTGATCACCAAGCACAACGGCGAAGTCTTCTCGCGCGACTTCGTCCGCAATATGCGCCACCTGCCGGCGAAGCTGGCGTCGTTCCACACGGACGTGATGACCTTTGAGCCCGGCGACATTTTGTCGACCGGCTGTCCGAAAGGCGCGCGCATCAAGCCGGGGGATACGGTGGAGGCCTATATCGAAGGCGTGGGGAGTCTGCTGGCGAAGGTCAAGCGGCGCGGGGAGTAAGCGCTGCGGGGCGGCGGCGGCAGCGAACGCGGAGGCGCGAAGGAAACGCAAATGAGCTGCCGCTGTCGCGCACCCGCGAAGCGAATCCGCCATGGAGGCGCCGGACTGGCTGCGGCCACGCCGGCCTGGTCAGCACCATCAACTGATACGGCATGATAGGAGGCTCGATCGCGACCGCCGGCGGGCTCGTGTTCATCGCCGCCACCCAGGATGAAAAGTTCCGGGCGTTTGATTCAGCCACCGGGCGAGAGTTGTGGTCCACCGAACTCAGCGCAGGCGGTTATGCCACGCCGTGCACGTATGAGGCCGGCGGCAAGCAGTATGTGGTGATCGCGGCGGGCGGCGGCGGCAGGCAGGCGACCAAGGCCGGGGATGAGATCGTGGCGTTTGCGCTGCCGGTGTGAGTGGCCCTTTTGTTGGAGCAGGAGCTACGAGTGCACGAGCCCAGCGGCGGTATCCTCTATCAATGGTTTGAGGTATGGGGCGAAACTGTTTCTTGTCCGCCGTACATCCTGATCTTGCTCGGCAGCGACTCGGATTTCGCGATCATTGATCCGCGCAAGAATAACCGAGTCCTCCATCGAACCGGTAGGTACGAAGATGCAGCGAATTGGCTGGCCGAAGACGAGTATTCTCCGATCGGAAATCGGATTCGATATGACTTGCCAATGCCAGTCGACGGATAGGATCGCCCTCAGGTTGACCACGGGGCGGGCGCTTCACAAATAGCGCGCCGGGCAGGAATGTTCGGCCCAATTTCGGTAGGGGAAATATTATTTTTCGTCCAAGGTTGTTTGGAGCCGGGCAGGGTTATGGATTGGTCGTCATGTTTCCGACCACGCCCTCATGATCCACCATCTCTCCGCGGTCCGCCTGATTGATGCCCTTCTCCACCTCGCGGATGAACCAGTCTTCGTGTTCGAGCGCCCCTCCGTGCCAACATCAGTGAGACACTCCTTGGCCCAATAATTACTGAGCAGGGCGAGAAGGAATCTCAGCGTGCAAATGAAAATCAAGACTGCTCCCGCCCCTGCGGCTTTGGCTGCCGCGGAGCGCAGCGAGCCCGAGCGTAGCGAGGGCGAACGTAGCGCAGCGGCAGCCAAAGCCGGCGCCCTTCCGGCGGCCCCGCCTCGCCCCAATCCCGAGGTCGTCGCCAAGCCTCGGCGTCGCGCCTTCACCGCCGACTTCAAGCGGCGCATCCTCGACGAGGCCGACGCCGCCCGCGTCTCCGGCAGCATCGGCGCCCTGCTGCGGCGCGAAGGCCTGTACTCCTCTCACCTGGCCACTTGGCGGCGCGAGCGCGACGCCGGTATCCTCGAAGCCCTTACGCCCCAAAAACGCGGCCCCAAATCCAAGCGCCATCCGCTCGAGGACGAAAACCAAAAGCTCCGCCGCCACAACGAACGGCTGAGCGAGCAACTGCGTAAGGCCGAAATCATCATCGATGTCCAAAAAAAAGTGGCCGCTCTGTTGGGGCGTCCGATTCCGGAGACGAGCCCGGAGGAGCAGTCCTGATGCCGGCCGTCTCCGCGCTCGCCGCTACCGTCGGCGTCCGGCCCGCCTGCGAGGCCTTGCACGTCCCGCGAGCCTCCTACTACCGCTGGCAGCGGCGCGCCGGGGCCGTTGTCGAGGCCAATCCGCGCCCGCGCCCCGTGCGCGCCCTCACTGCGACGGAACAGGAAAACGTGCTCGCCCGCCTCCACGAAGAACGCTTCCAGGACCGCTCCCCGGCCGCCGTCTTTGCAACTTTGCTCGACGAAGGCCAGTACCACTGCTCGATCCGCACCATGTACCGGCTGCTCGAGCAGCGCGGCGAATCGCGGGAGCGCCGCGACCAGCTCACCCACCCGCCCTACCAGAAGCCGGAGCTGCCGGCCACCGCGCAGAATCAGCTCTGGAGTTGGGACATCACCAAGCTGATGGGCCCGGCCAAGTGGACCTATTTCCACCTCTACGTCATCCTCGACGTCTTCAGCCGCTACGTGGTTGGGTGGATGGTGGCGCCGCGCGAGAGCGCCGAGTTGGCCAAGCGCCTGATCGAAGACTCCTGCGCCAAGCAGAGTATTCAGCCAGGCGAGCTCACTGTCCACGCCGATCGCGGCTCGGCGATGACCTCCAAGCCGGTCGCCCTTCTGATGGCCGATCTCGGCGTCACCAAGACGCACAGCCGGCCTTATGTCTCCGACGACAACCCCTATTCGGAGAGCCAGTTCCGCACCCTGAAGTACCGCCCGGACTTCCCGGACCGCTTTGGTTCGATCCAGGATGCGCGCGCTTTTTGCGTGCGATTCTTCGCTTGGTACAACGAGGAACACCGCCATTCGGCGCTGGGTTTGATGACGCCGGGAATGGTCCACTGGGGCGAGGCGCCGATGATTCGCCAACAGCGCCAAGTTGTCCTCGACGCCGCTTATCTGGCTCACCCGGAACGCTTCGTCCGCAAACCGCCCAGCGCCCCCGAGATTCAACAGGAAGTCTGGATCAACAAGCCGCAGGCGTCAGAGGAGAAAAGTCCGTAAATTCCATGCCTTGGTGTCTCAATGTCGTTGACACGCACCGCGCCTGCTGCACCATCGAGCGAACCAAGTCCGCGGCTTCAGTCCCGCGCTGCTCAGCGAGCGAGCGAACACGGGCCTCCTGATCAGGGCTCAAAGTCACTTCCATGGCTGCAAGATAGCTTGGATTCGAGGGAGTAGCAAGCTTGGAGTCGCTATGCTCCAGCAATGTCGTCGGCGGCTGCGTCCCGCCGTGCACCGTGTCGGATGTGAAGAATCAAGACCGTTCTCGTCCGCTCGTTGATCGTGTAGAAAACCCGGTAGACGTGCGGTGGAGAACCGAAAGGCAGACACCGAACGTCTCGCTCGATCCTACGAGCCTCTCGAGCTGGCGGACATCGATAAGGGAACGTCTCGAGCGAGTAGAGATGCTCCAGGAGTTCTTCGAACCAAACGGGTCCTCGGTGAGGGGCCCGTGCGACTACCCAGTCGAAGATCTCTTTCGCGTCGGATTTTGCCGAGTCAGTCAGAACGACCTGGTAGCGCATGCTCGGCCCGGAACTCGTCTTCGAATTCGCGGAGCGGCGTCACGCGCCCGGCGTCGGCGTCAGCCAGCCCTCGCCGGATTCCTTGCAAGGCTTCGAGCTCATCCACTCGATCGAGTAGCTGTTGGTAGGCGGCGGCGTCTTGCACCACCAACTCGGCCCGGCCGTTGATGGTCAGCACCAACGGGTGGCCGCTGCCGCGCATCTGGGCGACGAATTCGCTGGTCCGTCGCTTGAAGTCACTCAAGGACTGAATGTCTTTGCCGAGGTCCAGCATCATTTGCGCACCAAATTGAATGCTATCATGCTGGCCGCGTCAGCACCATCAACTGGTACGGCTCCACCTCCAACTCCTGCGTGGCGGTGATCGCGCGGCCTCGCACCAGATCCACCATCGTCTTACGCAGCCCCAGCAGGCGCAGCTTGCGCGCGTCCACGCTCTGCGTCTTTTCGCTGAAATTCGCCAGCACGAACAGGCTCGAGCCGTTGTGCGTCCGGAAATAGCCGAAAACGTGCTTGTTGCCGGTATCGGCGATCTCGGTCTCGGCGTGGCTGAAGGTCGGGTTCTGGCCGCGCAGTTGGATCAGCCGCAGCAGGCCGTTGTAGATCTTGCCGACCACGGTCTCCGGATCGCGGCGCTCCTCGGCGCGCTCCCAGTCGAACGCAGCGCGGTGCAGCCAGCGGGAATCGCCGATCTTTTCGGGGTCCTGGTCGTAGGCGTAGTCGTTGAGCATCCCGATCTCGTCGCCTAGATAAAACAGCGGGATGCCGCCCATGGTGATCAGGACGCCGTGCAGCAGCAGGATGCGCCGCACCGCCAGGTCCGTTTCTTCTGCATCGTTTTCCGCGATCGCCTTTTCCAGTCCGGCCAGCGAGGCGCAAGTGCCGGAGATCCGCGCGTCGCCCGTGTGCGGGTTCTCCTGGAACGGCGCGCCGCGGGCGAAGCTTTCTGCGTGCCGGCCGGTATAGAACTGCGCCAGGAAGCGGCGATGGTCGGGCGGATGGAAGCCGGCGGCGACGATATCCTCGTCCGAGAAGGCCCAGCCGATGTCGTCGTGGCAGCGGATGTAGTTCACCCAGGCGCAGCCGTCAGGCACGGCAAAGCTGCGCCGGATCGCCCGCTGCAAGGCCCGCACGTCGCGCGTGGCCAGCGCATCCCATAGCAGCGCCATCAGCTGCGGGTTGTAGGAGAGTTGGCACTCGCCCATCGAGATGTATTTGCTGACCTCGTCGGGATGCACGATCGCTTCGGACTTGAAGACCACCGCCGGCGCCGCGATCGACGCCAGCGCGTTGAAGGCCTGGATGATCCAGTGCGCCTCGGGCAGGTTCTGGCAGTCCGTCCCCAGCCGCTTCCACAAAAACGCCACCGCATCCAGCCGCAGAACCTCGACGCCCCGGTTGGCCAGAAACAGCATCTCGCCGAGCATCGCGTCGAAGACGGCCGGGTTCTCGTAGTTCAGATCCCACTGGTAGTTGTGGAAGGTGGTCCAGATCCACCGCTTGAGCTGATTGTTGTAGGTGAACGCGCCGGGCCGCTCGTCGGGAAAAACCTCCGGCAGCGTGCGGTCAAACGCGTCGGGCTGGGTGCGGTCGGGGAACATCCGGTAGTACTCCTGATACTCCGGATCGCCCGCCAGCGCTTTCTTGGCCCACTCGTGCTCGTCGGAGGTGTGGTTGAAGACGAAGTCCAGCACTAGCGAGACGCCGTGCCTCCGCAACTGCGTGGCCAGCGCCGCCAACTGCTCCATCGTCCCTAGCGCCGGGTCGACCTCGCGGTAGCTCGACACCGCATAACCGCCGTCGTTGTCGCCTTCGGGCGAGCGGAACACCGGCATCAGGTGCAGATAGGTGACGCCCAACTCCGACAGATAGGGAATCCGCTCGGCCAACCCGTCGAGATCGCCGGCGAACAGATCCACGTAGCACATCGCCCCGATCATGCGGTTGGACTGGTACCAGTGCGGGTCGACCTCGCGCAGGGCGTCGAGCGCCTTGAGCTCCTCGGGCCGGTCGATCCAGGCCCGGGTCGCCGTGGCGAGCATGTTTTCGAGGTGATAGAAGAAGTCGTACTCCTGGCCGTAGAGCGCGAACAGCCGGTCGAACAGCCGCGGGAAGTGACGCTTCAGGCGCTCGACGTAAGCCTCCCATTCGACGGGCTCGACCTGGCTGCGGAAGCGCTGTTCGATCCGCGGCAGCAGGCGTCGCAAGGAGGAGGCGGTCTCATGCGCCAGCCAGGCGCTGTCGAAGGGCATCGCCTTCTATTGTGGATCTAGGCCCGCCGGTGCGGCAAAGCGGGGGCGATCTCTTTTGGGCCTGAAGGCGGCGGGAAGGTACAATCAGTGGTTTCCCGATAAACGACAATTAAGTTGTGCTTGGGGTTCCCGCGCGCTAGGATGGCCGCATCAGAGGACCCCGCATGCTCATATCTCGGAGACAGTGGATGAAACAAACCGTTGCGACCGCGGCTCTCGCTTCAGCGATGCCCGCGGCGCGTTCTACGAATGGCTATGACCTCGAAGAGATCGAGCGGAAGCTGGCCAAAGGTTCCGGCATCAGCGGCGTACACAAGGCCGACTTGCCGACCCCGTCGCTGATTCTCAATCTCGATCACTTCGAACACAACCTCCAGCACGCAGCCGACCATGCCAAAAAGCACGGCCTTGGTCTGCGTCCGCACGCGAAGACTCACAAGACGCCCGAGATCTGCAAGCGGCAGATCGGCCTGGGCGCCCTGGGCGTCAGTTGCGCCACCATCCGCGAAGCCGAAGTGATGTCGTCCCACGGCATCCAAGGCTTGCTGATCACCGGCGAGCTGGTCGGCCCGAACAAGATCGCGCGTTTGATCCGGCTGACCCGCAAGGCGCCGGACACCATGGCCGTGGTCGACAATCCGCTCCATGCCGAGATGCTGAGCGAAGCCGCGCAGGCCGCGAAAGTCAAACTGAACATCATGGTCGACATCGACCCCACCGGTCGCCGTACCGGCATCGCTCCCGGCTCCGGAGCGGTGGAGCTGGGCAAAAAAGTCGATTCGTTGCCCGGCCTCGAGCTGTGGGGCGTGCACGGCTACTCCGGCGCCTCGTCGCACGTGAAGGGCTTCAAAGAGCGCAAGCAGCACTCTGAGAAGTTCATGACGCCGGTGATCGATTCGTTCAAGGCCATGCAGAAGGCCGGCGCGCCGGCGCGCATCATGTCCGGCGCGAGCACCGGCACCTACAACATCGACTCCGGACTCGACGGCATGACCGAGTTGCAGGTCGGCTCCTATGCCGTGATGGATGTCGACTACCGCCGCATCGGCGGCAAGGGCAACGACGAGGTCTACACCGACTTCAAGCCCGCCCTGACCGTGCTGGCCACCGTCATGAGCAAGAACTATGACGACATCGCCACCATCGATTCGGGCATCAAGTCGTTCGCGACCGACCGCGCGTTCGGGCCGGAACCGCTGCTCGAGGGCGTGACCTACTCGATCAACGGCGACGAGCACGGCCGGTTGCACCTGGAAAACGCGAAGGTCAAGGTGGAGTTCGGCGACAAGGTCGAACTGATCGTGCCGCACTGCGACCCGAACGTGAACCTGTACGACCGGATGTACGTCTGCCGCGGCGACCAAGTCGTGGAAGTCTGGAAGGTCGAAGCGCGCGGCAACGTGTAAGCGCGCATGGAGCCGCCCAGGTTTACCGGGCGGGTGGGCTAACCAGAACGCCCACCCGCCGCGTGAACGCGGGCGGCTCGAAGACCCTTACGCCGCTTTGATCCCCGGCCGCAACCCACGCTTGGGAATCCGCCCGGAGTGGACCAACTCACCCTCGTCGTCGATCGCCTGGAATGACAGCCCCTCCTCCGACAGGCTCAGGTCCATGAAGTGGTAGGCGTCGGCGCCGAACTCCACGCGGTCGTCCTTCGAGTCCGACCCCTTTCGCACCTTCCCCGCGCCGCCGGCGACGAAATGGTGCACGCCGTGGACCGGCTTGAGCTGCTGGTAGAAGTGGTCGTGCCCGGCGAAGACCACGTCGATTGTCTCGCGCAATTCAGGTTCGAGCACCTGCTGTAACGCCTCGCTCGAGCCGTGCCCTTTGTCGATGCCGAAGAAAAATTTCTTCACGTGCGAGTGCATCGGGTGATGCAGGTAGAGCATGTTCCAGGCGTAGTTGTCCGAGCGGCGCAGGCGCTCCCGCAGGCTATCGACCAGTTGGTCGACCTCGGCCCGCGAGCCGGACTCGATGGCGTCGATCCAGCGGTTCGAGTTCAAGCAGATGAAGCGCGCCATCTGCTTGCCTTCCTTCGTTTCGGGGCCGGCGGCAAACTCATATTCGTCTTTCCCGTCGATAAAGCCAAAGGCCTTCTCCGCCATCATGTCGCGTCCGTCGCGATGGCGGACGTCATGGTTGCCGAGCGTGCCATGAAAGCGTAGACCGGTGTCGAACATCGGCCGGTAGATGTCCACGTATTTCGAATCGAAGTATTCCGGCTCGCCATTCTCATAGACGTTGTCGCCCAGCATCACCACGTGTTGCCAACCGACTTGGCTGTGCCAGTTGCGCATCTGCTCAGCCACGCGCATCTGGCCCGAATCGCCCGACCCGCTGTCGCCCATTACACAAAAGCGCAGGCTGCCGGGGAGATCCTGAAGCGGCCGCTGGGCCTGCTTGGCGGATGCGATTCCTTGCTCCAACAGCAAAGGGGCGACGGCCCCGGCCAACGGCAACTTCAGAAAATCACGGCGATCCAGTTTCATCTTCACTCCCGGCGTTTGGGCGCCTATCCAGGGGGATTTGGCTTCCATCCGCCTCTCTATATTTGATGCGGCGGTCCGCAGTTCGGTTGCGGTTTTCCGCACCGGAAAGCCTGCCCTGCACGGGCCGACCGAGCGCCTCGGACGAACGAATTCGCCTGGCAAAAACGGCGACACAGGTAGCGTAGCAGCGCGCGGAGAGCCTGTAAAGTCAATGACTTGCAACTGCCCCGCAAAGATTCGGCGCGACGGGCCGGGCGCCCGCGTTCCGCCTTCTCTTTGCCTTCACGCCGTTGATACGAAAACGTAGCACTACCCTGTTAGTGGTGGTATGGGCGCCGAAAGGGGGCGTCCGTATTCACCATGCAAAGAAAACTACTTTGGATCTTGCTGTTTCTGGTTAGTCTCTCGCCCTCCGCACGGGCGCAGTTCGAAAACGGCGCGGTGCTGGGGACCATCCGCGACGCCACAGACGCCGTCGTGCCCGCCGCCACGGTGACGCTGACCAGCATCAACACCGGCGTCGAGCGCAATGCGCAGAGCGACGCCGCCGGGAACTATCAGTTCCTCAACATCGCTCCGGGCCAGTATCAGGTGCAGGCCTCGAGCGAAGGCTTCAAGACCGCCGTGTCTGACATCTTCTCAGTGGTCGTCGGCGCTCGCCAGCGCGCCGACATCGCCCTCGAAGTGGGCGCCACGACCGAGACGATCGAAGTGACCGGCGCCGCTCCGATCATCGAGACCGACTCCTCGGACCGCTCCACCGTGATCGGCTCCAAGCAGGCCGTGGACCTGCCGCTCAACGGCCGCTCCTACGCCGACCTGACGCTGCTCGCGCCGGGCACCTCGCGAGCCCTGCGCGGCGCCTTGTCGGGACGCGATGCGTCCTACCACGTCAACGGGCAGCGCAGCTCGTTCAACAACTTCTCGCTCGACGGCGTGGACAACAACTCCTACGGCACCTCCAACCAGGGCTTCTCGAGCCAGGTGGTGCAGCTCTCGCCTGACGCGGTCGGCGAGTTCAAGGTCGTCACCGACAGCTTCTCGGCAGAATACGGCCGAGCCGGCGGCGCCGTCATCAACGCCGCCTACAAGAGTGGCACGAACGACTACCACGTGACCCTGTGGGAGTTTCTGCGCAACACCGACCTCAACGCGGTGGGCTTCTTCAAGCCTTCCAACGGCAAGCCCAACCTGGTGCAGAACCAGTTCGGCGCGGCCGGCGGCGGTCCGATCGTGAAGAACCGGGCGTTCTTCTTCGCCGATTACGAAGGCCTTCGCCGGCGCCAGAGCCAGCTGACCTTCGCCACCCTGCCCAATGCCGACATGCGCAGCGGCCAGATGAATGCGCCGATCGTGGACCCCTACACCGGCTCGTCCTACGGCGGCGACGGCTCGAGCGTGCCGCTGACCGTGCAGACCAGCCTGGCCCGCCAGGTGCTGGCCGATCTGCCCATGCCCAACCGCTCCGGCTCCGGCGCCTACGGCGTCGGCAACAACTTCGAGTCGCTGCCCAGCGAAAGCCAGGACGACAACAAGGGCAACATCAAGGGCGACTTCTACGCCAACGAGAAGCTCACCATGTTCGGCCGCTACAGCCAGCGTGAGCTCGACTGGTTTGCGCCTCCGGCTATTCCCGGCCCGTCGGGCGGCAACTCCAACGGCAGCATCTACGCCCGCAACATCAGTGTGGTGGGCGGTTCCACCTGGACGATGTCGCCGACCTCGCTGTTCGAGGTGCGCGTCGGCTTCACGCACTCGCGCGGCGGCAAGCAGCCGGTCAACTTCGGACTGCCGCACGTCAGCGACGCCTACGGCATCCCCAACGTCACCCGCGATGAGCGGATCGGCGGAGGCTTGAACTCGCAGTCGGCCGCCGGCTTCACCGCCTGGGGACGCCAGACCTCCAACCCGCAGTTCCAGGACCCCGACGTCGTCAACCCGCGCGTGAACTACTCGAAGATCCTGTCGCGGCATACGCTCAAGCTCGGCTACGAGTACCAGTCGATCCACACCGACATCAACGACCTCGCGCCGGTCTACGGTTCGAGCGGCTACTCCGGCCGCTACAGCGCGGGCGGCTCGGCCCCGGATGCGAACATCTTCAATCTCGCTGACTTCTTCGTCGGCGCGCAGTCGCAGTTCCAGATGTCGACGTTCAACATCCTCAAGTACCGCCAAAAGATGCACTTCGGCTACTTGCAGGACGACTGGAAGGTCAACTCCAAGCTGACGCTCAACCTGGGCGTGCGCTACGAGTTCGCCACGCCGCAGTGGGAGCGCGACAACCGTCTGGGCAACTTCGACCCGGCGACCAACTCGCTGTTCTTCGCCACCGACGGCTCCATCCAGGACCGCTCGACGATCCAGCCGGACCGCAACAACTGGGCGCCGCGCATCGGCCTGGCCTACCAGGCGATGAAGAAGACGGTGCTGCGCGCCGGCTACGGCATCAGCTACATCCACTTCAACCGCATGGGCGGTGAGAACATCCTGGGCTTCACGGGGCCGTTCACCTACCGCGTCAACCGCACCCAGACCGCTCCGGGCGTCTCGAACGGTTCGCCGCTGTGCGGCCCCGGTCAGGACTTCACCACCTGCTTCACCCGCACCCAGGACGGCTATCCGGCCAACTTCCTCGACCCCGAGCAGTACTCGCCCAGCCGCGCCCGGGTGAACTACCAGCCCACCGACAACCGCACCGGCTACGTCGAGAGCTGGCACTTCACCATCCAGCGGCAGCTCGCTCGCGACCTGGCGGTGGACTTCGCCTACGTCGGCAACCGCGGCCGCAAGCAGCTCATCCTCAGCGACTTCAACCAGCCGCTGCCGAACCAGCCGGGGCAGAACATCGCCCTCAACGCCCGCCGCCCGATCAGCGGATTCCAGGAGATCCAGATCGCGTTCGACGACGGCCGCACCAACTACAACGCCTTCCAGTTGAAGCTCGAGAAGAAGTTCTCGCAGGGCTTGTACTTCATCAACTCGTTCACCTGGTCCAAGGCCATTGACAACGCTCCGGGCCACCTGGAGACCTACAACGGCGACACCTCGCGCATCAACTTCTACGACATCGCCAGCGAGCGCGGATTGTCGAGCTACCACACGACGGCGAACAACTCGATCGGCCTGATCTGGGATGTTCCCTTCGGCAAGGGCCGCCGCTGGGGCTCGAGCCTCAACCCGGTTGTCAACGGGGTTCTGGGCGGCTGGCGCACGACGCTGATCAACTCGTCGCGCACCGGCTACCCGATCCACATCTACTACGGCCCGTCGGCGCAGATGCGCGCCTGCGGCGGCTGCCGCCAGCGTCCGGACTACGTCGGCGGCGACCTCTACGGCGACAAGTCCGACCCGGACAACTTCCTCAACCGCAACGCTTTCGCCATCCCCACCGACCCGTCGCAGCCGTTCGGCAACCTCGGGCGCAACGTGGTGAATTCGAGCGGCTTGTGGCAGGCCGATCTGGGCGTTTACAAGGAGTTCCCGCTGCCGCGCGAGGGCTCGCGCGTGGAGTTCCGCTCGGAGTTTTTCAACGTGCTCAACAAGACGAACTTCCTGGCGCCGAACTCCGACGTCGCTTCGGCGAACTTCGGTCGCATCACCTCGACCTTCCCGGCGCGGCAGATTCAGTTTGCCTTGAAGCTTTACTGGTAGCCCCCAATTACCCCTAACCCCTGCTACCGCCGCGGAGCGCAATGCTCCGCGGCATTTTTTCGTTCAGTGAGCAGTGAGCAGTGAGCAGTGAGCAGTGAGCAGTGAGCAGTGAGCGGTGAGCAGTGAGCCGGCCTCTTCCTCGTACAATGGGCCCCATGCAGGCGATTTCCTCTTCCACCGCCCCCGAAGCAATCGAAGCCGACGCTTTGGTGGTTCCCGTAACCCAGGTCGACAACGGCGGCGCGCCCGATCCGACCGTCGACTCCTGGAGCGGCGGCGTCCTCGCTGCGGCCCTTGCCAGCGGCGAGTTCAAAGGCAAGGCGCTGGATCTGCTGGTCATCCACAACCCCGCCGGCGTCCAGGCCAAGCGGCTGGCGCTGGTCGGCATGGGCAAGGCTTCCGATCAGACCACGGCTGTGTTGCGTCGCGCCGTCGCCGCGGCGACGCGCAAGGTTCGGGGCAAAGGCATCCGCTCCATCGCTTTCGTCCTGCCCGAGTCGCTCGATGCCGAGCGGTCCGCGCAAGCGGTCGTGGAGGGCGTCTGGGCGGGGCGGTTCGAGCCCGATGTCTACAAGACCGAAGGCCGCGTGGAGGCCGACCTGAGCCAGGTGATCGTGCTCGCCGACGGCGAAGCCGCCCGGCGCGGGCTGGCGCGCGGCGTGGAGATCGGCGCCGGCCAGAACTACGCCCGCTCGCTGGCCGTCGAGCCGGGCAACCTGCTCACGCCGCTCAAGCTGGTGGAAAAGGCGCAAACTCTCGCCGCCGAGACCGGACTCGAGATCGAGGTGCTCGACGAGGATCGGCTGGCCGACGAAGGCTTCGGGGCTCTGCTGGGCGTCGCCCAGGGCAGCGTGGAGCCGCCGGCGTTGATCGTACTGCGCTACACGCCGGAGAACGCGACGCGGGAGGACGTGCATCTGGCGCTGGTGGGCAAAGCGGTGACCTTCGACACCGGCGGCATCTCCATCAAGCCCTCGGCCAATATGGACGAGATGAAGTACGACATGGCCGGCGGCGCCGCTGTACTCGGCGCGATGCAAGCCATCGCCGCCCTCAAGCCCGCGACCACCGTCACCGCCTTCATCCCCACGGTCGAAAACATGCCGGGCGCGGCGGCGCAGCGGCCGGGCGACGTGGTGACCTCGCTGTCGGGCAAGACCGTCGAGGTGCTCAATACCGACGCCGAAGGCCGCCTGATCCTGTGCGACGCCATCACCTTCGCCATCCGCTCCGGCGCCACGCATCTGGTGGACGCCGCCACGCTCACCGGCTCCGTGGTGGTGGCCTTGGGGCATGAGCGCTCCGGCCTGTTCGTCAACAACGATACCTGGCGCGATGAAGTGCTGGCGGCGTCGGAAAAAGCCGGCGAGAAGATGTGGCCCATGCCGCTGGACGCCGAATACCGCGAAGCCCTCGACAGCCCCATCGCCGATATCGCCAATATCGGCTCGCGCTGGGGCGGCTCGATCCAGGCCGCCAAGTTCCTCGAGGCTTTTGTCGAAGACAAGCCGTGGGCCCATCTCGACATCGCCGGCACCGGCTGGATCGACTCGGCCAAGCCGGATATGCCCAAAGGACCGACCGGCGTCGGCGTCAGGACCTTTGTCGAGCTGGCTTTGGCGTTGGGGACTCCTCGAGCGTAGTCGCCGTCCGCAAGCGCTGATGCCGGCGCGCTCCACTCGCGGCCAGGCGTCGGAGGAAAACCTTCGGCGCCGGCTATTCTCGAGTCTTCATTCCGCCGATCCCTAGTCTGGATGGGCCGGCATGCAGATTTCGATCATCGATTTCTTCAGCGCAATCTTCGATACAGCCGGCTTTCCCGCCCGTTGGCACTGCGGGCTATGGACGTCCGGCCATGGCTGGCTGCACATTGCATCCGATCTGCTGATTTGGGGCGCCTACTTCGCGATTCCGGTCGTCCTGCTCTACTTCCTCCGTAAGTACCCGGATATACCCATCCCGCGGGTAGTGTGGCTGTTCGCCATCTTCATCTTCGCCTGCGGCGCCGGGCACCTGCTGGAGGCCATGATCTTCTGGTGGCCGGCCTATCGGCTGGCCGCAACCATCAAGGCGCTCACCGCAGTCGCCTCCTGGGCGACGGTTTTCGCCCTGATCCGAACCACGCCCTCGGCGCTGGAGCTTCCTCGAGCGGCGGCGCGAACGAGTGAGCTCGAGCAGGAGCGCGCGCAGGCGGAGAGCCGAGCCGGCCGCGCCGAGACCGCACTGCAACAAACAACGGCCAGGCTCGAGTTGCCCATCAAGGCCGGCAAGATCGGCACCTGGGTGATCACGGCGCCCGGGCAAGCGATGGTCGTCAACGATCGGCTACGGGAGATGTTTGGTTTCGCCGAAGATTTCGAACCGACGCTTGAGGACATTTTGGGCGTCATCCACGCAGACGACCGCGATCGTGTCAGCGAAACGCTGGCCCGCACCCACCAGACAGGCGAGCCCTACGTCGAAGAGTTTCGAGCCATCTCACCCGCCGGAGGCGTCAGTCATGTGACCGCGCAAGGGGCGGGCTGGAAAGAGGACGCAGACCCCGGCTCAGGCTTCCTGGTAACAGGCGCTTGCACCGTTGTTCACCAGGCGGAGCTGGCGCTGCGCGAGAGCGAGCGTCGTTTGCGCATGGCGGTGGATGCAGCCCAGGCGGGTTTCTGGACCTGGGATGTGACGAACGACGAGCTCTATTGGGACGAGCGAATGGAGGCGATCTTCGGCCTCGCCCCGGGAAAGTTCAAGTGCACCTACGAGGGCTTTACCGAGAACGTCCACCCCGAAGACCTGCCGGCAGTCGAACAGGCGATGCAGCAAGCCTTGGAGGGCGGGCCGCACTTCAAGATTGTGCATCGAATCCGGGCCGGAGGGGCCTGGCGCCATGTCGAAGAACACGGAACCGTCGATTGGGACGGGGAAGGCAAGCCGGTGCGGATGACGGGCCTCTGCCTCGACATCACCGACCGGATTTCGGCCGAACAAAACCTGCACCACGCCACCAAAGAACTCGAGGAGTTCGCCTACGTCGCCTCGCATGACCTGCGGGCCCCCATGCGAGCCATCGACAACCTCGCACAGTGGATCGCCGAAGACGCCGCGGAGTTTCTGCCCGAAGCGAGTCGAAAACACCTGGAGAAGCTGCAGCAACGGGTGAAGCGCATGGAGCGCCTGCTCGACGACATCCAAGAGTTTTCCCGCGCCGGGCGGGTCAGCTACGTCCCCGAGAAGATCGATCTGGAGGCTTTGATCGCCGAAGTCATCCAGACCGTGTCGCCTCCGGCAGCCTTTGAGGTGCGCATCGAGGGCGCGCTGCCGACCATCGTGTCGTCCCGCACGCCGCTCGAGCAGATCTTCATGAACCTGATCGGCAACGCCGTCAAACACCACGACCGGGAGAACGGCCGCGTTGTGATCTCCGCTCGAGAAACCGCCCTGTTCGTGGAATTCAAGGTGGCGGACGATGGTCCTGGAATTCCGGAGGAGCACCGAGACCGCGCGTTCCAAATGTTTGAAACGCTCCGGCCTCGCGACCAAGTTGAGGGCAGCGGAATCGGCTTGGCCGTGGTCAAGAAACTGATCCAAAGCGTCGGCGGACGCATTTGGATCGCGCCGGACACAGGGCGGGGAACGGCGTTCCACTTCACGTGGCCCAAGAAAGGTTGAAGCCTGTATGACCGAGACTGTACGTCTGCTACTGGTCGAAGACGACGATATTGATGCCGAAGGAGTGGAGCGGGCGCTGCGCAAAGCCCACGTAGCCACTCCCATCGTACGAGCGATTGGAGGCATCGAGGCGCTCGCGCGGCTGCGCGGCGAAGATGGAGGACCACCCCTTCGAAGACCGTACCTGATCCTGCTGGACTTGAACATGCCGCGAATGGACGGCTTGACCTTCCTCGATGAACTGCGAGCGGACCCTGCGCTGTCCGACAGCATCGTTTTCGTTCTGACCACTTCGGATGCGGATCGCGACAAGGCCGCCGCCTACCGGGCCCACGTCGCGGGTTACATGCTCAAGTCCCGAGTCGGCAAGATGTTCGTCAACCTGGTGGACCTGCTGAACCCCTACTGGCGCCACGTCGAGTTGCCGGTATGGGGCCTGCTCGGTGGAGCTGGAGGCGAGAAAGAGCCGCCCGCAAGACCGCTACAACTGCTCGTCGTCGACGACGACGAATTGGATGCGGAACTGGTCCGGCGGGCCGCGCCGGCGGACTCTCGGATCACCGAGGCCAGGTCCGCCGCCGAGTGCAGGTCGCTTCTTCGCGGACTCCGGCCCGATTGCGTGCTGTTGGACTACAGATTGTCGGATGGAGACGGGCTGTCTCTGCTGCCGCTGATGCGAGAAAACAACACGCCGGTTGTCATGATGACCGGCGTGTGGGACGAAACAGTGGCTGACACAGCTCGAAAGCTCGGCGTGAATGGCTTTGTCACCAAGGACATCATCTCCCGCAAAACGCTGCGCTCGATCATCCGAAACGCGATCACCGACGCGGCCGGCCCTTCCCATCGTCCCAGCGAACTCTAAGGCAAACCGTCGACGCGGGAATGTCTTGGCCCATCTCACAGCGCCCTTAGGCGGCCGTAACCTCCACCGAACCAAAACCTTAGCCTGAACGGCTCAGAAATTCCCAGCCGCCTGGACGCAATGCAGGGAACCGAATCCTCGGCGAAGCCGTATTATTGTGAAGAGTAGGAGGTACGACAACTGTGTTTCCGATGTTCGGGATTGACCCGATCTATTTTCTCTTCATCCTGCCGGGCATGGCTTTGTCCATGTGGGCGAGCTTCCGTGTGAAGTCGGCCTTCAACAAGTACTCCCAGGTCCGCACCATGCGCGGCATGACGGGTGCGCAGGCGGCGCGGGAGATGTTGGATCGCGCCGGGCTGCACAGCGTCCAGGTGGGCCGGGCCCACGGGTTTCTCTCCGACCACTACAACCCGATGACCCGTTCGCTGGCGCTGTCGGAATCGGTGTATGACTCGAACTCGATCGCCGCGATCGGCGTGGCGACACATGAAGCCGGACACGCCATTCAGCACGCCAGGCACTATAAACCGCTATGGTTGCGGTCGTTGCTGGTGCCGACGGCGAACATCGGCTCCTCGCTGGGCTACATCGTGATGATGATCGGCCTGTTCCTGGCGCAGTCGAGCGGCAGCTTCTTCTTGTTCAACATCGGCCTGGCGCTGTTCTCGTGCGTGCTGCTGTTCCAGGTGGTGACGCTGCCGGTGGAGTTCGACGCCACCGCGCGCGCCAAGCGTCTGGTGGTGGAGTACGGCATCATCTCGAGCCACGAGCGCGAGGGCATGGACAAGGTGCTCAACGCGGCGGCGCTAACCTACGTGGCGGCTGCGGTGAGCACGCTGCTGACGCTGCTGTACTTCCTGATGCGCGCCGGTCTGCTGGGCGGCCGTCGGGACTGACAAGGGAGGGCCGGACAGGAATGTCCGGCCCCACGGTCTCGGTGAGACGAACATTCCTGTTCGTCCAGCACGTTTCCTAGTTCTATCCTGTTGTTCATGAAGCTCCTCGCCCTGGCGCTGCTGTCGGTCGCGCTGAGCGCCGCTCCCATGAAGACGTTGAAGCTCGAAGAGATCGTCCGCGAGCCGGGCCTCACCGGCCCCGCGCCCAGCCAACTCGCCTGGAGCCCGGACAACTCGACCCTCTCCTACATCCTGCAAGAAGCCGACGACCCCGAACGCCGCAACTTGTGGGGCGTGGACGCCAAAACCGGCGAGCGACGCATCCTCGTCAGCCATGACCAGCTCACGCGGTTGGCGCCGGCGGTGGACAAGGCGACGACCGACGAACGTGAGCGCGAGCGTCTGCGGCGCTATTCCGTGGCGTCGTACCTGTGGGCGCCGGACTCGACGCACATTCTCTTCGTCAGCTCCGGCCAACTCTATCTCTACGACCTGGCCGCCGAGCGGGCACGCGCGGTCGCCCCCGAACAAACCGGCGTCAGCGACCCGAAATTCTCGCCCGACGCGCGCTGGATCTCCTTCGTCCACCAGCACGATCTCTGGCTCGCGCCGACCTCCGGCGGAGACGTCCAGCGGCTGACCTACGGCGGCACGGCCGACGTGATGCACGGCGGGCTGGACTGGATCTACCCCGAAGAGTTCGGCCTGCGCTCCGGCTATGTCTGGTCGCCGGATTCGCGCCACATCGCTTTCTATGAGATCGACCAGCGCCCCGTGCCCGAGCAGCCCATCAAGACCGTCAGTGGCTGGCGGGGTTCGCTCGACATGCAGCGCTACCCCTACGCCGGCGACCCCAACCCCAAAGTGCGCATCGGCGTCGTCGCCGCGCGGCCGAGCAAGGCCGGCGAGACCGTCTGGCTGGAGCTCGGCGAGCCGGAATACATCCCGCGCATCGGTTGGGCCGACGGCGAGCGCGTGGCGGTGCAGACGCTCGACCGCTCGCAGCGCGACTGGCGGCTGCTGTTGGCGGACTCGTTCACCGGAAAAGCCAAGAGCTTCATCACCGAGAAGGATCCGCACTGGACCAACATTACTGACGACACGTTTTTCCTCGACGACGGAAGCCTGATCCGCACGACCGAAAAATCCGGCCTGCGCCACATCGAGCGGCGGGATGCGCGCGGGCGCATTGCGGCCGAGCTGACCTCCGGCGAGTGGGAAGTGCAGAGCGTGGCGGGCGTGGACGAGAAGGCCGGCTGGGTCTACTACCTGTCCAACGAAGCCAACCCGATCGGCTCGGACCTGTTCCGCGTGAAGCTCGACGGCTCTGAAAAACAGCGGCTGACCAGCGGCGCCGGCACGCACGCCGTGAAGCTGAGCCCCGACTACAAGGCTTTCGGCGATGAGTTCTCGACATTGACCGATCCGGGCGGTCTGGATTTGGTGCGGCTCGGCGGCGAGCGGCGCTTTCAGGTGCATCGCGCCCAAAGCGTGGCCGAATACGAGTTGGCCGAGCCGGAGCTGTCGATGTTTGAGACGCCGGACGGCGCCACGATCCGGCTGCATGTGCTCAAACCGAAAAACATCGAGCCGGGCAAGAAGCTGCCGCTGCTGCTCTACGTTTATGGCGGCCCGCACGCGCCGACCATCCGCGATTCGTTCGACGCCGGCCGCAGCCGCGGCATGTTCCACCAATATTTGGCGCGGAAGGGCTACGTGGTGGCGCAGGTGGACGACCGGGCCTCGTCGCTGCGCGGGCACAAGTACGAGTCGGCGCTCGAGCGCGACTACGGCCCCGTGGCCTTGCGGGACCATGAGGCGGCGGTGGAGCATCTGTCGAAGCTGCCCTACGTCGACCCGGAGCGCGTGGGCATCTGGGGCTGGAGCGGCGGCGGCTTCTCCACCTGTTTTGCGCTGACGCACTCGAAAATGTTCAAGGCCGGGGCCGCGGTGGCTTCGGTGACGGACTGGCGGCTGTATGACTCGATCTACACCGAGCGCTACATGGGCCTGCCCGAGGAAGAGCCCGAGGCGTACGAGCGCACCTCCTGCGTGGAGGCTGCCGGCGACTTGAGCGGTCGGCTATTGCTGGTGCACGGCACTGCCGACGACAACGTTCACGTGGAAAACACGATGAAGATGGCCGAGGCGCTCATCGAAGCGGGCAAGGAGTACGATCTACATCTCTACCCCGGCAAAACCCACGGCATCGCCGGTGACAAGGCGCGGCTGCATCTCTACAGGCTGCTCGAAGAGTTTTTCGGGCGCTGGCTGTAGCGCGCGCGACACGCCCGGGCAGCGTCGGCCCGTTTGGTCGACGTTCCGGCGCGGCGGCGCCACAGGTAGACTGAACTACATCCATGCTTCGATTTCTCGTCCTGTGCCTTTTGACCTCTCCCCTGGCCGCCGACTGGCGTATGGTCCACGCCGAGGGCGCCCCGCTGGCCCGCCACGAAGCCGCATTCGTCGAGCTCAACGGCAAGCTCTACCTGCTGGGCGGGCGCGGCGAAAAGCCGATGGACGTCTACGACCCGCAGACCAACGCCTGGACGAAGGCCGCTCAGCCGCCGATCGAGATCCACCACTTCCAGCCGGTCGTTTTCGACGGCAAGATCTGGGTGCTGGGCGCGCTGACCGGGAAATATCCGCACGAGACGCCGGTTCCGCACGCGCTGCTCTATGACCCGGCCGCGGACGCCTGGTCGCAAGGCCCGAACATCCCCCGCAAGCGACAGCGCGGCGCCGCAGGAGTGTCCGTCTACAACGAAAAGATCTACCTCGCCGGCGGCATCGTCGACGGCCACTGGGAGGGCACGCAGCCGTGGTTGGACGAGCTCGAACCGGTGAGCGGCCGCTGGCGGCAACTGCCCGACATGCCCCACGCCCGCGACCATTTCCAAACGGTCGTGCTGGACGGCAAGCTCTACGCCGCGGCCGGCCGCCGCTCGTCCGCCAAGACGAAGGAGACGTTCACGCTGACGGTCGGCGAAGTGGATGTCTTTGATTTCGAGTCCGGCGCCTGGACGTCGCTGGAAAAAAGCCTGCCGACGCAGAGGGCGGGGAACTTTGCCGTCGCCTACCACGGGCGCTTGCTGGTGCTGGGCGGCGAGAGCCCGCAGAAGCTGGCGCACGCCCAGGTCGAGGCGTACGACCCGGCTTCGGGCAGTTGGGAGACGTGGTCGCCGCTGACGATCGGCCGCCACGGCACGGGCGTAGCGGTTCTGGATGGCAAACTGTGGGTGGCGGCAGGCAGCGCCAACCGCGGCGGCGGTCCGGAGTTGAACTCGCTGGAAGTTTACGCGCCCTGAGGGGCGTCGTCGCTCAGGCGGCGGACCCAGCCCGGGCGCGTTCCGCTTGAGGGCGTGCTTCTCCGGTCTGCAGCGGGCCTAACGACTCCGACATAGCTGAGGCGAAGACCGCAGCCAGGGTCAGCCAGGCAACCGTCGCGGTATAGACGACCAGCCACGACTGGGAAGCTCCAGGTCGCAGCATATCAGCGAAGTGCCAAGGGAATCCGCCCGACAAGTGCGTGTAGTAGACGACGAGTAGCAAGGTGGAGACGGCGAACAGCGCCAGATAGCGTTGCTTGCCCCACAGCAGGCAGAACGGCAGCAGCCAGATCCAGTACTGTACTCCGAAGCCGGTTGTCGTCACCAGGAACCAGCCCACGCACAACCCCACGGTGGCGTACAGACGAACGCCGCGCCTCCAACAGAGCCAGGTGAAAATCAACACGCCGCCGAAAGCGATCGGCAGCCCAAAGTCGTCGTAGCCGGGGACCAGTGCGCTCAAGCCCCACCATCCCTTCAGGCTGCGGTAGCCGAGCACACGCTCGATGAGCAGCGCCGGGAACTGGATAGTGAACGGCAGGCCGTAGCCAACCACGCCTGCCGTCGTTGCTGCTGAGAATGCGACGCGTGATCGCCAGTTCGGCAGGCTCAACAAGAACATCGGCGCCAGCAACAGCGGCCATACCTTGATGCTGGCGGAGGCCGCGAACAACAGGCCGACCAACCACGAAGGCCATTGCCGTTCCGCCGCATGCACGGCCCAGATGAGGAAAGCGATCAGGATAGGGTCTGTATTCCCGTGAAATCCGGCGATCAGCACGGCCGGCGGGCAGAGCGCATAAGCAGCGGCGGGAAGGCGGCCGAGCATCTGCCAGAGTCCAAGGACCGCCACGAAATGGGCGAAGACGGTGATCGTGCGGAACAGCGATTGGAAAGGGAGTCCCGTTTGGGTCGCCAGCATTCGAACAACAAGCGCAAGTCGGACCGCGAGCGGCGGGTGCGCCAGTTCCTCTTTCCATTCAGGATGATGCTCGACGAGGTTAGCCCGGATATCTCACCAAGAGCAGACGACGGGCGGTCGACTGTGGCATAAACGTCTTCACCACAAAGCGTTATGGCCACGAAGAGCAACCAGCCCGTCGATACACAGTGTAAACAAGGAAGCTTCGAGTTCAGCAAGCATTTCCGGCGGCGGGTCAGCGCGCGCTTCGATGGCGGCGCGATCAGCTCCGACGGCGGCGCGGTCCTGTTGCGCG
>JGI12316J15310_10000214_pt6 | contig 133793 bp, 120 predicted proteins | sample MarCyaLeptolynsp_FD_15310 | JGI IMG/M metagenome (IMG submission 15310)
CCATGACAAAAACCAGCGTGCCCAGGACCGCCCCGGCTATCTTGTTGAATTCGAAAGAGTCCATCGTTGCCATTCCATCTGAATAAGTCACGTTCGCGATTGGCGCCGACCATATCGCAACCCTTCGCCACGATCAAAGGCAAAGCGGTCGATTGGCACCGAATTCGCGGGGAAAATACAGAATGTGCGGTAAGCCTGTCTATCGGTTTGACGCGCCTTGCCGTGAGACAATTCGACACCACCGGGTTAGCCCGGCGGTTGTTCGCGCGCCGTTTACAGAATTTCCAGAGCGCGCGACACCCATCGAACATAGTAAACAGGCGGCAAAACATATTATTAGAATCAAATATTTGTCAGTTCTTTTACTAAGATCTGAGTAACCGAATATTAGGACTGTTTCATAAGCCTATTTAAACTGCGCACTTGTAGATTTTAATCAATATCGACGTTTTCAGGGTAGTGTTATGAAACGAACTCTTGCACGTGAACTGATCAACCGGGGCGCTCTGCTCTGTCGGAATTTCGGTTCCGACCGGCGCGGCAACGTCATGATGATGTTCGGCCTGTTCATGGTTCCGCTGTTTCTGTTCGTCGGCGCTGCCCTTGACTATACGCGTGCGCTCGACGCGCGGACGAAAATGCAGTCCGTCGCCGACCTGGCGACAATCGCGGCAACAAAAGAGCTGCTGAAGGACGATGTCAGCGCCGCGCAAGCCGAGGCCATCGCCAAGGAAATCTTCAATTCGCAGATCAACGGCAATCCGGATTATTACGGCACCCTGTCCAACATCAAACCGACGATCAAAGCAACCAAAACCGTGGTCGATGGCGTAACCACAACCACGGTTGAAGTCGGTGCCACCGCCGAGATCGACCTGGTGCTCGCATCCGTGGCCAGTGACATTGAGCTGTTCGACGTCGGTGTGCGCAGTGTGTCGGAAAACACCGCCAAGGCCGTTGGGGCCCTTTCCATGTTCCTGGTGCTGGATAAATCCGGATCGATGAGCTGGTCGGGCAAGATGGACAGCCTGAAACAGGCCACCGATGATCTGCTTTCGCAGCTTTCGAATGCCGATCCGCAAAAGAAATATGTCAGAACCGGCGCGGCCGCCTATGATACAAAAGTCGCGAGCTTCAAGAAACTCAACTGGGGCGTCTCGCATACCGATAGCTACACACAGGCCCTTGTCGCCACCGGCGGTACCAACACGGCTTCGGGTGTCAAAATCGCCTTCAATCAACTGAAGAAGGCCAAGGAAGAGAAACAGCACGAAAAGAAAAACGGCCAGGTCCCAAAAAAGTTCATGCTGCTCTTGACCGATGGATCCAACAACAAAACCAGTTGGGATACGGACACGAAAAAGTATTGCAACAAGGCCAAGGATATCGGAATCGAAATCTACACCGTGGCGTTCCAGGCGCCTCTGGCCGGTGAGAAACTGCTCAAGGACTGTGCATCCAGCGATGATCACTATTTCGACGCAAGCCAGGCGGCGGAACTGATCGCGGCGTTCAAGGCGATCGGTGCCCAGGTTGCCGATTCCATTCCGCGGGTGACATTCTGATTTTGCCAATCCGTGACACCGGCGATCGCCGCAAGACAATATCGGGGCGCGAACCGGGTTCGCGCCCCATTTTCTTTGGCCTGCAAATCGACGCCGGTCCGAACATTATGAATGACCTGTCCATTTTGCTGGCAAACTCCCTGCGCTTTCGCTATCAGACCGGCGTCATCCCTCGTTTCCTGCGCCAACGACAAGTCGTTCCCATGAACCCGATCATCCTCATTCCCGCCCGTATGGCCGCGACCCGGCTCGCCGACAAACCCCTCGCGCCGATCGCCGGCGAACCCATGATCGCGCATGTCTGGCGCAGGGCTATGGAAGCCGACATAGGGCCGGTGGCGATCGCCTGCGACGACCGCCGGATCGCGGAAGCGGTCGCGGCCGCGGGCGGCGACGCGGTCATGACGCGCTCCGACCACCCGTCCGGGTCCGACCGCATTTTCGAAGCGATCGAGACGATCGACCCGGATCGACGCTTCGACTGCATCGTTAACGTTCAGGGCGATCTGCCGAACGTGGAACCGGCCACCATCCGCGCCTGCCTCGACATGCTGAGCCTGCCGGACGTCGCGATCGGAACCCCGGCGGCCCTGATCATCAACGACGAGGAACGCGGCAATCCGAACGTGGTCAAGGCGGTGGGCTCGCCGATCTCACCAACGAGGATGCGGGCCCTGTATTTCACGCGGGCAACCGCACCGTACGGAGAGGGGCCGCTTTTTCATCATATCGGGCTTTACGCCTACCGGCGATCGGCATTAGAACGCTTCGTCGGGCTGCAGCCGTCCGTGCTTGAAAAACGGGAAAAGCTGGAACAATTGCGGGCGCTGGAAGCGGGAATGCGCATCGACGTCGCCGTGGTCGAAACCGTGCCATTCGGCGTCGACACACCGGAAGATCTCGACCGGGCGCAGGATCTGGTTGCCCGATACGGATCGTGACGACCGCAGACGCGACCAGTTTTGACCGACACCGAATTACAACCGAGCCAGGCCGGAATCAGAATGAGTAAAACACAAAAAGTCGTCTTCCAGGGTGAACCCGGAGCCAATTCCCATATTGCCTGCCAGGACGTCTATCCGGACGCCGATGCGGTTCCGTGCCCGACCTTTGAAGATTGTTTCGCGGCAATCGAAACCGGGGACGCCGACCTCGGCATGATCCCGATCGAAAATTCCGTTGCCGGGCGGGTCGCCGATATCCACCACCTGCTGCCGACGTCGAACCTGCACATTATCGGCGAGTATTTTCTGCCGATTCATCACCAGTTGGTCGCTCCGCGCGGTGCAACGCTGGAGTCCGTCGTCTCCGCACAGAGCCATGTCCAGGCGCTCGGTCAGTGTCGCAAACACATTCGTCGGCTGGGGCTTGACGCGATCGTCGGCGCCGACACGGCCGGATCGGCGCGCCAGATCGCCGACGCCAACGACCGGACGCGAGCGGCGATTTCGTCGCGACTGGCGGCGCAGATTTACGATCTCGACATTCTGGCGGAGGACATAGAGGACGAAGCGCACAACACGACACGGTTCATCATTCTGTCGAAGGACTCGGTGCTGGCGGATTCCGGCAATGGCATGTGCGTGACGTCGTTCCTGTTTCGGGTTCGCAACGTTCCCGCGGCGCTCTACAAGGCGCTTGGCGGTTTTGCCACAAACAGCGTGAACATGACCAAGCTGGAATCCTACCAGCTTGAAGGCGAATTCTTCGCCACCCAGTTCTATGCCGAGGTCGAAGCCCATCCCGACGACAAGAATCTGTCGCTTGCGCTTGAGGAACTTGATTTCTTTTCCAAGGAATTGCGCATTCTCGGCGTCTACCCGGCCGCCCCGTTCCGCGAAAACATCACCGAGCCGGCAAGCAATCGCGATCTTAAGCCGACACCGGGGCAATAGGGTGTTCGCGGGTCCTGCACAATAATCGCCGGCAAGTGGCGCACACTTGCCTGCACGACGGAAAAACCCGTCTTCATTCAATTTTTACCATGGATCGAGTCTTCGAGGATTATTCTTTTCTTACAAGCAAATTTAAACCTCTAAATCATACGCTTGGCGCATCGATACAATCGGGCCACCGTGATGAAACAGAGACTGTCCTCCAGGATTCTCCACCAGTTCCGAAAGATGTGCCATCGGTTCGGGTCTGACAAAAAAGGCAATGTGGCGGCGATATTCGCCTTTGCGGCCGTGCCATTGTTTATGCTGGCCGGCGCCTCTCTGGATTATTCACGGTCCCTGGATGCCAAGACGCAGATGCAGTCCGTTGCCGACCTGTCCGTGGTCGCGGCAGCCAAGGAATTGCTGCAGGGCGACCTGACGATTGCGCAGGCCGAAACGCTGGCCGAAAACACTTTCAATACACAGATAACCGGCAATCCGCGTTATGCCGGGCTCCTTAAAAAGGTGACGCCGAAGGCCGTCGCCACGAAAGGCAAAGTCGACGGAGTGACAACGACGACGGTCACCCTGTCCGCCACGGCTGAGATCGATCTCGTCCTCGCTTCCATCGGCGGCGACCTGAAGCTCTTCGATATCGGCGTGAATGCCGTTGCCGAAACCAGCGCGGAATCGCTCGGCGCCATTTCCATGTATTTTGTACTCGACAAATCCGGATCGATGTACGGCAGCAAGATTGCGGACCTGAAAAAGGCGACGAAGGATCTGCTCAACCAGTTGAAGACCGCGGATCCGGACAGGAAATATGTCCGCACCGGCGCCGCAGCCTACAATACGACGGTGAATTCCTCCCAAAAAATCGTTTGGGGCACCAGTAAGGTCGACACGTATACCCAGGCCCTCAGTGCTGGCGGTGGAACCAACACGTCAGCGGGCACAAGCCTTGCCGTCGCGGCGCTCAAACACAGGCGCGAGAAAAGGCAGCACAAGAAGAAGAATGAACAAGAGCCGCAAAAATTCATGCTGGTCATGACTGACGGCAGCAACAATTATTCCAGCTGGGACACGCACACGCTCGCAGACTGCACCGATGCAAAAAACAACGGCATTGAAGTCTATACCGTTGCCTTCAAGGCCCCTTCCCGCGGCAAGACCCTCCTCAAGAATTGTGCGTCGAGCATCGGGCACTATTTCGATGCGACACAATCGGCGCAACTGGTCGCGGCCTTCAGGGAGATTGGCGCGCGGGTTGCCGCGGCGGTACCCCGTGTAACAAAGTGATGTTGCAGTCCCTCAGCACCGAACCGTCTGACCGGAAATTTCAGCAAGGACCCGGTCGAGAACGTCAAGCAAACGGTCGCAATCCGCCTCGCTGAAAGGCAGGGGCGGCCGGATTTTCAAAACATTGTCGAACGGCCCGTCGGTCCCTATCAGGATCCGGTGGTCCCGGAGCCGGTTGGCGCAATAGCGTGCGGCAAGCCGCGAGGGTATCTTTGCCGATCTGTCGGCGACCATTTCAATTCCCGTGAACAGGCCAAGTCCGCGCACATCGCCGACGCAGTCATGCCGGGCCATCAGCGCGCAATAGCCGTCAAGCAGGCGATCGCCGACCCGCGCCGCATTCTGCGCCAGGCCCTCGTCGTCGACGATTTGCAGAACCTCCTGACCAACAAGGCAGGACAGGGTACTCCCGCCGAAGGTCGAGAAATATTCCATGCCGTTGGCAAAGGATTCGGCAACCGCGTCGGTCGTCGCCACGGCACCGATCGGATGACCGTTGCCGATCGGCTTTCCCAGCACCACCACATCCGGGATCGCGCCCTGCTGTTCGAAACCCCAATAATAACGCCCGAGCCGGCCAAGACCGGTCTGGACCTCGTCGGCGATGCAAAGGCCGCCACCGGCCCGGATCCGGCGATAGACATTTTCAAGATATCCGTCCGGCGGAATGATCTGGCCGCCGACGCTCGGAAAGGATTCGGCGATGAAACCGGCAAGCCCGATGCCACGCGCGGCCAAAGCGGCAAGCGCTCCGTCGACTTCGGCGGCATATTTCTCGCCGGCTTGCGGATCGTCATATCCGTGCGGACCGCGATAGGGATCGGCGACGCTGACAATCTCCACCCAGTCCGGGGCGCCCGCGCCGCCCTTGCCGTTGAATTTATAGGGTGAAATGTCAATCGCGCCGGTCGTATTGCCGTGATAGCCGTGATCCTGCACCACCATGCCTTTTGCGCCGGTATAGGCACGGGCAAGCCGCATCGCCAGCTCGTTGGCCTCGGATCCGGAATTGACGAAATAGACCCTTGTGAACGTCTCCGGCAGTTTCGCCAAAAGCGTCTCGGCGAAGCCGATCTGCGCGGGATGCAGATAACGGGTGTTGGTGTTGAGCATGGTCAGTTGCCGGGCGGCCACCGCCTGGATGCGCGGATGGGCATGCCCGACATGGGGCACATTGTTGTAGGCGTCGAGATAGGGGCGCCCGAGTTCGTCATAGAGGTGGGCTTTCCAGCCGCGTACGAACTGACACGGATCGGCATAGGAAATGCTCAGATTGGGGCCGAACCGGCGTTGACGGGCGGCCAGCGTCGCGGCCTTGTCGATCGGCGCGTGCCGGCATTGCGCATCGGCAAGATTGAGCAGGGCCGCCGGGTTCGGACAGATCCCGGTCCACAGATCGATGGCGTCGGGCATGCTGACGCCGGGCCAGTCGTCGCCGAGCCCGTCGGTCGTCAGCGCCAACTGGAAATGCACATGCGGGTCCCAGCCGCCATTGTTCGAAGCATCTCCGAGTTCGGCAAATTGTGTACCTGCGGATACAAGAGTGCCCGGTTTCAGCGAAACCGCGACCCGCGGATCCAGATGGCCATAAAGCGTATAGAATGCTTCGCCATGGTCGGTGCGATGTTGCAGAATGACGACGCCGCCGTAATCCAGGCGACCGGTCCGGTTTTCCACGTGAAACACGGTTGCGTCGAGGGGCGCGAATACCGGCGTTCCCGCCGGAGCAAAGACATCGATGCCGAGATGGATCGTCCGGCGATCGCCGGATTCGTGGTCGGTGGCGCGGAACGCCGGCTCGGTATAGATGAGCCTTGGCTCAGCAAAATATCCGACCTGAACCGGGTCCTCCGCCAGGCTTTGCGGATCCACAAGCCGGCGGGCCTCGGCGTCGCTCAGCCGCGTCGGATCACGCGGCACCGCGCAATCGCCGACAGCCAGGCTGACCATCGGCCTGTCGGACAGGTCGATGCCGAAGATCGGCGCAAAGGTTCCCCGGTTTCGATCGAGCCAGGCCATCACGGCCGTCTCGTTTTCGAGTGCCGGCCGGCCGCAGGCCAATCGCAACGCGCCGAGAACATGCAGCGGCGTCAGGGAGCGCGACCGTTCCAGAAAATCCCAGGCCGGTTTCTCGCTGATGACGACATAGGGATCGTCCGGACGTTCCAGCTTCATCATCGCCGCATTGACGACCGATACGGCGAGACGGGTCAGAAGCAGCGGATAGACGAGGCCGATTTCCCGATCCGACAGGGCGCGCCTGTCGTGATATCCCGCAACCAAGGCGGACAGGGCCGCCACCGGATCCTCCTGCCCGAGAACCACGTAAGCCCCGGCGATTGCCAGGTCGCAGACGGCGGGCGCGGCAACCATGTCCCCGAAATCGATCAGCCCGCCGATTTCCGGATGCTGAAACGCCGGTCGCGTCACCAGGATATTGTAATCGTTGATATCGTTGTGGATCGGCGTGTCGGGGAGGGCCGCAAGCGCCGGCGCCAATTCGCGCGAAAACCGTTCGACGATTTCGGCAAGCAGGGCATGGCGGGGCTGATCGGCGATCAGGTCCAGCTTCCCGGCGATCCATCCGGATTGCGGAAGATTCCACTTGAAATCGCGGGCAAGCGCCTTGTGCTCGAATGTCGCCAGACCATCGCACAAACCGGCAATGCTGGAACCGAGGCTGCGCACCAGTTCAAGGGTCTGCGGCCGGATATCGGCATAACATCGCCCTTCAAGCATCGAGATCAGCCAGACCAGTCTGTCCGCGCCGGTCGCGTCGCGCCGAACCAGGACAAGGGAGCCGTCCACGGCCGGCAGGATGCGCGGCAACGGCACATCCGGCGCGTGCTCGGCCAGATGCGCCATGGCCCGGCACTGCATGTCGACAAGGTCCGGATCGCAACCGGGACGCATCACCTTCAAAACAGCATGCGGTGCACCGCCGACATCGACCCGGATGTTGAGGTCGTATTCACCGTCAAGCGGAACCAGGTCGGCATCAAGGCCATAATCAACCGACAGGAGGTCTCGCCATGGGGCGAGGGCGTGCAAGGGGTCGAACTCGCTGGACATGAGGATCTTTCGGTGCGGGGTTGGTGCCGGTCAGATTTACTCTGACTGGGTATCGTATCCGCCTGCCGATCTCAAGAATTGCGCGCTTGCAGCAATCGCCGCACCCGGCCCCGCGCCCGGTCGAACGCACCCGATAACCAGACGATCGACAAACCGGCGGCCAAACCCCAGAGCGCAGCGCTTATTCCCAGAAACGTGACCCCGGAGGCTGCAACGACAAAGGTGACGAGCGCGGCCCGCTGCGCGTCCGGATCAGGGACAATCGCGGTTTTCAGCGACGCCATGAACGGTGCCAGGAGTGCAAGCCCGACCACCGTCATGATCAGAGCCTTGGGCAGGGCTTCCAGAAGCGTGATAGCCGGCATGGCGAACAATGCGAAAAGCATGTAGCAGATTCCGACCACGATGCCGGCCCCCCAGCGGCGGGCCGGATCCGCATGGCAGGACGGGCCGGAGCAGATTGCGGTTGTGATTGCCGCAAGACAGACGCCCTGACCGCCGAACGGCGCGAGCGCCAGGCTCGCCAGACCTGTGGATGCCAGACAGGAGGGGGGCGACGGCTCATATCCATCGGCCTTCAAGACAGCAAGGCCGGCGAGATTCTGCGAGGCCATGGTAACGATGTACAAAGGCAGGGCCAGCCCGACCAGGGACGCGACTTCGAATGTCGGCGCAATCAGCACCGGAGCGGACAGGGCGAAGTCGCAGCAGGCCGGGTCGACCAGTCCGGCCACGGCGGCGACGCCGGCACCGAGAACCAGAACCGCCGGCACCGAGAGGCCCGGCGCCAGCATCAGAACGACGAAATAGACCGCAACCAGTGGGAGGACCAGGGCCGGCAGGATCGCCGCCGCCGCGACGACATCAATACAGAATCCCAAAAGGATGCCCGCCAGCATCGCCGCGGCAAGCGGTTTCGGCACCTTTTCCATCAGGCGTCCGAGCGGCCTGAAGAAGGCCGTGACAACGACAAGCCCGGCAGCCGCGAGGAAGGCCCCGACCGCCTCGGCGATCCCGATTTCAACCGAAGAGGCGGCAATCAGGGCCGCGCCCGGCGTTGACCAGGCGGTCGGAATCGGCATGCGGTGGCGCAGGCTCAGATAAAGGCTTGTGACCGCAATCCCGGCGCACAGGGCCATGATCCAGGATGCGGCCTGGACCGGGTTCGCACCGACCGCCCGCGCGGCTTCCAGATTGAGCGCGACCGAGCCGGCGAATCCGACAAGGGAAGCCGTCACGCCCGCGGCGACCACAGAGGCAAGGTCCGACACAGTCCAGGCGGCACTCTTACCGAATTCATCCGATTCACCGTTTGCCATAAATGCCTCGTCCAATCTATTGGCGGCAACGTTATCTCTGATATGGTCTATGTTCATGATCCATTTATGAGTGAAATGATGGACCATTTTTCAAATCTTGAATCGCAACGCCGATCTTCGGGAAGTGTGATTCGCCTGATCGCGGGCGAGACCCGACACCGGGGCCCGGAAGCCGATAGAGGCAACAGCGACCACGGGGAAACGACCCGCGGGTCCGGGCCGGGGGCCGCGTCGCTCGCTCGAATGCTGCGCGATCTGATTCTGGACGGGTCGCTGCGCCCCGGCGAACGGCTGCCGTCAAGCCGAACCCTGGCGCGGGATCTGAAGTGTGCCAGAGGTACGATCGAAACGTCTTATGGCGACCTGGAAGCCGAAGGGCTGATCGAACGCCGCCGCGGCGACGGCAGCTATGTGACGCAGTCGCTCGCGCAACTGGCAGCGCCCGCGTCGCAGGCCCGCCCGAGGGAGAACAGCAAAGGACCAGGCCTGTCCGCCCGCGGTTCCGCCATGACCTCGATCCCCGCCTGCGCTCACCCGACCGACGCGCGCTCGCTCGGCGCCGGCATTCCGGATCTCAGGGAATTCCCCTGGCCGGTCTGGCGACGGCTGTGGGCGGACTGTCTGCGCGCAGACCCTGACGCGCTGTGCGGCTATTCGCATCCGCAGGGCCTGCCGCCCTTGCGGGCCGCCATGGCGCGATGGCTGCGGATCACTCGCGGGATCAGGTGCGGGGCGGACCGCATCCTCATCCTGCATTCGTCGCAACAGGCGCTCGCCCTGTGCGCCACGCTCCTGTTTGACGCCGGCAATCGTGTCGCCGTCGAGGACCCGGGTTATCCCGGTGCCTATGCCGCGTTCGCGGCATCGGGATTGCGGACCGTGGCGATCCCTGTCGACCATGACGGCATCGCCACGGATGGATTGGCGCGGGATCCGGCGCTCGCCGGCATCTACCTGACGCCGTCCTACCAGAACCCGACCGGAGGAACCTTGTCGCTGCAGCGGCGTCTCGATCTGATTCACTGGGCCAAGGAGCGCAACAGCTGGATCATCGAGGACGATTACGGCGGCGGCCTGACCTACGACAACAATCCGATCTCGGCGCTTGCCGGCCTCGATCCGAATGGTCGGACGATTTACATCGGAACCGCATCGAAACTGATGTTTCCGGGCCTGCGTATTGCCTGGATGGTGCTGCCGGATGGACTGATGGACCCCTTTGTCGCCTTTCGCGCCAATACCGACGGGCACACGTCGGGGCTGATGCAGATGTGCCTCGCGCGGTTCATCGACGACGGGCATATGGCCAGGCACAATCGCCGCATGACCCAACTCTATCGCGCAAGGCGAAACGCACTTGTGGCCGAGATCGACAGGATCAACCGGATGCTGCCGCATCCTCTCCTGCGGGTGCGCCCGTCGAATGCCGGGCTGAAGATCGTCGTCGACCTGTTGCCGCCTCTGGCAGACAGCGATATCGCCAACAGAGCCCGCGAGACCGGCCTCGATCTGCCGGCCCTGTCGTTGGCGAGCGCGGGTCCGGATGCCGGCGCGGGCGGGAATGCTCCGCGCCATCCACACAATGGATTCATCCTCGGTTTCTCAGGCATGACTTGCGATGAAATCCGGTGCGAGGCGCAACGCCTGCATGCGGTTTTGTCGACCTGTCTCGCCTAGGGTCTGTGGACAGTTAGTTTGTATCGCCGGTTTGCGTTCACGGCCCACGGGCTACGACACGGCCCTGGCGACCTCGCCTGCCACTTTTTCGCCGCTCATGTAAGCGCCGCCGCACAAGGTGATGTGGGCGCCGGCAACCGCCTCGCCGGCAAAGAAAATCCGTTCGGCGAGCGGTCTGGCGAAGTCTTCGCGGGCGCCATGATGCCCGGGCCGGGCCGCGGCATAGGCGCCAAGGGTCAGGGGATCTTCGGCCCAGCCGGTCAGATGGCCCCTGACGAAGTGTTTGCGCGCATCGCTACCGACGATCCTGACAAACTCACCCAGGGCAAAATCGACGGCCGCATCCTTGCCCGCGGCCGACAATTCCCAGCCGAATTCTCCGCCGACGAAACCGATCGCGACATCGAACTCGAACGGCCATGTGAGGAAATAGGACGCCTTGGCCGGCACTTCGTCGGGCACCCAGTAGGTGAGCCAGTTGTTGGATGTCAAACCGAACCGCTCGCCGTCAAACTGCAGCGCCACCTTAGCCAGCAAGCCCATGGGCAGGTTGTCGATCGCGGCACGCTTCCAGTCGGGCAGAACCGGATCGAACCTGATCTTGTCCGCGGCGAGAACGCCCGTTGAAACGGTCACGATGCAGGCCTTGGCCCGGATCGTGCCCGCCGGCGTCGCAACCGAGACGCCCTGACCGGACCAGTCGATGCGGGTCGCCGGCGTGTTGAGGCGGACCGGAAGGCCTTCGCCCAGCCTGGCTACCAGCGTGCCATGGCCCTGCTTTACCATCAGGTTCGGACTTGCCTCGGCCGACTGCCAATTGTCCTGTGTCGACAGGTTCTTGAAATCAACGCCCCAGTCCATCGCGCCGATCCAGGACTGACAGATCGCCGAATAGTCCAGGTCCTTGGGAATGACGCTTGCGGCCGCGACGTCCAGTCCCTTGCGGCCGGCTTTGTTCAGGGCGCCCTGAATCGCACTCCAGGCCTGATCGTATGTCTTGCGCTGCTTCGAATTCGCCCGCTTGCCTTCGACGAAAAACGCCTCGCCGGGAGACGCATGATCCAGCAGATCATAGCCCCAGTCCCGGGCCAGACCGGCGTAAGGATTGGGATCGGCGGTGATCCACGAACATCCGTGATCGAAGGGTAAGCCGAAGGTCTCGCTCTCGGTGTAGGCGCGACCGCCGACGCGGTCGGCAGCTTCGACAATGACCACGGACTTGCCCTTGCCGATGAGCGTGCGGGCGGCGGCAAGACCGGCCGAGCCGGCACCGATGATGACCACATCGGGGTCACTTTGAATTGCATACGCGCGATGCAGGGGCAGGGTGGACAAGGCCAGTCCGCCGGCGAGCACCGATCTCCGGGACATCTGAGACATCGAAGGATCCTCAAGTCTGAATGTGACGCAATGGCGAAAGCCTGTCGTTATTGCCGCGGCCCCGCAACTTGCAATAATTCACCAGAGTGGATACTTTTTTGAACCATGTCCGCGCGCCGGCTTCCCCCACTCAATGCCCTGAAAGCCTTCGACGCCGCCGCGCGCAACGGCGGGTTTCGCGCCGCCGCCCAGGAACTGAATGTCACCCACAGCGTTATCGGCCGTCACGTGCGCGGGCTTGAGGCGCGGCTCGGCGTCACCTTGTTCGAAACCACCAAGGTCGGTGTCGAACTGACCGAAGCCGGTTGGCTGTACGCGCAGCGCATCGCCGAATCTCTGCAGGACATTGCCGCGGCTACCGACGATATCTGCGGCAAGTTCGGCACCAACAGCCTGCATATCCGTGCAATCGCCGGATTTTGTTCCAAATGGCTGGTGCCGAACCTGCCGGCGCTGATGGAACAGTTTCCCAGTGTGACGATCATCGCCGAACCCTTTACCGACATCGAGGACTGGGACATGGGAGATGCCGACTTCGCGATCGGATTCGGCAATCCGGAAGATCTGGAGGGTGAGTGCGAGATCTTGTTCCGCGAAGCCTTCTTTCCCGTCTGTTCCCCGCTTTATCGTGTGCGCGAAGGGCCGTTCGAAACCGCGCAAGACCTGCTGCGGGCCGATCTTCTGCACGAGGATTACGGCGACTGGTGGCGCAAGTGGTTTGCATGCAACGATATCAATTTCCGCCAGCGAACCCGCTCGGTCCTCTGGAACGCGATGCAGACCATCGATGCGGCCATCGACAATCAGGGTGTCGCGCTGGTCAGCAATATGCTGGTGGCCTCGGAGATCGCGAACGGCCGATTGGTGCGCCTTCCCGGACGATTGATGAACGATGGCGCCTATTGGGTGATCTGGCGGGAAAAGAAACCGCGTAAAGGCATCAGTGTCGATGTCGCCGACTGGATCCGGGAGGCGGTCGGACGCGACGTTGTAAAAACCGGGACGGGCGAAGGTGACCGGGAATGAGTTGCGAAAATCTGGTTCTCGTCCTCGGCGATCAGCTATGGCTCTCATCGCCGGCCCTCGCATTCGCCGACACGGCCGACAATCCGGTCCTCATGATCGAGGCGGCACAGGAGGCCGCCTATATTCCGCAGCACAAGCAGCGTCTGGTCCTGTTCTTCGCGGCAATGCGGCAGTTCCGCGATGCGCTGCGCGAGCGCGGGTACACGGTCTGCTACAGCGCCCTTGACGACGAAGAGACGCATGACGGGATCGAGGCTGAGCTGAGCCGCCGCATTGCGCAATACAAGCCGAAACGGGTCGTTTGCCTTGAACCGGGCGACTATCGCGTCCAGGAGATGATCGAAACCGCCGGCGCACGGGCCGGGATCGAGGTCAGGGTGATCGGCGACAGCCATTTTCTCTCTTCGATCGATGCGTTCCGGGACCACATGGTCGGTCGAAAGACCCTGGTGATGGAATATTTCTATCGCGATCTGCGGCGCCGGACCGGCATTCTCATGGACGGAAAGGCGCCGGTTGGCGGTCAATGGAATTACGATGCGGACAATCGCAAGCCGTTCGGGCGGTCCGGCCCGCCGAAGATCAGCGGGCCCAAAGGATTCTCCCCGGACCCCTCGACCCGCAACGTCATGGCGCTGGTCGAAAAGAGGTTTCCCGAAGCGCCGGGCACTCTGGACCATTTCGACTACCCGGTCACCGCGACGGCGGCACGGGAAGCGCTCGCCGATTTCATCGACAACCGGCTGGCCGATTTCGGCCGATATCAGGATGCAATGGCCCGCGGGCATCCCTACCTGTTTCATTCCCGCATCTCCAGTTCGCTTAATCTGCACCTCTTGGATCCGCGAGAGGCAATCGACGCGGCGCTGGGAAAATATGAAAGCGGCGAAGCCGAACTGAACAGCGTCGAGGGCTTCATCCGGCAGATCCTCGGATGGCGCGAATTCGTGCGCGGTCTCTACTGGACGCATATGCCGGATTATGCCGGATTGAACGCTCTTGAAGCGGATCTGGATATGCCGGCTTTCATGTGGACCGGGGAGACGGAGATGGCCTGCATCAAGGATTCGGTCGGCCAGCTCGTCGACCATGCCTACGCCCATCACATCCAGCGGCTGATGGTTCTCGGACTGTTTTCAATGCTGCTCGGGGTCCGTCCCCACGACGTCCACCGCTGGCACATGTCGATGTATATCGATGCGATCGACTGGGTGTCCCTGCCCAACGTTCTGGGCATGAGCCAGTATGGCGATGGCGGACTGGTCGGGACGAAGCCCTATGCGGCATCCGGAAATTACATCAACAAAATGAGCGATTATTGCGCCGGATGCCGGTTCAAGCCCGGACAGGCGACCGGCGAAGACGCCTGCCCGATTACGACGCTCTACTGGGATTTTCTGTCCCGAAACAGGGGCAAACTGGTCTCGAACCGTCGGATGGGTTTTCAGTTCAAGAACCTCGACCGCAAGGACGAAACCGAAACCCGGGCGATCCGAAGACAGGCGGAAGATCTCAAGACCCGGTTCACGGACGAAACATACCTGTGACGGCGGACCACGAGGGATTCCCCGCAAGGCGCGCGGCACGGACACCGGACCTTGCGGGAAAGTGATGGCCGGTCAGGCTGCGGCGTTTTCACTGCTCCAGATGTCATGGTGCCAGAGCCAGGTGCCGTTTTCGCGTTTCCAGATGACGATGAACTTGCCCGTGTCGGCAACCGAACCGTCGGCCGCCTTCAGAGTGAACTGCCCGATCTCGTTAACGGTATCGCCGAGACCGTCCAGTTCGACGGTCCTCAGTTCGGCACCGGCAACGCCCATATCGATCACCGATTGCCAGAAGTCCCGGATGGCGGCGGTTCCGGTGATGATCGGACTGTTGGGCGGCATGATCGAGCCCGAGCTGGTGTAGACCTGCATTATTCCATCGGCGTCCGACCGGCCCATTGCGGCTTCGAATTTGCGATTCACTTGGGCGATTTCCTGCGCGACCAGCGGGTTCGGAGAGGTGATCATATTCGGTTCCTTTCACTGTGAACGTATCCGAAGCAGATACGAACGGCCCGACCGGTTCGCGAGACGGGCCGGGCCCCGGAACCCGGCAACCTGTCTCACTTGCGAGACAGGTTCGCCCGACGTAATTTCACCGGTCGCTGACTTAACGCAGCTCCGGCGCCATGTGATCGACACGGACGCTCGAGGGCCCTGAACCCTTCGGACGCCGACACCTTGCAAAGGAGATCACGTTGACCACCATCCTTCACATCAATGCCAGCGGTCGCCAGGACGGTTCGGTTTCGCGCCGCCTGGGTTCCGCGCTCGTCGACCGGCTGCGCACGGCCGTTCCCGGTTCCAGGATCGTGAGACGGGAGGCTGCCGCAGAGGCACAATTCCTGACACAGACATGGGTGGAGGGAACGTTCGCCGACCCGGACGCCAGATCGCCGGAACAGGAGCAGGCACTGGGATTTTCAGCCGCGCTCGTTGCCGAGCTCCAGGCGGCCGACCATATCGTCATCAGTACGCCGATCTACAATTTCTCGATCCCGGCCTGCCTGAAGGCCTGGATTGACCAGATCTGCCGGCCGGGAATGACGTTCCGCGCCGAACCGGGCGGATTTGTCGGTCTTGTCCCGGACAAGAAGGCCTATCTGATCATTGCCTCAGGCGCCACCGAAGTGCGGGGGCCGATCGATTTCGCGACGGATTACCTCGTCCACATACTCGGTTTTCTCGGAATCACCGACGTCACAATCATTCCGGCCCATCATCTTCTGGACCATCACGATGCCGCCATCCGGAATGCCAGAGCCCAAATCGAGGCGATTGCGGCGCCGGCGCATGCTGAATCGGTATTGCCGACTGCCGGTTGACCGCAGGTGATCGCGGCCACGCAATCCGGCACGGTCAGATTGCGTGGTCGGGCGTCTCGCAGCGTGCGGGGCAGATCTCGAGCCGCTTCATACGGCGATACAGCGTTGCCCGACCGATCCCCAGGCGTCGCGCCGCTTCGGAAACATTGTTGTCGACACGCACAAGCTCCTGAACCAGGGCCATGCGTTCGGCCTGACGCAAACCGGCCTGACGCAAACCGGATCGACCGGACCGCAGGTCGACGAGATCGGACGCAGGGCAAGGTTTGACCGGGCAGCCAATACCGAGGCGGTATTGGCGTCGGGCAGCCCGGTTCGCACCGATGACCAGATCATCGCCGTCAACGGCAAGCAGCGCATTCCCGTCGCAATCGTTCGGACCAGCGACAAGAATCCGGGTGCCGGGATACCGTGCCCTGAAAGTATCCGCTTCGATCTGACCGGCCGTGCGAAGAACCAGGGCAGCGAGCACCCTGTTGTCGGTAATTGTGTGGTCGTCACGCGCCGACGATATGTTGAGTGCACCGGCAAGACTGCCGTCCGGTGCATAAATCGGCGCATCCATGCAACTGATGCCCGTGTTGCGGGCGTGGAAATGGTCTTCGCGATGCACGACGACAGGTCGATTTTCGACAAGACAGGTTCCAACGCCATTCGTACCTTCGGAAGCTTCGCTCCAGTCGGCGCCCCGCCACAAACCCCATTGCCCGAATGAGTCGGCGTCGCCGGACAGACAGCGCTGAGCGACAACGATGCCCGATGCGTCGGTCAACAGGACCCCGCAACCGGACCTGGCGACCAGATCGAACAAGTCTTCAAGGCGGGCAATCGCAATCCCGTGCAGCGCCCCCATGGCCTCAATACGGTGTGCGAGGTCGCCGGCGGTGACCCGTCGCGGCGCGTGAACGTCGCCGGGATCGAGTCCGTGCTGTCTCAGCGAACGGACCCACGAAGCGGCGAGCCGCGACATGGCCGCTGCCGAAGCGGACGCCGTCGTCGCGAGGACCCTGTCCACATGGCTGGGCCGTGCAATCATGATTTCCGCCTCCCGCCCGTTCGGCTCGCCCGGCCATCGCCAGCAACGTCGGGAGATAGCCCCATGCGTGGGTGGTTCGTTTTCATGATGCGTGGAAGGTCCGCCGGGCCACGAACAGGCCAAGAACCGAAAATCCGCTCATGCCGAGATGAATCGCTTCTCCGCGCCACGTGTCGGAAGCAAGTTCCGAAAGGAACGGCGTTCCAACCCAGAAACCGGAATAATAGCCGATCATCAATATGAGCAGAACGAGCCAGGTTTCAGGTGTCCGGAAGCGGGCGGGGCCGAAAAACACCAGGCAGAACACGACCATTGCCGCGAGATCACCCAGAATCTCGCGAAAATTGTGATGCCAGGGATGGGTCGACACGGCCGGTGACGTGTCAGCCAGGACATAGTCCGGATTGCCGATATGGAGCATGGTGGTCCACCAGCTGATCAGGCCGATGGCAATGCCGATGACCAGGAATGCCCGGCCAAGTGTCAGGGAGTTCATGGGAATACCTCGAAAAATGGTTGCAGATTCATCCCTGTTGCAGGGGTCTGGAGGGATCCTGCTTCCAGACGGCGATCGAGCCGTCGAACAACGGCGCATCGATGCCGAGTTGGCACAGGCCGAGAAGCACCACGGTGCCGGCATAGCCGGAGCCACAGGATGAAATGACAGCGCCGCCGCGCCAGCCCGGCACCGCCCGGTCAAAGGTATCGGCCAGGTCGTCGTTTTTGAGAAACAGACCCGTCTCCTCATCCAGCATTGCCTTGAATGGCAGGTTGATCGCACCGGGAATGTGTCCGGATCGATCGTCATCCGGTGTGCCGGCAAACCCGACAGGGCCACGGGCATCGATGAGCGCGGTCGAAACCTGCCGGTTCGCGACCGCCTCCACGTCCGACAGGAGATCCGCCTGTTCGACCGGTTCGAATGTGCCCCGTTCGACGGAAACCGGGGCAATTGAAACCGGTCCTTGCCGGTCGTTCCAGGCCTTCCAGCCGCCATTCAGCACCTTGACCGTGCCAAATCCCCAATAGCGCATCGCCCACCAGATACGGCCGGCCAGCATGTGATGATAGTCGTCATAGAGCACGACGAGATCGCCCGCATGGATGCCGAGAGCCTCGAAAGCCAGGCCGGCATTGTCACGGGTCGCGACCGGCGCGAGATTGATCGGGCCGCCGGTCTCCAAAAACTGTTTGGTCCAGTCGACAAAGATCGCACCGGGAATATGGCCGGCGGCATATTCTTCGAACGACGAGACGGGCGGGGTAGCCCAATGCCCCCGCACATCCAGCACCTTGACGTCCGACCGGCCGATCAGGCCGGCCAGCCGGTCGACCGAGATCAGCGGAGAGGGATCCGCGGCCTCGATCAGATGTTGCGCCGCGCCCATCATTCCGCCGCTGCGAAGGGGGACTGCGGGCCGAAAGGGGCCAGGCCGGTGAGAGTGGCCGCACAGAGCCGGTATTTCATGGCAAAGATCCTTTCGGGTTTCTGATTGCCCGAAACGGTGCCAGACGCCGTTGCGCCGGCCCATTCACAAACCCTAAATTGATATGGACAAAATCAACAGAATCGCCGACCCGGGCATTCATTCGCCAGCATTTTCCACCTTCGACCATGGACAAACGGGGATCGGCCACCATTTCTGCAAACAGACAGATTGTTTCAAGCAGACGCCACGACACCCGAGACAGCCATGACCCTCCTACCCTCACGAACCGTCGACCTGACCGCCAGGGATCCTGCAGGCGGAACCCAGACCGGACTGATCGTGCAGATCGGCGCGGGCGCGCCGCCGGACTATGAGGATTGTCTTTATCGATTGTACTGCGTCGAGGCCGACAGTGCCGAGGTTCGGTTCGAAGGCGCGCCCCTGACCCTGGAACGGGGACAGCTGCTGACCCTGTCACCGGGTGAAAGGGCCGACTTCGCAACGGATGCGTCCCTGCGATCCTGCGCGTTCCATCACAATTTCTTTTGTGTCAGGGTGAAGCGCAATGAAGTGTTTTGCGACGGGGTCGTGTTCAACCGGCTTGCCGGCATTCCCGTCGTTACGTTTCCCGAGGCCGAATGGAACTGGGCAAGGAACCGGTTTTCTGAACTCGCACACATCGTCAAGGCCGAAAGCCTGTTCAAGCAGGAGCATGCGATCAACGCTCTCCGGTCGATGCTGCTGCACGCCGCCGACTGCAAGATCCGGTTCTCCGACATCGCATCCGGTTCGTTCGAAACGAGCGCGAAAGTCTCCGATCTGGTGTCCCGGTTTCAGGATCTGGTCGAACGCCATTACGCCGAACACAGGGACGTCGCGTTCTATTGCGACGCACTCGGCGTCACCGATGCTACGCTGAACCGGCACCTGAAGAACGAACTCGGCCAGACCGCCAAACAGATCACCCACGACCGTCTTGCAATCGAGGCCCGCGTCGCCCTGAGGTCAGGCGAACGGTCGGTCAAGGATGTCGCGCTGGGGCTCGGGTTCGACGATCCGCTCTACTTTTCCAGATTTTTCAAGAAACAGTTCGGCGCGTCGCCCACACACTATTTCGAAGGCCTTTCCTGACCGGCTGCCGGCATTCATGTGCCGGACAGGTTCTCCGGATCCACCCAGTCGGATATGATCCGGTAGGCGATGGAGAAATCCGGCGGAGTCGTCAGACCGTCGGGATGCTCGCCCTTTTGCATCAGCGCGACCTCGTCGCGGCTGAACCAGCGACAGTCAACCAGTTCCTCCTCGTCCATGTCGATTTCGGTGGAAAGCGCCTCGGCATAGCAGCCGACCATCAGCGAAGCCGGGAACGGCCAGGGCTGGCTGGCATGGTAGGATACGCGTCCGACCCTGATGCCCGATTCCTCGAAATTCTCGCGGCGTACGGCGTCTTCTATGGTTTCGCCGGGCTCGATGAAACCGGCCAGGCAGGAATACATATTGTCGGCGAACCGGCCCGAACGGCCCATCAGGCACTTGTCTCCGGACAAGGTCAGCCAGATCGCAACCGGGTCGGTGCGCGGGAAGTGCTTGTGATCGCAGGCATCGCAATCCCGGCGATATCCGCCTTCGGCGATTTTCGTCGCCACGCCGCAATTGGCGCAGAACTGATGTTTGGCGTGCCAATGCACGAGACTGCGCCCCTGGGCCAGGGCGCCGATGTCGGCGCGGGTCAGGAAACCCTGCATTGCAAGGGACCGGAGATTGATCAGCTTATAGGGACCCGCGGCCTCGACCGCCTCCTCATCCAGCCCCGCCAGGGATCCGAACAGGGGCCGCTCGTCGGCGCCAAAACCCAGAAAGAGCGTGGTTTCCCGGTTTCCGGCGAACTGGTCGAAGGATGTTGCCGGAAAATAGGGGCTCGGCACATCGCCGCTCATATCCATGATCGGCAGCTCGCCGCAGAAAAACAGGCATTTCGCGTCGACACGCGTCCATTGCTCTTCGAACCAGGCCCCGTCCGGCCGCTTCAGCGCCTCGCGATTCAGGTCGTTTCCGCAAAACCCGGTGATGGCCGAGGCTTCGTAAGTGTTGAAAAAAAGCGAATCGGGATAGGTCGGCATGAATGGCCTTCTTGGTCTTGAAAAGTCGTTGCGAGGGATATTGATGACGGTTTTTCCAGACGTCCGCAGTCAAAGCGTATCCTTGAGCCGGTTGCAGAACGGGACGCGCGCCTCGTCTGTCCAGGCCCAGGGTCTTGCCGCCATGTCGATCGCACCCGGCCACCATTCGTCACTGACAAACCGGGCGATCACGTGAACGTGTAATTGTTCCACCATGTTGCCGAAGGCCGCGACGTTGATCTTGTCGCAGGCGCAAACCGCCTTCAGCGCGCCCGAGGCCCTGGCGATCTCATCGATAATCGAGCGCCGGTCTTCCAGCGAAAGATCGTGAATTTCCGAAAGGTTCGGGCGCTGCGGCACAAGAATAAGCCAGGGGTTGCCGGCAGTGCCGCGTTTCAGACGCACTTCGCAGAGCGGCAGAAATTTGACGGGATAGGTGTCCGCGGCGATGCGGGAATCGAGGGTGAACATGGCGTGCCGGACTTTTGCAAAGAAGGGAGGACCAGCATAATGCAAAGGTGTGGCGCGTGTCATTGCCAAACTGGATGGGCAGACTTAATGCCTGTCGCGTCTGATCTGGCTCCGATCAAACGAAAACGATTTGTGCAACAAAAGGTCTGCAGCGGAAACACTCCCCAAAAGCCGGTATCGCAAATCGGTTTCCCACTCCCGTTCCGGTGTTGCCGCAGCCACTTGTTGCTTAACCGGGGTTTAACCGGGCCTTAATTCCACCATATTAGGGTCGCAAATCGCGACCCGCTTTTAACCAGACCCAAGACGGTACCGGACACCCGATGGCGCGTAAAAAACCTTCCAAGGGCCGGATTGAACCGACTTTCGACGTGGAAGATCCACGGATGGGAGCGCTCGACCTGCGCCTGAGCGATGACGATCGGGCCCTGGCGAAACCGAAGCGAGGTCCGGCGAAACCCAAACCCGAAAAATCCGCCGCTCCGGCCAGGTCGAAAAAGCCCGCGGCGCGCGCTGCTGCCGATAAACCCGGCAAACGCGCCGGCAAGCGGAAACGGGGGCGCAAGGTTGCCAAGAAGCCAGGCCTGCTGCCGTTTCTGGCACGCACCGGCGGCAAACTGACCTACTGGGGCGCCGTTCTCGGCGTCTGGGGACTGATCGCCTTTGGCGCCCTGCTCGGATTCTATGCCGCCTACCTGCCGCCGGCCTCGGAGTGGGAAGTTCCGAAACGGCCGCCCAATGTCCAGATCCTCGCCGCCGGAGGCGAAATGATCGGCAATCGCGGCGACACCGGGGGCGAAGCCATCCGGCTGGAACAGGTCCCGCCCTATCTTCCAGAAGCCGTGATCGCAATCGAAGACCGGCGGTTTTATTCGCATTTCGGCGTCGATCCCATCGGCCTGGCCCGGGCCATGCTGACCAACATCACGTCCGGCCGTCTGGTCCAGGGCGGCTCGACGCTGTCGCAGCAGCTGGCCAAGAACCTGTTTCTGAAACCGGAACGCACCCTGAAGCGCAAGATGCAGGAAGTGGTGCTGGCCCTGTGGCTTGAAAACAATTATTCCAAGGACGAGATCATCGAGCTCTATCTGAACCGGGTCTATTTCGGGTCCGGCGCCTATGGGGTCGATGCAGCGGCGCGGCGCTACTACAACAAGACCGCGCGCACCCTGACCATCGCCGAAGCCGCGGTGCTGGCGGGGGTTTTGAAATCGCCGACCAATTATTCGCCGAAAAACAATCCGGACCGGGCCGAAACCCGCGCCCAGGTCGTGCTGATGGCGATGCACCGGGAGGGCTTCATCACGGAAGCGGAGGCCGCCAACGCGCTGGCGTCGCCGGCGGCGATCTCGGCCGCGCGCCAGACCCGCGGAGCCGAGCATTATGTGGCCGACTACGCCCTGTCGGAAGTGAAACGAATCCTCGGCGAGATTGACGGCGATCTGGTCGTCGATACGACCATCGACCTGTCACTGCAAAAGACCGGCGAAGAGGTGATCAGACAGTCTCTCGACACGGCCGGCAAGAAACGCGGCGTCACCCAGGGCGCGCTCGTCGCGATCGACGGCAATGGCCGGATCAAGGCGCTGGTCGGCGGCCGGGACTACGGAAAAAGCCAGTTCAACCGGGCGGTCTCCGCCAAACGCCAGCCCGGGTCCTCCTTCAAGCCGTTCGTCTATCTCGCCGCCCTGGAACAGGGATTCACGCCGAACACGGCACGCCTCGACGCACCGATCCGCATCGGCAAATGGACCCCGATCAATTACGACCGCAAATATCGCGGCAAGGTGACGCTGACCACGGCGCTGGCAAAATCCCTCAACACGGTGGCGGCAACCACCGCGCACACGATCGGCCCGGCCAATGTGGTGAAAACCGCGCAGCGGCTTGGCATCACATCGAAGATGCGGGCGCATCCGTCAATCGCGCTGGGAACCTCGGAAGTGACGCCGCTGGAACTGACGGCCGCCTATGTGCCGTTTTCAAACGGCGGATACGGCATTCTTCCGCATCTGGTGCGCCGGATCACCACCAAGAGCGGCGAGGTGCTTTATGAACGGGACGGATCCGGCCCCGGCCGGGTCATCCAGGGCAAGCATCTCGGCATGATGAACCATATGCTGGCGCAGGCACTGACGGTGGGAACCGGCAGGAAGGCCCAGTTGCAGGATCGGCCGGCCGCCGGCAAGACCGGCACCACGCAGAATCTGCGCGATGCCTGGTTCGTCGGCTATACCGGACACCTAACCGCCGGGATCTGGTACGGCAACGACGACGGCAAGCCCTCGAAAAGCGCAACCGGCGGCAGTCTGCCGGCGGAATCCTGGCGGATTTTCATGACCGCGGCCCATGACGGCCTGCCGGCGGCAGCCCTGCCCGGCAACGACTTTACAGTTGCCGCCAATGTCCGCCCGGCGAGCGAACCCGTGGAAGCCGCCGCCACCGGTTCGGGAGAACAGAGCCCGGTCCTGCCGCCAAAACCGCGCAAGCTGCCGGGCATCCTGCAAAGGATCTTCGGCGGCGGCTGAGGACGCGAGGCAATGGATCAAGATCCCGTCAAGGGCGCTCCGACATGAAGATTCTCCGTGCCACGATGTTGATCATTATCTTGTCGGCGGCGATACCGATCGCAGTTTCGCAACCCCTCCCGGTTCCCAGGAACAAGCCCGCAGAGAGCAAAGCGCCGGTTCAGGCGGCGCCGCAAGACGAAGAAGACCGGCCAGCCGGCAAGGGCGCGCCATCAGGACCTGACGCCGGCGAGGCATCCGCGCCAAGCCTGCCTGTTCCGATCGGCGGTCCGCCCTTCGACAAGGCCGAAGCCCTCGCCTGCGAGGCCGACCTTGTCCGCCTGCAGGTGCGCTTCAAACCTCTCGATCCGATCGACGAGAAAAACGGCTGCGGGGCCCAGCGCCCGCTGCTGGTGGAGTCTCTGGGCAAGGGCATATCCCTGACGACAAAAATGACTGCGCGCTGCCCGCTGGTCCTGGCACTCGCCAGATGGGCCCGGGATACCGTGGCCCCGGCCGCGGCATTGCATCTGGGCGCGGAGCTCAAGGCGGTAGTTACGGGAACTTCCTATCAATGCAGGCGCCGGAACAATCTGCCGACGGGCAAACTCAGCGAACATGCCTTTGCCAACGGTCTCGATATTACGGGCTTCTCATTTGCATCCCGTGAAGCGGTCCCCATTGCCCAGCGGACCGGCAGCGCAGACGCGGAACGGGCCTTCCAGGCAGCGGCAAGAGGAGCGGCCTGCGCCTATTTCACCACCGTGCTCGGTCCCGGCACTGACGCGACCCACCAGGGCCATCTGCACCTCGATCTCGCTTATCGCTCCGGTGGTTACCGGCTGTGCCAGTAGTCCTGACCGTCAACACATCATGATCTGTTCGCCCCGTCCGTGAAACCGTCACCCGTAGCGATGCAGTCCCCGGCCATGCGTCTTCAACCAGGCTTCGGCCCGGTCCGTGTCGGGCGACAGTTCGCGCGTCAGCTTCCAGAACCGCGGCGAATGGTTCATTTCCTTGAAATGCGCCACTTCATGGGCTGCCAGATATCGCAGCACATAGGGCGGCGCCATGATCAGACGCCAGGAAAACGACAAGCGGCCGGTCGACGAGCAGGAACCCCAGCGGGTCTTCGGATCGCCGATGCGAATGGATTTTGCGCGGGTGTGCAATATCTCGCACAGCGACAGCACTTCCGGTTCCAGGTCCCGGCGCGCCTCCGCGCGCAGCCAGTCGGTGACCCGACGGGCGAGATATTCCTCGTTGCCGGCCACGCACAGGAGCCGGTCGCCGGCATGTTCGTCGAGCCAGACGGTTCCCCGCCGGCCCGGGCAATGTTCGATATAATGGGTCTGTCCACGGATCGGAATGGCCGCTCCGTCCTCGAACGGAATGCGATCGGGACGTTCGGCCAGACGCGATCTCAGCCAGGAGCGGTGGCGTTCGAGAAAGGTGATTGCCTCAGCCTCCGAACCGCCGCCCGGCATGGTCAGAACCGGGGTCTCGCCGTTGGACGGCACCCGCAGGGTAAACCGGCGCGCGCGCGGGTGGGTGCGCAGACGCACCTCGACCGACGCCTCGTCGAGCGCGATCTTCACAATGGACTTTGCCGATTTCTGATGGGTCTTGGCGCGCAGCACGCCGGCAACTCCATGATTGTGTTCAGGTTTTTGTGAAGAGAAGCCGAGCCCAAAATCGGCTCGGGGTTCGAATCGCCTGCGAAAAATTTGCCATGGCTTCGCAACAATAGCCATGAGCCGGCGAAAAAAAAATGCGCCCCTAAGCGGGGCGCTGGTGTTTCCGGCCGTTTTTGCTTGTGGAGAAAGACGGCCGGACTTCACGGGACGAGCCTTAAAGCGCGCCGCGTTGACTTGAATTCAACGGACGCGCTTCGGTTCTTGCCTGACGCAAGGTGTTGTCGTTCAATCCGAGACAGATCAAACGCACCATGCGTCAGCTCGCCGGTTTCGGATCACCGGACATGAAATCGCCGAAACCCTTATCCGAATCCGGTTTGGAATCGGGAGCCTTGCGGGCGTTCATGAAGCGGTCGAACTCTTCCTGATCCTTGGCGCGGCGCAGATTGCGCAGGAAATCATCGAACTCCTGCTCCATTGCGTCGAGCTTCTTGCGTTCTTCGTCGAGCCGGCGGCGTTCGGCTTCGAGCCGGTCGATTTCCTCCTGACGGAAGTCGTCGAACGCGACATTGCCGGTATTGCGCGGCCGGGCTGCCCGGTAGCTACAGCCATGCGATTTCTCACGCATGAAGCCGTCAAAGTGTGTGCGGGCGTCACGGAACATATCCTGGAACTGGTCGCCCCAGAGGATATAAGCGAGCATCGCCAACCCCAGCGGCCAGAACAGAACAAAGCCCAGAACCATCAATCCGATGGTGAGCGGCGTCCATCCGGGACGGAGTGTGTTGCTGTTGGTCATGAATCCTCTCAACGTGGTCACTTGATATCACTTAAATGGGAATTCCAACCCCGATTTCAAGATCCCACAAGAAAAAAATAAATATAAATCTCAATCATATATTTTAATACTTATTTCTATTTATTAACACTTACGCACATAAGTAAAAACAAGTTTATCCGATTTCGTACGCCCCGTCGGCTGGCATTGAGAATAGACTTGACGGGTTCCGCGCACAGTAACACCGAGTTGGTCGCTGCGCACCGGACCTTCCACGAAATATTCCAGCGGCGCGCCCGGGCAGTATTTCGAATAGACCCGCGCCGTACCCGAATACCAGTTTCCGTCCTTGACGCCGTCGAACAGGAGCGTGCCGCGCCGCACACCGGCGTTGCGCAAGACCGGGCGCGGCGCTTCGTAATAGAACCAGCGCCTGTTGCCCTGTGCCTCCAGCCGCATGAGCGACCCGTTGTGATCCCAGCAGGACGCAGCCTCAGCACCGGTCACGCTTCCCGTTGACGCGAGTCCCAGGGCAAGGATCAGGGCAAGCGGATGCGCGAGACGTTTCATGACGGGCTCCATGACGAACAGGCATTGCCGGCATGCTGCCAAGACATTCGACAAAAAGCAACATGCCCCCGCAAATCGACGATTTGCGGATTGCCGGCCCGGCAACGCCATGCGCTCCCGCCAAGGAAATCTTTGCGCTGGTCGGCGATCCCTGTTAGAGCGCGCTTTCATACTCTTACTTTGTGCAGCAGACGACCGCGATGACCGCAGACGACGATACGCTTTCCACCAGAGCAGAGACCATCACAGAGGCGCTGCCGTTCATGCAGCGCTATGACGGACGCTCCGTCGTGGTGAAATATGGCGGGCACGCAATGGGCGACCCGGACCTGGCCCGCGCCTTCGCCCGAAACATCACGATGATGAAACAATCCGGCATCAATCCGGTGGTGGTCCATGGCGGCGGGCCGCAAATCGGTCGGATGCTTGACAAACTGGGAATCAAGAGCACGTTCCGCGCCGGCCTCAGGGTCACCGACGACGCCACGATTGAAATCGTGGAAATGGTGCTCGCCGGTTCGATAAACAAGGAAATCGTCGCGGCGATCAATGCCGAAGGCGGCCAGGCCATCGGCCTGTGCGGCAAGGATGGCGGCATGGTCACCGCGCGGAAACTGTCGCGCACCATCGCCGATCCGGACTCCAACATCGAACAGGTCGTCGATCTCGGCTATGTCGGCGAGCCGACACGGGTCCGCCGGGAAGTCATCGATGTGCTGGCGGACAGCGCCATCATACCCGTCATCGCGCCGGTGGCGCTTGGCGAGGACGGCAAGACCTACAATGTCAATGCCGACACCTTTGCCGGGGCCGTCGCCGGCGCCCTGTCGGCCAAGCGGCTTCTGTTCCTGACCGACGTGCCCGGCGTGCTCGACAAGGACGGCGCGCTGATCGAGGAACTGACGGTGGCCAAGGCCCGCGATCTCATTCGCGACGGAACGATTTCGGGCGGAATGATCCCGAAGGTCGAAACCTGCATCGAGGCGATCGAGCAGGGCGTTGAAGGCGTCGTCATCCTGAATGGCAAGGTGCCGCATGTCGTGCTGATCGAATTGTTCACCGAAGGCGGCGCCGGAACCCTGTTTCTGCCGTAAACAAAATTATGAACGGAAGCCCATGACCGCGCAGCCGCACCTGAACCATTTCCACGAGGTCGAATCCTGGGTGTTCGATCTCGACAACACGCTTTATCCGCGGCACACGGATCTGTTTGCGCAGGTTGACCGCAAGATCAGCGAATATGTGTCGCGGGTGCTGGATATCGCGCACGACGACGCCCGAACGATCCAGAAATCCTACTACCGGCAATACGGCACGACCCTGCGCGGCCTGATGATCGAGCACGACATCGATTCCGACGACTTTCTCGAATATGTCCACGATATCGACCATTCCTGGGTCGATCCCGATCCGGACCTCGGCCGCGCCATTGAAACCCTGCCGGGCCGCAAGTACATATTCACCAACGGGTCGCACACCCATGCGGTCAAGGTTGCCGAACGGCTCGGCATCACAGACCATTTCGACGATATCTTCGACATTGTTGCTGCCGACCTGTTGCCGAAACCGAGCGAGGCGACCTACGACAAGTTCATCGCCCGCACCGGCATCGATCCGCGAAAGGCGGCGATGTTCGAGGACCTGCACCGCAATCTTGCCGTGCCCCACGCACTCGGCATGGTAACGACCCTGGTGGTGCCGCGCGGCACCGGCGAAGTGTTCCATGAGGAATGGGAGGCGGAAGGCAAGGATGCACCGCATGTCGGATTCGTGACCGACCATCTGTCCGACTTCCTGCATGATGTGCTCAAGGAGCTGGATCCCGGCTGACAGGACTCGGGATTCGAATGTTGACTTCAATCCGGCGGGCGATAATGTCCGCCTCGATTTCTACCGCGATTTCCGCCCGAGAGGTATGCCATGAGCCCCACCGCCGACACGTCCGCGCTCGCCGCAATCATCAACGCCGCCTTCGACGACCGTGACACCATCAACGCCGATACGACCGGCGAGGTCCGCGACGCTGTCGATGCCGCGCTTGGCCTGATGGACAGCGGCGCAGCCAGGGTCGCGGAAAAGATCGGCGGCGAATGGGTCGTCAATCAGTGGCTGAAGAAAGCCGTGCTCCTGTCCTTCCGGCTGCAGCCCATGGGCATCATCAAGGGCGGGCCCGGCGATGCCACCTGGTGGGACAAGGTCCCGTCGAAATTCGACGGATGGGGCGCCGGTGAATTCGAGAACGCCGGATTCCGCGCCGTTCCCTCCTGCGTGGTACGCCGGTCGGCCTATATCGCGCCGAATGTCGTCCTGATGCCGTCCTTCGTCAATCTCGGCGCCCATGTCGGCGAAGGCACGATGGTCGACACGTGGGCGACGGTCGGCTCCTGCGCCCAGATCGGCAAGAACGTGCACCTGTCCGGCGGCGTGGGGATCGGCGGCGTGCTGGAACCGTTGCAGGCCGGTCCGGTGATCATCGAGGACAATTGTTTCATCGGTGCCCGGTCCGAAGTGGTCGAGGGCGTGATCGTCGGCGAGGGCGCGGTCCTGTCGATGGGCGTCTTCATCAGCGCGTCGACCAAAATCGTCGACCGGACGACCGGCGAGATCCATATCGGCGAAGTGCCGCCCTATTCGGTGGTGGTTCCGGGCACCCTGCCGGGCAAGCCCTTCGACGACGGCACGCCGACGCCGGCGCTGTATTGCGCAGTCATCGTCAAGCGGGTCGACGCGCAAACGCGATCCAAGACCTCGATCAACGACCTGTTGCGCGATTGATGGCAAAATCAAACCATCGGAGACAGCCTCATGCCACCCGCTGACCTCCGTTCGTTCCTGTGGTGTTTCTTCGGCTTCAAGGGCCGCATATCGCGCGAACCCTATGTGCTGGGCGTGCTGGCCATGACATTCATGGCCTCGGCGATGCTGTTGCCGATGCTGCAGTCAGGCGCGGAAGAAATGCAGATCGGATCCGTGGTCGTACCGGTGCTGCCCAACGAGGCCTTTCCGATTCTGATCCTGGCCAACATCATCCAGTTCGCCCTGCTCATCAAACGATTGCACGATATCAACCGGTCCGGATGGTTTTCGCTGATCATCGTCATCCCGATCATTCATCCGGTGGTCAACCTTGCCTTCGCCCTGATTCTCGCCGGGATTCCCGGCACGGCGGGGCCAAACCGGTTTGGCGACGGACCGAACGTGCCGCCGGCATAGTTCGGGGCGGGTTGTGCAGAAGCACCTGACCCGGACGACATAATTGCTAAAGAGGACATCATGACTGGTCCAAAGGCCGGGGATCCGGTTGCGCTTGCGCAGGCTCTCATCCAGTGCGACAGCGTCACACCCCGTGAAGGCGGGGCGCTGGCGCTGCTGGAATCGGTGTTGCAAGGCATGGGCTTCACGGTCGAACGACCGGTTTTCGAGGCCGAGGGCACGCCAAACGTGGAAAATCTGTTCGCCCGGATCGGCACCGGACACCCGCATTTCGCCTTTGCCGGACACACCGATGTGGTGCCGCCCGGCAACGCGGATGCCTGGCGGCATCCGCCATTTTCCGGCGCCATCGAAGACGGGGTGCTGTTCGGACGGGGCGCTGTCGACATGAAGGGCGGGATCGCAGCGTTCGTGGCCGCGGCGGCCCGCTTCCTGGAGCAGCGGCCCGGGTTCGACGGGTCGGTTTCCCTGATCATTACCGGCGACGAGGAAGGGCCGGCGGTCAACGGCACCATCAAGCTGATGCAATGGTGCAAGGCGCGCGGCGAGGTCTTCGACGGCTGCATCGTCGGTGAGCCGACCAATCCCGAACGCCTCGGCGACGCCATCAAGATCGGGCGGCGCGGATCGCTCTCCGGCACGGTCACGGTGACAGGCAAGCAGGGGCATGTCGCCTATCCGCACCTTGCAGACAACCCTGCGCCGCGCCTGATCAGGTTGCTCGCGGCCCTGACCGACCATCAGCCCGATACCGGCACAGACCATTTCCAGGCGACCAACCTGGAAGTCGTTTCCATCGATATCGGCAATCCCGCCTGGAATGTCATCCCCAATACGGCAACGGCGCGCTTCAATGTCCGCTACAACGACACCTGGACGGCAGAAACCCTGAAAGGCTGGATCGAGGACCGTTTGCGCGCAGGCGCCGTGGATGGAGATGCTTTCGAGGTCGACTTCGAGCCGAGCCTCAGCGACGTCTTCCTGACGCGCTCCGACGCGTTGATCAAGACGCTTGGTGAAGCGGTCGAGGCGGAAACCGGACGGACACCGGACCTGTCCACGGGCGGCGGAACGTCAGATGCCCGCTTCATCAAGAATTATTGCCCGGTGATCGAGTTCGGGCTCGTCGGACAGACAATGCACCAGGTTGACGAACGGGTGCCGGTCGACGACCTGGTTGCGCTGTCATCGATCTACGAACGGTTCCTGGAGCGGTATTTCAAAAAGGATTGAAGCGGTTTCGTGATCACATTCAATGAAATCTATGCAGCCGTTCTGCATTCCTGGGCTCTGTTTCGCGGCGATCGCGGCGCGTTGAACGCCTTCGATACCAGCTATGACGGATTCTGGCGGTCGTTTGCCGTCATCCTTGTGCTGGCCCCGTTCTACGTGATCGTGTTTCTGGCCGAACGGCACCTGATCCTCGAAGACCCGCTTGAAGCGCCGGTGACGTTCTCGGCCGGTGCGTTTCTGTTCTGGAAATCGATGTCGGCGCTGGTCGACTGGGTGGCGCTGCCGATCCTGCTGGCCTTCCTCGCCACCCCGTTGAATTTCAGCAATCGCTACACCCTGCTCATCGTTGCCCGGAACTGGACGTCGATCCTCGCGATCCTGCCTTACGCGCTGGTCTCGCTTCTGTTCATCACCGGTCTGCTGCCGCCGGGTGGCCTGTTGTGGGCCTCGCTTCTGTTGATGCTGATTCTGCTGCGGTTCCGCTATCAGGTTTTCTCGGCAGCGCTCGGCGGCCCGACAAGCCTGGTCGTCGGGTTCGTGGCCCTGGACTTCCTGTTCAGCATCCTGATCGGAGTCCTGTTCAACCGGATGACGGGGATACCCGGATAGAGACTTCACGCTGCCACGTTCAGGGGGAAACATGGATATCGTCTATTCTGACCGGCACGGTCTCAGAAACGCCAAAACCGAATTGTATGCCGGGGAACTGGTCCGCCCGTTCGAATGTCCGGAACGGATGGACATGATCCTCGCCCGGCTGGCCTCCCAGGGCTTCGGAACACGGCACGAAGCGCAATCCTTCGGCCTGGAACCGGTGCGGCGCATACACGACGCCGACTATATAGCGTTCCTTCAGACCTGCTGGCGCGACTGGACGGAGGCCGGCTACAAGGGCGAGGCGATCCCGACCTGCTGGCCATCGCGCGACATGCCGCGCTCGATCCCGCCGCGGGAGATCGATGGCCGGATCGGATATTATGCGCTTACCGCCGAAACCTCGATCAGCGAAGGAACCTATGAGGCCGCGTGTTCGGCGGCCGATGTGACGCTGACGGCACAAGGCCTGGTTGCTGGAGGCAAATCCTCGGCGTTCGCGCTCTGCCGGCCGCCCGGCCACCATGCATCCAAGGGCATGTTCGGCGGTTATTGTTTCTTCAACAACGCCGCCATCGCGGCCCAGGCGTTTCGGGACCGGGGGGCGGAGCGGGTGGCGGTCCTCGATGTGGATTTCCACCATGGCAACGGTACCCAGGCGATCTTCTACGATCGCGACGACGTGCTGTTCCTGTCCCTGCACGGCGATCCGATGGAGGCCTTTCCCTATTATCTAGGCGGCGCCGATGAAACCGGCACCGGCGCCGGCACCGGTTTCAACGTCAATTACCCGCTGCCGCCGAAGACGGCCTTTGCTGCCTGGCGCGAGGCCCTGCAGGACGCGATCCGCAGGATCGGCGCCTACGGGCCGGACGCGCTTGTCGTCTCGCTCGGCGTCGACACGTTCAAAGCCGACCCGATATCGTTCTTCAAGCTGGAAAGCGCGGACTTCGCCACCTACGGCGCCGATATTGCCGGGCTCGGCCTGCCGACCCTGTTCGTCATGGAAGGCGGATATGCGGTGGAGGAAATCGGCATCAATACCGTCAACGTGCTGGAAGGCTTTGCCGGAGCCTAGAGCCGATCAGGTTTGCTCGGATGCACTTTGACCGGATTGCGAGGCTTACTGTCAAGGCGTGTGTCGTGCGGTGGTCTTCATGACCACGAGCGGCGCACAACGCTGACAGAAAGCCTCGCAATCCGGCCTTCGGTGGCCCAAATCGGGCTTCTGGACTGCGTTGCACCGCTTGACCGATATCCCATATCGGCCTGCGCGTCGCGCCTTGCCAGAAACCCGATTTGGACCATCAAAGTGCATCCGAGTAAACCTGATCGGCTCTAGAACCGATCAGCTTCACCAACCCAGTCCCGAAAGCGCGTCGGCGGCGCTGTCGGGATCGGCCATCGTCTTGAACAGGGCGACCGACTCGAGCGTTTCCTGAAACGTCGCGGCGATCGGACCGATATCCGTTGGCGGCGCACCGGATTTCGCCGCCGCCTCGACCTGCGCGCACAGGCCGGCCAGGCGTTCGGCGCCGATATTGGCGCTCATCGATTTCAAGGCGTGGGCGGCCTCGGCCACGCTGGCGGGATCAGCCTGTCCGGCGACCTCCGACAAATGGTCCATGGCGTCGGGGGCGTGTTTTTCGAACAGGGTCAGAATGCGGTCCAGGAACGCGGCCCCATCGCCGCCTGCACCCGCGGTCAAGGCCTCCAGGTGATCGGTGCGCAGGATTGCCATGCGCGCGACCGGCGTTGTTTCACCCCCGTGCGGCGGAACGGCAGCAGCGGGGCTTTCCTCGGGCGTGGCGTCGGGTCCAGCGGCCGGCGAAAGCGGCTCCGGCCCGGCAATCGCCACCGGGACATCCTCCTGCTTCGGCCCCTTTGAACCGGTCGACGGTTCCGCCGCCCGTTCCGCCGGCAGGAACGCGACCAGACAGGCCCGCATCGTCTCGAGCGTAAAGGGTTTGGCCAGCATGGAATCCATGCCGGCCGACTGCCAGTCGAACTTCGCCTCGTCCATCACCTGGGCGGTGAGCGCGACGATCGGCACATGGCCGGCTTCCTGCGCGCGGATATGCCGGGTCGCCTCGTAGCCGTCCATGACCGGCATGCTGCAATCCATCAGGATAAGGTCGTAGGCCGTCTCGCCGGCGGCCCGCAGCGCCTCGGCACCGTTTTCGACAATGTCGGGGACGATGCCGAAACGGGTCAGGGCCTCGCGGGCAACCTCCTGGTTGACCGGACTGTCGTCGGCGACAAGCACCCGCGCGCCTGGCCATGAAATCGTTTCAGCGATGCCGCCGCCCGGCTTCCGGTCGGCGAGCAAAGCTTCGCGGCCGCCGGCCGTCAACGCCACAAGGGCCTCGGCAAGATCCGGCGCCAGGACCGGACGATGAACAATCGCATCGGCTTCGCCGCAGGCGATCGCTTCATCCGTGCCAACCGCCCCGACCGGACAGACGGCCACATAAAACGGCCCATGTGTCCGATCGGCGAAGTGCGGCTTGTCCAGCGTCCGAACCGTTTCGAGATCGGTAAACACCAGGTCTCCCGCACCCGGCTCGAGGGCAGCTTCCGGATCCTGAAAGACGGACCCGATGGCGAACAGAGAAAGGTCTTCGGCAAGCGCCAGACGGGATTGTTCGCCCGGGATCGCGATCACGGCCCGGTCGATCGCCAAGCCTTCCGGCCAACGGATTACGGGTTGCTCGGCTGCCGGCTGAAGATCGAGCTCGACATGAAATTTCGACCCCTCGCCCTGAACACTTTCGGCATAGATGCGCCCGCCGAAGGATTCGGCGAGCTTGCGGCAGATCGCCAGCCCGAGGCCGGTGCCGCCGAACTTGCGCGTCGTCGACTGGTCGGCCTGGGAAAAGGCCTCGAACACGGTGGCGACCTTGTCTTCGGGGATCCCGATACCGGTGTCTTCAATCGTGATCCGCACGCTCTGGAGGCCGGCCTCCGCAGCGTGGTCGTGATCGCTGAGTGCCTCCACCCGCACCGCGACATGCCCCCGGTCGGTGAACTTGATGGCGTTGGAGACCAGATTGCCGATGACCTGACGCAGCCGGACCGGGTCGCTGAGGACGGCATCGCGGACGGAGGGCGCAACAGACCCGACGAGGTCGAGATCCTTTTCGGCGGCCCGCTCCTGAAACAGGGTCAACACGTCGCGCAGGACATGACTCAGCCGCATGTCGGTGGTTTCCAGGTCCAGCTTCCCGGCTTCGATCTTTGAGAGATCGAGAATGTCGTTGATGATCGTCATCAGGCTCTGGCCCGAAGACGAAATGACTTCGGCGTAGCGGCGGAGATTTTCCGACAGATCGGCCTTGGTGAGCAATTCCGCCATGACCAGCATGCCGTTCATCGGCGTACGGATTTCGTGGCTCATGGTGGCGAGAAAGTCGGATTTCGCCGCATTCGCCGATTCGGCCTCGTCCTTGGCGATCGACAGATCGCGGGTCCTGTCGGCGACATCCTGTTCCAGCCGGTCGCGGTGCCGCGCCAGGCGGTCGTCGCGTTCGCGAATGTTGGACATCATGTCGTTGAAGGAATCCGTCAGCACCGCGAGCTCCCGGATCGGCGCCTGTTCCACCGTCCGCGAGAAATCCTGCTCATGGCGCACCCGCGACATGGTTTCGGTCAGAGCGCCGATCGGATCGGTGATCCCGCGCGACAGGCGCATGGCGGCAAACAGGCCAAGCAGTCCGGCGAACAGGGCCCACAGCAGGATATCGCGAATGCCCGTCCAGATCCGCGGCCACAGGTCGACCGGGTAGGCGACGAGCACCAGGGTCCCGACTTCGACGCCGCCATTGACAACGGGAACCGCCAGTTCCACCGGACGGCCGCGCAACAGTTCCAGCCGGTCAATCGCGCCGCGGTCCGCCTCCCCGCCGGCAAGCCTGACGCCGGCGCCGAGCTCGGCGATCACCCGGCCCCAGCGATCCTCGACCCTGGCGTAGGTCAGCCCCGGGACCCGTCCGATTGCCTTCAGGACGCGCAGAATACCGCCGCGATCCTTCTCCGCGGTGGCCGGGGACGCCACGGTGGCGAAGACGCCGGCTGTCGCGCGCAGTTCGGACGACAGAAACTGGGCGTAGCGATCTGCTTCCCGCCAGACCGACGCGACTGTAATGCCCAGGACCGTCACAAATATCGAAATAAAGACGATGATGGAAAGCCTGCGCCTTATGGTTGAATTTACTTTCAAATAAGCAACCGATTCTGCCGTTAAGATCCAATGCTTCCCATATTGCAAGGAAGCTCTTAACTATGTGTGCATTTAGAACCGGGTCGATCCGACTCAGCTGGCCATGATTTCCTGTTTATTTTCATAGTTTTATTGAGCATTCCGGAAAATTGTCCGCTAAATTCGACGCAGAAATTCGGCAAGGTTTAACCGGCATTCCACCCTTTCCGGAAATACTGGAACAGTAGTGTCAAACATCTGGGGCAATTCGGGGCAGTTCTCCGAATTGATATGCGACATGAATAGTTCCGCGCCGAAACGCCGGCACGCCGTTGTGAAAGCTCTTGGTTTCAGAGCCCTCAGGGCCTTCAGCGAGAATATTCGCGGCAACATTGCCCTTACTTTCGGCCTGTCCGCGGGGGTTCTTGCAATCGTCGCGGCCGGCGCGGTGGACTATGCGACCATGACAGCCGTGCGGTCGGATCTGCAGGCGGCCGCGGATTCCGCGGCAACGGCGGCCGCCCGGGAGCTCTATATCGTCAAAGCAACCGACAAGCAGGTCGATTCGGTCGCCAAGAGCATAGCCGCGGCAAAGCTGGTGAACGAGGGCACGATCAAATCCTACATGGTCACCGCTTCGGTCAACAAGGACCGAACCGCGGTCACCGCCAAAATCAAGTCCGAACCGGAAGTGCATTTTTCCGCCCTGTTCGGCAGCTCGGACTCGACAGTGACAGTCGAAGCCACGGCCCAGATCCTCGGCACCGGGCGGATCTGCATGATCGGTCTGGAAACGAGCAAGCCGCATGTGATCAGCCTGGAAAAAAGCGCCCATATCACGGCGAACAAATGTGCTGTGTTCTCGAATTCGACGCACCAGAACAGCATCAAGTCCTTCAACAGCGCGCGCCTCACGTCGGAACTGACCTGTTCAGCCGGCGGCGTGCAGGGGTCGACGGCAAACTTCAAGCCGCAGCCGGAAGAGGATTGCCCGGCAATTCCGGACCCGCTTTCCAGCCGGCCTGCCCCCCCTGTCGGTGGGTGCAGCAAAAACAAACTGACCCTTGATTCGGGCCTGCACACACTCAATCCCGGCGTCTATTGCGGCGGGCTCAAAGTCACCAAAACCGCCGACGTCAAGCTCAGACCCGGTGTCTACGTGATCAAGGACGGTCCGTTGATCGTGGAAAAAACCGCAAAGTTCGTCGGAGACTATGTCGGCTTCTACTTCACCGGAGACAAGGCGACCCTGAAGTTCACCAAGGATTCGGTGATCGATATCGGCGCACCCAAGGACGGACCGATGGCGGGTCTCTTGATGATGGGTGATCGCAACAACAAGGCGGGCAAGAAATACCGGATCGAAAGCAACAATGCCCGAACTCTTTTGGGCACAATCTACCTGCCGAAAGGTGATCTGGAAATCGAGGCCAACAATCCGGTTGCCGACAAATCCGCCTACACGGTTGTGGTCGCGCTGGGCGTCAAACTGTCCGAAGGGCCCGAATTTGTTCTGAATTCCGACTACGGCGCCAGCGACGTTCCGGTTCCGCCAGGTATTGGTCCGGTCGGGGGCAATATCGTCCTGACCAAATAGATCGGAAATCAAAAACAAAATTTCGAACGCCGCAACGAAGATTCCACGCGGTTCCTCCAGGTTTGCGCATCCTTAACCAATGCTGGATACAATCATGGTATCCGTTTCAAGTCGGGAAGGGTGACAGTGACCTCTCGGCGCGTAATCAGTGATGTTGCATGACCAACAATAGCCTCTCCTACGAAAGCGTCCTGATCGTTGATGACGACCCGATCGTTCGCTCCATCGTTGAAGCCGGCTTTGAGAACCACTCCGTTGGAAACATCCATACAGCCGTCGACGGACAAAATGCTCTGGACATACTGGACCAGGACCCGGGCATCGACTTCATCTTCTGCGACCTCAACATGCCGAACATGGACGGACTGCAATTCCTGCGGCATGTGGCCGACCGGGATTTCAAGGGTGAAATCGGCATCGTCAGTGGCGAGGATCAGGTCATCATCCAAAGCGCCGAACTCATGGCAGCGAAGTATGGGCTGACCATCAAGGGCACGCTGCGCAAGCCGGTCGACTTTGCCAAGATCAACGGCCTGCTCAACAGTTCGGGCGGATCAAATGTCGCCGAAACTCTGGCAAAAGCCGAGGAATTTACCAGGAACGACCTGGTCTTCGCCCTCGTTAACAAGGACATCAAACCCTATTTCCAGCCCAAGATCTGTACGAAGACTCAGAAACTGGCCGGCGCCGAGGCGCTTGCCCGCTGGGAGCATCCCGATCTCGGCTTCATTCCGCCGGCCTCCTTCATTCCGGTCGCCGAAAACGAAGGACTGATCCACACGCTGACCGGCGCGATCATCAAACAATCCGTGGCCGTAGTGGCCGATTGGTCGCAATATTGTCCCGACTTGAAAATAGCCATCAATCTCAGCGGCGAAATGCTGACTGATCTGCAATTGCCGGATCAAATGCTGAAAGTGTGCGCGGCCGCCGGCGTCGATCCGGCGCAGATCGTTCTGGAAGTGACGGAAAGCCGGGTGCTGAGTTCCAGCGCCATGCCGATCGAAGTGCTGGCGCGACTGCGCATGAACCGTTTCGAACTGTCGGTCGACGATTTCGGCACCGGCTATTCCAATATCGACCGCCTGCGGGAATTTCCGTTCACCGAACTCAAGATCGACCAGAGCTTCATCCGCAATGCCGGCAATGACGACTTCGCCCGAAAATGCGTGCTTGCCAGCGTCGATATCGGCCGCGCGCTCGGGTTGCGTATCGTCGCCGAAGGCGTGGAAACGGCGGAGGATTACGCCTTCGTGCAGGGCCTCGATATCGACCAGATCCAGGGCTTTTATTTTTCCAAACCGCTGCCAATCGACGCGTTCGCCACAAAGTACTTCCAGCGCCCGGCGGCCGTGGCGTAACCTCGATCTTCCTCACATTCAACGACGTGGGAGCGGAGGCCGTGGCAGAATCCAGCAGACAAAAGTGGGACGCGCGCTATCGCGAAGCGCAAGCGCCTCTGTTTGGCGAACATCCCAGCGAATTCCTGAGGCAGGCGACGGCCCGCTCCGATTTCGAGGCTGCATCGGCCCTGTTCCTCGCCGACGGCGATGGGCGCAACAGCCGCTGGCTTGGACAAAAGGGCTGCGCCGTCACCGCCGTCGATCTTTCCGATGCAGCCCGCATCCAGGCAGGCGCGCTTGATCGCGCCTCCGGTTTGTCAGTCAACCGACTGACCGCCGATCTTGCGGTCTGGCCAGGCATGGACGAACGGTTTGACGCGGCGATCCTGATCGCCCTGCATTCCGGCACAACCACGCGACGGCGGGCCGTCGAAACCGCCATCCGGCATCTCACCCCCGGCGGATGGCTGGTGCTTGAAGGGTTTTCCTCAGCGCAGGCCGACAGGGGCAGCATGGGACCGACCAGCCCGGAGAAACTCTACGATCTCACTGAAACCCGGTCGTGGATCGAGCCCGAATGCAGGCTTGTGGAAGCAATGGAAGGTCTCGTCCTGCTCGATGAAGGCGAAAGACACGACGGCTATGCCGACATGGTGCACATCCTTGCCCGGCGCCGTTGCCCGGGCGAGTGATATGGGCGAATGATCCGGGCATCAACCGCAGGACCGATGACGTGCACTTACCCGTCGTTCCCAGCCTCACTCCACCCGTCGAAGCACAGTCATAGCGGTCACGCGGCATGCGGTTTAAACAGCCCAGGGACTGCGCGCCGCGCAATCGCCTGTCAGCCAGATCGCTCGGCAGTCACACCAGACCCAGCGCCTCATTCGCCATGCGGGTTCCATCGACCCTGGCCTTGATCTTGGCGAACGCGGTCGCCCGGGCCGTCACGATGTCGTCGCCGAAGGGAGAAAATCCGCAATCGTCCGTGGTTCCGAGATTGTCGGCACCGAGGATTTGCGCCGCTTCCAGCACCCGGTCGCGAACCATCTCCGGCGTTTCTATCGTTTCGTTGATGACGTCGATGACCCCGACATAGACACGCTGGCCCGGCCTGCGTTCGCGGGCGACGATTTCCAGCACCCGCGGCCGGTCGGTCTCGCTGGCCATCTGCATGAAGAACCGGCCGGCATTCATCTGAAACAGGTCCGGCAGCAAATCCGCATAGTCGACATCGGCGGAATGGGTCGAATCCTGGTCGCCGCCGGGACAGGTATGCACGCCGATCCGTTGACGCTCCTCCTCCGAAAACCGATCGATCACCTGATTGTTCAGCGCGACAAAATCCCTGAGCAGCGCGCGCGACGGGTCGAGCTTGCAGGACAGGCGTCCCTCGGTGAAATCGATCTGCACGCTGTCGGCGCCGGCGTCGAAGGCCGAGCGGATATCCTTTTCGCATTCATCGATCAGATCGGCCAGAAACGCGTCCCGGGAATAGTCCGCAAGCCCGTCCTGCGGATAGATCAGAGCGATCGCGGACGGCGAAATCACCGCCTGCTTTATCGGAAGCGCCGTGTGCCGTTTTGCCTGGGCGACATAATTCCCGGTATAGGCGGCATAGCGGAACGGTCCGGCGGTCAGGCGCGGAAGCTGCCGCGTGTGCCCGTCTTCGAACGGGATCACCACGCCGTCCGGCGCCAGATTGTCGAGCCCGGCGAGCGGATATGTCGCGAAACTGGGTTTCGACTGCTCGCCGTCGGTGATGATCGGCGAGCCCGTCGCCGCCATCGCCGCGAGCGTTTCGGCGACGGCACGGTCGGTCGCGGCTTCGAGCGCAGCTGCGTCGCCGGTTCCCGCCGCATGGTTCGCCATTGCGGTCAAAAGATAAGCCGGGCGCGGGACACTGCCGACACCTTCGGTTGGAACAGGCATGATCGGACCTCCCTCCTTGCGGCGCCGTCAGGGTTCGCGACGCAATCTCAACATGCCCTTTTATAACATGCATGTCAGATTTATCCAGATGGAGGCGAGTGTCGGGCGAAGTCGAAACTGCTACATCAGTTTGCGCAGCACATTCTTGAGCTGTTTGCGTTCGCCGGGCGTCAGGTCCTTGAGCGCACGCACTTCATGGTCGCGGGCCTTGGCGATCAGCTCAATCGCAAGCGCGCGCCCGCGCTCGGTCAGCGTGACGTTGACGACGCGGCGGTCCCGCTCGTCCTGGCACCGGTTGAGCAGGCCGGCCGCTGCCATCTTGGCAATCGTCTTGGTCAGGCGCGGCTGGTCATAAAGCACCTTTTCGCACAACTGGGTCACATTCTGCGGTTCATAGGACGCCAGGGTCGCCAGGATTCGCCATTCCGGAACCCGAAGACCCTGTTGGCGGACGATGGCATGAAATTCGGCGCTCATATGATGGCTGGCAAGCGCCATGCGATAGAGAACATAATCATCCAGGAAGGACGGATCGACAGGTTCAACCTTTGTCATGGCCGGCAGCTTTCCATGCGCTCGGGGTCGGAATGGCAGGTCACCGGCAAGGACCGGAACTTCAATTCCCGGGTTTTAATTATATTCTTTTTCATGTAATAGTGAAGCTGCAATTCTGGATATTCACGATTAAACCGGTGCAAAAATGTATGATCAGAAGCTTGAGGAGTCCTGGATCGAGGCCTTTGTCCGGGTGTTTGAATTGTGCAACCTCAAGCCCGGCGAACGCACGATCATCCTGTCGGAATCCCTGAGCCGCCCGGTCAATGTGCATCTGGCCGAACTGGCGCTTTCGCGCATGACGGCGCCCTATTTCCACCTCCAGGTACCGAGCCCGGCGCCGGAACCGGGACCGATCATCCGCTCCTCCGGCGCCTCGCTGGCGCTGACCGGCCAGGACGACGCGGTGCGGATGCTGGCCGGGTGCGACTTCATTGTCGACCTCACGGTCGAGGGCCTCATGCACGCCCGCGAAACGGCCGCGATTTTGAAGGGCGGCGCCCGGATCATGAACATTTCAAATGAACATCCGGACGCGCTCGCCCGTCTGGTGCCGGATCCGGCGATGAAGGACAGGGTCAAGGAGGCCGTTGCCGCGTGCCGGTCGGCCGAGACCATGCGTGTCCACTCCGACGCCGGCACCGACCTGAAAGTCGCAATGTCGGGGGCCGCAACGGTCGGGGTCTGGGGCTGGACCGACCGGGCCGGGACGCTCGCCCACTGGCCGGCCGGCATCATCGTCAGTTTCCCGCGGGAGAAGAGCGTCAACGGTCGTCTGGTGTTCAAACCGGGCGACATGAACCTGACCTTCAAGCGCTATTTCGAAAGCGAGGTCATCTTCACCCTTGCCGACGATTACGTGACCGCCATCGAGGGATCGGGCGCAGATGCGCGCCTGATGCGGACCTATCTCGAAGGCTTTGACGACCGGCTGGCGTTCGCGACCTCGCATGTAGGATGGGGCCTAAATCCCGGCGCGCGCTACGAGGCGCTGACCATGTACGACAAGGCCGACACCAATTGCACCGAATTGCGCGCGGTCGCCGGCAACTTCCTCTATTCGACCGGCGCCAACGAGTTTGCCGGCCGGTTTACCAGAGGCCATTTCGACCTGCCGATGATGGACTGCACCATCGCCCTCGACGGGCGTAAGGTGGTCGACCGGGGAGCGCTGCAATGACGAAGATGGCGGCGGGCATTGCTTATGAAGAAGCCGGTGCGGATTCCGTCCCCGTCATCTGCCTGCACGGCATCGGCGGCGACACGGAGAGTTTTCGTCCGCAACTGGACGGCTTGTCGGCGAAACGCCGCGTCCTTGCCTGGAACATGCCGGGATATGGCGGTTCCGACCCGCTTGACGTTCCGACCTTTGCAACCCTGTCGATCGCACTGGCAGAATTCATGGACGCGCTTGCGATCGAACGCGCCCATATTGTCGGCCAGTCGATCGGCGGCATGATCGCCCAGGACTTCGCCCTCAGATGTCCCGACCGCGCGGCGTCGCTGGTCCTGATCGGCACGACGCCGGCATTCGGCGGGCGCGACGACAGTTTCAAGGACGCGTTCCTCGCCGCCCGGCTCGGACCGCTGGATGCGGGCAAGACCATGCAGGAACTGGCGGCCGGATCGGCGCCCGACATCGTCGGGCCCATGGCGACGCCGGAAGTGATCCGGTCGGTTGAAACGTCGATGGCCGGCGTTCCCGTCGACACCTATCGCGGCATCCTGAAATGCCTTGTGACCTTCAACATGCGGGCCGAACAGGAAAAGCTTCGCCTGCCGGCCTGCCTGATCGCAGGGTCGCACGACAGGAACGCACCGGCCGCGACCATGGAGAAAATGGCCGCCAGGCTCCCCGATGCCCGCTACCACCTGATCGAAGGCGCTGGACACATGATCAATCTGGAAGCGTCGGCAGAGACCAACACAATCATCGAAGATTTCATCAGGACGATCGAGGACCCCCAATGAGCTCTCACCCCGCCGATGCGACAAAAGACGCCCCCATTTTCGACCCGGCCTCCTGGCGTCTGACCGACCAGCAGGCCGAGCTTTGCACGCTTGCCCGGGAACTGGCACAGGAAAAGTTCGCCGACCGGGCAATGCATTACGATCGCGAAGCCGCGTTTCCGACCGAGAACTACCGCGACCTGCATGAGTCCGGCCTTCTGGGCATCTGTATCCCGAAGAAAAATGGCGGGTTCGGCGCCGATCTGAAGACCTATATGCTGGCGGCCGCTGAAATCGGCCGCTATTGCGGCTCAACTGCACTGACCTTCAACATGCATGTCAGTTCCTGCCTGTGGACCGGGGCGCTCGCTGACGGGCTCGGCATGGATTCCGCAACACAGGCCGAACACGAGACCATGCGAGAGCGCCACTATGCACGGATCCTCAACGACGGCGCGATCTACGCGCAGCCCTTTTCCGAGGGCGGCGCGGCCGCCGCCGGCGCCAAGGCCTTCGGCACCACGGCCCTGCGCACGGAGGGCGGTTGGCTGATCAACGGCAAGAAGATCTTCGCCTCCCTGTCCGGTCACGCCGATTATTACGGCGCGCTGTGTACCGAACTGGAAACCCCCAATTCCGAACTGTCGCGGCGCAACACCATGTATATCGCGGTTCCGGCGAATGCGGACGGCGTCAAGGTCGTCGGCGACTGGGACCCGCTCGGCATGCGCGGCACAGTTTCACGCACCCTGATCTTTGAAAACGTGTTTGTGCCGTCCGAGGCGCAATTGATGCCGCACGGCATCTATTTCTCCGCCGCCAAACGCTGGCCGCACATGTTCATGACCCTGACGCCGAGCTATATGGGCATCGCCCAGGCCGCCTACGACTTCACCGTACGTTACCTGCGCGGCGAAATGCCCGGCACGCCGCCGGTCAAGCGGCGGATGTACCCGACCAAACAGCTCGCGGTCGCACAGATGCGGATCATGCTGGAGCAGACCAAGGCCCTGTGGTTCCAGTCGATTTCCGAAGCCCGGCCGGATCCGGACAAGGACGCCCTGATCCGGGCCTGGTCGGCGCAATATTCGGTCATGGAAAACAGCAACGAGATCACGCAACTGGCGATTCGCACCTGCGGCGGCCAGTCGATGCTGCGCAGCCTTCACCTGGAACGACTCTACCGCGACAGCCGCTGCGGCTCGCTGATGCTGCCATGGACGGCGGAATTGTGCATGGATATGATCGGCAAGGGCACATTGTACGAAGCCGGTGAAAGTGACGATGCATGACTCTTGACGCGTGGATTGCCGGGCATGCCCGCTTCAGCCCGGACAGAATCGCGATTGCGTTCGGCGAAGAGAAGATCGACTACCGGACCCTGGACCGGCGGATCGCGGAGACCGCCGCCGTCCTTGCCGGCACCCTCGGCCTGAGGCACGGGGACCGGATCGCCTATTACGGCATGAACAATCCGGACATGTTCGTGCTGGTTTTTGCAGCGGCCAGACTGGGCCTGATCCTGGTGCCGCTGAACTGGCGCCTGGCGGTCCCGGAATTGCAGTACATTGTTGGCGATTGCGGTCCGAAAGCGCTGTTTTACGACCGGCATTTCGCCGGAAACGTCGCCGATATCCTTTCCGGCACGACGGATTGCCGGTCGATTCCGATCGATCGCGAAGACGGCGCGGCCTGCCTGAAGGATCTTCGCGACCGCGTTGACGCAAAACGCGCTCCGAAAAGCGGCAAACCCACGGATCCGGTCCTGGTCGTCTATACGTCCGGCACCACCGGCAATCCCAAGGGCGCCGTGCTGTCGCAATCCGCACTCCGGTGCACCGGCCAGATGAGCCAGCATGCCTATGACATGTCATCATCTGACCGGCTGCTCAATGTGCTGCCGCTGTTTCATGTCGGCGGGCTGAACATCCAGCCGCTGCCGGCGCTGTTGCTCGGGGCGACCCTCTACCTGCACGAGAAATTCGATCCCGCCGCCGCCGTGCGCGCCATCGAGACCGAGGCGATAACCCTGATCAACTCGGTGCCGACCCTGTTGCAGGCGATGATCGACAGCGAAGCCTGGCCGCCCGCCGACCTGTCCTCGCTGCGCTCGGTGTCAATCGGATCGACCGATGTCCCGATCCCCCTGATCGAGGCGGTGCATGCCCGCTCGGTTCCGCTCGTACAGATCTATGGCGCCACCGAAACCGGCCCGATCGCGATTTACCAGCGCGCCGAACACGCGGTTTCGACTCTTGGCTCGATCGGCCGCTGCGGCCTCCTGTGCGAGGCCCGCCTCGTCGGCGACGACGGACGCGATGTCGCAGAGGGCGAACCCGGCGAGATCTGGATCAAGGGCGACAACATTCTTGATCGTTACTGGAACAATCCGGAGGCGAGCGCCCAGAACATCGTCGACGGATGGTTCCGCACCGGCGACGTCGCCCGGATCGACAGCGAAGGCAATTACTGGTTCGTCGACCGGATCAAACATGTCATCATTTCCGGCGGCGAGAATATCTATCCGGCGGAGCTGGACCGTGTCCTGCGCGACTGCCCGGGCCTGCGCGAGGCGACCGTGGTTGGCAGGGCCGACGAAAAATGGGGCATGGTGCCGGTGGTGGTCGCCGTCCGGGCCGACCCGGCGGTGACACGGGACGAGGTTTTGCAGATCTTCGAGGGCAATGTTGCGCGCTTCAAGCGCCCGCGCGACGTGGTCTTCGTCGACGCCCTGCCGCGCAATGCGCTCGGCAAGGTGGTCATGGATGAGGTTCGGGCGCTTGTTTAGATGGGAAGGCAGGGGTGAAGGTCGCCGGATTTGGGGCACGGGCGCGGGCGATCTGTCCGACGCGCGGACTCTAAATTCATGGACAGTCTCCCGGTTGATGGTTACAAAATGACCCTCAATAGTGCCGCCCCGACAGCAAGAAACGAAACCGACACGGTTCGAATAAGAGGCACCCTACGGAGGACTTGATGACACAGTTCAAAAAAATGGCCGGATTTGCAGCAGGCATGATCGTCGCCACCACGGCGTCGGTCAGCGTCATGGCCGCGGACACCACCCTGACAATTTCAAGCTGGGCCCCGCCGACGCACGGCATCAACGCGATCATGTGGCCGAAATTCATCGACATGATCGAAAAGGCGACCGACGGCCGCGTCACGGCGCAGATCAAATACAAGCTGGCGCCGCCGCCGGCGCAATTCGACATTGTCCAGGACGGCGCCGCCGACATCACCTGGATCTTCCACGGCTACAATCCCGGCCGTTTCGTCGCCACGAAGATGATCGAACTTCCCGGCTACGAAGGCAATGCGGAAGCCGCATCGGTTGCCTATCAGCGCGCCCACGAAAAGTTCCTGGCCTCGGCCAACGAACACAAGGGCGTCAAGCTCGTCGGCCTGATGACCCACGGCCCCGGCGTGCTGCACTCGGCCAAGAAAGTGGCCGGGCTGGATGAGATCAAGGGCATGAAACTGCGCCTTGGCGGCGGGGTTTCCGGCGATGTCGGCGCGGCGCTCGGCGCAACCGGCATCCGGGTTCCGGCACCAAAGGTCTATGAAACGCTGGCCTCCAAGGCCGCCGACGGCGTGATGATGCCGATGGAAGGCAAGAAGGGCTTCAAGCTGACCGAAGTCGCACAGCACACTTTCCAGGTGCCAGGCGGTTTCTATCGCGGATCATTTGCCGTCATCATGAACGAAGACAAGTTCAATTCCCTGTCCGAACAGGACCAGAAGGCGCTTGACTCCATCTTCGGCGAAACCTTCTCCAAGATGGCCGGCGCCGTCTGGGACGAGATCGACGAAATCGGCAAGAAAGCCTCCGAAGCAACCGCGGACAACACGATCACCACGGCATCGGAAGCCGACAGCGCGGCCTATACCAAGCTCGCCGGCCCGATCATCGAGAAGGTGCTTGCGGAAGTATCGGCAAAGGATATTGACGCCAAGGCCGTCCATGACTTCATCGCCGCTGAAATGAAGGCGCAATAGGACCGCGGTCCGTCTTCGCTTCATGGCCAAGTCGTCTCAAAACAAACCCCTGGCGTGGGCGGGCATCTTGCTCGCCCACGGTCCGTCATGGCTGGCAGCCATCGCGCTGTTCGCGCTGATGGTGATGACGTTTTTCGACGTGGTGCTGCGCTCCATGTTCGACAACCCGATCGAAGCCGCCACCGAACTGACCCGCCTGTTCATGGCAATCATCGTGTTTTCCTCGCTGCCGATCGTGACCTGGAAGGGCTCGCAAATCGTCGTCGATCTGCTCGACCCGCTTTATTCGAAGTTTCTCGGCCGGATTCGCGACGGCGTGATCGATCTGGTCTGCGGGATCGTGCTGTTGTGGCCGGCGCTCAGGGTCTGGCAGTTGGCGGAACGGGCGCGTTCCTATGGCGATGTGACGGAATATCTGAACATGCCGCAATTCTACATCGCCTATTTCATTTCCGTCAGCACGTTCATTACAGCCTTTGTGCTCCTCGTTCGGTTCGTTCTGCGAATCGTCGCGCCGACCCGCGTGCCGACCACCGAAAGTCACATGTAATGGCCGTCCTGAAACCGGAAATACGCGCATGCTGATCGCCTGTCTCGGTTTTGTCGCCGTCCTGGTGCTGGTGTTCCTGCGCATGCCGATCGCGATCGCCATGGGACTGGTCGGCATTGTCGGATATGCGCACCTCACCAACATGAAAGCCTCGGTCTCGATGGCCGGACGGCTGATCATCGACACGTCGCAGGATTACGGCCTTTCGGTCGTGCCGCTGTTCATACTGATGGGCCTGTTCGTCAACAAGGGCGGCCTGTCGCGCGAACTCTATCAGGCATCCTACGTGTTTCTCGGCCATCTGCGCGGCGGTCTGGCCATGGCGACGATCGTCGCATGCGCCGGGTTCTCGGCAATCTGCGGCTCATCGCTGGCAACCGCGGCGACCATGTCGAAGGTCGCCATGCCGCAGATGCGCAAATACGGCTATTCCGACAGCCTGTCTTCGGCCTCGATCGCCGCCGGCGGAACCCTCGGCATTCTGATTCCGCCGAGCGTTATCCTGGTCATCTACGGTCTCCTGACCGAAACCTCGATCGGTAAACTGTTCATTGCCGGCATCATTCCCGGCCTGCTCGGCGTGTTCTTCTATCTGATTGCCGTGCGGTTCACCGTCGGCCGCAATCCGGACGCCGGCCCGGCCGGCGAACGCACCGACTGGTCCGGCCGGCTCTTGGCGCTGAAGGACATCTGGGCGGTCCTGCTCCTGTTTTTCATCGTCATCGGCGGGCTCTACGGCGCGCTCAACATCTGGCCGCTCAACCTGACCTTTTCGCCGACGGAGGCCGCCGGCATGGGCGCGGCCGGCGCGTTCCTGATCGCCCTGTCGCGCGGGACACTCAACTTCAAGGCCATCCGCGAGGTTCTGGTCGAAACCGCGCACACGACGGCGACCCTGTTCACCGTTCTGATCGGCGCCTGGATCTTTTCCAACTTCATCAATCTCGCCGGCCTGCCCGAAGGCCTGCTGGCCTTCGTCTCCAGTCTCGGCCTCGGACCGATGTCGGTGATGCTGATGATCGTGCTGGTCTATGTCGCGCTCGGATGCGTGTTCGAAAGCCTGTCGATGCTGCTCCTGACCGTGCCGATCTTCTTTCCGCTGGTCACCAGCCTCGGCTTCGATCCGGTCTGGTTCGGCATCATTGTCGTCGTCGTCACCGAAATCAGCCTGATCACGCCGCCGGTGGGTCTCAATGTCTTCGTGCTGAAGGGCGTGGTCGGCGATGTCTCGACCGCAACCATTTTCCGGGGCGTGACACCGTTCTGGATCGTTGATATTTTCCGGCTCGTTCTCCTGTTGCTGGTGCCATGGCTGGTGCTGGTCCTGCCCAACAATATGTAATACCGAAGGTGAGGTGGAATGCCGGACGAGCACTTTGGTCGCGAAGATCTGGAATCCCTCCTGCGCGACGCGTTCGCGCCCTGGATTCATCAACTGAACCTGCAGATCGGTGACATCACCGAGACCGGCGCCACGTTTGCGCTTCCGGAAAATCCGGACTTGTCCCGCGAGGGCGGCATTGTCTGCGGTCAGTCGATCGCGGCGGCCGCCGACACGGTCGGCGTGCTGGCACTGGCGGCAAAAAACAACCGCTACCGGCAGATGACGACGGTCGACATGACCAGCAATTTCATGCGCCCCCTGATGAACGGCGACGTGCGGATCGGCGCCACCATCCTGTCGAACGGCCGCCGGATGGCAACGGTTCGCGTCGACTTCTGGCAAAACAACCCGGCAAAGATCGGCGCGACCGCGACTTGTGTCTATGCCTATCTGGACGGCTAGATTGTTTCGCCGTGCGGGCGCACTTGTCATCGCGACCCTGCTTGCCTCACCGGTTCTCGCCTGCGTCACGCCGCCGGCATCGCTGACGCTGCATCATACGGACCTGATCGCCAATTCCGAGGTGATCGTGCTCGCCAGGGTGACGGGCGAAGCGAACGGGGCGACCTACGACACGCTCGACGTCTTCCAGGGCCCGCCGCTCTACGAACGACCGCTGGCCCGGTTCGAAACCGTGGAAAATCTGCGCGGCAACACCCCGCGCACGTTCTCCCTGAGCGGCGGATCGCTCGCCAGCGTCGACTATGACGTAAACGGGGATTTCGACCGGCACCGGGAAGCGGTATTCTGGGACAAGAAAATGACCCGGCAATGGAACGATGTCGATTGCCGCATGTATCCGGAGTTTCAGGTCGGACGGACCTATCTCCTGTTCATCGACCAGCCGCACTGGCGCGCCTACGAGGAAATCCGGGGCGATGACGATCTCTGGCTTGCGGCCGTTCGGCACGTCCTGGCCGATCCCACGCTCTGGTCCGGCCTGTCGCTCGGCCTGAAGGACTGGCTGTCGCTGTCGCGCGGCGTGTTCGTCGGCCGGATCGAATCCTGTGAAGGCCCGACGCTCACGGTCGACGAGGTCCTGTTCGGCGCGTTTTCGTCGACCTGGCGCTATTCGACAGCGGACGATGCGGAATACTGGCGCGATGACAGCTGCACCGTCGGACAGCAATATCTGGTGATAGCCACCCGCGATGAACCGGAGATTCTGCCGCATTACAGCGCCACGGCACTGCCGGTGCACGACGGGCTGCTCGATTTCGGTCCGGCCTTTCGCGAAAGCGACGTCGACGTGCAGGCGTTCCGGATCCAGAAGCTCGACGCCGTGCGCGCCCTCTTCGATTCCGGGTCGCAACAAACGTCAACCCCGCGAGACGATTGAACACTGGGAGGATTCAAATGCCCGAGATGTCCCTGACCCAGGCCATCACCAAACGCCGTACCTGTCGCGCGTTCCAGGACCGTCCGGTGCCGGCTGACAAGGTCGACCGGCTTTTATGGGCCGCCGGGGGAAGGACCGGCCAGGACGGACGGCGAACCGCACCCTCGGCGCATGCGCTCTATCCATTGCGCATGATCGTCTCCGCCGGCCGACTGGTCGGGCGCGATCCGGGCGTCTATGCGATCGGCCCGGACAATTCGGATTTCGCTCCGGTCGCATCCGGCGATGCCCGCCCGGCACTTCAGGATGCCGCACTCGAAGACCAGCCCTGGATCGGGTCAGCCGCCGGAATCATCACGATCTGCGCCGATTTCGCCGCCGCGGCGACCGCATTCGCCGACCAGCCGCCCTATGGTGCGCGCGGCGAACGCTATGTGTATATCGAGGCCGGCGCCGCCGCCCAGAACGTTCTGCTGCAGGCGACCGCCGACGGGCTTGGATGTGTGCTGGTCGCCGGCTTCCGCGACGAGGCGACGGCCCAGATCCTGGATCTGCAAGCGCCCGTGGCGCCGGTGCTGCATCTGTGTTTCGGCTGGCCGGCCGATGCCTGACCCCAATCGGATGGTGTGCCCCTCATGAAACTCCTCGCCTTCAGCGATCTGCATCGTGACCGCAAGGCTGCCCGCGCCATCGTGGACGCCAGTGGCGACGCCGATGTCGTGGTTGGCGCCGGAGATTTCGGGACGCGTGGCGAGGGCACAACCGATACGCTGGAGATCCTGCGCGAAATCAAGGCCCCGACCGTTCTGGTCTCCGGCAACCATGATGATTTCGGTGCGCTGCAGAGCTTTTGTGCCGGCTGGGAGACGGGCGACCTCCTGCACGGCGCGGAACGGGTGATCGGTTCGGTCTGTTTTTTCGGGCTCGGCCATGAAATTCCCCGCCGCAACGGCGCCGACTGGAACGCATTTCTCAGTGAAGGGGACGCAACCCGGATGCTGGAACCCTGTCCGCCGGGCGCCGTGCTCGTCACCCATTCACCGCCGCTTGGGACCGCCGATTGGCAAAAGGACGGCACCAGTGAAGGCAGCGCCGCGGTGCGTGCGGCGATCGAGGCCAGGCAGCCGGTCCTGCATCTGTGCGGTCACATACACTTTTCCTGGGGCCGCACCGGGATCATCGGAACAACACCGGTGCACAATCTCGGCCCGACGATCAACTGGTTTGAAATCTAAAGCATCGAGCGCTAATGTTGAATCGGGGATTCCCATTTTCCGAAATTTGTGATTCATCCTTTTGAGGAGGATCACGAGATGCCTGCACCACTGTCTTTGGACATTCGCCGCCGGTTCGAACGCTACATACATGAAGGCTTGAGCGGACGTGAAGCCGCACGTCGACTGTTGATCTCGCCAGCGACCGGAGCGCGCCTTGCCGCCAAGGTGCGGGTCGGCGAGACACTTGCGCCACGCAAGTGTGGCCGCCCAACAGGGTACGGGCGGCTTGGAGACCATCACGCCTTTCTCATCGAAGTGGTGGAGCAAGACCCTGACATAACCATGCCGGAGCTTCGCGATGCGCTGGCCGAGGCCGAAGGCATTGTGGTGCATGAAACATCGCTATCTCGCGCGCTCCGCCGTCTCGGCTTCACGTACAAAAAAAGTCATTGGTCGCGGTTGAACAACGCCGAGAGGATGTCGCGCATGCCAGGCGCGACTGGGTAAGGCATCGCCAGCCACGCATGGGCCAACAGCCACACAGGCTGGTCTTCATCGATGAAACCGCGGTAAAGACAAATTTGACCCGGCCCAGGGGCCGCGCTGCGAAGGGCAAGCGCCTCAACGCAACCGCGCCCTTCGGCAAGTGGCGGACGCAGACCTTCATTGCCGGCCTGACCTCGGCCGCCCTGATCGCGCCGTGGATTATCGAGGGCGCGATGAACGGTGATGCCTTTGCAACCTATGTCGAAACCCAACTCGCCCCGGAATTGCTGCCTGGCACGGTGGTCATCCTCGATAACCTGAGCACCCACAAAAACACCCGCGCAGCAGCGGCCCTCAAGGCGAGAGGATGCTGGTTCTTGTACCTGCCGCCTTATAGCCCAGATCTCAACCCGATTGAGATGGCGTTCGCAAAGCTCAAAGCCCATCTCAAACGTATCGGCGCGCGAACATTCGACCAACTGATCCAAGCTGTAGGAGACATTTGTGACATGTTCTCACCGCAAGAGTGCTGGAACTACCTTCGGCACGCAGGATATACCTCAACGTAAATGCAGGATGCTTTAGTTCCTCTGCGCAACGCTATTCATTTTCCGCGACCTCAGGATGAGGTTGTTGGGTTTCACAGCCCGTTTGAGCGAATGAAACCGCCAAAATTGGAGCCGATCAGGTTTGTTCGGACTTCAATCGTTGTCTGTCAAACCCGCGCCGGCTCCGGCCAGCCGGGATGCTTCGGTGGCCGGCGCGAATGTCCGCTGCGCCAGGTCGCCCAATGCGGTCCAGGTTGCCGCGTCCACCGCGCGTCCGGTTTGTGCCGTTGCCGGGCGAAATTCCTGTGAGCTGGATTTGCTGCAGGTCACGTGACCGGTGCGCGGCGTCGCGAGCCCTTCCCAACCGCCGTCCACCGACAGTCCTTCGGACGAAACCCGAAGTTCCGTATCGTCCCAGGAGAGGCTGACGATACAGCCGGTCGCCCGTGAAACGAGCGCGGCGTAGGGCGCCAGCAGCACGGGACAGGCGACGGCCTCAAGCTCGAAAACGCGGCCGCCCGCGAGTTCGTTTGCCAGATCGCTGAGCGCCGACCCGGCGAGCAGGGGACACAGATCGCCGCCGTCTGCCCGCCATGGGCCCGACAGTGGACGCGGCGCCGCGTCGTCGTTGGTCCGATCTCTTCTGGCCGTCAGGACTTTCGCCAATATTTCCGGACCCGGAAGATCGTGTTCGGCCAGCCAGCGGGCGGCCTTTCCCGCTTCTTCCGCATGGCCCCAATGATAGCCGGCCCCGCGTGCGGCGCGTTTGGCCATCGCCTCGATTTCGTTGAGGGAATAGGTCATTGGATGGCCTTCTCAACCGAGGGATATGACCAGTCATCGGCATCGCAGTCCGCCAGTTCGTCGGGAAACGGCGCATCGCGGAACATGTTGATGCGCACCCAGCGATCCGAACGCGGGTCGAAGTGGGTGGCGCCGAAAAAGGCCAGCTTGCAGCGCAACAGATCAATCGGAAGCAGGTCGGAGGAAATGGTGTTGTCGCGTATTTCGGCGTAGGGATACTTCGATGCAACCTGCACCCGCCGGGCGACATGGCGATGTTGCGGGCACCGCAGCAGGAAGGCCGCAAGCGTGCTTTCGCCGTCCCAGGCCATCAGATCCACATACATTTTTGCGGCGTCCCGCCCAGGAGCAAGCGCCTGCTCATAGGGTTCGATCGGCTCTTCGAACCGCTCTCCAAGGCGCGGTTCAAGTTTTTCCATCGACACATACCAGACACGGGCGATGGTCTCGCGCACCGACCAGTCGGTTGCGATGGCCCAGCCATAGACCTCCTCGACGAGTGTCTTGAAACGCTCAAGCGACATTGAGCCGTCAATCGCAAAGGCCGCGCGCTCGTCGGCGCCCATGGTCCCGGCAAGGTCGTCGACCAGCCGCCCATAGGGTTCAAGCACAAGCGACACGAGCTGTTCCTGTCCTTCCAGGGACAAGGCTTGTTCCGCCCAATTGTACAGTTTGTCCCACGGATGATCGTTCCCAAGCACGTCACCGGCGCAATGAGAACGCAGCAATTCCAGGTCGGCCTTCAGATCCGCCAGTTTTTCAATCTGCAGCGGATGCTGCGAGCACCATTCTGCGGCGTTGCGAACGGCCCGTTCCAGCATGGTTTCGAAAATGGCGATCTCTTCCGGCGACGCCGACGGCAACGAGCGGACCCGTGCCAGCGCCGTTTCCCGCGCGGCTATCCAATTGTTGAGAAGCACCGGATGATTGACGATGAACGGCGCCAGCCCCAGGCCCGTCGAATTGCCGACCCCGAACCGGTGGCGCAGATCGGGATCGAGGCGGACGGCTCTGTCCGGCGCGCGCAGATGGGCCAGATGTTCAACCAGATCGACCGCGAACGCCCGCGTCAGGAAGACCGACAGCATCTCGGCCTGAAACGGGCCAGTGAATTCGGGGCGCCCGGCGATCGTTTCGCGGTCCGCGGCGCCGAACTTGCCGGAGCCGTAGACTGCCGTGGTGCGCATGAGGTAGCCGGTCTCCTCCGCCCTTGCCCGGTCCGGTTGCCGGCCGGCGGCAAGGCTTTCGACGACATGATCGAACAGGCGAACGGAGCGGTTCGCGCGCGACAGGCTGATCTCCCGGCCCGTGACCCGGCCGGCCTCCTGTCTGGGAACATTCCGCGACAGGCGCTCGATATCTCCGGCGTCCGGAATCCCGTCGAAAAGGGCGAAGGTCGCATCCCAGGCGCTCGCGATCACCCTGTCGGTGCGCTGTTCGGGCGGCAGGTCGTGGGCAAAACAGACCAGGCTGTAGGCGCGGTCGGGACCTTGCATCGTGTAGACGGCGCGTCCGACGCCGCTCACATCGATGTCGAATACCGGGCGGGTAAAGCTCCAGTTTTCAGATTTGAGGCGCCTGAGCAGGACACGCATGAAAGACAGGCGGCACTGATGAAAAGACCCCAGCCGCTGCAAACGCATGACCGTGCCGGCGGGACGCAGGGGCACTTCGGATCTGTCCTGGTCGGATCGGGGGTCGGGTCGGGGCATGTGTCGCTCTCCCACACTTATCGGGACAATAATGCTTCTTTCGGACCTCGGGAGCATGTCAGGTTTTGATGCGACGAAGACACGCTCTTTGTCGTTGGCGTTTCGCAAACACCATGCGGTTTCAGGCATCCCGGCCATGTGCCGGGATGCCTGGCCTTGTTATTCGGCCGGCTGTGCCTGGGCTTGCGCGCTAGCATGCTTGTCGCGCAGTCCGTCGCGGTAAAGCGCCTTTGCAAGCGCGACGCACATCAGGCCCATCACCATGGTGAAGGGCAGCGCGCCGATGATCATCGCGCTTTTCAGCGCTTCCATCGGATCCGCCCCGCCATTGGTCTTGCCGGCGATCAAGAGGGTTCCAATGACCAGGGTCAGGATCACGCCCCAGACAATCCGGTGTTTGACGCCGGTTTCCTGTTCGCCGCCGGACATGATGGTGTTCATCACCAGAATTCCGGAATCCGCCGAGGTGACCAGGAAGGTCATGATCAGCACGACACACATGATTGTTATGATCGACAGGAAATTGCCGGAAATCATCTGGCCCAGCGTGACGAACAGTTTCGCCGTGTTCGACGCACCGGCAATCGCTCCATTGGCGCCGCCGGTGATTTCCAGGTCGATCGCGGTACCGCCGAGGATGGTCATCCAGGCGAAACAGACCAGCGCCGGTGCGATGACACAGCCCAGGATGAATTCGCGGACGGTGCGGCCGCGCGAAATCCGCGCCAGGAACAGGCCGACGAACGGCGAGAACGCGATCCACCAGGCCCAGTAGAACGTGGTCCAGCCGGATTGCCAGCCGAACTGACGTCCCTGTGTCCCGGCTTCATAGGCCGCGGCCTGAACGTCCGCCGGCAGGGCCGCCGCGGCATCCTTGAGACCGCCCTGGAAGCCGGACAGGGATCCCCAGGCATTGGTCGCGCCGCCATAAAGATCGCTGGCGAGGGGTGCTGCCGCGGCCGGAAGCGCCGCGGCGAATTCCGCTGCGGATTGCGGACTGTAGGCGCCGAACGACAGCTGCACGAAGTGGAACAGGTAATCGGCCAGCGCGGTCGCGTAGGTGGTCATGGCAAACAGGAACGATCCGAAAATCACGAAGGTCATCAACAGGATCAGCGACAGGACGAGATTGAGGTTCGACAGATATTTGACCCCGCGTCCGACCCCGGAAACGGCCGAAATGATCGACATGCCCATGATGACGACAAGGCCGGCCACAAGGCCGACCGTGCCGGGCTTGGGCGCATCGCCGGTCATATCCATGATCCATTCGGCTCCGGTGATCGCATAGACGCCGTCGATGAACTGGCTGACGCCGAAACCGATGGTGACGGAGACGCCGAGGATGGTGGCGACAACGCCGAGAACATCGACGACATGCCCGAGAAATCCGTTGAGCAGTTTGCCGAACAGGGGCGTCAGCGCGGAGCGGATCGTCAGCGGCATGTTGCGGGTATAGGCGTAATAGGCCAGCGACAGGCCGGTGACCACATAGATGGCCCAGGCATGGAATCCGTAATGCAGGAACGTATAGCGAAACGCCGATTGCACGGATTCCGGTGTTTTTGCCGCGACATCGCCGTCGAGGATGACCGGGTTCGATCCCCACAATCCCAGGGGTTCGGCGGTTGCAAACACCATCAGGCCGACACCGAGGCCGGCGCCGAACATCATGGAGAACCAGGAAAAATTCGAGAATTCAGGCTTTTCGCCGGCCGGCCCCATCAATCGCCGGCCGGTTTGCGGCAGGATCGCCAGAACGGCCAGGAAAAACGCAAAGCAGCCGACAATGACGATGTAGAAACCGTTGAAACCCTTCAGAAGCGTCCCGTTGACGCTGCCGAGAACACCGTTCGCATTGCCCGGCCAGAACAGGGCCCAGATCACCAGCATGGCCATCGAGAACTTGCTGATCAGCGCAATGGGCAGGCTGTAGCCTTCGTAGAAACCGGCTGGAGCCTTTCTGATCTCCAGGTCGGTGAATGCAGGTTTGATCGTCATGTTATCCTCCCAGGAATGACGTGATGTCCGTGTTCCCGGCCACGTTTGCGGACCGGTATTCCCCCCGACCGTCCGCGGTTTCAGCGAAACAGCGAACGGTTCAAGTCCCTTGTTGTCGCCTGTCTCTCCCGTCAGTGGCTCTCGGCCGGACCGGCAGGCTCTATTCCGCGGCCGCGGCCGTTGCTTCGGGCCCGAAACTGCGATCGAAGAAGTTCAGCCAGTTCAATCCGGCAATGGCCGCGACGTCGTCCGTGCTGAAACCGACGGCCCGAAGCCCGTCTTCGATGTTGGCAAAATCCCTGTTGTCCCTGAACCAGGCGGGCATGTCGGGAAACCCGGCGGCGGATGCGGAGCCCTCGCCATAATCGATTTCCCTCGACCAGCGCCCGGTGCGCATCCATTCGACGACGCTGTCCGGCTGGTCCTGGCACAGATCCGTGCCAATGCCGATCCGCTCGGTCCCCATAAGGTCGGCGGCGCGCGCGATCATTTCGCAATAGCTCTGCAGGGTGCAGCGCGACCCGTTCTTGAGATGATGCGGATAGACCGAAAAGCCCAGCATCCCGCCGGACTGGCCGAGGGCGCGCAGGATATCGTCCGACTTGTTTCTGAGGGCCGGATGCCAGGAAGCGGGATTGGCGTGGGTGATGGCAATCGGGCGCTCGGATATGTCGATGGCCTCAAGCGTCGAGCGATCGGCCGAATGACTCATGTCGACGACCAGCCCGACACGGTTCATCTCCCTGATCACCTGCCGCCCCATCCGGGTGATGCCCGGATCTTCGGCCTCGTAACAACCGGTCGCAAGCAGCGACTGGTTGTTGTAACTCAATTGCATGAACCGGGCGCCGAGCGTGTGCGCGATCTCCACCAGCCCGATATCGTCCTCAATCGGCGAGGGATTCTGGAACCCGAAGAAAATCGCGGTCCGTCCGCTCTGCCGCGCCCGACGCACATCCTCACCGGTCCGCCCGGCAAAGATCAGATCGGGAAACTGCTCGAACCAGCGGTTCCAGCGTTCGATGTTGAGAACGGTTTCCCGAAAATTCTCGTGATAGGCGATGGTCACGTGCACCGCGTCCAGCCCGCCCTCGCGCATCTGCCGGAAGATCTTTTCCGACCAGTTGGCATATTGCAGGCAGTCGATGCGGTAGGATGTCCGGGCGGCGGTCATAGCGGGTCACCCGATGCGACGTAGGCGGTCTTGACGATCGTGTAGAATTCCCTGGCATAGCCGCCCTGTTCGCGCGGTCCGTAGGAACTGTCGCCGCGCCCGCCGAAGGGAACGTGATAGTCGGTTCCCGCCGTCGGCAGGTTGACCATGACGCAGCCGGTGCGCGCGTTGCGGCGGAAATGGGTGGATCTGGCAAGCGACCCGGTGATGATGCCGGAGGTCAGGCCGAAATTGGTGTCGTTGACGGTCGCAAGCGCTTCCTCGTAAGACCCGACCTTGATCACGGAGGCGATCGGCGCGAACATTTCCTCGCGGTTGATCCGCATCGCGTTTGTCGTGCCGCCGAAGACCGTCGGCGCCATGAAGTAGCCTTCGGTGGCGCGCTCCAGACGGTCGCCACCGCAGAGGAGCTCCGCACCTTCGGCCTTGCCGAGCGCGACATAATCCAGATTGGCCTGAAGCTGATCCGCGCTGACGACGGGACCGATCTGCGTTCCCTCCTCCAGGGCGTCTCCGACCTTGAGCGCCCTGGCCCCTTCGACCAGCCGTTCGACGAAGGCATCGTGGATTTTTTCGTGCACGACAAGCCGCGAGGACGCCGTGCATTTCTGTCCGGTTCCGCCAAACGCACCGTTCAGGGCGCAGGCGACCGCCAGATCCAGGTCGCCGTCCTCCATGACGGCAAGCGCATTCTTGGACCCCATTTCCAGTTGCACCCGGGTGAAATGTTGCGCGGCGGCGGCGATGCCGCGTCCGACCGGTACCGAGCCTGTAAAGGAGATCGCGTTGATATCGCGGCTTTCCACCAGATGCTGGCCGATTGCCCGGCCAGACCCCATCACCACGTTGAACAAACCGGCCGGCAGGTCCTGGCGGTCGATGATCTCGGCAAAGGCGACAGCCGATGCCGGCGTGATGTTGGCCGGTTTCCAGATGACGGCATTGCCGAAGGCCAGCGCCGGCGCGATTTTCCAGCTGGCGGTCGCAATCGGGAAGTTCCAGGGCGAAATCACCGCAACCACGCCGACCGGCTCGCGGCGGACATCGACCTCGATGCCGGGACGAACGGAATCGGCGGTGTCGCCGGTCTGGCGCAGGGCTTCGGCGGCGTAATATGTGAAGAACTGGCCGGCACGATAGACTTCGCCGACGCCTTCGGCCCGGGGTTTGCCCTCTTCGCGCGAAAGCAGTTCACCGAGTTCCGCCGAGCGGGCGATCATTTCCCGGCCGATCGCCATCAACGCATTGTGGCGCTGTTCGATCCCGGTTTTCTGCCAGGCGATCTGCGCCGATTTCGCGGCTTCGATTGCCGTTTCGACCTGATTCGTATCGGCCTGCGCATAGGTGCCGATCAGATCCGAAAGGTCGGACGGATTGCGGTTTTCGACCGCACTTTCGCCCGCGACCCATTCCCCTGCGATGTAATTGAGTTTTTGCATGACGCCTGCTCCCAGTGTCCGGCGCTCCCAAGGCGTGCCGCCGGAGACCATTCACTATGGACTGCCGACTTAATTTCAGTCAAAATCAAACTTCTTAATGTTTTTTCAGGAAATCTGAAATTGGCAATCAAGACGGAAATGCTTCGCTGTTTTGTGGCGGTTGCCCGCAGCGGCAATCTCAGCGATGCGGCGGAAAAGCTCGGGCGCACGCCTTCGGCCGTGTCGATGATGCTGAAACAGTTCGAGGACCATCTCGGGTCGGCCCTGTTCGAATCCGAACGCAAGAGCAAGCTGACGGCGCTCGGCGTTTTCACGCTGGGCGAGGCAAGCCGGGAACTCGACCATTTCGAGCGCACCGTCGCGACGATCGAGACCTATGCAAACGCCAAATTCGGACTGGTGCGCGTCGCCGTCGTGCCGTCGGTCGCGGAGACGATCCTGCCGAACGTGGTTCGGGATTTTCTGGTGGACCATCCCGATGTGCATATCGACATTCAGGACATGGATTCCGCCTCCGTCCTGCGCGAGCTCGACCGCGAACGCGTCGACCTTGGCATCGCGACGGGTTCGGGCACCGGCGGCGAGATCGAGAGCGAGACGCTGTTTTCAGACGCGTTCGGGATCGTCTGCCGGGCCGACCATGAGCTCGCACGGGCCGATCGGCCGCTTTCCTGGCACGACCTGACGGTATCGCCGTTTGTCGCCAATGGCCTTTGCGCGCAGATACAGGACGAAATCGTCCAGGCTCTTGTCGCGAACGCCAAGCTGATGGTCCGCAATACGACGTCCCTCCTGGCCATGGTTCGCGCCGGGGTCGGGATAACGGTGCTGCCGCGCCTCGTCGTCGGCACACAGGCCGGCGACATCAAGTTCCTGCCGGTTGCCGATCCGCAGGCGCGGCGGCGCATCGACATCCTGCGCCGCACGCACACGCGCCTGTCACCGGCGGCCCTGGAATTCGAGGCGACGGTGCGGACCCATGCTTCGCGGTTCCGGTAAGCGACCTAGAACAGAGTATGCCAGGGATGCTGTTTCGGTGCGGCCTGCGGATGCGACCGCAGGAAATGATGCAGGACGTGCAAGAGGGTCTGGACATGGGCCCGGTCGTTGCGTGCCTGCGCGCCGCGAATGTCTTCGACGATCATGCGACAGATTTCCTCCGCGCCCGCATCTTTTTTGAGAAGATATTGACCGTAGGCAATCGCCGCCATTTCGGGAAGATGTTCGTGCTCGGCAATGGCAAGAACCTCTTCCTCGGTCAGATCGCAGAAACCGAGGCAGTCTTCCATGGTGATCATTGCAAAAGTGAAGCACAAAGCGGGCTCAAAATGCAATTCCCGGTGTCGATTTGCCACTGTCTGCCATTGACGTCGCCGCGGCTGTGGTAACGTACCCGTTCCGGTCAAACCAATGGAAAGGCCTTCCCGCCATGTCGGAGGCAAACGACTTCGCCGATCCCCGCGCCTTCCTGCCGCTGCAGCCCTTTGTCCAGGAACTCGGCATCGAAATCCTGTCCGTGGCCCCGGGCGCGGTTGTTGTCACGATGCCGTTCGCGACCCGGTATTCCACACCGCCCGATGCATTTCCGGCGTCGATGGTCGGGATCCTGGGCGATGTCGGGGCCGTCTGCGCCTGCCTCACGAAGCTGCCCGACGGCTGGGCGGCCGCGACGCTCGACTATACCGTCAAGATGACCGGACGGGCCGCGGGCGAAGCGCTTGTGGCGAAGGCCAGGGTGCTGCAGGCCGGCAGGACCACATCCGTCGGCCAGTCCGACATCTTCACCGTCCGGGACGGAACCGAAACCCATTGCGGGGTCGTTCTGGCGACGACGCGGAACTTTCAGATAAGGTGAACCCGAAAAGCCGGAGGAATTCAATGCGCGAGGACCCACGCACCGACGCCGTCGTCGCCTTTTACGACACCCATCCGATCAACGAACGGCAGATCCTCGACAAGCTCGACCGCGACGGGGTCGATCCGGCGGAGGTAACACAAGACATCCTGCAGGCCTACGATCAGGACCATTATGGCGGCGTGGCCGCCAACGACGCGCTCGCCGCGGCGGCCCGGATCGACAGGGATTGTCACGTGCTCGACGTATGTTGCGGCATGGGCGGGCCGGCGCGCTATCTGGCGCACACATACGGCTGCCGCGTGACCGGCATCGATCTGGCGGAAAGCCGCATCGAAGGGGCCCGGCGGCTGACGCGCATGGCCGGCCTTGACGGTCAGGTCACCCTGCGGACGGGCAACGCCCTAGACCTGCCGTTCGCCGATGCCAGCTTCGATGTCTTGATCAGCCAGGAAGCCTTCTGCCACATCCCCGACAAGGAGCGGCTGATCGGGCAATGCGCGCGCGTGCTCAAGCCGGGCGGGCGCATGGCGTTCACCGATATCCTGATCACGGATGCAACCCGCGGAGAAACGCTCGCGCGGCTTGAACGGGAGATGGCGTTCCGGGATCTGGGGTCCGTCCAGACCTATCGCAGCGCCTTCGAACAAGCCGGATGCCCGGACTGGGAGGTCGAGGATCTCGGTGCGGAGTGGCGGGACATTCTGATGGAGCGTCTGGCCATGTATCGCAGTCTCCGGGATCAGACGATCGAACGCTTCGGCGAGGCGCACTATACCCGGTGGGACGATGCCTACGGTTTTTTTGTCGGCCTCTATGAAACCGGAGAGCTCGGCGGTGGACGGTTTCTGGTGCGGCAGTAAATGAAGACGAAAGCCTGGACTGCAATTTGAAACCCACCCTCCTCATCCTGAGGCGCGTAGCGAAGCGGAGCCTCGAAGGACGACCCAGTGCACGCCATCCGCCCTTCGAGGCTCCGCTTCGCATCCACATCGGGTGTTCCCGATGTGGCACTCTTGCTGCCCAACACGGGAGCACCCGCGTTGGCGACCTCAGGATGAGGTCGAGAATATGTTCGATTGGCGCTTTCCTGAACCCGTTTTCAGTCTCCCCAATCAATCCCCTCGGGCCACCGGATCGATCGGCGTAGCCAGGCGAACGGACCGTTCAATCGCTTCGGCCGCATCGAAGCAGCGGTCCTCGTCGAACCGACGGCCGATGATCTGCACGCCCTGGGGCACGCCGTTTGCAAGCGACACCGGCAGGGCAAGGCTCGGCAGTCCGAGGAGATTGCAGAGCTCGGTCAGCCGGAACGAGCGGATCAGCCTCCGCATCGCCTCCGGCCCGCCGGTGTCATACCCGACCTTGAACGCCTCCATGGTCGAAACCGGCCCCAGGATCAGCGGGAAAAGCTGCATCATCAGGCTCCAGGCCGCGGCAATCTTGAAGCGCCCGGCGATAGCATCGCGGTAGGTCGCGGCGTCCGGTCTGCCGTCGCCGATGACCGCGCGCAGGATTTTCGCCGCGTCTGAGCAGATCGTCGGTTCGATTTCACTGAAATAAGCGGCGATCTCGGTCTCCGCCAGGCGCTGGATCGTGTCGTCGGCTTCCTCGATCATCGGCGGATCGATCTCTTCCACCCGATATCCCGCCTGCTCGAGGAGGGTCGCGGCCGTCTCGAGCGCCCGGGCGACTGCCGGAGCCAACCCGTCGCCGGACGGGTCCCGGACGAGACCGACCCTCATCGCGGCGTCTTCCGGGGCCGGCGGCGCGATAGCGGGCGTCCAAACCGGGTCGGCAAAGTCCGGCCGCGCCATCACGTCGAGCGCCAGCCTGAGGTCGCGCACGCTGCGCGCCATCGGCCCATTCACGGTTGCCACCTGATCGTAGAACATGGGCGGGTCGTCGAAAATCCGCGACAGGATCCGCGACACGCGGCCGGTGCTCGGGCGCAGTCCGGCGACGCCGCAATTGACCGCCGGCTGGCGGGTGGAGCCGCCGGTGTCGTTGCCGATGCCGAGCGGCGACATGCCGGTCGCGAGCGCCGCCGCCTCGCCGCCGCTCGAACCGCCCGGCGTGCGCGACGGGTCCCAGGGATTGCGCGTGGCGCCGTGCAGATCATTGTCGGTATGCCAGCGCAGGCCGTAATCGGGCATGTTGGTGCGGCCAATCACGATCGCGCCGGCGGCTTTCAGATGGCCGACGACCGGCGCGTCCTCGCGCGCGATCGAACATTTGAGGGAAACGACGCCGTGGGTCGTCGCCGATCCGGCGACATCGATGTTTTCCTTCACCGTGATCGGAACGCCGTGCAGCGGGCCGACGTCAGCGGCAAGCGCCGCGTCGGCGGCGTCGGCATGGCGCAGCGCCTCGTCCGCGAACACGCGGGTGATCGCATTGACCGCGCCGTTGACGGCTTCGATGCGCAGGAGATGGGCCTCGACGACCTCGCGGCTGGAAAAGGTTTTCCGGCGGATGGCGGTTGCAAGTTCGGCGGCGCCCCGGCGCCATAGGTCTTTGGACATGAAACTTTCCCGTTCGTGACACGTGCGGAGAAGAATGTGGAGGGATCGCGGGGACCGATCACACGAAAGCGGCCCGCCAGGCGCGGGCGCGAATGGCATCATGTGCCGGTCTGTGTCAGGCGAGGTGTTTCATAATGTCGGTAGCCTATCGCGGCCGACCGGCGGACACAACCGGGAACGCGCGGCCGGCAGCGGCGCCGGTTCGACGATCCGGAGCCGCTCACTCCGCCCGGTTGCGATCCGCCAACGCATCGCGCAGGGCGTCTCCGGCCAGGTTGATGGCAAGTACGCAGGTCACGATTGCGAGCCCGGGCCAGATCATCTGCAGCGGGGAGGAGCGCATGTGGATGCGGGCGTCGAGCAGCATCGTGCCCCATTCGGGCATTGGCGGCTGGACGCCGAAGCCGAGAAATCCGAGCGCCGAGATGCCCAGGATCGCGCGCGCGAACATGCCGGTCCAGACCACGACCAGCGACGGCACCAGCGACGGCAGATAGTGCCGGGAGGCAATGGCGACAGGCGACAGACCGGCCAGCTTCGCCTGGATCACGTAACCGCGGGTTTCCAGCGACAGGCCGATGCCGCGCGCCACCCGCGCGTAACGCATCCATCCGGTGACGCTCAACGCGAAGATCAGGCTGCCGGTTCCCGCGCCGAGAAGCCCGGCAATGACGACGGCCGCGACCAGATCCGGAAACGCCAGGAACGTGTCCGTCGTCCGCATCACCATCCAGTCCGCGATCTTGCCGCCGCGCGCCGCAACGAGGCCGATCAGCGTGCCGGCCCCGAGCCCGATCAGGGAGATCAGGAACGCCAGCCCCAGGGACCAGCGCGCGCCGTGCAGAAGCCGGGAGAGAATGTCCCGCCCGAGCGCGTCGGTTCCCAGAAGCCAGTCCGGGCCGGGCGGCTGCAGCCGGCTTGGAATGTTGATGGCCGTCGGGTCGTACGGCGCAACGAGCGGCCCGGCAAGGGCCAGCAGGACAAAGGCGCAGCCAAGGGCGATCACACTACGCATCGTGCTCTCCGATGCGCGGGTCGATCAGCCGGTAGACGATGTCGATCACCAGATTGACGGTGACGAACAGGAGCGCGGCGAGCACCACAACCGCCTGGACCTTGGGAAAGTCCCGCGCCTCGATGGCGTTGACCAGAAAGTTGCCCAGACCCGGGCGGGCGAAGATCACCTCGACCATCACCGCGCCTTCGAGAAGAAAGGCCAGTTCCAGCCCGAACACGGTGACGACGGGGATGGCGGCGTGCGGCGCCACATGATCGAGCCCGATCCGGCGCTCGGGAATGCCGCGCCGTTTCAGCGCCGGCAGGAACGGCTGTCCGCGTGCTTCCAGAATGCCGGAGCGGATGATGCGGGTCAGAGCGGCGGCGACGCCGAGACCGAGCGTCAGGGCGGGCAGGATCACATGGGCGGGGGTGCGGGCGCCCATGGCCGGCAGCCAGGAAAGCTTGACCGCAAACAGGAGGATCAACAGGAGCCCGAGCCAGAAGGCCGGAACGGCCGCGCCGAGAGAGGCCAGCGCGACGGCAAAACGGTCGAGCCAGCCGCCCGGCCGCCGGGTCGCAAGCACCGCCATCGGCACCGCGATCGCACAGCCGACGGCCAGACCGAGAAGGGCGAGCGGCACCGTGTAGGAGATGGCCGCGACCAGATCCGGCCAGACGGCGCGACCGGTGACCGACGAATGACCGAAATCGCCGACAAGCAGCGGACCGACCCAGGTCCGGAACGCGGTCCAGAAGCCGGCATCGAGCCCGGCCTCGCTGCGGATCTGGGCCAGCACTTCGTCGGGAACCAGCGCATTGTGCCGCGCCAGCGCGATGGCCAGCGCCGGATCGCCGGGCGCGTTCCACAACAGGGTGAAGGTCACGAGCGCGGTGCCGGCCAGGACGACGACCGCCCGCAGAACGAGGCCGAGCAGCATCGGCGTCACGCAACCTGCTCCAGGGCGCCGAGCGCAAAGGCGGCGTCGCGCAGCGTGCGGCCATAATCGGTCTTCGGTTGCCTGACGAAATCGCCCGCGGGCGTTGTTTCCTCGACGCGTCCGGCGCGCAGAACCGCGATCTCGTCGCCATGGGCCGCCGCATAGCCGAGATCGTGGGTGACGATCAGGGCGGCGAAACCCTCCTCGGCCTGCAGGTCGGCGATCAGGCGCGCGGTGTGTTTCTGGGTGACGGCATCGAGGGCGGAGAGCGGCTCGTCGAACAGCACGAGCGGCGGCGCCGCGATCAGGGCCCGCAGGATCCCGACCCGCTGGGCCTGGCCGATGGACACCTGACCCGGCCGTCGGTCGAGAAGGTCGACCGGCAGTTCCAGGCCCGCGCACAAACGTTTCAGCCGGTCCGGATCGGGCGCAAGATTGCGCCCCGCCAGGGGTTCCATGACCGATTGATAGAGGCTGCGCGCCGGATTGAAGGCGGAGCGCGGTTCCTGCATGACGAGGGCCGGACGGCATTGGCGCACGGGCGCGCCGGCCCATGCGATCCGGCCTTTCGCCGGCCGCAAGAGGGTCAGGATCGCGGCAATCAGCGTGGACTTGCCGGCGCCGCTTTCCCCGACCACGGCAAGCGTGCCGCCCGGGGCAAGGCTCAGCGAGACATCCGCAAGGATTGTCTTGCCGCCGCGCAGCACCGAAAGGGCATCGACCCTCAGCATGGCAGCGTCAGCCAGCTTCGATGGGCCGAGAGCGACCGGGCGGCCGGCGTGCCCGGGCTGTTCAGGAGACTGTTCGTCGCCGCGTCCTCGACGACTTCGCCGTCCTGCATCACCAGCAAACGCCCGACGCGCCGCGCCGCAAGTCCGAGGTCGTGGGTGATCAGGACCATCGCGGTCGGACGTCCGGACAGGGTGTCTTCCAAGAGATCCATCGTTCCCGCGGCGACGACCGGGTCGAGGGCCGAGGTCGGTTCGTCGAGCACCAGAAGGTCCGGCGTGCCGATCAGGGCCATTGCAATGACGAAGCGCTGCTGCATGCCGCGGCTCCAGCCCCACGGGCGTTTGCGCAGATCGCCGCCCTCGATGCGCAGGGCGCGGAACAGGTCCTGTTGCCGTGCCGCGTCATGGTCGAGAGCGAGGGCGCGCTCGGCTTCGCGCCAGTGAAAATCCATATTGCGCAAGGGATCGAGCGCGTCGTCCGGGCTTTGCGGAACATGGGCGACGCTGCGCCCGTCCGCGCGCAGCGCATCCACCAAGGCGTGGCCCAGGGTCGACTTGCCGGACCCGGACGCGCCGACGAGGCCGATGCGCTCGCCGGCGGCGATCTTCAGGGACGTCGGATGCAGGATTGTCCGGCCCGAGCGGGTTGCGCTCAGGCCGAAGGCGGAAAGGGTCATTCCGAAAGGGCTACCTCATGGGTCATCCAGTAGGTCTCGGTCGGGTGCACGCGGTAATTTTTCAGTCCCTTGCGCCCGACATTGACCTGACTCACGTGAAACACCGGGATCAGCGCGCCGTCCGCGGCAATGATTTCCTGCACCTTATCATAGATCGTTTCGCGGTCGGCATGTTCGAAGGTCAGGCGGCCTTCTTTTAGAAGCCGGTCCAGTTCCGGGTTGGCATAGCGGCCGGTATTGGAGCCGCCGTCGGACTTTACCAGCGCCTCAAGCACCGCGCCCGGATCGCCCTGCGGTGTGCTGACCCAGGATTGCAGGAACATGTCGGCCGTTCCCTCGGCAATGGCGTCATTGCTGGCGCCGTATTCGCCGACGCGCACGTTGGCGGTGATGCCGATGGCCTGCAGGAAGGCCTGGGTCAGTTCGGCCGTCGGCGCAAGCGCGGCACGCGAGGAATAGGTGACGATGTCGATCTCAAGCGGCGCTCCGTCCAGCATCCAGCGGCCGCCCTCTTTGACGGCACCGGCTTCGGACAGAAGCGCCTCGGCCTTTGCAGGATCGTAGGTCGGGTCGATATCGGCGGCCCAGCCGAGACCGGCGGGATAGATCGTGCCGGCCGGCACACCGCCGACGCCCGAGAGCGCCGCGTCGACAATGCCCTTGCGGTCGATGGCCAGCGACACCGCGCGCCGGATCAACGGATTGGCCATCGGCCCGCTCGCCGCGTTCAGGGAGTAGAAATAAAGCCGCGCGGTCGGGGCGGAAAAGCCCTGTGCGCCGGTGCCCTTGATGCGTTCGAAATCGGCTTCGGGATAGTTGATCACCAGATCGACCTCGCCCGCCTCGAAGGCGAGCGCGGCGGACGCCGGATCGGCGGCCTGGACCACCCTCACCTCGGAAAGCGCCGGCTTGCCCAGGCGATAGCCCGGATTGGCTTCGCCGCGAAACAGCTGTTCCGGCACGAATTCGCGCAGGACGAACGGCCCCGTCGCATTGACCGGAAAGGCGTCGGAAACCGGGCCGAGAACGGCAATGCCCGGGTCCGACAAGGTCCAGGGGAAGGCGGCGTTGGGCGCGTTGGTCTCAAACACGATGACGCGGTCCCCGTCCGCCTTCATGCCGGCCAGATCGAGAAGCTTGGCGATGCGTGCATTGTGTCCGGGATTGCCCTCCTCGGAAATGGGAGCGATCGCAGCGATCACGGCTTCGGCGGTGACCGGCGTTCCGTCCTGAAACTTGACGTTTTCGCGCAGCGTGACGCGCCAGGTCGTATCAGAGGATTGTGTGTAGGATTCAGCGACGCGCGGAGTGAGGTTCAGTTCGTAATCGATGCCCATCAGGGTCTCGGTCACGCCGGCCTGGTTGTAGACCCAGCCATTATAGCCGGCGCGCGGGTCGGGCGCCTCGCCGGTGGAGGCAGCGAGATGTTCGATCGAACTGGAAATCGTCAGGCTGTTTTCCTGGGCAAATCCGGGCACCGCGGAACCAAGCGCAAAGAGCGCCGCAAGGACCAGCCGGGTGAAGATGGACATGGGGTTTCCTTCTGGTTTACATGTATGGGGGCTTGTTTAGGTGAGCGGGGGGTTCGATGCCCGCCCGTCCGGGACGGGAATGTTCGACCCGGTCCCGGACAGACGGTCAGCGCCTTGACGGCGCCGAGGCCCGTGGCACGGACCAGGTTCGGCTTCGCGGGTGGAGCCGCTCGGGGCAGAGCGGCGCCACAAAACTGCCGGACAGGATTCCAGGCCACGGGCTTGTTGCATCGAAGGGGCAGGTCATTTTTCGTCCTCCGGATCGAAAACCGGATCGAGGATCAGGACCAGCCGCGTCTCGCCGGGATCGCCGGCGGGCGGGGCTCTGTGCAGGAGGCCGGCGGGCGGCTGGCCAGGCCCAGGCGAGTTGGATCCAAGCGATTCAGGCCCAAGCGCTTCAGGCCAAAGCGTGCCGCGCAGCAGGATCGGCGCGCCCGTCGGCACGGTAAAGACCCGGCGCGGCTCCCGGCCGTCGGTGGAAATGCCGTATTGGGTTCCATGGCCGCGATAGGTGCAGACAAGGCGAGCGGTGACGGCGTCGATGTGGAATGAGCGGTGCGCCTCGTCTATCTCCGCTGTGATGTTCAGGCGCACATAGGAAGACTGCATGACGGAGGCGAAGATCCAGGCGAGCGCCGAGATGTCCTCCACCAGGCGGTCCCGCTGCGGTCCGGGCGGCGTGCCGGCCATGTCGCAGAACGCGCCCGCCGTTTCCGCGACGGCGTCGGAGGGCAGGATCGCGCGTCCGCGCGGCAAAAGGTCGGCGGAAAGCCCGTCGATCCAGGTCTGAAAGTCGGGCAGCGGCCGCCGGCGCCAGATCGCGGCGGCGCAGCCGGGTTTCAGGAAGGCCGCAAGGTCCTCCGGCTGGTCGGCGACCGCGACGCCGATCGCCGCCCTGGTCAGTGTGACGGGCTGCACGCTCACGCCGTGTTCCCCGTCATCGGACCCACGGCGGACGATCCGGTGTCCGTCGGCGCAGCGGGGGCGTTTTCGGTGCGCAAACCCTGCCGCGCGCCGTGCATCGGGGTGACAGGGGTGGATTTGTCGAGCATGATCGGGCACCAGGAACGCAGAGCTATCTTCATGCAACTATCTCAGTTACAAGTTTCACGCAACAGAAATTGTTACTTGAGCCTCTTGTTCAGCGGAGCCGCGGTTTGAAGCGAAACGGTCGTCTGTCCCTTGCCCTGCACACGCTCGGCCACATGGCCGGGGAGCCGGACCGCGTGCGCACGTCTGCCGACATCGCCGCGCATGCGGGCACCAACGCGGTTGTCGTGCGCCGGGTTCTCGGCCGGCTGCGCGAGGCCGGCCTGCTGACATCGGAAAAGGGCCATGCCGGCGGATGGCGGCTCGCACGCACCCCCGACAGCATCACGCTCGCCGACGTCTATCTCGCCCTCGACGAAAGCCTGATCGCGACCGCGGACCAGGATGTGGTCGCCGACTGTTCGGTCGAGCACGCCCTGCACCGCCGGGTTTCCCTGGTCATGGAAGACATCGAACGCAGCCTGATCGAACGGCTTGCGGCGACGACCATTGCGGAGATGCAGGAGACTGAGGGGTAGGCTTGGGGTTTTGGAGGCGTGCACTTAGCTGTTTCGAACGCGGACTGTCGTACAGCTCAGAAGCAGGCTCCAGGGGAATCGGTTGTTTCGATGAACTTGAACGAAATCAGCGAACGGAAACAACGTATTGACTCGATGTCCCTGTGATCGTCTCAGATAGCGGCGTTGGACGAAAAACGGACATTGGGTGCATCCGCAAAGTTTTTGCTTAGAACAATATCACACCTTTATCTTTAATTTGGCTTATCGCTAATTGACACTGGGCCTCAGGTGGAAGCCTATTTAATACGTGACGCGCTATCGACATTCGGGGAATGTTCACTCCCGGAAGGCTGTGTGGGAACAGTACACAAGCTACCAGGAGAGCCATCTTTATTGCGGGTCGAATTTGTCAAAGCCTTTGCTTCAAATTGGAATCGGCATTTCCATGGCGGGCATCGGACTGGCGACGTCATTATCTTTCGGTTCTTGCACCAGATTATCTTCCCGATTTGTGCTAGGGATTGTAAAGATGAAATGGAAAAATTATTCTGATTCTCTATTTTAGATGGTTATGACTCAATCGAACTGGCTAATCCCAGATTTATTCTCCATAAGGAAGTGTATAAATTTTGTGAAATTTTGATGCGGGTATCGGATGTACGGCAAGGGTTTGGGCTCAGTTAGGCAAGTCGAGGTGGGCTGGTTGCAATCGGTGCTTGCCGAACATCGCCAACCCATCCTACTAATCGGCGCAGGTGCATCAATTTCATCTGGGGTGCCAGCGGCTGGCGAAACCGTAAATCGCGCCGCAAAGTGGGCTTACTGTAAAGCTCATGGTCGTTCGACGATGGACCCTGGTGTCGTTGATTCCGATTGGTTACCCTGGATGGAAAGCCAATCATGGTTCCGAACAGGTATCAATCTGTCCGACCAGTACCCAGTGGCCATCGATCACCTTCTTGGGATCGGCAATGACAAGCGAGAGTTCTTTGAACAGTTGATCAGCCGGGGCGTGCAACCCCGCAAGGGTTATCGGGCGCTCGCCCGTATCCTTGACAATGGTTGGATAGCAACTGTTCTAACCACCAATTTCGACCACTGTCTTTACCGCGCGACGATCCTGGAAGCGGCACCGCCGCTCTTGGTAGAGATCCGCACACCATCCGATTGGGCTAGGTTCAACGCTTCGCCCGCGAACCCTCAGCTGATCCATATCCATGGATCGGTGGAACACTATTCCGACATGAACCTCACCAAGGATGTCGCAAGCCTCGATTTGGAAGTTGTGGATCGGCTCAAGCCTCTGTTGCGCGACCATCCCCTTATCGTCGTCGGCTATCGTGGCATGGAAGCATCGGTTATGACCGATCTCCTCTACAACCAAGCCGACTATGCTCAAGGCTTCAACAACGGCGTGTTCTGGTGTGATCTAAAGCGCAGCATCAACGATGCCCTACCGCCTCTCGTACAGGGCTTCGCTGATAAGATCGGTACAAACTTCAATCGCGTGGCTATCGATGGATTTGATCATTTGTTTGATGTTGACCTCCTTGGCCATCTTACCGCTCGGAAGGTTGCCCCGAGGCCACTTGGCCCGCTGCAAGCGCCGATTGATCTGCCGCCAGACATGCGAGCATTCGACGGTGGGACCTATCTCGACCTCGACGAACCGCTCTTGTTTCAGCGGTTGAAACAATATGCAGACAAACATTCCGAACCTTCCCCAGAGCGGCTTGATGCAGAGTGGATTCGCGATCGGGCGGCCGTAAAAAGATTAGTGCAATTGCCGAAGGATGCGAGCGCATCGCCGATCCCGACACTCGCCGGCTGGCTGATGTTTTCGCGTCGACCAGCTTCTGCACTACCACAAGCTTTGGTAAAGTTTACAGTTAAAGGCCCTGAAGCCTGGTTGCGTGGCACATTTGGCGAGGACGCCGATCTTACCGAGACCGAAGGCGATGGCATATTCGTTGTCGAGCGAGAGATCGGTGGTACGCTTTGGACTCAGCTCAACATACTCATTGAGACCATCGCGCTCCTCAATGCGCCTTTTCTTCTCAAAGAAGCGCAATCACGCCAGGTAACGGCTTATCATCCTCAGGCATTGAAAGAGATGATCGTGAACGCGCTTGTTCACCGGGATTACGCCGTTGAAGACCCAATCACGATCACGATGACACCCACAGAAATCGAGACTCTGAGTCCCGGCGGCCTCATCGAGGAAGTGGCAGCAAAGACCGGCGGCAAGGCAATCGAAAGACTAATCCGCGACGGCTCGCGCGGTGTTCTTAAAGGCTATCGTAACCCAGTCATTTCCGGTTTTTTCTACGGCAGTAATGAGATGGAGCGGCGTGGATCCGGTCTTGCCGACATGTTTCAGCACACGATCGACAACAACGGCGATGTCCACTTTCATCCTGCCGAGGACAACAGCGCGTTCCGTGTCGTCATATCCGCGCGACCTGAAGCCGTCGATGAAATCACCCGCACGGCCGTCGCCAATCAAACGGAGACCGCACGTTTCACGACCAATCTTGCTGAATTCGCAGCGCTTCCCGAGAGGATCTGGCATGCGAGCACCAGCGCAAACTCCGCCTCTGGCCTGCGCAGAAGTGCCGGCGATCTGCCAGTCCCCCCCGGCTACGTGCAGGACGGGCGGTTCTTCACCTTTTATAACCTCACGCGCATCTCGGAAGAGCTTGTCTCGCCCTTTGACGAGGGCGACGTTGAGGAAATTACAGTCCCTGAACTTTTCGAACAAGGCAACGGCATCAACATTATGCGCAGGCTGCTGCATGACAGCCTAAACGAGCATTTGCGCGCGATCGGACTCGTTGTTGATGAAGACAAACGCCGGGCGCATTTTCCACGAGGCGACGAGCCGAACCGCAAGATCAGCTATCAGGGGCGAGTCAAACGAGCGACTCGGACGATCGTCAAAGCGCGCACAAAGCGCGATTCTGACGAGGTAATCTATTTCGAACACAAATCGTTCTCTTATTCGCTTACGGTGTTTGGCATCGATTGGGGCCTTTTCATAAATCCCGGTTATGTGTTTACGCGAGATGGTCACCACCGCTATCTTGGTCGTGATCGAACAAATATTCTCTCTACAAAACGGGCGGCGCGAGATTTTAACCCCAGCGTAATGCATGACGTAACTTTCTGGATGGCGTGCCTGTCAGATGAAGCCGATGGAGTCTTCGCGCTAAATACTGAGGCCGATAACGAATTGTCAGACTACGCCCCGACCATTTTGGTAAATAGCGCCTTTCCCGGCATCGCCTACAATTCGACCGCATTCGTCGATGGGCGGACTTTCGGCGACGAGCTTGACAAGCGAATGCAGGAAGCCGATCTCGAACTTGAGGATCTCGCCTCTGTCGATGAACTAGTAGATGACGAGTCGGAAGAGGTCAAAGACGTTGACGGTGAGCAGGGTGAAGATGGATGGGAGGATTAGGCATGACGCTTGACCTCTCCATTAAGGAACTTGCGTTGCCAAAGTTGCAGTTTGGTGGTGCGTTAAGTGTTTCCGATCCCAAAGTCGGGCTGGCGAAGGCTGGCCCGTTTGATCTTCACTTTGGATCGGCCGCACGAAAGGAGAAGCTTGGCGTTGGTATCATCGGGCCGCAGGACATGATCGACCTGACGCGCGCCTGGATCGCTCGGTGCATGCTTCCAATTCCCATAATTGACGGCGAGAGCCTTCTCAAGCGGACATTTCCAGGTTTCGAAGAAACCTTCCACAGTGCGCTGGTCGTCGAGGACAGTTGGACCATTCGCCTCGATATTGACAAAGCCGACAAGCTTAAAGCCGCTCTAGCCGAAGACGATTCATTTCGCCGGTTCGAAAAGGTGCTGACCACCTATGCGGACGCACTCGACAGTCTTGCTGCCCGTGATGTCAACCGGCCGGACATCGTTATACTAGCAATGCCTAGTGAGGTGCTGAGAAAATCGCATGCCGTGGAACGGAAAGCTACGGCGGAGGAGAACAAGGCCGCGGCAGCCATTCGAAAGGCAAAACTGAGCAATCAGCTCGACCTGTTCGATCTAGCAGAAGAAATCCAGCAAACCGAAGAGGATTTTCTGAAACGCGACTTGCGTCACGCCTTGAAGGCACGTGCTTTGAAAGCCAAGCTCCCCATTCAGATTGTCACACGCAATCTGTTAGAGGATTCCGCTAGGGGACAGGATGCGGCGACGCGGGCGTGGAATTTCTCGGTCGGCGCCTACTATAAAGCGGGCGGTGTACCTTGGCGCCTGCCGCAGACCGGACCCGAGACTTGTTTCGTCGGCATCTCTTTCCATCATTTGCGTACCACGAAACGGCACATAGTCCAATCCAGCCTGGCACAAGCGTTTTCCAGCGAGGGCGAAGGGTTTGCAATCCGTGGCGAAGCCGTCCCCGCCAGACCGAATCAGCGGCGGAACGTCCACCTCTCCGAGGAGCAGGCCTCCAGTCTCGCGACGAATATCGTCAAAGAATACGCGGCCCGCGCCGGAGGGCCACCTGTTCGCGTCGTAATCCATAAGACGACACATTTCGACGCCGCCGAATTGACAGGTATTCGCACAGCGTTGGCGGACATTCCAATTGTTGATTTGGTGACCTTGGTTCCGAGTAATCTGAGACTTCTCCGGCTCGGTGTTTATCCACCGAAGGTCGGTACACTTTGCACGGTGAATGATATGTCGTCTTATTTGTTCACTTCAGGGTTCATGCCGGAACTAGGCACTTATCCAGGACCGCACGTGCCGCAACCCTTTGAGATCCGTATGCAATCGGGCGGCGATAAAGTCGATGCTGCCCAAGACGTCCTGAACCTGACGCGAATGAATTGGAACACCGCAGATATACGAGGGAAGTGGCCGGTGACACTATCATTTGCGCGACGAGTGGGCGGTATACTAGATGAGTTCGGGGATACTGAGCCCGGAGAGACCTCATTTCGATATTTCATTTAAGCGTCCGTCCCTCGTGGTTGATGCGAGCTGAGTTGTTCATATTTACACCTAGGTTTCGCCGTCACCGAGAGTGTCCGGTTCGGTGTAATTCACCGCAGCATATAAAAACCTGATTGAACGTCAGCTCGGAACCATCAGTGTTTAAAACAATTCTCCCGATGCCAGGCCAAAAACTCACCCCTCGGACCGTCCGCAACGCGCTCCGGACCCAACAGTTTCCCCGTCCGATTGATCATCGCCCTCACCGCCGCCACATCGTTGGTTTGCCGGGAGACGAGGATCGTGTGATCATCCGACAGGCCGACCAGGCCCCTGTCGAACATCCAGTGAGCCGTGCCGGACAGCGCCATGCCGTTGCTGACGATGTCCGGGCCGCCGTGTTCGACCGGCCTGATGTGCGCGGCCTCGACCTCGGCGCACCCGCCGCCGTTGATCAGCCGCAAGCCGGTGATGGCGCATTGTTCGCGATAGGCGCTTAACACGATTTTTCGAAAGTTGCGGTCCCGCACCGCCCGGCTGGTTATCTGGGTGATGCGGTCTCTGGCGGTATAGGGCTCAATCGGCTCCCGCGCCTCCTCGAACCCATCCCCCGCAGTGACGGGTTGGGTTCTCGGCAGGATATCGTCGTCGCGTCCGAGGCCACGCTGGACGATCCGCGCGAAATCGGCTTGAGACAGCGGCCGGACCGCAGCCTGCGCCCGGCCGGAGAGGTTTCCTTCATCGTTCAAAAGACCCCGTTCGATCACTTCGCCGGCCTCACGAAACGCCACCGGATCGCCGAAATCGAGATAGCTTCCCGGCTCAATCAAAGCCAGATACATGTCCGGACTTCTCGGGTCGGGAATGATCTCTTGTACCCTGGCGACCGCGAAATAGCCTTTTGTTTGTCTGATTTTCTTCGGTTCCAGATAGACGATCCAGTCGCCCTCGCACTGCCGGGCGCGATTGAGATATTGTTTTGGAAACTGATAGCGCTCCGACGGGACATCGTCGTAGATCGAATCTGGACGGTGGATGAAGACGCCAAAAGCCATGGTTGAAAGATGACGCGAAAACACCGCGTTGCCAATCCTTCCTTCCGCTGAATTAGCAAATGGCGGATTTCGGGAGCACGCGACAGGGTTGCCGACCCCTTTTCCCTGACCTGTCCGGGTTGGTTTTCCCGATAACAAGCGCCGTCTCAGAAACCCTGTTCCAAACCGGTTTCAACACCAGACAGTCGGAAGGCGCACCCGTCAGGCCCCCTCCCGGTGCCATTCGATCGCCCGCTCCGCCCAGCCCTTTGGCAGGGTGTGCCCGCCCTTGTGCAGGCAGAAGCGGATCGGGGCGCCGCTGCCGCACGAGGTCCAGTTGCGGCACCAGAACGGGCCTTCGGTCGAGAGCGCGTCCGGCTTGCTGGTGCAGGCATTGGTCGCGCGCAACAGGCCGAGGCCGTGATAGACGTCGCCCTGGTGCCAGTCGCGGATGCCGCGGCCTTCGAGCGGCACCTGGCTGTCGGCAAAGCCGTGAATGTGCAGGAGCCGGCGCGGGCCGGACGGGCATTTGGCGGCCGGGACCGGGCGCCGCAATCCGCCGGCGACCGGCACCACGGCGCTCGGCTTCAGCTTCGAATAACAGGCGAAATGCCAGGCCATGGATCCGCCGGAGGAAAATCCGGTCATGAGAATGTCGAACCCGGGAAGATCGAGACGCCGCGCTGCGTCGGCGATCACGGCCTCGGTGAAGGCGATGTCGTCGCGGGCCGGATTTTCCCGCGGCCGCGCCGGCCAGCCGCGCACATTGCGCCCGGGAAACAGATAGCCGTCCGGGGCGATCACCACGTAGCCGGCCCTGGTGAAGCGGGAGACAAGGCCCTTGTTGCCAAGCACGCCCTTGCCGGAGCCGCGATGGCCGTGGAAGAAGACCACCAGTTTCTGGTCGCCGGCGCCGGGATCGGGCCGCCATCCGTCCGGGACCGCCATGTGGTAGGTGCCGGCATGGGCGCCGTCGATGGCACAGCCATCCGGGCTGTCGCAGGAGGGCTGGAAGGCGGCTGCCGGTGACGCGGTCAGGATTGCGGCGAAGAGGAGGGCTTGGTGTGATTTCATCGCCCGGTTTATGCCACGTTCGCCGGTTTCGGCCTATTGCGAAACCGGGCCGGGTTTTCAAAAAAGGGTGAGCGTGGTGCGCGGCATCCGTCCTTCGAGGCTCCGCTTCGCTTCGCACCTCAGGATGAGGGGGGTCAGTTTTACATGGAGGACAGGCAGCGCGCTCGATGTCGCCCACCGGCCTCATCCTGAGGCCGCCAACACGGGTGGTCCCGATGTGGATGCGAAGCGCGGCTTCGAAGGGCAATCCAGCGCACGTCATCCGTCCTTCGAGGCTCCGCTTCGCTTCGCGCCTCAGGATGAGGGGGGGTGTGTAAAAAAGGGTGGGGTCACCCGACATCGAGCACGCCATGCCCGCCGATGTCACCCACCGGCCTCATCCTGAGGTGCGGAGCAGAGCGGAGCCTCGAAGGACGGTCCAGTGAACACAACCCCTCTCACAGGGCTCGACCCGATAAACCTCCTCAAGAGAAGCGCGACAGCCAAACCCCGCCGCTAAAGCGTGACCGGCCGGTCGATCGCCTTGCCCCAGGCGCAGATGCGAAAAGTGCGGTGGTCGGGGCAAAAATAGGGGTCGTTCACGACCAGATCGACGACGGACTCATAGGTTTCCGCCTCGACGATCCACAGGCCGCCGACAAAGGGCGCGTCCGGGACCGGGCGCAGTCCGCCGCCGACCAGGATGCTGTCGGAATGTTTTTCCAGATAGGCGATGTGGTCCGCGCCCCTCGCCCTGCGGACCGCCAGCATGGCCGGACTGTCGTCGAAAATCACCACCCATCGTGTCATCGGCCGCGCTCCCGTGCTTTCCACTGCCCGCAGGATGCGCAAAACGCAGGGAGAGCCGAAAGCGCCAAAGCAGCGAATTTGATGGCTCCAGGCAACGGAGCGCGATAGTCAGTTCTCGAAAATCGCAGCCAGTCCCTCAGTCCCGTGCTCCTTGATGTGGAGCCCGCATCACGTGCGGGGAACGCAGATTGGAGGGGCGGACTTGAGGCAATTCGGGTTCGACGTCACGGGACAAGGCGGTGCCGATGCAGCGCCTGGTAATGCGGCAGGAAGATCTCGTAGTGCGCCTGCATCTCTTGCGGCAAATCGGCGACATCGACGTCTCTGCGCGGTTGCGCCTTCAATCCGTCGGAATCGCGCAGGGAGGCATGCCAGACGTTGTCGTCGCCGTCATACCAGAGCACCTCGTCGCGGCTGCCGGGCTCCCAGGAAAGCGCCGATTCGATGAAGGGAATGCCGATGCCGGCGCAATAGGCCCGCACCATGGCCGGCGGATCGGCCAGCAGATCGTCGCTGTCGATGACGAGCGGCGGCTTGCCGTCGCGTTCGCTCAGGAGGTCGAACAGTCTGTGTTGCGCCTCGAAGCTGACTTCGTGCGGCTCGAACCCCTGTTGCATGCCGGCCTTCGCATAGGATCGCTGCAGGGAGGCCAGCACCTTGGCCGGGTCGCGGATCAGGAAGCTGTGATCGATGCGGCCGAGAAAGGCCGCGTCCCACATGTGATCGGTATGGTGCGGCATGTCCTTGGAAAAGACCGGCCGTTCCTCCGCCGCGGCGAGAATCCTTTGCCAGACGGCGGCGAAGGTCAGGCCGGGCTTGCGCTTGTCGGGCGGGGCCGGGCGCGGCGCCCGGGCCTCGTCGCCCTGATACCAGGGCTCGCCGAACGGTTCATGAAAGCAGGTGAGATCGCCGCGCATCCGCATCATCCACTCAAACGCGGTGGAGGTGGAACGCGGCGTCGCCCAGAGCACGTGGATCGGATGCATGTGTGACCTCAAATGGGGTTTGAAGGGTGGGTCATGCCGCGATGATCTTTTCCAGGATGCGGCGGCCGAATTCGTGGGTCGGGCCTTCCCAGTGCGGGCTGAGCCGGCCGCCGTCATAGGCCGGCGACAGGCGACCCTGCTGCAGGCGTTCCAGCATGCCGAGATCCTCCCGGTTCAACGCGTCCCACATTCCGATCAGGGCGTCGCGCGCCGGTTTGTGTTCGGGGCCGGTCGCGGCGTCTCCGATCAGAAAGACATGCAGTTCCTCGCGGGTCCTGTCGGGGGCGACGGGGTAGGAGACCAGCAGGGTGAACTGGTCGGGATACACTTCGGCGGCGAAATGCGGAAAGCACAGGAACCAGAGGCCGCGTTTGGCATCGGCCTCCGGCAGACCCGGATAATGCGGCAGGCCCTCGCCGCGGCCGTCCTCCACTTCGGGGAAGATGTAGTCGTTGTAGAACACGTGATCGCGCCATTCACCGGACCAGCGCACATTCATCGGCGCGAATTTCAACAGCCGCGGATGAACGGAAAAGACGTGGTAGCCCTCCATGTAATTCTCGTAGACCAGCTTCCAGTTGGCCTTGACGTCGAAGTCGAGGCGGCCGGCCCAGCGGATCGCGGAAAAATCGTAGGCCGGGGTGCGCGCGATCAGCGGGGCGAGCCAGTCGGTGAGCGGTTCGGCGTCACCGGACACATTGACGAAGATGCAGCCGTTCCAGGTTTCGGTGCGGACCGGCATCAGGTCGAGCAGGGCGCCGCCGCCATCCTCGAAGCGGCCGGCCTCGCCCGGCCCGTCGAAGTGCGGCCGCGCCCTCAGCTTGCCGTCGAGCCCGTAATTCCAGGCATGGTAGGGGCAGGTCAGCGAGGATTTTCGGCAGGCCTCTGTCACCAGCCGCGCGCCCCTGTGCCGGCAGACATTGTGAAAGCCACGGATTGTGCCGGCCCGGTCGCGGACGATGATCAGCGGCGCGCCGCCGATTTCGATCGGTTTCATGGCGCCGGGATCGGCCAGTTCGGCTTCGGCGCCGGCAAACACCCAGGACCGGCGAAACACCCGCTCCTGTTCCAGGGCAAGCCAGTCGTTGGACCAATAGGCCGGATTGGGCAGGCCGCTCGCCTCCTCGATCGGGGCGAACGCCTGCTCGAACCCGTCTTCGCCAAGCAGGTCCTTGACCCGCGCCACCATTGCGCTGTCCCGACCGACCGCGACCATTGTGCCACTCCGTAAAAGGAATTGCGTCACTGGGAAAATTATGCACTATTTTTTTTCATGATAGTCAAGACAAATTCCGAGAGCCGCGCCGACCAGTCCCTCGCCCGCCTCGGGTCGGATCTGCGCGCCCTGCGCAAGGCGCAGGACATGACCCTGAAGGACCTTGCCGCGGCCAGCGGCCTGTCGGTGTCGTTCCTGTCGAAGATCGAACGCGGGCTGGCGCGGCCGTCGGTGACGGCCCTGCAGGAGGCGGCGGAGGCGCTCGGCGTGCCGGTCGGCTGGTTCTTCGAGACCGACGGGCCGGTGCCGGCGGACGAGCGGCCCTTCATCGTGCGCGCCGGCCGGCGGCGCAAACTGACCTATTCCGGCCTTTCCGGCACCGACTATATGGGGTTCGAGGACCATCTCCTGTCGGCCTCGCTCGACAGCCGGCTGGCGCTCGGGATCTCGACCTACCGGCCCGGCGGCAGCACTGGCGACGATTGTTACACCCACGAGGGCGAGGAAGCGGGAATGGTGCTCGACGGCACCATCGAACTGACCCTCGGCGACAAGGTGTTCGTTCTGAAGAGCGGCGACAGTTTTTCGTTTTCCGCCGACATTCCCCACCGCTACCGCAATATCGGCAAGGCGGAGGCCCGGATCGTCTGGGCCAACACGCCGGTCAGCCTGAAGAGGTAATCCATGCGCAAGCACGCGCGGGTCGTCGTCATCGGCGGCGGCAATATGGGCGCAGGGGTGCTGTATCACCTGGCCAAAGAAGGCTGGACCGACAGCGTTCTCATCGAAAAGGCCGAACTGACCAGCGGCGCCACCTGGCACGCGGCCGGACTGGTCAGCCGGATGGTCGGCGGCCAGGCGCTCGGCACGATCCACGATTATGCGGTCGACCTCTACAAGACCATCGAATCGGAGACCGGGCAGGCGGTCGGCTGGCACGGATGCGGGTCGCTTCGGGTGGCGACCTCGCCGGACCATATGGACTGGATCAACCACGTGCGCGATGCGGTGCTGGCGCGCGGCCAGGAGGCGCATGTGGTCGACGCGGCCGAGGTGGCGCGCCTCAATCCGCTCTACGATGTCGGGGCCGCCGGAGTGCTCGGCGCGCTCTACACGCCCGATGACGGCCACGTGGACCCGTCCGGGACCTGCCAGGCCATGGCCCGGGGCGCCCGCGATCTCGGCGCGGAGGTGATCCGCAACTGCCGGGTGACCGGCCTGCGGCAGCGGCCGGACCATGGCTGGGAGGTCACCACCGAACGGGGCCTTGTGCTTGCCGAACACGTGGTCAATGCCGGCGGCTATCACGCCCGACAGATCGGCGCGATGGCCGGCCTCGACCTGCCGATCACCACCATGATGCACCATTATGTGGTGACCGATGCAGTGCCGGAATTCGCGGCCATGGAGCACGAAATCCCGGTGACGCGGGACGATCATTTCTGCGGCTATGTGCGCCGCGAACAGGCCTCGGCGCTGATCGGGCTTTACGACAAGCAGGACCCGCAGCCGGTCTGGCTCGACGGCTGTCCCTGGGACAGCGCGAGCGAGCTGTTCGAGCCGAACTGGGACGGGATCACGCCCTGGCTGGAAAACTGTTTCGAACGCATGCCGGCCCTGACCGGGCGCGGCATCAAGCGGGTGGTGAACGGCGGCATCACCTACACGCCGGACGGGGCCATGCTGCTGGGGCCGGCGCCCGGACTGCGCAATTTCTGGCTCGCCTGCGGCGCGACCGTCGGCATTGCCTGGGGGCCCGGCGCGGGACGGGCGCTGGCGCAGTGGATGGTGCACGGCACGGCGGAGATCTCGACCCGGGCCTTCGATCCGCGCCGATTCGGCACCTGGGCCGATGCGGAGTTCGCCCGGGCGCGCGCCATCGAGGATTACACCCTGCGCCAGGCCATGCCCTACCCGCAGCACCAGCGCCTGTCCCGCCGCGACATCAAACGCTCCGGCGCCCACGAGCGGACCAGGGCGCTCGGCGCGACCTTCGAGGAAGCCGGCGGCTGGGAGCGGCCGCGCCTTTATGCGGGCGATCCGATGGGCTGGCGCCGCACATCCGCTTTCGGGCAGGCGGCGCGGGAATGTGACGCGGTGCGCAACCGGGTCGGCCTCGGGGACTTTTCGGCCTTTGCCAAATTCCGCATCGAGGGGCCGGGCGCCGAAACCTTCCTCAATGCGGTCTGCGCCAACCGCATGCCGAAAGAGGGCCGGACCTGCCTGACCTTGCTGTTGAATCGGGCCGGCACGATCGAGGGCGAGGCCACGATCGCGCGTACCGGGCCGGAGAGCTTTTATTGCGTCACCGGCGCGCCCTCGGAACGCCGGGTGTGGGACTGGCTGACCCTGCATTGCGGCGTCCCTCTCGAGGGGGCGGTGATCACCAGCGTGACAGACGCGACCGGCATTCTGGTGCTCGCCGGGCCACAGGCGCGCACGGTGCTTGCGGCCTGTACCGGGGAAGATGTCGGCAATACGGCCCTGCCCTGGCTGTCGTGCAAAAGCATGACCATCGCGGACTTGCCCGTGCTTGCCCTGCGGCTCAGTTTCACCGGGGAACTGGCATTCGAGCTGCACGCGCCCAATGAAAGTCTCGGCGCCCTGTGGGATCTGCTGTGGCAGGCCGGGCAGGCGCACGGCATCGCGCCGTTCGGCTCGAAAGCGCTCGACAGTCTGCGGCTTGAAAAATTCTATCGCGGCGGGCACGAACTCGGCAACGATGCCAGCCACCCGGACGTGGACCAGACGCGCTTTGCCGCCATCGACAAGCCGTTTGTCGGGCGCAACGCCATGCTGGCCCGCACGCCGAAATCCAGGATCGCCTTGCTCGCGCTCGAAGGCGAGGAAACAGACGCACTCATCGGCGAGGCCGTTTTTCAGGGCGAAAGGCTGGTCGGTTCGGTCACCTCGGCCGCCTATGGCCATACGATCGGCCGGTCGCTGGCGATCGCGTTCGTCGGGGACGATGTGCGTGCGCCGGGCACGTTGCTCGAGGTCTGCCTGCTCGGAAAAAGGGTGCGCGCGGAAGTCCTCCCCGACGCGCCGTGGGACCCGCAGAATGATCGATTGCGGGTGTAAATCTTCCATCTCCGTCACGGACCGGCAGGACGAAGATTGATCCGTCCGCCTCTGCCCGGTAAAGCTTGCCCGGCAGATCCACCCAACCCGGTCCTGCCGCCGATCCGGAACCATCAGGATGTTTCATGACGTGGAAAGACGAAGCCGACGCAATCCATCGACGCCGCGAAATGGCGAAAGCCCAGGGCGGCGAGAAGGCCGTCGCCCGCCAGCATGAAAAGGGCCGGCTGACGATCCGCGAACGGATCGACGCCCTGCTCGATCCCGGCTCCTTCGACGAAGTCGGCATGGGGGCCGGTGACGCCGAACTTGACGAAAACGGCAATCTCGTCGGCTTTTCGCCGGCCAATTACGTGCTCGGATTCGGCAGGATCGACGGGCGGACCTGCGTCGTCGGCGGCGAGGATTTCACGCTGAAGGGCGGCTCGCCGTCCGAAGCCGGGCTGCGCAAGAGCGTCTATACGGAAGAGCTGGCACTGAAACACAGGGTGCCGCTGATCCGACTGCATGAGGGCGCCGGCGGCAGCGTCGGCGGACCCGGCAAGTCGAAAAGCCTGAGCGCGCCGGTCTACCAGGCCTCGCGGTTCAAATCGGTGGCCGAGGCGCTGGCCAGCGTTCCGGTCGCGACCGCGGCGCTCGGCGCCGTCGCCGGCATGCCGGCCGCCCGGCTGGTGGCGGCGCACTTTTCGACCATGGCCCGCTCCACCGCGCAGGTGCTGATCGCCGGCCCGGCCGTCGTCGAACGGGCGATGGGCGAAAAAAAGACCAAGGAAGAGCTCGGCGGCGCCGACATCCATACGAAAAACGGCACGGTCGACAATGCCAGCGACGACGAGGCCGACGCATTCGCGCAGATCCGGCGCTTCCTGTCCTATCTGCCGGCCAATGTCTGGGCAACGCCGCCCGTGTCACCGTCGGACGATCCGGTCGAGCGGCGCGAGGAAGAGCTCCTGGAGATCGTGCCGCGCAACCGGCGCCGCGCCTTCGACATGCGCCGGCTGCTCGGTTTGGTCCTCGACCACGACAGCTTCTTCGAAATCGGCAAGGGCTATGGCCGCAGCCAGATTACCGGCCTGGCGCGGATGAACGGCCAGCCGGTCGGGATCTGGGCCAATGACGGACGCCATCTTGCAGGCGCAATGACCGCGAACGGCGCCCACAAGGCCCGGCGCTTCATCGAATTGTGCGAGACCTTTCACCTGCCGATCCTGAGCTTCGTCGACGAACCCGGCTTCATGATCGGCTCGAAATCGGAAACCGAATCCACCATCCGGCACGGCTCCAACGTGGTGCTGACGGCGGCGATGAGCAGCGTGCCATGGGCCTCGATCATGGTCCGGCGCTCGTTCGGCGTGGCCCAGGCCGCGCATTACGGGCCGGAAGCCTATGTGCTCGCCTGGCCCTCGGCGGAAACCGGCCCGCTGCCGGTCGAGGGCGGCGTTGCCGTTGCGTTCCACCGGGAAATCGCCGCGGCCGCCGATCCGGAGGCCAAACGCCGGGAGCTGGAGGACATGCTGGCGGCGAAACAGTCGCCGTTCCCGCGCGCCGAGGCGTTTTCGGTGCACGAGCTCATCGATCCGCGCGAAACAAGGCCAATGCTGTGCCGCTGGATCGACCGGGTGCAGCCGCTCCTGTCTTCGCTTGTCGGCCCGAGCGGCTTCTCGGTCCGGCCCTGATCACTGAAAAGGAATTTGTCTTGGCGCATGCAATCAAACTGGAAACCGGCGGGTCGGTCTGGAAGCTTCTGGTCAAGGACGGCGACAGTGTCGCCGCCGGCCAGGAGCTGTTCATCATGGAAGTGATGAAGATGGAAGTGCCCTACGAGGCGCCGGCCGCGGGAACCGTGACGGCGCTCGCGATCGCCGAGGGCGACGTGATCGAGGAAGGGCATGTGGCGATGGAGATCGCCTGAATTGCCGGGCCTGGTCAGGCCAGCCCGTCGCCGAGAAGGCATTTTTCGAACGCGCCTTCCGGCACAAGGCCGAGCTGTTCGTAAAAATCCATAAAGTCGAAATGGTTGTAGGCGTCGACCAGTTTGCCGTCGATGATCTTGATGAAGACCGTCCCCGTGCTTGCCACCGGTTTGCCGCTCTTGCGGCACGTGGCGCGGAATGTGAACAGGGCGGAAATCCAGTCGCCCTCTTCCATGCTCTTGTCGATCTGAACATCGATGTCGGACACCAGTTTCAAGATGTTCTGGTGAAAGATCCTGAATTCCGTCGGGCCGACATGGACCTGGGCCCCGAGACCGCGCGCCTTGGTGTCGGAGACCAGCATCGCGTCGATCGTGTCGGCGTCTTCCTCCATCCAGACTTTTCTGTACCAGGTCTCAAGAACTTCACGGTGACCGGCCATAAATTTCCCCTTTTGAACAAAGTATTATTGAACGAACAGGATCCGAGTCCTATCGGAAACCGCGATTTCATTCAAAACAAGATTTGCCCGGAGCGGCCCCTCCTCCGTTTCTTTCGAAAAACCACGCAGGAAACTTGCTCTACAACGAAACCGGCAACCTGGTGACCTCGCGAAACCGCAGGCGCTTCGACAGGGTCGCCGGCGCATCCAGTTGGAGGGTCGGAAAGCGGGCGAACAGTTTGCCGAAAGCGATCTGGCCCTCGATGCGGGCGAGCGAATTGCCGGCGCAGATGTGAATGCCGAGACCGAACGCCAGATGCCGGTTCGGACGGCGGGCAATGTCGAAGCGGCCGGGATCGGGAAACTGCGCCGGATCGTGGTTGGCGGCGGCCAGCATCATGTGCACGATAGTGCCGGCGGGCAGGGTCACGCCAGACAGGGTTGCATCGGAGAGGGCGCGCCGGTTGTTGATCTGAATCGGCGGATGAAACCGCAAAACCTCTTCCACGGCGGGTTCCGCAAGCGCAGGGTCGGCCCGCAGCCGCGCGATCTGATCGGGATGGCGCAGAAATTCGTGGATGCCGTGCGACAGCATGTTGGTCGATGTTTCATGACCGGCATTCAGCAGGAAGATGCACTGGTGCAGGAGTTCCAGTTCGGTCAGCTTTTCCCCGTCCTCCTCGGCATCAACCAGGGCGGAGAGGATTTCGCCCTCGCGGCGCGACCCGGGATTGGTCTTGAGGCGCCTGATCTGGTCGCGCAGATAGGCCTTGAAATCCTCGACGGCGCGGCAGCCGGCCTGGAATTGCTCGTCGGTCAGGACCGGCTCCAGCGCCCCCAGGATCAACAGGGCCCAGTCGCGGATCAGGGCGCGGTCGGAACTCGGCACGCCGAGCATGTCGCAGACCACTTCCACCGGCAGCTTGAAGGAAAAGTCGGAGACGATCTCCATCTCGCGGCGGTCTTCCAGTTCGTCGAGATAGGTATCGACCAGGGAATGAATGCGCGGCTCCAGAGCCGCCAGCGCCTTGCGGGTGAAGGCATGCTGAAACAGTTTGCGGATCCTTGTGTGGTCCGGCGGATCGCGGAACACCAGGCTGGTCGTATGGTGCTCGAACAGGGGCGAATCGCCGAACTTCGGCTTGAAATCGACCTTCTTGTCGGAACTCCAGACGGCCGGGTCGCGATAGACCGCGACGATATCGTCGTAACGGGTCAACAGGTAGGTGCCGTCGGAATTGCGGTGCACCGGCCGGGTTTCGCGCAAGCACCCGAGATAGTCGTAAGCGCGGGCGACGAAGTCATCGGGCGGATTCAGGAGATCGAAGCCGGAAACGTCGATATTGCCGTTACTCATTGATTTTTCGGCACTTTCCTGGTTTTGGCCGGTCACGCTAACGCTCCAAAATTACGCATTGTTTAATTCGATTACGGATTATATAATTCGTCGAATAGCCCGTCAATTGCGCGATCCCTGTCCATGTCCGACCATCCGTCCGCTTTGTCCGACCGGGATTTCGAGGTGCCGAAACCGCGAAACCGGATCGGCGCCATCGATATCGGCCTGCGGCTCTTGAATGTGCTGGCCGCAGCCCCCGGGCCGATGGCGCTGAAGGACATCGCGGCGGCGACCGACATGCCGGCGGCCAAGGTCCACCGCTATCTCGTCACCTTCGCCGCCGCGCAAATGGTGGTTCAGCAGGGCCGGTCCGGACGCTACGACCTCGGACCGATGGCGCTCAGGCTCGGGGTCGCCGCCATCCGGCGCAACGACATGATCGCCCTTGCCTCGGACCGGCTTGGCGGATTGCGCGACGCGGTGCAAGCGACCTGCTTCGTCTCCGGCTGGTCCGACCGGGGGCCGCTGGTGCTGCGCTGGGAGAACAGCCTGCGCCCGGTCACCGTCATCGTCGAAGTCGGTTCGGTGCTGCCGCTCCTGACCTCGGCGACCGGCCGCGCCTTCCTGACCTACCTGCCGGCGCACCGGACCGAAAATCTGGCCCACGCCGAGGGCGCGGAATACGGCTATTCGGCCGATGTGACCGCGGCGGAAACCAAGGCGATCGCCGACGCGACCTATGTCACCGGCCTCGGCCGCACCGACGGCGCCTTCCAGAACGGCATCGCCGCGCTCGCCGCGCCCCTGTTCGATCCGCTGCGCGGCATGGTCGGCGCGGTCACGGCGCTCGGCCGGCAGGAGGAGTTCGATGCGGACGTCACCGGACCGGTTGCCATGGGGCTGAAACGGTTCGTTGCCGGGCTCGGCGGAGCGAACGACGGGGGCCGGTAAATTTCCGGTTGCCGGGCGATCCGGCCTGTGGCTTGCTGTCGCCAGAGCGTTTCACAGTTTCCGTGAAACGCTCCGGTTCCTTGCTTACCGTATTTCTATCTGCTCAGACGATCCCGTCTGAGCAGGAAAAACTCCAAATCCCCTCCTGTCAGGATACCCCGCCATGGCCCCGCCCTTTGCCAAAACCGAATATGACGACCGCCTGCGCCGGACCCGGGCGTCGCTGGAAAAGAACGGCCTCGACGCCCTGGTGGTCGGCGACCCGTCCAACATCAACTGGCTGACCGGCTACGACGCCTGGTCGTTCTACACGCCGCAGATCCTGGTGGTTTCGCTCGAGCGGGATCCGGTCTGGATCGGCCGCGAGATGGATGCCGGCGCGGCGGATTTCACCACCTATCTCAAACCGGACCAGGTGATCCCGTTTCCCGAGGACCTGGTGCAGAAGCCGGGAACCCATCCGGCCGATTTCATGGGCGACTGGATGAAGGCCGCCGGGTTCGACGGAAAACGCCTCGGCATTGAAACCGACGTCTATTACCTGACGGCGAAGGCCACCGAACGCCTCAAGGCGCGGCTTGCCAACGCCACCTGGTCCGACGCGGATCTCCTGGTCAACTGGGTTCGCGTCACCAAGAGCCCGGCGGAACTTGAGATGATGCGGCAGGCCTCGATCATTGCCGGGAAAGCCATGCAGGTCGCATGGGACGGCGTGCGGCCGGGCGTGCGCCAGTGCGATCTGATGGCCGACATTTCCGCGGCGCAGATCCGCGGCACGCCGGAGTTCGGCGGCGACATGCCGGCCCTGCACCCGCTGGTGCTGGCCGGCGAGGCCGCCGCGACCGCGCATCCGATGTGGACCGACGCGCCGTTTCAGGCCGACCAGACCATCGCGTTCGAGCTCGGCGCCTGCCGCAAGCGCTACAATGTCGGCCTCGCGCGCACGGTGCATCTCGGCAAACCGCCGCAACGGCTGACGGATACGGCGAAGGCGGTCGAAGAGGGCATGGAGGCGGTGCTCGACACGCTGCGCGCCGGCGTCGCCTGCCAGGACGTGCACGCCGCCTGGCAAAGGGTGCTCGACCGCTACGGACTGGAGAAGAAAAGCCGCATCGGCTATTCGATCGGCGTCGCCTATGCCCCGGACTGGGGCGAACACACGCTGAGCTTCCGGCCCGGCGAGCCTTGTCCGGTGCCGGAAAACGCCGTCATCCACATCATCCTCGGCATGTGGATGGACGGCTGGGGCATGGAACTCAGCGAGACCATCCATGTGCGGGAGCGGGATGCGGTCTGTCTGACGGAGTTTCCCCGCAAAGTGCATGTGATCGAGTGAGGTCGCGGAGCGGCAGCAGGTACGGGCAGCAGGAGGCCGTGAAGGCAGTGCGGGGTTGGTGCCGGTGCAAACTCGCCCACCCTCGCGTGTTCCACATTTCCAGGTTTTGCTCTCAAGCCCCTCCCCAGCCACTTCATGGTCGTGGTTTGGTACCAGCCACCCACCGCGCCGCCTCAAATCGGAAACGTGATTTGTCGCCGGCTGGTGGGTGGCCGGTACAAGACCGGCCATGACGTGTCGAGGTGGTATCGAGCGCTTGGGGTTGGTGCCTGGGCACATTTGCCCACCCTGGCGTGCTCCGAATTTCCAGGTTTTGCTTACACGAAGCCCCCACCCACGTCATGGCCGCGGCTCGTCCCGGCCACCCACCATGCCACCTCAAATCGAGATCGTGATTTGCCGCTGCCCGGTGGGTGGCCGGTACAAGACCGGCCATGACGTGTCGAGGTGGTATCGAGCGCTTGGGGTTGGTGCCTGTGCACATTTGCCCACCCTGGCGTGCTCCGAATTTCCAGGTTTTGCTTACACGAAGCCCCCACCCACGTCATGGCCGCGGCTCGTCCCGGCCACCCACCATGCCACCTCAAATCGAGATCGTGATTTGCCGCTGCCCGGTGGGTGGCCGGTACAAGACCGGCCATGACGTGTCGAGGTGGTATCGAGCGCTTGGGGTTGGTGCCTGTGCACATTTGCCCACCCTGGCGTGCTCCGAATTTCCAGGTTTTGCTTACACGAAGCCCCCACCCACGTCATGGCCGCGGCTCGTCCCGGCCACCCACCATGCCACCTCAAATCGGAAACGTGATTTGCCGCTGCCCGGTGGGTGGCCGGTACAAGACCGGCCATGACGTGTCGAGGTGATTTCAGAAGTTTGGGATTGATGCATGCATGTATGCATCTGCCCACCCCGTCGTGCTCCACATTTCCAGGTTTTGCGTGCACGAAGCCCCCAATCCACGAATTTCCCGGATCATCACACCCCATTCCGCCCCGACGCCAGCATCAGGACCCCGACGCCGATCACCACAAGTCCCAGGATCTGGGTCAGGCTCATGGCTTCCCGAAACACGACGAGGGCGACAAGGCCGGTGACGAGCAGGGTGCCGGCGACGATCACGGGAATCGCGAAACTGGCGGCGACCGGGCCCGCCGTGCCGAATCCGGCAAACAGATAGAGATAGCCGATCTCGGCAAGACCGATGCAGACCCCGGAAGCGGCGGCCCAGAGATAGGCCGGCTTCGTCAGCCGGAAATCCTGACCGCCGGCGGTCAACAGGATCGCGGCGAAACACAATGACGTGGCAAGCGCGGCGAGCTGCAGGCAGATCGTCGCCACGATCGTCGTTGTGGCCGCCGTCGGCACATGATCGCCAGAGACCTTGATGAAGATATTGTAGCCGGCATAGAGCAGGGTGACTGCGGCCAGAAGCGCCATGGACGACATGATGGGATCCCCGTTCGGTTTGGTGCGTGGACGGCCCGGCGTTTTGATCGGCGGACGCGATGTGGATACGAAGTGGAGCCCCGAAGGACGGTGGCGTGCACTGGATCGTCCTTCGAGGGCCGGCTATGCCGGCCACCTCTGGATGAGGCGGTGGGTTTCGCTACAGCATGTCGCGTGAAATCGGATTCACGCATACCGCTGTCATTTGATCCGAGGCAGGTCAAACGCGACATACGATAGCCGGCCTTGGGGCTTGCGCCCTCGAGCTCGAAGCCTGTCATCGCCCCGCCGCTAATCGTCCGTGTCCGCCCCACCCTGCAGATTGCCGGGATTGAACACGTTGCCGAACGTGCCCTTGCCCGGATTGCTCGCTCCCGGCGCCGGCGCTGCGTCCGGTTTGGCGCCCTCGTCCGAGGTGCCGAGATTGCCCGGATTGAACACGTCGCCGAACGTGCCCTTGCCGGGATTGGCCGCCCCGGGCGCGGGCGCCGCGTCCGGTTTTGCGTCCTCGCCGGTCTTGTCGAGATTGCCGGGGTTGAACACATCGCCGAAAGTCTTCGATCCCGGACTCTTGGTCGTCGGGGCGGTTGCGGCCGGCGGCTTCACCTTGCTCTTGTCGGCGCCGAAAATGTCAGGACCCTGTTGCGCCTTTTCCTGCTGGCGCTGCAATTGCTGCGCCTTCAGGGCGTCGATGCGCTTCTGGGTCTCGATGCGCTTTTGCTCGCGCACCTCGGCCTTGCAGGCGTCCGGCGAATAGACCTGAGACGTCCAGACCGTCGACAGGATGCCGAGCGACAGGAGGATGAGCACCAGCGCGGCCGGATTGCCGCGCAGGAAACGCGGCAGCATCGACCCGGCGCCGCCGGTCTGGGCCGCCGCCTGGGCCATGGTCGCGCCCTCCACCGTCGCCAGCTGCTGGCGGCGCTGATAGATCTCGTGAATCAGCGCGCCGATCACCGTCAGGGTGACGATGATGACCGCAAGCGCGGAAATCGACGGATTGATGCCGTAGCGCACCTTCTGCGCCAGTTCGATGGTCAGGGTCGGGAAGGTGCCGAAGGTGAAGGTCGTGGTGTTGTAATTCTCGAACGAGGCGAGGAACGCGATCACCGCCGCCGAACCGAAGGCCGGCTTCAGGAACGGCAACAGGATCTTGCGGAACGCCTGGGCATGGGTGGCGCCGAGGTCGAGGGCAGCTTCCATCAGGCCCGGGTCGAAACGGGCGAGACGGGCGATGAAGACCAGCATGCAATAGGATGCGATGAACGTGGTCTGGCCGAGAATGGTCAGGAAGATGCCGTTGCGCAGGAAGCCGTCGTCCGGAAAGCCGAGCATCGTGTTGATCCGGCCCCAGAACACCAGAGTCGATATGCCGAGCACGACGCCCGGGATCAGGATCGGCGCGATCACCATCGTATAATAGGTGGCGCGCAGGCGCGGCCAGATCTGGGTCAGGACCAGCGCGCCTGCCAGGCCGATGACCAGCGACAGCACCACGGTACCGCCGCCGACAATGGCGCTGTTGTAGAGCGAATTGACGATGCGCTGGTCGTTGGCGAGCACGTCGAACCATTCAAACGTCAAACATTCCCAGGGCGAGGCCTTGGGGAAGCCCGGCGAATTGAACGCGGTGATGCCCATGATGAACAGGGGACCGAGCAGATAGCCGAAAAACACCAGCAGATAGGCGGCAAGAAACAGCTTCATCAGGGGAAAGGTTCTCATCGCGCAATCTCCCCCATCTTGACCTTGAACAGGCGCATCATCGCCAGAACGAAGATGATGCAGGTGATGAGAAGCACGACGGCATAGGCCGAGCCGCGGGCCCAGTTCTGGCCGGTGTTGAACCATTGATAGATGATCTGGGTGAACCACAGGCTCGACGGTCCGCCGAGGATCTGCGGCGCGGCCAGCGCGCCCGCGGTCAGCATGAACACCATGGTGCAGCCCGAGGTGATGCCGGGCTTGGCGAAGGGGATCACCACGCGCCAGTGGATGCGCCACCAGGGCGAACCGAGATCCCGTGCCGCCTCGATCTGGTTGCGGTCGAGGCTTTCGATCGCGTTGTAGATCGGGAAGATCATCAACAGGATGTAGGCATAGCCGAGACCGGCATAGAGCGCGATGTTCTCGCGGATGAAATCATAGGGCTCGTCGAGGATGCCCATGCCGACCAGGGCCGTGTTGATGACGCCGGAATCGCCGAAGATGATGCGAAAGGCGAAGGCGCGCAGGATCTCGTTGACCCAGTAGGGGATGATCAGCATCAGGACGAAGATGCGGCCGAAACTGCCCTTGAACGACTGGCCGAGGAAATAGGCCAGGGGATAACACAGGATCAGGTCGAAAATGGTGATGAACAGCGCAACCGCGATGGTCTTGACGAAGACCGAAAGATCGACCCGGTTGAAGGGAATGTCGGTCTGGTAGCCGAAAATCGACAACCGGTCGGGATTGCCGGGATTGCCCTGCAGCATGTGCTGGTAGTTGAGGAGCGTGTAGACGTCCTGGTCGCTGCCGACCAGCGACGGCGGCAGGTTGTTGCGGAACGAAATGTCCAGCATGGCCAGCTGCGGCAGCAGGATCAGGACCAGGATCCAGAACCCGACGGCCAGGATCAGGTAGGATCCGAGGATCGGTCCGTTGCGTTCGAAAAACCCCCTCATCAGCCCTCACTCCGCAGCAAGTTCGCCGACCGGCAGCGCCACCGCCTGGTCGGGATCGAATTCGAGCACCAGCTCCTTGCCGACGCCGGACTGGCGCGACTGGCCCTGATTGACCAGCGACATCTTGATCTCGCCGCCCTTCGGCCCCTCGAGAAAGACATTGTAGACCTGGCCCTCGAATTCCTCGTTGACCACCCGCGCCGGCAGCCTGGTGCCCTCGGCGGCATCGTCGGAACCGATCTTCAGCGCCTCCGGGCGGATGAACAGCATGGCCTCGTCGCCGACGGAAAGCTTGTCACGGGCCGCGGTGGCGACCCGCGCCCTGAGCGCCCCGGCTTCCGCCGTCTCGATCATCGCGCCGCCGTCGGCAAGCGCCGTCACCCTGCCGCGCAGCATGTTGTTTTCGCCGACAAACGACGCGACGAACGCGGTCGAGGGGTCGTCGTAGATCGACTTGCCGTCGGCGATCTGGTCGATGATGCCGGCGCGCATCACCGCCACATTGTCGGACATGGTGAGCGCTTCGCCCTGGTCATGGGTGATGTAGATGAAGGTGATGCCGACCCGTTTCTGGATCTCGCGCAGTTCGGTGCGCATGTGCTGGCGCAGTTTCAGATCGAGCGCGGACAGCGGCTCGTCGAGCAAAAGCACATCCGGTTCGGCGCAGAGCGCCCGGGCGATGGCGACGCGCTGGCGCTGGCCGCCGGACAGTTCGGAGACCATCTTGTCGCCCTGCCCGGTCAGGGCGATGAGCTCGAGCAGTTCATCCGCACGTTTGCGCCGCTCCCTGGCGCTGGCGCCCTTGACTTCCATGGCGAAGGCGATGTTTTCCCAGACCTTCATCAGCGGGAACAGGGCCAGGTTCTGGAAGATCAGCGCGGTCGGGCGCTGGTTCGGGCCGATGCCGGCCATATCCTTGCCGCCGATGCGCACGGTGCCGGAACTGGGATTCAGAAATCCCGACACGGCCCGCAGGATCGTGGTCTTGCCGCACCCGGACGGCCCGAGAAAGGAAAAAAACTCGCCGCCGACAATATCGACATTGGCTTCGCGCACGGCCGTGAAATTGCCGAAGCGAATCCAAAGATCGTCAAGCTCCACCCCGATGCCTGAACTCATTCCAACCTGCCCCTGTCCTTGCGCCCGTTGTCTGGGCACCCGTTGTCTGGGCACCCGTCGTCCGGGCGCCCGTTCCGTCCGGCCCTTGCGTCGCATCCGCCCGGATTCGGAACGGATTGTCGCAGCCTGGTGTCAGGCTAATTCAGAATTTTCACGAGCGTAAGACGTTTTGTGCGGAATCCGGAACATTGTTGAGGGCGGCGAGGTGACGGCGCGCCCTTGACCGGTGCGGGGAGGACCGGGGATCGGGGCGGCGGCGAGCGATTCCAGGGAAAATGACCCGAAAACCGCACTCCCGTCATGGCCGGTCTTGTACCGGCCACCAACCGGGCAGCAGCCAATCACGATCCCGATCCGGGGCGGCGTGGTGGGTGGCCGGGACGAGCCACGGCCATGACGTGGAGGGGGGTGATCGGGCGGGATGATCGACGCTCACACCATCACCAGCGTTCCATGCAAATCGATCCAGTCCGGATTGTGCTCTTCGATCATGTTCATTTTCCATTCGCGCCGCCACCTCTTCAGGCTCTTTTCACGCTGGATGGCAAGCGGCATGGTCGCATGCTCCTCGTACCAGACGAGAAGATGCACCTTATACTGTCTGGTGAAGCCGGGAACGAGGCCGGTTCGGTGTTCATAGACCCGGCGCGCCAGATTGCCTGTCACGCCGGTGTAGAGCGTGCCGTTGCGTTTCGAGGCCATGATGTAGGTCCATCCCGGCATGAGGAGAGTGTCGATTCATTGCCCCCAATTGGCAAGGGGGAACTGGGTCAGAACGCTCGATCAAGGTTATAGATGCCCGTGGCCACCCTCAACCCGTCATGGCCGGTCTTGTACCGGCCACCCACCGGGCCGCAGCCAATCACGATCCCGATCTGCGGCGGCGTGGTGGGTGGCCGGGACGAGCCGCGGCCATGACGTGGAGGGGGGTGATCGGGGTGCGGACAATTGCGGCTCGAGGCGGCGGCTGCACGCGATTTCAGGGAGAATAATGCGAAAAACCCAACCTACGTCATGGCCGGTCTTGTACCGGCCACCCACCGGGCCGCAGCCAATCACGATCCCCTTCTGGGGCGGCGTAGTGGGTGGCCGGTACAAGACCGGCCATGACGTGGGTTGGGTGGGGGTTTTCGCGGCATTTTCACGAAACTGCGGCCAGCCGACGCCCCTCAAACCCCCCGCTTCCACTCGACCCAGGAGCCGCCGAGAACCAGGTGGATGAAAAAGAAGGAAAAAATCCGCGGCTCGTTGAGATAGGCGAACCAGTCGCGGCCCTCGCGGACCAGTTTCAGCTGTTCGCCGGCATTCATTTCCGCATGGATCTCCGCCACATGACGGATTTCGAATTCGGCCTCGTCGAGCTTTTCCACCACATAGGCACCGCAGCGGAAACTGCGTTCGCCGGTCGACCAGGATTTGTGCGTGTCCTCTTCCCTGAAGGCGGTGTTGCCGACACCGGCGGCCTCGCCCTCGACGCTGGAACCGCTCTTCAGATAGGAGACCTTCATGGAGGATTTCTGGAACGGCATCGGCCGCAACAGGTCGGCGAGTTCGTCGCCCCAGGCGTTTTCGAACGTCTCCCCGCTGTCGGCAATCTGCTTGATCAAGGCCGCCGCGCGCAGGCGCAATGTCTGGTCGGGTCCCATTCGGTTCAAGTGTGTCCTGCTGACCGGTCGTTTGCGCAACCGTGCATACAGGATTCAGCCGATTATACCAACGGCACAATATGGGTGATGAGATCGGAATAGATCTCGACACCGCCCTGCGACAGATCCGGCAGCGAGCCGACGGCCTTCAGCGCCAGGGCGATGGCAAAAACGATGCTGTAGGCCAACCCGGCGGTCTTCCATGAACAGGCAAACATTGGACTTTTCCCTCGATGGTCTCGCAATCCCTGTTTGTAAGACGCACGAGCGGGCAAAAAAGTTCATCGGAAATGAAAAAAATATTGCCGCGCCGGTCCGGCGAGCCGGGATCCCGCCGGAGTTTTCCGCGTTTCCAATCCGTTCAGACGATCCCGTTTGAACGGAAAAGCGCTAAATCGCTTGGCCGAAAGCCTGATTCGCCCCCATATTCACCACACCGAACCCAGAGGCCAAAGCCGCAAACCCGTTCCGCCGACAAGACCCAGAGGTTAGACAATGACGCGTTCCGCATTCGCCATCCTGCCCATCCTCATGCTCGCCGCGCCCGCCGCCACGCTCACGACAGACCGGGCCGCCGCCGCGTCCTTCAAGTCCTGCGTCGCCGGAATCCGGTCCAGCGTGGTCAAGTCGGGCGTCAAGAAGAAAACCGCGAAAGCAGCCCTTGCCGACGCCGCCTATGACGAAAAGGTGGTGCGGTTTTCACGGGCGCAGCCGGAATACAAGACCCCGATCTGGGACTATATGGCGTTTCTGGTCGACGACGAGCGGATCGCCACCGGCCGCAAGATGATGAAGAAACACGGCCGCACCCTGAAGGCCGTCGAACGGGCCTACGGCGTCGACCGCTATTACATCGCCGCGCTCTGGGGGGTCGAAAGCAATTTCGGCGAGGCCCAGGGCTCGTTCTTCATTCCGCATGCGCTCTCCAATCTCATCTGCGCCGGGCGGCGGACGAAATTCTGGCGCAGCGAACTGGTCGAGGTGCTGAAGCTCGTCGACCGCGGCGACCTCAGGATGAAGGACCTTTACGGCTCCTGGGCCGGCGCCTTCGGCCAGACCCAGTTCATTCCCTCGACCTATCGCCGGCTGGCCGTCGATTTCGACCGCGACGGACGCCGCGACCTCGTGCATTCGGTGCCGGACGCGCTCGGATCGACCGCCAACTATCTGAAACGGTCGGGCTGGCGCAAGGGCCAGGCCTGGGGCTACGAGGTGCGCCTGCCAAGGGGCTACAAGGGTCCGTCGGGGCGCAAGAACAAGGCCTCGGTGGCCTCCTGGTCGAAGCGCGGCATAAAGAAGGTCGGCGGAGGCAAGCTGACGGGATCCGGCAGCGCCGGCCTGATCTATCCCGCCGGCAAGAACGGCCCGGCCTTCCTGGTGTTCAAGAATTTCGACGCGCTTTATTCCTACAATCTGGCGGAAAGCTACGCACTGGCGATCTCCCACCTGGCCGACCGGATGAAGGGCGGCAAGGGGTTCAAGCAGGCCTGGCCGACCGACGATCCCGGCCTGTCGCGGGCCCAGCGCCTCGACCTGCAGCACCGCCTGAACAAGAAGGGCTTTGATGTCGGCGAGCCGGACGGCAAGGTCGGCCCGGCGACGCGGGCCGGCATCCGCCAGGCGGAAGCGTCGATGGGCATGAAACAGACCGGGCGCCCCGGCATGAAGGTCTACAAGGCGCTTGGCGGGCGGAAGTAGGGGAACACCCCCGGATTGCGGCGACCCCGGCGCGGACGATGCGGGAGTTGGCGTGGTGTGACTTGGAACGCATGCCGCGCACCGATTGGGTGCCCGTGAACCCCCCGATACGTCATGCCCGCGCCTGTCGCGGGCACCCACCGCAGAGCGGCCGATCACATCCCCGGGAGAGGTGGCATAGTGGGTCGCCGCGACACGCACGGCGATGACGGGGGTGGGGTTGAGGATGGTGCAAAGGGGCTGACGGGGCGTGTGCCGCGGCGGGCGGTTTCGGGGCCCGGTCAATCCGGAATGCGGTCCCGCACCTGATGCGGGACCCACATCACCGGGCGCTGTGGCTCCCCGGGCTCCGTTTCCAGTCCCGCAGGATATCGGCAATTTCATCTGCAACCGCCACCCGCGCCTCTTGCGGGTCCAGGCCGTGGCGGTCGATCAGGTCGTCATAGTCCGTCAGATCATGACGGACATAATTGCCGGCGACTTGTTCGACCAAAGCGCCCAGTTTGATGTCGAACCAGTGGCGGGCAGAGACGAGCTTCAGGATGCGGCGGGCGTGTTTGTGGGGGCAGGCGGGGAAGATTTTGGCAACCGCTTCAAGAATCTGGGCTTCAGTCCACTGGCAAGGTCGGTCATGATCGGGTTTCATCGAACCTGGGCTCCCGGTTGGCTTCGACACATTATTACGACCGGCTGATTCGGCACATGCAAACATGCCGCGCCCCGTCAAATTGACGAATAACGATAAAATTGAAACAGTGACAGATACTCGCTTTTTTGATTTGTTGCCTTATCACCATTCTGCCGGTCATAAACACGAACCACCAACACGAACGGAAAAAACAAGCATGCTCACCGGCGAAATCCGCAGCCAGGTCGACAAGATCTGGGATGCCTTCTGGTCCGGCGGGGTTTCCAACCCGCTTTCGGTCATCGAACAGATCACCTACCTCCTGTTCATCAAGCGGCTCGATGAGTTGCAGACGCTGGCCGAACGCAAGGCGGAAACGCTCGGCGGGGAAATCGAGCGTTGGATTTTCCCCGAAGGCGCAGACGAAAAGGGCCGGCCCTACGAGGACATGCGCTGGTCGCGGTTCAAGAACTTTGAATCGCGCGAGATGATGAATGTCGTCGACGAACATGTGTTTCCGTTCCTGCGCACGCTCGGCGAGGAAGGGTCGAGCTACGGCCGGCACATGAAGGATGCAAGGCTGGGATTCAGCAATGCCGGCCTGCTTGCCAAAACCGTTGAGATGCTCGACCGGATCAAGATGGACGACCGTGATACCAAGGGCGACGTCTATGAATATATGCTGGCCAAGATCGCCTCGGCCGGCCAGAATGGCCAGTTCCGCACCCCGCGCCATATCATCCAGCTGATGGTCGAACTGACCGAACCGACGCCGGACGACGTGATCTGCGATCCGGCGGCGGGCACGTGCGGGTTTCTGGTGGCGGCCGGGGAATATCTGCGCCGGCACCATGCCGCCCTGTTGCGCGACAAGGCGAAGGGCGCGCATTTTCACAATTCCATGTTTCACGGCTACGATTTCGATCCGACCATGCTGCGCATCGGCGCCATGAACATGACCCTGCATGGGGTGGAGAGCCCGAAGGTCGATTATCGCGACAGCCTGGCGGAGGAAACCGCGTCAGATGAAAACGCCTATTCCCTAGTGCTGGCCAATCCGCCGTTCGCCGGCTCGCTCGATTATGAATCGACCGCCAAGGACCTGCAGAAGATCGTCAAGACCAAGAAGACCGAGTTGCTGTTCCTCGCCCTGTTCCTGCGCCTGTTGAAGGTCGGCGGCCGGGCGGCGGTGATCGTGCCGGACGGGGTCCTGTTCGGCTCGTCGAAGGCGCACAAGGAATTGCGCCGGATCCTGGTCGAGGAGCACAAGCTCGACGCGGTGATCAAGCTGCCGTCGGGCGTGTTCCGGCCCTATGCCGGTGTCTCCACGGCAATCCTGATGTTTACGAAAACCGGGGTCGGCGGCACCGACTTCGTCTGGTTCTACGATGTCGAGGCCGACGGCAAGTCGCTCGACGACAAACGCACCGATCTGCTGCCGGCGGAAAAGCAGGGTCCGACGCCGGAAACCGGCCTGTCGGAGGACGAGCATGGCAAGAACAATCTGCCGGATATCCTCGAACGCTGGGAGGAGCGCGGCGGGGCCGAGCGCGAGCGGCCGCGGACGGCGCAGAGCTTTTGTGTGCCGAAGGACGAGATTGCCGGGACCGGTGGCTACGACCTTTCGCTCAATCGCTACAAGGAGGTTGTGCACGAGGAAGTTGTTTATGCGGCGCCGGCCGAGATCATAGCGGAATTGCGGGCGCTGGAGGCGGAGATTTCCGATGGCTTGGGGAAGCTTGAGGAGATGTTGGGATGAAGCAAGTTCCGATTGGTGATTGCGTCTCTGAAGTAAGGAAGTGGAATCCAGCAAAAGAGGCATCATCGGAGATCATTTCGTACATCGACATCGCGAGTGTTTCGCAAACTGAAAAGGTTGTGAATGGAATTTCGGAGTTCATTGGCGGTGAAGCTCCTAGCCGAGCGCGGCAACTCGTCACTACCGGCGATATTCTGGTTTCAACAGTTAGACCCAATCTGAACGGTGTCGCCAGGATTCCGGAGAGGCTGGATGGTGCAACGGGTTCAACCGGTTTTTGTGTACTGCGGCCGATTCAAAACCGAATTGATGGACGATACCTCTTTCACTGGGTACGCACGCCAACCTTCATTTCCTCGATGGTCAAGCAGGCGACTGGACAGAGTTATCCCGCAGTTTCGGAAAAAATTATCAAGGCATCTAAGATTCCCCTCCCACCTCTCGAAGACCAAAAACGCATCGCGGCGATCCTCGATCAGGCCGACCATCTGCGCCGCCTGCGCCAGCGCGCCATCGACCGCCTCAACACGCTCGGGCAGGCGATTTTTTATGAGATGTTCGGGGATCCGACGACGAATCCGAAGGAATTTGTTGAAACTGGAGTTCAAGAATTGTGTCAGGTCGTCACTGATTGTCTGCACACAACCCCCAATCATTCCTCTGATGTAAGTCCATATCCATCTATACGCAGTTCCGAACTACAAGGCGGATTTATTGATCTTTCGACTGCGAAATACGTGACGGAGCAAGAATATAATCAGAGAAATCAGCGGCATATTCCAACTTCAGGCGATGTTATATACTGCCGCGAAGGAGCAAGATTTGGAAATGCGGGAATTATTCCTGAAGGTATGACACCGTGCCTTGGACAGAGAACCATGTTGTTTCAAGCGAAAAGCGATGTGGCTTCACCCGAGTATTTGTGGGCAGTACTTACTTCGTCTTGGACCTACAAACAGGCTGCTCAAAAGGTTGGTGGAGCGGCATCACCACACGTCAATATTCGTGACATCCGCCAGTTCCGGTGTTTGCTCCCTCCAATAGAATTGCAGAGAGAATTCGGGACAGCCACACGCATTTTTTTTAATCAGCGCAAGATGTATTTGAATCAAAATGAGCATTTCTCTGTACTTTTCAAATCCCTCCAACAACGCGCCTTCAAAGGAGAGCTATAGGCCCCACCCATGACCCAATTCGCCTTCCTGCAAGCCGAATTTTCCGAGATCTTCGAGCACGCGGCGCGCGCCGAATCGCTCGCCGTGTCCGACCCAAGGGGCGCCTGTTTCTACGCCCGGTTCGCGCTGGAGACGGCGGTCAAGTGGATGTATTCCAGCGACCGGGCGCTGAAGAAGCCCTATGATACGGCTCTCGCCGCGCTCATCCACGAACCGACGTTCCGCCAAACCGTCGGCAATGGGCTCGTCACCAAAGCGCGGATCGTGAAGGATTTCGGCAACAAGGCGGTGCACGACAAGAGCCGGGTCAATCCGAAAGACGCTGTTGTCTCCGTGCGCGAGCTGTTTCATTTCTGCTTCTGGCTGGCGCGCACCTATGGGCGCGGGACGAAACCGGACCAGGGGCTGCGGTTTTCCGCCGAAACCCTGCCGCGTACCACCGAAGTGCCCGCCGAAACCCTCGCTCGACTGCAGGAAGTCGCGCGCCGGTTTGCCGACAAGGCCAAGGCCCAGCAGGAGGCCGAACAGGCGCGGTTGCAGACCGAGGAACAGCGCGCGGAACTCGAGGCCGAAATCAAACGCCTGCAGGATGAGGTCGCCGCCGTCAAGAAAGCCAACCAGGCGATCCCCGATGAGCATGACTATAATGAAGCGGCGACGCGGGAAACCTATATCGACCTGTTGCTGCACAAGGCTGGATGGCCGCTCGACCAGACGCGCGACCGCGAGTTCGAAGTTACCGGCATGCCGAACAAGGCCGGCAACGGCTTCGTCGACTATGTGCTGTGGGGCGACGACGGCAAGCCGCTCGCCCTGATCGAGGCCAAACGCACCAGACGCGATCCGCGCGTTGGCAAACAGCAGGCCAAGCTCTATGCCGACTGCCTGGAAAGCCAGTTCGGGCAGCGGCCGATCATTTTCTACACCAACGGCTACGAGCACTGGATCTGGGATGATCGCGACGCTCCGCCGCGCGAGACCCACGGCTTCTACAAAAAAGACGAGTTGATGCTCGCGCATCAGCGGCGCACCTCGAAGAAGCCGCTTGCTTCGGTCGCCATCGACCAGGACATCGTCAACCGACCCTACCAGATCCGCGCCATCCGCCGCGTCGGCGAGGCGTTCGAAGCCGACAATCTGCGCAAGTGCCTTCTGGTGATGGCGACCGGCTCGGGCAAGACCCGGATGACGATCGCGCTCGTCGACCAATTGATGCGCGCCAACAGGGTCAAGCGGGTGCTGTTCCTGGCCGACCGTGTCGCGCTGGTCAATCAGGCCGTTCGCGCCTTCAAGAGCCACATGCCGCACGCGGCTCCGGTCAATCTGGTCACCGACAAACAGGCCGAAGGCCGGGTTTTCGTCTCGACCTATCCGACCATGATGGGCCTGATCGACGAGGAACAGAACGGCGTCTGGCGCTTCGGCCCCGGGCATTTCGACCTGATCGTCATCGACGAGGCGCACCGCTCGGTCTATCGCAAATACCGGGCGATCTTCGATTATTTCGACTCGTATCTGGTCGGTTTGACCGCGACGCCGAAAGACGAAATCGACCGGGACACTTATTCCCTGTTCGACCTGGAACGCGGCGTTCCGACGGATTCCTACGATCTCAAGGACGCCGTCGCCGACGGCTATCTGGTGCCTTTGAAGGCGGTGTCGGTGCCTTTGAAGTTCCAGAGGCAGGGCATCAAATACGACGACCTGTCGGAAGAGGAGAAGGAGGATTGGGACGCACTCGAATGGTCGGAAGACGGTGTTGTTCCCGAACAGGTGGATCCCGGCGCGATCAATCAATGGCTGTTCAACGAGGACACGGTCGACAAGGTGCTCGAACACGTCATGACCCACGGCCAGAAGGTCGAGGACGGCGACCGGCTCGGCAAGACCATCATCTTTGCCAAGAACCAGCGCCACGCCGAATTCATCGCTGAACGCTTCGATGCCAATTACCCGCACCTGAAGGGCCATTTCGCCCGCACCATCACCTTCAAGATCGAGTATGCGCAGAGCCTGATCGACAGCTTCTCCGACGCCAGCAAGGACCCGCATATCGCCATTTCCGTCGACATGCTCGACACCGGCATCGACGTGCCGGAGGTCGTCAACCTGGTGTTTTTCAAAATCGTGCGCTCGCGCACCAAATTCTGGCAGATGATCGGACGCGGCACCCGACTTTGCCCGGACCTGTTCGGGCCCGGCCGGCACAAGGACCATTTCCTGGTTTTCGATTTCTGCCAGAATTTCGAATTCTTCAATGAAAACCCTGAAGCCAGCGAGGGTGCGCTCGGCAAGGCGCTCGGCGAGCGGCTGTTCGCCGCCCGCGTCGAGCTGATCGGCGCGCTCGACCATCTGCCAGACGGACACGACGTCCTGCCCCTGTTCGAACTGCGCGAATCCTTGGCTGAGCGCCTGCGCGCCGAAGTCGACGGCATGACCACCGACAATTTCATCGTCCGGCCGAAGCGGTTCTACGTGGAGAAATATCAGGAAAAATCCGCCTGGGACAGGCTCGACCTCGACGCCCGCGCGGAGCTGACGGAGCACGTCGCCGGACTGCCGACCGCCTTCAGGGACGACGATATCGCCGCGCGCCAGTTCGATTACCTGCTGCTTTCGATGCAACTATCCTGCCTGCAATCGGACCCGTCCTTCGAGGAGCGTCGCGAGCGGGTCATGAAGATTGCGCAAGGGCTCTCCGAACTCGGCAATATCCCGATGGTCGCGAAAGAAATGCCGCTGATCCTCGACCTGTTGTCGGACGAGTATTGGCGCGACATCACCCTTCCGATGCTGGAGACCCTGCGCCGGCGCCTGCGACTGCTGGTCAAACTGATCGAACCGAAAGCCCGCACCATCGTCTACACGGATTTCGAGGACGAGATCGGCGCCGGCGCGGATGTGGGCTTCTCCGATATCGGATCGGGAACGGACGAAGCCCGGTTCAAGCGCAAGGTCCGGCATTTTCTTCAAGAGCATTCCGACCACATCACGATCCGCAAATTACACCGCAACGAACAATTGACGCCGCAGGACCTTGCCGAACTGGAGCGGATTTTCCGCGCCGAATCCTATGACAGCGACGAAGATCTGGACGCGATCCGCGAAACCGGCGGCCTCGGCCTGTTCATCCGCATGCTCGCCGGCCTCGACCGGGAAGCCGCCAAAGCCGCGTTCGCCGACTTCCTCGACGGCAAGACCCTGTCTGCCAACCAGATCGAATTTGTCGACCTGATCATCGAAACGCTGACGGAGCAGGGGGTCATGGATCCGGGTATGCTCTACGAAAGCCCGTTCACCGACTTCGACGAATTGGGTGTCAGCGGGCTGTTTCCCGACGCGGATGTGAAGGTGCTGGTGTCGGTTCTAAAGGATATTCGCGGGCGGACGGCGGCTTGATTTATCTCACGGCCGCAGGCCTCCGATGGGGCGGGCTGACCGCCCGACGCCCGGTCGGGCTTGCCGAACCCGCAGGGTTCGGGGGTGGGTGGTGCGCGGTATTGAGTTTGTTTTATCTCACGGCCGCGGGCCTACGATGGGGCGGGCTGACCGCCCGGCGCTCGGTCGGGCTTGCCGAACCCGCAGGGTTCGGGGTGGCGCGACCTTTGGTTAGTAAGCGTCCAAGCCTGCGACGTCGGTCTTATTCGACGAAAACCCTGTCATTATGCCAGCGCAGGGCCTCGGCACTTGGGTGATCTGCGGGATTCGCCGGGGGCGTCATTTTTAGTCCGTGCAGGCGTCGGTATTCTTCGCCGTTGTTGAAAACATCCCTCACCTTGCCGCTGACAACGATCTTCTGATCCGTGTCGATCGTCAGATATCCCGCGTCGAACACCGAATGAATATCCCTGCGGAGAAACACCCCGTTCGACTTTTCATGAGGCCCGCCTGCCGCATAAGGGCGAATATGGGCCGCTTCCAGAGCGGGAAGAACTTTTCCTCCCGTGAATGCGCATTTTCGACCATAGGCTTCCAGGACCGCAACCCTGAAAGCGCCCTGGCCAAGCCTTGGCTTCGTCAAGCCGGGCTTGCCGTATCGCGGCGCCCCATCGGAGAAACCGGAAAGGATCGGCGCGTGCATTGCCTGGGCGCGGTCTTGAAGCTGATCCCACAATCGCCGGCCGTCATCGTTGTCCGTATCGAATCTCTTGCCTGTCACGATGTTTCGGGACCAGGATTCGGGAACGTCAAACCACATATCTTCCGGAAACAGAACGGGCTGGACGAGGATCCGGCATCCGATAAAGGAGTTGGTGGAAACCAACTCATCCCGGCGATATCGAGAGATCGCACCGACCAATTCATCGAGCGTGGCGGTACCGTTGGACTGGCCAAAGGCCTGCCATGCCATGTCGATCGGCAGGGTGGAGCTGCTGGAAAAAACGCCGAAGCCGCCGATGACGTTTCTGGGGCTTTTCAGACGAAACGCAAAGAGTTCACCTTCCCCAATCGCCTGAAATCTCTTGGCCGAAGGTTGCCAGAAATTGACCTCTTCAAGGTTTTCATGGCTTCGAAGAAAATCGAACCAACTGTTGTCCGTATTGCCGACGTAGAGAGCAACCATATCCGTTCTCGGCTCAAAGCAAGGTTCGTGGGGCAATCACAAGCGCGACTTCTCTCCGCGGCTGGCCAGATAACCGGTATCGGGCGCGACACGCGTTACTCGCGCCACTGCGATATAATTGCGGCTCTTGCCCGGTCGTGATAAACGGTATAGCCGCCGACAACCTGTCTCGCGGTGCGAGGGTAACGGTTCGGAAAATGATACCGCTCTTTGATCCGATCATCATAGATCGAGCATTCCCTGCAACTAAAGACACCTTTCCTGCTGCATAATTCACGTTTTTGACTAAAATTCCTGTTGTTCTCTATTATTAGGATTGCATTGACGGATCAACACCGCAAGCCCCGTGCGATTGCTTGCCACGCAGAAACCGTCATCAGGGCTGGATCCCCGAATAAATCGGGGATGACGGGTTTCGGGAGACCTTGCTAGGTGGCTATGCCGGAGCGCGGGATGGCGGGGCCCGGAAACGGCATCCGGCGCGTGCTTCATTTGTGCTGCTCCATCCCCAATGTGCGTCGCCGGACCCATTCCGGTGCCCGGGAGATCGTGGCGCGCGGCGATTGCATCATCGCGCCTGAGCGTACGCGTCAGGTTGGGTCCGGGACGGCATTCCGGGTGACGCGAATCGATCAATCCGCCATTGCGGAGCGCTCCCCGCCTACAGGATCAACTATGCGCTCGATCCCAGCCACGTCATCGCCGTGCCTGTCGCGGCGACCCACCAATCCGCCCCATTCGGGACCGTGATTGGCCGCTTGGTCGTGGGTGCCCGTGACAAGCACGGGCATGACGTGTCGGGGGATGGCCGGGTGTTAAATCGGCAAGCGGCGGGCGTTCCAGTTTGCGCCGCTGCAACCCTCGATCCGCCGCACCAATCCCGGCCCGGCTACCCTCCAACCATATACGGCATCAGGATCACCTCGCTGTCCGGCCTGATCGGGGTGAACCAGGCGTCGCGGTAGATTTCGCCGTCTATGGCGACCGAGACGCCGCGGTCGATCTGCGGCTTCAGGCCGGGATAGATCTCGGCGAGCCGGGTCAGCAGCTCGCGTGTGGTCTTTGCCTCGACCTCGACCGTGGCCAGGCCGCCGGTTGCCGATTGCAGCGACCCCCAGATGGCGACCTTGACCATTGTATCCGCCTCAGCTCCGTGCCGCCTTGATCGCCTTCAGGACCTTGGGCGGCGACATCGGCAGTTCGGTCATGCGCACGCCGGCGGCGCGCGACACGGCGTTGGAAATCGCCGCGAGCGGCGGCACGATCGGCGTCTCGCCGACACCGCGCACCCCGTAGGGATGACCCGGGTTCGGGATCTCCAGGATCACCGGCTCGATCATCGGCAGGTCGGAGGAGACCGGGACCCGATAGTCGAGGAAGCCGGCATTCTGCAGCTTGCCGTCCTCGCCGTAGATATATTCCTCGTTCAGCGCCCAGCCGATGCCCTGCACCGCGCCGCCCTGCATCTGGCCCTCGACATAGGAGGGATGCACCGCCTTGCCCGCATCCTGGAAGATCGTGTAGCGCAGGATCTTGACCGCGCCGGTCTCCGGATCGGTCTCGACATCGACCAGATGCACGCCGAAACTGACGCCGGCGCCGTCGGCATTGACCTCGTGGTGGCCGGCGATCGGGCCGCCGGTCGAGGGCGATTCCGCCGCCAGCTGAGCCAGCGTCATCGGCGGAAAGTCGCCGGCATTCGAGCCGGACGGCCTGGCCGCGCCATCCTCCCAGACCACGGCTTCGCGGTCGATGCCCCAGATCTGCGCCGCGCGGCCGCACATTTCATCGATCGCCGCGCGCGCGGCCTTGATCGTGGCGAGGCCGACGGAAAAGGTCACCCGGCTGCCGTCGGTAATGTCGTTGTGGCCAAGCGCGGTGGTGTCGGCGACGATGGTGCGCACCTTTTCGTAGGGAACGCCCAGCTCTTCCGCCGCCATCATGCCGATGGAGGCGCGCGACCCGCCAATGTCCGGATTGCCTTCGGTGACGCCGATGGTGCCGTCGAAGGCGATGTTGAGGGTGACGCAGGTATTGCCGCCGAAATTGAACCAGAACCCGCACGACAGGCCGCGGCCCTGGTTCGGGCCGAGGGGCGCGGAATAGTGCGGATGGTTCTTCGCCGCCTCCAGAGTCGCGGCCAGGCCGATCTCGTTGAAGGTCGGACCATACGAGGACAGGGTGCCCTTCCTCGCCGCATTCTTCAGGCGCACGTCGAGCGGATCGAGCGAAAAGTGCTGGCACAATTCGTCGACGACGCTTTCCACCGCATAAATCGCCATCGGCGCGCCGGGGGCCCGGTAGGCGGCCTCCTTCGGCCGGTTGGTCATCACGTTCCAGCCGAGCGTCCGCACCGCCTCCAGATCGTAGGCGGCAAAGGCGCTCTGGGCCCCGAACTCGACCGTGCCGCAGGGAAAGGCGCCGCCCTGATAGCGCAGGGACGCGCTGCCGGCCGTGATGCGGCCGTCGGACGTCATGCCGATCTTCACGTCCATGGACGAGGACACGGTCGGCCCGGTAGCGCGGAACACTTCCTCGCGGCTCATCACCATTTTCACCGGCCGGCCGGCCTTGCGCGACAGGGCCAGCGCCACCGGCTCGATGAACACGGTGGTCTTGCCGCCGAAGCCGCCGCCGATTTCCGACGAAGTGACGCGCAGCTGGCTCGAATCCATGCCCAGAATCGCGGCGCAGGCCTCGCGCACGAAATATTGCCCCTGGGTGCAGCACCACAGGTCGGCCTTGCCGTCCGGCCCCATGGAAGCGAGGCAGGCATGGGGTTCGATATAGCCCTGGTGGGTGGCCGCCGTCCGGAACGAGCGCTCGACGATCCTGTCGGCCTTCGCAAACCCGGCCTCAAGGTCGCCATGGCCGAATTCGAAGTGGCTGGTGACGTTCTGCGAGAGGCCGTCGGGAACGTTTTCCAGCGCCCGGCCGTCCTGCACGATCGGCGCGTCCGGCTTCATCGCCGCATCGACGTCGGTGACGTGCGGCAGGATCTCGTAATCGACCGCGATCAGTTTGAGGGCAAGCTTCGCGACCTTTTCGCTGGTCGCGGCAATTGCCGCGACCGCGTGGCCGTCATAGAGCGCCTTGCCGTTCGCCAGGCAATTGTCGAGGATGTCCTGGGTGAAGTCGTCACCGGTGGCGCCGAAATCGGCCGCCGTCACCACCGCCTTGACGCCGTCCAGCGCTTCGGCCGCGGACGCGTCGATGGAGCGGATGCGGGCATGGGCGTGCGGGCTGCGCAACACTTTGCCGACCAGCATGCCGGGCGCCGACATGTCGGCGCCGTAGAGCGCCCGTCCGGTGACCTTGTCGATGCCGTCCGGCCGCAGCGGCCGTGTTCCGACAATCTTGAAGGTGCGTGGATTGGTATCGTCGAGTGCCATTCAAGCCTCCCGCATTTCGGTGGCGGCGTCCATGACCGCGCGAATGATCTTGTCGTAGCCGGTACAGCGGCACAGATTGCCGGCCAGCCAGTACCGCACCTCGGTTTCGCTCGGGTCCGGGTTCTTTTCCAGCAATGCCTTGGCGGCGACCAGGATACCCGGCGTACAGACCCCGCATTGCAGGGCGGCGTGGTCGAGGAATTTCTGCTGCAGGGGATGCAGAATGTCGCCGTCGGCAATGCCCTCCACCGTCGCGACCTCCTGGCCCTCGGCCTCGGCGGCCAGCACCAGACAGGAACAGACCAGGCGGCCGTTGAGGGTGACGCTGCAGGCGCCGCAATCGCCGGTGCCGCAGCCTTCCTTGGCCCCGGTCAGGCCGAGATGGTTGCGCAGCGCATCGAGCAGCGTGTCTTCCGGCTCACACAGGAAGTCGACCGCGTCGCCATTGACCCGGGTGTTGATATGCAATCGTGTCATCATGCGCCTCCCGCGCGGTCATAGGCGATCCGTGCCGCCCGCTTTGCCAGTACGGCGGCCACGTCCTTGCGGAACTCGATGGTTCCGCGCTTGTCGTCGATCGGATTGCAGGCGGCCGAACAGGCCGCGCCCAGCGCCGCCAGCGCATCGTCGCCGAGCGAACTGCCGACCAGGGCGGCGGCGGCATCGGGAACCAGCACCACGGTCGGGGCGACCGCGCCGAGCGCCACCCGCGCGGCGGTACAGGCCCCGCCCGCATCCAGCGTCAGGCTGACTCCGGCCGAGGCGACGGCAATGTCCATCTCGGTGCGCGGAATGAAGCGCAGATAGGCGTCGGAGGACCGTTCTTCCCGCGCGGGCAGGAAGATCGAGGTGATGAATTCGCCCTTGGTCAGGGAGGTGCGGCCCGGTCCGACCGGGATCTCCTCGACCGGACAGGTGCGCTCGCCGGCCGGACCGGTGATCGCGGCGGTGGCGCCGGCGGCGATCATCGCCGGCACGCTGTCGCCGGCCGGAGAGCCGTTGCACAGATTGCCGACCATGGTAGCGCGGCCCTGGACCTGGGTCGAACCGATCAGTTCGAGCGCCTCGACGACGCCCGGCCAGAGCGCGACGACGCCGGCATGTTCGCCGAGTTCGGCGCCGGAAACGGCGGCGCCGATCCGGAACCCGCCGGCTTCCGGCACGATGTCGCGCATGCCGTCAATATGTTTGATGTCGACGATCAGGTCGGGCTCGACCAGACCGGACCGCAACTGCACCAGCACATCCGTGCCGCCGGCCAGAATGCGCGACAAGCCGCTTTCCGCCTCTAACAATCCGGCCGCTTCCCGGGCCGTCCGGGGGACTTCAAATCGCATGGTCTCGCCTCCAACCGTTTCAGGGTCTTTCGGATGAGCCACCGCGTGACCGCACCGTCCCGAACAAATACGCATTGCGCAAACTGCCAAGACGGCACCACTTGTCAAGGGGCGAAAGCACGCGCCGACAAATGGTGCGTGCTTTTTTTTCCCACAATCCGTTCTGTCCCGCAGTTCCCGGAAACTGTCACGGCGCGCGCGACCGAAACGGTCCGGCAGGATTTTCGGCTATTGTCCGGGAGGCGGCAGGAAATCGACGTCGTGAAGCGCCGACAGCCGGACCAGTTCGGCCGGGTCGGTGACATTGTCCAGCGCCTTGAACAGGTCGAACAGCTTGCCGCTCGGCGCGACGCCGAACACGCACCGCGCCTCATGTCCGGACCGGTTGAAGATCCCGTGCGCGACACCCATCGGCATGCGCACCGTGTCGCCGGGGCCGGCCTTGTGCACATCGGCGCCGAACTCGACCTCGAGATTGCCGCTCAACATGGTGATCCACTCGTCCTGCTTGGGATGAATGTGCGGCGGCACGAAGGTCCCGTCCGGGATGATCGCGTGCCAGATCATGGCGTTTTCCGAAAGCAGTTTCGGCGTGTAGGTGTGTCCGACAACATTCCATGCCAGGCCGTCGAGACCCTCCGCCGCGCCCGTGATACCGATATCCATACCCGTCTCCCTGTCCCTTGAAGCCCCTTTGCGGGGCAATTCAGCTCTTTGATCAGGACTGCATCATTCCAGCATTGACGGACTATTCCAAGCATGAAATTTTAAACTTGAAATAAATGTCGCCGCCAGGACCAGATGACAGGAGAGCGGCGCGTCGGGAGAACGACCATGTTGTGGCGGATTGACGATTGGGACGATGCCTATGCGAACGGCGACAACATCCCCAGGGGCGACGAATGGCCCGAGCGCTGGGTCGCGCCCGCACAGGCCTGGCGCAGCGAACGCCAGGCGCGCGACAAGGCCAGGATCGACCTGACCTACGGCGCGGGGGCGCGCAACCGGTTCGACCTGTTCCTGCCCGACGGGCCGCCCGAAGGCCTTGTCGTGTTCGTGCATGGCGGATTCTGGATGAAGCTCGACAAGAGCTATTGGTCGCACCTGGCCGGCGGCGCCAATGCGCGGGGCTGGGCCGTCGCCATGCCGTCCTACACGCTGGCGCCGGAGGTGCGCATTGCCGACATCACCCGCGAAATCGGCGCGGCGATAGCCGAAGCGGCCAAAGCAGTGTCCGGCCCGATCGTGCTCACAGGCCATTCCGCCGGCGGACATCTGGTCACGCGCATGGTCAGCGCCACCTCGCCGCTCCCCGACGCGGTCAGGGCGCGGATCGTGCACACGCTTTCGATCTCCGGGGTTCACGATCTGCGGCCGCTGTTGCGCACCGGCCTGAATCAAACCCTGCATATCGATGCCGCCGAGGCGCGCTCGGAAAGCCCGGTGCTGCTGGATCCGGCGGACGATGTCCGCCTGACATGCTGGGTCGGGGCCGGCGAACGCTCCGAATTCATCCGCCAGAACGCGCTTCTGGCCAATATCTGGAAGGGCTGCGGCGCGGCAACGCTTGCCGTCGACGAGCCGGACCGGCATCATTTCGACGTGGTCGACGGGCTGGCCGATCCGGCAAGTCCGATCACAACACAGCTTCTGGAAATTGGCTGAGCCCGCACGACAAGACGAAAAGGCATCCTCATGACCATCCTGATTGTCGGCGGCGGCGTCGGCGGCCTGACCCTCGGACTGGCGCTGCACGCGCGCGGCATCGAGGCGGAAATCTTCGAACAGGCGTCCGAGGTCCGGGAACTCGGCGTCGGCATCAACACGCTGCCGCATGCGATCAAACAGCTGGCCGATCTCGACCTGCTCGACCGGCTCGATGCGGTCGGCATCCGCACCTCGGAACTGATCTACAAGCTGGCCGGCGGCCAGGACATTCTGCGCCAGCCCCGCGGCCTCGGCGCCGGCTACGACGTGCCGCAATTCTCCATCCACCGCGGCAAGCTGCAGAAACTGCTTTACGAGGCCGCCGTGGAACGGCTCGGGGCGGACAAGGTGCATGCAGGCCGGCGGCTGGTCCGGTTTTCGCAGAGCGAAAGCGGCGTCACCGGGATATTCTGCGATCGCGATGGCGTCGAAACCGAGAGAACCGGTACTGTGCTCATCGGCGCCGACGGCATTCATTCGACCGTGCGCCGGCACTATCACCCGAACCAGGGCGATCCGAGCTGGAACGGCATGCTGATGTGGCGCGGCGCGACCTGGTGGAAGCCCTATCTCGACGGCAAATCGATGATCATTGCCGGCGGCATGTCGGCGAAACTGGTGCTCTACCCGATCTTCAACGACCCGGAAAACCATCCCGGCGAAACCCTGATGAACTGGGTGATCGGAGCCAAGCTCGGCGACGCGTCGACTCCGATCCCGCACCGCGACGACTGGTCGAAACCGGGCCTGATGTCCGACGTCATGCCGCACGTGACCGGCGTGTTCGACCTGCCGGAGATCGACATTGAGGCGCTGATCGCGGCAACGCCGGAATTCTACGTCTATCCCATGTGCGACCGGGATCCGCTGGAAAGCTGGACCGACGGCCGGGTAACGTTGCTCGGGGATGCCGCGCATCCCATGTATCCGGTCGGATCCAACGGAGCCAGCCAGGCGATCCTCGACGCGGTCACGCTCGCCGACCTCCTGCGCGACCGGCCGGCGCCGGATGCGCTTGAGGCCTACGAGGCGGCGCGGCGGCCGGCGACGACCGATATTGTCATGGCCAACCGAAAGGGCGGCCCGGAACGGGTGATCGACCTGATCGAGGCCCGCGCGCCGGACGGTTTCGCGGATCTGCACGATGTCGCCACGCCGGAGGAACTGACCGCGATTGTCGGGGAGTACAGCCAGATGGCCGGATTTTCGCGCGAGCAGGTGAACCGGCCGGGTTAGGGCGTTTCAATGTTTCACGGGCGCAGGTCTGGCCCCCTGTCATCCCCACCCAGGTCATCGCCGCGCCTGTCGCGGCGGCCGACAGTTCCGCCTCTTCCCGGATTGTGATTGAACGCGTCACGGTGGGTACCCGCGACAATTGTATGGCCCGGAGACATGGTGGACACATTTTTTAACAAAATCGGCAGCGATTGTTGATTCTGTATTGCGGAATTGTGCTCAGGCGCGGCGCGCGCTGTCCCCATTTCCATAATGGATCTGCACGGTAGCAAACCGTTTTATACCTCTTGTTCAGCCTCCGCCTCGCGGTCCTCGACCCCGATCATCCCCAACCCGATCACCTCACCCCAATCCACGTCATGGCCGCGGCTTGTCCCGGCCACCCACCAGGCCGCCTCAAATCGGGACCGTGATTTGTTCGCTTGCCGGTGGGTGGCCGGGACAAGCCGCGGCCATGAGGTGGTGGGGGGGGGGCTCCGCGTTGGCGCAGAATGGAATTGTGCCTGTTTGCCATCAATGGCGGATACCTCGTTCCAAGGCATGACAGGGCTCCCTATCCTGGTACATGCCAAAAGTTTTCACCATGTCTCCGAACACCTGCAAACCATGTCTCCGGGCCATACAACAAGCGCGGGCATGACGTATCTGGAGGATTGTCGGGTTCCAAAATGGCAGGCGGACGGTTTCCATTATTCGCATCTCCAACCCCCAACGTGCCTCGCCGGACCTGATCCGGCGCCCAGAAGATCGCAGGGCGCGCCGGCCGGATAATCACGTTGCAAAACGGCCCGCCTGCGAACCGGACAGGATCACTCCGCAAAATCGTCCTGACGGACCGGGCCGCCGGTGGTAATCTCCAGCGCCGATCCACGAAACGGCGTATCGCCGGCACCGCGCGGACCATGACCGCCCCACGCTTGCTGCGGTGTCCGCAACCGTTCCGCGCCCCAGGACGAGGCGGACCGCAGCGTGGTCCACGGTGCGTCCGGACCCGGTCGCCAGATCATGCCGCCGGGCCCCATCCCGCGATGGACGGCGAACTCGACGTCGAACGGCCCGTCGGCACCAAGCGCCGGGCCGAACCAATAGTGCGGCGAGCGGCCGGCCTCCGGGGCCAGCGTCACAGTCAGTTTCTGGTCGCGGCCGCTCAGGCCGACCCACAGGGAGGGCAGCATGTCCGGGCCGGCCGACGTGCAAAAAAGCGTTTGCGGCCATGGGTCTGCGCCGGCGAAGCCCCGGATGCGCCACGCCGTCATGTCCGTCGGGCCACCCGCGCAACCTTCGGCATCCGGGCCGCTGAAGCAGGTCCCGCCGGTCGTCATCGCCCGCCATTCGTTCCGGTCCGGCAGGACGGGCGGCCATACAAGCCGTTCACGCACCACCGCCGCATCGTCCAGCACCTGGTAGCGCAATCCCCTTTCGTCGACCGCGGCCTGCACGCAATGCAGGTATTCCACGCCTTCCGGCATGCGATGCACGGTGCCGGCACCGGCCGTGGTGATCTGCAGCACGCCCCGATGCACCTGGACGTCGAAGGCGAGGATGTGGCTGCACAGATAGGCAAACACCCGGTTTTCGACCAGGATTTCCCAGAACCTGTCGACACATTCCGAGGCGATCTGGCGGGCGCAATCGCCGGAAAACCCGTTCACCGCGAAGGCGGGGTGGTGGCCGGCGACGAATTTCCAGCGGGCGTCTTGATTATCGGCGAGTGTCTGCGCCAGCCAGTCGGTTTCGACATGCCCCTCGCCGCCGAGGCCGGACCAGAGCGTGTTGACACATACGAGCAGCAGGTCGCCTCGGCGCACGAAATAGGACAGGCCCTTCTGGTCGGCCGGGCCGTTTCGCGGCAAGTGGCCAAGCATTTCGGCGAACACGCCTTCGCTCATTGCGTCATAGGTCGTGTGGTTGCCGGTCGTGTTGTAGAGCGGACAGGCGGCGCGGTCGCACCAGGCCATTTCGACGTCGAGCCAGTGCGCCCATTGCCGGCGCAGTTCGGCCGCGTCGCCGGTCAGGCCGAGGATTTCGTCACCGGGATAGACGATGAAATCGGGCGGCGGAGAGAATTGCCGGACCACGGAATTGACCCGCGCATGCGCCCGTTCGTGGCGCCCGCCGGCGACGCCGGAACAGGAATCACCATAGAGCACGAACTGGTGGCCGGCACCTTTCGGCGTCAGGGCGGGCAGGGGACTGGATTTGGGATCGCGGGTCATGGCGACACGATCTGTCTCACAGCGTTCGCCGGATGCCAAGTCGCGGTGTCGAAATGCATTGGCTGGGGCGGGCCGCAGATCGTTTTTTCGATCCAGGTTGCGAACCCGAACTCCCCGGCAGGCAGCCGTCGTATTGCATGAATTCCACGCCGCCCTCGCCGTCGACAGGCTGCTGACGGACCGATCTACCCTCGGGAGCCGCCGAAAATCGGACGACTTCGGTTCTTCGGCCAGGTGCCATTTTCAGACGCGGGTTTCGATTTTTCTCGAACCTGAACGGCTCCAGCGAAACAGGTTGATGAACGCATCAAAAAATCTCACCGCAAGCTTCATCCCGGGGATATCCAGGCCGGCAAAAAATTCGAAATAACCTTTTCCAAACAGACAGAATGAAAGATGCCAGGTTGCGAAAGTTGGTATTACAAAGAAATATCCACAGATCTGTATGGCGGAAAAGGCCACGTCCTGCCGAACTGGCGAGTGGTTTGCATGGCAGTTCACCCCCTGGATGCAGCGGATCATCCGCTCAGGACAGCTCCATGGCGCTTGACCAAATCGCGCAGGAAGTCAGCGACCACGCGAACGCGCCGGGACTGGGTCAGGTCGGACTGGGTCACGAGCCATATCGACTGGTCTATCCCAAGGGCGGCATCGAGACAGGTCAGGCCGTGGGGCCGGGCCAGGAAGTGCGGCAGGACCGCGAGCCCCAGGCCGTTTACGCACGCAACAAGCTGGGTGGCCAGCGACGTTGTCGTGATCGCGGGAGCGCGCCCTTTCAACATTCGCTCGACCCATTGAGCGGCGGGAAGGCCCGCATGCAATTCGGACCAGGCGATAAAATCGTCAGCGCCGAAGGCACTTGCATCCGGTGCCGAGCCGCGCCGGGACATATAGCCAGTGGCGCCATAAAGACCGTAGCCCAACGTGCCCAGGCGCTGCAGCGAGACATTGCCGCGGTCAGGTTTAACCATCCTCAATGCGATGTCCGCATCGCGTCGGTTCAGGTTGACCGCTGCGATGTCCGTCACGATCTCCAATGTCAGGTCCGGGTGCTTCGTTCTGAGCCGCCCAAGTTCCGGCAGGATCAGCGCGGTCGCGAAATTCTCCGCAGTGGCCAGCCTGACCGTGCCCGAAACGGCCGCCTCCTGTTGTAAGCCGGAGGTGAGCGACAGTGCGGCCGCTTCCACCTCCTCCGCCCGTTCGACAAGCGCCGCGCCGTCCTGGGTCAGCCGGTAGCCGGACTGGCTCCGGACAAAGAGCGGTTGCCCAACCGCCCCCTCAAGACGTTCGATGCGGCGCGAGATCGTTGCCAGTCCCAGCCCCATCAAACCCGCCGCGCCGCTCAGGGTGCCCGTGCGGGAAATGGCCAGAAAGGCACGGATGTCATCCCAGACAAGGGCCTCTGACGGGTTCTTTCCGATTTCGGAAACCTTCTTACCAATGTGGACAGTGTTTATCATTTTCAGAAAGTGGCACTTCTCCTGACAACGGACAAGGCATTCAAGAAGGAGAGCGGCATGAAACAACGGATATTGGGAAACGGTTTCCAGGTTTCGGCCATGGGCCTCGGCTGCATGGGGATGAGCGAATTCTACGGCCCGCGCGATGATGAGATGTCGATGCGGGTGTTGCACGAAGCGATCGATCAGGGGATCGACTTCTTCGATACGGCCGACATCTACGGACCGCACCACAACGAAGAGCTGATCGGCGCGTTCCTGGCACAATCAACTGCCCGGCCGAAGATCGCGACAAAGTTCGGGATTGTCCGCAAACCCGGCGAATACCGACGCAGTCTCGACAACCGGCCGGACTATGCACGCAAGGCCTGCGAGGGATCGCTGAGACGGCTCGGGGTGGACCGGATCGACCTCTACTACGTTCATCGAATCAACCCGGACCAGGATATCGAAGAGACGATCGGCGGCCTCTCGCGGCTGGTGGAGGAAGGCAAGGTCGACCGGATCGGACTGTGCGAAGTCAGCGCGGGGACCTTGCGTCGTGCCCATGCCGTGCATCCGGTCACCGCCGTACAGACCGAATATTCTCTGTGGTCGCGCGGGGTCGAAGCCGAGGTCCTGCCGACCTGCCGTGAGCTTGGTATAGGGTTGGTGCCGTATTCGCCGCTGGGGCGCGGTTTTCTGACAGGGCGCTTCCAGGATGGGACACAATTCGAAGAAGGCGATTTCCGCGCCTCGCTGCCGCGGTTTCAGCCCGAGGCGGTGGTCGTAAACAAACGCATCGCGGACCGCGTACGGAGGATGGCAACACACAAAAGCTGCACCTCGGCCCAACTTTCACTGGCCTGGCTGCTGGCGCAAGGCGACGACATCGTTCCGATTCCAGGCACGAAGCAGATCGCCTATCTGCGCGACAATGCCGCCGCCGTGAATGTGACGGTGACCAACGCAGACCTTCAGGAAATTGAACAGCGGCTTGCAGCCCTTCCCGTCGCCGGTGCCCGCTATACCGAAGAGGGGATGAAGGGCGTGGATGCATGAGACGACGTGGCCCTCGCCGCCGAGGCCGGACCAGAGCGTAGTGCATTGGCCGGGGCGGGCCGCAGATCGTTTATTCGACCCAGGATCCGAACGGGTTTGACCGGAGCACCGCGGACACTATTTTGGTCCGGTCCCGTAGTCTTCGGCACAATCGGCGAGCCTGACGGACAGAGCAAAGGAGCGAAACATGATCAGCCGCATTTATCGCGTCAGGATCAAGGCGGACCTGCGCGACGAGTTCGAGCCGCTTTTCAAAACGGTCGCGCGCAATTCCGTGGCCCGGTTTGCCGGATGCAGGAACGTTGTCGTCGGCGGCCCCTCCCCCCTGACCCCGGACGAATACGCAATGATTTCCGATTGGGACAGTGAACAAAGCCTGAGCGCGTTTGCAGGCCCCGACTGGTCTGTCGCGCATATCCCCGAAGGGATGGAGAAATTCGTCATCGCGTGCTGGGTTCACCATTTCATACACATGTAGCGTGATGAAACCTGGCGATTTTGGGCACGGTGCGCGACAGGATCCCAGCCGGCGTGCTGACCCGGAAAATGATGCCGCGCGGCTCCGCACTCGTTCAACAGCTGGAACAGGCAGGCTTCGCCGCCCGCCGGCCGACTGGCGGGAAAGGACCCGTTTTGGCGGGTATTGTCCGGCATTTGGCGAGAATTGTCCTGTATATTGCGACCATAAAATTCCATTTTGATCTCAACAACGATTGCCCAGCGGGTTGAGATGAAACGCGTTTTTCAAATGTCCAGCGGATGCCACGGCTCACATATCGGCGAGGGACAGTCCGGGCAATGTCGCGCTCTGCCCCGGACAGGATGTACGGAGGTCCAGTCATGACGACAGTGAGCAACGGAACGGTGATGTCTGTCGTCGCATCCGCCCTGTCCCGCGGATTGTCTATCGCAGAGGTTCAGGACGCGGCCGGCATCTCGTGCAACATCCTGATGAATCCGGCGGAGCGTCCGCCGGAAGACGTGATGCCGAAAATCGTGGCGATGATCGGAGAACGGTTTCCCCGCGAGCCGATCAGCCTGGATATTGCGCGGGCCGCTCCGTTCTCGTTTTTTGGCGGACTTGCGGAAGGCGCCCGATATGCGGACGACCTTCGCACGGCAACCAGGCTCCTGACAAAGAACTGCACGATCATTTCCGATCAACTGGAGCTGACCTTCCACGAAGGACCCGCCGAAGCAAAAATCGTGTCCACCCATCCGATGAACCACATTGACGGCGGCCGCTCGGCGGAGATCGGTTCGGCCTTGATCGTGCGATTGTTCTCGGAATTTCTCGGAATAGACGACTGCTTCGATCACATCACCTTCTCGCATGCACCGCATTGCGACGAGATCCATTACACCGATTATTTCGGAGTTCCCGTCACTTTCAACGCCGGCGAAATCAGTCTCATTCTGAAGGCCGAGAAACTGGATGTCCGGATCAGGCAGGCGAATGTCGAGCTCTTCAACTACGTTCAGACCCACCTGTCGGGCATCAAAAAGCAAATCGACGCCGCCAGGGAACCAAAGGAACTGAAAGCGCTCAGAAATGCGGCGGCAGGGAACGCCCAGGCGGGCGTGTTCAACGCCGCCAGCGTCGCGGCTGCCGCCAACATGAGCGTGCGCACCGCCCAGCGGATCGCGGCGGAACACGGAACAACGCTTCAAGGTCTGATCGACAAGGTCCGCGAGCAAAGAGCCACGGAGCTACTGCGCAACAGCCGCAACGACATCGGGTCGATCGCTTTCCTGCTGGGCTATTCGGATGAACGCGCCTTCAGAAGAGCGTTTCAACGATGGACCGGACAGACGCCTTCGGACTTTCGAAATCAGCTCAATAAAGCAATCGAATAAGCCGGCGGCATTCTGACGTTCGGGTCCCTTGCAACGATCCGAACACCGGCACTCCCAAACATTCAAGCAAAGCCCGACCGATGCGCCGCACCGGGTGAGCCTTCGCGTCCCGAATTCAACCCGAACCACAGCAAAAGGAGAGACAAATTGAAGACACTTTCGCAATTCGCAATCGCCATGTTCGGCCTTCTGGCCGGAGGTACGTTGCTGATTGCAATGGGTCTTGTGCCGTACTGGCAGTCCCTGAACCCGGCGGAATTCACAGAAGTCTTCCGTGCAAACCTGCCGACAGTGGGCGGGACCATGGCTGTTCTGACCGTTCTGGGAACGGTCTCCATGGCGGTCGCGGCCGGGCATGCGCTCTGGAAGAAGCGGGCGAACAGACTTTGGCTTGCGGCCGGTGCCGCAGCCACGCTCATGATGGTCGCCACCGTTCCATTCTATTTCGGTGCCGCCAACCCGCTTCTGGCAAGCGGAACCTTGAGTGCCGAGGCCATCACCGCCGAACTCGCGACCTGGCAACAGGTGCATTGGTTGCGAACCCTCATCGGGCTTCTCGGTCTCTTCTGCGCCGTGCGCGCCGCATACGTCACCGAAAATTCCAACTGAAATCATCACGCACCGTGGTCCGAGACCACATCAAACCTGGAGGAAACCCCATGAAAACGTCAATTCTATCCATCGCGCTTCTGTCTTCACTGACATTCGCGATGCCTGCCACAGCGGCCGACAACGACTGGAAAGACCTTTCCGGCCTGGCCTTTCAGTCCATCGACGCCGACGAAAACGGCGCGGTTTCGCCGAGCGAATTTTCCGCCTTCGGAGAGGATGTCTTCGTTTCAATGGACAGCGACGAATCGCGCGCGCTCTCGCTTGGAGAATTCTACAGCTGGGGCTTTGGAATGCACGACGCCGCGACGGACAGCGGTCGAAGCGACGCGTTCAAGACAGCAATGCGCGTCGTGTTCGCGCTGTGGGACCGCAACGCCGACGATCAGGTCACCGCAAGCGAATACCGGCAATCGCTCGACTTCGAATTCCAGCGGGCCGACCTGGACGGGGACGGAGCCCTGACGGGAGACGAATATGTCGCCGGATTTTCCGTCGTCGTTGCGGCCAAGGCCGCCATTCACCCCCAATCCACGAACAAATAAGTCCGGAAAGGAGGCGGGATCATGCTGCGTCTACAAGGCATCAACGCCATCATCGCGCTCATTGCAGTTTTCGTCGTGTTGCATCTCGCCTTCGTGCCGGAGCAACATTCCCTGAGAACAACCTTTTCAACACTCCTGGGCGGCATCGGCTTTTTGCTGATGACCTGCTCGGTGGTGCTGGCAACGAGGCTCGACATCTTCGAGGAAATGTTCGGAGGACTGGACCGCATGTATCAGGTCCACCGCGTCGCGGGCACGTTCACGGCGGTGTTTGCGCTCGTGCACTTCTTCAGCATCCCCAAGGACCTGCCGGCCGGGGTCGACCCGGTCCTCAATTCGACCTTTCCCTCCGCACAGATCGGCATGGCATCCATGGTTCTCCTGGTGATCGGTCTGTTCGTCGCGCTGAACCGGAAAATCAGCTATTCCCGCTGGCGCAATCCGCACAAGGTCATGGCCCTGGTCTATATCCTGGTGATCGGGCACTTCATGAATGCGCCCGGCATCTTTTATGAGCGGTTCAGCGCCTCCGGTATCGTCCTGATCCTGGCGGCACTGATCGGGACCGTCGCGCTCGTCTACACCCTGTTCGGCATGAACAAACGCACGGCGAAGCGCTTCACGATCGAGGCCGTGAATTCGCTGGAACGGGCGACCGAAGTGGTCCTGAAACCGGTCGGCGACATGCTGACATTCAAGCCCGGCCAGTTTGCGTTTGTCGAAATTCAGGGCAAGGGCTGGTCGGAGCCGCACCCCTTCACCATCTCCAGCGCCCCGGGCGAAGACCGTCTGCGGTTCACCATGAAAGTTCTTGGCGACTGGACGAGGAAGGTCCGCGAAGAGTTGCAACCGGGCGGCGAAGTGATCGTGCGCGGACCCTACGGCCGGTTCGACGCCTCAAAGGCGGAATGCCGGAAGCAGGTCTGGATCGCCGGGGGTATCGGCCTGACGCCGTTCCTGTCGAAACTCCGGGCGATGGATGAAGCAGACGACCGGGACATCCACTTCGCCTATGCGGCCCGCAACAGGGAGGAAGCGATTTTCCTCGACGAACTCGAGGCGATTGCGGCGGAGCGGGAGAATGTAACGCTCTATCCGCTGTTTTCCGACAAAGGCGACTTCGCGCGCATTGATGCCGCCAGGGAGAGGCTGCCCGGCCAGCTCACCGACTATGAATTCTTTATCTGCGGACCCGGGCCGATGGTCGGCGGGCTCATGAAAGACCTCAAGAAAGAGGGCGTGAAGCGCAAATCCATTCACGTCGAGGCGTTCGAATTCAGATAATGTCCGGGGGCGGTCATCGATCTCAACGGATCCGATGGCCGCTTGTCCGGTTGCGGACTTTCGATCGTTTGACATCCAAGGACCGGTCGGGGTCACCGCCCGCCAATCAGGCAGGCGCTTGAAGGGGACGTCAATCTCCCGATAGCGGCCGACGCGCCTCCTGCCGACCGGTCTCCCATCGGCAGGTGCGGGAGACCGGGTGACGCCGGGCCTTCGACAATGTGCCATTTTCCGCCGCTTCAGCATCGTTCAAACAATCTGCTGAATGGTCGAATGCAGGCCGGAATCGACATGGATCTTCGCGAGATCCCTGGTGCCGAGACGCGCTGAACAATGCAAAACAGGACAGACCATGGCCCGCATCACCCTTCGCCAACTCCTCGATCATGCCGCCGAACACGATTACGGCGTGCCGGCTTTCAACATCAACAATATGGAGCAGGCCCTTGCCATCATGGCGGCGGCCAGCGCGGTTGACGCGCCGGTGATCATCCAGGCGTCGCGCGGTGCCCGTTCCTATGCAAACGACGTGATGCTGCGCCACATGATGGACGCGGTCACCGAAATCCATCCGCAGATTCCCGTCTGCGTCCATCTCGATCACGGCAACGAACCGGCGACCTGCATGACGGCCATTCAGGCGGGGTTCACGAGCGTGATGATGGACGGATCCCTGAAGGCCGACGGCAAGACCCCCGCCGACTGGGACTACAATGTCGATGTGACCGCGACGGTGACAAGAATGGCCCACCTGGGAGGAATATCGGTCGAAGGCGAACTGGGTGTGCTCGGGTCTCTGGAGACCGGCGAGGGCGAGAAGGAGGACGGGCACGGGGCGGAAGGAAAACTCTCCAGGGACCAGCTCCTGACCGACCCGGACGAAGCTGCCAGATTCGTCGCGGAAACGAAAGTCGACGCCCTCGCGGTCGCGATGGGCACATCGCACGGGGCCTACAAGTTCTCGCGCGCGCCGGACGGGGATGTCCTCGCCATGCACGTCATCGAACGGATCCATCAAAAACTGCCCGATACCCATCTCGTCATGCACGGGTCGTCCTCCGTGCCGCAGGAGCTGCGAGACATCATCAACCGGTTCGGCGGCGAGATCAGACCGACCTGGGGCGTGCCGGTCGCAGAGATCCAGCGGGGCATCCGCCATGGCGTCCGCAAGATCAATATCGATACGGACAACCGGCTGGCCATGACGGGGCAAATTCGCCGTGTGCTGTTCGAACAGCCCGGCGAATTCGATCCGAGAAAATATCTGAAGCCGGCGATGGAGGCCATGCAGGCGCTGTGCAAACAGCGGCTTCAGGAATTCAACACCGCCGGACAGGCCTCCAAGATCAAGCGGATCGCAACGCTCGCCGAAATGGCGGCGCGGTACAGGGACGGCGGTCTGGACCCGAAAATCGGCTGACCCGGTGTTTGCGGCCGGTCGTCAAATCAAATCGGCGATATTGTTCGGTTGGGCTTCACCCGCTCTTGACGGCTTGAAGCGCTTTTTCCCCAATCAGGCCGCGCTCCGCTGTCCGGTGCCTGCGATCTGCGCCGGCTGTCGAAGGTCTGACGCGGCAAATCTTCGACCACGGATCAGAAGCGGTCGTTCCTGGAGTATGCCGCGAACTGCAGGAGCGAGCCCATCCAAGACCTTGGCATCTCCAAGCTGAACGTCTGCTTTGCCTGACGCGAAGGGAGCCGAAAGGTCGACAGCATTGGCGAAAAAAAATGCTTGAAATTTTTTAAATATGATCGTATTTAATTAAGCAGCGCCGAGGGTCTTAGCCCTTGCCCTCTTTATTAAAGTTGAACTTATGTCCTTTTTGCGCTCGACCGTTCTGGTCGTCGTCCTGGCTGCCGTGATCGGCGGACTGGGCTATTTCAAGTTCTCACAGATCACCGCGGAAATCGCTGCGGCCGAGAGCTATCCCGAACACTCCGAATCCGTCGAAGCTATCACGACTTCGTTGTCGCAATATTCGCCCGATATGCAGCTTTCCGGAGAAGTGGTTGTGCCGGATCGTGTCGTTGTGCGAAGTCAGCATGCTGGGCAGATTGCGCAGGTGGGCTTCCAGCCTGGTGAAGCCGTCGAGGCCGGACAACTCCTGGTTCAACTCGACATCGCGGAAGAAGAGGCTCGTCTGAAAGGCGCGCAGGCGCAGGTGGAACTGGCGCGCCTGGATCTGGATCGCATCAAAAAGCTGTTCAAGGCAGGACACGCCAACGAAGCGCGACTGGATAGTGCGCAAGCCTCCTACGACATGGCTCTCTCAACGGTTGCTGTGATCGAGCAGACGATCGAGCAAAAGACAACCCGCGCGCCGTTCGGCGGAATGACCCGTCCGGGCAACCTGAAAGTCGGGCAGTATTTGACCATCGGCACCGAGATCACTGAGATCACCGACCGGCGAGAAGCAGTTTGGGTAGATTTCCGCCTTCCCCAGTTCCTTGGGACATTGCCAATCGGGTCCCCCGTTGGTGTGAGCGTCGGCCGCGTAAATACTGTGGAGGGTCAGGTGGTGTCCCGTGATGAAGCCGTCGCATCCGGTTCGAGAACTAGGCTGTATCGCGCGCTGGTGATTGGATTGGATGAAGCCGCAGCACATGGCGCCTTTGTCGAGGTGACGGTGACGCTCGGTGAAACACTGGATGTTATCGGACTGCCCGTCGCCGCTCTGCAATCGGATGCCTATGGGCAGTTCGTAAACCTGCTGGAACCGGCAGAGGCGGAGGGCGCCTTCCGGGCTGCAAGGCGAGATGTGTCAGACGTGCATTACCAAGGCGACCAGGTTCTTGTCGGCGGCGGTCTTGAAGAAGGCCTGTTGGTTGCCACAGACGGCTCGTTCAAGCTGTATCCGGGGGTATTGACCTATGTGGTCGATGATCTGCCCGAAGCACCAAAAGATGATGGCGGCTGGTAAGGAGTTCAGATCATGGAAATTTTCGTACGCAAACCAGTTCTGTCTATGGTGGTGGCCCTCGTGCTGGTGCTTGGGGGCATATTTGCCGTCACTCGGGTGCCGGTGGTGCAGTTCCCTGTGCTGGAGAGTGCGGCTATCGAAGTGAATACTCACTTCACCGGCGCCTCTGCGGAAGTCGTGCAGGGTTTTATTACCGATCCGATTGAGAAAGCGACCAACGCCATCCAGGGGTTGGATTTCGTCGATTCAACAACGGTTGCAGGTCAAAGCACCGTGACCGCTTGGCTGAAGCTGGGCGAGGACAGTTCGCTGGCATTGGCGCAACTGTCGGCCGAACTGAACAAAGTGCGCTCTGAACTGCCCGCCGGCGCGGACGATCCGGCCGTGTCGGTCAAGCGAGCCGACCGGGCTGCAGCAGCATTCTATCTTGCAGCGGCGTCCAGCTATTGGCAGCGCCACGAAATCACCGATTATCTGGATCGCAATGTATTGCCGGTTTTGTCGGCGATTGATGGCGTACAGCGGGTCGGGCTGGAAGGCGGACGCAAACCGGCCCTGCGTGTCTGGCTGAATCTGTCGCGGCTTGCCGCCTTCAACCTGTCCACTGACGACGTCATGGGAGCGCTTCAGAACAATAATCTCGTGGCTGCGGTCGGTAATCTGGAAGGCAGTCAGCAGAAGCTGAACATCCTGACCAATGCGAGCCTGCAAACGGCTGAGGATTTCCGCAGCCTGGTGTTGCGCAATCTGGATGGTTACCAGTTGAAACTCACGGATGTCGCTCGGATCGAAATGGGCGAGGATACCGCTCCGGTCGATGCGCGCAGTGGCTTGGAAAAACGGGTTTTCCTGTCGATCTGGCCGCTTCCCGGCGCCAATGAGATCGCTATAGGCGACGAACTCTATGAACGGCTGGAAGAGGTCAATAAGGGCTTGCCGGCCGGTCTGGAGATTTCGATCGTCTATGACAGCACGGTCTATATGCGATCGGCGCTGACCGAGATCTTTAAAACGCTTGCTGAGACCGTGGTTCTGGTCGGAGCAGTGATCCTGTTTATGATGGGCTCGGTTCGTGTGGCGATCGTGCCTTTGGTGGCGATCCCGCTGTCCATTCTGGGCGCGATGATCGGCATGATGGCCATGGGATTCTCTCTCAACCTTCTGACCATTCTGGCGATTGTGCTGTCGGTGGGCCTTGTGGTCGATGACGCGATCGTCGTGGTCGAAAATGTCGCGCGCCACAAGCGCCAGGGCAAGCCGGGGATCGAGGCGGCATTGATCAGCTCACGCCAGCTGTTCAAACCCATTGTTGCGATGACCTTTACGCTTGCGGCGGTGTTCGTCCCCATCGGCTTCACCGCTGGGTTGTCTGGCGCACTCTTCCGTGAATTCGCCTTTACAATGGCAACCGCCATAACCGTATCGGGCATTGTCGCGGTTGTTCTGTCACCGCTGATGAGCGCCGCGCTCACCAGTGACAAAGGGCACGAGGCCTGGCTGACACGCAAGGTCAACAAGCGATTTGACCGATTGGCTCAGGGCTATGGCGCCTTGCTGCGACGGCTGTTGAACTGGCGGGGGCAGATCCTGGTCTTCTCGCTGGTGTTTTCTCTCCTGGTGGTGCCGTTCTACATGTTTTCCGCTAAGGAACTGGCCCCGGTCGAGGATCAGGGCAGCATCAACGTGGTCATTCAAGCCGCACCGGGAAGCTCGCTAGAAGCCGTGAACGCGGGCATGGACAAGTTGGTGGATCTGGGAATGGCGCTGCCGGACTCAGGCAGTTTCTGGCAGATCATTACCAAGGAAGGCGGCTTTGGTGGAATCGAATTCAAGGACTTCTTCGAGCGTGAGCAAAACGTCAACACCATCCTGCCGCAGCTGTATGGCGCTTTGGTTGGCCTTGGCGAACTGAAAGTTCTGCCCTTCCTGCCCGCATCGCTTCCCACGGCCGGGCAGTTCGACGTTGAACTCGTGGTCAAGGGCCCGGGCACGTATGAAGAAATGCAGGAACTGGCCCATGCCTTTCTGGCCGCAGGGTTCGACAGCGGGAAGTTTCTCTATGTCGATACCGATCTGAAGACCGATCTTCCGATCGTTCAGTTGGACTACAATCATCAGCGTCTGGCTGATCTCGGATTGACCAGTCGGGACGTCACCAACCAGCTATCGACGCTTTTGTCCGACCGATACGTGAACCGGTTCGATGCGGATGGACGCGCCTATCAGGTCATTCCCATGGCTGCGCAGGAATTCCGGTCAGAGGCAGCGGCGCTTGCCTCTCTGCGCATCCGACTGAACGATGGCACGCTGGTTCCGCTCACGGCGCTTGCGCAGATCCGGGTGACCGCGCAGCCGCGGGCCCTCGGAAAATTCGATCAGCAACGCGCCTTCCGCGTCACTGGTGGTGTTGTACCGGGCACAACGAAGGCGCAGGGGCTTGCCGTGCTTCAAACGGCAGCAGCGGAAATCTTGCCGCCGGGATATACGCTGGACTATGCCGGTGTGTCGCGCCAGATCAAACAGGAGGGCAACAGCCTGATCGTGACGATGGCGATGTCTCTGGCTATCGTCTATCTGGCGCTGGTGGTTCAGTTCAACAGCTTCCGCCTGCCGCTCATCATCCTGTTGGGCTCGGTGCCTCTGGCCTTGTCGGCGGCAATGATGATCGCCTTTCTGGGTCTGACCTCGATCAACATCTATTCACAGATCGGAATCATCACGCTCGTCGGACTGGTGGCCAAGAACGGCATCCTGATCACCGAGTTTGCCAATAGTCTTATCGAAGAGGGTAAGGATCGGGTCGCAGCAATCATCGAAGGGGCACAGTCGCGGCTTCAGGCGATCCTGATGACCACCATTGCGACCATCGTAGGACATATCCCGTTGCTATTGGTCGAAGGTCCGGGCGCGGAGGCGCGAAACAGCATCGGGATTGTCATCGTCGCGGGTATCAGTCTCGGCACCTTGTTCACGCTGATCGCATTGCCTTCGATTTTCCTGCTGTTTTCGCCGCGCAGAAAGCAGCCGGTCTCCGACGTAAATACCAGCGAGGCTGAGCCCAATCTAAGGCTTGCTGCGGAATAGGTCCCAAACCTGCGAGGATTGCCAATGGCACGTTACAAGAAACTGAGCCGGGACGACCTGCTTGATGCGGCGCTGGACGTAATTTTGGACAAGGGGCCACATGCTCTTTCGATTGGGAACGTGGCCACCGCTGCAGGCGTGACCAAGGGTGGGATCCAATCGAATTTCGGTACGAGAGAAAATCTGATCGAGGCGCTGTTCGAACGTTGGACACGAGAGTTGGAGGACAAATGCGATGAGGTCGCCAAAGTCACTGGACTGGAGCGCGCGTCACTGGAGGTATTTCTCAGAGCCACACTAGAGGGTCAGCGCGAGAAACCCCGCCAGGACGCGGCGATGATCTTTTTGATGATGCAAACTGAGAAGCACCGCGCTGATAGCCGAGCCTGGGTCGAAGACAAATTGGTGAGATTCGGCTTGCAGCAAGGTCAGGACAATCCGGCACGGCTTCGTTTTGTAATTTTGCAGTCTCTCCTTGTCGTCAAGTCACTGGAACTGATGCCGTTCGATGAAGACGGCTGGGTAGGTTTGATTGCTGAACTGGAACAGATATTCCGGAAATAGACCTATGTCTTCGATGACTCACGACATGACGGAATTCAAAGGAGCTGCCGAAGTGGCGGAACGCCGCGCGTTGTGGGTCAGCGTGATCGGCAATCTGGGAATGGGTCTCGCGGGGATGGCTACCTTCATCTTGTCAAACTCCCAGGCGATCCTTGTTGACGGATTGTTGGCCCTGATCGGCAGCGCTGCCGCGTTGGTCGCCCTTCGGGTCAGCCTCAACGTGCTTCGGAAGCCTGATCGGGCGCGTCCATTCGGCTATGGCGCTGACGAGTCCATATTTACGACTTTCCGTGCCTTGACGATGCTCGGTTTGGTCCTGTTCGCCTCCGTAAATGCCATCGGTGAGATCGTGGGCCATTTGAGCGGCGAGACACCGACGGAACTGTATCACAGACCCATCGTCGTCTACGTAGTTCTGATGCTGGTATGCGTCACGATCCTGTGGGTCTTCCACTATACCGCCTGGCGGCAAAGCGAGCGTACAAGCGACATCCTCAAACTCGAAGCCAATGCGACATTGTTCGATGGCGTGATCACCGTGGCGACAGGGGCAGGATTGCTGCTGATCTGGTATTTTGAGGATGGAATCCTGGCGCCAATCGCGCCGATCGGCGACTCTTTGGTCGTTCTGGTACTGTGCTTCATTGCGGTGTTCGTGTACCTGTCCGACTTTCGCCAGGGATTGGCGGAGTTGGCTGGTGTTTCGGCCGCAGAACGGCGCCAAGACATCGCTCGGCAGGTCATCACCCAAGCATTGACGGAAAAGGAGGGGCTTCTACTGGAGTTGGCCATGACGAAGAACGGACGGAGTTTTTCTGTGGTGGCCTTTGTCGACCCCCAGCGGTCGATCTCCGGTCAAGAGGTGAACAAGTGGACTGATGATATTTCGGTGCGACTGGTTCAAGCGCTAGGGCGGGTGGATGCAATGATTGTCATATGCGCCGAGGATGATCCATGATCCACTCGCCGGAATTTGAGCAGGTGAACAGCATCACAAAAGCACCTCAGAAATACGTGAAAAACCAGTAGCTTCTTCAATACCGAAAAACAGACTTTCACTCCAATCGGAGCAATGATCCGACAGTTGACTTTAGCTTTAAGTACCGAAACTCCTCAACATCGCGAATGACCGGTTTGCGACACGAGCGCAATTCGTCGCGAACCAAAACCTCGCGCAGCCCTACGTAGGTGCATCCAAACTAGCTCGAAGAGTACGATGCGTTCAGAGGCCGAGGCAGGCTAAATTTTTGATTTTTACTTTACAGTATATACTGTATAGTAATGCATCCGAACTCTCACAAATGGAAATTTGCTATGTCCGAAAAGAACCCCTCTCGGTGGTGGCTTCTTCTGGTCGTGTCGTCCGGCTTGCTTTTGATCACCCTCGACAACTCAATCCTCTACACAGCTCTCCCAACGCTCGCTCAAGAGCTGAGCGCAACGCAGAGTCAATTGCTCTGGATCATTAACGCCTATCCCTTGGTGATGGCCGGTCTGCTGCTTGGAGCCGGGACGCTTGGCGACCGTATTGGCCACAAGACAACCTTCCTGATCGGTCTGACCATCTTTGGTACGGCCAGTGCGATTGCGGCGTTTGCCCCGTCCCCGGAAATCTTGATCTTTGCACGCGCGCTGCTTGCGATTGGTGCTGCGATGATGATGCCCGCGACTTTGGCTTTGATCCGGATTACCTTCACCGATCAGCGCGAACAGAACCTTGCCTTTGCGATCTGGGGAATGCTGGCCATCATTGGTGCCGCCCTTGGCCCGATCGTTGGCGGTTTTCTTCTTGGCCAATTCTGGTGGGGCTCGGTCTTCTTGATCAACGTACCGGTCGTCCTGGCCGCTATTGTCGGCACATTGGTCCTTGCACCTGCTGCAAAGGCTGATCCGTCGAAAAAATGGGACTTCATCTCGTCGGCCCAAGCCATGTTCATGCTGGCTGGTTTTGTGGTAGCGATCAAAGAACTCACACAAGGCAAGAACGTCGAGTTTGGTCTTGCGGCTATCGGCATTTCCGTAGTGGCTGCGTTCCTCTTTGTGCGCCGTCAAAAGAAGTTGGAATATCCACTGTTGGACTTCTCTGTCTTCAAGAACCCGGCTCTGATGTCTGGTGTTCTGGCAGCGGCTTTCGCACTCTTTGCAATTGCTGGTGTCCAGTTGACCACTACGCAGCGGTTCCAGCTCGTTGAAGGCTTCTCGCCGATCGAAACTGGATATCTTGTGTCGATCATCGCCGTGTCGTGCATTCCGCTCAGCCTCATCGGTGGCGCGTATCTGCACAAGATTGGCCTGCGCATTCTGATCGCCGGTGGCCTGGCGACGTGTTCCGTCGCGGCCGTCATCACGGCTGTTGGCTTCGGCATTGGCTTGCCATGGCTGATTGCTGGTCTTGTGATCATGGGCTTTGGCGTCGGGTCCGCACTCTCCGTGGCGTCGGCTGCGATCCTTGGAAACGCGCCGATTGACCGGGCCGGTATGGCCGGTGCGGTTGAAGAGGTGTCATATGAGTTGGGGGCATTGCTCGCTGTTGCCCTGTTGGGCAGCTTGACCGCAGCACTTTACTCTGCCGGAGTCTCTTTCCCTGAAGGCACACCCGCAGCCGCAAGCGATAGCATCATTGCCGCCGCAGCCATTGCCGCTGAATTGGGCGAAAGTGGTGAAGCCGTCTTCGCAGAAGCCGCCGGCGCATTTGATGAAGCCTATGTAACCGTGCTTTATGTGCTTGCAGGCGTGTTGGCAGTTGGTACTGTCGCGACGGCAATCCTGTTGAGAGACTATGGCATCGGTTCATCGTCCACGATCCACAACTGGGAAGACGGTGACTGGGGCGACGAGGAATGGAGCTAACGGAGTTGGAGGCCCTGACCTTTGCGCGGAAGTAAGAAAGCGATCATTCTCGATGCAATCGTTGATCTGATCGAGGAAGGCGGCATCAAGGCGATCACCTATGATGCCGTCTCTGAAAAAACCAACATCACTCGGGGCGGACTACTGTATCACTTTCCGTCCCGGGAAGATCTCGTATTCGGGGTCCACCAGCACATTTGCGACCGGTGGGCCGCGACAATGGCCGGATCAGGCACTGCCAGCCCCGATACCGTCGATATCCACGACAAGACGCTTGCCTATGTGAAAGGCGCGTCCTCGGCGAACCGCGTTGAGATGATCCTGCTTCTCGAAAGCGCAATGGATGAGGCCGTTCAAGGGCTTTGGCAGTCAGTCATCAACGATTGGGCCCCACCATTCCCTGATCCCGACGATGACGAAGCCATGGATTTGTTCCTGGTGCGCCTTGCTGCCGATGGGTTGTGGGTCAGTGAAGCGCTCTCCAGCAAGCCGCTGCCAAAGGCGTTGAAAAAAGGCGTCATGCGGCGGCTTGAACAGATGGTCGAGAAGTCGAAAAAGTAGCCATTTCTGCTATATTCTAATCTTTTTTGGGGCGGCAGGGATGCTGCCAATTTGCAGAGAATGAACTAAAACCGGACCTTCGATGTTAGCCTAGTAAATGCAGGTTTGTCCGCATTGCCGCAACTCAGTTTGCATGAATTGAAGGGCCGCCTAAAACGCTTTCCTCTTGGTGGATGCAAGCTGTTATCGTTCATGCCGAGGCGGATTGAACGCACCATGCATTGGTTTGACTGCGTTGCACAACAAATGCACCAACCATTCTAAATGCGCGCAGAGAGCTGCCGGTTCGAGCCCCGCCGCTGCCGGATGCCGCACTGTTGCTGCGCGACCGCATCGATATTCACACAATTCCGAGAGACGAACTGTCTCAATCCCAGGCCATAACGATGTTGTCAGACTTCCAGAGCGGACCGGGATCAGTGAATTCCCCCACCTGTTTGCCGCCCAACTTCGTATAGAAACCACGAGCAGACGCATTTTGCCTGACGACCGCAAGCGCAATGCCCGGTTGCCCCGGATCATTGCCAACCTGGAGAAGTGTTGCCAGCAATCGACGGCCAATTCCTTTGCCCTGCGCGTGTTCGGCGACGTAGAAGTGCTTGATCTCC
>JGI12316J15310_10000016_pt17 | contig 133362 bp, 117 predicted proteins | sample MarCyaLeptolynsp_FD_15310 | JGI IMG/M metagenome (IMG submission 15310)
AGATGGCAGCGCCGCTCGAAAGATCGACGCCCCTCTGGCATCGAGCCCAACGATGGAATCGGGCTCACGAGAATGCGAATGGAAGCTAGGTGTTCGATCGCTTGTGCGGAGCTCGGTTCCAAGGACCGGAAGACTTTGAAAAGAGATGAACGCGAAGAGTTCTTGTAGGAAGGAAAGAAGAACGGATCGGGTGCGATGTCGGGCTTCGAGCTTGACTTCGGACAGCCGTCTCATGGAAGTCCGCACGCGCTGGGTTGTTGCCGTGGCGGCGAAGCCTTGATGGGACAGTCCCCGCGGGACGCCTTCGTGGTCGGGCTCGGCTTCGGAAGATGGAATCAGCGGGGTTTGGGCGCCTGGCCTTCCTTCAGGTTGTAGGCTCCGGCGGGCAGACTCTCGAACTCGTCGGTGCGGCCGCTGGGCCATGTGACGCGCAGGCGGTCGACGGATTTCAGACTTCCGAGTCCGAAATAGCGGGCGCGTTCGCTTTCCGAGAAGAAGCTGCCGCCCCCGACTACGTCTTGGAACTGCTTGCCCGAGGCGGTCGTGATCTCGACGCGGGCGCCGATCGCGCTGCGGTTCGACTCGGCTCCTTCCAGCTCGATGCGGAAGAAATTGCCGGCTTCGGCTTGATTGGCGAGTACGGATGGGCGGCTGTGCAGGTCGACGACGACCACTTCCGGTCGGCCGTCCCCGTCGAGATCCCCCGCGGCCATGCCGCGCGCCGCCCGTCCGACGGACAAGCCGGGCCCGGACTCCGCGGTCACGTCGGCGAAGCGTGCTCCGGAAAGGCCTCGGTAGAGCACGGTGGGCTGGCGGTAGCTTTCGCCTATCCCTGCTTGCGCCACCTCCGGGTAGATGTGGCCGTGCGCCATCAGGACGTCTTCGCGGCCGTCGGCGTCCCAGTCGAGGAAGAGCACGCCCCAACCAAGAAGCTTGTTGGCGCCGAGGCCGGCTTCGCGTGCGAGGTCTTCGTAGAAGACGCCGTCCTCGTTGAGATAGAACGACGGCAGGTCGCCCTGGAAGTTGGTCTTGACGATGTCCAGAAAGCCGTTGTCGTCGACGTCGGCGACCGAGACGCCCATGCCGGCTTGGAGGGCGCCGTGAAAGTTGTAGGCGACGCCGGCTTCGAGGCCGCGCTCAGTGAACGTGCCGTCGGTTTGGTTTTCGTAGAGCAGGCTCGGCGTCTGGTCGCAGGCGACGTAGACGTCCGTCCAGCCGTCGTTGTTGAAGTCGGCGGCGACGACGCCTAGGCCGAAGCGTTTGCCGGGGTTGAGGATGCCGGCCGCTTCCGAGACGTCTTCAAACGAGCCGTCGCCTTGGTTGCGGTAGAGGTAGTTGCGCGCCTTGGGCAGGCTGCGCGGTCCGCAGAACACCGGCAGCTTCTGCCAGTAGCAGCTCGCCGCCGAGCCCGGTTCCGGCATCTCGTCGAGCGTCATCTCGACGTAGTTCGAGACGAACAGATCGAGCAGGCCGTCGCGGTCGTAGTCGAGGAAGGCGCAGCCGGCGCCCCAGCGGGTCCCCGAGGTCGGCAGGCCGGCCGCATTGGTGTGATCGGTGAACCGGCCCCGCCCGTCGTTGCGATAGAGCGTGTCGACGCCGTGATAGGCGACGAAGAGATCGTCGTCGCCGTCGTTGTCATAGTCGGCGGCGCAGACGCCCTGGGCCCAGCCGATCTTGGTCAAGCCCGCTTGCACGGCGACGTTCGCAAAGCCGTCCGGGCCGTCATTGCGGTAGAGCGCGGAGGGGCCGCCGTCGCCCTCGGCGTGTTGCTTGAGCGTGACGCCGTTGGCGACGAAGACGTCGTTGTCGCCGTCCCCGTCGTAGTCAAAAATCGCGGTCCCGGGGCCGGTGGTTTCGAGGATGACGGAGCTGGTTTCGGGGCTCCCGAAGACGGTCGTTTCGGTCAGGCCGAGCGGCTCTGCAAGGTCGACGACGCGAAAGCCCGGAGGCGCGGTCTGGGCCCCTGCGCAGAGGCAGAAGAGCGTCATCGTGCATAGAGAAAACGAGGCGCTATGCAAGGACCTTTCTATGAGATCGTTACCAGTCTGAAACGGCAAGGACAACCGAAATTCCGCTAAATCCCTCAATGCAAACGATTGCATGAACTCCAGGGTACGGGTTGACCGAGCCAAGCCCAATTGCGATACTAGCGCAGCCCGTGATGAAGATCACACGGGCATGGGGTTCAAAGATTTGAAGAGTTTTGGAGGTGAACGTATGCGCCTTGCTGCGCGCAATGGGCTGCTTTTGGCGGCCTTGTCCACCATCGCGTTGACGCCCGCGTTTGGGCAACGTGACTTGGGCACGATCCTAGGTACGGTGACTGACAGTTCCGGAGCTGTGATTCCGGGAGCCGCGGTCTCCATTTCAGAAGACGCCACGGGCCTTGAGTACGCCCTGGAGACCAACGAGTCCGGCATCTTTATTCGTCCCGCTTTGAAGCCGGGCAGCTACTCCGCGGCCGTCGAGGCCTCGGGCTTTAAGACGTCGGTTCAGACCGGCTTGATCGTGACGGCCGGCGGTCGTCTGCAGGCGAACTTCGTCCTCGAAGTCGGCGCCGTGACGGAGACCATCGAGGTCAGCGCGACTCCGCCCGCGCTACAGACCGAGACGCCGAGCATGGGCGCGACGCTCGAAGCGCGTCAGACGTCCGAGCTGCCCTTGGGCGGCCAGCGCAAGTTTGCGTTCTTGGCGCGCACGATTCCGGGCGTCAACCCGGGCGAGCCTGGCGCGCGTGACGCGGCCGGCGGCGCCTTCTCGGCGAACGGCGTTCGCTCGAACGGTCAGAACAACTTCCTGCTGAACGGCGTGGACAACAACGTCAACGTGATCGACTTCATCAACCAGACGGCCTACGTCGTCGGACCTTCGGTGGAAGCGATCGGCGAGATGCAGGTGCTGACCAACGGCTACAACGCCGAGTACGGTCGCGCGGCCGGCGGCGTCGTCAACGTGACGATCAAGTCGGGCACGAACCAGGTTCACGGTACGCTTTTCGAGTTCTTGCAGAACGACAGCCTCAACGCGAACCGTTGGGAGTCGAATCGCGCAGGCAACGAGCGCGGACCGTTCAAGCAGAACCAGTTCGGCGTGGCCATCGGCGGTCCGTTGATCAAGAACCGGACCTTCTGGTTCGTCGACTACCAAGGCACGCGCATCCGTGACGGCGGCGCCGCCTCGACGCTGACCATCCCGACGGCCGCTTATGCCGGCGGCGATTTTTCGGCGTTCCTGAACACGGCCAACCAAGTGGCGACCGACGCCGAGGGTACGCCGATCTATGCGGGCATGATTCTGAATCCGACGACCGATCGTTCGGTGTTCAACGCTGGTCGCGACCGCAACACGCTGGTGCGCGATCCCTTCGTGAACAACACGATTCCGATGTCGATGCAGGATCCGGTCACCAGCCAGATCGCCGCGCAGTTCCCGCTGCCGAACCAGAACTTTACGGCCGCCGGCAATCGCCCGGGCAACAACTTCTTCCGGCAGCGCAACCGTCCGCAGGACGTCGACCAGTACGACGCTCGCGTCGATCACCGCATCTCCGACAAGGACAACGTCTTCTGGAGCATGTCGTGGAGCGACGAGGACAAGATCAATGAAGCGCCTCTGCCGGGCGACCTCGGCGGCGGCGGTTTTGCCGGGTTGGAAGAGGAGAACAAGGCGTTCAACATGATGGGCAGCTGGACTCGCGTCTGGAACCCGACTCTGATCTCCGAGATCCGCTTCTCGTCGACGCGCCTCAACACGCGCCGTCTACAGGCGAACTCGGACGTGAACAGCTTCTCGAAGTTCAACATCCCCGGCTTCGACCCGTTCGGCGCCGCGGGCGACCGTCCCAACGGCGGACTGCCGCGCATCATGATCGACGGCTACGGCAACAACTTCGGCTCGGCCGAGTGGCTGCCGACGCAAGAGTTCTCGCGTGTGTGGGACTTCGTTTCGAACATGTCTTGGAACCGCGGATCGCACGCGATCAAGTTCGGCTTCGAGTACCGTCCGATCGGCTTCCCGTTCTTCCAGGTTCCGTCGTCTCGCGGACGTTTCCGCGCGCGCCGCAACCACTCGAACGCGTTCGATTCGCCGGGGAACACGGGCGACGGTTTCGCCTCGTTCCTGCTCGGCTACTTCGGAACGGGTTCGCGCATCTCGACCTCGAACTTCATCGAGTCCGAGCGCGACGCCTACTCCTGGTACATCCAGGACGACTGGAAGATGACCAGCAAGTTCACGTTCAACTACGGCGTGCGCTACGAGCTGACGTCTCCGATCGCCGAGAAGCAGGGCCGCCAGTCGAACTGGGTCAACGACACCGCGACGCTGGTCATTCCGGAAGGACCGTTCCAGGACGATCCGCTTCCGCCGAACATCCCGACCGACTTCCCGCTGCTTAACGTGGACCGCGGCAACGTGGACTACCGTTTGGTGCCCTGGGACAAGTACAACATCGCTCCGCGCATCGGCTTCGCCTATGAGGCGATGGAAGGCACGGTGATCCGGGCCGGCTACGGCATCTTCTACGGCGCGGAAGAGAACGAAGGCGGCTCGCCGAACCGCGGCGAAGGCGCTCCGTTCAACCAGACGGTCGACTTCAACATCGACGGCGAGTTCGGCAGCTTCAACCTTCCGCAAGAAGGCGGCAGCCCGCTGAATCGTCTATCCGACGGCTTCACGGCCAACCCGTTCGTGTTGCCGGCGCCGATCGCTTTGCGCGGTTTGCAGCTGAACCACGACCAACCGTTGGTCCACAAGTGGAACACGAACATCCAGAGGGACATCGGCTTCAATACCATCTTCGAGATCGGTTACATCGGCTCTCGCGGTCAGAAGCTGAAGACCAACTGGGGTCCGAATGCTCCGGTGTTCTCGCCGGTCCAGGGCGCTCCTACGGCTCCGCGCCGCGTGAACCCCTGGCTCAACACGAACACCTCGCAGACGGCCACGTTCGGCATCTCGAACTACCACGCACTGACCGCGAAGCTCGAGAAGCGCTTCTCGTCGGGCGTCCAGTACTTGATGTCCTACACCTGGGGCCACGCGTTGACCGACTCGAACCAGCCGCTCGCCGGCGGTCCGGGCCGTCGTGACCAACACAACCAACGGCTCGACTACTCGAACGCCGCCTTTGACGTCCGGCATCGCTGGGTGCTCTCCGGTTTGTGGGAGCTGCCCTTCGGTCGCGGCAAGAAGTACGGCGGCGACATGAGCCGCGGTCTCGACATGTTGGTCGGCGGTTGGCAGCTCAACGGCATCACGCAGTTGCAAACGGGCCAACCGTTCAGCATCAGCACGAACACCGGACAGTGCGGTTGCGCGGGCGCAGTGCGTCCGGACATCGCGGCCGGCGCGGACCCGCATGCGGCGCCTGGCGGCGGACGGACTCCGGAAGAGTGGTTCAACACCGCTAACTTCCTGGCGGCGACGCCCGGTACGTGGGGCTCGTTGGGTCACATGATGAACTTCCGGCCCCCGTTGCAGACCGTCGATCTGTCCATCTTCAAGGACTTCCCGATCAGCGAGCGCTATCGCCTGCAGTTCCGCGCGGAAGCCTTCAACCTGATGAATACGCCGCAGTTCAGCCAGCCGAACGGTTCGCATGGCTCGGGCGCGTTTGGCTCGATCAACTCGACCATCGCGACTCCGCGTCAGATGCAGTTCGCCCTGCGCTTCATGTTCTAGGCGAGTCTAACCTCTAACCAACGGCCCTCGTCCCCCACGGGACGGGGGCCGTTCTGTTTACGGCCCGCCTCTCCCGCGCCCTACAATAAGACCGTCTTGCGCCTGATTCTCGTCTTCCTCCTGGGCTCGCTTTGCGCTTGGCCCCAAGAGCCCGTCGACCTCGTCCGCGACGGTTTGCTGGCTCTCCAGCGTGGAGAGCGAGACGCCGCCTTGCAGAAGCTTGAATCGGCGACGGAACTCGCGCCGAAGGACTTCCGCGCTTGGATGGGACTGGCCCAAGTACGTCGAGTGACCGGCGACGCGCCCGGGGCCGAGGAGGCGATCAACCAAGCTCTGGCCGTCTCGCCGCAAACGCCCGAGATTGCACACGCCTTCGCCATGTATTTTGCCGAGGGCGGCGAGTTCGATCGGGCTGCTGATTTTGAAGCGCGTTACGCCCGCGCGAATCCGGACGATTCCGACGCTCTTGGCCGCACGGCTTCCTGGTATCTGCAAGCCAAGAAACCGCGTGAGGCGGCCGAGTTTGCTCGCAGCGGATTGGAGCGGCGCGAGCGGGCTGAGCTGTATGACGTCCTGGGGCAGGCGCTGCTTGAGAGCGGCGATGCGAAGGGAGCTGAAGACGCGCTGCGAGCCTCGGTCCGCCTGAAGCCCTACGACGAAGACGCGCGCTACAACCTCGGGTATCTCTTTCTACAGGCCGCCCAGTTTGAAGAGGCGGCCGCCGCTTTTGAGGAGGGACTGGCGGTCTTCGACAAAAGTCCGAGGTTGCAGCTTGGCCTCGGCGTGGCGCGCTTCGGACAGCGGCGCTACCCGGAGGCCGTCGACTCCTTTCTCCGGGTCTCGAAGTTGGTCCCCGGGCTGGAGCAGCCGCACTACTTCCTCTCGCGGTCGCTTGAACACGTCCAAGACCGTATCCCCGAAGTCCGCGAGCGTTTCGCCGCCTTCTCCGAGGCTCGGGACCACCACTACCTGGGGCCGTTCCTAGAAGCGAAGGGCCTGCTGGCCGCGCTCGGTCCGTCGCGCGACGAGGAGCAGTTGGCCGAGGCGGAGCGTCTGTTGCGGCTCTCGATCGCCCGGCGCGCAAACTTCTGGGAGTCGCACTTTGAACTGGGCGTGGTGCAGGACCGGCAGCGGCGGTTCCCGGAGGCGAAGGCGAGTCTGGACCAGGCCATCAAGCTCAGCCCGGAATCCCCGACGCCGTACTATCGTTTGTCGCGCGTACTGGCTCGACTGGGTGATGCGGAGGCCGCCGAGAAGGCGTCGGAAACACACGCAAAACTCGTCGCCCAACAGCGCGAGGACTTCACGGGAGCCGGTATGCAGGGACCTATACTAGAGGACTAGGAGTTCACGTGGCGACTTCGGCGCAATTGACTGAATCAGACGTCTTGGAGGCGGTCTCCGAGCGTTTTCCGACCGGCGATGCGACTCGCGAATCGGTGTTGAGAGCGATGTTGTCGGAAGACGAGGCCGACATGATCATCGTCAAGCGTCGGGAAGTTGAGGAGTCGGAGCTTCCTTGGGAAGAGTTGCGAGATGAGTTCGATGCCGTAGCCAACTAAGCCTCCTAATCGCGATGAAGATTCCACGCAGAAAGTTCCTCGCCGCCGCGGCCGCGGCCTCCGCGCTCGAAGCGCGCGGCGCGGACCAAAAGATCCTTCTTCCCACCGATGATCCCGACCGTTACGGGTTCCGGATCATGTGGTACAACCCGCCGACGGCGATCGACAAGGAGAACTATCAGCTCGAAGTCGGCGGCCTGGTCGAGAACCCCCAAAGCATCTCGCTTGCGCGGCTGAACGGCTACGATCAGGTCGAGCAGAACTCGCGCATGAAGTGCGTCCAGTGCTGGTCGGGGCGAGCGACCTGGGGCGGGTTTCGCTTCGGCGATCTGCTCGAAGACGTGAAGCCGTCCCCGAAGGCTAAGGCCGTGCGCTTCGACTGCCACGACAAGTGGTACGAGTACATGACGCTTGAGGAGATGGCCGAGCCGCGCGTGTTGCTGGCGTTGCGCATGGCCGGCGAACCGCTGACCGATCAGCACGGGGCGCCGCTGCGGTTGATCGATCCGGCGCGTTACGGCTACAAGTCCTGCAAGTTGATCACGAAGATCACCTTCGTCGAAGAAGGGAAGGGTTCGATGGCTTGCGACATCGGTCCCTACTACTCGCCCGACGGAACGATCCTGCCCGGCTACGACCATCCGCTCGACCTCGGCAAAGGCGTACGCAAGAAGATCTCCGGCGGCGAGATCACCGAATACTAGATGTTCCCGTTCTCCAAGCGTCAGTTCCTCAAGCTGGCCGGTCTGGCGATCGCCGATCGGATCGTGCCGCGGCGCTTGTTGGGGGCGGAACCGCTGCCTGCCGATCGCAAGTTGATCATCGTTACCTTCGGCGGCGGCGTGCGCTACTCGGAGACATTCGCGCCCGAGGGGTTGCGCAACATCCCGCGTCTCGCCGCCATGCAGCCCGAAGGCATGTTCTTCAAGAACTGCATGAATACGGGGGTGCTCTCGCACTACAACTCGACCTCGTCGATCGTCACCGGCAACTGGCAGCGCGTGGATGACTTCGGGTTTTCGCGGGCGAAGTCGCCGACCTTGTTCGAGTACTACCGCAAGGCGACCGGCGCCCCGGCCACTGACGTTTGGGCCGTTTGCACCAACAAGAGCTTCGCTTCGATGGGCGCGGCGCGGTCGCGCGACTACGGCGAGGATTTCGGCGCCAACGTCGTGCTTCCGAAGCAGCTGCTGCTGGAAGCGGTCGACGGCGTGATCACGCGCGACCTTGAAGCCGGGGTTGCGAACCGAGAGAACGTACTGGCGCAGTTGGAGGGCATCCTCAACGCCGGCTACGAGGGTATCGGCTGGACGATCTTCCGCGGCGGACGCGAGCTTGACCAGCAGGTTAAGGAGACGTTGACCCGCTCGCTCGTCGAGTATATGTACGGGCCCGAGGCGCCGAGTTCAGGCGACGAGCTCACCTACTTCATCTCGCGCGAGATCATGCGCGAGTTTGCGCCGCGCGTGATGCTGGTCAATTTCTGGGACATGGACGTCGCCCACTGGGGCGCCTACTCGCTCTACCTGCAAGCGATCACTAAGACCGATCGGCTGTGCGGCATGCTGTGGGACGAGATTCAGGCGAACCCGGCCTACAAAGACAAGACGACGATGTTGGTGCTGCCTGAACTCGGGCGCGACGGCGATACCGATACCGCTAACGGCTTCCTGAATCACCGCTCGGGCGATCCCTCCTGCCGCAACGTTTGGATGCTGGCGATGGGCGCCGGGATCGCCAAGGGTGCGACCGATCGGCCGATTGCGCATGTCGACGTGGCCGCGACGGCTGCCGATCTGCTCGGCTACAAGTCGACCGAAGGGATCGAAGGCTCGGCGATCCCGGAGCTGCTATAGCGCCGAGCGGACGTCGGTCTTCGAGAAATCGTCTCCCTTGTAGAGCAGCGGCGCGTTGAGGGCTTTGGCGAGGGCGTAGGAGAAGCAGTCGCCGAAGTTGAGTTGGGCGGGATGGCCCATTCCTTTCCCGTATCGGGTGTAGGCATCGAGGGCGAGGGTGACGTGGATCTGCTCGACCGGCACATAGCGCACCGCAGCGACGTGCAGCAAGTCTTCAAAGCGGCGTCGGCCGGCCTGACCGGTCCTCCTTAAGATGCCAACTCCGCACTCAACCCCTGTTGCGGTGCTCAAGACGCAGTCCGTCTCGGCGGCGAGCGCAGCGGTGAATACCGCCGCCTCCGGTTCCCCGTAGATGACGGCCATGAGGGCGGACGAGTCGAGGACAATCAAGCGGGCAGTCCGTTCTCGTCGTACAGGTCATCCATGATTTCCTGAATTGGCCTCGGGTCGCGAACAGGTAGAGACTTGAAGTGCTCGGTGATCTGCTGTATCCGTTCGGCCACGCCTTCTCGGCTCTCCGTGGGCTTGACTCGCTGCAGTCGCTCGCGAATCGCCTCGGTGACGGCGGTGGACATGCTCTCTCCCGTCGCCTCAGCCAATTGGCTGGCCAGTGCGTGCGCCTCATCGTTCTTGATGTTTAACTGCGCCATGGTAGAAACCTATCGAAATTCTACCATCGGGCCTGATCGTCCCCAAATGAGATCAGCGACAATGAGGGACGCCCGCGATGGCCAAGGTCAGCCCCAAGCTCCAGCAGTACATCGACGACGGCCTGTTCAAGCGGCTGCCGCCGACGTTCGCCACCTATTCGTTCGACCGCGTCGAGGACTGGGCGAAGCTCTTCCCGGCCGAGCGCGACTACTTCGAGCGACTGTTCGGACTCCTGGCCCGCTCGGAGGACGCTGCGGTCGAGCGGCTGTTTGCACCACTGTTTGCCGTCGAAGACAAGATGGGCGTCGACCGCGATACCTGGAATCGCTCCGAGTTCACGCTCGAACACGTCGACTTTCTAGAGCGGAATCGCTACCTGGCGGAGTGGCGGCAGGCGGTCGCGGGAATCTTCGCTGAGATCGATCCGCTGCTTAATCAGGAGGTCGCCAGACAGGGCCGTCCCCGCCTGGTGATCGTCGTATCGCCGTCCGATCTGCCGATGGGGCCCGACCGGATGTGGCGGCGGCTACAGGAGAAAGGCAAGCTCGTTCAGCTTGACCTGGGCGAGGGCGACCCGCTGCCGGAGTACCTGTCGAAACTGCTCAGCGGAGCGCCGAGAGCGGAGCGCGCCCCGTCGCTCTTCGACCTCTACGGCGAGCAGGCCGAGCACCCCTTCGACGCCTGGATGGTGGAGGCGTCCGATCCGCTCCATCGGCTTGCGCAGACCATCGACGGGTGGACCGGGCTGAGTTTCTCTCGGCTGGCCGAGCTTCGCGAGATCTTGATGGAGCGCGTCAATGAGATGGTCACGCGGGAACAGATCCCCGGGCCGCGTCAATTGGGCGAAAAACTCCAGCGGATGAACCCGGGCGCGCTCAATCGAGCGGCCGGACGCGATCCCGTCTTGCGCGACTTCCTCCAGTCGGTGTTGCTCAACGGCAACGGCACGCTGCTGATCAACAACACGTTCGTCGAATGGACTACGATGCAGGCGATCCGGCGCGCCAAGCCCGCGCTGATCGCGTCGTCCTTCGGCATCCGCAACAAGGTCAAACCCTTCTCTAGCCTGCTGATCTACTCCGACCAAGAAGAGACGAACCCGATCCCCACCCAGGCCGACATGCTCGGCAGCTACGTCGATCTGGAAATCTTCTACGAGTACATCTACAACGAGTGCGAGAAGTACGCGGAGTATCGCCGCAACACCGGCTACCTGTTCGTGGGCGAGGGGATGGACGCCTTGTTGGCGCTCGGACCGGGCGATTTCCCCTTTTTGCTCGACGACCGTACGCGCACGCTCGAGGACGTGTTTGACGAGGCTCGCCAATGGCTGCGCCTCTGACGCGCCGAACATTCCTGGCCGCCACGACGGCGCTGCTCGCCGCGCGCCCGTCGTTTAGTGAACCGCCGATCGCGTCCGCCGGCGAGGCTTTTCCGGTCTCGCTCCGCCAAGACCCGCCGCACGAGAAGCTTCGGGCGCTGATCCCTCCCGGCTCGGACGCGTTCGCCTGCGAGTCGCGGGCGCTTGACGTTTCGCGCGCACTGGAGCGGATGGTCGAGACGGGGCGCATTTCGCTCGCGTCCGACTTTTCCGGGCGAAGTCCACAGCCTTCGGGCTGGGACGAGGTCGCCCCCGACGCCGCCTTCGCGCGCTTCGACCCGGAAGACCGCGACTTCCAGGGCGGCTTAACCCGCTGGTTGAACGGACTCGAATCGGCGCGATTCTATCCGCTGGAGAACGGGCTAGTGCGGTTCGAGGCGCGGCGAGACGGCGCCTGCCACGTGGGCCACTGGCGGGTCGATTGGCGCGACGGCGCGCTCGCCGAATTCGAGCCGCTGGAAGAGACGCGTGCGCGCTTGTCAGGCCGCCTCCAAGAGCGCACGCTCCTCGACCCCAACGCCCGCGAAGCGCGGCAATTCGCTCGCGGCGTCGACCGCTGGCGAGCCGAGATCGACCTGACCTCCGGTATCGACGTCTACGGCCAGAACGGGATCGCCGCCGGAGACTACGACGGCGACGGAGTCGACGAACTCTACGTCTGCCAGCCGGGCGGCCTCCCCAACCGGCTGCTCAAGCGGGGCGACGACGGCCGGTTCCGCGACGTCGCGGCTGAGGCCGGCGTCGATCTGCTCGATCACTGCTCGAGCGCCCTGTTCGTCGATTTCCGCAACCGCGGACGCCAGGACTTGGTCGTGCTGACGGGGTCGCAGCCGCTCCTGTTTGAGAACGAGGGCCACGGCCGGTTTGAGCTGCGCCAAGGCGCCTTCCGTTTCGCCGCTCCTCCTCAAGGCGCCTTCACGGGGATGGCCGCCGCCGACTACGACGGCGACGGATTCGTCGACCTGTATCTCTGCACCTATATCTACTTCCAGAGCGAAGACCAGTACAGTTACCCGATCCCCTACCACGACGCGCGCAACGGCCCGCCCAACTTTCTGTTTCGCAATCGGCTTGAAGACGGCGGCTACTTCGAGGACGTAACGGCCCAGGTCGGGCTCGACGAGAACAACGACCGCTATAGCTTCGCCCCCGCCTGGTGCGACTACGACTTCGACGGGCGGCCGGAGCTCTACGTCGCCAACGACTTCGGCCGGAACAACCTCTACAAATTCGACGGCGTGCGCTTCCGCGACGTGGCCGCGGAGGCCGGAGTCGAGGACATGGGCCCGGGGATGAGCGCGGCCTGGTTCGACGCCCACGGCGAGGGACGGCCGGACCTCTACGTCACCAACATGTGGACGCCGTCCGGGCGACGCGTCACGCACGATCCCGAGTTCTCGCTCGTCGCCGAGCAAGGTTTGGCGGAAGACTACCGCCGGCACACGAAGGGCAACACGCTCTATCGCAACCGCGGAGAGGGAACCTTCGAGGAGACCGGTGAAGCGGAGATGGGCCGCTGGGCCTGGACCGGCGACGCCTTCGACTTCGACGGGGACGGGACGCCTGAAATCGTCGTATCCGCCGGAATGATCTCCGAACCCGAAGGCCGCGCGCCGGAAGACGACGCTCGGGATCTGATGAGCTTCTTTTGGCGTCAGACGGTGGCGCACTCCTCCGCCGACGGCTCGCCCGCCCGCAAGTACGAGGAAGGCTGGAACGCGATCAACCAGTTCATCCGCGAAGGCTACTCTTGGAACGGCCACGAACCCAACGTCTTCTACAAACGACGCGGGGGACGCTGGGTCGACTTTTCGCCGGAGCTGGGCGACCAAGCGCGCGACAGCAGAGCTTTCGCCGCGCTCGATCTGACTGGCGACGGACGCCTCGATCTCGTCCTGAAGAACCGGCTCGGCCGCCAGATCACGCCGCTCGTCAACGAGGCCGAGGCCAACAGGATCGTGCTCGAGCTCGAAGGTCGCAAGTCCAATCGAGACGCCGTCGGCGCATGGGTAACGGCCAGGTCCGCCAACGGCGTCACGTCTCAGTTGCTGAGCGCCGGGTCGGGGTACCTCTGCCAGCACACCAAGCGGATTCACCTGGGACTCGGCCGCGCGACGGTAGCCGAAGAAGTCGCGATCCGTTGGCCGTCAGGCGCCGTCGAAACGCTCAAGAACATCGAAGCTGGACGACGCTACCGGGTCGTAGAAGGCGAGGGAGTGGTCGCCGCGGACGAGTTTCCCCAGGCCATCCGACTCAGCGAGGCCTCGGCCACCGAAGAGCCGGACCTACCCGCCGATTTCTGGCTCTTGGAGCCGGTTCCCCTGCCGGAGGAATTGCCAGGGCCGGGGCTGGTCACGCTTTCCAGCGGCGGCGTCGAAGCTCCCCTGGGCGTGACGCACGTCGAGCAGATTCGGCTGGACGAGTCGCCGCCGGAACGAGCCGCGTGGTACGCAATCTTCCAGCGCTATCTGCTCGACTACCGAGGTCCGCTCACGGTACCGACCGCTTTGCTGATCGACGACCGTTCTCGCGTTCACAAGGTCTACCGCACCATCCCCGACGCGAACACCCTGCGCGCCGATCTCGCGGCCATGGAATCCGAGGGCCGCTTGTCGCTCGCGCTGCCCTTCTCGGGTTGGTACGCGGGCGGGGTTCCCAGCCGCGGCTACTTCCGCCACGGCGCCGCCTTCTACCAAGCCGGCTATCCCGAGCAGGCGCTGCCCTACCTCGCCCAAGTCCTCGAGCGGGATCCCCAAAACTTCAAAGCCCAGCTAGCGAGCGGACAGATTCACCTCGACGCCGAACGGATCGAGGCCGCGCGCCCGCATATTGAAGCCGCCGTCCGCCTCAAGCCCGATTCGCCCGAAGCCTGGAACAACTACGGCGGGCTGGCGATGCTCGAGAAGGACTATCGCCTTGCCTCCGAGCGTTTCCAGCGCGCGATCGAGATCTCGCCCGACTCGACCTACGCCCTGGCCAACGCCGCCCAAGCCGCCAACCGTTTGGGACAAACCGGCGAGGCCGAGCGGCTCTTCCGTCGCGCCTTGAGCCTTGCGCCCGAAGACTCCGACGCGACCAACCAGCTCGGGCTGCTGCTCGCCAAACAGGAACGCTTCGACGAAGCCAAACAGCTCTTCCAACGCGCGATCGAACTCGACCGCAACAACGTCTCGGCCGTAAACAACTTGGCCGTGCTTTACTTGAGGCTGAATCAGCCGTCGGAGGCGATCGCCGCCTTGCGTTTCGGAATTCGCACGGCGCCGGAATCGGAAGAGACCTACATGAATCTGGCGCGCGTCTACGTCCAAACCGGCGATCGCGAACAGGCGCGCCTCGTACTCGAACAGTTGCTCCAAGCCGTCCCTACCAGCGAGATCGCCCGCCGTGCGCTCTCGGAATTGAACCGCCCATGACGCGTACCGTCCTCTTGATCGCCGCGCTGTTGACCGTGCCCGCCTTCTCAGACGAGGCGACGCTGCGCGACATCGTGGCGAGCGGCCGGGTGCACACGTTTGGGATGACGTCGTCGGAACGGCTCGCTCCCTCCGCCCGACTGGCCCCGAGCGATCCGCCGGTCCTGCGCTTCCGCTACCTCGACGGCAAACGCCGTCACCGCTTCGGCGATCTGAATCTGGTGATGGACGATGCCGGTCACTAGTTTTCTTCCGGCGCTGCTGCTGGCGCTCCTCTCGGCGAGCGCTCTGGTCGCCCAGAACGCGGGAATCGCCGCCTTTGAGCGTGGTGATTACTCTGCCGCCGAGAAGCTGCTCGCCGACGATTCCTCTCCGCGAGGAAAGGCCTTCCTGGCGCTAACGAAGGCCGCGACCGGCCGTTGCTCCGAGGCGGAGGCCGGACTCTCCGCCCGGCAGAGCGACCGACAGGTGCGTCTGCTGACCGGTTTGGCGCTCACACGTTGCCTGATCGCCCAAGAACGCTGGACCGACGCCGCGAACGCGCTGGCGGGACTCGAAACGGAGTTCCCCCGGAACCCCGACGTCCTCTATGAGGCGGCGCGTCTCCACCTCAAAGCCTGGAACGGCGCCGTCGAGCGTATGTTCGAGGGCGCCCCCGCCTCCTTCCGCGTCAACCAGCTTTCAGCCGAGATTTTCGAGATCCAAGGCCGCTACGACGAGGCGGTCGCCGAGTACCGCAAGGCCCTAGCTAAGAGCCCCAAGACGCTGAACCTCCACTACCGTCTCGGTCGAGCTCTGCTCGCTCGCTCACACGATCCGGCGGCTCTTGAAGAGGCGCGCCAGGAGTTTGCGGCCGAGCTCGAACTCAACCCTTACGACGCCGTGGCGCACTACCAGATCGCCCAGATCCTCGACGTGCAGCAGAAGCCCGAAGAGGCCGCCGCAAGTCTCCAGAAGGCCGTCGAACTGGACCCGGAATTTCCGGAGGCTCTGACGGCGCTGGCGCGCTATCGCTCACGGTCCGGCGATCACGCGGCGGCGATCGAGCTGCTGGAGCGCGCCGTCGCCTTGCAGCCCGAGTCCGAATCGTCCGTCTACGCACTGATGACCGCCTATCGCAACGCCGGGCGTCGAGACGAGGCGCTGGCGACCAAGAAGAAGCTCGACGCGTTGCAGCAATCGCCCGACGGAGAGTTTTCGGATTTCTTGCGCCGAATCGGAGAAGAGCCGCAACCGTGAGAGGCACGCTGTTGCTGTTGGTCGCGTGCGCCCTGCCCGGCGCCGAGTTCGTCAATCGCGCCCAGGAGGCGGGTCTCGTCGACGTCTTCCCTAACGGCGGCGACGAAACCAAGACCTGGATCATCGAAACGACCGGTTCCGGCGCGGCCTGGATCGACTACGACGCCGACGGCCTGCTCGACGCGTTGGTCGTCTCGGGCGAAGGGGCGCCGACCCGTCTCTATCGCAACCAGGGCGGCGCGAAGTTTGAAGACGTGACCGCCAAGACGCTGCCCAAACTCGAGGGCTGGGGGCAGGGCGTCTGCGCCGGCGACGTCGACAATGACGGATATACCGATCTTTTTATCTCTTATTGGGGCGTCAGCCGTTTGCTGCGCAACGTCTCCGGCGAGCGCTTTGAAGACGTTGAGCTTCCCCAGCCCGAGCGCTACTCGACCGGCTGCGCGTTTCTGGACTACGACCGCGACGGCGACCTCGATCTCTTCGTCGCGCGCTACCTCCACTTCGACTTCGAGACGACTCCGAAGCCGGGCGACAACCCCTACTGCTACTACCGCAACGTCCCGACCGCCTGCGGCCCGCGCGGCCTGCCGTTTGAGCGCAACGCGCTCTTCCGCAACGACGGCGACTGGAAGCTGACCGACGTGTCGGAATCGTCCGGCATCGCCGCGCCGGACCGCAACTACGCGCTCGGGGTCGTCACCGGCGACTTCAACGCCGACGGCTGGACCGATCTCTACGTCGCCTGCGATCGCACGCCTTCGATCCTCTACCTCAACCAGCAAGACGGCACCTTCGAGGACGAGGCGCTGTTTCGAGGCGCCGCCCTCGACGAAAACGGGCAGGCGCTCTCCGGCATGGGCGTCGCCGCCGCCGACTACGACGCCGACGGCGCGACCGACCTGTTCCGCAGCAACTTCTCCGACGAACGCTCGACGCTCTACCGCAACCGCGGCGAAGGCGACTTTGACGAAGCTACCGTTGCCGCCGGAATGGGGGCTAACACCCGCTACGTCGGCTGGGGCGCGGGCTTCTTCGACTACGACAACGACGGCCGACAGGACGTGCTGCTCGTCAACGGTCACGTGTTTCCGGAAGTCGACGAGATGCCCGGCGACGTGCGCTACCGCGAGCGAGCGATCCTCTACCGCAACCTCGGCGGCGGCAAGTTCGCCGACGTCTCCGAGCGATCGGGCCCCGGCATCCTGGAGCCGCACGCCGCGCGCGGAGCAGCCTTCGGCGACGCCGACAACGACGGCCGAGTCGACGTGCTGGTCAACAACCAGAACGAATCTCCCTCGCTGCTGACGCTCTCCGCCAAGCCCTCGGGCAACTGGATTCTCTTGCGGCTGGAAGGCGTCGAGTCGAACCGCAGCGCGATCGGCGCCCGCGTCCGCCTACTCGGCGACGCACGCCAACTCGGCGAAGTCCGCGGCGGCGGCAGCTACCTCTCGCAGAACGACCTACGCGTCCGCTTCGGGCTCGGCCAAGCCAAGACCGCCTCCGTCGAGATCGCGTGGCCGTCCGGGCGAAAGCAGACCGTGCGCGACTTGGCGGCCAATCGCGTCCACGAAATCCGGGAAGCGAGTAAGTAGTCCGGCTAGGCTTTCATCGAGTTGAGGAACTCGAGATTGCTGCGCGTCTTGCCCATGCGGTCGAGCAGCAGTTCCATCGCCTCGGTGGTCGAGAGCGGATTGAGCACCTTGCGCAGCACCCAAACCTTCTGCAAGGTGTCGGGCGGCAGAAGCAGCTCTTCCTTGCGCGTACCCGACTTGTTGATGTCGATCGCCGGGAAGGTGCGCTTCTCGACCAGCTTGCGGTCGAGGTGGACTTCCATGTTGCCCGTGCCTTTGAACTCCTCAAAGATCACGTCGTCCATGCGGCTGCCGGTATCGACCAACGCGGTGGCGATGATCGTCAGGCTGCCGCCTTCTTCGATATTGCGCGCCGCGCCGAAGAAGCGCTTGGGCCGTTGCAGCGCGTTAGCGTCCACGCCGCCTGACAGCACTTTGCCCGAGGCCGGCTGCACCGTGTTGTAGGCGCGAGCCAGGCGCGTGATCGAGTCGAGCAGGATCACCACGTCCCTTTTGTGCTCGACCAACCGCTTGGCCTTCTCGATGACCATGTCGGCGACCTGGACGTGACGCATGTGCGGCTCGTCGAAGGTCGAGCTGACCACCTCGCCCTTCACCGAACGCTTCATGTCGGTGACCTCCTCGGGGCGCTCGTCGATCAGCAGAACGATCAGCGCGATCTCAGGATGGTTCGTGCTGATCGAGTTCGCGATCGCCTGCAAGAGCATCGTCTTGCCGGTGCGCGGAGGAGCGACGATCAACGCGCGCTGCCCCATGCCGATCGGCGCCAGCAGGTCCATCACGCGACCGCTGAGCTGCTTTGAATCGGTCTCCAGTTTGATCTGACGCTGCGGGTAGTACGGCGTCAGATTGTCGAACAGGATCTTGCTGCGCGCCTCGTCGGCCGGCTCGCCGTTGATGACCTGCGGCTTGACGAGCGAGAAGAAGTTCTCGTTTTCCTTGGGCGGTCGGATCTGTCCCGAAAGCACGTCGCCGGTGCGCAAGGCGAGCCGTCGCACCTGCTGCTGCGAGATGTAGATGTCGTCGGGGCCGGGCAGGTAATTCGCGTCGGGCGAGCGCAAAAAGGCGAAGCCCTCGGACAGCTTCTCGACTACGCCCTCGGCGAAGATCTCTCCGTCGTCGTCGGCGTGGGCTTGCAGGATGCGGAAGATCAATTCCTGGCGGCGCATGCCGCTGACGCCCTGGATGTCGAGTTCACGCGCCGCGGCGGAAAGCTCGGTGATGTTCTTTTTCTTGAGTTCGGCGATGGTCATGGGAGATGACTCGGGGAAGCGCAGCCTGAGGAACAGGCCCGGCCGAGAATGAAAGGGGAGACGGAAGGAGGAACCAACCGCCGTCTGTAGGGTAGCGCAGCGACGCGCGGCGCGCCACCGGTCCGCGCGCGTCTTGTCAAGACTCGATAGAAACGTCCCCTAGGTTGACTCGATAGAAATGTCCCCTAGGAATCGTCGTCGTCGGGGTTGTGGGAATGTGGGAATCGCCGGAGGCGATTTCCAAGGGGCTGTGGGAAGAGTCGGGAAACCCGTCGAGACGAACCTCGCCTTTGCCCTTCACCGTCCGTAGACGGGTTTTCCGCGCTTTCCACAGCCCCGCCATTTCCACAGCCCTCACTGATTTGCCGCCCGGTTTGCGAAAACGCCTGTTCGTCGCCAAGGATGCTTCGCCGCCGGCGTCACGACGCTCGGAGGGCGTTTCTCGATCTCGGGCGGCGCCTGCTTCGGCGTCGGTTTGGCGATCTCTTCGAAGGCGATCTTGCGCCCCTCATGGACCACATGCAGGCTCTCGTCTCGCCACTGCTGAATCGTCACGCGCGTTCCCGCCCCGATCGCCTGGTTGCGTCGCACGCGCAACTGCAGCCAACGGTTCTGATAGCGCACCACTCGATCGCGACTCACGGCCCGCTCCTGTTCCAGGCAGAATACGGCCCGCAGATCCCGCCGTCGCAACTTCACGTGATAGTCCGACGCCGCAGCCGGCTCGCGCGCGAATCGATTGTTGTGTTCGGCCAGATACTCCTGCTGCAAGTAGCGATTCGCCGTCTCGTAATCGGCGATCCCCAGCAACCGCATCTTCTTCACCAAACGGTCTTGGTGCGTCCCATGATGGCGTTCCACCCGCCCCTTCGCCTCCGGCGACGACGCCGCGATCAGTTCGATCCCCAACTTCCCGCACATCCTTCCGAACTGCGTCTGGGGCGCGATCCCTTCCATCGCTTCGCGCGCCGTCGCTCGCCGCAGATAGACGTTCTTCCAGTCGCAATAGATCGCTTGCGGAATCCCGTACTCGCGAACCCAACGTTCCAGCACGTCCGCCGCCGCCCAGGTCGTCTCCTCGGCGGCGAACAGGCACGTCGCCCGACCCGTCGCGTCGTCGACTAGGTTCATCAGGCAGCCCTTCTCGCCGCGCTCCTCCAGCCAGCGATGATGGCTGCCGTCGAGCTGCAACAACTCTCCGAAGTGCGCCTTCGCTTGGCGTCGTTTGCGATGTGCTCGGCGCTTGCGACGACGACGCCATAGTCCGGCTTCGAGCATCCACCGCCGCAGCGTTTCGTGATCGACTTCGATGCCGTGCTCCGCCGCCAGATGCTCGGCTGCCAGCGTCGGACCGAAACCTTCCGGCTCGCCGCCTCCGTAGCGTTCGCGAACCAACTGAAGCGTTCGCTCGCGCATCTCAGCCGACTTCGCTCGATTCGACCGGCGACCGGCGTTGCCGTGCTGGAGCGTCGCAGCCCCGCCGCTTCGATAGCGTTGCATCAGCCGCTTGGCCTGACGATAGCTTACGCACAGCAACTCCGCCGCTTCGCACAGCTTCAGATCGCCGCTCTTCACTCGGCTCAGCAACTCCCCTCGCCTCAGTTCTTCCTCGCTCATCCACGTCCTCACCACTCTCTGCCTCCTCTCGGAGGCTCAAGACTAGGGGACGTTTCTATCGAGTCCGCAGGGGGACATTATCATCGAGTCGCAACACCGGTCCGCGCGCGTCCTCAGCTACCGGTCGGGCTTGCGGGCCGAGCCGAGGATATGGGCGCCCAGGAGGCCTTCCAGGTCGAGGAAGCGGATCAACGCATCCCAGGCGCACGCGGCCGCGTAGGCCGGCGTCGAAAAGGCTAGGTACTCGCTTGGCGTGAACTCCCGCGCTTGCACTTCGACCTCGCCGAAGCCTGCGGCCTGCATCTGCTTTCGCAGGCCGCCCGGCGTGTTGGCGCGGTAGTAGGTCTCGAAGACGTCGTCCTCTTGCACCCCGCGCGTTCGCTTGAGGATGCGCCGCTTGAGGCCGACCGGCAGCAGGCGTGAAGCGACCATCGCCGGGTGGCGACGGTTGGGGGTGAGAAAGAGCAGGCGCCCGCCCGGCCGCAGCACGCGCCAGGCTTCGGCGAAAAAGGCCGCCGGATCGGCGACGTGTTCCAGCACGTAGCGCGAGACGACGAGGTCGGCCTCGCCGGGTTCGGCGGGCCAAGCTCGGTCGGGGTCGAGACTGCGAAACTCGTGGACGAGTGGGTTCGTCGCCGCGGCCGGGTCGGGGTCGAAGCCGATTCGCCGTACGTCGGGGAAACGAGCCCATCCGAAGGGCAGGACTTGGCCGTCTCCGCAGCCGATCTCGATCAGCGTCGCGCCGGGGAAGAGCAGTTCCTCAAGCGCATCGTGGTAGGCCTCCCAGTCGCGGCGGCGCCCCGCCGTCATGCGTTCGACGAGCGGGGATTGAGAGACCGCTTCCATTCAGTGAGTCGATCGGCGCGTGCGCGGAGAATCTTTACTCACCGAAGGCTGGGGCGCGCGTCGAAAGCGGAGATGAAGGAAGAACGGACCGGGCCCGCCCGCGCGATCGCCGAATGGGCCTCGACGATCGCGCTGTTTCTGTTTGCGACGACCAGCGTCGTCCAAGGCAACGTCATCCCCACGCCTTCGATGGAGCCGACGTTGCTGGTCGGCGATCACGTCTTGGTCGACCGCACCGTCTTCGCGCCGCCGGAGAGTTCCTTCCTGGGCGATCTGATGCCCTACCGCGACGTCGAGCGAGGCGACGTGATCGTCTTCCGCTACCCGCTCGATGAGGAAGAACTCTACGTCAAGCGAGCCGTCGCTCTACCCGGCGACCGAGTGCGCATCGAGCAGGGGCGCCTCATCGTCAACGGCCGTGAGGTCGACGAGCCCTATAAGGTCCATCGCTACCCGGGAGGCGAGCCCTACGGCTGGAGCTTTCCTCCCGAGCGGATTCCGCAAGGCCTCCCCGAGCGCGGCGTCCGCATGTTGGCCGAGCACGTCCAGGACGGCGAACTGGTCGTCCCCGCCGGCATGGTCTTCGCGCTCGGCGACAATCGCGACAACTCGGCCGATTGCCGCTACTGGGGCTTTGTGCCGCGCGAGTCGATCGTCGGGACCCCCTCCTACGTCTACTGGTCTTACGAAGCGCCGACCGAACAGTGGCTCGACCGGTTCTCGCTCGCGCATCTGGCCGACGTGGCGCTGAACCTGCCGTGGAAGACGCGCTGGTCGCGCATGCTTCAGCCGGTTCCGAGCGCGCGGTCCAAGTAGTGATCCAGGAACTGATAGGAGCGAAAGCGAACTTCGGGCGGAAAGTCGTGCGCGCAGTCGGGGTGCTCAGCGACGAGGCGATCTTCCGCGCCGAATAGGTCACGGTAGACCGGACGGGCGGCGTCTAGGCAGTCATGGACGCCCGAAACCTCAAAGTTCGCGTCGTGCAAGGGCGCGTTGATAAAGACTGGCCGCGGCGCCATCGAGCCCAACACCTCGGTGAAGTCGAACGGCATCCTTTGCGGATCTTTGCCGTAGCGCTCGGCGATGCGCGGCATGTACTTGCGTGAACTCCAACCGCTCAGGTCGCCGCCGTAGTACTTGGCGAAGGCGTTGAAGCCGCAACTGGTCACGACGGCGCGGATGCGCGGCTCGAACGCCGCCGCATAGAGCGAGTTATGGCCCCCGAGCGAGTGGCCGATCGCGCCGATGTTTTTTTCGTCGACCTGTTCGAGCGACTGTAGTAGGTCGACGCCGCGCGAATGGTTGTAGATCGCCTTCATCGTTGCGCTGGCATAGCCGAGTTCATAGGCGTCACGCTGCGGGTCGCCCATGGTCGGGTAGTCGGGGGCGAGGACGACGTAGCCTCGGCGGGCCAACTCGCGGCCGTAGTCGCGATTCGGGCGAGGCCCTCCGCCGACGGCGATTCCTTTGCCCAAGACGCCCGTCGGATGCAGCGCCAGCACGGCCGGACGTTTTGGGGCGCCGTCGGGAATCAGCAGGTACGCGGGGATCGGGTCGTCGGCTTGAGCGTCGTAGAGAATGCTGCGTTGGACGTAGCCGCGGTGGCGGGTCTCGCTGAGGACTCGAACGTTCAAAGGCGGGCGAGCGCCTTGCGGGAACGGGCCCATCGCTTGCTCCATTCCGGCGAGGATGTGCGCTCGACGCACCGCCCAGTCTTCCCGTGTCCGCACCGGGCGTCGGACGCCGGATTCGTCCAGGTAGTACAGCAGGTCGGCGTGGTCCCGATAGGCCGGAGCGCCTTGGGCCAGCAACGGGGTCGTCGCCAGAGCGAGCAGCGAGCGTCGGGTCATGCTTCCGCTTCCCATTCGAGGATCTGGCCGTCGGCTCGGAGTCGCTCGGCGAGGGCCGGATAGGGGACCTCCTGTACCGCGAGATCCTGTTCCACCGCCGTCGCCGCCGCGGTCGCCGCGCTTTGGCTCAGGATCATCAGTGGCGGCTCCATTCGGGTCGACCCGAAGGCGACGTGCGAGGCCGAGAGGGCGAAGGTCGCCAGCAGGTTGTCGCACTCGGATTTGCGCGGCGTCAAGGCGCCGTAGCCGATCGGGTAAGGACGCGGTACGCCGCCGCCGCCCTTGCCTTCGCGCCAGACCATGCCCTCGTGAACGACGCGGCGGATCTCGTGCAGGTCCATGCCGTAGCTGCCCAGGCCGACCGAGTTCGGCGCCTTCTCGCGGCCCCGGCAATGGTGCTCGGTGAGTACGAGATCGGAGACCATCCGGCGCCCTTCCCTGACGTAGATCTGATGCGGCCAGCCGCCGGTCTCGGGGAACTCGTCGCGGCACAGGCCGAAGGCGCTCATCTCCTCGCGAACCCTTTCCGGTACACGCTCATCGCTCGCCAGGAAGTGCAGCAGGCCGCGATGGTAGTCCTCGTGCTCACGGCCGATCGCTGCCCGATCGGCGTAGGCGGCCTCGCTCCAATCCCATCCCGCCACGGGCAGGTTAGCGCCGAAAGTCGCCGTATTGAAGTCGAACTTTTCGCCGGGAATCGGATCGTACTTCGAGAACCAGCGGAGATCCATCTCGTCTCCCGCGGCTTCGCACGCACGGATGAAGCGGGCGACCAGTTCGTATTGCGCCGGGTTGTATCCGTCGGGCCTTTCGAGCGGAATCTGGTTCTCGCGCTCACGGGTGAGGCACAGCCGGTAGCAGTACGCTTGGACGCCGGGAGCTTCCGATCCCACGGGGCCAGGTGAGTCGGGTTCGATCAAGGGAAGCAGGCCGGATGACGGATCGCCTTCGACGCGATACGGGTCGAGCGGGATATCGCGGTCCCACAGCCCCTTGCCGTCGGCGCGACGGCCGTTCGGGCCCGCGACGCCCCACTCGACTTTGGGCTGGTAGCGCGGGTGGAACAGCACGCCGTTGAGCGTCTCGCCGTAGCGCTGGTTCGGCTCGCGGGTGAGCGTGTACGTCACGCCCGCCTTCGCCATCAGATCGCCTTCGTAGGTGGCGTCGATGAACGCGCGAGCCCGGAAGACTTGGCCGTCCGTACTGACGAGGGAGGTGATGCGCGGGCCGGTCTTCTCGACGCGGACGACCGGCTTCTCAAAGTGGACTGCGACGCCCGCCTCTTCCACAAACGCTCGGAAGAGCTCTTCAGCCGAATGCGGCTCCACCGCGAAAGCGCCGCCCGTGGGAACGCCTTCGAGCTCTCGATGCCAAGCCAAGGTCCGCCCGTAGCGCCCGGCCAAGCGAGTGAAGTACTCCCGTGCGATGCCGCCCACCGTGCGCGGGTTGCCGATATCGACCGCGCTCAGCCCGCCGGACGTCATCCCGCCCAGATGCCGACCCGGCTCGACCAGCGCCACGGTACGGCCCATGCGCGCCGCTTGCACGGCCGCCGCGACGCCGCCTGACGTTCCGCCGTACACGAGCACGTCGACCGTGATCGCACCGTCGCCTTGCGAGCAGGCCAGTTGCGCGGCGGCCAACGACGCGATAAACCGTCGGCGGTCCACTAGTCCAGCTCGCGAATCTTGAGGTTGCGGAACCAGGCCGGCGAATCGTGGTGTTGGAGAACGATGTGGCCGGGGCCTTTCTTGCCGAAGCCGGGGACCGCCCGGAACTTCGTCGCCGCCACCCGCTTCAGCGTCTCCTCCGACCCGAGTTCGTACTCCAGGATCTTCTCGCCGTTCAGCCAGTGCTCGACGTGGGGGCCGTCGACCAGGACGCGCGCCGAGTTCCACTCCCCGGGCGGATTCGGCTTCTTCGCCTCCGGTGCGTAGATCAAATAGAAGGCGCCGAGGCTCGAAAGCTCCCAGCCGGGTTTGCGCTTGAGCGTCGAGTCGTCAAAGATCTGATACTCGTAGCCGACGGCCGAGAGCCATTGGACGGCGTTCCAGTCTTCGGCCATCTCCGGCGACCAGTGCGGGCTCAGCCACTCCTGCTGGACGAGATATTTTAGGCCGCTGTTGCCTTTGGGCGAGACCTTGAAGTCGAAGGCCAGCTCAAAGTTGTCGTACTTCTTCACCGTGGCCAAATCGCCGTCGCGCGGATCTTTCAGCGTCTGGAGCATTCCGTCGGCCAGCGTCCAACTGCGCGAGGGGAAGCCGCTGCCCTTCATGCCGGTCCAGCCTTGCAGCGTATGGCCGTCGAAGAGCAACGCCCAACCGTCAGCCTTCTCGGCGGGCGTCAGCTTGTTGTGAGACTCGCCGCCTTCATGATGCGCGGCGGTCAACGGCAGGGCGGCAAGGAGCAGGAGCGCGACGGAACGGAGGTTCATCTCGAAGATGAGCTTAGCGGAAGCGGGGACGGCGTGGCGGCCTATGATGAGACATGGGATTAGGGATCGTACTGATGTTCTGGGCGGTCGTCGGTGGGGTGCTGTCTCTGATTGGGTCTCTGGTGTTGGCGGGCGTGACGGCGTTTCTCGTGCGAGGGCGACGCTGGAAGTGGGGGCCGATCCTAGCTGCGGCGCTACTGCCGTTCTTTGGTTTCGCTTGGCTGGCCGGTGTGTTCTTCGCGCAGGCCACGATCAACGTAGCGCTGTTGGGACGTGATCCGGGTCTTGGCGACGGCTTCCAAACGCCGATACCGCACGGCTACTCGATTTTGATGATCGACGTGCCGACGAGCGGCGAAATCGTGATGGGGAGGTTTGGCCTCTTCCATAGCCGTCCGCGACGCGTGACCCACGGCGTGCGTCAGTTGCAGGTCGCCGACGGGTTCCTGTTGGCGGCGGCGGATCACCAGACCTTCTTGGACTATGACAGTGATTTCGTAGACACATTCCTTCTCATTGAGGGGGGCGAGTCGGAATTGTTCGACACGGTGGAGCAGCTCCGGGAGGCGGCTGCGGCGCGGGGCGTCGAACTGGCGCTCGAACCGATGGTGGAGGTGTACGCCGAGTACCGAATCACTTGGTTCGACTTCCTGACGCTGTTCGCCTACATGGCGGGGCCGATCGGCGGCTTGGCGATTCTTGCTACGGGGGTGGCGGCGCTCCGCCGTTTGTCGCCGCGGGTCGCTAGAGCGGCTTGAAAAGGCGCTCCCAGCGGATGCGCTTCACTTTCGGCATCGGCGCCTCGAGGTCGGGATCGAAGACCATATCTCGGTCGATGGAGTTGTAGACCAGGAAGGGAATGCCGACTAGGTTCTCCTCCGGGACAAGCCCGTGGTAGCGGCTGTCGAGCGCGCGGTGGCGATTGTCGCCGAGGACGAAGACCGAGCCTTCCGGCACCACCAATTCGCCGTCGACAACATGTTCGGAGAGCATGTCGAGCGCCGATGGGAGCACGCCGCGATTTGGGCCTGAGGGGAAGTTGTCGCGGTATTCGTCTGTGTAGTCCGTCTTGTGAACCGCATAGGGCTCCTCAAGCGGCTCGCCGTTACGCCAGAGTTGACCGCCTTCGAGGCGGATGCGGTCGCCGGAAATGCCGACGATTCGCTTGACGAAAGTCTCGTCCGGGTTGACTGGATAGCGGTAAACGGTGACTTGATCGCGAATCGGCTCGGGCCGCGGGTAGGTCCGTACGAGGATGTGGTCTCCGATCAGGAGCGTATCTTCCATCGAACCAGTGGGGATGACGAAAGCGCGTACGAAGAAGAGCGCGACGGCGACGACGACCGGCACTGCGGACAGGGTCAGCCAGGCCCCGCGTCGGCCGGGTTCGGCGCCGGCGGCCTCAAGCGACCTGCCGGCTCGGAAGAAAACGAACGCTAGCGCCAGCGCGAGGAGCGCGCCGAGAATGATGATGATTGCCGAGTCGAGTTCGACGTCGTTCAGTGCGAAGATCGCGGCCACCTGGGTGAGCGTCAGCGCCTGATAAAGTGCGAGCCCGTAGGCGGCCCAGACGAGCCCCTTGCGAATACCCCAGGCGCCGAGCAGCAGGACCGCTACGGGAAAAACGTTGAAGTTGACGGCGTAGATCAGAAGCGCCAACTTCCAGGCGGCGACGAGAAGAGCAATGACCCAGGCGCGTTGCGCGGCGCCAGGGAGCTTGGCGGGTGCGAGCGGCATCGGCGAACGACGGATCTCCAAGATAGCTCAGTCGGATTTGAAGAGCCCTTCATCGCTTCGACCCCCGCTCCTCGCCCTGATAAAATCGAAGGCTTCGCCTTTCCGCCATGATTCAAACCCTTTTTGGGGCGCCGCCGCCTAAACCGACGCTCGTCGAACGCTTGAAGAAAGCGGTCGAGAAGACCCGCGATTCCCTCGTCGAGCAGATGGACGACATCTTCCAAGGGAAGAAGGTCATCGACGACGAACTGCTTGAAGAGCTGGAGATGACCCTCATCTCCGCCGACATCGGCGTGCGCACCACCGACGAGATCATCACCTCCGTCCGCGACAGCCTCAGCCGCAACCAGCTCAAGGACCCGCAGGAGCTCAAGGAACACATCGCCCGGCACATGATGGAGATCCTCCAGAGCGTCGGCGAGCCGCAACAGACCGCCTCCTCCCCGCCGACCGTCGTGCTCGTCGTCGGCGTCAACGGAGTCGGCAAGACCACCACCATCGGTAAACTCGCCCGCCGCTTCCAAAAAGACGGCAAGACGGTCTTGCTCGCCGCCGGCGACACCTTCCGTGCCGCCGCCGCCGAGCAGTTGCAAGTCTGGGGGCAACGCAACGAAGTGGAAGTCGTCGCGCAAAAAGCCGGCGCCGACCCCTCCGCCGTGCTCTTCGATGCACTCGAAGCCGCCAAGGCGCGCCAGGTCGACTACGTCATCGTCGACACCGCCGGTCGCCTGCACAACAAGGCCGGCCTGATGGCGGAACTCGAAAAGATGAAGCGCACGGCCGCTCGCCTGGTCCCCGGAGCGCCGCACGAGACGCTGCTCATCCTCGACGCCGTCACCGGCCAGAACGGTCTGGAGCAGGCCAAGCAGTTCACCTCGACCGCCGGAGTCACTGGCCTCGCGCTGACCAAACTCGACGGAACCGCCAAGGGAGGAATCGTCGTCGCCATCGCTCGCGAACTTGACCTGCCCATCCGCTGGGTCGGCGTCGGCGAGCAGATCGACGACCTCGAACCCTTCGACCCCGAGAGCTTCGTGCGGGCGCTGTTTGAGGCCGCGGCATGACCGATACCGATCGCAAACACATGGAGCGCGCGCTGACCCTGGCGCGGGAGGCGCGCGGTCTGGCGAGCCCGAACCCCACCGTCGGCTCGGTCGTTGTCGGCGCCGGCGGCGAGGTCGTCGGCGAAGGCGTCCACGCCTATGACGACAAACGCCACGCCGAGATCGCCGCGCTCGATCAAGCAGGCGATCGAGCCCAAGGCGCCGACGTCTACGTCACGCTCGAACCCTGCAACCACCAAGGCCGCACCGGGCCGTGCTCGGAAGCCCTTCTCAAGGCGGGTGTGGCTCGCGTCGTCTGTCCGCTCGAAGACGCCAACCCGCAGGTCGCCGGGGCCGGATTCGCGCGACTGCGCGAGGCGGGCGTCCAAGTCGAGATCGCCGATGAGTACGCCCGCCAGGCTCGCGTGCTGAACGAGGCGTTCTTCCACTTCGCCAACACCGGACGCCCTTTCGTCACCCTCAAGACCGCCGCCACGCTCGACGGAAAGATCGCCGCGCCCGACGACAACACCGGCTGGATCACGTCTGAGAAAGCGCGCCTGCACGTCCACCAAGTCCGCCACAGCCACGACGCGATCTTGACCGGCATCGGCACCGCGATCCACGACGACCCGCTCCTCACCGACCGTACCGGCGTCAAGCGTCGTCGCCCTCTGCTGCGCGTCGTCTGCGATTCGCTTTGCCGCCTGCCCGCCGAGTCCAAGCTCGTCGAGAGCTTCGACGACGACCTCGTCATCCTCACGACCTCTGCCGCCGCTCCCAAGCGCAAGGAACTGCTCGAAGCGCGCGGCGTCCCGGTCCACGTGATGGATGCGCCCGGCGGTCGCGTCGACTTGAAGCAGGCCGTCGCTTGGCTCGGCGAACAGCAGATGCTCTCGGTGATGATCGAAGCCGGCTCCAAGCTCAACTGGGCCGCGCTCGACGAAGAGATCGTCGACAAGATCCTGATCTACTACGCGCCGAAGATCCTGGGCGGCCTCGAATCGCTGCCCATCGCGGGCGGCATCGGCCGGCGCAGCCGTAAGGCGGCGATCCAGGTCAAAAACATCTCGTCGTTCATGGTCGGCGAGGACGAGTTCGCCGTCGAGGGGTACCTCTAAGCGCCATGTTCACCGGCATCGTCGAAGAGAAGGGAACCGTCACCGCGTTCACCCCGGAGCGGATCACCCTGGCGGCCTCGAAGGTCCTTTCCGATCTCGAAATCGGCGGCAGCATCGCCGTCAACGGCTGCTGCCTGACGGCGGTCGAGATCACCGCCGAAGGCTTCTCCGCCGACGTCTCGCCCGAAACGCTCGACAAGACCAACCTCGGCGACCTGAGCGAAGGCGCGCAAGTCAATCTAGAGAGGCCGCTGCTCCCGACCTCACGACTGAGCGGCCATTTCGTCCAGGGGCACGTCGACGGTACGGGCGAGTTCCTCTCGATCGATCCGCTGCCCGACGACAACTGGCGACTGCGCGTCCGCGCGCCTGAGCGGATGCTGCCGTTCCTCGTCTACAAGGGCTCGATCGCGATCGACGGCGTCAGCCTCACGATCGCCAAGCTCGTCGACGACGTTATCGAGGTCGCGATCATTCCCCACACCTACCAGGAGACCGTCTTCGCGCAACGAAAACCGGGCGACCGCGTCAATCTGGAAGCGGACGTAATCGCCAAGCACGTGGCGCGCCTGCTTGAGAACGTGGACGCGTCTCGCTAAGCCGTCATACTGAGCGCCCAGGAGTTCCCGTGCAAACAGATCGACGACAGTTCCTGGCCGCCGCTTGCGCCGCGCTGTTCGGCGCAGAGCGTTTGCTGGCAGCGGACGGACGCACGGTTCGCCTGCGCTACCGGACCGCGGCCGAGCGGATCGCTCGCATCCTGCCGCGCGGGCTCGAACCGGCCGACGATCCGGTCGTCGAGGTCCAGGCCTCGTCCGAGTTAGTGCTGTTCAAGGTCGCCGTCCGCAGCGGCGGCGAGGATGCGCTGCTGGCCGTGCGCGGTTGGACCGAGGACGAGCGCCGGCTACGCGTCGCTCGTGAGGCGCTGAGTCTGCCGGTGTTTCCCGGCGAGATCGAGCTCGCCGACGGCAAGCTGACCGTTACCGTCGACGGCGTAACAATCCTAGAGGCCGAGTGGGTCTCCGACCCATCCAAGCCCCGCGCGTCGCAGCTCCCGACACTCGTCTATCACACGATGGCCGGCCGGACCTGGGACGCCGCGGCAACGGCCTCCGCCGCCGCGATCATGCGGATGACCGATGTGCCGACCGACTTTGAAACGGGCGCGCTGACGGTGTTGCGCTTCCCGGAGGTCTCGGTCGATCACCCCGTGGCTGAGTTCCCTGTGGCCGAGCTGCTCTCGGCGTCGGTGGAAGCGACTCCAGCTGAGCCGTCGTTGGAGATGGAGACGGTCGCCGAGCTCGCGGGCGAAGATCGGCTGCTGCCGCTGCGTTACGCCCGGCCGGTGACGGAAGAGAAGCCGTGGCGCCCCGACGGTTGGCCCGCGGATCAGTCCGCGCTGGCGCTCGACGAAGCCTCGCTGGCCCGCTACCGCGAGCGCGAGGAGCTGACGCTGCGCCCGGCGCAGATGGTTGAGCTGACCATGATGTGTTCGCAGGAGGCGCACGCCGCGCTGCTGCCTCCCGGCTGCAATCCGCTCGGCCGGCCGATGCTCAAGTTTTTGGGCATCCGCTCCGACGGCGGCGATTGGGCGCGCGGGCCGTTCGAGGAGGGCTGGCTGCTCGCCTTTACGCTGGTCGCCGGTCGCCCGGCCTGGTACGCCGTCTCGCACATCGTCACCCCGGGCGCCGACGAGATCTTTGGCCGCGAAACGTTTGGCTACCCGACCCAACGCGGCGACGTGCGCGTGACCGTGACGCCGATGGAGTTCGCGTTGAGCATCGGTCGCGGCGGCTCGGACCTGCTTGCGGGCAACGGCATGTTCCGAGGGTTCTCCACGGGAACGACGTTGCTGTCGTTGGCCGTCGTCGGGCTCCAAGGCGATGCGCGCACCGGGCGCGGCCGTTTGGTCTATCAGGGCTGGCATTACCAGGGCCGCAAGAACGGCGTCGACGCCGCGACCATTCGCACGAGTCTTGGAGGCGACTGGGCGGAGCTCGAACCGGTGCGCATCGCGGGGGCCTCGGTGCTGGACGGCGCCGGCATCCAGCGCTCGCCGGGCGAAGTGCTCATGGAGATTGAAGACGCCGGACCTTGGCTGCGGCAGCGTAATGACGGGCGGCTGCCGTGGGAGCGCGACGCGCAGGGCGCGGTCAGTACGTAGGGGGAGGCCGCTCTGGACGCCGTCGAACGGCTGGTGCGGATCTGGCGGGACGACGACAGCGCCGGCTTGCGCCCGGGCGCTTCGGACGAGCGATTGAGAGCGTTTGAAGCGGCCGTCGGCGTCGAGTTGCCGGCGGAGGTGCGGCGGCTTTATCGATTGGCGGATGGGATGGAAGACTACAATTTCGACGACAACTTCATTAGTTTTTGGTCGTTGGAGCGTATCGAGGGTGACCAGGATGGGTTCCGTAGGAACACCGAGAGGCAGCGCCACGAGATCACCTTTGCCGACTGGGGCCTTTTCGGCGCGATGTACGAAGTGTGTATTTGCGACGACGGAACGATGACCATCGAGCGTGACGGCGAACCCAATGCGAGTTCGCTGGAAGAGTTTGCTGATCGCTGTGTTGGGCGGCTGACAGGCTTGTATCCCCCGGCGTCCGGGATTCCCTGAGGCGCCCCGACTCAAGGGCCCCGTCAGCACGTAGGGTCTTTCCTCGATCCACGCCCGACGAGCGTCGCGGATACGATGGTGGCATGGCCAACGTCGTCAAAGCCGTTACCCTCGCCGCTGGGCGCGGTACTCGCATGAAGGAGCTGACCGAAGATTGCCCTAAGCCGATGCTTCCGCTCGACGGGCGTCCGATGCTCGCCCATCAGATCGAGCGGCTGGAAGAAGCCGGCGTCCGCGAGGTGCTCGTCGTCGTCGGCTACAAGGCGCACATGGTTTCGGACTACTTCGAGGCCCATCCGCCCAAACTCGCCAAGGTCTCCTACGTCACCCAAGAGCAGCAGAACGGCACCGGCTCGGCCGCCATGTTGGCTCGCGAGTTCGCCGGCGACGATCCCTTCTTGATGGTCTACGGCGACAACCTGGTCGACTCGAAGATCTACTCCGACATCTTCGCCAAGGCCGACGGCGCGGAGATGGTCCTGGCCGTCAAGCACGTCGACGATCCCTACCAAGGCGGCGCCGTCTACACCGAGGGCGAGCGCGTAACCAAGATCATCGAGAAGCCCCCCAAAGGAACCTCGACCACCAACTGGAACAACGCCGGGATCTACCTCTTCCGGCCGTCGATCTTCGAGGCGCTCGACCGGATCGAACTTTCGCCGCGCGGCGAATACGAGCTCACCGACGCCGTGCATGCCGTCGTCAACAGCGACTCGCCCGTCGGCTGGTACGCCATCGAAGGGTTTTGGCGCGACATCGGGCGCCCGGAGGATCTGGCTCCGGCCGAATCCTTCTTGAGTTCGGAAAAGGACTAGCGAGCTGCGATCAGCGCGATCTCAACCTTCACGCCTTCCGGCGCCCGGACGCCGACCGTCGTGCGCGCCGGCGGGCTTGTCGGGAAGTACTCGCGGAAGACTTCGTTCATCTTGGGGAAGTCGGCCACGTCGGCTAGGTAGACGTTGGCGTTGACCACGTGGCTCAAGGTCAGCCCCGCCAACCCGAGCCGCCCCTTCTGCTCTTCGAGCGCCGCGCGGAACTGGTCTTCAATCGTGTCCCCCGTGCCCGAGGCCGAGGAGAGATAAACCACGTCGCCGCTGTAGCTGGCCGGAGAGGCCGTCTCGTCCGGGCCCGCGTCGTGCGGATGGAGACGCGTCACATAAGCGTCGTCGACCGCGACGAAGGTGATCTCGACGCCGATGTCGCCCGGTAGGTCAGAGAGCTCGAAGGCGCCTCGGCTGGGGGCGGCGCCGGCTTCGAAGCGTTCCATGTAAGCCGCGTCGATCGTCTCGCGGTTCTCGGCGCCGAGGTAGTAGACGTTGGTGAACAGCACGTTCGAGAAGTCGAACTCGGCCGCGTCGAGAGTCGCCTCAATCGTCTGCAGCGTGCGCGTCGTCTGTTCGCCGAGGTCGCTCGGCGTCTCGCCGGTCTGCGGGTCGCGTCCGCCTTGGCCCGAAAGGTAGAGCATCTCGCCCGCGCGAACCCCGGGCGAATAGGGTCCCATGGCGGGCGGAATCACGTCCGGGTCGGGACGCACGTAGCTGATCTCTTCGGCCTTGGCGTGAGCGATGCAGGAGATCTCGACCTCTTGGCCGCCGACCAGCGCCGGCATCTCAAGCGTCGTGCGCGCCGGGTACTTGCCGTCTTCAAAGAAAGACCCGTAGACCTCGTTCATCGCGGCGTAGTCGTCCATGTCGGTCAATTGGACGTGGCAGGTGACTAGGTTGGAAAACGTCAGCCCGGCGTCCTTGAGCACGATCCCGATGCTCTCCATCGCATGCCGCGTTTGCTCGCCGATGTCGTCGGGCTTCTCGCGGGTCGCCGGGTCGACGCCGACCATTCCGGCGATCCACAGGCGGTCGCCGACGAGCACGCCCGGACTGAACGGACCGTCGCCGCCGAATGGCTCGGGCGTAAGCACGCGACGTCCGGCCGGAGCGGGCGCCAACTCGGGGTCGGACTCCGGACCCGCCGGAGGAGCATCGCTGCAACCGAAGCCACCGAGCGCCAAAACGAGGAGGAGCGAGAGCGTGATCCGCATGACCGGACCAACGTAGCAGGTTTCCAAGTTCGTCCCGCCGGGACGCGCCGACGCCCCGCGCGAGGGCTGCGGAGGAGGCGGAGACGTCGGCGCGTGAGAGCCCTCAGTCGGGCTCCCTACAAGCCTCATCGGTCAAAGAATTGACAGTCTGCCGACCGGATTCGTCAAACGCCCAAAAGGTTGACCAACCCGCGCGCGGCGATCGTCATCAAGATCAGCGCGGCGGGATAGGCGGCGGCATAACTCGCGACCGGCGTTTGCGAATCGGTCGCCGCCGTGATCGCGCCTAGCCCGGGAGTCGAGGTGATGCCCCCGCAGACCGCGCCCAGCGTCTCAAGCGGATCGAGTTGGAACAGCCTGCGCCCCAACAAGTACCCGAGCGCCAGCGGCACGGCTGCCGTCGCTGCCGCCAGCGCCAGCAAGCGCGGCCCGAACTCGCCCACGGCTTCAGCCAGCCCCAGGCCCGCGGTCGTGCCGGCGGCCGCCAGGAAGAACAGCAGGCCGACCTCTTCCAGCAGCTTGCGCGCCGCCCTCGGCAAGTGGCCCTTAATCGGACCCACGCGTCCGAAATGACCGAGCAGGAGCCCGGCCAGCAGCGGGCCGCCCGCCATCCCGAGCGAGAGCTTCGCGTCGCCGAAAGAGACGGTGACCATCCCCAACAGCACGCCCGCCAGCAACCCGATCCCGACCGAGATCAGGTCCGTATCGTCGAAGATCCGCACGCGGTGTCCGGCGTAACCGGCGAAGCGCTTGAGGTCGTCACGGTCGCCCACGGCCGTCAGCGCGTCGGCGTACTCGATCTCGTCATCCGGGCCGGGGACGATCTCGACGCCGTGGCGCAGGATGCGGGAGATGGTCACGCCGTAGCGGCTGAGCAGGCCCAGTTCGCGCAGCGTCCGGCCGACCACCTCCGATGAGCTGACGACGACCTGCATGCGCTCGCGCTCGGCGTCGAGTACGTAATCCGTCCGGTCGCTCTTGCGGCCGAGGAAATCGACCACTCGCTGGAGTCGGCTGCGGCGACCGACCACCAGCACCAGTTGTCCTGGCTCCAGCGCGAAATCGGGTTCGACCGGCCGCATCCGGCCGTCGAGCAGGTAACGCGAGATCTGGCAGTTGGCTTCGTTGACCGCGTCCACCGCCGAGACGCGTCGACCGCGCACGGATTCGTTCTCGACCAGCACCAGCTCGCGTTCGATGCGATCTTCCTGATCCGCGCTCGCCGCGCCCAACGCCGCCAAGTCCAGACGCAACATGCGCGGCAGCATCTGCGCGAACAGCACCGCGCCGACGATGCCGAAGGGATAGGCGAGGCCGTAGCCGACCGCGGCCCGGCCCGCGCCGTCCAGCGCTTCAAGCGCCGAGGCGAGCCCCGGAGTACTCGTCATCGCGCCCGCGAAGACGCCCGCGGCCAGGTCGGCCGGGACGCCCAACAAAGCCGCCCCGACGCCCGCCACCACCGCGCCCGAAAGCACCAACAGCACGGCCAGTTGGGCGAACGCCTTGCCGCGTCGCCGGAACGTGCGGAAGAATCCCGGTCCGCCCGAAAGGCCGACGCAGTAGACGAAGACGACCAAGCCCAACTGACCGACGCCTTCCGGCGCCGTGACGCCGAGCGTTCCGGCAGCGAGAGCGGTAAACAAGACGCCCGACGATCCGAGCGAGATCCCCGCGATCTGGATGCGACCAATCAGCAGACCGGTGGTGAGCACCGGCAGCAAGGCCAACAGCGGATTCTCAAGAAGTACGTTCATCTACAAAGGCGTCTCGCGCGGCTGCAAAGCGGCTGAAAATACGCGCCGCTCCACGCAGGCTAGCTAGAGGGTGTATCGACCTGGTTACGCCAAGCCGACACAGCCGAGTAAGTCGTCAGCGATCCAGGCGGACGATCGTCTCCAGGTGATAGGTCTGCGGGAACAGGTCCAGCAGGGTCATTCCGGCGATACGGTAGCCGGAGGCGGTCAGCGTTTGGAGGTCGCGTGCGAGCGTCGTGGGATCGCAGGAGACGAGAGAGATCTGGGGCGGGGCCAGGCGCACGAGTTCTTGGGTCACGGCGGGACCGAGACCGGCGCGCGGCGGATCGGCGACCACCAGGTCGGGCGTCTCCTGGAGCCCGGCCAGGTAGGCGTCGACGTTCATATGGACGACCTTCGCCTCGACGCCCGCGCGCCGAGCGTTGAAGCCCAAGCTGCGCACCGCGGCGCCGCTCGAATCGACCGCCGTCGTCTGCGCGAACCGGCGCGCCAGCGGCAACGTGAGCAAGCCGACGCCCGCGTACAGGTCCAGCGCCGAGCCGTTCGATCCGTCGCTCCCGTAACCCTCGACGGCCGTCTGCGCCAGCCGGTCGGTCAAGAAACGGTTGACCTGAAAAAACGACCGGCTGCCGACGCGAAACAGGTCCTCTCCGCTCGGGTATTCGAGGTACTCGCCCGGCAGCAGCCCGTCGATCTCGCTCCCGAGCCACTCGAAGAACGACTTCGCCGGGCGCTGCTTGTTTCCGCGCACGTTCAACTGCACGTCCGTCTCGTTGGTGAACAGTTCGAGTTCATGCAGGAAGTGCGGGAAGCGCTTGGCGCGCGCCATCTCGCGCAACTTGGCGTGAACCTCGTTGAGCTTCGGCGAATTGATCGGGCACTCATCCGCGGCGACGAAGCGGTGCGAGGCGGCGGCCATGAAGCCGACCTCGGCCGTCTTGCCACCCTTCCAGATGCGCAGTTGCGTGCGGTTGCGATAGCCCCAAGGCTCGGCCGAGATCACCGGAATCTCGTCGTTCCATTCGATCTTGCCCAGACGCGCCAACGACTCGCGCAAGATCTCGCGCTTGAACTCAAGCTGCGCCTCGTAGGGAACGTGCTGGTAGTTGCATCCGCCGCATTTGGCGAAGACGGGGCAAGCGGGCGCTGTGCGCGACTCCGACTGCACCTGAAACTCCTGCGCGCGCCCTTGGATCAGCTTCGGGGTCTCACGCCGGATCTCGGCCGTCAGCCGTTCGCCGGGCAGCGTGAACGGCACCATGACCGTGCGCCCGTCGACGCGGCCCAGACCGGCCCCGCCGTAGACGAGCTTCTCGATTTCGACGTCGATCGTCTGCACCAACCTTCAGTGTCCCACGGGCCCTCAGTGTCCCCCGGCCTTCAGTGTCCCCGGGCGGCGCAACCTGACCGGCGAAGGCAAACCGTACCGCCGCCTTCTCATACAATCGCGTCCATAGCGTCTCCGGCGTTTCGTCGAATACGCGAGCCGCCGTCGCCGGCAGCACCCGCCAGTCTCCACGGTCGATCTCGCCTTGGAGTTGCCCGGGCCCCCATCCCGCATACCCGCCAAAGACCCGGAACCGCGACCCCTCGTCGGCCGCCAGCTCGTCCAGATCGACCGAGCTCGTCGTCGACCAGACTCCCGGAACGATCTCCCGCCCGCCCTCGACCGCGCGCTCCGAGAGCACCCAGACCTGCTCGGCGCCGACCGGGCCGCCGATGAAGATCCGCTCCTGCCGCTCCTCCATCGCCTCCACTTGCGGCAGCAGACGCGCGACCCGAAAGCTGGTCGGCCGGTTGATCACCAAGCCCAAACTCGCACCGTCTTCGTGCTCCAGCAAGAGCACGACCGTGCGGCTGAAGTTGGGATCGAGCAGATGCTTCTCGGCGATCAGGAGTTTTCCCGCCGCGGGTCCCGACTGCGCGAGCAGCGGCGCCGTGGACAGGAACGCGATCAGCAGCGGAGCGAGCTTCGGCACGACGGCCTACCTACGGATCACGCCGAACATGTTGCCGCCCGTTTCCCCGCTCCACCACATGCCCGAGTAGTGGTCGCGGAAGAAGACCACCCGCGCCGTGAAGTCGTCGCCGAGGCCGGGAATCGAAACGTCGGTCAAGCTGACCATCGGCGTATCGTCGGCCCAGACCAGGCGAACTGGAACCGGCGCCGTCACGTCGTGATCGCCGTATTGGATGCGGGCGTGAAAGGTCCAAACGTCGCCGGCGAGGTGGACGACCTTCTCGATCTCGTAGCGCTCCGTGCGGAGCGCGGCGTCGTCTCGGCCGGTGACCGTAAAGGATCCTTCGAGGACGACGTTCTGCATTGACTCCTTGAACGCCTCCTCCCGCTGCGCCTGTTCTGAAGCCTCGTCGCCGCAGCCGGTGAGGCTGAGGGCAAGCAGGAGAACAAAGCCGCTACGATATGCCACGCGAGCATTATAAGGAACAACGGCGCCGCCGCCCTCGTAACTAGAGCTGAACGATGACGGAAGAAGAACGAGCACGGCAGAACGCGGAAGACCGTCAAGACGCGGAGCCGACCCAGGAGCCTCAGGGCGTCTCGCCCTCGCCCGACGCCGAGGCCGCCGCCCCCTTGACGCCCGAAGTCGCGCCGGATGAAGAAGCCGAAGTCTACTGCCCGCGCTGCGGGGCCGGGATGCAGGCCGATCAGCGCTACTGCACCGCCTGCGGTTGGGACGCCGAGAAGCCGGACGAGGCGCCGCCGAAGCACCGCGTCCCGCCTCAATCCCCGCGCCAACTGGGCCCGCCCTCGAATGCGAATCGCTTGACGGCCCTCTTATTGGCGTTCTTCGTCGGCTGGCTCGGGGCCCACCGCTTCTACGTCAATCGCCCGCTCTCCGGGCTGGTTTGGTTGATCACGCTGGGCTTCCTGGGCATCGGCGTCATCTACGACCTCGTCCTGATCGCCACAGGCGAGTTCCGCGACGGGGAAGAACGCCGTCTCGTCTACTGGCAATAGGCCAGCCGCCGCTCAAAGACCATCCGGTCGGGATCCCAATCCCGAATCCCCAGCTCTTCGCCGCTCGTCCCGCGAAGCGCAGCCTCCGGGATCAACCCGATCAGTTCGCTGTCGATCACCCCGGCGCCTGCTCGCTTCGCCTCGTCTCGAATTCGTTCGACGACCGTTGCGGGCGGAGTCGTCCGATAGTCCGTCAAGTTCATCGACACTTGGGTGCAACCTTCGGCGGGCAACTCTAGACCAAGCGCCTTCACTGCCGCCAACCCTCCCGACGATTCGCGAATCGAGCGTGCGATCCCGCGCGCAACGCGAACGTCCTCGGTGGCCAATTGCACGTTGAAGGCGATCAGGAACTCTCGCACCCCGACCGCAACCGCTCCCGCCGTCGGGTGCGGATCCGGCCCGCCGCAGTCGGGTCGGATCGTCCGGAAAGCCTCGCGTCGTACGAATTCCAGACGCTCCGTCTCGGGTGACGTCGCCGCGTGCCCGTAGAAGAAGACAGGCAGCCCCAACTGTTCCGCCAAGCCTCGTCCAAACGCGCGGGCGCGCCCCACGAGTCGTTCGCGATCGATGTCTCGAACGGCGACAAAGGGCGCTACGTCCATCGCGCCGATGCGCGGGTGGACGCCCTCGTGGCGGTTCAAGTCGATCTCCGCCACGGCGATCCTGGCCGCTTCGAACAGCCCCTCTTCGACGCCCTCGGGCGGACCGGCGGCGGTGATCACCGAGCGATGATGGTCGGCGTCCAACGTCTTGTCGAGCAGACGCACTCCGGCTGCCGACCCGACGGCGTCCGCCAATCGCGCCACCCGCTCGCGGTCCCGACCCTCTGAAAAGTTCGGGACGATCTCTACGATCGCGCTCATCGCATCTCGTCCTGCGGCTGCTCGCCTTGTTCGTCGCCCGCGCTCTGCGCCGGCAGGCGGTAGGGGAAGATCATCCGCCCCGCCCGGATCGTCAGGACGCACAAGTTCAACCCCAAATAGTAGGGGATCTCGCGGTAGTCGTCGACGTCGAACACGGCTAGGTCGGCTTGCTTTCCGGGCTCCAGAGAGCCGAGCCGGTCCGAGCAACCGATCGCGTAGGCCGCATTGATCGTGGCTGCCGCGATCGCCTCCTCCGGCATCATGCGCATCTGTCGGCAAGCCAGCGAAAGGACCAGCGGCATCGACAACGAGGCTCCGTCGGCCGCTCCAAAACCAGAGGCGAGCGCGACGGCCGCGCCGTTGTCGATCAACCGCCTCGCCGGCGGCAGATCGCCTCGCCCGTCGTCGAAGGCGAAGCAAGGCAGCAGGGTCGCCACGCATGACGAGTCGGCGATCACGTCGACGTCGCGCTCGTTCAGGTGGACCGCGTGGTCCACGCTGGTCGCTCCGGCGGCGATCGCGGAAGCGATGCAAGAACCCGGTCGGCGTCGAGACGCTTCCACCTTGACGCGAAAGCCGAGTCGTTGCGCGGCGGAAAGGACGGAATACACGGTCTCCGGCGACGGTTCAGCGAACGTGCAGTCGAGGTCGAACGTCGGCGCGAGCTTCTTCCGCCCGACGTTCTCCAGCAGCGATTCGAGCATCGTGCGCCGGTCGTCGCCGGATCTCTCCGAGCGCCCCGGCGGCAGCGAAGCAGTGACCGCTCCTAGCAGCTCAATCGGCCGGCGGTCGAGCGCCTGAATCGCGCGCAGCTCCTTCTGGATCTTGCTCGCGTCCACGCCCTGCCTGGCCCGCACCTCGGCCGCCGTCTCCCCGTACGACGCCGCCATGCGCAGCCAGCGCTCGCTGCGCCGGCTCAGCTCGGCCGACGAGGCCACGCCGATGGAGCCGGCCGGGCCTTGTGGTCTGTCTCGGGTTGGAGTCGCTCCGGCCACGCGTCGCTCGAACAGATCCATCCGCGGCCGCGCGAAAGCGAGGTGCGTGAACGCATCGATCAAGCCGGGGATGACGACCTTTCCCGAAACGTCGATCACGCGCGCGCCTTTCGTCTTGCCCAGATTGGCAATCCGTTGCGTGCGACCGATTTCCTCGATCTTGTCCTCGCGGATCAGTACCGATCCGTCGCGGATAACGCCCAGTTCTCGAAGCCGAGCGCCTCGCCTCGGCGACTCCGAACCGCGCACCGTCACCAGTTGGCGGGCGCCGCGCAGTAACAACATTGGGGGGTATTCAAGCTCGGCCGGAGAGCCGGGTCCCGCCCCTCCGGCCGAAAGCAACTTCCGTCGGAAGTTTAGCAGTCAAACAAGGGGCCCTTTTCCCGAAAAATTGCCCCTTTGGGAATCGAACCTAGAGGTTGCGTCCGTCGCGTCGGCCGATCCCAACAGCGGCCCGTTCCGCGGCGGTCTAGACTCGCGCCGCGGGAGAGTAGGCGTTGAACACGTATTGCAGCAACATGCGCTGCGTGTTGAAGAACGACCCGTTCAACGCCATCGAGTGGCGCATCACTTCCGCGAACCGGTCCGGGTGGTCGTAGTAGAGCGGCACGATCACCCGTTCGAGCTTGTCGTACAGCGACTCGATTTCGCCCGCTTCCCCATTGCCCGTTTCGTCGATCGACCAGCCGGTCAGATCCTCGACGTGGCCCTCGATCCACCAGCCGTCCAAAGTCGAAAGGCTTGGGACGCCGTTCAGCGCGGCCTTCATCCCGCTCGTGCCTGACGCCTCGCGCGGCTTGATCGGCGTGTTCAGCCAGATGTCGACGCCCGAGGTGATCTTGCGTCCCCAGTGCCATTCGTAGTTCGGCACGTAGACGACTTTGACCAGTCCCTTGAGTTCCTTGGCCGCCGCGAAGATCTGCTCGATCTTCTCTTTTCCGCCGAAATCTCGCGGATGCGCCTTGCCGCCGTAGACGATCTGGATCGGTCCGGATTCCTTCGCGATCCGCGCCAAACGCTTGGGATCCGTCACCAGCAGATGCGCCCTCTTGTAGCTCGTCGCCCTGCGCGCAAACCCGATCGTGAACACCTTCGGATCGAGCTTCGTGCCGGTCGAAGCCTCAACGGCGTCGAACAGATCCTTCTTCGCCTCCAAGTGCGCGTCGCGGATCTCCTCGGTCGAGAGATTCACCGCGTAGCGCAGATACATGTTGTCGTGGCGCCACTCGGGGATCTCGCGATCGTAGAGCTCCTGGATCGACGGCGCCGTCCAGGTTGCGGCGTGCACGCCGTTCGTCAACGCCTGGATGCGATAGTTCGGGAACATCTCCCGCGACACCTCGCCGTGTTTCATCGCCACGCCGTTGACGTAGTTCGAGTGATACAACGCCAAGTGCGTCATGTTCAGGTAGTCGTGTTCGGTGAAACCGGTCGAGAACAGCAGCTTCGCTCGGTCGGCGCCCAGCACGCCCTTCACCAGATCGCCGGAGAACTCGTCGTGTCCGGCCGGGACCGGCGTATGCGTCGTAAAGACGCATTGCGTCCGGATCTCCGCGATGTCGTCGTGATTCGGCTTGGCCCGATCGACCTGGGAGAGCTGCCGCTCCACCAGTCGCAGCGCCAGCAAAGCCGAGTGCCCTTCGTTCATGTGGAACGTGCGGATGTCCCGGTGGCCGAGCTTCGATAGCATCTCCACGCCGCCGATGCCGAGCAGCATCTCCTGGCAGAAGCGATAGCGATCGTCGCCCCCGTAGAGATGATCGGTCAGCGTACGGTGCTTCTCGGCGTTGGTCTCGATGCCCGCGTCGAGCAGGTAGACCGGAACCACGTGCCCCGTCACGCCCACCACGTCGTACTGCCAGCAGCGGATGTGGACCGGCAGGCCTTCCATCGTCAGGGTGGCGATGCGGTCGACGAGCTTCAGCTTCTCCTTCGGATCCCATTCCACGGGACCTTCGGATTGACGACCCGAGGCGTCGAGCTCTTGCTCGAAGTAGCCCTTGCGGTACAGCAGCGTGACGGCCACCATCGGAACGCCCAGGTCGGCCGCCGAGCGCAGCGTATCGCCCGCCAGCACGCCCAGGCCGCCCGAGTACGTCGGTACGTCCGGGTCCAGCGCGATCTCCATGGAGAAATACGCCACCTTCGGGGTGTGCATCTTGCGCGACTCGTCGGCGGACGGGGTCTTAAGCTCCGGCGGAGCTGCTACGGTACTCATCGAGACTAACTTCTCCTACCCTCAATCCTACTATCGGTCCCACAAGCCTCGACAGGGAGCCTGGCGGCCACAATTCCGCCTGACGCGCGAAGGATCCGGCGGTTTTGGCGGGTTGATCCGGGGCGAAACGCGCCCCCAAAGGCCGAATCCGGGGCGACGTCGCCACTTCCCGTACGGTCCCGCGCTCCTCCCACGAGACGCTGCAAATCCCGGCCCGAAACTCGAATTCGACCAAATCGGCGCGAGGCTGTCAAGGTTGCCGCCGCCCGCGCCGTCCGCGTTACCATCCAGGCGAAGGTCCCTCGACATCCATGCCGAAACAAGTCGTCAAACAACGTTCTCGCGGGTTTATCTGCATCAACGCACACCCGGCCGGGTGCGCCCAGGCCGTCGAGCGCCAAATCGCCGCAGCGAGGGAAGCTTTCCCGGCCGACGCGCAAGGGGCCAAGCGAGCGCTAATCGTCGGTTCGTCAACAGGTTACGGTCTAGCCACTCGGATTGCGCTCGGTTGGGGCTTCGGCGCCAAGACCCTCGGCGTCTTCTTTGAAAAGCCGCCCGCCGGCAAGCGCACGGCCACCGCCGGCTGGTACAACACCGCCGCTCTGCACGCCGCCGCCCGTCGCGACGGCCTGTGGGCCGAAGGCGTCAACGGGGACGCATTCTCGGACGAAATCAAGCGGGAGACGGCCGACCGCATCCGCGCCGAACTCGGTACGGTCGACCTCTTCGTCTACAGCCTGGCCTCGCCCCGCAGAACCAACCCGCGCACGGGCGAGACGCTCAACTCCGCGCTCAAGCCGATCGGCCAGTCCTACACCGGCAAGACCATCGATCTCAACAACGGCGCCGTCACCGAGGCCACCGCCGAGCCCGCCGACGAGGACGAAATCCGTCAGACCGTCGAAGTCATGGGCGGCGAGGACTGGCGCTGGTGGACCGAACTTCTGCTCGAAGAGGGCCTACTCGCCGAAGGCGCTCGCACCCTCGCCTACTCCTACGTCGGCCCTGAGGTCACCTGGCCGATCTATCGCGACGGAACCATCGGCCGCGCCAAACAGCACCTCGCCCAGACCGCCGACCAACTCCACGCCCTGCTCGGCGAGAAACTCGGCGGAGGCGCCTGGGTCTCGGTCAACAAGGCCGTCGTAACGCAGGCTTCGGCGGCGATCCCGGTCGTTCCCCTCTACATCAGTCTCCTGTTCAGAGTGATGAAGGAGAAAGGCGTCCACGAGGGCACGATCGAGCAGATGAATCGCCTCGCCGTCGATCACCTCCAATCCGGCGCCGAACCCAAGACCGACGACGCCCGCCTGATCCGACTCGACGATCTCGAACTCGCCCCTGACGTCCAAGCTGCCGTATCCGAGCTTTGGCCCCAGGTCACTACGGAGAACCTCGACCAGCTCTCCGATTACTCCGGATTCAGAGACGACTTCAGCGAGCTGTTCGGCTTCGGCGTCGAAGGGGTCGACTACGGCGCCGAAGTCGAGACGGAAGTCGATCTCTAGCCCGACCCGAACAGCCCGACCCGAACAGCCCGACCCGAACAGCCCGACCCGGCGGATCGCCCCCTCCTTGCGTCGGGTCTTTGCCTGAGTACCTAGCCGACGCTATGCGGCCTACAATGAGCCTCGTACCCATGGGTCCCCTGCGTGAGCGGGTCGAGAAGACAATCGACCGTCGACGGCTGCTGAAGGGCGTGAGCCGCGTCGGCGCCGCGGTCTCCGGCGGGGCCGATTCGATCGCTCTTTTGGAGCTGCTGCGGGAGATCTGCCCGGACCGAGGCCTTGAGCTGCGCGCTTATCACCTCAACCACCGGCTCCGCGGTGAGGCCTCGGACGCCGACGAGCGTTTCGTCCAAGAAGTAGCCGAGCGGCTGGAAGTTCCCTTGGAGGTCCGGTCGGTCGACGTGGCGGCGCTAGCCGAGGAGAGCGGCTGGAACCTCGAAGACGCCGGCAGGCGGGCCCGCTACCAATTCTTCGGCGAGCGAATCGCCGACGGGACCGTCGACGTCGTCGCTACCGGTCACCACCTAGACGATCAAGCAGAGACCGTCCTGTTCCGCGTGCTTCGAGGCGGAGGATCGTCCGCGCCGGCCGGAATTCGCGATCGCCGTGAGCCAGGGATTGTTCGTCCCCTCCTCGACCTCGATCGCGCCGAACTCCGAGCCTACCTGCGAGAGCGTTCGATCGAGTGGCGCGAGGACCTCTCGAACCAGGACCCCCGGTGGGCCCGCAACCGCATTCGCCGCGATCTCTTGCCCCAGTTGGAGCGCGACTGGAATCCGAACCTGTCGCGCGCCCTCGCAAGAAACGCCAGGATTGCGGCCGATGAGGAGGACTACTGGAGCGCCGAGACGGAGCGGCTGCTCAAACACCTGGTCCGCGATGCGGGCGGCGACTGGTTCCTCGACGTCCGCGAACTGCGCGATCTCCATCCCGCCGTCGAACGTCGCCTGTGGCGCGCGCTCGCCGCCCGAGTCCGCGGTGATCTTTCCGGTTTCGACGCCGACCACGTCGAGCGGCTGCGCGGGCTCGTCCGCCGTCAAGAGGGTGCGGGCGCCGCGGAACTCCCCGGCCTGGTCGCTGAACGCTCCTTCGATACGGTCAGAGTCTCAGCGTGCGCCAACGGCCAGCTTCCGGTCGAAGATCGAGCCGAGATCGCGGTCGAGCCTCCCGCGGAACTCCCGGCGCCGGACGGCCGTACCTCCATCCGTCTGGAGCGTTTCCGGCTAGGTTCTGAAATCGAGAGCTATACTAACCGATACCGATCCGGCCGATTTTGTTCAGGACCCGCTTGGGACCGATTCGGAGGCCAAGTTCGACTGCGTTCTTGGCGCCCTGGAGATCGTTTCAACGCGAGTTCGAGCGAGTCCGGCCGAAAAGTGAAGGAACTGTTCCATCAAGCGCGTATTCCGTCGTGGGACCGAGCCGGATGGCCGGTTCTGGCGGCGAGCAATGGAGCTAGAGAGCAGTTGATTTGGATGCGAGGTTTCGGCGTGGCGCGGGAGTTTCAGCCCGGCGCCGACGACCCGAGCGTCGTGAGGTTAGAGGAGTTCGACGGACAAGGCCGCCAAATTAGCGGAATCGAGAACTGGTTAGCGAGCGTCTCTACTAGCAGAGGCCCAAGTCAGGCTTCGAGCGTCAAAGGAAACCTATCGTGAATTCCACCGTAAAAACCGCGATTTTTTGGGTCGTGATGCTGTGTACGGCGATCCTGCTCTGGCAGGTCGTGCAGACCGGACAGGGCAACGACCGGGAAGAGATCGCCTTCAGCGAGTTCTATGACGCGGTGATCGCCGGCAACGTCAACGCCGTCAAAATTACCAATGAGATCGAGGTCGAGGGGACCAGCGACAGCGGCAAGTTCTCCACGGTGATTCCGCCTAACTACCCCGATCTGATCACCAAGCTCACGGAAAACAACGTCAAGATCGACGTTCAATCCACGTCCACCCCGGCCTGGATGAGCATCTTGATCAACGCCCTTCCGTTCGTCTTGCTGTTCGGCTTCTGGATCTTCATGATGCGCCAGATGCAAGCCGGCGGGAACAAGGCGCTCAGCTTCGGCAAGAGCCGCGCCCGGCTGCTGACCTCGCAGCAAAAGAAGGTCACCTTCAAGGACGTCGCGGGCGTCGAAGAGGCGAAAGAAGAGCTGCACGAGATCATCGAGTTCCTCCGCGAGCCGCAAAAATTCCAAAAGCTCGGCGGCCGCATTCCGAAGGGCGTTCTGTTGGTCGGCTCGCCCGGCACCGGCAAGACGCTGCTGGCGCGCGCGGTGGCCGGTGAGGCGAACGTTCCATTCTTCTCGATCTCCGGTTCGGACTTTGTGGAGATGTTCGTCGGCGTGGGCGCGAGCCGCGTCCGCGACCTGTTCGAACAAGGCAAGAAGTCCGCGCCGTGCATCATCTTTATCGACGAGATCGACGCCGTCGGCCGCCATCGCGGGGCCGGACTGGGCGGCGGTCACGACGAGCGCGAGCAGACGCTGAACCAGTTGCTGGTCGAGATGGACGGCTTCGATTCGAACGAAGGCGTGATCTTGATGGCGGCCACCAACCGCCCTGACGTGCTGGACCCGGCGCTTCTGCGGCCCGGCCGTTTCGACCGTCGCGTGGTCGTCGCTCGCCCGGACGTGCGCGGTCGCGAAGGCATCCTACGCGTGCATACCCGCAAGATTCCGCTGAGCAAGGACGTCGACATGATGGTGCTCGCTCGCGGTACGCCGGGCTTCTCGGGCGCTGACCTGGCCAACCTGGCCAACGAGGCGGCGCTGTTCGCCGCGCGCCAGAATCGCAAGGTCGTCACCATGCACGACTTTGAACTCGCCAAGGACAAGGTCATGATGGGCGCCGAGCGCCGGTCGATGATTTTGACTGACGAGGAGAAGAAGAACACCGCTTTTCACGAGGCCGGCCACGCCGTCGTCGCCGCGCTCGAGGATCACGCCGATCCGCTGCACAAGGTGACCATCATTCCGCGCGGACAAGCGCTCGGTCTGACCATGCAGTTGCCGGTCGACGACAAGCACACCTACACGCGCGAATATCTCAAGGCGCAGCTCTCGATCCTGATGGGCGGGCGCATCGCCGAGGAGATCTTCCTCGACCACATGACCACCGGCGCGGGCAACGACATCGAACGCTCGACCGACATGGCGCGCAAGATGGTCTGCGAGTGGGGCATGAGTTCGATGGGGCCGCTGACGTTCGGCAAGAAGGAAGAGCAGATCTTCCTGGGCCGCGAGATCTCGCAGCACCGCGACTTCTCCGAGGCGACCGCGATCCGAATCGACGCCGAGGTCAACAGCCTCGTCATGGAGGGCTACAACCGAGCCCGCAAGCTGATCGAGGAGAACGCCGAAGCGCTCACCCGGATCGCTGAGGCGTTGCTTGAGCGCGAGGTCATCGACGGCGATCAGGTCAAGCTGCTGCTCGACGGCGGCGAACTGCCTCCCTTCGAGTCGTCCAAGCCGGAAGACGGCGACGACGGCGAGAAGCAGGAGATTCTCCAGCCTCCTCCCAAGAAGGCGCACCCCTCCGGACTGGAGGGCGAGCAGCCCTCGCCGGCCTAGTCTCCTGATCGGTGCCGAAGTCTGATCAACTGCGGGTCATCTTGGCCGCCGGCGGCGTCGTTCGCCGAGCAGACGGTCGCGTCGTGGTCGTGCGTCGCAACCGCTACGGCCCCGAGTGCGCGCTTCCCAAGGGCAAGCTCGACAAAGGCGAGAGCTTTGAAGAGGCGGCGGTTCGCGAGATCGAAGAGGAGACCGGCTGCCGAACTCAGCTGGTCGACCTCATCTCGGCCATCGACTACCGCGTCGGCAAAGGTCCCAAGGTCGTTCTGTTCTTTGAGACCGAGCTGACCGAAGAGGGCCGCTTCGAGCCCTCGGACGAGATCGAAGCGATCGAATGGCTCACGCCCGACGAGGCGCTGACGCAGCTCTCGCATCCGGCGGAGCAGGCCGTTCTGGAGCGATATTTACGCATGCGCTCGGGAGGCGCGTGATAGCATAAGGGCCGTCCCGATAGGAGTAGATTTGCAGGCGAACTCGGCCATCCAGGCGCCCTTGAAGAAGCACGGCATCCGGCTCACGCGGCAGCGCGAGCTGCTGTTCGAGTTGATCCACAACTCGCACCGCCACCTGAACGCCGACCAGCTCTATGAGATGGCCAAGGAGCGGGACCCGAAGATCAACCGGGTGACCGTTTACCGCACCCTCAAGGTGCTCAAGCAAGAAGGCCTCGTCGACGAACTCGACCTGCTCCACTACGAAGGCGACCAGCACTATTACGAGACGCGCCTCAAACGCGAGCACGCTCACATCGTCTGCTTGCGTTGCGGGACCGTGCAGGAGTTCTTCGGCGCGCCGATCGGCGCCATGAAGGGCCAGGTGGAGACCGACTTCGGCTTCAAGGTCGACGTCATGCGCACCGAGATCGGCGGCGTCTGCGCCGATTGCCAGAGCACCGAGCAACTGCAAGAAGGCGCCTCCGACTCGGCCTGATTCATGTCCTCCGGCTCCCCAGAGGATCTCACCCGAACCTCGTCCGGGGACGTCCTCCATCTCACCGTCCTCGGCCCCTCCGGCGAGCGCCGTCTCGTGCGCGTCGACCGTAGCCCGTTCCGCATCGGCCGGCTGCCCGATCGCGAACTCACGCTCAAGGACAGCCGCGTCTCGCGCAACCACGCGCAGATTCTGCTGGAGGACGAGCAGTACTTCATCGAAGACTGCGAGAGTCGCCACGGCGTCTTCGTCAACGGCCGCAAGACCGACCGAACGCTGCTCAAGCCGCGCGACCGCATCGGATTCGGCATCGAGGAGTCCTACGAGCTGATCGTCGGCAAGGACGAGCTGAGGGATCCCTCGGGCTACGCCACGCCGCTGCTCGAAAAAGTCGCCAAGATGCCCGACGTCGAAGGCGCCGGCAACCTCAGCCGCCTCAGCGCGGTGATCGACGTCGCGCGAGCGCTTGAATCTTCCGGCTCGGTCGACGACGTCCTCGCCGCCGCCGTCGACGCCGCCCTCTCGGTCACCGGCGCCGATCGCGGCTTCCTGATGCTCAAGGACGACTCCGGCGAGCTGCAGATCCGCGTCGCCCGCGACGACTCCGGCGCCGAACTCTCCGACGACGACCTGCGCGTCCCGCGAACCGTCCTGCGCGAATCGCTCGACCATCGCAGCGACCTCTTCGCCATGTCGTTCGACCCGAACGTCGATGCGGCCGAGTCCGACGCCGGCCAGACCGTCGTCGCGCTCGAACTGCGCAGCGTCCTCTGCGTCCCGCTTGTTCGCATCCGCTTGGGCGACCAAGCCGAGACGAGCATGCTCTCGACCGCCAAAGACACGCTCGGCGTGCTCTACATGGACTCACGCCAGATCGCCCGTAATCTGGCCGAAGGCGCCAAAGAGGTCCTGCAAACGCTCGGCATCGAGATCTCCACCGTTCTCGAAAACGCCCGTCTGCTCGAACAGGAGCGCAAGAAGCACAGCCTCGACCAAGAGCTCCAGATCGCCCGCGAGATCCAGCAAGGGCTGCTGCCGCCGAGCCTGCCCAATAACGGTTGGTTGGCCGCCGCCGGCAGCTCCGAGGCCTGCTTCCAGGTCGGCGGCGACTACTTCGACGTCATGCCGCTCGACCACGACCACTGGGGCGCGGTCTTGGTCGACGTTTCGGGCAAAGGCGTCTCGGCCGCCCTGTTGACCTCACTGCTGCAAGGCGCGTTCTTCTCGGCGGCCACGGCGTCGGTGAGTCTTTCGGCGGTCGTCGAGCGCGTCAACCGCTACGTCTGCGAGCGGTCGCGCCACGCCCGCTTCGCCACGGCTTTCTACGCCGTCGTCGACCGCCAGGGTGGCTTGCGCTGGGTCAACGCGGGACACTGCGCCGGACTGATCGCGCGCGGCGACGGCGCGATCGAGCGCCTGGAGCCGTCGTCCACCCCGATCGGGCTATTTGAGGAAGCCGATTTCCCTGAGCAACGCCACACGCTCGAACCGGGCGATCGCCTCGTCCTGTTCTCCGACGGCGTCTCCGAAGCCGCCGACTTCGAGAACCAACGCTTCGAGGAACACCGCCTCGAGCAAGCGCTAGCAGCCCGCCGCAACCTACCCGCGGAAGACCTCCACAAGGCCCTCCTCGACGAGATCCAAGCCTTCACCAAAGGCGCCGAACAAGCCGACGACCTGACTCTCTTGGTCCTCGCCTATGACGGCTAGCGAAACCAGCGAAGGCTACGCCGTCACCAGGCTGATCGCGCCGCTGGAGGTCACCTCGCCCATGCGCGCCACCACCGGATGCGTTCCCGCAGGGAGCTCCGGGACGACGACGTTGAACTGGTACAGGCCGGCGCCTGAAAGCCCTGCGAAGAGCACTTGGGCCGCCGTCCCTCCGATCTCGATGACCGCGTCCTCGTCCAGCGGCGCCGCGCCCTCGAAGACCTGGCCGGGAGCGACGGAAGGGGTCGTGGCGCCGAACCCGCTTCCGAACATCAGGATCGTCTCGCCGGACGATGCGGGTACCGTGGACAAGCCGCTAAACAGGCCTTCGGGTCCGACGAGACCCCCTGTCGGTCGAACTGCCGCCGCGTTTCCTTCCGGGAACTGGAAGAACTCTGGACGGAGATCCGCGACGGTCGCATGGATGGGGGCGGACGAGCCGTTCGGCGTCGTCACAATCACTTCTACCGCTCCGGCGCTCAGTCCGGCGGGCGCCTGGGCGTTGATCTGGGTGGGGCTGACGTAGCTGACTGCGGCCGGCTTTCCGTCAATCGTCACGCTGACGCCTTCCAGGCTGGTCGGGAACTCGCCGTTCACGATCTCGCTGTCCGGATCCCAACCGCGCGAGACCTCCGCAAAGTGCGTGCCGAAAACTGAGATCCAGGAACCCGAAGTGATCTCCCGCTGGAAGCCTGCACTCTCAAGCACGGCCCCGTCGGCGAAGACGACCGGCTGCGGCAATACGGGCTCCGCCGGCGCGGACGTGTCGGGCACGTAGTCCAGCACGATATCCCACTGCGCCCAAAGCGCCCCGACCGGAGACTCGGGAAGGAGGTCCCACGGAACGACGACATTGGATTGCTGCGCGGCCGGAACTCGTCGCAACAGCATGTCCCCGTCGTTCTCCGGAAGCCCCGCGACATAGAGCTGGGTCACGAGTTCGGCGCCGCCGAGCGTCGCGACGCGCACGTGCACGTGGCGCGTCCGCCCCGGGTAGAAACCCGGCAAGACCGTCCGGAACAGGTACTGACCTTGCGAGTCCGTCAGGAATTCACCGAACCCCTGAAAGTTGGCGTCCCTAGGAAGGATCGGGCTGTTGGGATGAATATAGGCGCCATTGTTGTCCGCCTGCCAGATCTCCACGACGGCGTTGCGTACCGGACTTCCGGAGGAGTCGAGCACCCTGCCGCTGATGTAGGAGACGACTCCGTCGGCGGGAGTGAGGTTGTCGCCGAGGATCACCAGGTCGTTGTTGACGTCGAGCGGCAGGTTCGGTGGATAGTAAGGCCCCAATGCTTGGCGGGGAGTGGTCACCAGCGTCTGAGCATAGAGGCCGGGCTCCGTGAAGAAGAGCGCGCCCATGCCGAGCCCGGTGAGAAAACGTCTACGGTCCCAGGCTTCCGCCTGCTGGGCGAGCGTCCCTTTCGGATCCGGCGCCCCGGCGTCGAGACTGGGCCGGGCCAGGCTAGGACCGCGAGGGGTAAATAGGTGCAGCATGATCGATAGGCTCCTTAGGTCCGGTTTATCCGTCCTTGTGTGTTGACCGTCCTTGTGTTGCGTACAGGCGGACCCGCGGGACAGCCGTTTCTCCTCGAGTGCGGCATTTTGCGTTTGTTTGACATTTCCGGTGGTAACGCGCGGTCCGGCGGTCCGCCGAAATCGTCATGCGTTACCTGTTGCTCATCTCGGCCCTCGCCGCGTGCGTGCCGGCTTTCGGTCAGAACCCGAACATCGTCTTCGTGCTTGCCGACGACCTCGGCTGGAACGACGTCGGCTATCAGAATCCCGAGGTCCGTACGCCGAGGCTGGACTCGCTGGCGACAGATGGCGTTCGCCTGACCCAATACCGCGTCAACTCGCTCTGCTCGCCCACGCGAGCCTCCTTGTTCACCGGACAAACCGCGATTCGAGCCGGCGTACGGAGACCTGGCGAGGCCCTTCCGCCCGATGCCCGGCTTACGCCTGAAACGCTTCGGGCCGCGGGCTACCAAACCTGGCTGGTCGGAAAGTGGCACCTGGGGCATATCGGTGAAGAAACGCATCCGAACCAAAGAGGGTTCGATCACTTTTACGGCTTGCTGCGCGGCTTCATCGATTCCTATACCCACATCGGGGAGGACGGTCAGAATCGAGACTGGCAGCGCAACGGTACGCCTGTTGATGAGGAGGGCTACTCGACGGACTTGCTGGCGGCGGAAGCGATTCGGCTAGTCGAGAATCGCGATCCGTCACGTCCGTTCTACTTGAATCTTTCGTTCAACGCTCCGCACACTCCGCTTGCCGCGCCGGAGGAGGTTCTCGCGGGGTGGGCGCATGTGGAAGACCCGAACCGCCGAGCCTTCTTGGCGATGGTGGAGGCGCTCGATTCCGCCTTTGGGCGCCTCTACGACGTCTTAGAAGCGGAGGGGGTGGCTGACGACACGCTCATCGTCTTCATGAGCGACAACGGCGGAAACGCGAGGACCGGCGGAGCCGACAACTCGCCCCTAAGAGGCGAGAAGTTCTCCGCGTTCGACGGAGGCGTACGCGTGCCGGCGTTCGTCCACTGGCCCAATGGCCTAGAGGGCGGACGCGAGTTCAGCCTGCCGACCACGGTGATGGACTGGGCGCCGACGTTGGCCGAGGTGACCGGTACGGCCGTGCCGTCGGAGGTCGTCGACGGCGTCAGCATCTGGAGCGCGTTGAGCGAGGGGACCACGATCGAGCGCGGTCCGATCATCGTCGGGAGCCGCAACAGTTGGGCCGTGTTGGAGGGCGACTGGAAGTACATCGAGAACAACGACCGCGGCTCTCGGCGGCTCCTCTATCGCCCATTCGAGGATCCGGGCGAGTCCGCCGACCTGTCGCAGACTGAACCCGACGTGTTCAACCGGCTGGCGCAGACGCTGTTGCTTCATCCCGACGGCGACGCCCTCGAGCCGCCTTCGCTCACGTCCGCCGTCAACGGCGCCGACTTCTCGTCCGCGTTCGCGGCGCAAGGCTGGGTCGCGGTCTTCGGCGAGAATCTCTCCGCTACCACTCGCATCTGGCAGCGCAGAGATCTGGTCGGCGGACAATTGCCGACGCAGCTCGACGGAGTTTCCGTCTCGATCAACGGCGTTCCCGCCTACCCGTATTTTGTGAGTCCGACGCAACTGAACGTCCTGGCTCCCGGGGGGCAATCGACAGGCCCGGTGAACATCCGGGTGACGACCGTGGCCGGCGAGAGCGAGATCCTCTCCGCCGAACAAGCGCTCTTCGCGCCCGCGCTGTTCCGATTCGATCCCGAAGATCGCAAGTATGCGGCGGCGGTCCATGCCGACGGGGCTCTGGCGGCGCCTCCGGCGTTGTTGCCGGGGACGGATTCGAGGCCCCTCCAAGTCGGCGACGTCGTCTTGCTGTTTGGAACGGGCTTTGGGCCGACCTCCCCCGAGCTAATGGACGGGGCGTCGATCCAGGCGCCTCTTCCGCTCGTCAACCCGGTGACCGTACGGATGGGCGGCCTCGATGCCGAGGTTCTCTTCGCCGGCGTCGTCTCTCCGGGACTCGTACAGCTCAACGTAATCGTCCCGGAAGGCGTCCCGGGCGGCGACGTCGAGGTAGAAGTGTCCGTCGCCGGCTTCAGCAGCGCCTCCGGCGTGTGCCTGCCGGTCGCCCCGTAGTCCTTCGGCTGCGGCGCCGCCTACCCTGCCGCCCGTGCCGTCTCCCGCGGCCGAACTCGCGACGCTTCCGCCGCGCGCAGCACGTGCTCGCCTAGGCCGCCCGCGTCCCGGGCGCTCCGCAATTGCCGCTCGGCCCAAGTCGGACCCGAAGCCATCGCCCGAGCGTCCTCCAGCCGAGCCGTGCATCCGAGGTTCTTGGCCGCATCTCCCAGTTGGTCGATCAGCGCGGTCAAGGTTTCACGCGCCGGGCGCGCCTCGTGCGTGAACGGGTCGATCAGCTCCGCGTCCAGCCCGTAGCGTTCCGCTCGCCAGAGGTTCTGGCGGACCAGCATCGGGTGGCAGTCGTGCTGATAGGTTCCGGCGTCGATCTCATCCGAGAGCGACGTCACTAGACTCTGGATCAGTGCCGCGATCGCCAGCGCGTCGTCGAGCCGGCCCGGCATGTCGCACACGCGCACCTCGACCGTCCCGAAGTTGTGGTGCGGACGGACGACCCACCAGATATCCCGGATCGAGTTGATGAAGGCCGTGTCTTCCAGGTGCGAGACCAGCCAGACGTACTCGCTCCAGTTCCGCATCAGCGGCGGCAGCCCGGCGGTCGGCAGCCCTTCCATGATCTTCGAGCGGTGCGAGAGCAGCCCCGACTCGCGCCCGTTCCACCACGGGCTGTTCGCCGAGAGCGCGAGCAGCAGCGGAAGGCGGCGCAAGATGCGGTCGCAGATCGCTACCGCCTTGTCTCCCGAGTCGACGCCGACGTGTACGTGCAGGCCGAACGTCACGAGCTGACGGCCCATGTCCTGGAGCGTCTTCAGCAGATTGAGGTAGCGGTCTTGATCGGTCGGCGTCTGATCTTCCCAGCGCGAGAACGGGTGCGTCGCCGACCAGTAGAGCCGCGCGTCGATCTGCTCGGCGACCTCTTCGACCGCTTCCAGCTTGGCCGCCAGATCGCGCCCCACCTCGTCCACCGTCCGGCCTACCCCGGAGTTGATCTCGATGTAGCACTGCATCAACTCCGGCTTGACCGAGCTTGCGAACTCCTTGGGAATCCGCTCGAGGATGCCCGGGGCCGCGCTGGTCAACGCGCCGCTCCGGCTATCTACCAGGGCCAACTCTAACTCGACGCCCAAGGTCGGCTCGTGGTTGGAACGGAACTTCAGTGCACTCATCGCGATCGGTTTGGATCGCACGATAGCACGGCGGCTCGCGCCAAGACTTTCGCGCCGATCGCGAGCGCGCGCTCGTCGACGTCGAACAGCGGCGAGTGCAGCGGCTCGCCGCCGACCTTCTCCGAACGGACGCCCAGTCGCAGCATCGCTCCGGGGACGTGGTCGAGGTACCCGGCGAAGTCTTCGCCGCCCATCGACGGCCTCGGAATTTCGCGTACGTTGTCCGTCCCGAGCGCCGCCTCCGCCCCGGCTCGCAGCAGGGCGTTGACGTGGACGTCGTTGACGACCGCCGAGAGCCCGCCGCTGAAGCGGACCTCGATCTCCGCGCCCGACGCCTTCGCCACGCCCTCGCAAAGCTGCCGGAGTCGCTCCTGCGTCCCTCGTCGCACGTCCGGGTCCAGCGTGCGCATCGTCCCGGCGAGCTTCGCCGATCCGGGGATGACGTTCGCGCTGTAGCCGCTTTCGATCTTGCCGATCGAGACGACCACCGGGTCGTGGCTGTCGAACGAGCGCGGGATAAAAGCGTAGATCGCGCTGATCAGTTGCGCGGCGGCGGCGATCGGGTCGCTGCCTTCGTGCGGGCGTGCGGCGTGTCCGCCCGAGCCGCGGATCTCGACGTCCAGCCAATCGCACGACGCCGTCAGGGCGCCGTCGCGCACGCCGACCGTGCCCACGTCGCGGGTCGGGTCGGCGTGCAAGGAGATGATCTCGCGCACGTCTTCCAGCGCTCCGGCGTCAACCATCGCGAGCGCGCCCAGCGCCGTCTCCTCCGCCGGTTGCAGGATGAGTCGCCACGGAACCGGCCACGGCAGTACTCCGCGCTCCTGGGCGGTGTGCAAAGCTAGCGCCGCTCCTAGCGCGCAGGAAGCGTGCACGTCGTGTCCGCAACCGTGCATGAGGCCGTCATGCCGGCTGCGGTAGTCGACTGTCTTCTCGTCCTGCATGCGCAAGGCGTCGATGTCGCCGCGCAAGGCGATGCGTTCTCCGCCGCTCGACCCGTCGGCGATCAAGCCGCACTCGTCGGGACCGCGGGTAGATTGGATGCCGGCGGCGGCGAGTCGGGTCTCCAGGTAGGCCGTCGTCTCTCGTTCCTCGCCGCTCGGCTCCGGACGCTGGTGAAGATGACGCCGCAGCGCGACCATCTCCTCGGCCCGCTCGTCGACGGTCAGGTCCAGCGCCGCGCCCCAAGTCGCCCCGAGACTTACAGGGATTCCCATGTCGCCAGCGCCTCCATCGCCTGTCGGTCCGTGTGGTCGAAGTGCAGCGGGGTGATCGAGACCTTGCCGTCGCGAACGGCGGCGTAGTCCGATCCCGCCTCGGCCGCTTCAAGCGGAACCTCTTCGTGCATCCAGTAGTAGGGGCGACCGTTCGGGTCGCGCGTTTCGATCATCAGATTGCGCGAGATCTTGCGGCTCTGATGCGTGATCTCGACGCCCTCGTAGCGCGGGTGCGGCACGTTGACGTTGAGCGCCACGCCTTCCGGCAACCCTTCCTCAAGCACCTTCAACGCCAACTTGGCCGCGAAGTCCGCCGACGGTCCGTAGTCGATATCGGTGCGCTGATTGACCGACATCGCGATCGCCGGGACCCCGTACTTCGGTCCCTCGGCGGCGGCCGCGACGGTGCCCGAATAGTAGACGTTCTCGCCGAGATTGGGGCCGTTGTTGATGCCCGAAACCACGAGGTCCGGCTTGAACTCGAGCAGGTGCACCAGCGCCGTCATCGCGCAATCGGCCGGCGTGCCTTCGACCGCAAACCGCCGCGTACCGACCTCGTCGTAGCGGAACGGGCGACGCAGGGTGATCTTGCGCGACGCGGCGCTCTGCTCGAACATCGGCGCGACGGTCCAGGTCTCGCCGACGTTCGCCATCGCTTCTTCGAGCGCGCGCAGGCCGGGCGCGTGGATGCCGTCGTCGTTCGTCAGCAGGATGCGCGGGAGCCGAGCCAAACCGCCATTTTTTCACACCTCGTCGGCGCCCGCGCGTATGCTGAACGTTGGCCCCCGCTTCTCAGCTCGCCGACGCGCTGCGGGCAATCCCCGCTCTCGACGTGCTCGTGGACGAGCCGTTGGCGCCGCACACCCGCTTCGCCATCGGCGGCCCGGCGGATCTCTTTTTGCGTTCCCGTGAGCCGGAAGCGCTCGCCGCCGCCGTCGAGCGACTCGACCAGTCCCAGACGCCCTGGATGGCTCTCGGCGAAGGGTCGAACGTGATCGTCGCCGACGACGGTTTCCGCGGCGCGGTCTTGCGCTACCTGGGCGATCGCATCGAGACGGACGGCGCGTCCGTCGAGGCCGAGTGCGGCGCGCCCTTGCAGTCCCTCGTCGACGCGACCGTCGACGCCGGACTGGTCGGCATGCACACGCTCGAACGGATCCCCGGCTCGGTCGGCGGCGCGGTCTACGGCAACGCGGGCGCCTACGGCCATCAGCTCGACGAGATGCTGGTCGAAGTGCGCTTCCTGGAAGACGGCCGGCAACGCGTCTTTACCAACGCCGAGTGCGAGTTCGACTACCGCGAGAGCGTCTTCAAGCGCTCGAAGCGGCGGATCTTGCTCTCCTGCGTCTTAGAGATGCAGTCGGCCGACCGTGAAGAGTTGCGGCGGGAAGCGGCGGAGATCCGGCGGGTGCGCGACGAGAAATTTCCGCCGACGATGCGTTGCGCGGGATCGATCTTCAAGAACCTCTTCCTCGCCGATCTGCCCGAAGAGATCCAAGCGACGGTGCCCGAGCGAGCGGTGCGCGGCGGTAAAGTCGCCTCGGCGTTCTTCCTGGAAAAGGTCGGCGCCAAGGGCATGGAACGCGGGGGCATCCGCATCGCCGACTACCACGCGAACCTCATTTGGAACGAAGCCGACGGCACGGCCGCCGATCTCGTCTCGCTTATCGAAGAGCTCAAACGGCGCGTCCGCGACGAGTTCGGCTTCTCGGTCGAGGAAGAAGTCCAGTACGTCGGCCGGGATCTGTTAGCTTAGGGACCGTTTTGGCACGTCTTCTCGGCATCACCGTCCTCCCGGAATACATCCAGAGCGAGGGCGTCGACGGCGTCCTCGACAACATGGAGCGGATGGGCGTCAACGCCGTCGCGACCTCTCCTTACTTGATGGAAGAGGCCGACCGCGAGACCGGCAACCGCGAACCGCCCGCCGACGCCGGGGCCGGCTCCGTGCGTTTGCTCGATCGGCCGCTGTTCGGCAAGCGCGAGGTCTGGGTGCGCACCGCGCCGAGCTTCGAGCCGAATCGATCGCTTTATGAAGGGCTCCGCTATCAACCCTCGGCGCCGACCGCGCTGACCCGCAGCCAAGGCCGCATCCTCGACGACTTTATCGCCGGCGCTCGCTCGCGCGGGATCAAGATCTACTTCCAAGTCCAGGCGGCCATCCCTCCCGGCTATCGCGTCCAGTTCGGCGGACCGGTGGACGAGGACCGCGCGCTGCTGCCGGACGGCCGTATCCCGCCCAAGCGGCTGGCGAAAAACGGATCGTTGGCGGCGCCGGAAATCCTCGAATACGAGCACGCCTTGCTCAAGGATCTCGTCGCGCGCTATCCGGATCTCGACGGCCTGCGCATCGACTGGCCGGAGTATCCGCCGTACTTCCTCGATTCGGTCTTCCTCGACTTTTCCGACCACGCCCGCCGCGCCGCCGACCGTCTCGGGTTCGACTTCGAACGCATGCGCGACGACGTCGGCGATCTCTACCAAAAACTCCACGGCGGCTTGCGTGACGCCGACCTGCGCCCCTACGTCGAGGACCAAGACCAAGGCCGCTACTTCCTACTGCGCCTGATCTCCGACCACCCGGGCGTCGGCGATTGGCTGCGCTTCAAAGCGCGACTGGTGGAAGAGATGCTGGCGGGCTTCCGTCGCGCGATCAACGAGGCGGGCGGCCAAAAGATGGAGATGCTGCCCAACGCCTTTCCGCCGCCCTGGACGGCGGTTTCGGGCATGGACTTCCGGCGCGTCGCGCGTTTTTCCTCGGCGATCAGTTGCAAGCTCTACACGATGCACTGGCCGATGATGCTGCGCTTCTACGGCGACCAGTTGATGGAGGCCAACCCGGGGCTTGATTCCGGCCTGCTCACCCGCTTCCTCGCGCGCATGCTGGACCTCGCCGACGGCCCGGGATTGCCCAACCTGACCGACTACGCCTACCCCGGCCCCGACATGCCGCACACTGTCGGCGAAGAGGCCCAAAAGCGCAAGATCCGCCAAGCGCAAGCCGACGCCGGAGACACGCCGGTCTACGTGCTCGCGCACGGCTACGGGCCGCTGGCGGATTTCCGCAAGCGCCTCCAGATCGCCAAAGAGGCGGGCGAACACGGCTACTGGGTCAACCGCTACGCCTACCTCCACGACCAGAAACTGGAAGCCATCCGCGAGGTCGGCGTTTGAAGCGACCTCGCTTCCTAGAATTCTTCGCAGGGGCCGGCTTGGTCCGTTTGGCTCTGGAGCCCGAATGGCGCTGCGCCTTCTCGAACGACGTCAGCGCCAAGAAAGCCGCCGTCTACCGCGCCAACTTCGGCGACGACGAGCTGCACGTCGGCGATATTTCAGACCTCGACGTCTCTAATCTCCCGGACGCCGAACTCTCCTGGGCCTCGTTCCCTTGCCAAGACCTCTCGCTCGCCGGTTGGCGTCGCGGCATCTCGGCGCCTCGCAGCGGGATGTTCTGGGCCTTCTGGGAGCACATGCGCACGCTCCACGAAGCCGGTCGCATGCCTCCCGTCATCGCGCTTGAAAACGTCGTCGGCCTGCTCCACGGCGACAACTTCACGGGCCTTTGCGAGGCGTTGGCGGCGCTCGACCTGCGCTTCGGCGCCCTGGTGCTCGACGCCCGCTGGTTCCTGCCGCAATCCCGTCCGCGCGTCTTCGTCGTCGCCGCTCGCGACGCCGCCTCACGTAACGGCATCGAACGAGCGAATCCAAACCCTGCCGCACTCTACCCCGCCGCCGTCGTCAACGCCTACCAGGCCTTGGCGCCCGCTCTGCAAGAGCGCTGGGTCTGGTGGGATCTGCCCGAGCCCGAGGGCGACCGCCCCGAAATCGAAGCACTGATCGAGCGCGACGTTCCGCAGTCGGCATGGTTCCCGAACGCCGAGGTCGATCGCCTGCTCGGCATGATGACCTCGACGAACCGCGAGAAGCTGCGTAGCGCCGATCGCAACGCCAATCGCAACGTCGGCTTCCTCTACCGCCGTACCCGGCAAGGCCGCCAACGGGCCGAAGTACGCTTCGACGGCTTGGCCGGCTGCCTGCGCACGCCGGGCGGCGGATCGAGCCGCCAGACCGTCGTCATCCGTGACGGCGAGCGGGTCCGCATGCGCCTGCTCACGCCCCGCGAAGCCGCTCGACTCATGGGGGCCCCCGACTCGTTCCAACTGCCCGAGCGCTACAACGACGCCTACCGCGCCATGGGCGACGCCGTCGCCGTCCCAGCCGTGCGCTGGCTCTCACAGAAGCTTCTGACTCCGTTGGTCAAGTCGCCCGTCCTGGAATAGAATGAGGGCGACGTGGAGATCACGGTCCATTTCACGAACGAGGAGCAAGCCCAGGTCGAGGCTCAAGCAAGCGCGGCCGGACTGAGCGCGGAAGACTGGCTACGGCGCGTCGCGTGTGAGCAAGCATCTCGACCATCGGCCGCGCCCGAGGCCCCTCGCCCTATCTCAAAGGTCATCGCCGAGATCATGAGCGACGTGCCTGAAGAAGAGTTGGCGAAGCTCCCTCAAGACGGCGCCGAACAGGTGGATCACTACGTGTACGGCCATCCGAAGCGATGACCGACGTTTTCGCCGATACCTTCTATTGGATCGCCCTGACCAATACGAGCGATGCCGCCCACCAAAAAGCGGTCTCGTTCGATCTGAGTCGTGGCGCGCGCGGAATCGTCACGACCGATGAGGTGTTGAACGAGTTCCTCACCTACTTCGCCGGGCGAGGCCCCCTACTCCGCCTGAAAGCGGTAGCCGTCACGCACGGCATCCTGGACGATCCGACCATTCTCGTCCTTTCGCAGAGTCGAGAGACCTTCTTGGCGGGGCTGAAGCTGTACTCAGACCGGGCCGACAAGGGGTACAGTCTGACCGACTGCGTTTCAATGACGACGATGGCCCGCGAGGGACTGCTCGACGTGCTTAGCAACGACCGCCACTTCGAGCAGGAAGGCTACACGAGACTCTTGTAGTCGGAACTACCGGCTAAGCACGCGACCCCCGTTAAGCGTCAACTGAAACGGCGACGTCGCCAGCTCCTTCGCAACCCCCTCCACCACGATCCGACTCCCCGCCGCGATCGGCGTTCGACGACGGTTCTCCAACTCCAACACGAGCTCAACCTCTCCCCCCGACTCGCTCGCGAGCAGCAGCCGGAGCGGCCGCTGCGCCGGCTCTCCCGCGACCACGTACAACGCGAACTCAGGCGAAACCTTCCCTCGGAAATCCGCCCACATCGCGGCGCCTCGCTCGCTCGTCAGAGCTTCCCGCAGGTCAAGGAACGCGTAGAGCTCCGGGTTTTCCCGGCGCCGCTCCTCTTCCGCCGCCGCCTCCCGCTCCGGCTTCGAGAGGATCCGCGGCATATCCTCGGGCGGAAGAGCCTGGTCGCGCGCCAAAGCCAAGAGCTCGTCGAGACCGTCTTCCGTCCCGGCGTACGACGCGTAGACCTTGCGCAAGTACTCCCCGACCGATCGGCGGTCGTTCTCCGGCAGCGCGCCCGCGCCCTCGTACGCCGCCGCCCTCGCAAGCGCGAACAAGGCCGCGTCGTTCTTCTCCGGAGACTTCTGCCCCAGCAGCGCCGTCGCCAACCAATACGAAGCTTGCGCCGAGTTCGGATCGTTTTCGAGAAGCGTCGTCAACTCGCGCTCGGCCTCGCCCAGATCCTTCGACTGGAGCGCGGCCCAACCCAGCGTCAGCCGCGCTCGGTTCTCCACCAATCGCCGCATCTCCGCCCAGCGCGCCGCGTCCACGCCGTCCGGGCGAGTCTCAAACTGCCGCTCGATCCCGGTCTTGAGCAAGCGCCCTGCCGCCCGCCGGCCTTTCTCCGCCGCGCCGGGATCCGTCCCGACAACCGCGGGCGCGAGCGACGCGATCAGGTACTCGGCCGCGAAATCGTCGTCGTCGATCTCCAAGACCTTCTCCGCCGCGGCGACCGCGTCAGCGATACGTCCCGCCGACTGATACGCCTGCATCTCGAGCCGTCGTCGCTGCGGTTCGAGCGCCGTCTCCGGGTACTCCTTCCGCCACGTCTCGAGGCTCTTCAGCCGTGCCTCCGGATCGGACGCGGAGGCTGCTTGCGTCGCCAACTCGTACTCCCGCGCATCTGAGGCGCGCGGCGGTTCGGCCGTCTGCTGGGCGGCTTGCAACAGCGCGGCGAAGAGTAGGCAGATCAGAATTCGAGACACAGCTTCTCCTAGCCGGGACGGCGCCCGGCGCTCAATCAGCGATTCAAGAGACGGCTACAGCACCCGAGGCGGGAAGCGATGGAGCCCCAATGAGGCGACCAGGTCCGCGCCTTCATCCAACGCGCCGCCGTCGAGCGCGGCTGCGACCGGAGGCGGCGGAGGCGCCTCGATCGGAGCGACCGGCGGAGGTTGCGCCCGTTGCGAGACCAACCGATAGCGCCCCGTCGGCCGCAACAAGGGCGGCGACCAAGGCAGTACGTCCGCCGTTTGAAGAGGCGCCGCGGCGACCTGAATTCGCGGCGGCGCCGAGTCAGGAAGCGCCGCTCGACTGGGCGGCGTCGCCGCCGTCGGGCGGGCGAACTCAAAAGATTCCGGCGCCGCTTCCGGCGCTCGCACGCCGGCGAACCAACCGACCGCCAGCGCGGCGGCCAACGGGACCAGCGCACGCCCCGTAGGCGCCGCCCGCCGCCTGCCGTCCGGCCTTGCCGCGGGCATTCTCCGGCGCGCCTCCCGCTGCTCTTCGTCGTGCAGCGTCGTCAACGCATCGATGATTTGGCGTTCCGTCATCGGTGGCCTCCCGGCGCTTCAAGCGGGCGCAACGGAGCGAGTTCGGTCTGCGCTCGGTCCTCCGCCAACAGACCGCGAAGTCTCTTGAGCGCCTTGTCTCGGTGCGCGCCGACGCTCCCCGGCCGCAGCCCAAGCATCGCCGCCGTTTCGGCGTAGGTAAACCCGCCCCAGTGGGTCAGCAGCAGGCAGTCGCGTTGCCGCTGCGTCAGCGCGGAGAGCGCTTTTCGCAACTGATCCTGGAGCGCCCAATCCGCGTCGCGACTTGCTATCTCGCGAAGCCCGAGCGGCTCCGCCCAAAAGCCGATTCGGCGAGCGGCGGCGCGCAGATAGTCCGACCGCAGCCGCACCGCGATCGTATAGAGCCACGCCCGGAAAGTCCCGCGCGAAGGATCGAAGCTCGCGCGATTCTCAAACGCGCGGTACAGCGCCTGCGATGCGAGGTCGTCGGCCTCGGCCGTCGAAGCGCCCGGAAGGCGGTGCCGGAGAAAGGCCGTCAACTCGCAGAACCGCCGCTCGAAGATCCGCTCAAAGGCCGCTTCGTCTCCGTCGCGAGCCTGGACCATCAGTTGCTCGTCCGTCAGCGCTGATTCATGCGGAGCCATCGTCGCGGGCCGTCATCAGCATATACGTCGATCGAGCGCCGACTGATTACCCGCCGCAAAAAGAAAAACCGCGCGCCGCCTTTGCGACGCGCGGTTTCTATCCAGTTGCGAGCGCCCTAGCGCTTGTCAATCTGCAAGTTGTTCATTACCGAGAACACGCCCGCGACGCCGTTCGCTTGCACACCCGCGACGTTCTTCTCAAACTCGCTGTTCACCACGCCTTCGAGCGTGACGTCGCCGTTTTTGACGATGATGCGGATCGGCGGTACCGCCTGGAACGAGTACCGCGTGAAACTCGGGTGATAGTAGATCGCCCGAGCGACCGTCTGACGAATACGGTCGTCGTTCGGGGAGACCGGCAGCACCTCGATCTGGTTGTCCACCGTTTTCACCGTCTCAATGTCTTCCACCACCCGCTCGGCGCCCGACTTCAGCGTCGGCCGCGTCACCTGTCCCATCAGCGTCACCTTATCGCCGTCGACCTTGAACTGGATGTTGTCGAACACCGTCAGGTACGGCAGCATGATGATCTCGCGACGAACCTGGCGTTCCGTCCGCGAAAGATCCTGCGCATCGAGCGGCGTAAGGGGCGCGAGCGTCACGGCCGCGGCGGCGATCATCAGCAAAAGATTGCGTTTCATCTGTATCGTCTCCTCTCTGCCTGTTAGATTCGTCACACGCCGAATCCGGTTACGCGCGGGACCGAAATATCTCCGGGATTTCTCCCGCATGTCTCCGGCAGTCGGCCGCGTCTCCTAGACTGAGGGCGGTACGGATTCCCAACTTAGATGAAATGGTCCTTCCGACTGGGCACGATCGCCGGCATCGGCGTCTTCGTCCACGCAACCTTCTTCCTGCTGATCGCCTGGATCGGCTATAGCCACTATGCGCGGCACCAGTCGTTGGCGGACGCGGTCGAGGGCGTCGTTTTCGTCTGCGCGCTGTTCGCCTGCGTGGTCGCGCACGAGTTCGGCCACGCCCTGACCGCACGGCGCTACGGGATCAAGACTCGCGACATCACTCTGCTGCCGATCGGCGGGCTGGCGCGGTTGGAGCGTATGCCGGACGATCCCAAGCAAGAGCTGTGGGTCGCGCTGGCCGGGCCGGCGGTCAACGTCGTCATCGCCGCCGTGATCTTCGCTTGGCTGACCGTCACCGGAGCGGCCTGGACCGTCGATCTGACGGGCGCCGGCTTGACGGCCTTCCTCGCTCGCCTCGGTTTCGTCAATTTGATTCTGGTCGTCTTCAACCTGCTTCCAGCGTTCCCGATGGACGGCGGCCGAGTGCTGCGCGCGTTGCTTGCTATGCGCCTGGACTACAACCGCGCGACGCAGACCGCCGCCTCGGTCGGGCAAGGCATGGCGCTCCTGTTCGGACTGCTGGGCCTGTTCACCAACCCGATGCTGCTCTTCATCGCCCTGTTCGTCTGGATGGGCGCCGAATCCGAATCCGCCGTGACGTCGATGCGATCGGCCCTAGGCGGGCTGCCGGTCTCGTCCGCCATGGTGCGCGAATTCCACGCCGTCCAAGCGGGCGAGCCCCTCCAAGGCGCAGTGGATCTGATGCTCGCCGGCTCCCAACACGACTTTCCCGTCCTCTACGGCGCCCAGTTGGCCGGCGTCCTCACGCGACAGGATTTGATGTCGGCGTTGGCCTCCGGCGGCCTGGACCAGCGCGTGGAAGACGCCATGGTCACCGAGATCCACACCACCCACCCTGGCGAAATGCTCGACGTGGCGTTCCAGCGCCTCCAACAATGCCGCTGTCGCGTGATGCCGGTCATCCAGAACGGCATGGTCGTCGGACTTCTAACGATGGACAACGTCGGCGAGTTCATGAGCGTCCAGTCCGCCCTCAACAAACGCGGCGCCCGCGTCGCACTGGGCTAGTTTCGCGATTCGCGAAGCAAGAGTTCAGCCTGTAGGGACTCGGCATGCCGACTCCGCCTCCGCCCGAAACGCTTCGGTAGGCCCGCCGCGACCGCCCCCTTGTTACGCGGGCTCCGCCGGATCAGCGTCGGCGCCGCGAACTACCGCGCCCGCTCAAAGTTCGACCAGACCATCTCCACTTCCTGGTCCAACGACTCAAACAGCATCCGGCCGCTCGAGTTCAGCGTCATCCGTCGCGGCAGCCACACGCCCGGCTCTACCCGAGCGAACTCCAATCGTCCGTCCAACTCGCGCACCGAACCGAGCAGCCCCTGCCAGACCTTCACCTGTGATGCCAGCCGGAACTCCACCCGAACCAACCGACACTCTTCCTGGTCGAAATACATCCGCCCGGTAAGCTGGTTGAGGGCGTAGTCGATGCGGCGGTCGACCGGCAGATCGTCGGACCGCGGCGAGAACTCGACGACCCACGCTTTGCGCCCCTCGACCGCGCCCGGGCCTTCGAGCCGAAAGCGGTAGCGGTCGACGAGCTCTTGGTCGAACTCGAAACCGGTCCTGCCGTGCTCGTGGTCGTCGTCCGTGCGCATCTGGCTTCGGAACTTTCGGCGCAGCTTCTCTTCGCGAGCGAGATCGTCGCGGGTCGCCGCCCGACCGCCGGTCTCGACTAGCTCGTAGCGATGTTCTCCATCGCCGGGAACGACCTGGTAGCGGTCGCGACGCTGCTCGCGCATCTCGCCCGAAGCCGCCTTGCGCTTCACGTAGAGGTGATCGAAGCGGTAGTTGAGCGCCGGCTTTGCGGCCTGATCGAACTCGGCGGCCGCCAGTGCACGGTCGATGACTTGGCGCGCCGTCGGCGTCGGCGAGGGCAGGTTGGCGGCGTGGGCGACCGCGGCGACGGTCAGCAACAGGAGCAGGCGAGGCATGCGTGTAGGTCTCACTGTAGGGTTCAACCGCGCGAGGGCGCCAAATCTTCCACAGAGCTTGAAAAAACGCGTGGTCCAGGTTTTTTACCGTTCGGAACGGTTCGGGAGCGTGTTACTCTCGGACCATGCGCCTCTCCTGGGCCCAGAACGCGCTCTCGGTCGACGAGGCCGCGGCGCTGCTCGGCGTTACGCCCAAGACCGTCAACGCGCGCATCCGCGACGGCTTCGGCGAAGACTGGAAGCCGGTCGACAACCTGCTTACGACGCCCGACGGCCTCAAGATCTTCGTGCGCGGGCACGGATACGCGGCGGGCGATCAGATCGAACTCCAGGGCGTCGACGGCGCTGAAGCCCGTTGGCGCATCGAGTCGATCGACGGCGACGCCGTACTCCTGGCCGCGTCAGGCGAAGCGCGGATCGGCGCCTGGTCGGGCGCGCGGGTGCGTCGCGTGCTGACCATCCGCACGCAATCGCTGCGCCGCGCCGATCTAGGTCGCAAGATGCGCCTCTGCCATCCGGACGACATCGCCGCGATCCAGCGGCTGACGGTCGACCCGAAAAAACTGTTCGCGAGGAAAAACGTCATGCCAATAGAAACGCCGCAAGCCGAATCGATCGACCACGGCGGAGTCTTTGACGACAAGCCGTTCTATCGGATCGGCAAGTTGCCCGAGTACGTCTTCGCCGTGATCAACGAGATGCGGCACAAGGCCCGCGTCGCCGGGCTCGACGTGATCGACCTTGGGATGGGCAATCCGGACGGCGCGACGCCGAAGCCGATCGTCAACAAGCTGACCGAGGCCGCCCGCGATAAGCGCAACCACCGCTACTCGGCGTCGAAGGGGATTTGGCGACTGCGCGAGGAACTCACGCATCGCTACAAGCGCAACTACGACGTCGATCTCGACCACGAGACGGAGACCATCGTGACGGTCGGCGCCAAGGATGCGTTGGCGCACTTGAGTTTCGCCGTGATCGCTCCCGGCGATCCGGTCGTGATGCCCGACCCGGCTTACCCGATCCACCAGTGGGGCGTCGTCATGGCGGACGGCGAGCAGTGGGCGTTGCCGATGCCGAGTCCTGAGGAGTTTCTCAACCAGCTCGAGGACGTCTACCGGACGCGCTCGAAGAAGCCCAAGATGATCTTGGTCTCCTTCCCGCACAACCCGACGACGCAGTGCGTCGACCTGGCGTTCTTCGAGGAGCTGGTCGCGCTGGCGCACAAGCACGGCACGATGATCCTGCACGACTTCGCCTACGCCGACCTCGGGTTCGACGGCTACAAGCCGCCGAGCATCCTGCAAGTCCCAGGCGCAAAGGACGTGGCGGTCGAGATCTTCTCGATGTCGAAGAGCTACAACATGGCCGGCTGGCGCGTCGGATTTTGCTCAGGCAACAAGAAGATGATTCACGCTCTGGCGCGGATCAAGAGCTACCTGGATTACGGCAACTTCCAGCCGATCCAGATCGCCTCGGTCATCGCCTTACGCGATTGCGAAGAGGAGACGCACAAGATCGCGCAGTTCTACCAGAAGCGGCGGGACGTGCTGGTCGAGGGGCTGCACCGCGCCGGCTGGGACGTCGAGGCGCCCAAAGCGACGATGTTCCAGTGGGCCAAAATCCCTGAACGTTACGCCTGGGCCGGATCGCTCGAATTCGCCAAGCTGATGCTCGAAAAATCGCTCGTCGCCGTCTCGCCCGGTATCGGTTTCGGACCGTCGGGCGAGGGGTATGTGCGCTTCAGCTTGATCGAAAACGAACAGCGCATGCGCCAAGCCTGCCGCGGGATCAAGAAGCTGCTGGCGGACTAGCTGCGCCCGCCCATGGGCGATAGAATCAGAACAAATCGTCCTAAAGGACAGCTCGCCCATGCCCATCACCATCGAGTTCTCTACTCCGGAAGACGAAGCCGCTTTCAAGGCGCAAGCGCACGCTGCGGGCGTCTCGGCCGAGGACTTGGCCCGTCGGGCGCTCGAGCGCGAGATCTTCGCGACGCCGGAGGAGAACTCCATAGCCGGTCTCCAACGCGCGGATCCGGAGGAGTGGGGTAGGCAGTTCCGAGCGTGGGCGCAAAGTCATCCGCACAATACGCCGCTACTCTCGCCCGAGGCGACCAGTCGCGAAAGCATCTATCCGGATCGGTCCTAAGCGGTGCTGGTTGACACCAACGTCCTCGTTCGCACGCTGCAACCTCATCACCCGCTGTTTGCGACCGCGCTAAACGCCATCAGCGTTCTGCCCAAACGCGGCCGGACGTTACACATCGTTCCGCAGAACCTTATGGAGTTGTGGGTCGTCATGACTCGGCCGCTCGGCACGAATGGTTTGGGGTTAACTGTTGACCAGGCCCGAACCGAGCTGTCGCGGATGAAATCGATCTTCTTCCTTTTGCCTGAAACACCGGCTGTCTACCCCGCGTGGGAACGATTGGTGATCGAGCACCAGGTCTCGGGCAAGACTACGCACGACACGCGATTGGTGGCGGCTATGCAAGTACACGGTCTCGCTGAAATCCTCACCTTCAACGCATCCGACTTTGCGCGCTACTCCGAGGTCGCCGTCGTCGATCCGAACGAGGTCGACGACCCTAACGAATCCGACGAAGGCCCCGGCTCGTAGCGCAGCGGGGTCTCGGCGACGACCGCGGCTGTTAGCATGCTGCGGAGGGCATGCGTCGTTCCACGTCGAACCGTCGCCGGGCCCCGTCGATGTCGCTTTCGCTGCGCATCCGCCTGGCGTTCCTCGCGCTTGGTCTGACGGCGATTGCGTTGACGGGCGCTTTGGCCTTGCACGTCGCCGAAGACGCGCTTGAGACCGCTACGTTTGAGCGGCTGACCGGCATCCGCGAGACCAAGAAGCGCCAGGTCGAGGCGTACCTGGCTGACGCTAAGGCGTTCGTCGAAGCGTTGGGGCGAGACGAGTCGGCGGTCGACTCGCTCCTGGGATTCGAGGCGGCGTGGCCTCCCGGCAGCGACGACTACTTGGCCGTTCGCGCTCTGCACGAGGAAGGCCTTGCCGGACTTTCGGCCGCGCTTGGCTTTGAGGATCTGCTGCTGATCGGTCGGGAAGGTCTGCGGATTCTCTACTCGGCGGGCGGGTCGGAGCTGTTGGGCGTCCGGCTCGATGATCCGAGGTTGGCCGAGTCGGCGCTTGTGGAGGCGGCCGGCGCCGCGTTTGGCGGCGAGGGCGGCGCGCGGCTGGCGGACTTCTCGCCGTTTCCGGATCGGAGCGGCGTGGCGGCGTTCGCGGTCGCGCCGGTGACGGGGGACGAGGGCATTCTCGGCGTCGTCGCCGCGCGGTTGTCGATCGCGAAGATCGACGAGGTGATGACCGGCGGCGGCAGTTGGCGCGAAGAGGGACTAGGCGAATCGGGCGAGACGTACCTGGTCGGACGCGACCAGTTGATGCGCAGCGACTCGCGCTTCTTGACGCAGTCGCCCGAGCGCTATTTTGCACAGTTGACCGCGTTCGGCGTACCCGAGGAACGCATCGAGCGGATTCGCTCCCGCGGCACGACCGTGCTGACCCAAGAGGTCGCCAGCCGCGCCGTCGCCCGAGCGCTCTCCGGCGAGACCGCCACCGGCGAAACCATCGACTACCGCGGCGTCCTCGTGCTCAGCTCCTTCGCGCCGCTCGACACGCCGGGACTGGGGTGGGCGCTGCTCTCCGAGATCGACGAGGAGGAGGCTTTTGCGCCGGTCGCGGCCTTGCGGCGGCAGGTGCTCTGGCTCGGCGCGGCGGTCTCCTTGGCCTTTCTCGGCGTCGGGTTCGTCTTCTCGCGGCGGACGACGGAACCGCTGCTGGCGTTGACGCGCGAGGTCGAGCGGCTGGGCGGCGAAGAGTGGCGCGGGCTTGACCGCCTAGAAGCGTTTGAGAAGGCGGACGACGAGGTCGCCAGGCTCGCGCAACAGTTCGACGAAGTCAGCCGGCGGTTGCGCGAGACCACCGTTTCGCGCGATTACCTGGACGACTTGTTGGCTTCGATCTTGAACGCGGTTTTCACGGTCGGGCCGGTGACGGAGGCCGACGACCCAGCGTCGCCGATTCGGGTGCGGTCGGCGAATCCGGCGGCGGCGGCATTGCTCGGGTACGATCGCGAAGATCTGATCGACTTGCCCATGGAGCGGCTTCTGGGCAGCGGCAGTGCGCGTCCTCCCTGGGTCGAGACTCTGCTGCGGGACGGCCGTACGCCGGCGGTTGAGAAGGCGCTGCGGACGCGTGACGGCCGGATGATTCCGGTGCTGTTCACCGCAGCGCGATTGGGTTCGCGAAGCGAGTCGGGAGAGATGGAAGCCGTCTGCGTGGCGCAGGACGTCTCCGATTTGAAGACCGCCGAGAAGCGGCTGCAGGCGTTGGCTCGCCGACTGATGACCGCGCAGGAAGAGGAGCGCAGCCGACTAGCCAGGGAACTGCACGACGACGTCACGCAGCGCCTGGGTACGCTAGCGATCGACGCCGGCAAGCTCGCGCAGGGTCCCGACGGCGAGAGAGGCGAACTTCGCGATCTGCAAGAGCGAGCGATCGGGTTAGCGCACGACGTTCAGGGGCTTTCGCGGAGACTGCATCCCTCGATCCTCGACGACCTGGGGCTGGCGGCCGCGTTGCGAGCCGAGTCCCAGGCCTTGGGCCGCAGGCTGGACGTCCCGGTCTCGTTCGCGGCGGAACCGATGCCGGAGTCCTTTCCCAAGGAGTCGGCGACAGCGCTCTATCGAATCGCGCAGGAGTGCTTTCAGAACATCGTTCGGCATGCTCGCGCCACGGAGGTCAACGTCGAGTTGAGCGTGGTCGGCGGCCAGGCGCGATTGCGGATCGAGGACGACGGCGAGGGCTTCCAACCGAGCGAGGCGCGGAGCCGCGGAGGGCTGGGATTGGCGAGTCTGAGTGAACGGGCGAGGTTGGCCGGGGGACGGTTGGATATCCGATCGAGCCCGGGAGAGGGCGCCGTGATTACGGCGGAAGTTCCTTTGGAGAGTGAACCGTCATGAGTCGACCTCGCATCATCGCCGCCGATGACCACCGCATTGTTGCGGAGGGGCTGCGCAGTCTGCTGGAGCCTGAGTTTGAACTGGCCGAGGTCGTCGAGGACGGCCGCGCGTTGATGGACGCGCACGACCGTCTGCGGCCGGAGGTGATCGTCAGCGACGTGACCATGCCGTCGCTCAACGGTATTCAAGCCATGCGCCAGTTGCGCGAGAAGGGCTCGCGATCGAAGTTCGTTTTTCTGACGATGCACCCCGACGTCGACTACGCGGTCGAGGCTTTGGAGTCGGGGGCCTCGGGGTACGTGCTCAAGCATTCGGCGCCGGAGGAGTTGGTTACGGCGGTGCGCGAGGCGTTGGCGGGCAGGACGTACATCACGCCTCGAATCGCGGGCGAGGTGCTGACCGCGATGCGGCAGGGACCGGAAGCGGGTGCGGTCCGGCTGACCACTCGGCAGACGGAGATCCTGCAACTGGTCGCCGAGGGCCGCTCGGCCAAGGAGATCGCGGCGCTGCTGGACCTGTCGTCGCGCACGGTCGAATCGCACAAGTACGCGGTGATGCAGGCGCTGGGCGTGAAGACGTCGGCGGAGCTGGTGCGCGAGGCGGTGAAGCGGGGACTGGTCCGCGACTGAACGCCTCGTCTGGACTACCGAAATAGTTCGTTGGGCATACAGTAAATTTTCGGATTTCCTATCCCTGCTCGCCTCCTTAGTCTGAGAGTGCAAGGCGGCCAAGAGCGCCGCCGGCAACCGAAAGACGACCAAAGGAGGATCGACACATGACCCGGAAATTCGCCATGATGCACTTACTTGCCGGAGCCGCCATGCTGCTCCTCGCATCCCCGCTGGCCGCCATGGAACCGCTATCCAAGAAGGATCTGGACCCGAAGAATCTGAGCCGTCTGGAAGAGCAAGCTGAGACCGCTGAAGACTGGGCGCATCTGGGCCGCCTGTATGAGCGCCGCGCCGTCATGCTCGAGGAGAAGGCTGAGCGCCACGAGAAACTCGAGAAGCGTTACGCCTCGGCGCCGAAGTCGCTGATCGCCAAGCGCGGTCACGGATGGAACACGCCGAAGCGGCAAGCGTCTCTTGCCCGCAATGCTCGTCGCGGCGCCGAGCAAGCGCGCCAAGCGGCCGCCGTTCACCTGGCGCGCGCCGAATCGGAATCGGTCGCGGTCGATTAGTCGGATTTGCTTCCGCGGTCGAGACAGCGCCGGCTCGCCTCTTGGCGGGCCGGCGCTTTGACGTTGTGAACGAGGTACCGGGGACGTTGGTTTTCGTCGGCGGAAAAAGTACTAATTTGGGAAATGTCATGGTACTGACATTTTGGGTCGTCTAAGTTGTTGATTCTTCGTTTTGGAATGTCAGTGTTTTGACCGAAATTGACAGTTTTTGACGGGGTTTTGACATTTTCTGGCCTGTAAGCCCTTTAGAATCAACAAAAGTACTAAGGTCTTGGAAAATTTCATTTTATGGAAACGCTTTCATTGGTGTTAAGCCTTTTGTTTTTAATGGTTTGTAGAAATCTCAAAATGTCATGTTACTGACACGCACGTTGGGCGCCATTTAGAACCTCGGGACTAGGACTGTTTTCAGCCTTTTCGGGGGCTGGGTGCAACTCTGTTTCTAGGGTAGCTGGGAGGGGCAAATGTGTTGGCTGTCGGGATGAAACGGATGATCGAGCGTCGTTGGGGACCCGGCGAGAGACGGGAAGGTGTGTATCGTTTTGACTTCCCTTGGCTTCCGGCGTGGGCTGCCGGAATCTTACTTGCGAGGCCATGTCGATGCGGGCGAGGCTTCACGTGCGACCGTGGTCGCGGGCTCACGTACCGGGCTCTGACGGAGCTGACCGCCGTTGGTTCTTTCACAGCCCCATTTGGGTGCGGGGCAGCGGTGCGGGGTCGCGGGAGAAACCTTCGAGCACGGCTCGAAGGCGGCACGGCTGGAGCCGTGCGCTACGTCGGGCGCATCGGCAAGATCGCTTTGGATTTTGAGCAAGGGCCGTGGGACGGCGTGGAGGGCGCTAAACGCCTGATGAAGGACGTTCAGGCGGCGTTGTAGACGTGGTTGCCGCTTGCGCACGGGCGGACTCGGCATGCTGAGTCTCTGCAGGCTGAGCCCCTACGAGCTGAGCAACGGGCTCTTGCTTCGCAAATCGCCCTGGGGCGGGGCTGAAGCCCCGCTGCGGGCTGAAGCCCGCGCCACAAGGAGGGCTTGTCGATTCTTTCACAGCCCCTCACGCCCGCGGCACTGTTGTTATGTTTCATGGCCCGTTGTGGCTGCGGCCCGTTGTTTGTGGGTAGGGCTTGGACCTTCGAGCATGGCTCGAAGGCGGCACGGCTGGAGCCGTGCGCCACGTCTCGTGGTTGGTTTCTGGCTATTCGTTGCGGAGGACTACGGCGGGGCTGAGGCGGGAGGCGCGACGGACTGGGGCGGCGACGGCGATGAGGCCGACGGTGCTGAGCAGGACGATGCCGAGCGCCAATGTCGTGGCGTTGTTGGCGTCCAGGTTGTAGAGCAGCGATTCGGCGTAGCGTGAGAGGGCGAAGGCGCCGGTCAGGCCGACCAACAAGCCGACCAAGACTAGTCGGCCGGCTTCGCTGAGGACGAGCCGAAGAACGTCCCGAGCCTGGGCGCCGAGCGCCATGCGGACGCCGATTTCGCTGCGCTTGCGGGCGACCATGTACGACATCACGCCGTACAGACCAAGCGCCGAGAGCAGCGCCGCCAAGATGCCGAAGCCGCCCGAGAGGTTGGCCATCAGTCGCTCCAACAGAACCGACTCGGCGACTTCGCGTTCAAGGATGCGGAACTCGACTTGGAGGCCGGGGTCGACCTCGGCGATCTGGCGCTTGACGCCTTCCATCGTGGAGGCGAATGAGCCGCGGGCGCGCAGTACGTACTCCATGTCGATCGGCGACTGGCCGTCTTGGGCGACCGGGAGGAAGGCGATCGCCCGCTGTTCCTCGCGCAGGCCGCCGTACTTGGTGTCTTTGACGAGCCCGACGATCTGGTAGACCTCGGGCTCCTCGCCCTTCCGCGGCTCGTTGCGGAAGGAGCGGCCGATCACCGAGGGGGCGGCGGGGTCGGGGTCGCCGAAGAGTCGGCGGGCGAGTTCTTGATTGACGACGGCTACTTGCGGGCCGCCGGCGACGTCGCGGTCCGAGAGATCGCGGCCGGAGAAGAGAGGGGTCTCCATGGTTTCGAAGTAGCCGGGGCCGACGCGGTTGAACCAGACGTTGGTCCCGTCGGTGAGGTCGGGATCGTCGTCGGCGTGGCAGGATTCATTCCAACCGCTGCCGCCGAAGGGCGTCATCAGGACGGCGGCCGCCGACGTGACTTCGGGGAGAGCGCCGAAGCGGTCTTGGAGGCGGCGGTAGACGTCGAGGCGATTTTCAGGCGCGAGGGCTGAGGTGCGGGTATCGACGGCTGCGACGAGGACGCCTTCGCTGCGGATGCCGGTGTCGGTTCCGAGCAGGTTGCGCAGGCTCTGGCCGAACAGCAAGGCGCCGACCAGCAGAACGAACGAGAGCGCGATCTGTGCGACAACGAGCGTCCGACGCAGACCGTGACGCTCTCCGCCGGCGGCCGCGCCGCGTCCTCCGCGCATGGCGTCGGCCGGGGCGCCGCGGGTCGCGCGCAGTGCCGGCACGAGGCCGAACAGGAAGCAGGTCAGCAGCGCGAGACCGGCCGTGAATCCGACGACGCGCCAGTCGAGTCCCAGCCCCATCTCGACCGGATATCCGTTGTCGCTGATGAAGACGATGAGGGCGCGACTGAGGCCGTAGGCGAAGACGCCGCCGAGCGCGGCCCCGCAGCCGGCCAGCAGGAGGCTCTCGGCCAGCATCTGCCCGATGAGTCGGCGACGCGAGGCGCCGACGGCTTGACGCAGCGCGACCTCGCGACCTCGCACGCTGGCGCGGGCGAGCAGGAGGTTAGCCAGGTTGGCGCAGGCGATGAGCAGGACGAGGCCGGTGCTGGCGAGCAGGATCCAGAGCGGCGTCTCCATCTCACGCCGCACCTCGGAGACGCCCGCATGTGCGGCGACGGCCTGGAGCTTATTCTCCATGTATCGTTCCGCGGTGGCCGTCTGATAACTCTCAGGCACCGATTCGCGGAAGACCAGTTCGGAGAGGTTGGAGACGTGGGCGGAGGCCCGTTCGAGGCTCCAGTCGGGTTTGAGGCGACCGATGGGAACGAGCCACCACGCAGTCTTATTGACCAGGCGCCCTTCGCCGTCTTCGTCGAGCAGGCGGTCGGCGCAGAGCGGCACGGCGAGGTCATAGCGGCGGGCGGGTTCGAGGCCGCCGAAGGAGGGAGGGGTGACGCCGAGGACGGGAAAGTTGCGGCCGTTGAGGCTGATATCGCGGCCGACGATCGCCGGATCGCCGCCGTAGTTGCGCTGCCAAAACGCGTAGTCGAGCATGACGCCCGCGCCGGCGCAATCGTGCGCGTCGGTATCGGGCGACATCCAAGCTCCGAGCATCGGCGAGACGCCGGCGACCTGAAAGAAGTTGGGCGTGACGTAGAGTCCTTGGGCGTAGCGGGCTTCGCCGCCTCGGCTGAGATTGAAGCGGTCGGTGGCGAAGGCGAGCAGGTCTTGGAAGGCTTCCTGGTGCTCGGCCATCAGCTCGAATTGGGCGTAGGTGTAGAGGTCGTGGCGGCCCGAGGTCCAGCCGGAGCGCATGAAGCGGCCCTGGTCCTCGATCGAGACCAGTTGTTCGGCGTGGGGCAGCGAGAGGCTGCGCAGGCGCAAGGCGTTGATCAACTGAAAGATCGCCGAGTTCGCTCCGATGCCCAGCGCCAGCGACAGGACGGCGACGGCGGCAAAGCCCGGATTGAGGCGGAGTTGGCGAGCGCCGTAGCGCAGGTCCTTCAAGAACGATTCGAGCAGGCGAACGACGTCCATGTCTCTGGTTTCCTCTCGTTGACGGATGTAGCTGCCGAAGCGACGGCGGGCTTCGCGGCGGGCTTTCTCGCGGCTCATGCCTTGGGCGACGAGTTCGTCGACGCGCTCGGCGATGTGAAAGGCCAACTCGTCGTCGAGGTCGGCCTCGATGCGGCGGGCGCGGAAGACGTTGACGATGCGTCCGGCGAGGCTCATGCGTCGGCGCCTTCGGCCAGCGGTTGCATGACGAGGGCGACGCCGCGGGTGAGGCGGTCCCAGCTATCGGCTTCTTTGCGGAGCTGGGTGCGACCTTTGCGGGTGATCGCGTAGAACTTGGCGCGGCGGCCTTTCTCGCTGAGCTTCCAGCTGGATTGGAGCCAGCCTTCCTGCTCCATGCGGTGGAGAGCGGGATAGAGCGAGCCTTCTTCGACGCGGAGCAGGTCGTCGGAGGTCGACTGGATGTGGCCGCACAGGGCGTAGCCGTGGGCGGGGCCGCGGGCGGCGAGGGTCTGGAGGACGAGCAGCGTGAGGGTGCCCTGGAGGATGTCGTTTTTGGTGCGTCCCATCTTATGCGCCGGTTGTTGCCTAGTTAGCTAGGCCCTAGTTGGCTAGGTGTTGAGTTTGGCGCGGGAGCGTTGGGATGTCAAGTGAGGGGGCTTGATTGGAGGAGAAGTTGAGGTTTCGGAAGCGGGGTCCTGTGGGGCGTTGGTTTCCCAGGGCCTGCGAGCTGCGGCGGACTCGGCATGCCGAGTCCCTACGGGCTGATGATCAACGAGCGAAACAACGGGCTCTTGCTTCGCAAATCGCCTTGGGACCCGGCACTCACGTACCGGGCTCTGACGGATCCGACCGCCGTTGTCCGTTAGTGGACGACTGGGGCGTGGGGGCTAGCGTTGGAATTCGGCTAGCCAGTCTAGGACGATGCGGATGGTGGGGGCCGGCGGGGCGCCGACCATCTCTACTACGGCGAAGCGTTGGCCGTCTGGGGAGACGTCGTAGCCGGGCGAGCGGAAGCCGCCGGATAGGGCCGGGTGGCCGAACAGGGGTTCGGGCTCGGCGGCTCGGATGCCGTCGGAGAGGTTGAGGCGCACCGAGTAGAGGATGTCGCCGCGCACGAAGTAGACCTCGCGCGGGTCGCCGCCCCAGACCGGCGATTCGCCGCCTTCAGGCGAAATGGGGACAGGGGCCGTGTCGGCGCCGACGCGCTGGACGAGGATGTTGCCGGGGCCGCGGCCACGGGATTCGAAGACGATGTGCCGGGCGTCGGGCGAGAGCCGGGCGTCGCCGGTGGGGCCGTTGACGCCTTCGAGGCGTTCCATTGCGTAGCGTCCTTCGCCGTCCGGAGCGAGGACGCCGTATCCGGAGGCGCGGCGGCTGCGGATGCGGACGAGGATGCGGTCGCCGGACCAGTCGAGAGGGGTGAGGAACTCGTCGGATTCAAACAGGAGTTCGGCGTCGCCGCTTCCGTCGGCGGCTCGTTGGAAGAGAGCGGGTCGGCCGGCGCGGCTGGAGGCGAAGACGATGCGGGTTCCGTCGGGCGACCAGACGGGCCAGGCGTCGTCGCCGTCGTGGAGAGTGATGCGGCGGTTGGAGGAAGAGCCGTCGAGGTGCAGCCAGACGTCGGCGCCGCCGGCGTCGACGGCGACGACGGCGACGTTTTTGCCGTCGGGCGAGACGCGGGGGCCGCGCAGGCCGACCTGGGCGACTCCGACTTCGGAGACCAATTCGCCGGAGCGATCGCGCCAGACTAGGCGACGGGCGCCGCCGGTGAGAGCGTCGTCGACGTAGGCGAGGGTTCCGTCGGCGGAGACGCTGGGGTTGCGGCCGCCTTGGGCGACGGGGAAGGCGTCGGCCAAAGGCTCCATGCGCTCGAGCGAGAAGGGCTGGGCCCAGATCTCGGACGTACGACTCGGTTGGTAGAAGAGATGGCCGCTGGGGGCGTAGAAGGGCGCGCTGCCGGGGCCGATCGGGACCGGCTCGGCGCCGTCGGCGTCGAGGTTGACGGCGAGCATCTGGGAGCCTTCAGGGGTGCGCGTTTCAGTGAGGATGAAGCGGTCGCCGGAAGGGGACTCGACGATCTGAAGGACGCCTCCGGCGCGGCGGGCGCCGAGGTCGCGGACGTCGCCGGCGGGCTTGGGCGCGCCGCCGAGGGCGGAGAGCTCGTAGACCTGGAGGGGCGGGCCGGAGATGAAGACGAGCGAGTCTCCCGAAGGCGACCAATCGCCGCCGCCGAAGAAGTCTCCGGGAAGGGAAGCGAGCGTGGTCGAAGGGCCGCCGCGGGCGTCGACTTTACGGATCTCGTGGTCGGCGTGGTAGCCGAGGGTCTCGCCGTCGGGAGACCAGAAGAGGTGGGTGGCGCCGTCGGTTCCTTCAAGCGACCAGGCGACGGCTTGGCTGAGGTCGCGAACCCAGAGGCGGCCGTTGTCCTGCGTGGTGAGGAAGGCGAGGCGGCGGCCGTCGGGAGAGATTGCGAGTTGGCGGAGCTGGACGCCGGGGTCGAGGGTGCGCGGGAGATTGACGTCGAAGCGGCGGACGCGACGTTCGGCGACGGCGGTTTCGGCGGGGGCGTCGGAGCGCTGGGAGAGCGCCCAGACGAGCGCGCCCGCAGCGAGGAGGGCTAGAGCGGCGACGGCGATCGAGAGGGCTCGGATGCGTGCCTTGGAGTCGTCGCTCGCAGGCGCTTCCACGGCGGCTTGCGGTACGGCGCGGGTGGTGCGCTCGTCGGCCGGGGTCGGTTTTTCGATCGGCTTCTCGATTGCGGCGACTTGCGAGCGGTGGATCGACAGTTTTTGCGAGTCGAGTTTTTTCTGGAGCGTCGTCAGATCGAGCAGGAGGTCGTCCATCGACTGGTAGCGCTCGTCGGGATTTTTGGCGAGGCACTTGTCGACGATCCAATCGAGTTCGACGGGAAGGCGCGAGCGGAGTGCGGTGAGCGGCTCGGGATCCTCGTTGAGGATCGAATACATCGTGGCTTGGTCGTAGTGGCCTTTGAAGGGCAGCTCGCCGGCGACCATTTCATACAACACGACGCCGAGCGACCAGACGTCGGTGCGCTTGTCGAGCGGATCGCCTTGGGTCTGCTCGGGCGACATGTAGGCGATGGTGCCGAGGACGTTGTCGGCTTGGGTGATCTTGGAGCGGCCGGAGAGTTGGGCGAGGCCGAAGTCGAGGATCTTCACCTGCGGGCGCGAGGGCGGGCCGGTGATCATGAGGTTGGACGATTTGACGTCGCGGTGGACGACGCCGCGTTCGTGGGCGGCGCGCAAGCCTTCGGCGGTTTGGCGGGCGAGTTCGGCGGCTTCGCCGAGCGGGAGCGGGCCTTCGGCGATCCGCTGGTCGACGGAGCGGCCCTCGACGAAGGCCATCGCCATGAAGGGACGGCCTTGGGCCTCGTCGATCTCGTAGACGGTGCAGATGTTGGAGTGGTCGAGCGCGGCGGCGGCCTGGGCTTCGCGGGCGAAGCGTTCGCGGTCTTCGGCCGAAAGGCCTTGTTGCGACGGGAGGAACTTGAGGGCGACGGTGCGCTTGAGGCGCTCGTCCTCGGCCTTGAAGACGACGCCCATCCCGCCCTCGCCGAGCTGGTCGAGGATGCGGTAGTGCGAGATGACGTCTCCGGGTTTCATAGCGACGGACTTCGTCGAAAGACCTTCGTAGCGTATTCGTAGTCTAGGCGGGAAAGGGCGGGCGGGCGTTACTTCGGGGCCGCTGTTCAGGATTGGAGGTGCAGGACGGCCATCTTGAGTTCGGTCATCTCTTCGACGGCGTACTTGGGGCCTTCCTTGCCGTAGCCGCTCATTTTGAGGCCGCCGTAGGGCATCAAGTCGGCGCGCCACTGGGAGCCCCAGTTGACGTGGATGTTGCCGGCGTCGACGTCGCGGACGAAGCGCATGGCGTGATCGAGGCTTTCGGTGAAGATCGCCGCGGAGAGGCCGTAGACGGTGTCGTTGGCGAAGTCGACGGCCTGCTCGATGGTGTCGACGGGGGTGAGGGCGACGGCGGGCCCGAAGAGCTCTTGGCGGGAGATCTTCATGTCGGGGTGGACGTCGGCGAGGATTGCGGGTTGGACGACGGCGCCGGAGCGTTCGCCGCCGGTGACGAGCTTGGCGCCGCCGGCGCGGGCTTCCTCGATCCACTCGTGGACGCGGACGGCGTCTTTTTCGCGGACGAGCGGGCCGACTTTGGTCTCGCCTTTTTGCGGATCGCCGGTCGAGAGCGCTTCGACCTTGGGCTTGAGGGCGTCGATGAGGTCGCCGTAGACGGCTTGGTCGACGACGATGCGCTGGGCGGAGATGCAGACTTGGCCGGCGTTCGAGTAGCCGGTGGTCGCGATGGCTTGGGCGGCTTTTTCAAGATCGGCGTCGGGGAGGACGACGACGGGGGAATTGGAGCCGAGTTCGAGGGTGACCTTCTTGACGCCTGAGACGGAGGTGATTCGCTCGCCGACGGCTTGGGATCCGGTGAAGCTGATTTTGCGGACGCGCGCGTCGCGGCAGAGCGGTTCGCCGACCTCTTGGCCCTTGCCGGTGACGACTTGGACGGCTTCGGGCGGGACGCCGGACTCGAGCAGGATCTGGGCGAACTGGAGGCAGACGAGCGGGGTGTCTTCGGCCGGTTTGACGATGATCGAGTTGCCCGCGGCGAGCGCCGGACCGACTTTGTGGCAGACCAGATTGACGGGGAAGTTGAAGGGCGTGATGGCGACGACGACGCCGCAGGGGACGCGCACGGTGAAGCCGAAGCGGGCGCCCGTGCCAGGGGCGCCGTCGAGCGGGACGACCTCGGAGCCGAGGCGCTTGGCCTCTTCGGCGGAGACGACGAGGGTCTCGGCGGCGCGGTCGACTTCGACGCGGGCCTCGGGCAGGATTTTGCCTTCTTCGCGGGTGATGGTGAGGGCCAGTTGGTCTTGGCGCTCGCGCATGATGCGGGCGGCTTCGAGCAGCCACTGGGAGCGTTCGTAGCCGCTGGTTGCGCGGATCTTCTTGGCCCCTTCGACGGCGTAGGCGAGGGCGCGATCGATCTGTTCAGGCGTTGCGGCGGGGATGGTATCGACCAGCGAGTTGTCGTAGGGATTGCGGACTTCAATGGATTCGGGCGAATCGACCCATTCGCCGGCGAGTAGCATCTGCATGAGGCGTAGTGTATCCCGGGCCGTGATAATAGAGGCACGATGGCGGACTCGGGCGCGAAGGGCGAACGCAACTACCTGCTGATCGGGACGGCGGCGGTCCTGATCCTGTTGGCGACGGTGGTGGCGGTGCGGCTGTGGTTTCGCGCGGCCGATCTGGACGAGCGGCTGGCGCGGGAGCAGCGGGAGCGATCGCTGCTCGAAGAGCGCGTGCTGGACGCTTCGCGGGAGGCGTCGGAGCTGCGCAAGAAATCGAGCGAGGCGTTGGCGCGGGCCGGCGAAGCCGAGCTGGCGGCGGAAGAGGCGGCGCTTGAGACGAAGCTGGCCGAACTCGAGCGCGAGATCGCCGGGCAGCGCGCGGCCGAGGCCGAGGCGATGACGGAAGAGGCGCGGGCGGCGGCCGAGGAGGCGCGGCGGGAGTACGAGAAGCTGCGCGACCGGCGGTTGGGCGAGTTGAAGCGGATGCAGGAAGCGCTCGCGAAGATCGTCGAGACGGAGCGGACGCCGCTGGGGATGGTGATGCGGTTGGGCGAGGACTCGCTGCACTTTGATTTCGACAAGGCGGCGATTCGCGAGGGCGACAAGGAGTTGCTGAGCCGGATCGCGGGCGTGCTGCTGGCGTCGCACGGGTATCGGATCTACGTGTACGGGCACACGGACGACCAGGGCGATCCGCGCTACAACCAGGGGTTGTCGGAGCGTCGCGCGAAGGCGGTGATGGAGTACTTCAAGGACGCCGGGGTTCCGGCCGACATCATGGAAGCGAAGGGCTACGGGCAGTCGAGTCCGCGGGCGAAGGGCAGTACGGCGGCGGCGCGGGCGGAGAATCGGCGGGTCGAGATCGGGGTGATCGACACGGTGATCGAGTACGAGGATGTAGCGCCCTAGCCTGGGAAACGCTCTCGTTGTTGGTTGCGGAAGCGGTCGATTTCCGCCTCGCTGAGCGTGTCTCCCGCTTCGTTCATCCAGCGGCGCATCTCCGTCTGGAGTTGGGAGCGTAGGCTCGCGCGCTCGGAGTCCGCGATGAGGTTGGTCATCTGGAACGGGTCTTCCTGGTTGTCGAAGAGCAGCCAGGGGACGCCCTCGAGTTCGGCGTAGGTATGGCGTTCGGTGCGGACTCCGCGCCAAGGACGGACGGCGTTGCTGATCCACGGGTTGCCGCCGTGCACCATCTTCATTAGCGGGACGGCGGCGCGGGTTTCGGCTTGACCGCTGGTGGCGGCCGCGCTGAGGTCGAGCCCGTCGAACTGGGCGTCGTCGTAGGGGACGTCGGCGAGGCCGAGTAGGGTGGGCAGAATGTCGATCGGGGTGATGAAGGTCGACGTCTTGCCGCCGGCGGGGATCGAGCGGGGATAGCGCACGAGGAAGGGTACGCGGGTCGCCTCCTCGAAGGGCAGTTGTTTGGAGACCATGCGGTGCGAGCCGACCATGTCGCCGTGATCGGAGGTGTAGACGACGATCGTGTCGTCGGCGATTCCCGCCTCGTCGAGGCCTTCGAGCAGTCGGTCGAGGCAGGAGTCGATCGCTTCGCAGGCGCCGTAGTAGCCGCGCAGGATGTCGGTCTGGATGCGCGCGTCGTCGTCGAGTCGCGCTCGTTGGCGGGCGCGGGCGGAGCGCTCGCGGGCGGTCATCGGACGCTGGTCGGTGCGCAGCAGGTCGTCGACGATGGTTCGCTCGGCGACGTTGGGCGGGAGGGGGATTTCGGTTTCCGGCTGGAAGCGGGCCTCGTTCGGCTTGGGCCCGCGGTAGGGGTCGTGCGGTGGCCCGAACGACAGTGCGAGACAGAAGGGTTGGTCGCGCGCGGCGGATTCGCGGATGAAGCCGAGGGCGAGGTCGGTTTGGGAGTCGGGTTCGTAGCCTGCGTGCGTGAGTTCGCGCTCGGGGTCGTCGCGGTAGTAGGGCGAATCGAAGTGCTGATGATTGCAGGAGTGAACGGCCCAGAAGTCGTCGAATCCCTGACGACGTCCCGGGCGCACGAAGCCTTTGCGCGTGGCCTCTAGGTGCCACTTGCCGACGTAGCCGGTGCGATAGCCGGCGTCGCGGAAGAGCTTCCCGAAGGTCGGCAGGTCGTCGGGCAGAGGGGTGTCGTTGGCGACGACGCCGTTGCGCATCGGGTAGAGGCCGGTCATCAGCATGCCGCGGTAGGGCGAGCAGACGGCGTAGGTGCTGATCGCCTGGTCGAAGCGGCAGCCTTGGGCGGCGATGCGATCGGCGGCGGGGGTACGGACCGGGGTTCCGCCGTAGGCGCTTACGGTGCGGGCGTGCTGTTGGTCGCTGAAGACGAACAGGACGTTGGGGTGTTTGGCGGCCTGCGGGGAGCACGCGGTTCCGGCGGCGAGGGCGGCGGCGGAGGTCTGAAGGAAACGGCGTCGGGTTGCGGGCATAGCCGGGCCTATTTTCTAACAACGGATGTTGGTCGGCGAGGCGTGGTTGAATAGTCGGGCCATGACTGGGGCTTATGACGAACTGCCGCGCAATGACGCGAACTATCAGGCGCTCTCGCCGGTGAGCTTTCTGGGGCGGGCGGCGGAGGTTTTTCCGGAGCATACGGCGATCGTCCACGGCGAGCAACGGACGAGCTACGCGGAGTTCTATGCGCGGTCGCGGCGGTTGGCATCAGCCTTGGCGGCGAAGGGGCTGGGGCGCGGCGATACCGTCTCGGCGATCTTGCCGAACGTGCCGCCGATGTTGGAGCTCCATCAGGCGACGCCGATGATCGGGGCGGTGCTGCATTCGATCAATACGCGGCTCGATGCGGCGACGATTGCGTTCCAGCTTCAGCACGGCGAGTCGCGGTTGCTGGTGGTCGATCGGCAGTTTGCCGGGTTGGCGGTCGAGGCGTTGGCTATCGCCGAACTCGATGTGCCGGTGGTGCTGTACGACGATCCGGAGTTCCCGCAGGACGGCGAGTTTGCGGGCGCGACGGACTACGAGGCGTTTGTCGGCGAAGGCGATCCGGCGTTTGCCTGGGCGCCTCCGGACGATGAGTGGGATGCGATCACGCTGAACTATACGTCGGGCACGACGGGCAATCCGAAGGGCGTCGTCTATCACCATCGCGGGGCCTACTTGATGGGGTTTGCGAACGTCGTAGCCGTGGGCATGGAACGGCATCCGGTCTACCTGTGGACGCTGCCGATGTTCCACTGCAACGGGTGGTGCTTTCCTTGGTCGATCTCGGTCGTCGCAGGGACGCATGTTTGTTTGCGGCAGGTTCGCGCGAAGCCGGTCTTTGATGCGTTGGCCGAGCACGGCGTGACGCATCTGTGCGGTGCGCCGATCGTGATGTCGACGCTGTTGGGCGCGGCCGAGGAGGAGCGCCGCGAGTTTACGCAAAAGGTTCAGTTCGTGACCGCGGCTGCGCCGCCTCCGGAAGCCGTGCTGGCGGGGATGGCCGAGGCCGGGTTCGACGTGGCGCACGTGTACGGATTGACGGAGACGTACGGCCCGGCCGTGGTGAACGAGTGGAAGGCGGAGTGGGATGCGCTTGATGCGGGCGGGCGGGCGGCCAAGAAGGCGCGACAGGGGGTGCGTTATCCGGCGCTTGAGGAGTTGAGCGTGCGCGACCCCGAAACGCTTGAGGCCGTGCCGGCGGACGGCGAGACGGCGGGCGAGGTGATGTTTCGCGGCAACATCGTCATGAAGGGCTATCTGAAGAATCCTTCGGCGACCGAGGCGGCTTTTGCGGGCGGTTGGTTTCGGTCGGGCGACGTGGCGGTGATGCACCCGGACGGGTACGTGCAGATTCGCGACCGCTCGAAGGACGTGATCATTTCGGGCGGGGAGAATATCTCGTCGATCGAGGTCGAGGACGTGCTGTACAAGCATCCGGCGGTACAGGCGGCGGCGGTGGTGGCGAAGCCGGATGAGAAGTGGGGGGAGACGCCTTGTGCGTTTGTGGAGTTGCGGCCGGGGGCGTCGGTCACGGAGGCGGAACTGATCGGCTATTGCCGGGAGAATCTGGCGCACTACAAGTGCCCTAGTGCGGTGGTGTTTGGGGAGCTGCCGAGGACTTCGACGGGGAAGATTCAGAAGTTTCGGTTGCGGGAGGGGTTGGGGGCGTGAGGGTGGGGTGGGCTGCGGAAAGATTTGGGTGGGTTGGGCTTTCGTAGTCGGCTGGGGACAGGCAGCACTCACCGTGGCGGCTGTGGAGTTGAAGCCTTGATGTGCCAGTCCCCGCGGTTGGCTTTGGTATGCGCTACCAGGCTTCGAGGGCGTCTTCGAAGAGGGCGGCTAGGTCGTCTTCTTCGGCGTAGCGGGGGGAGAGTTTGGTGACGCGGTGTTGGGGGAGGGTTCCGGCGACTAGGGCCGGGATGTCTTCCGTGCCGTAGCCGACGGCCTTCAGTCCGTTGGGGACGCCTAAGCGCTCCATGAACCAGACGATGCGGTCGGCGAGGATTTTTCCGGCGTCGTCGGGCGAGGCGGATGTCGTGTCGGCGCCCAAGGCTTCGGCGGCTTGGAGGTGGCGTTCGGGCGAGGCGCTTGCGGTGAAGCGGAAGACGGCCGGGGCGTTCAGGATCACCGAGACGCCGTGCGGCACGAATGCGTCATCGACCACGTAGCCGGGCGAACGATAGCCCTTGACCAGGCCCGAGACGGGGTAGGACATGCCGTGCGGCAGGTGGCAGCCGGCGTTGCCGAACCCGACTCCGGCGTAGGCCGCCGCCAGAAGCATCTTGCCGCGCGCGTCGAGGTCGTCGGCGTCTTCCGTCGCCCGGACGAGGTATTGGTTGACCATGCGCAGCGATTCGAGCGACCACAGATCGCTGATTGGGTTGGAGCCCTGATAGGCCGGGCGCACGAGCGGACTCTCCGGGCGCGGGCGCGACTCGTACGGGATCGCCGTGAAGGACTCGATGGCGTGCGAGAGTACGTCGAGGCCGGTGGCGGCGACGACTTGCTTGGGCATCGAGCGGGTGTGTTCGGGGTCGAGCAGGCCGAGCGTCGGCTTGAGACGCCGGTGCGCGATGCCGGTCTTGGCTTTCATCTCGATCAGGTCGAAGATGGCGACGCCGGTCGTCTCCGAGCCGGTGCCCGAGGTCGTCGGTACGGCGTAGAGCGGCTTCAACGGGCCGGGGACGGGGAGGCCTTTGCCGATGGGCGGGTTGACGTAGTCCAGAAAACTCTCGGGCGGATGGCACGAGTACAGGTTGGCGGCCTTGGCGGTGTCGATGACCGAGCCGCCGCCGACGGCGACGAAGCAATCGAAGTCGCCTGACTGCGCAAACGCGATCGCTTCTTGGAAAGACTGATCGGTGGGTTCGACTCGGACGCGGTCGTAGAGTTGGTATCCGACGCCGTGGTCGTCGAGCGACTGGAGGGCGGTTGCGACCGGCGCCAGCGCGGCCAGGTGCGGATCGGTCAGGACCATGGCGCGACGGAGACCGGCGCCGGAGAGATCCATGCCGAGCTCGCGGGTGACGCCGGGGCCGAAGCGGATGTTGGAGGTGGCGAGTTCGATCGCGTATTCGTTCATGGCTAGAACTTGCGGGACCAGGTTTTTGGCCAGCGCTCCACCACGACCTTGGTTTGCGTGAAGAACTCCACGCCGTGGGCGCCTTGCGCGTGGAGGTCGCCGAAGAAGCTCTCCTTCCAGCCGCTGAAGGGGAAGTAGGCCATCGGCGCGGCGACGCCGACGTTGATGCCGATGTTTCCGGCTTGGGCTTCGTAGCGGAATTTGCGGGCGCTTTCGCCGCTGGAGGTGAACAGGCAGGCCATGTTGCCGTAAGCGCCGTTGTTGATCAACGTGATCGCGTCGTCGACGGTTGCGACGGAGACGACGCCGAGCACGGGGCCAAAGAGTTCCGTCTTGGCGATCTGTCCGTCGGCGGGAAGGCCTTCGAGGATCGTGGGGCGGAGGAAGCTGCCTTGGTCGGGGCCCCGGACGGGCGTCCGAGCGCCGCCGGCCGCGATGCGGGCGCCTTCTTCGACGCCTTTTGCGATGAGGCTTTCGACGCGCTCTCGACTGGCGTGCGTGATCAGGGGGCCCATTTCGGTCTCGGCGTCGAGGCCGTCGCCTACGTTGCGGGTTTCGGCCGCTTCAGACATCGCCTCAACGAACGGGGCGGAGGCGTCCCCGACCGCAAATGCGAGCGACGCGGCCAAGCAGCGTTGCCCCGCGCAGCCGAAGGCCGAATCGGAGACGACTTTGACGGTGGACTCGATGTCGGCGTCGGGGAGCACGACGACGGGGTTTTTGGCGCCGCCTTGGCATTGCATGCGCTTGCCGGCCTTGGCGCCGCGCTGGTAGACGGCTTTGGCGACGGCGGTCGAACCGACGAAGCTGACCGCGCGTACTTCGGGGTGATCGAGCAGCGCCTCGGAGGCTGCTTGGCCGCCGTTGACGACGTTGACGACGCCTTTGGGCAGGCCGGTCTGTTCGAGCAGCTCAGCGATCCGGCGCATCGTCAGCGGGACTTTCTCGGACGGTTTGACGACGACCGTGTTGCCGCAGGCGATCGCGTAGGGCAGGAACCACATCGGGATCATGCCCGGGAAATTGAACGGGGAGATGATCGCGCAGACGCCCAAGGGCTGACGGATCATCAGCTCGTCGATGCCGGGCGCGATGTCTTCCGAGACAACCCCTTGCAGCATCGACGGGATGCCGCAGGCGGTTTCGACGTTCTCGATCGCGCGGCGGAGTTCGCCTTTGGATTCGGCGAGCGTCTTGCCGCATTCGCGGGTGACGGTCGCGGCGAGGTCGTCGAAGTCGCGTTCGAGCAGGGCCTTGAGGCGGAAGAGGAACTGGATGCGATCGCCGGGCGGGGTGCGGCGCCAGGCGGGGAAGGCGGCCGAGGCCGCGGCGACGGCTTGCGCGACCTCTTCCGCCGAAGACATCGGCGCGCGAGCCAGGACTTCGCCGGTGGCGGGATTGGCGATGTCGGCGACTTCGGACGCCTGGGAGACGGTCCAGTCGCCGCCGATCCAGTTGGGGAGGAGGGCTGGTGCGCTGCTCATGAGGAGCATCGATTTTAGCGCGGGCGTCGGGAAGGCCTAGTCGGGAAGGCCTAGTGGTGTTCGCCGGGAGGCTTGGCGGGGAGCGTGCCGAGGCGCCTCTCGCGTTCGGCGTTGACCTGGCAGCCGAACAGGACGAGGACGCTGGCTAAGTAGGTCCAGATCAGCAAGACGATGACGGTCGAGATGTTGCCGTAGAACTCGCTGTACTTGGCGACGAACTGGACGTAGAAGGTGAAGGTGGCGGTCATGGGCGCCCAAAGGCAGGCGGCGATGGCGGCCCCTGGCCAGACGTTGCGCCAGCGTTGCTTGCGGTTGGGCGCGACGTAATAGAGCACCGAGAGGACGCCGGTGACGGTGACGAGGGCGATCGCCCACCAGCGCAGCTCGAGCGATTCGACGATCCACCAGCGCGGGCCGAAGATGCGCGAGAGCCAGCCTTCGATCTGGCGCGAGAGGATCAGCGAGGCGTTGGCGGCGGTGAGCGGGGCGATCGACAGGAAGACCAGCATGACGGCGATGCCGAAGTCTTTCCAGAGCGACGAGCGGCGGGGCAGCCGGTAGGCGATGCGGAAGCCTTCCATGAGCGTGCTCATGACGTCGGAGGAGAACAGGACGGCGGCGGCGCCGGCGGTGGCGAGAACGAGCGTCGAGCGTTCCGCCGAGACCGTGAGAAAGGAGCCGAGCAGGATCTGGACCTGCGGCGGGAGGACGTAGCCGATGGCTTCGGCGATGTCGTTGAGCGTCTGATCGGCGTTGCCCCGGAACAGGAGCGCGGTGACGAAGATCAGTCCTGGAAACAGCGACAGGGCGGCCGAATAGGAGGCGGCCTTGGCCAGGATGAAGCAGTTGTCGTCGACGGTCGAGCGGAGCGCCTCCGCCAACGTCGCCGGCCATTCGCGTGGTTTCAGCAAATCGCTCTCTGCGGCCCTTGTCCTATGGTGGCGCCTGCGCACCTGGGGGAATCTCTAGTAAATTGGTAGAGAATCCGATGGACGTCTCCGTCAAAGGTGAGTATGCACTCCGCGCCGTCTTCGACTTGGCCTGTCGCGAAACGACCGAACCGGTCAAGATCGCGCGTATCGCCGAGCGGCAGGAGATCCCTCAGAAGTTTCTGGAATTGATCCTCTCACAACTCAAGCAGGGGGGCTTTCTGGCGTCGCGGCGCGGGGCCGAGGGCGGCTACTACCTGGCGCGCGCGGCGGAGGAGATCACGGTGGGCGACATTTTGCGGCACATTGACGGCCCGCTGACTCCGGCGCGTCGGCAGGCGCAGGGAGAAGTGTCGGAAGACTCGCCGTTTCCCGATTTGTGGCAGCGGGTGGAGCGCGCGGTCTCGAGCGTGGTCGATCGGACGACGTTTGCCGATCTGGTGACGCGCTGGAAAGACAAGCGGGCGCGCAAAGTGGTGAACTGGTCGATCTAGCAAGGACCGATCTAGCAAGGGGGAGCACGAACTCCATGGCCCGTATCTACGACGACAATTCGCTCGCCATCGGCCGTACGCCGCTCGTCAAGCTGAACCGCATTCCCGACGGAGGGAAGGCGCGCGTGTTGGCGAAGGTGGAGGGCCGCAATCCGGCCTATTCGGTGAAATGCCGGATCGGCGCGTCGATGATTTGGGACGCGGAGAAGCGCGGCGTATTGGGGCCGGGCAAGGAGATCGTCGAGCCGACTTCGGGTAATACGGGGATCGCGCTGGCCTTTGTCGGGGCGGCGCGCGGGTATCCGGTGACGCTGACGATGCCGGTGACGATGAGCATCGAGCGCCGGCGGGTGCTGAAGATGCTGGGCGCGAATTTGGAGCTGACGCCGGGGGACGAAGGCATGTACGCCGCGATCGAGCGGGCCGAGCAGATGGTGGCGACTGATCCCGAGAAGTACGTCTTGCTCGACCAGTTTAAGAACCCGGCCAATCCGCGCATCCACGTCGAGACGACGGGGCCGGAGATCTGGGACGACACAGACGGGGACGTCGACGTACTGGTCTCGGGCGTTGGGACCGGCGGGACGATCTCGGGGATTTCCCGGTACTTCAAGGAGGTGAAGGGCAAGTCGATTCTTTCGGTGGCGGTGGAGCCGGCGTCGAGTCCGGTGATCCAGCAGACGTTGGACGGCAAGGACGCCAAGCCGGGGTATACGGGCATTCAGGGCATCGGCGCGGGGTTTGTTCCGGATACGCTCGATCTGGAGATGGTCGATCGCGTGGAGCCGGTTGAGGACGAAGAGGCGATCGAGTATGCGCACCGCTTGGCGCAGGAAGAGGGGCTGCTCTCGGGGATTTCCTGCGGGGCGGCGGCGGCGGTGGCTTGCCGACTGGCGAAGGAGCCGGAGTTTGAGGGCAAGACGATTGTGGTGATTCTGCCGGACGCCGGGGAGCGGTATCTCTCGAGCGCGTTGTTTGACGGAATTTCTTAGGCGGGCCGATCGGCTCGGCGTCCTAGGCGCGGCGTTTCACTTCGTGGTCGAGGACTCTTCAAAGATCGTCGACGTGTAGATTTCGGAGGCGTACTGAAAGACGAATTCCTCCTCTACGTCTGCCCGTAGGATCATTTCGCGGCCTTGGGGCGTACGTCTGAACTTCTCGAACTGGCTGCGCATAAAGTCGAGGTACTCATCTTTGGTCAACCGCGCCTGCTCTTCGATAACGCCCTGCCGAATTCGCAGGCGAATGTATTTCTTATAGATCGACGCGTATCCCATGTGCGTGTAATGGACCAGTTTTCCGGTCGGCACGATGAGGTAACCGGTATACCAGTCGGCGACGACCGTGTCGCGTGCTGGAAACACTTGGTCGATCACGTTGATCGGTTCTTTCCTCGCTTGCGGCATCTCAATGGCCGAAAGAATCAGCTGCTGGTTCCGGACTTCCCACTTCGCGACATAGCCGCGCCAGAGGTCGGTCGACATGACCGTGGGCTCCGGCAATGCGTCTGGATGCTCCTCCAGATAGGGCGTGAGGGGGTTGGTGAACAGTGAGTAGTCTTTGCCGTCGATTCGAATCCAGTCCGGCTGCTGGGCTGTCGCTCGTGCCCGCGGACCGCCGATGAGTCCGATTGCGAGGCTGAAGCCGATGCGAGCGAGTGTACGTCGAGTTAGTCGGGTCGCCATTTGCGACCAATGACGCATGAACCCCGGAAAAAGTGCCAAGAAACATTCAAGGCATGCGCTTTTGCGGTCAGGCTTCGATCGTGATTGCCTGGCCATCGATTACGGCCGACGTCAGGGGCGCCAGGGCCTCGCTCGTGTTGCTGTGGGCTACCAAGACGATGATCCCGATACTCCTTCCAATCCAGGTTTTGCTGAGATGCAAGACTGCGATCAGTGGTCAGCAGAAGGTCGAACTCGTCCAGAAGGACTCTCACGCAGCGGGAGCGGTTAGGGCGGCCTTCACGGTCTCCAAGACGGCGATCAACTGTTCTCGCCGCACCGAGGGGAAGTCATCCAGGAAGGAATCGATCGAGTGACCGGCCTCCAGGTAGTCAATGAACGTTTGGACCGGCACCCGGGTCCCGGCGAAGACGGCTGCGCCGCCCATCACCTTGGGATCTTGCTGGATCTCAGGGTTTCGCACCGCGCTTAGTATGGGCGAGCATCTAGGGACTGGAATGCCTTCCCAGCCCAGACGGATCGGCGCGCATGTCTCGATTGCGGGGTCGTTGCTGAGTGCGATCGATGAGGCGGATGCGCTGGGGGCGAATGCGATCCAGATCTTTTCGCGTAGTCCGCGGATGTGGAAGGCGCCGCCGCTCGATCCCGAACAGGTCGCCGCGTTTCGCGAGGCGCGGAAGGAGCGCGGCATCGGGCCGTTGGCGGTGCATGCGAGCTATCTGCTGAACATGGCGTCGCCGGATCGAGTGAACCGGCAGCGCTCAATCCGGAGTTTTCGTGAGGAGTTGGAGCGGGCGCGCGCGCTGGGCGCTGACGGGTTGGTGCTGCATCCGGGCAGCGCTAAGGGGTACGAGACTCCCGCGCCCGCGATCGAGGTGTTGGCGCGGTCGATCGCCGAGGCCTGCGAAGGCTTCAACTGGGAGCGGCTTGGGCTGTGGCTTGAGAATACGGCGGGCGGCGGAGCGTCGCTCGGGCGGACTTTCGAGGAGCTGGCGGCGATTCGCGAAACGATTCTCGCCGAGACGGAGATTCCGGTCGGCTTCTGCCTCGACACGGCGCACACGCTGGCCGCCGGGTACGACATTGCGACTCCGATCGGCCTGCGCGAGACCGTGAAGACCGTCGATCGGACGCTCGGGCTTGATAGGCTGAAACTAATCCACGCCAACGACTCGAAGTCGCCGCTCGGGTCGCGCTTGGATCGTCACGAGCACATCGGGGAAGGGAAGATCGGGCGCGAAGCGTTCGGTCGCATCGTCAACCATCCCAAGCTGCGCTCGAAGCCTTTTGTCGTGGAAACGCCGCACGGCGCCGACGGGACGCACCAGCGCAACGTCCAGGCCCTGCGGTCGCTTGTCCGGTAGTCGCATCCCATGTCTGAACGCGTTTTCAATCCGCAAGAATTCGAGCCGAAGTGGCAGCAGCATTGGCAGTCGTCGAAGCTCTATGAGACCTCGACCGATGAGTCGCGGCCGAAGTACTACGTGCTCGAAATGCTGCCCTACCCCTCGGGCACGCTGCATATGGGGCACGTGCGCAACTACTCGATCGGTGACGCGCTGGCCCGTTACAAGCGCATGCAGGGCTTTCGCGTGCTGCATCCGATGGGCTGGGACTCGTTCGGTCTGCCGGCTGAGAACGCGGCGATCAAGAACAAGCAGGATCCGGGCGCGTGGACTCGGGCGAATATCCAGAAGATGAAGGAGCAGCTGGCGTCGTTCTCCTTCAGCTACGACTGGGATCGCGAAATCTCGTCCTGCGAGCCGGAATACTACCGCTGGAACCAGTGGTTCTTCATCCGCATGTTTGAGAAGGGGCTGGCTTTCCGCAAGAAGAGCCAGGTCAACTGGTGTCCGGAGTGCGCGACGGTCCTGGCGAACGAGCAGGTGGTCTACGGTTGCTGCTGGCGCCATGAGACGACGCCCGTCATCCAGAAAGAGCTCGACCAGTGGTTCTTCAAGACGACGGCTTACGTACAGGAACTGCTCGACGACCTGAAGGAGATCGAAGAAGGCTGGCCGGACCGCGTGGTGACGATGCAGCGGCACTGGATCGGGCGTTCGGAAGGCACGGAAGTCGATTTTCGGCTGGAGGATTCGGACGATAAGGTGCGCGTCTTCACCACGCGCGTCGATACGATCTTTGGCGCGACCTGCGTCATCTTGGCGCCCCAGCATCCTTGGGTCGAGCAGTTCGGGCTGGCCGAGAAGGCGGCGCCGATGATCGAGGCGCAGAAGGACAAGGACGCCGACGATCTCGAAAAGGACGGCTTCTTTACGGGGCGCTATGCGATCAATCCGTATAGCGGCGAGAAGGTTCCGATCTGGGTCGGAAACTTCGTCTTGTGGGGCTACGGTACGGGCGCGATTATGGCCGTGCCGGCGCACGATCAGCGCGATTTTGAGTTCTGCCGCAAGTTTGGGATTCCGGTGGTTCCGGTGATCCAGCCGGCCGACGGCGACCTACCCGACGGCGAGACGATGACCGAGGCGTACTCCGAGTACGGCGTTGCGGCGGTCTGCGGCCAGTGGAGCGGGCTCTCGTCGGCTGATGCGAAGCAGCAGATGACCGCGCACGCCGAGGCGGAGGGGTTCGGCGAAGGCGCGGTGACCTTCCGGCTGCGCGACTGGGGCGTCTCGCGTCAGCGTTATTGGGGGACGCCGATCCCGATGATCCATTGCCCTGAGTGCGGCGTCGTGCCCGTGCCCGATGCGGATCTGCCGGTCTTGCTGCCCGCGGACGTGAACCTGACAGGCGTGGGCGAATCGCCGCTGCGGCAGGTCCCTGAGTTCGTCAAGACGACCTGCCCCAAGTGCGGCGGAGCGGCGGAGCGCGAGTGCGACACGATGGACACGTTCGTCGATTCGTCCTGGTACTTCTACCGCTACACGGACCCGAAGAACGCGGGGGCGCCGTTTGCCAAAGAGGCTGCCGCGGCATGGTTCCCGATCGATCAGTACATCGGCGGCGTCGAGCACGCGGTGTTGCATCTGATCTACTGCCGCTTCTGGACGAAGGTGATGCGCGACTTGGGCCTCATCACTTGGAATGAGCCGGCCGCGCGGCTGTTTACGCAGGGCATGGTGATCAAGGACGGGGCGAAGATGTCAAAAAGCCTCGGCAACGTCGTCAGTCCCGAAGAGATGGTGACGAAGTACGGGTCGGACACGGCGCGCGCGTTCTCGCTGTTCGCCGCGCCGCCGGATAAGGATCTCGACTGGAACGAAGCCGGCGTCGAGGGCATGTCGCGTTTCCTGGCGCGGGTGTTCCGGCTGGTCGATCGCAACGCGGGCGCCGACGCCGCTCCGACCACCGAGGCGCAGACCGCCGCCGACAAGGCCGTCCTGCGTAAGCTGCACCAGACGATCGAAAAGATCACCGCCGACTTTGAATCCCGCTGGCACTTCAACACTTCGCTCGCGATGGTGATGGAGCTGACGAACGAGATCTATGCGAGCGAGAAAGATCTCTCGGCGGGGGTGCTGGCGGAAGTTTTGCTTAAGCTGACGTTGCTGCTGGAGCCGTTTGCGCCTCACTTGGCGGAAGAGCTGTGGGAGATGCTCGGCGAGCAGGGCCCGGTGCTTGAGCAGCGCTGGCCCCAGTTTGACGCTGCGTTGGCTGTCGAGGACGAGGTTGAGGTTCCGGTTCAGGTCAACGGCAAGATGCGCGGGAAGCTGACGGTGGCGAAGGGCGCCTCGGAAGACGACGTGTTGGCGGCGGCGAAGGCCGACGAGAATGTGGCGCGCCATCTTGAGGGCGCGACGATCCGGAAGGTCATCTATATCGCCGACAAGCTGCTGAATATCGTGGCGAAATAGCGGGTGAAGTCGGATTCATGAATATTCAGTACCCGCAGGGAGTGCCTGAGATAGAGGACGAGCGGATCCAACATGCGCTTACGTTCCTGGGGGTTTACAATCTCACGCTTAGAAATCTATTCGGAGCGCTACCGGAGGAAACGCAGGCTCAATTGAGCGCGCGGCGAAACTCGTACCTTGCCAACGGGATCACGGATGCCTACGTCTGCAAGAACGGCGTCGTTGCACTGGTTAAGAATAGTTTCGAGGAGTTCGATGTCAAGGTCAAGGTTGTTGTGCCTGATGATCGGAATCAGACGATGGTCGAATTCTTCAATGGATTATCGGACAAGATCTTTACTTTCGTAGATCCAGTCTCGAAGCTTGTGTCCAAAGGGAACAAGGTCACATTCGAGAATTCACCACATGAGGGGCAGAACCTAGTCGTCGTTTTCATAGTCGATAGCGATGGGCGAGATTGGCTTCCCCAGGCGAGCGTGGTTTTCTTTGTCGGATGGGATTTCGTTAAGACCGTCGACGTCAGGGAAAGTGCTCGAGAGTGCGCTCAATCGAGTATTGAAGGTGCCTTCACTGTTTCCAACCTAGGTTCAGCTTCTCAGGCGCTTGAGGTCCTCGCACGGTATCGGACAATTCTGGATGATGCGAAGAGTGAGTTGGAGATGCAGGAGTTCCTTGCTCAGCACCCAGAGCTGTTGTCGCCTGAGCATGACGAAGTGCGCATCAAGCCATCCTTAGGGGGTGAAAGAGAGCCCGATTTCGCATTCTCGACTCCATCGGCAGGATCGGTCCGATGGTCGTTTGTGGAGATCGAAAGGCCCGATAAGCCAATCTTTACCAAGTCAGAGAACTTTCAGTTTTCGCATGAGTTCACGCAGGCTAAGCAACAACTTCTACAATGGGACTCTCTACTGGCGAAAGATCATGCCTTTTTCTCCAAACGGTTCGAAGGGCTTCAGAGACCCGATTTTCATCTTGTGTATGGACGCGATCGCGAACTTGATGATGCGCGAAGGGATGCTATCGCCGCCGAGTTTGATAGTTCTGCCAATCGATTCTTTAGTACATTCGATGATTTGGGCTCCAGATTTGAGCGGATCGTCCAGAAAGTCTTTCATCAGCATGGCGTTCGACACTAGAGCCAAGATAGTATTGCGATATGGATGCTGCTCATTTGGCTCGATTTGGTGTTCTGTTCGCGGCTCAAGTCGTAGCGGCGATCGCCCCCGCCCAAACCCTCGATGCGCCCGCCAGCGTCGACGCTGGGAGTTCGTTTGAGGTGACCGTCAGCGGCGCCTTGCCTTCGAACACGGTCGTCTCGATTGTCAAGAAGGGCCACAAGCCGGGCCGCGGACCGCTCTACGCCTACTTCCACAAGCCGCCCACGGCCAAGCTGCGCGCGCCGGACGAGCCGGGCGACGACTACGAACTGCGTCTGCTCGAAAACCATCGCACGCTGCTGGCGACCCGTCCGATCTCCGTCAGCGGCGTCGGCGCGACGCTCGACGCTCCCGCCTCGGTGCAAGCAGGCGGCGCGGTCTCCGTCCGCTGGACCGGGCCGAACAACGCCAACGACACGATCAGCCTGGCCGAGACCGGCGCCGCCCCGACCAAGCATCTCGCCCGCGCCTACGCCGGCAACGCCAACCCGGTCAAGCTTATCGCTCCTGACAAGCCTGGCGAGTACGAGATCCGCTACGTGACGGGGCAAGCGGGGAAGATCCTCGTCTCCCGCAAGATCACCGTCGGAGGGACGTCGGCTTCGGTGACGCCTCCGGCTGAGGTCGAGGCGGGCGGTCGGCTTGAAATCGGATGGAAAGGTCCGAATAACCCCGGCGACGTGATCAACGTCGTGCCCGTGGGAGGCGCGAAGCGACAGGCTTGGGGCTATCCGGGCAACGGCAACCCGGCCGTGATGACGGCGCCGCTCAAGCCGGGCGCGTACGAAGCGCGCTACCAGACCGGCCAGTCGCGAGCTGTCCTTGCCCGCGCGTCCTTCAAGGTCGTCGCCGCCAAGCAGGCGCCGGGAAGACTCGTTGTGACCGCTGCCGCGGGCGGAGGGTTGGACGGCGCGGCGGTCGAGATCATTCTTGACGCCTCGGGCAGCATGTTGCAGCGCATGGGCTCGGAACGTCGCATCGAAGTCGCCAAGCGCACGCTCACCGAACTCGCCTCGGACGTGATCCCGGCGAAGGCGCCGCTCGCGCTGCGGGTCTTCGGCAAGGAGGTCGGCTCGTGCCAGACCGATCTGGAGATCGCCCTCGCCCCGCTCAACCCGGCCGCGGTCGCCGCCAAGATCGGCGCCGTCCAGGCCAAGAACAACGCCAAGACGCCGATCGCCGATTCGCTCGCGAAAGTCGCCTCCGACCTGCGCGGCGTCCAGGGCGAGCGCGTCGTCATCCTGATCACCGACGGCGAAGAGACTTGCGGCGGCGACCCCGCGAAAGCCGTTGCGGCCTTGCGCGCGGGAGGCGCGAAGGTGCGCGTGAACATCGTCGGCTTCGCGATCGACGACCAAGCCCTAGCCGAGACCTTCGCCGACTGGGCCGACCTCGGCGGCGGAACCTACTTCTCAGCCGACGACGCTGCCGCGCTCAAAGCCGCCCTGACCGGCGCGCTCGACCGCCCGTTCGAGGTCGTCGATTCAGCCGGGCGAACGGTCGCTCGCGGCGTCGCGGGCGACGATCCCCTCACGCTGCCCGCCGGCTCGTACACCGTGAAGTCGGGCGGGGCGTCGAAGACTGTGGAGATCGCTTCCGGTAAGACAGCGACGGCGGCCTTCTAGCGAAGGGCTAGGAGACTTCTCGCGCGTCGTCTTCGCCGAGTTTGCCGGTCAGCATCTTCTTCAAGAAGCCGAACAGCGCCACGACCGCCAGTGCGATGACCTTCCAGAACTTGGCTAGGAAGAGCGTCAGCCCCTTGAGCAGGCCGACCTTGGCCGCCATCTTGCCGGCGATCAGCGCCCCGATGCCGTAGGCGGCGACCTCGTCGATGTCCGGATTGAAGTCCGAGTAGCGGTAGCCTTCGTTGAAGTCGACGAAGGCCATGACGTCGTCCATCCCGCTGCGGATCTCCGGCAACTGATCCATGCCGGCGACGGCTCGCATTACGAGCACGCCTTTCCGGCCGAGCACGCGGACGTCGTAGTTCAGCGTGTTCTGTTCCGCGTCGCCGAAGCGCAGGTCTTTGGCCCAATAGAGCTTCTTCTCTTCCGGTGCATAACGGGGCTCGGCGGCCCAGCCGACCAGCTCGACCTCTGCGTAGCCGTTTTCGCGGCGGAACTCGTTTGAGTCTTCGGTGTCGCTCTGCATCTGCGCGAGCAGGTCGTCGTAGTCGATCTCGGCCGCGTCGCCGTCGTCGACGTAGCCGTCTTCCTCGTACGTCACGATGACGCCCCAGGACTCCATCTCGTCGGGCGAGACGTCGGCAGGGAAGATCATGCCCAGCACGGTTTCGTCGGGCGGGTTGCCCCACAGGTCTTCGAGCACCGATTGCGCGTCTTCAGGGCCGAGGAAGCGGAAGGTCTCCGGCACGTTCAATGAGGCGACGCCGTCGGCGACCTCAATCAGGCCGGTCTGGTAATCGAGTCCGGCAAGGAACTCTTGGAGGGCGGCTTCGCCTTCGTCCGCCTCGGCGGCCTCCTGCGCATACGCGGGGAACGCCAACGCCGCCAGCGCGAGCATGCAAACAAGCTTCTTCATGACCCGAAAAACCTCTCGAACAAATACCTGGGGGAGTTTCGCCAGCTTACCCGGCTCGCGCTCCAGCGTCAAACGCGACCCGGGTCGACGTTTCGGCCCGCTAGACTGGAAGGCCGATGCGTTGGGCTCTCAGTCTGCTGTGCTGCGTCGTGGTTGCGACTGCGGCCGAGGAGAGCCGCTTTTCGCACAAGCTGCACATCGGCGAGGTCGGCGTGCCTTGTGCCGGGTGCCACGCGTCGGCGAAGACCTCCGCCGCCGAGACCGACGACAATCTGCCCGCTTCCGAGACTTGCTTGGCTTGCCACAACGGCGGGGAAGCGCCGGAGATCGACGTCTCGTGGCTCGACGAGCACGAGCCCGCCGAGCGCGGGTTCCGCTTCAACCATGAGTTCCATTTGGCGATGGGGAACGTGGCCCCGATCATCGCCGCCGCCATTGAGTCGGGCGACTATCTGGGCCATGCGCCGGACTACGGCGATGCGCTCGAGACGACGAACGCCTGCGCCGCCTGCCATCGCGGCCTCAACCAAGCCGATGCGGTCGATTCGAAGGTCCATCTCCCGGCGATGACGGACTGTCTGGTGTGCCACAACGAGATCGACAATCCGTTTTCGTGCGAGGACTGCCACGCCGCGGATTTCGTGTTGAAGCCGGTCGACCATACGCGGGATTTCGTCGACAAGCATTCGACCGGCAAGATGGGTTTTGACAAGCTGACCTGCCAGCCCTGCCACGGCCGGAAATTCACCTGCATGGGCTGCCACTAGCTCGATGTGAAATAAGATATTCTTATGAGTTGGACGCCGTTAGTCTCTCTCAGCTAAAGATCTTTCGCGACATTGCGCAGGCCCGCAGCGTTTCGCGGGCGGCTGAGCTGAACCATGTTTCCCAGTCGGCGGCGAGCCAATCGCTCAAGAGTTTGGAGAAGCAGGTGCACCTCGATCTGGTCGACCGGCGACGCCGACCGCTGCGGCTGACGCGGGCCGGGGAGATCTGCTTCGAAGCGGCGCGCGACCTCGTTCGGCGCTACGAGCAGATGGAGGCGCAACTGGAGTCGTTGCGCGAGGAACTGGAAGGTTCGCTGCGGATCGTCTCGATCTATTCGATCGGGTTGTACGAGCTGACGCAGCTTCGCGAGGAGTTCCAGCGGCTGCATCCGCGTACCAAGGTTCATTTGGAGTTTGCTCGGCCAGAAGACGTCTATCGGGCCGTTGTAGAGGATCGAGCGGATCTGGGGTTGGTGAGTTACGCGTCGGCGACGCGCGAGATCGAGACGACCGATTGGCGTCGGGAGCGCATGGTGTTGGTCTGCCATCCGCAGGATCGGCTGGCGTCGAAGAAGGCCGTGCATCCGGCGGATCTGGCGCGCGAAGACTTTATCAGCTTCGACCCGGGCTTGAAGATCCGCCACGCCGTCGACCGCTTTTTGCGCGCGCATGGCGTGCATCGCGAAGTGGCGTATGAGTTCGACAACATCCAGATGATCAAGGAGGCGTTGTCGCTCGGCCACGGGGTGAGTATTTTGCCGGAGCGGACGGTGCGGCAGGAGGTTTCCGACGGCCGCTTGGTCTCGTTGCCGATCGATCCCGAGGTGCCGGAGCGGCCGGTGGGCATCGTCCAGCGGCGCAAGAAACGGCTGTCGCGAACGGCGGAGGAGTTCCTGTCTTTTTTGCAACAGCGTGCGTAGCCCCGAGGGCCGTTCGCGACGGTCGAGAGTCGGAGCGGCGAACGGGCAAGATTCGGGGTGGCGCTGAGGTCCCGAGGCCTCTGAGCGCAGCTCGAAGGCGGCACGGCAGAGTCGTTGCGCCACGTCGGGTGTTGGTGCTGCGGGCCGACGGAGGCGTTGCGAGCGGAGGCGGACTCGGCATGCCGCGGCATGCCGAGTCCCTACAGGGTGAGTAGCGGGCTCTGGTTCGCAAATCGCCCTGGTACCCGGCACTCAGGGGCTGTGAATAATTCGAACCGGCCGGTCGTGAATGGATCGTCGAAGTCTTCGTAGCTCTTGCCCTAACTGGATTGGCGAAGGGCGCCGTGCGCGAGACGGTCGTCAAGCTGGATGACGGAAACGGACGTAAGTAACGGACTCTAAGAATCTTACTTGCGAGGCAGTATCGCAGCGGGCGAGGCTTCACGTGCGACCGTGGTCACGGGCTCACGCCCGCGGCACTGTTGTTCGTTCGCCGGCGGTCGTGGGGAATGGGGTGGCCGTTGATTTTTTCACAGCCCTTCACCTACCGGGCTCTGACGGATTGCGGGCGGCTATACTGCGGGCGAGGACCCCACCTATGCGTAGATTCGCGATTGCTCTCACCACTGCGGCGCTGCTGGCGCTGACCTTCGCCTGCGGCGGCACGGAAACGGCCGAAGCTCCGGCCGAGCCTGCCGCGCAAGAAGACTCGGGCTCGCACGACCCGGTCGAAGTCGCCGATGCGACCGAGTTCGACGCGGTCGCGCTCCAGGCCAAGCTCGAAGCTGGGGAGGAGATCTTCCTGCTGGACGTTCGCAACCCCGATGAACTGGTCGAGCACGGGCAGATTGAAGGCGCCGTCAACATCCCGATCGACGAACTGGAAGCGCGTCTCGCCGAGGTGCCTGAAGGCAAGCCGATCGTTACGTACTGCATGCGCGGCGGACGCGCCTCGCGGGCGGCGGACACGCTGCGAAAAGCGGGACGGACGGAGCCGATCGAGTACGGCGGCATCACGGCCTGGAAAGAAGCCGGCAACCCGGTCGTCCAGCCGGAAGGCGAGTAGGTGACGGCGCGCCGGGAGTCTTCGTCCCGGAGCCGAGTCGTCCACTATTACTCGGAAGCCAGCCAGGATTACGAGTCCTGGAGTCCCGGCTTCAACATGCATTTTGGCTACTGGCGGCGCGGGCTCAACCCGTTCCGGCTGGAGCCGATGCTGGAGGAGATGACGCGCCAGACGACGGCTCGTCTCGGGCTGGGGGACGAGCGTGTGCAGGTGCTGGACGCCGGGTGCGGCCTCGGCGCGTGTGCGCGACGGGCCGCCCGCGAGTATCCGGCATGGCGCATCCACGCGCTGACGTTGGTGGCCGGACAGACCCGTACGGCCAAGCGGCTGACCGAGGACGCCGGACTGACGGGCGTCGGGTTTGTGCAGGGCGACTACGGGCGAGCTCCTTGGGCCGACGGCGCCTTTGACGGCGTGTATGCGATCGAGAGCGCCTGTCATGCTGACGGTCCGGACAAGGGCGAGTTTGTCGATGAAGCCGCTCGTCTGCTGAAGCCGGGCGCGCGGCTTGCCGTCGCTGACGGCTTCTTGAAACACTCGCGGCCGATGAATCGGCTTTTTCGGTGGTGCTACGTGCGCGTCTGCCGGAACTGGGCGGTCGAGAGCTTTGCCGATCTCGGCGCATTTGTCGCGCGGATGGAGCGGGCCGGATTTCGAGACGTGCGCGCGGAGGAGATCTCGTATCGCATCGCCCCTTCGGTGATGCACATCCCGACGGTGACGGTTCGCTTCCTATGGCGCGAGCTGCGGAGGACCGGATTGCGCCTGAACGATGCGCGCTGGGGGCACCTGTTGGCGTGCGTGCTGTCGCCGGTGGTGGGCGCCGCGCGCGGGCGCTTCGGCTACTACCTCGTGACCGGGACGAAGGCCTAGCGGCGCGCGGTCCAAGGCAGGGTGGGGACGTCGTTGCATTCGCCGACGAAGCCGCGCAATACTCCTCCGGCTTGCCGCTCGAAGGTGATGCGGCCCCAGTTGCGGGTCCCGCTGAGTTCGTCGGCGCAGACCGACTTGCCCGAGTCGTCGAACCAGTAGGCGTGGACGACGGAACCGTCGCTGCGACCGGTGACTTGGCCGAAGCGGTCGTCGCCTGAGAAGAAGCCTTCGACCTGGCCGTCGTCGTCGGTTGCGACGGTCCACGCAACGCCGGAAGCGGTGGTGAACTTGCCGACGAGCGGCTCGTCGAGGAAGGGATCGTTCTCAGCAGGCAAACTCGCCGTCCAGGCCAGCATTAAGGCGGACGCGGCGGCGGCAAACCAAGTCAAATCGCGGAACATCACGTGGGTCCTTCTATAAGTGACCAACGCGCCGCGCGGGCGTCCCGTTTCAACTATTCCGCTTGGAACCCGCCCGTTGAGTGCGATCCGTCACAGTAGGGTTTGTTCTGGGAGAGGCCGCAGCGGCATAGGGCGGCCTTGGTCAGGCGCACTTCGCCGTCCGACCCTTTGAGCGTGAGCGGACCGCCGAGCAGCAGCGGGCCGTTGGGCGCGGTTTGGATCTCAAGCGCTCCTTCGGCCTCGCCCTCCGCGCCGGCGGTGCGTCCGATCCCGCCCGGATCGCTGAAGGCCGCGGCGCCGTGCGCGTTGTCGCAGAAGGGCTTGTTGGCGCTCTGTCCGCACCGGCACAGCGCCACCCGCGTGTCTTGGGCGATCGTTTCGCCGTCCATGCGCTTGACGGTGACGTCGCCGCGGACGGCGAGCGGGCCGTCGGCTTCGATCTGGACGGTATTTTCGCTGGGGGTCGGCAGCAGGGAGCCGCCGGCTCCGTCGACGGCCGACAAGGCGCCGGTCGGGCAACGGTCGATGACGGCGAGGAGCTTCGCTTGGGGCGCCTCGTCCGGCGCGACCCACGGCTTGCGCTTGGGGTCAAAGACGTCCGGGGCGCCTTTGACGCACTCGGCTGCGTGGATGCAGCGTTTGAGTTCGTAGCGGACGGTCGCGTGTTGACCCTTGTATTCGTGTGCGGCCATGATTGGTCCGAACGATAGCGTGCGCTCCATGAGGTCGTCAATGCTCGATCAAGCCAAGAAACAACTCGACGAACAGGGCTACGTGTTGCTGCCCGGAGTGATGGCCGAAGAACGCCGCCTGGCGCTCGCGGCGCGATTGCACGAACTGTACGAGCAGGAGGGCGATGAGTCCGGCTCGGAGTTTCGTACCGAGGCCGGGGCCAATCGATTGGCGAATCTCGTCAACAAGGGGGAGATTTTCGCCGCCGTCGTGACGCAGCCGGAAGTGGTTGAACTGGCGCGCCATGTGTTGGGCCGGGACGTGAAGCTTTCGAGTCTGAACGCGCGTTCGGCGCTGCCGGGAGGCGAGTCCGCGCAGCCGCTGCACGTCGACATGGGGCTGCTTCCGGATGAAAAAGGACCCTCGGGTCTGAATTCGATCTGGATGCTTGACGAGTTTCGTCTCGACAACGGAACGGTGCGGTTGGTCCCGGGCTCGCATCGACGCGGCGTCCGCCCGCAGGATGCGCTTGACGATCCCGCGGCGGAGCATCCGGAGGAGATCCGCGTGACCGGCGCGGCGGGCGACGTTCTGGTCTTCAACGCGCACGCTTGGCACGCCGGAACCGCCAATTTGAGCGACGCTCCGAGGCTGGCTCTGAACTGCTTTTACTGCCGTCGCGATCAGCCGCAACAGGTCTGGCAAAAGAAGTGGATCGCGCCCGAGTTGCAAGCGCGCATCGAAGGCGAACTCCGCGACCTGCTCGCCCTCGACGACGCCGAGAACGATCGCCTCAGCGAGAACCCCGCCGAGCGCAGCAGCTTCATGAAGGCGACTCGCTAGCCGCCCGCCGACCGCTCCCCGGGCGATAATAGGCGGCTCATGTCCGCCGACGCACCGAAGAAACTCCGCTCCCAAGACTGGTTTGGCCGCAAGGACAAGCTTGGCTTTATCCACCGCTCGTGGATGAAGGCTGAAGGCTTCCCGCAGGAAGTCTTTGAGGGCAAACCCGTCATCGGAATCTGCAACTCGTGGTCCGAGCTGACGAGCTGCAACGCGCATCTGCGTCAGGTGGCTGAAGCGGTTAAGCGCGGCGTCTGGTCGGCCGGCGGGTTTCCGTTGGAGTTCCCGACGATCTCGTTGGGCGAGCCGTTTATGCGGCCCTCGACGATGATGTTTCGCAACTTGATGGCGATGGACGTCGAGGAGTCGATCCGCGCGAATCCGCTGGACGCCGTGGTGCTGTTGTGCGGCTGCGACAAGACGACGCCGGCGCAGTTGATGGGCGCGGCTTCGGCCGACTTGCCTGCGATCGTCGTTCCCGGCGGCCCGATGCTCAAGGGGCGCTGGAAGACGCAGGAGATCGGCTCGGGCACGGACGTGTGGAAGTTCGACGACGAGCGGCGCGCCGGGCGCATCACCGACGAGCAGTTCTGCGAGATCGAGGCCTGCATGTCGCGCTCGGCCGGACACTGCATGGTGATGGGGACGGCGTCGACGATGACCAGCCTCGCCGAGGCGATGGGCATGACGCTGACCGGGTCGGCGAACATTCCCGCCGTCGACTCGCGGCGCTACGAGAGCGCGCATCGGACGGGGCAGCGCATCGTCGAGATGGTGGCGGAAGACCTGCGGCCGTCGAAAATTATCACGCAGGCGGCGATGGAGAACGCGATCCGCGTCGACATGGCGATCGGCGGCTCGACCAACGCGGTCATCCATCTGAAGGCGATCGCCGGACGACTCGGTCTCGACCTGCCGCTGGAGCGCTTCGATGAGTTGTCGCGCGAGATGCCGGTGATCCTGAACGTCAGCCCTTCGGGCAAGTACCTGATGGAAGACGTCTACTATGCGGGCGGCGTGCCGGCGGTGATGAAGGAGATCATCGACCTGCTCGACGGCGACGCGATCACCGTGACCGGCAAGACGATCGCGGAAAACGTGGCCGACGCCGAGGTGCACAACCGCGACGTGATTCGGACGCGCTCGAACCCGCTGCAGCCGACTGGCGGTACGGTTGTTCTGCGCGGCAATCTTGCTCCGAAGGGCGCCGTGATCAAGACCTCGGCAGCCGATCCCAAGCTGCTCCAACACACCGGACGAGCGGTCGTCTTCGAGGACCACGACGACCTGACGGAACGCATCGACTCCGACGACCTGGACGTCGATGAGACCTGCGTTCTGGTGCTCAAGAACGGCGGTCCGGCGGGCGCGCCCGGGATGCCGGAGTACGGCAATCTGCCGATTCCGCGCAAGCTGTTGCAGAAGGGCGTCAAGGACATGGTGCGCATCTCGGACGCGCGGATGAGCGGGACGAGCTTCGGCGCGGTGGTGTTGCATATCGCGCCGGAGTCGGCGCTGGGCGGACCGCTGGCGGCAGTGCGCAACGGCGATGAGATTCGACTGGATGTTGAGAACCGGCGCATCGATCTGCTGGTCGACGAGGACGAGTTGGCGCGACGCTTGGCGGAGTTTGAACCGCGCGAGCCGTTCTACGATCGCGGCTACGGACGGCTGTACATCGAGAACGTTTTGCAGGCCGATGAAGGCTGCGACTTCGGCTTCCTGGTGCGGCCGGAAGGCGGCGGCAAAGTGTTGCCTCTGCCGAAACCGTTCTAGGGAACCTCGCGCCGAGCACTTCGTAGTTCCTCTGCGTGAAGCGCATTCTGCTCTTGGGCCTCGTCGCCCTGGCGGCCTTCGTCTTGTGGGCTTCTTGGCCGCATCTGTCGGAAGACGCCGACGCCGAGACCGCTCGGATACTGGATCTGTTGGCGCTTGAAGCGGGCGCGGTGGTCGCCGATATCGGGGCGGGAGACGGGCGTATCGCCGTGCGTCTGGCGGAGGGACTCGAGCCCGGGTCGCGCGTGTTGGCGACGGACGTCGACGCGGAGAACCGGCTCGACATCCAGCGCGAAGCCGCCGAGCGCGGCGTCGACAACGTGTTGGTCCGGCCGGGGAAAGCGGCATCGACCGGACTGGCCGACGGCTGTTGCGACGCCGTCGTGATGCGCAAGGTGTTCCATCACATCGAAGACCGAGACGGCTTCGCGGCGGACCTGGCGCGGACGCTGAAGCCCGGCGGCAAGCTGCTCATGATCGACTTTGAGCCGCGCTGGTATCTGCCGTCGCCGGACTCGATCGAGGGCCACGGCATCCGGCCCGGGGAGTTGATCGACCACGTGACCGCGGCCGGCTTCGCGCTCAAGGCGCGGATCGACGACTGGCCGGGGCGGACGTATCTGGTTATTTTTGAGCGAGTTCAATCCGATCCAGTTGCCAGTCTGGCTTTGGAGGAGTATGATCAAAAAGAAATTTTCAAGATAATTTCTCAATAATCGGAACTCATGACGATCAAAGATCTGCAAGCAAACGTTGAGAGCGAACTCGTTGCGGGCCTGACAGGCGGTCTGCCTGCCCAGACCAAGTTCTTGAAGCTTGCTCTGGAGAGCGGGTACCGGGTCCGCGCGGAGATCCACCACGACGGGAAAGTCCTACGCAAGGTGCGCGAGGACGCCTCCGCCGACTACTTTCGGCCGGAGAAGTGTGCCTTGCTGTTGCGGTTTGATCCGCCGGAGGAAGACTTCGAGGATGCTTTCGAGGCGCAGGACGAGCAGTTGATCGCCGTCTTGGACCGGGCGGAGGGAGCACGCGATTTCGTCGAGGTCGGTTGGTTCCGCGACGTGTACTTGCCTAGCCAGGAGGGTCTCGCTTGGACGTCTGATCCGCGAGCCTGCGCGCGCGCCGTGCGGCGAGCAACGGACTCGGCCCGCGTGTTGACCCATCAGACGCCCAATCCGAAAGACTCGCTGCATCCCTTGACGGCGATTCGAGTCAACCGCTCGCACCCGTCGTTCCGCGCTCGGTCCGATTCGTCCGAGCGGCGCCGCGCTCGTTTCCGTCCCATCCCGATTCGCGGGCGCAGTCTTTCCTCGACCGTCCTCGAGTCGCGCCGGTAGTCGACCGAATGCCGAATCTGTTCTTGGACACGAGTTGTCTCGTGAAGCTCTACGTAGGCGAAGCAGGTAGCGGGCAGATGGTCGCGCTGGCTGAGGCCGAGCAAAGCCGGATCGTGTTTCTCGACTTGGCGCGGGTCGAGTTTCGGTCCGCACTGCGCCGTAGAGAACGAGAGGGAAACCTAGACGCGGCCGACGTTGGAGAGGTCCTGCGGCGATTCGAGGAACATGTAGGCGCCGACTTTCTGATTCAACCCATGACGACGCGGGTCATCGAGGAGGCGCTGCAACTGCTGGATCGGCATTCGCTGCGCGCCTACGATGCGGTGCAGTTGGCGGGCGCCCGCGTGTTCGCCGCGCTCGATGCGGACAAGACGATCTTTGTGTGCTCGGACTTGGCGCTGATCGAGGCGGCGGACGCCGAGGGCTTTGAAGTGGTCAACCCGGAGGCGACTACGCCCTAGCTGCCGGTGCGGACTTGGTAGCTGTGCTGCTCGACGATTTCGAAGGTCTCTTCGCCGCGGCCGCCGATGACGCCTTTCCCTTTGGAGACGCGCTTGAGGGTATCGGAGTGAATACGGGCGGTTGTGGGGTCGATGATGCGCGTGCCGGTTGCGGTGATGGTTCCTTCGGCCTGTTCGCCTTCGGGTTCCGCGATCTCGGCTAGGGCGGCGGCGCCCTTCTCGCCCAAGTCGGCGGCGAGCTTTTCGCGGTCGGTGTGGGAGGCGACGGCGAGTTCGAGGCAGCGCGACTCGCCGCAGTCGGCCCAGCCCTTTACGGTCGTCGCGGTGTAGTAGACCAACGGCTTGCCGTTGGGGAGGTTGGCCGTTTCCTGCTTCACCCAGACGTCTCCGAAGGTCACCGTCTTACCGGCGAGGGAGCCGACGCGCTGGTTCCACACGGCGATGTCGCGCTTGCGTAGACCTGCCGAGTTGAACAGCGGCGAGAGCTGCTGGAAGAACGGGCCCGGCAGCTTCTCCTTGAGCGATTCGAGCACCTTTTCATACCCCCGCACGTCGGTGCATTGGCCGTCGGGTTCGACGACGTAGACGAGCTCAACGCCTTCCGACGCCTTGAGCATCGGGTTGGTGATTTCGTGCCCGTTGCTCTTGAGCGAGGTCTCGGAGGTCGCGGTTGTGACGTGGTAGCCGGACTCCTGCTTGGCGATCGCCATACGCGTCTTGTTGGAGCTGGAGTCGGTGCGCGGCGTATCGTCGCCGATCGCTACGGTCCGTCGGCTCTCGTATTCGCCCTGCCACACCGTACCGTCGGCAGGTGCGAAGGTGATCTCGATCTTCTCGGCTTCGTCCGCCGAGAGCGGGGCGGCGAGGAGGAGCGCGGCCAACAGGAATCGCATCCATCTGATGCTAACGGGTCAGCGGCTGCTCAGGCCAGAGGGGCAGGCCAGGGGGATAGGGCACGGGCGCGCGGGAGGCGGCGTTTTCTGATCCAATACGGGAGATGCAACTAGGATTCGTGAGCGCGATCTTGCCGGAGTTTTCGCTTGAACAGGTCTTCGAGCTGGCGGCCGAGGAAGGCTACGAATGCGTCGAGGTGATGTGCTGGCCTCCGGGCAAAGCCGAGCGACGCTACGCCGGGGTGACGCACATCGACGTGACCGAATTGGATGAAGCCGCGGTCGCTCGGATCGGTGAGTTGCAGGAGCGGACCGGGGTGCGGATCAGCTCGCTCGGCTACTACCCCAACGCGCTGACGGCCGACGCCGCCGAGGCCGAGGCGTCCGTCGCGCAGATCCGGCGCGTGATTGAGGCGGCGCCGAAGCTGGGACTCGATTGCGTGACGTCGTTCATCGGGCGCAATCCGGTCGAATCGGTCGACGAGAATTGGCCGCGGTTCTTGGAGATTTGGAAGCCGCTGATCGCTCTGGCCGAAGACCGCGGCGTCCGCGTCGGCATCGAGAACTGTCCGATGAGTTTTTCGCGCGACGAGTGGCCGGGCGGCAAGAACCTGGCCACGACGCCCGCGATCTGGCGGCGCATGTTCTCCGACATTCCGTCCGAGAACTTTGGCCTCAACTACGATCCGTCGCACATGATCTGGCAGATGATGGACCCCTACGCGCCGATCCGCGAGTTCGCGTCGCGCTTCCATCACGTGCATGCCAAGGACGTGCGGATCGATCGGCATCGCTTGGACGACGTGGGTATCATGGCCTTCCCGGCGGAGTTCCATACGCCCAAGCTGCCGGGAATGGGCGACGTCGATTGGGGGCGGTTCTTCTCCGCGCTGACCGATTCCGGCTACGACGGGCCGGTTGCGGTGGAGGTGGAGGATCGCGCCTACGAGGGGTCGATCGAGAAGCGGCGTCTGTCGCTGAGGCAGAGTGCGACGTATTTGAGGAACTTCCTTCCTCGCTCCAGCTAGTGATAGAGCCCAACAGCTAGACAGCCCAGTACAATAGGCGAGCCATGATTCGCCGACTCCTCCCTGCGCTCCTTGCGTGTACGCTCTCGTTGGCCGCCGCCGACCGGCCCAACATCCTGTTCATCTTTTCCGACGATCACGCCTTCCAGGCGATCTCGGCGTACGGATCGAACCGCAACCACACGCCGCACATCGACCGGTTGGCGCGCGAGGGGATGATCTTTCAGAACGCGCTGGTGACCAACTCGATCTGCGCGCCGAGCCGCGCCGTCATCCTTACCGGCAAGTATTCGCACCTGAACTCGGTGACGAACAACCGCGACGTGTTCGACGGCGAGCAGCAGACGTTCCCCAAGATTCTGCGCAAGAACGGCTATCAGACGGCGATGTTCGGCAAGTGGCACCTGAAGAGTCTGCCGACCGGCTTCGACAAGTGGGAAGTGCTGCCGGGTCAGGGCAACTACTACAACCCCGACTTCCGCACGCCCGGCGACAAGCGCGTGCGCCGCGAAGGCTATGTGACTGACATCATCACCGACCTGGCGCTCGACTGGTTCGAGGAAGGGTGGGACCGCGAGAAGCCGTTCATGGCGATGGTTCAGCACAAGGCGCCGCATCGCAACTGGATGCCCGCGCCGCGCCACCTCTCGCTTTATGACGGCGTGGAGATGCCCGAGCCGCCGACGCTGTTCGACTTCTACGAAAACCGCGCATCGCCGGCGCGCCTGCAAGAGATGGAGATCGGGCGTCATATGTTTTGGGGCGGCGACTTGAAAGTCTTCAACGACGACGCGCCCGCCGACCACGCGCGTTGGACCAAGATGCTGGCGCGCCTGACGCCCGAGCAACGCCGCATGTGGGACGCCGCCTATGAGCCGAAGAACGCCGCCTTCAAGGCCGCCGATCCGCAAGGCCGCGACCTGGTGCGCTGGAAGTACCAGCGCTACATCAAGGACTACCTGCGCACGATCGCCGCCGTCGACGAGAACGTCGGACGGCTGCTGCTGTGGCTCGACCGCGAAGGCTTGGCCGAGAACACGATCGTCATCTACAGCTCCGACCAAGGCTTCTATTTGGGCGAGCACGGCTGGTTCGACAAGCGTTGGATGTACGAAGAGTCGCTGCGGACGCCGCTGCTGGTGCGCTGGCCGGGGCACGTTCGCCCCGGTTCCGAGTCGAATGAACTCGTGTCGAACCTCGACTTCCCCGAGACCTTCTTGGACATCGCAGGGGCCGAAATTCCCGACGATATGCAGGGCCGCAGCCTGGTCCCGATCCTCGAAGGCGAGACGCCGGTGGACTGGCGGACGAGCTTCTACTACCAGTATTTTGAGGGCCTGCCGACCAAGGCCGCGCACGCCGTCGCACGCCACCGCGGGGTGCGGACCGAGCAGTACAAGCTGATCCACTACTACATCGCCGACGAGTGGGAACTCTTTGATACGGATAAGGATCCGCTCGAAGTCGAGTCGGTCTACGGACGCAAGGAATACGCCGACGTGCAGGCGCATCTGAAGGCCGAACTGCGCCGTTTGCAAGACGAGTTGAAGGTGCCGGAAGTCGACCCGGACCTCGCCGAATAGGTCGATCCTACAGACCGGCTGAGCGCCTTTGGCGCCTGGTTTGCTCTCTCCCGAGGGGCCCGCCCTTTCCGCCCCACAGAAGGAGAAATTGAACCATGTCTCGCCGACCATTCCAGTGGGCGACGACGGTCTCGTACGCGCTGGGCGCGCTGTTGACCGTCGTTTCCGGCCTCTCGGCCGCTAGTTTCGGACAAAACGATCCGCAACTCTCAAAAGAACAAGAGATCGCGCTCAGCCGCTACTTCGGGGGTTCGGCGGCCGACAACGCCGTATCGGTCGAAGTCGGCGGCGACGGCGCGATCTACCTCACGGGCATCACGCGCTCGCCGGATCTGCCGACGACCTCAGGCGCGGCGCTACCGGACTTTTCAGGTGGTAGCTGCGGCGGCTCGATCGTCGCGCTCCCGTGCTTCGACGCCTTTGCCGCGAAGCTCTCGGCCGACGGCGCGACGGTCGAGTGGGCGACCTACTTCGGCGGTACGGGCGACGATATCCCGATCGACGCCGCCTTGGGCGAAGACGGTTCGCTGACGATCGTCGGCAAGACCGATTCGGGCGATTTCCCGGCTTCCGCCGGCGCATTGCAGGCCGCGCACGCCGGACCCGCCTTCAGCGGCTTCGTCGCGCGCTTCTCGACCGACGGCGCCTTGGCCTATGCGACCTTGCTGGGCGGTTCGGACGCCGAGGAAGCTTCCGCCGTCGCCGTCGACGCTACCGGCGCCGCCTACGTGGCGGGCGAGACCTTCTCGTCCGACTTCCCGACGACGCCGGGCGCTTTCCAGTCGACAAACGCTAGCGACGCCGACCGCAGCGCGGCCTTCGTCGCAAAACTCGCCGCCGACGGCGGTTCGCTGGCCTACTCGACGTTCCTTGCGGGCGGGCTGAACGACTTCGCGCGCGGCGTCGCCGTCAACGGGGCGGGCGAAGCCTTCGTGACCGGCGGGACCGCCTCGGCGGACTTTCCCACGACCCTAGGCAATCCGTTCGGCGGGGCGGGGCCGGTGCAGCCGGAGCTCAACGGCTCGTTGGCCGACGCCTTCGTCGCGCGACTGGCGGCGGACGGCTCGGCGCTCGTCTACTCGACCTTCCTCGGCGGAACCGACTACGACGCCGGACAGAGCATCGTCGTCGACGACGCGGATGCGGCCTACCTGATCGGCTCGACCGACTCGCGCGATTTCCCGGCGACGCTCGGCGCCGCGCTGCCGGTGTGGAAACGCTCGCAAGGCTTTGCCGCCAAGCTGACCGCGAACGGTACGGCGCTCGACTACGCCACCTACGTGGTCGGGCGCGCGACGCACTTGGCGGTCGGCGCGGACGGCTCGGCGTATTTCTCGGGCTCGGTCGGACCGGCGCCGACTCCGTTCGGCGGGCCGATCGTCCCCGCGTGCAGCGGCAGCCTGTTGCGACGGCTCGCGCCGAACGGGCGTCAGATTCTGTTCTCCGGCTTCGTCCCCGGGCTGGGCGCGATCGCGCTCGGCGAGGACGACGCCGTCTACTCGCTGGGGACTGATCCGAGCGGCTCGCTGCCGTCGACGGTCGGACCGGGCGCGGCCGGACAGTCCGACGCGTATTTGGCTAAGGTTGCGCTGGACGATGATCCGGGCATCTCGCTGACTTGTGTCGAGAACGGCGCCAGCTTCTTTCCCGGCGAAGCGTCTCCGGGGCAGATCTTGAGCCTGTTCGGCTCGGGGCTGGGGCAGATGCAGCCGGCGGGCTTGGCGGTTGAGAACGGAATGGTGACGACCGAGGTTTCAGACGTCCGGGTCCTTTTTGACGGCACGCCCGCGCCGTTGCTGTTCGTCTGGTGGAACCAGATCAACGTGGTCGCGCCGTACTCGCTTGACGGCAAGCAGACGGTGGACATCCAGGTGGAGCGCGACGGCGTGCTCTCGGCGCCGTTCGAGGTTCCGGTGACCAGCGCGCATCCGGGCCTGTTTACGCGCAACTCGACCGGGGCCGGTTTGGGCGCCGTCCTCAACGACGACGGCTCGATCAACACGCCCACGAATCCCGCGAAACCGGGTTCGGTCGTCAGCTTCTTCGGAACGGGCGAAGGGCAAACGGAACCGGCCGGCGTGGACGGTTTGGTGGCTCCTGAATCGGGTGAAGGCCTGGCACGACCCAAGCTCGCCGCCTCGGTGGAGATTGCGGCTAGCGGCGCGGAGGTTCTCTACGTCGGCGCCGCGCCCGGCTTCGTGTCGGGCGTGCTCCAACTGAACGTCCGCATTCCGGAGGCGACGCCTTCGGGGCCCGCGGCGGTCACCCTATCGATCGGCGGACGGCAAAATCGTCAGCCGGTCTTCGTCGAGGTCGAGTAGGCCCGGCGAGTCGCTTGAGGAGAAGCGATGCCGTGGGGAGGGCGGAGCGTGTGCGGCCTGTGGGAAGCCGCACACGCCCGTCCCCTCCGAGCCGTCTTGCTCGACTAAGCTAGAAGTTTGGATCCGACCCGGTGCGGTCGGACGTAGTTTTCCCCTTGGCGATTCTGCGCACGATCGGACTGGCGTTGACGGTTTGGGTCCTCGCAGCGGCGGCGGCCGCGCTGCCCGAACCTCCGCCGGAAGGCGGCGTTGAGATCTTGGCCGACGTGCAGGAAAGCGTCGGTCGCAAGAGCAGCTATCGCGGCAACGTCGAGTTCCGCTCGGGCGGCATCGTCGTGACCGCCGACGAAGCCGACTACGACGACGAGACGGGCGAACTCGAAGCGCGCGGCAACGTCCACTACCGCAACCTCAACGGCAACGAAGACCTGTTTGCCGAGAAGATCGCCTACGACGTCCGCGAGGAGACGGGTACGTTCTACGAGACCCGGGGGACGGTCTCGGCGGCGAGTCAGGCCGGGGCTCGCATCCTGACCACGGACAATCCGTTCTTCATCGAGGGGCCGCTCGTCACGAAGGCTCGCAACACCTATCGCGTGCACGACGGTACGGTCACCAACTGCGATCCGCAGTCGAAGTGGTGGACCGTTCGGGCGCCGAAGACGACGATCCGGCCGGGCGATTCGGCGACGATCCATCGCGGCGTATTCCGCTTGAAGGGCGTGCCGCTGCTCTACGTGCCTGTCTTTAAGAAGTCGCTCGAACGGGTCCCGCGCAAGAGCGGATTCCTGACGCCGAGCATCGGCAACAGTTCCCGGTTTGGGTTCGTCTTGGCGCAGGCCTACTACTGGGCGATCAACCGCAGCTACGACGCGACGATCAACGGTACGCTGTTCACCTCACGCGGCATCGCCGCCGAAGCGAGCATGCGCGGTCGCCCGACCGAGAACTCGAGCTTCGATGCGGTGTTCTTCGGCGTGGAGGATCGCGGCCCGAAGCTTCCTAACGGCGAGCGCGGCGATAAGCAGGGCGGGAACTCCTTCACGATGAAGGGCGTGGCGGCGCTGCCCGGCGGCTTTCGCGGCGTCGCCGATCTGCGCTACTTGAGCTCGCTCGAATTTCGACAAGCGTTTACGCAGACCTTTGAAGAGGCAGCGAACTCGCAGGTTCGTTCGATCGGCTTTATCACGAAGAATTTCTCGACGTATTCGATCAACGCCGCGCTGGCCCGCGACGAGAACTTTCAGACGACCCGGCGCGGCGACACGATCGTCCTGCGCAAGCTGCCGAGCGTCGAGTTCAACAGCCGCGAGCGACGGATCGCCGGAAACGCCGTACCGCTCTACCTGTCGTTCGACAGCGCCTTCGATCTGGCCAGTCGTACTCAGCCGCAGTTCCAGACGCGTCGCTTCGTGCAGCGCGGCGATCTATACCCGCGCTTGTCGAGCAACATCTATTGGAAGGGGTTCAACGTCACGCCGACCTTCGGCGCGCGCCTCACGGGATACGGGCAGCGTCGGGCCGCTGACGGGTTGAGCGGCCAGAACCTCTACCGCCAATCCGCGGAGTTCGGCGTCGATATCGCGCCTCCGGCGATTGCGCGGATCTTCAACGGTCCGAAGTGGCTCGGCGACAAGGTCAAGCACGTCATCGAGCCGCGTATCCGCTACCGCTACAACACGGGGATCGACAACTTCGATTCGGCGTTGCTGTTCGACCAGCGCGACGTTTTCCACGACACGAACGAAGCGGAGATTTCGCTGACGCAGCGACTGTTTTCGAAGAGCGAGGCGAGCGGTCGCACGCGCGAGATCCTGTCGCTGGAGCTTTGGCAGCGCCGCTTCTTTGATCACGACCTGGGCGGCGCGATCGTCTCGGGACGGCGCAACGTCGTCACCTCGTCGCTCGGCCTCACTCCGTTCGCCTTCTTCGATCAGCCTCGTGGGTACTCGCCGATCGCCGCCGCGCTGCGGACGCAGCCGACCGACCGGTGGGCGCTCGAATGGCGCACGGACTACGACCCGCTGCGCGAGAAGATCGTCAACTCGTCGGTCACGGCCGACTATAGGCTCTCGGACACGATTCTCGTCGGCGTAGGGCATAACGCCGTGCGCACGCCGGAAGAGCTCTCGCCGCCGTCGAACCAGATCACCAACTCGTTGCGCTACGGCGGCTTCAACCGGCGCGGTTGGAACTTTGCCGTGAGCAGCATCTACGACTATCGCCAGCAACTCTTCGTCTACGCCGCCTCGCAGGCCTCGTACAACACCGACTGCTGCGGCTTCGGCTTCGAGGTGCGTCGATTCGCGATTCCGACCCGCAGCGAGAATCAGTTCCGCATCAGCCTGTCGATCGCAAACGTCGGTTCGTTCGGCACGCTGCGTCCGCAGGAGCGGCTATTCTAGCGGTCGATCGCATGGCGTTTCCGAAGAAGTACGCGGAGTTCGCGGCGCGCACGCGGATTGCGACGGGGTTCCTGATCGGCGCCGCCTTTCTGTGGTTGGCGCAACCGACGGCCCAGTCGTTGCTGGTCGGAGGCGGGATCGCGCTGGTCGGGCTTTGGATTCGCGCCTGGGCCGCCGGGCATTTGCGGAAGAACCAAGAGCTCGCTATCTCCGGGCCCTATGCGCACGTGCGCAATCCGCTGTACGTCGGGACGCTGACGGCGGGCATCGGGTTCGGCGTGGCCGGAGCCCATGTAGGAATCGCGGTCGCGATGGTCGCGTTTTTCTTGCTGTACTACCTGCCCGTGGTCGAGGAAGAGGAGAGCCACCTGCGCAAGATTCTTCCCGGTTACGAGGAGTATGTCCGGCGGGTGCCGCGGATCGTTCCGGCGTTGGTTCCTCGCGGGTCGAATGGGGCGCCCTTTTCTTTCTCGCAGTACCGCAAAAACCGAGAATATGAGGCGCTGGCGGGGTTCTTCGTCGTCATGGCCCTGCTGGCTGGAAAGGCCTATTGGTTGGGCTGATTGTCTCGCTTGCAGCCGGCTGATACGACCGTGAGACGGCGTCGTGCGCCGAAATTGTCGTATCTAAGGCCTACGAATGTCCTTGCCAACGGCCCCGTAAATGCTGTACCTCTATTGCCTGCAATTCTAGTCGTCGTATGCCTCCCAGTCGAGACGACGACTCAGAAGTATCGCGGTTTGTAGGGAGACTCTCATGCTCAGTGAATTCAAGAAATTCGCCATGCGCGGCAACGTCGTCGATATGGCGGTCGGCATTATCATCGGCGGCGCGTTCGGCAAGATCGTTTCGTCGTTCGTTGCCGACGTGATCATGCCCCCGATCGGGTTGCTGATTGGAGGCGTTGATTTCGCCAACCTGTTCGTTAACCTCGGTGAGGGTAGTTTCGATACGTTGTCGGCCGCTAAAGAGGCGGAGGTTCCGGTGATCGCGTACGGCCAGTTCATCAACACGGTCGTCGACTTTGTGATCGTGGCGTTTGCGATCTTCATGGTCATCCAGTGGATGAACAAGATGAAGAAGAAGGAAGAAGAGGCTCCGGCGAAGCCGCCCGAGCCGTCGAAGGAAGAAGTTCTGCTGACCGAGATCCGCGACTTGCTCAAGAAGCAGGCCTGACGGACGCGGTCATCAGCCACACTAAGAGTCGTAGAGGCGGGCGACGGGCTCCGAGTCGTCCGCCTTTCCTATTCTCAATTTCCCAAGGAGCGTACAAGTCCTCATGAAAACCGTCCTGTACAACCTGATCTGGTCCCTTTGCCTCCTGCTGCCTGCGGCGGGGCTCGCCGACGTCGTCACCCTCAAGAACGGCGACCGAGTCACGGGCAAGATCGTCTCCTCCGACGCCGAGACGCTCAAAGTCGCCACCGACTTCATGGGCGAGATCGAGATCCAGTGGGCCGCCGTCACTGAAGTCGTCTCCGACGAGAAGCTCTATCTCTCGTCGAAGGACGGGCAGGTGCTGGTGGGGCCGGTGACGACCGCCGGCGAAGAGTTCCAAGTCGAGACGACGCAGTCGGGCGAGGTGTCGGTGCCCAAGGCCGAGATCGCCGCGGTGCGCAACGAGGAGGCGCAGGAGGCCTACGTCGCCGAGATCGAGCGACTGCGTAACCCCGGGTTGCTCGACTTCTGGAGCGGCTCGTACGATCTGGGCTTCAGCTTGGCCTCGGGTAACGCGGAGACGACGGCTTTCACCAACGCCGCCCGCGCTCAGCGAGCGACCGAGCGTGACAAGATCACCCTCTACACGACTTCGATCTTCGCCCAGAACTCGACCACCGGCGAGAAGATCACGACGGCGAATGCGATTCGCGGCGGAACGCGCTACGACATCAACGTCTCAGAGAAGCTGTTCACGTTCGGGTTCCTCGATCTGGAGTTCGACGAGTTTCAAGACCTAGACCTGCGCAGCGTTCTCGGCGGCGGCCTCGGCTATCGAATCAAGAACAGCGAGAAGTGGAAGTGGGACTTCTTCGGCGGCGCGTCGTACAACCAGGAGTTCTTTGAAAACGACATCACGCGACGCTCGGCCGAATTGGTGTTCGGCGAAGAGATGAGCTACCAGTTCACGGACACGACGGCGTGGTCCCACCGCATCGCTCTCTACCCGAACATGAGCGACACGGGCGAGTACCGCCTGCAGTTCGACACCTCGCTCACGAGCCAGCTCTACCAGTGGCTGGGCTGGCACATCACGGTGTCGGATCGGTTCCTCTCGAACCCGGTGCCGGGCCGCGAGAAGAACGACGTGCTGCTGACGACCGGCGTCCGCGTGAACTTCGGGCGGACGGAGTAGGGCCCGTAGCTCGGGGCTACTTGGGCGAGGCCAAGCGCTTGGTCTCGGTCTTTGAGACCAGCTCGTAGACGTACCCGCGCCATTCGATCTTCCGCGTGAAGGCGGAACCGAGGAAGGCGTACAGCCAGACCCACGTCGCGATCGGCGTGAGCCAAAAATAGGCCCAGCCGTGACGGTCGAACCAGGCCGCGCGACCGGGGAACATCAGTCCACCGAGGTAGCCGCGGCTGGCGCCCTTGGCCATGCCGACGACGAGGATCAGCGTCAGCGCGCCCCAGCCGATCCAGTGGCCAAGCAGTCCGGCCGCGACCGAGGCTACCATCGCGCCGCAGTAGACGATGTGGGCGACCAGCCCGGCCGTCCAGAGCGGCTTGCGGTAGACCTTGGTGATGGTCATCTGCCGGACGGCCCAGTCGAGGAACTCTCTCGAGGAGCAGGCGCCCGTCGTCGCGACCATCGCGCCGGGCGCAAATCGGACCTCGAGGTCTGAATCTTGGAGTGCGTGCAGCAGGCGGTAGTCGTCGCTGATCGCGCCCTGCCAGTACTCGGCGACGCGGGCGGCGTCGAAGGTCTCGCGGCGAATCGCCGTTGCTCCTCCCCAGACGAAGTTCTTGCCGTCGTCGCGCAGCGATCCGGCGATCACGGAATCCCAGGCGCTTCGCAGCAGCGGCCAAAAGCCGCCGTCTTCGGGGAAGTACCAGCGGAAGGCAGTCATCGCGCCTACTTCCTCCTCAGATAATCCCGCTACGAGATTCCCCAGCCACTCCGGGCCGACCTGTCCGTCTGAGTCGGCGAAGACGAACGCCTGCGATTCCGGACGGGCCGCCTCGACCGCCGCCAGCAGGTTGTGGATCTTCTCGCCACGGTCGTCCGGAGGCGCGCCCGCGACGACGAGACGGAAACGGTCGCCCAGCGTGACGCGCGCGATGCGGACCGCCGGGTCGGATTCGTCGCGGACCGCAATCAGGAACTCGAAATCGGGATAGTCTTGGTCGGCCAGCGAACGGAGGTTCGAGGCGAGATCGTGATCGGCGCCTCGTACCGGCAGGATCAGCGTCAGTGGATCGCGGAAGGGAACGAGATCGGGATCGGGTTCGCCGAGCAGTTCGCCTTCAACGAAGTCCTGATAGCGGCGGCCGGAGCGCAGCGCGAGCGCCGAAGCGAGGAGCGCCGGACCGACAAAGAGCCAGAAGAGGAAGGCGAGCAAGAGACGAGGATAGCGGGCCTAGGATGGGTCGACGAAGGCGGTTTGGTTCTCGGCCGCGTAGCCGACGCCGAGGTCGTGGTTTTCGTTCCAGAACTTCAGCGTCGACTCGATGAAGGCGCGTCGCGCTTTGACCGGGTCGCCGGTCTTGAGGCCCTTGAGGATCGACTTGTGTTGCTCCACGGCGTTCAAGAACTCGTTAGCCGCTTCTGGTTGGCGCTGTAGTAGGACGAAGGCGAAGAGCCCGAACGCCGACCGCTCGAGCGCAAGAGTGAGGTACTCGTTGTCGGTGACGTCCCACAGGATCTCGTGGAATTCCACGTCGTTCTGGTGAAACTCGGCTAGATCGAACCCCTTGGCCGCGGCTTCCATCCCGCGGACGCGCAGCTCCATCTGCGCAATCGACTCTTTGCCGAGCCGCGTCGCCGCACGTTCGACCGCGACGGCTTCGAGAGCCATGCGGACTTCCAAGATCCGGCGGAAGTCGTCCTTGGTCAGCTTGGTGACGTGCGTACCTTTCTTAGGCGTTTTGCGCACGAAGCCTTGAAGTTCGAGCTCTTTCAACGCTTCGCGCAAGGTCGGCTGCCCGATGCCGAGAGCCCCGGCGAGCTTGTGCTCCACCAAGCGCTCGCCTGGCTTCAGTTCGCCGCGCATGATTGCGCTGCGCAACCAATCGGCCGCGGCTTGAACCGTCGACCGAACCGCCAACGGTTGCAGTTTCGAAGTCATCGCGGGAAAAACGCAGGCGCCCGCTCAAGGGCCACCTGATAGGATACACCGCCTTAGGCGAGCAGCCTCGCCGCATCCACGGCGCCGTAAGTGAAGACCATGTCCGCGCCGGCTCGACGAAAGCCCGTGAGCGTCTCGAGCAGACAAGCTTCGTAGTCGAGCCAACCGTTCGCCGCAGCCGCCTTGAGCATCGCGTACTCGCCCGACACGTGATAGACCGCGACGGGCAGGTGGGTGTTCTCGCGCGCGAGGCTGACGACGTCGAGATAGGGTAGGCCGGGTTTGATCAGGATCCAGTCCGCGCCTTCGGCCTCGTCGAGTTCGATCTCTCGCAACGCCTCGCGGGAGTTGGCCGGGTCCATCTGATAGGTCTTCTTGTCGCCCGACTTCGGGGCTGAGTCGAGCGCGTCGCGGAACGGTCCGTAGAAGGCCGACGCGTACTTGGCGCAGTAGCTGCAGACGGCGACGTCGGTGAAACCGGCGGCGTCCAGCGCGTCGCGGATCGCCTCGATCCGGCCGTCCATCATGTCCGACGGAGCGACCACGTCCGCCCCGGCCTTGGCCTGCGCGACCGCCATAGCGGCGAGCAGCGGGAGCGTCTCGTCGTTGACGATCTCGCCGTCGCGCACGACGCCGTCATGCCCGTCCGACGAATAGGGATCGAGCGCGACGTCGGTGATCACGAGCAGCCCGGGGACTTCTTGCTTGAGCGCGCGGACGCAGCGCTGGAGCAGGCCGTCGTCGTTGAGGCTCTCCGTACCGGTCGGGTCCTTCAGGTCGTCTTCGAGCGCCGGGAACAGCGCCACGCCTTGGACGCCTAGTCCGTGCGCGACCTTCGCGTCGGCGACGATCTGGTCGATCGAGCCGCGCTCGACGCCCGGCATGGAAGCGACCGGCGTGCGCACGTTCTCGCCTTCTTCGACGAACATCGGGAGGATCAAGTCGTGGGGCGAGAGGCGCGCCTCGCGGACGAGGTTGCGCATGGCGGGATTGCGGCGGTTGCGGCGAGGGCGCTCGATCATGGCTGGCTCTGATGGTACTGACTTGGGCGTTCTACAGCGTTTCGAGGAAGCGGACGGGCCGGCCAATCGGCTCGCCCTGCACTGCTCCATCGCGAACGGTTCCGTGCCCGCGGACGAAGGTGTGCACCGGGCGGCCTTGGACTTCTTTGCCGTCGTAAGGCGTCCAACCGGAGCGGCTGGCGACCCAGTCGTCGGTGATCGTCCAGCGCGCGTTGAGGTCGACGACGGCCAAGTCTGCGTCGAAGCCTTTCGCGATGCGCCCCTTGCCCGAGATGTTGAAGATGCGCGCCGGACCCGCACTGGCCAGATCGACCAGGCGCTGGAGCGACAGCCTTCCGGCGGCCACGTGATCGAGCATGACCGGCAGCAACGTCTGTACGCCGGTCATGCCGGACGGCGATTGCGGATAGGGCTTCTGCTTCTCTTCGAGCGTATGCGGGGCGTGGTCTGAGCCGAGCACGTCGACGACGCCTTCGTCGATTCCGCGCCACAGCCCTTGCCGATGGCTCTCTTCGCGGATCGGCGGATTCATCTGTACGCGCGAACCGAGGCGGGCGTAGTCGTCGGCGGAAAACGTCAGGTGTTGCGGCGTCACCTCGACGGTGGCGAACGTCTTCCAGTCAGCCAGAAAGTCGATCTCGTCGGCGGTGGTGATGTGCAGGACGTGGACGCGGCGTTGGACTTCGTCGGCGAGTTCGATCAGCCGGCGCGTGTTCATCATGGCGGCTTCGGCGTCGCGCCAGACCGGGTGCATCGAGACGTCTACGTCGTCGCCTTCGACCAGATGACGACGTTCGCGCATGCGCGCCTCGTCTTCGCTGTGGACGGACATGCGCCGCCGGCCGTTCTTGAGGACTTGGCGGACGGCGTCGGTCTCGCTGACGAGCAGCGATCCGGTCGAACTGCCCATGAACAGTTTGACCCCCGCGCAGCCGGGAAGCATCTCCAGCTCGCCGAGTCGTTCGAGGTTGTCTTCAGCGGCTCCGATGAAGAAGGCGTGATCGGCCCAGGCGCGTCCCTCGGCACGTTTGAACTTGTCTTCAAGGGCCTCGCGCGTTGTGGTGGAGGGGTTGGTGTTGGGCATCTCGAAGATGCTTGTGACGCCGCCGAGCACGGCCCCGCGGGTGCCGGTTTCGAGGTCTTCCTTGTGCTCGAGGCCGGGTTCGCGGAAGTGGACTTGCGTATCGATGACGCCGGGGAGGACGGCGAGGCCGGTGCAGTCGACGCGCTCGGCGGCGTCGGCGGAGGAGAGATCCCCGAGCGCGGCGATGCGGCCGTCGAGCACGGCTAGGTCAAGGCGTTGGAGCCCGGCCGGGGTATAGCATTCGCCGCCAAAGAGCAGGAGGTCGTAGCGAGGCGCCTGTTGGGTCACCGGTTGAGTCACCCCGTGATTATCGCAGGCGCGTTAGACGACGGAGACGAGGCCGGAGTCGCGAATGCGCTCGTCCGCGGTGACGAGTTCGAGCGTCTCGCAACGCGCCGTGGCGGCGATGATGCGATCGGCGGGATCACGCGGGAAAGGATCCGGGAGCTGAGCGGCGTCGGCTGCGATTTGCGAAGTGATCGGGTAGAAGAACAGACGAGGGTCTCGCTCAACGACTTCCAGCCACACCGGCAGCGACGTCGGAACGGTAATCCGACCTTTGCTTCCGAGCAGTGCCAGCTCCCAGAGCGAAATGGCGCTGAGGCTGAGCGGGACACCGCTTGTGAGTTGCTTCCCGATGCGTCGACTTTGGTCCCTCGACAGCTTCTCTGGTGCGGACCGCCACCAGATGAAAGCGTGCGTGTCCAGCAGGAGCAACTACTTGAGGGCCTCCCAGTCGTCGGACGTATCGAAGTAGACGATGTCCCCGTGGATCTCCACCTTGCCCGCCCAATCGCCGCGCATCGGCGGTAACTCGCGAAAAGGCATGAGTCGCGCCACCGGCTTACCCTCCTTGGTAATGACCAGCGGCTTGCCGTCCTGCGCGACTTCGTCGATCAGTTTCTGGCAGTCGGCCTCAAACTCTTTGGCGGCGATGGCGGTCGGTTTCACTGGCCTTATCGTATGGCCGGTCGGAGAAGGCGTCAATGCCGGGCGGGAGTGTATGGTCATCGTAGACCGATGGATGAGATTCGATTCACCATTGAGCGCGACGAAGAGTCGGGTGTACTCACGGCTTACTGGGACCAACCTGGAGGGGGCGGCATCGCCACCAACGGCGTCGATCTGACCGAGCTGGAGCGCAATATCCGCGAGGCCGTCGGGGTCCACTTCGATCCAGGCGAGGAGCCGTCGACGATCCGATTGCATTCCTAAGAGGCCTCCTATCATGAGAAGGCGATGCCGGATCGAATCACGTTTGATCCCGCCGTCATGGGCGGGCGCGCCTGTATCCGCGGAATGCGGATTACGGTCTCTCTGATCGTCAACTTGGCGGCGAACGGCATGACCGCCGACGAAATCCTAGAGGAATACCCGACGCTCGAGGCGGAAGACGTTCGGCAAGCTCTGCTGCATATGGAAATCCCGGCGGGATAGCAGCCCGCCGGCATTCCCTTTCCGAATGAGACGGACAGCCGGGGCCACGACGGCGCTCCCGGCTTGCCGGTGATCTAGTCTCCGCTGATCGAGACGAGCTGCTCGCCGCGTGCGACGGCTTCCGCCTCTTCCAGCGTGAAGTCCGCCACTCGGCTTGAGACGTTCATCGAGCAGTAGTTCGGTCCGCACATCGAGCAGAACTTCGCCGACTTGTAGCCTTCTTCCGGAAGCGTCTCGTCGTGCATCGCGCGCGCCGTCTCCGGATCGATGGCCAACTCAAACTGACGGTTCCAGTCGAACTCGTAGCGCGCCTTCGAGAGCTTGTCGTCCCAATCCCGCGCGCCCGGTCGATGCCGCGCGATGTCGGCCGCGTGCGCCGCGATCTTGTAAGCGATCAGCCCCTGCTTCACGTCCTCTTTGTTCGGAAGCCCCAGGTGCTCCTTGGGCGTCACGTAGCAGAGCATCGACGCGCCGTGCCAACCGATCATCGCCGCGCCGATCGCCGACGTAATGTGATCGTAGCCCGGCGCAATATCGGTCACCAACGGCCCCAGCGTATAGAACGGCGCCTCGTGGCAAAGCTCGACTTCCTTGTCGACTTGCAGCTTGATCTCGTCCAGCGGAATGTGTCCCGGGCCCTCGATCATCGTCTGTACGTCGTACTCCCAGGCGACCTTGGTCAGCTCGCCCAGCGTCTTCAGCTCGGCGAACTGCGCCTCGTCCGAGGCGTCCGCCAACGACCCCGGCCGCAGCCCGTCGCCCAACGAAAAGCTGACGTCGTGCTTCTGGAAGATCTTGCAGATCTCCTCGAAGTTTTCGTACAGCATGTTCTGCTTGTGGTGGCGCACCATCCACTCGGCCAGCAGCGATCCGCCGCGGCTGACGATGCCGGTCAGGCGCTTGGTCGCCAGCGGTACGTACTGGATCAGCAGGCCGGCGTGCAGGGTCATGTAGTCGACGCCCTGCTCGGCCTGCTCTTCGATCACCTCGCGCATGATCGGCCAAGTCAGATCGCTGATCTTGCCCTCGACCCGCGTCAGTGCTTCATAGATCGGAACGGTCCCGATCGGAACCGGCGAGTTCTTGATGATCTCCTTGCGGATGCCGGGGATGTCGCCGCCGGTTGAGAGGTCCATGACCGTATCGGCGCCGTACTTGATGGAGTACTCCAGCTTCTCGAGCTCTTCCTCGACGTTCGACGTCACCGCCGAGTTGCCGATGTTTGCGTTGACCTTGCACTTCGACGCCACGCCGATCGCCATCGGCTCCAGGTTCGGGTGGTGGATGTTGGCCGGGATGATCAGGCGACCGCGGGCCACCTCGTCGCGAATCGTCTCCCCGCTCAGATTTTCGCGGTTGGCTACGTAGGCCATCTCCTCGGTGACGATGCCCTTGCGGGCGTAGTGCATCTGCGTGCGGATGGGGTCGTTGCGACGTTGGGCGGTCCAGGTTTCGCGCATGAGTTTTTGTTGCGGCTCCTTTCCCGAGCGAGCTTGCTTGGGAAGTGTTTCATTATCCCACTCGTCGCCCGAGGGGCAAGGCCGTCTCAGCCCGCTCGAGGGCCGCGCTGTTGCGACTCGATGATAATGTCCCCCTGCGGACTCGATAGAAACGTCCCCTAGTCTTGAGCCTCCGAGAGGAGGCAGAGAGTGGTGAGGACGTGGATGAGCGAGGAAGAACTGAGGCGAGGGGAGTTGCTGAGCCGAGTGAAGAGCGGCGATCTGAAGCTGTGCGAAGCGGCGGAGTTGCTGTGCGTAAGCTATCGTCAGGCCAAGCGGCTGATGCAACGCTATCGAAGCGGCGGGGCTGCGACGCTCCAGCACGGCAACGCCGGTCGCCGGTCGAATCGAGCGAAGTCGGCTGAGATGCGCGAGCGAACGCTTCAGTTGGTTCGCGAACGCTACGGAGGCGGCGAGCCGGAAGGTTTCGGTCCGACGCTGGCAGCCGAGCATCTGGCGGCGGAGCACGGCATCGAAGTCGATCACGAAACGCTGCGGCGGTGGATGCTCGAAGCCGGACTATGGCGTCGTCGTCGCAAGCGCCGAGCACATCGCAAACGACGCCAAGCGAAGGCGCACTTCGGAGAGTTGTTGCAGCTCGACGGCAGCCATCATCGCTGGCTGGAGGAGCGCGGCGAGAAGGGCTGCCTGATGAACCTAGTCGACGACGCGACGGGTCGGGCGACGTGCCTGTTCGCCGCCGAGGAGACGACCTGGGCGGCGGCGGACGTGCTGGAACGTTGGGTTCGCGAGTACGGGATTCCGCAAGCGATCTATTGCGACTGGAAGAACGTCTATCTGCGGCGAGCGACGGCGCGCGAAGCGATGGAAGGGATCGCGCCCCAGACGCAGTTCGGAAGGATGTGCGGGAAGTTGGGGATCGAACTGATCGCGGCGTCGTCGCCGGAGGCGAAGGGGCGGGTGGAACGCCATCATGGGACGCACCAAGACCGTTTGGTGAAGAAGATGCGGTTGCTGGGGATCGCCGATTACGAGACGGCGAATCGCTACTTGCAGCAGGAGTATCTGGCCGAACACAACAATCGATTCGCGCGCGAGCCGGCTGCGGCGTCGGACTATCACGTGAAGTTGCGACGGCGGGATCTGCGGGCCGTATTCTGCCTGGAACAGGAGCGGGCCGTGAGTCGCGATCGAGTGGTGCGCTATCAGAACCGTTGGCTGCAGTTGCGCGTGCGACGCAACCAGGCGATCGGGGCGGGAACGCGCGTGACGATTCAGCAGTGGCGAGACGAGAGCCTGCATGTGGTCCATGAGGGGCGCAAGATCGCCTTCGAAGAGATCGCCAAACCGACGCCGAAGCAGGCGCCGCCCGAGATCGAGAAACGCCCTCCGAGCGTCGTGACGCCGGCGGCGAAGCATCCTTGGCGACGAACAGGCGTTTTCGCAAACCGGGCGGCAAATCAGTGAGGGCTGTGGAAATGGCGGGGCTGTGGAAAGCGCGGAAAACCCGTCTACGGACGGTGAAGGGCAAAGGCGAGGTTCGTCTCGACGGGTTTCCCGACTCTTCCCACAGCCCCTTGGAAATCGCCTCCGGCGATTCCCACATTCCCACAACCCCGACGACGACGATTCCTAGGGGACATTTCTATCGAGTCAACCTAGGGGACGTTTCTATCGAGTCTTGACACGCTCGAGGGCCGCGCTTGCGATTCTTCGATCGATTCGCCATCCTGGAAGGCTTTTCCTGATGCACGCGCGAGTTCTCTATCACGATCGTTGTTTTGACGGCGCTTGCTCGGCGGCGGTCTTCTCGGATTTTTATCGCAAGCAGATCGACCCGCAGGCCGAGTTTTCGCTCGGCGGATTGTTCCATCAGGCCAACCAGCTTTTTGAGGACGAGATGTTCGCCGGCGAGCAGAACGCCATCGTCGATTTCAAGTACTGCCCGTCGCCCAAAGTCACCTGGTGGTTCGATCATCACCAGAGCGCCTTCCTCTCCGATCAAGACGAAGCGCACTTCCGCGCCGACCAATCGGGCCAAAAATTCTACGACGCCGGATACCGCTCCTGCACGCAGTTCATCGCCGACGTCGCCTCCGAACATTTTGGCTACGACGCCGAGCCGATGCGCGAGCTGATCCACTGGGCCGACATCATCGACGGCGCGCTCTACGAGGACGCCGAGACCGCCGTGCTCATGCCCGAGCCCGCGATGAAGCTCACGCTGGTGTTTGAGGCGTCGAAAGAGAACCTCACCTCGACGGTCATCCCGATGCTGCGCGACTCCTCGCTCGACGAAGTGATGGCGCGCCCGGAGATCGCCAAGGTCTTCAATGAATTGTTCGCCAAACACCGCGCATCGATCGAGGTCATCCGCGAGCGCGCGCGTTGCGAGGATCGCGTCGTCTTCTTCGACTTGGGGGACACCGAGCTTGCCGGCTACAACAAGTTCATCCCGTACTATCTCTTCCCGGAGAGCGTCTATACGGTGAGCGTGCTCGACGCCGGGTTCCGGACGAAGATCTCGGTCGGCTCCAACCCCTGGACGCCGACGGAGCCCGAGCACAACCTCGCGACGCTGTGCGAGAGCTACGGCGGCGGCGGCCACCCGCGCGTCGGGGCGATCAGCTACCCGCCGAACGAACTGGAGCGCGCGCGCAAGTCGGCGGCGGAGATCGTCGCTAAGCTCTCGTCTTAGGCGTTCGGGCGCTATTGGCGCATCAGCACGACCGGCGCCTGCTCGGCGTCGCGAATCTGCTCAAAGAACTCTCGCACCGAGTCGTACTCTTCAGCCGGCGTCAACGACGGCTTGACGAGCAGCTTCCGCTCGAAGATCAAGTGCCCGTCCTGCTCGCGCCAGTCCGCCGAGTACCGGCCGAAGTTGGTCTCGAGCTCCAGCTTCTCCGGCGTTTCGTCGACGCCGAAGCCTTCGGGCAGATCCACCGTCACGGCCTCGTTGAACGCCCGCGGTGACATCTTTACCGGGTACAGACGTTCGTCGTCGGCGGGGAAGATGAAGCTCCTGCGCGACAGAACCGCCGGTCGGAAGACCAGCAGCTTCGATCCCATCGCGCGCGCATAGCGCGGCGCCTCGAAGTCGATCGCCAACTCGAATCCGCCGCCCGAGTCCGCCGCGGCGATTTCGCCCACTGAGGCGCCGGCCGCGTCCGAGGACACCCAGCGCTCGATCATCCGCCGATAGGCCGCCGGATCACGGTCTTCGTGCATCTGGCGTTCGCGTCCGGCCGACGTGCCGACGCTCTTCTCGATTACGCGCGCCGAGAGCGTTCCGTCCGGCGCCAGCTCCGCCTCGACCGAGCGCGACACCAAGTGATCCTCCGGCTTGCCTTCCGGCAGCCGCAGCAACTCGCCGCCTTCCGCGTCCGCCACCAGCGCCAAACTGCCCGCCAGCACCGTGCGCAACTCGCCGAACGGCGTCGTCGAATCGGTCGGATCAAAAATCAGCAGACGCCCGTAGCGCTCGCTGACCACTTCCGCCTTCGCGCCCAAGCTCTCCTCTAGCTCGATCGCGATAATCGCGTGGTTGAACTGCTGCGGCGAAGGCCATTCTTCGCGCACGTAGTTCGGATCGCCGGCGAACACCGAGACCGGGTGCGAGACCACGCCAATCTTTCGGAACATCGCCCGCATCAAGTTCGCCTTGTCTTTGCAGTCTCCGTAGTTTTTGGCGAAAATTTCCGCCGCGGGATTCGGCTGATAGCCGCCGCCGCGTCCGACGCCGGTTTGGATCGAGACGTACTTCACGTCCTGCGCATAGCGTCCGATCGCCGCCAACTTGTTGAAGAGCTCCGCCTCCGAAGCCGTCAGCTCCACCGCCTTGGCGTCCACCGCGTCATCGCCGTACGATTGCGGATCCTCAAGCGACGACAACCAGATCGCCACCTCGCCCCATTCCGAAAACGACGGCCCCAGCACCTCGGCGGCCTCCGGCGGAGGGAAGTAACTCACCGCCACCCGCGGAACCAACGACGTCCAGCTCGGGCTCGCAATCTCGTCGACGACCGGCGGCAGGTTCTGCAGCAGCCACGAGTAAGTCGACCCTTGCAGCACCGGCTCGACCTCTTCGTCCCAATGGAACGTCACCGATTCCGCCGTTGCGCCGGCCGGCACGGTCAGCTTGAACTGCGACGTCAACGTCGGCAAGTCGTCTTGGAAGCGGTAGGAGAACTGCGTGAAGATCGACCGGTCCACGCTCTCGGACTCAAACCCGAAAACGTCGCCGGGCGAGACGTCGGCCTTGGCCGAGATCATCCGAATCCGCGACTCGTCGTACAAGTTGCTCGCGCCCCCGGCCGCCACGTCGGTCGCTTCCTTGTCGCCGTAGCCGACCACCGCGCCGTCCTTCGGAATGGTCCAGCCTTCCAGCCGTTTCACTTTGCCGAAGCCTTGCCGGTAATAGACGTAACCTTGCGCCTCCGGCGCCCCGCGCCGCGTGAGAATCTTGATCGCCTTGCGCTCGCGCGTCACCACCTCGCCCTCGGGCGTGATCGTGCGATGCACTTCCCTGAACAGCACCGCCGCCGAGGGCGTCGCGTAGTCGTACTCCGGGACCTCGCGCGTCGCCATCTCGCGCAGCCAGTCAGGCGCGACCGCCTTCTTCGCCGCTTGAGCGTTCGAGGTCGCCAGCCCCAACACGAATAGGAAAAGAGCTACGCCGCGCATCAGTCGCCCGCCTGTTTCTGACGAACCGTCAGCACGTGCCCGTCATGCTCAAGCACCGTATCGAAGTACTGCTTGAGCGGCTGGTAGGCCTCCACGGGGAAGTAGATGTTGCCGTTCTGCCCGAACTCGAAGGTGCGGTGGTAGCCGACCCGATTCAACGAGTCGATCGTCATCTTGACGTCATACTCGGCGACCTCCGGGGCGGTCTGCGGAGCCGGCGCCTCGGCCTCCTCGAGTTCGTAGCCTTCGGGCAACTGGATGGTCACGTGATCTTCGTGATACCAGCTGTAGTCGAAGTAGATCTCGTGCTGGCGCTCGGCGGTGGGGAAGAACGCGCTCGTCCCCTTCCGGAAGAACGACGGCTCGAGGAACAGCCTCTTGCCCGTGCGCGCCGCATAGCCCGGCGCCTCGATCTTGTAGCTGATCGTGATCGGGTCGGTGAGCGAGTCGGCGTTCTTCACCTCCACGTCGGAGATGAGCGCTCCGCCGATCCGCGACTGTAGCGCGTCGCTCAAGCGCGTCTCGCGCTCCTCCTCGGTCAACCCGTCGTAGACGCGCTTGTTGACCGCGCCCGGCTGCCCGCGGTAGGTCATCGTCACCGCGCCGGAGAGGTCGCCGTCCTCGCTCAGCTCAAGAACCGCCGTCTTCGAGATCTTGTTCCGCTTGGGCTCGGAAAACGGCGTCATGATGAACCGCGGGCCCTTGCCGTCCATCAGCAGCGCGGCGACGCCTTCCTCGCGCCAGTCGAGCATGCCCGCTTCCATGTACGGGCTGCCCGCGTCGTAGAAGCGCCAGTCGTCCTCGCCCAGCTCAACGGCCACCGCGCGCCGGTCGAGCAGGTAGGGATTGAGTTGGTCCGGGTGGAAGATCGTGTCGTCGCGGCCCGGGATGTGCGCGTAGTATGCCTGCAAGCCCGCGGCTTGCAGCAGTGCGGTCATCGTCAGGTTCAGGTTCTCGGTCGTGCCCGCTCCGAGCTCCATGATGACCGACGCCTTCGGCGAGTACTCCTTCGAGAGCAGCTTGCGCAGCCGGTCCAGTTTATCCGCGGGCACGTCGTAGCGGCCGTGGCTGGCGTTCATCAGGTCGCCGACGATGTAGGCGTAGACGGCGTCCGCTTTCTCCTCGGCCGATTCGAGCCCCGAAGTCAGCTCGGCCGCTTTCGCCTTGACCGCGCCGTCGAGCTTGATGGTGTAGGCGTAGTCTTTGAGCTCGTCCCGGACCTGTTCCTTCCAGAACTTCTCCGTGGTTAGGTTCAATTTTTGGCTGTAGTGGATGGAGATCCAACGCATCACCCGCGATTCGGGCGGCATGTGCGGCTCCGTCTTCAGCGCCGGTACGTTCTCAATCGAGAGCCCGTAGTACCCCAGCGGCTCGTCCTCGAACGGTACGGCGTCCATGTTGTAGGACTGCGCGTTCATCCGATAACCCTGCTGCATCGCGTCGTCGAGCGGGTTCACGTGGTAGTGCACTCGCCAAACCGGCGTATCGCGTTGCATCTCCAGACGGATAAACTGCGACCAGTAGTTGTCGCGGGTCAGCCGATACTGGTACTCGATGATGTCGCCGGGCTCGACGTCGGGCAGCGAGAACGACTGCGTCTGCACCTGGGTCTTGCCGCTCTTCAGTGCGGTTCGCTCGAACACCTCCGCGTTTTCGACCGGAATGATCGTCCCGTCTTGCTTGATGGTGCGGCCTCGAACGCTGGAGAGCCGCCCGCGGAACCCCTTGACGGAGCCCACCGAGACGTCCACCGTCGAATACTCTTCGACGGCGCGCTCGTTGTAGATCTTCATCCGGATGTAAGTCGTGTAGACGGACTGATACATCGACCCTTGGCGTTGGTCGAGGACCCAGTTCTCCCAAAGCATCGTCTCGGCGTCGGCCTCCGGGTCAAGTTTGGGCTCGGTGCGCGCCAAATCGGCCGGGTCAATGGGCGCCCAGTCGACGGCGATGAGGAATGTAGGCGTGAAGGTGAGAAAAAGGAGGGCTCGGGCGAGCAAACGGATGGTCATACTACGAATTTCCTGGTCAGTAACTCCGAAATCGTCAACAGCAGGGGAATTTTCAGTATATGCCCGAATTCTCTCGGCGTCCCCCCGGCCCGAGTGAGGAAGCGTACCTCCGGTCGACTTCGCTACGCTGAAGCCCTATGCCGAAGTGGCTCGACAAACTGATAGGGCGCACCCCGGATCCGGCCTTTTTCGCCGCCGCCAAGAAGGGCGACGTCGAGCAGGTGAACCGTTTTCTCGAAGCCGGCACGCCGGTTGACGCCCGTGACGAGTGGGACGATACCGCGCTTACGTGGGCGGCCAGCCAGGGCCACCTGGAGCTTGCGAAGGCGCTGGTCGAGAAGGGCGCCGCGCTCGACGCCCGCCAGTACGAGGGAGCGACCCCCATGATTCTGGCCGCCGACCACGGCCATGAGGAGATTGTGCGCTTCCTGGTCGAACGGGGCGCCGACATCCATGCCCGTCATCCGAAAGAGGATATGGAGGCGATGGGCTTCGCCGCCCGTTCCGGGCATCGCACGATCGTCGAGTACCTGGAGAGCAAGGGCGGCTCGTGGCGTTACAACCAGAGCCGAGCCGCGGGCTGATTCTTTGCTAAGATAGGGATGATTGCTCGCCCCCGTGCAAGCGGGGGCTCATCTTTGCCCGGAAGCGGTCGATTTCGACCCCAGCCTCGGCGAGATGCAACGTGTCGGGGCGTAGCGCAGCCTGGTAGCGCGCTTGCTTCGGGAGCAAGAGGTCCCGAGTTCGAATCTCGGCGCCCCGACCATTCCATTGATCAGAGGGATCCGTGCTGATTGGGCCCAGCAGAGGCGG